>PPCM01000024.1_pt1 | contig 409321 bp, 392 predicted proteins | sample 1555541 | NCBI WGS metagenome assembly PPCM01 (sample SAMN05284479, study PRJNA326546) | Marine sediment metagenome, whole genome shotgun sequencing project. | isolation source: marine sediment | place: Germany: Wadden Sea | collected 2012-09-05
CGGGTAGACCGTACTTCGCTTTTGAGAGCGGGAATAACTCAGTGGTAGAGTGCAACCTTGCCAAGGTTGAAGTCGCGAGTTCAAATCTCGTTTCCCGCTCCAAAATTGGCGACATAGCCAAGTGGTAAGGCAGAGGTCTGCAAAACCTCCATTCTCCGGTTCAAATCCGGATGTCGCCTCCAAGCGGGAATAACTCAGTGGTAGAGTGCAACCTTGCCAAGGTTGAAGTCGCGAGTTCAAATCTCGTTTCCCGCTCCATAGATCATACCGGCCGGCCCGTATAGGGTCGGCCTTCCCCAAGCGGGAATAACTCAGTGGTAGAGTGCAACCTTGCCAAGGTTGAAGTCGCGAGTTCAAATCTCGTTTCCCGCTCCAGAAAAAATACAGGCCGTCCATATGGACGGCCTTTTTCTTTTTGTTGCTGAAATAATTAAGGTTACAACAAATTTCATTTTTTTTCTCTCCAATCTACTCACTCCGGTATGGTCCCTGCACTAAGTAGCTCGACGGCAAACATTTCCTAACTTCAACACCGTCTATTACTATTATGAACTACACTGATCACAGGCACGACACGGAAGGGCGAGACACCATTTCCATGGGCTTGATCGGTTCGCCTCTTGCCACAGCAGGCATACAGGCTAGGAACTTTACTGCAGCTGTACAGAGCACTGCTCCGGGCATCGCACCTGACTTCTATTCGGTGGAATCTCTTTCCGCAGATATTGAATGTCTCTGCGATCCATCGCAGCCATTGAGCGACGAGGGTTTTCTTAATGTAGCGGTGAAGTACTTTTTCTCTTACGTCTATGATGGGGCGTATAACGAAAAGGTTGGCTACGACGAAATTTCAGGGCTCTATGAACAGTTTTCAAGGCATCAAAGCCTGAATGAGCCTGGAGATGACATTGAGATCATGAATCGAATGCGCCAATGGTCTTCGGTTCTACGAGTCTTGGCGGATGCTCCACGAGCCGCACATATAATGCGGGCGGTAATCGGCCAAAAGGATTCTCCACGCGCAACAGGAGGTCCGTACATCGGAGTGGATATTGGTGCCGGAACTGGAATCATGCTCCTTGCGCAGCAGATTCAGGCTCGTCGGAATGGTTTTGCTGATATTCAGACTCTTGGTTATCAGATAGATCCCATCTCTGGAGAACGTACCCATGATCTTGTGCATTCTCTCGGGGCAGGCAGTGTTATGCTGGCTGATCCGACCAGAGAAGGTGCGTACAACATCCTGCGTGGTCGTCCAATCAGCTATGTGGCCAATGAAATGGTCGCTGGAATGCAGCAGTCACTCTGTGAAGAGAACTTCTTTAACAAGTATCGGGCATTCTTCAAGGCTGTTGGTGATAATGCAGGATCTGCCGCTTACTTCCCGGAGGGCCTTATTGCCCATAGCGGGGCAGAGGGAGCTTCGGTCATTCTTGCAAAAGAAAATGAATTTAGCGCCCCACTAGAGTATTTGGACGCAGAGTTTGTTCCACAGGGGCTTATTATCGAAGGAAAGGTGCTTCCCATGCATAAGCTTGGCAGAGATTTCTATCAGTACCTGACGTAGAGTTAGAGAAACGAATGCAAAATAAGAAACTCGGTGAAAGCCGAGTTTTTTTGTTCATATTAATTATCCATACAATGCAATAAATGCCGCACCCAATGTCATGATACCGGTGCCGATAAATCGGTATCGAATCCCGCTCTCATCAAAAAGCCACCAGCCGTAGAAGACGGAGAATATTCCAGCCATGCGTTTGATAGTAATCATATAGGCTGCTGCGATCATCGACATGGCGAGGTTGTGGCAAATTATTTCCGTGAACACGATAAGTCCGGTTCCTAGCCCCAATAGCGGCTTGGCGGTGACGACTTTAAATGACGCCTTGCCAAGGCTAATCAAAACTATTGGTATAAGTAGGCCAAGCAGAAAAAAAAGAAGCAGGGCAGCGTACATGGGAGATGAGTTGAGGATTAGCACCTTACCGCCGACGGAGCAGAATCCGTAAAGCGCGGCCACTATAAGCATGATGATAGAGCCTGGTTCCTTGATTATTGCTCGGATGGGCCCAAGTACTCCATACTTGGTGCTATCGAGGTTCAACACATATCCACCGACAACGACCAGCAGCATGCCGGCGATTCCCATCGTACTGAGTTTCTCGTCCAATATGAGGTCTCCTGTGAACAGTACAAAGACCGGAGTGAAACTGAGGAAGGGCAATGTGAGTGAGAGCGGAGATAAGTGGATAGCTCTGAAATGCAAGATGACTGCTACCATGGTTAGTGGCAGGACCCATGAAAGGGCTGGGTAGAATCCTGGTCCCATTTCAGGAGTGTCGATTAAGAGTAGGCCAACGCCACACATAGGCATGGAGTACATAAATGGAATGATGCACATCTCCCATGGCGAGATGTCTGAGAAAAAACGCTTCATGTATGCGCTATTGGTTGCCATAAGAAAGGCAGCAGCTACGGAAAGCATAAACCAGAGCATAGATATTCCATTGATGCCGCTGAGGCTGCGGTCTTAATCTTTTCGAGAAAATTTCAGGATTTCTCAGATCTTACTTATTAAGTAAGAATTTTGAATTGATGCATCATTTTGTTACCTTGATATACGCATGGCTGTTTATATTGTAAAAACAAACTTGCGGATTCCCTTAGCTCTGGGTAAAGATTGGAAAACCTTGCATTAAGGAGCGAACAACCATGTTGAAACCATCTGTCGGCGTTGCCCTCGAAGGCCTGCCCTATATCATTATTTCTGCATTCACTACGTTGCTTTTCGCAATTCTTGGCTGTTGGTTCATGGCTCTTCTTCTGTTAGGCGTGACTTGCTTTATCGGTCATTTTTTCCGTGATCCTGAACGCGTTGCTCCAGAGGACGCTGAGGCTGTCAGCTCTCCTGCTGACGGTAAAGTCATCAAGGTGACTCGCGAGTTGGACCCCGTCTCCGGAGAAGAGCGTCAGGTCATTGCCATCTTCATGAATCTTCTCGACGTGCATGTGAACCGTATGCCCGTTTCCGGTAAGGTTGAGTTGATTCGTTATGTCCCCGGCAAGTTTTTCAATGCCTCTTTTGACAAAGCGAGCAAAGATAACGAGCGTAACATCGTTGTGGTGACAGGCAAGGGTAATCAGCGCTTCACCATGGTGCAGATTGCTGGACTTGTTGCGCGTCGTATCGTCTGCTGGGCTGAGCCCGGAGATAAACTCAAACGTGGCGAACGTTTCGGTTTAATCAAATTTGGTTCCAGAGTTGACCTTTACATCCCGGATGGATATGTTCCCTCTGTCAGCGTTGGACAAAAGGTCACTGCTGGCGAAACAGCCCTTGCTACAAAGCGTAAAGCTTAACTTCGGGCAAATAGAGATAAATAACTGATATGGCTAAAGAAACGAAATTGCCACGCCACAAGAGCGTGTACCTCCTGCCGAACCTGCTGACTACGGCCAGCTTGTTCATCGGCTTTTTGGGACTCACCTGGGCAATCAAGGGAGATTATGCTTCCTGTGCCATGTGTATCCTTGCAAGCTGTGTGTTCGATGGTTTGGATGGTAAGGTTGCACGCATGACCGGCACCACCAGTGAGTTTGGAGTCCAATTGGATTCCTTGGCTGACTTGGTGGCATTCGGTGTGGTTCCTGCGACCATGACTTATTTGTGGGCGCTGGAAGGTTTCGGCAGGTTGGGCCTCATGGCTGCATTCCTGTTAATAGCTTGTGGTGCTTTGCGCTTGGCTCGCTTTAATGTTCAAGCCGCCACCAGTTCCAAAAAGCACTTCATCGGATTGCCGATCCCAGCAGCCGCGTGCACTCTTGCTACACTGGTTTTGTTTACGGAATATGTACCTGAACAGTATATGCAGACCGTAATACCTACGGGAACGCTGATTCTCGTCTACTTGCTGTCCTTCTTCATGGTCAGCACCGTCCGCTTTTATTCCTTTAAGGAATTCAGCACCTTCAAGGCCCATCCGTTCAGCTGGATGGTGACTGCTATCTTGGTTTTCTCCTTGGTCGCGTCTCGCCCGAAGGTGTTGGGCTTTATTATTTTCTTGGGCTACCTCATTTCCGGCCCGCTTTACACTCTATTCCTACTATCTCGCGGCGGAAAGCGACTACTACGGGATAGCTCCAAAGAAGAGCTAGGCTAGCTCTCACTCATCCCATATTAGTACGTCGTACTGACCCCGTAATCGCCGCGCCTGCGTAATTTTTTGTGCGTCCAGCGATTGCTTTCTCATACTCGTAAACAATGTATTGTGATAATACCCCCTAGAGTAGGGGCCTACCCGGAGGATACCATGGCAGATCGCGTTTATGTATTTGATACCACCTTGCGTGACGGTGAACAGTCTCCTGGCGCAACCATGAATCAGGATGAAAAAATCCGCATGGCTCGTCAGTTGGAGACGTTGGGCGTGGACATTATTGAGGCAGGATTTCCCATTGCTAGCCAGGGCGACTTTGATGCAGTTCAGGCAATCGCCGCGGCTGTAGATAAAGTTCAGGTTGCAGGGCTGTGTCGCGCTGTAACTGGCGACATCGATCGCTGCTGGGAAGCCATCAAAGGTGCGAAGAATCCACGTATTCACACTTTCCTCGCAACCAGCGAAATTCACATGAAACACAAGCTGGGCAAGACCGCAGATGAAGTCATCGTCATGATCGACAAAGCGGTGAAGCATGCAAAAAATTACACGGACAATGTGGAGTTTTCTGCCGAAGACGCTTCTCGCTCCGATTGGGATTTTTTGGTTAAGGTTACCGAAGTAGCAATCGCTGCAGGTGCCACTGTTGTGAATATCCCTGATACTGTCGGTTACACACAGCCTTTCGAGTATTACGATATGATCAAATACCTGAAGGATAACGTGAAGAATGTGGATGATGCGATTTTGTCCGTCCATTGTCACAACGATCTTGGTTCTGCCGTAGCTAATACCTTGGCTGCCGTTAAAGCGGGTGCTCGTCAGGTAGAATGTACTGTGCTTGGTATCGGTGAACGCGCTGGTAACGCAGCTTTGGAAGATTTGGTCATGGCTATCAACACTCGTAAGGAGTTGTATGATGTCGAGACCAACATCAAGACCGAACAGCTGTTCCCGTCCTGTCGTCGTCTTTCACAGATTATCGGTATGCCCATTCCGCCCAACAAGGCGATCGTGGGTGCCAACGCTTTTGCTCATGAGTCTGGTGTTCATCAGGATGGCGTTATTAAAAACCGCCTCACCTACGAGATTATGACCCCAACTTCCATTGGGCGCACAAGCAATGATATTGTCATTGGCAAACATTCTGGTTCTCATGCCGTAAAAAATAAGGCTGAAGAGTTGGGATACGTGTTGGATGATGAGCAGGTACAGGTGCTCTTTAAAGCGGTCAAGGATTTGGCTGACAAGAAAGAGCAGGTCTTTGATGAAGATGTGGAAGCTTTGATTTTGGAAAGTGTATATCGTCGCAAAGACAAGTTCCGTTTGATAGATATGTCCGTATTTTCTGGTACAGGCGACGTGCCTCCGCACGCAGCCACTGTAATGGAGTTTGGTGCAGCTGGAGAGGATGTTGCGGTCAAGAAGATCAGCGAGTTTGGAGAAGGTTCCATTGACGCGGTCTTCCAGTCCATCTATTCCTTGGTAGGTGTATCCCCGAAACTCGAAGTTTATTCGGTTAACGCCGTAACTGAAGGTTCAGATGCCTTGGGTAGCGTTGCCGTTCGAATAGAAGATGACGGCGTGAAAGCCGTTGGCCGCGCAACAGATTCCGATGTTGTGAAGGCAAGCGCCTTGGCCATGGTCAATGCTTTGAATCGCTTGGAAAAAGCCAAAGAGGAGAAATAAGAAAATGGGTCAGACATTAGCTGAAAAGATTCTGCAGAAACATACCGATCAGGAAGTTTCCGGTGCAGGACAGATTGTCCAGTGTGCCGTGGATATGGTCCTTGCTAACGATATTACTGCTCCTTTGGCGATTAAATCGTTCAAAGCAATGGGCGCTAAAAAGGTCTTTGATCAAGATAAGATTTCTCTGGTCTGTGATCACTTCACTCCCAACAAGGACATTGATTCTGCTGAGCAGGTGAAGGTTGTTCGGGAATTCGCTGAAGAACTGGGTGTTACCCATTACTATGAATGTGGTGACGTTGGTGTCGAACACGCCCTGTTGCCAGAAAAAGGCATTGTCGGTCCCGGCGATATCGTTGTCGGTGCTGACTCCCATACTTGTACCTACGGTGGTCTGGGCGCATTTGCCACAGGCATGGGCTCCACTGACATCGGTGCTGCTATGGCTCTCGGTGAAACTTGGTTCAAAGTTCCGCCGACCATCAAAGTAAACCTGACTGGTACGCCTCAGAAACACGTTGGTGCAAAGGACTTCGTTCTGAATCAGATCGGTCAGCTCGGTGTTTCCGGTGCATTGTACAAAGCTTTGGAATACTCCGGTGAAGTCGTGGACAACATGTCCATCGAAGGTCGCATGACCATTGCAAACATGGCTATCGAAGCAGGCGGTAAAGTCGGGCTGTTCCCGGTCGATGAGAAAACCATGGCCTACGCCAAGAACGCAGGTTTCTCCGCAGGCGAGTTGATGACTCCCGATGCAGACGCCGAATACGAGCGCGTCTTGAACATCGATGTAACCAACATGGAGCCGCAGGTTGCCTGTCCGCACCTGCCCGATAACGTCAAGCCCGTCACCGAAACCTCTGGTCTCAAGATTCATCAGGCTGTCATTGGTTCTTGTACCAATGGTCGTATCGAAGACATGCGTGAAGCCGCAGCTATCCTCAAGGGGCGCAAGGTCGATCCCAAGGTTCGTTGCATTATCCTGCCCGCCACTCCATCCATCTGGAAAGCATGCATGGCGGAAGGACTCATGGAAATCTTCATGGACGCTGGCTGCATCGTTGGTCCTCCGACCTGCGGTCCCTGTCTGGGCGGTCATATGGGTATTCTCGCTGGTGGTGAGCGTTGTATCGCTACCACCAACCGTAACTTCAAGGGCCGCATGGGCTCTTTGCAGGCTGAAGTCTTCCTGTCCAATCCCGCCGTGGCTGCAGCAAGCGCCATCGCTGGCGAAATCATCAACCCTGCCAAGATCTAGGAGGGATGCTATAATGAAAGTTACCGGAACTGCTCACAAAGTGGGCGATCATATCGATACTGATGCCATCATTCCAGCACGTTTCCTTGTTACCACTGACTCCAAAGTCCTCGGTGACAACTGCATGGAAGGTCTCGAAGAGGGATGGGTAAAGCGCGTAAAAGAGAACGACGTTATGGTCGGTGGCGTAAACTTCGGTTGCGGCTCCTCCCGTGAGCACGCTCCCATTTCTATTCTCGGCGCAGGTATTCCTGTCGTTGTTGCACACAGCTTCGCCCGCATCTTCTACCGCAACGGTTTTAATATGGGCCTTGTTTTGCTTGAAATTGGCGATGACATTAAGAAGTTCAGCGACACCGATGAAATCGAAGTCGATACTGCCACTGGTGCGATCAAGAACATCACCACAGGCGAATCCATTCAGGCTTCAGCCGTCCCACCGTTCATGCAGGAAATTCTGGACGCTGGTGGACTGGTTGAATACGCCAAGAAGAAATTGGCTTAGTTGAAAGAGAATGGGAAGCCGCCTGCGGCGGAATTGTTGGGTGATTTCGTCTCCGACGGCCAAAGGGCAAACCCTTTGAAATCCCATATGCGTCTTTGGCGCGGGCTGAATAGTAGAGATATTTCTTAACTTACAGCCTCCGCGAAGCGGCATTAAAAAGTTTAGGAGAGTCCAGAGAACCCTTTACAAAGGGTTCTCTGGTCCCGCCGAAGGCGACCGCCGGTAGGCACCCCTCGCCACCAATAAAGGAGAGAGAGAAATGAAAATTTGTGTATTGCCCGGTGACGGGATCGGTCAGGAGATCGTAGCTCAGGGCTTGCGTGTCCTCGATAAAGTCGGTGATAAGTACGGCCGTAAATTCGAGACAACCGAAGCTTTGATTGGTGGTTGCGCTATTGATGCTGAAGGCAAACCGCTGCCTGATGACACTGTTGCCAAGTGCAAAGACTCTGATGCTGTACTGCTCGGCGCAGTTGGTGGTCCCAAATGGGATACCATTGATCCTGCTATTCGTCCGGAGAAAGGACTTCTCGGCATCCGTAAGGAGTTGAAACTGTTTGCTAACCTGCGTCCTGCCAATCTGTTTAAACAGCTGGCCGATGCGTGCTACCTGCGTCCAGACATCGTGGCTAAGGGCCTTGATGTCATGGTCGTTCGCGAACTGACAGGCGGCATTTACTTTGGCGAACCGCGTTTCGATGGAGAGAAAGACGGCGAGCGCTTTGGCTACAATACCATGACTTACTACGAACATGAGATTCGTCGTATTGCCAAGGTTGCTTTTGAGGCTGCCCGCAAGCGTTCTGGCCGTGTTTGCTCGGTGGATAAGGCAAACGTTCTCGATGTATCTCGTGTCTGGCGTGAGATTGTTATTGATGAGCACAAGAATTATTCAGATGTAGAGCTGGAGCACATGTACGTGGACAATGCAGCAATGCAGTTGGTGCGCGATCCTTCCCAGTTTGATGTCATCGTTACGGGTAATCTTTTTGGTGATATCCTTTCTGACGAAGCTGCGGCTATTACAGGCTCTATCGGCATGTTACCGTCTGCTTCACTGGGTGAAGCCAATCCTGGATTGTACGAGCCTATTCACGGCTCCGCACCGGATATTGCGGGACAGGATAAGGCCAATCCTCTGGCAACTATTTTGTCCGTCTCCATGATGCTGCGCCATTCATTTGATATGATGGAAGAGGCTGATTGTATTGATCAGGCTGTCGAGAAGACCCTGGAGCAGGGCTACCGCACCGGAGATATCTGGCAAGAAGGTGGCAAGTCTGTTGGCTGTGTTGCCATGGCAGAAGCTGTACTGGCGAATATCTAATTAGAGCTACTTCGCAAATTAAAAAGGGGTGCGTCGTGATTACGACGCACCCCTTATTTGTTGTATTGTAGAAATCTTAAGATGCTTTAAGATTGCTGCCTAGCTTGTTCACTTTGGTTGCTTTCTCAGCTGTTTTGATATCAATGTATCCCATAGTGAGGCAGGTCGCGAGGAAATCCATTTTCATTGTTTCCATTTTTCCGAGCACTTTTTCATTTTGCTCCATGGTGATTTTGCCTTCTTTGATCAGATAGCGGCTAACCATGTCACTTTCATTCACTTCCCCCAGATCCATTTCTTTGGCTGAGAATGTCTTAATCCCTTCTTGGCCTCTACGGACTCGCGCAAGCTCATTTTCTTTATCTTGAATCAGTTTCTTTAGCTCTCTTCGCTGATCTTTCATGAATTCAAATTTGTTCTTGAGAGCATTTTTTTCTTCTTCAAGAGCATTCATCTCGGAAATTCTTCGTTGGGAATTCCCTTTGAGAAAAAAAACGAGGCCTAGTACGCACAGAGTCAGTAGTATAAGAGGAATTGTCATGATTCAGCCTATGCGTGGTAGCTGTTGATTTCGTCTTCGATGTCGTCGACTTTGATTTTGAGATTGACGATCTCTTGCTCAAGAACTTCAATTTTCATATTCATTTTATTGGTAAAGCCCTGAACATGACTTCTTTTCTTGGAAACCTGATCATTATTGCTATGAAAATTGACCATTCCAATGGCAATAAAAACAAAGCCGACCATGGCCAAGAGTAAGTATAATGTATTTGAATCTAACATTCTGTAAATCCAAGATAAAAAATTATTTTTGATGAAATAACTCTGTGTTCATTCTTATAATGTTTTATCTATTTACCCTGATTAATTGGATTTTGCAACCCGCGGTATGATTTGATGGGGTGGAATTAAATGTCGCTCAGTTGGCTGTTCTCCAAAAAATGCTTCTTTTGAAGGCGTTTTTGCTTTTTTACTTTTATTTCCAGTTTTAACGCTTCGCTTTTATTGGAGACTTTTACAAAGGTCTCTATGCTGACTGGAGTTCTTGGGCGTGTATATTTAGCCCCAGTGCCTGCATTGTGTTGTTTTAGACGCCGTTGCAGGTCGTTTGTGATGCCGCAATAGAGTGTGTCATCAGCACAGCGGAGTAAGTATACATACCAGGAGGACATGCAAACTTGTAGCTGTAACCGGTGAATTGGTCAAAAGGGCGCTTGCATTAAGCGTGTGCCCATTATATTTGTCCGTTCACACAAAGGAAGCTCACATATCATGTCTCGAATTACTGTCCAAAGTCTTGGAAAATCTTACGGCGGAGAACCTGTCTTTGCCGATGTCGCTTTTGAAGTAGTACCTGGGCAGCGTCTCGCGCTGACAGGGCCCAATGGGTGTGGAAAAAGTACACTGCTCAAAGTGCTGGCCGGAGAAATTGAGCCCGATGAGGGGCAGGTTACTCTGACAAAGAACGCACAGGTTGGATATGTGGCGCAGGAGATGAATGAAGACATCCTTGCGCAACAGCTGCTGGCCTGGGTGCTGTCGGCCTTGCCGTCCTGGAATGAGTTCTGGGAAGAGTGGGAGGTTGCAGTAGCTGCCGGTGATAATGCGCGAATCGAAGCGCTTTCCCATCGTCAGGCTGAGTTTGAAGGGCTCTATGGCTATAATCCTGATCACAAAGCTCGTGCGATTCTGACCGGATTAGGGTTTGCCGACGATGATCTTTTTAAGAGGATGGAAGAGCTTTCTGGTGGTTGGCGAGAACGGGCCAAGCTTGCACGTGTCTTGTTACAGGGAGCGGATATCCTGCTTCTTGACGAACCGACTAACCATCTGGATTTGGAAGCTGTGGAATGGCTTGAGGAATATCTGCTCAATTTTCGTGGCGCACTTGCCTTTGTTGTACATGATAAAATTTTTCTGAATCGTGTTGCTACTCACGTCGTATTTTTGGGCGTTGGTAAGCCTGTTTTACGCCGTGGTAACTTTGATGACTTTCTCATCTGGGACACGGAAAATGCAGACCAGCGAGCAAAAGAAGCGGCTAAGCTTACGGCTCGGATCGAGAACGAATATAAGTTCATCGACAAGTTTCGCGTAAAAGCACGAAAGGCTGCTCAAGCGCAATCCAAACTGAAGAAAGTGGAGAAGCTGGAGCAGGAGTTAAGCCAGATCAAGGAAGTTCAGGCGAGCTCTCATCGAGGTAAGAGCCTTACTTTCAAACTGCCTGCTCCTAAACGAGGGGACAAAGTTCCTGTGGCTGCAATTGACTTGGAGTTTGCATATGATGGTGAAAACTCTGTATGGCCCAAGCTGAATTTTCAATTATTTCGCGGAAAAAAGATAGCTTTGCTCGCGCCTAATGGTGCCGGTAAATCCACGCTGCTCAAACTCATTATGGGAGACCTTGATCCCACTGGCGGGCATAGTAAGATTGGAAGTGGGACCGAAGTTGGATATTTCAGCCAGCATCAGCATGAAATTTTAAATCTGGATAATACAGTCATTGGTGAAATTCGTCGTTTGTCGGATTCCAATTTGACTGAAGAGCAGGTCAAGAGCGTGCTTGGTTTGTTTCTGCTCGGCGAGCCGTTCTTTGAACGCAAGGCTTCAGGTTTGTCCGGTGGTGAGAAGAGTCGTCTTTTACTTGCCACACTGTTTCTGGCGCGCGCCAACTTCCTGATTCTTGACGAACCGACTAACCATCTGGACATTGAAACTCGCGAAGGGTTGATTCGTGCGCTCAAGAACTTTGAGGGCACGCTGCTGTTCGTTGCGCATGATCGTCATTTGCTTAATGAGGTGGCGGAAGAGATTTGGTCGCTGGATGACACTGGCATCACGCAATACCTTGGTGGGTTTGCCGGATACCAGGAAAAGCGGAAGCAGGAAGAAGCGTGTCGCCTTGGGCAGGCTGCCTGTAAGCCTGATGAAGCGAAAGAGAAGCGGAAGTTGACCAAGGAAGAAAAACGGCGTCAGGCAGAAGATCGGAACCGTATGTATCGTACACTTAAGCCGCTAAAAAAAGAGTATGAAAAGCTTGAGGGTGATCTGGAGAAAGCTCTTGATGAACAGGCTGGTTTAGAAGACAGGATGAATGATCCTGCTACTTATGATAAACCAGAAGATGCTCTCAAATTAAACTCCGCATATAAAGATGTGTCAGATTGGGCAGAAAGTCTGATGATGCAATTGGGCGAGTTGGAAGAGAATATTCAAGCGGCGACTGCTGAAATTGGAGAGGACTGATGAAACCAGCGCTGAGAGTTGTGGCGGGCATCATCTGGCACGATAATCAATATCTCGCAGTGGAACGCCCGGAAGGTTCAAAGATGGCAGGCTGGTGGGAATTCCCTGGCGGCAAGATTGAACCAGATGAGTCGCGCGATGATGCGCTTGTTCGCGAATTGCAAGAAGAGCTTGGCGTCACTCCAGTCGATTTCGAATTCTGGCGCGAGTTGGTTCATGAGTACGACGAGTTCACTGTCTATCTCTATTTTTATAATATTTACAAATATTCAGGCGAGTTGGCTTCACTTGAGAACCAGCGTATGGAGTGGGTGAATCCTGCAGAGCCGCCGACTTTGGACTATCTCCCTGCTGATGTCACGATTGTGGAAGCCCTCCATTCATAGAATTTCTATGACCTATCGAGCCTTCTTGCTATTTCTTCATTGAAGGTTGCGCTAAGAAAGCGTATGAAAATCAACTTGGCCGTGATATTTACGGCGACTGGATAGCATTTTATTTTTAGGAGTATCTCAATTGCGCGTTTGTGATCTGATTGAAAAGAAGTCTCCGTTCATTTCTCTGGAGTTCTTCCCGCCCAAGGAAAAGGAAGCCTGGCCTGGTTTCTTCGAAGTGGTTGATAAGCTCAAAGAGCTGAATCCACTATTTGCTTCTGTTACGTATGGTGCTGGCGGTGGCACTCAGGATAATACCCTGGAAATCGCCACTCGCATGAAACGTGATCATGGCATTGAGCCCATTACTCACCTGACGAGTGTTGGCGCTTCCGCTGAAAAGCTGGATGATTTTCTGAGCAAGTTGCGTGAAGCAGATATCCAGAACGTACTGGCTTTGCGCGGTGATGCTCCTCGTGGTGTTGATGATTTTGATTTCAACACTCAGGAATTCAAACACGCTACTGATGTTATTGAGTTCATTGGCGGTAAATATTCTGACATGTGCGTGGGTGGAGCAGCCTACCCCGAACCACATCATGAATCTCCGTCCATCCAGTCCGATCTCGATATGGTTAACTTGAAGGTGCAGAAGGGCGCGCAGTTCTTGGTTACTCAGCTGTTCTTCGATAATCGTGTTTACTTCGATTACGTTGAGCGCCTGAAAGCCATGGGCTCTACGGTTCCGGTTATTCCGGGCATCCTGCCAATCATGAGCCTTAAATCCGCTAAGTTCATTCTCGGACTGTGTGGAGCCGCCATTCCCGGTAAGTACCTGAGCGCGCTGGAAGCAGCACATGAGGAGGGAGGAGACGACGCCGTGTACAGACTCGGTATCGACTTCGCTACCAAACAGGCTCAGGAACTGATTGATGGTGGAGCACCCGGCGTACATCTCTACACCCTTAATCGCGCCAAAGCGGTTTTGGAGATCGGTAGAAATTTAAAGATTTAATTGAGTTGAGAGAGAGTTTATCATGAGTAAGAATCCCGTAGTGGCTGTTTGTGGTGCAACTGGCGCCGTTGGCCGTGAGATGTTGAATGTTCTTGAGCAGCGTGACTTCCCATACAGCCAGCTCATCCCCATGGCTTCTGCCCGCAGCGCAGGCAAGAAAGTGCAGTGCAAAGGTGAAGAGTTGACCGTTGTCGAACTGACTGAGAACTCTTTTGAAGGTGTGGATATCGCCCTGTTTTCCGCAGGTGGCTCCACTTCTGAAAAGTTCGCTCCCATTGCAGCCAAAGCTGGTTGTGTTGTGGTCGACAACTCCTCTGCTTGGCGCATGAATGATGAGTGTCCGCTGGTCGTTCCCGAGGTCAATCCGCATGATCTGGATTGGCACAAGGGGATCATTGCCAATCCCAATTGTTCTACCATTCAAATGATGGTCGCTCTCAAGCCTATTCATGACGAAGCCCGCATCAAGCGTGTCGTGGTTTCCACCTATCAAGCTGTTTCCGGCACAGGCCAGCAGGCTATCGAAGAGTTGGAGAATCAGGTGCAGCGTCTCATGAGTGGCAAGCCTGTTGTTTCTGACGTTTACCCGCATCAGATTGCTTTCAACTGCCTGCCGCACATCGATGTCTTCATGGACAATGGCTATACCAAGGAAGAGATGAAGATGGTTCACGAGACCGTCAAGATCATGGGCGACGAGTCCATCAAGGTCACTGCCACTTGTGTACGTGTCCCGGTTTTCTACGGTCATAGTGAGTCCGTGAATATTGAGACAGAGCAGAAGCTGAGCGCTGATGATGTTCGTGCTCTGCTTGCAAAATCCCCCGGCATTGTCGTGGAAGATTACCCTGAGAAGAAGGCATACCCCATGCCTGTTGACGCCGCAGGACAAGATGCCACGTTTGTTGGACGTATTCGTGAAGATGACACCATTGAAAATGGTCTCAACATGTGGATCGTTTCCGACAACATCCGTAAGGGTGCTGCCCTGAATACGGTTCAGATTGCAGAAACTCTGATGGAGCGCGATCTCGTTCGTGTCCCGTAAGGAATAAATTAGAATGGTCAAAGTCGTAGATAAGCAGGCATACCTTGATGCCATGCTCGCTGTTGAACGTCCCGGTGCTTCCGAAATTCATGCATTTTACGAGCATCGTGTGGGCATGATTTGTAAGGATCCCGGTGTGATGCTCATGCCGTGGGATGATCACCTCGTCCACCGTGGTGATGGTGTTTTTGAAGCGATGAAGTTCGTGGATGGCAAGCTGTATCAGCTCGATCCGCATCTTGAGCGGATGGAGCGTTCTTCGGCATCCATATATCTGGAACCAATGTGCTCTTGGGCTGAGATCCGAGAGCTGGTTTTGGAAGTATGCCGAGCTGGCGGAAGAAAGAGTGGAATGCTTCGTGTGTTCCTTGGTCGTGGCCCTGGCGGCTTCGGCATCTATCCTTCCGAATGCCCTGAAACGAGTCTTTATATCGTAGCTTCCGACTTGCATGAAACCAAGGCTGAATTCTACGAGAAGGGTGCCACTGCATTCAAGACTTCCATTCCAGCTAAGCAGTCTTATCTCGCGACGATCAAATCTATCGACTATTTGCCTAATGTGCTGATGAAGCGTGAGGCTGAAGAAAAGGGATACAATTTCCCGTTCTGTTTTGATGACAACGGATACCTGGCCGAAGGGGCTACGGAGAACGTTTGCATTGTGGACCAGAACGATAAATTGATCATTCCGGAATTCACTAATGCCTTGGCTGGCACTACGCTCATGCGTGCTATCGACCTCATCAAGAATGACATGTCAATTATCTTCCGAGGTATCACCAAGGAGGAAATCCTTGAGGCCAAGGAAGTTGTAATTATTGGCACCACTGGTGACGCCATCCCCGTTGTTCGTTTCAACGGGAAACCCATTCACAATGTAAAGCCTGGTCCGGTTGCAAAACGCATTCGCGAACTGTTGATTCAGGATTTGCAGGAAAATGGTGTTGAATTGTAGCGCTGATTCTCAAGAAGCAATAAAAAAGGCCGCCTCGTATTGGGGTGGCCTTTTTTAGCGTCTGGCGTATGCAGAAATCGGGTCTGAATCGAATTGATGTATGGCCTTTTGAGCCAGAATGTCGCTTCCCATTTCCTTCATATTGTGTTCGGTCACCATTCTGGAGACGTCCATTGCTGCCGGGATAGTCATGTAATTGAATGCCTGAGCCCAGCTGTCGCCGCGAAGATAGGAGAGCGCCCATCGTATCGTGTGCATATGGAAATATGACTGATTGTTAATGACGATCATCGCCTTGCAACGGCCATCTTCAGCTCGTTCGCGGAATGAAATCTTCTGATGTTCGCATGATGCCAGAGGGTAATCCACGTGGTAGAATGCGCTGCCAGTCATGGCAATCTGAACCCACATATCCCAATCACGGTAGATAGTGTTGTCCTTGAAGCCTTCAGTGCGATCAAAGGCTTCACGGCGAAGTATGATTGCAGGGCCGAGGATGTTGCGTGCTTGAAGCAGAGCTTCATCGAAGTCTGGGAGCTGTACCATGCCAGGGCGTGTGCTCGACTTCTTGGGGGCCAGACGAATGTAATCTGCATACATTATATCAGCTTCAGGGTAATCCTCGAAGACCGACAGAGCTGTCGTTATATACTTGGGGTCAAGGCGGTAATCCGGGCGCATAAACAGGAGCAGATTGCCGTCGGATTCGGCGATGGCTTGATTGCGCGCTTGGGAGACTGTGGAGTTCTTTTCCACCTCAATAAGCTGAATGTCATCTATGCCAGTAATGGCATTCCATAAAGAGATTGCGGAAGGGGAGTGGGCACCATTGCCGGCTATTACTATCTGTGTGTTGTCTAATCCTGCGGATTGACGAGCCACAGATTGCAGCATGCGCGGCAGGCTTTGGTGGGTTTCCAAGTCGGAAACAATTATTGAGATACGATTTCTCGCATGCATTGTCATACCCTTCCGTGGGATTACTCAACATGTATCGAGTGGTTGGCACGTTCCGTGTGCACAATTATCCTCACTCGTGCTTTTTTTATCGGCACAATAAGAATTATCTTTAGGGGAAAGTGAAAAAAAGATGAAAAAAGTTTCAACCGGATTATTTCTACACCCCTTGCACAGCATCCAACCTTCACGTATGTAAGGCAAAAGCGTAACTAGAATAGACTCCTCAATTTTTGAGGAATCAGCTCATATACTCGTGACTCTGGTGGTACTTCGTGGCGATTTTTAAGTGTGATTCCTGTGGGTATGATCGGGAAGTCCCTGACAAACTTTCCGGCAAAAAAGCCAAATGCCCTGACTGCGGTCAAGGTGTCACCATTGTTGACTTTTTAGAGCCAGAAGCAGAGTCTCTTGCTGCCATGTTTGAGGATGAAGATCCTACTCAATCAAGCGCTCTTCCTCAGATCGAGGGGGGGCTTAAATCTATTGATTTGGATGGAGTAGATACGGATGTTGATTTGGGTGGAGAGAACGATGTTATTTGTGAAAAATGCGGTCATATTATGGCCGATGGCACAGACACCTGCTCTGAATGCGGATTTATAATCCCTGCTACCGAAGAAATTCCCGAGCCAACTGAAGATGACGTCGACCTCAGCGACCTTGCGGAAGGGACTGAACCACAGGTTTGGGAATCTGAATATTCCGGTAATCGAGATGACGACGATCTATCTGTAGATGCAAAGGAAAAAAAGAAATCATCGTTGCGGCTTTTCGAAGGAAATCTCCCTCTCAATATCTTTTCCGGTTTGGTTTCCGGGCTGCTGGCTGTCTTTTTTGCAGTAGCTATGTCACTTCTCGCCGCAGGACAGCAGGGACTACACCAATCCCTGCCGTATATTCTTGCAACCGCTTTGACCGGTATGGCTGTGGCTTCTATCGTTTTTTCGTTTCAAAGCCGGATTCCTTTTGCTTTAGCTGGACCGGAGACAGTTCTAACCGCTGTTCTCTTTTTATATCTGGGGTCCATTTGTGCAAAAATGAAGGATGTCTTTCCTCCCGATATAATTGCTGTAACTTTGGTTGCAGCTATCGCTCTTACAGCACTCATCACAGGAGCAATGCTGTGGCTAACAGGCAGAATGCGAGCTGCGGAGTATATCCGCTATATTCCCATACAGATAGTTGGCGGCGTTATTGGTGGTATCGGGCTTTTCGTCTGCATTGGGACGCTGGACTGGATTGGACCTCTCACGGTTGATTGGAATCACTTACCCTTGGCTATCAAAGATTCGCTCATGGTTATGGGGCCAACTCAGTCTTTGTACACCATGGGACCGAGTGTGGCTTTCGGGCTTATTCTTTTCTTTGGCCTACGAAAGGGAACCCACTCCCTCTTTATGTTAGGAGTGCTTTTAGTGGCTTCCGCAGCGGGATATGGAGCTGGGATATGGGGAACCGATATGCATATCCGATCCCTTGCTGCAACAATTCCGCATCTTGAAGGAGGAGTTCCTCTCTCTCCTGCTCATGTCATGGCATTGGATTTCAGTGACATTCAATGGTTTGTTATTAAGGATAATTTTCTCTACATCGGTGGTCTCATTGCACTTGTTTTTCTCACCAATATGTATCGAATAACTGGTCTTGAGATGTTGCATGGGCGTGAGTCTGATTTGAACAAGGAGTTCAAAAGCCTCGGGTTAACTAATATTATCACAGGTTTGTGTGGTGGTATGGTTTCCAATGTCTCATACGGACGGAGTGCTGGAGCGCGAGCTACAGGTGCAGGTGGTCCTTTGTCCGGGCTTATTGCAGGATTGATCTGTGTTGCTGCAGTTTTTTATGTTGATGTGATCATTCCGTTTATCCCTCGTTTTGTTCCAGAGGGGCTGCTCATCTTTGCAGGTTTTTCTTTGATGCGTGACTGGTTGTTTCGGTCCAGAACAGCGTTCACTCGTCGTGATGATATGTGGATGTTGTGGATGACGTTCTTAGTCACTGTCTTTCTCGGCATGTTGATTGGCATCGGCTTTGGTGTTGGCCTTGCTTTGCTGGTCACTGTGAGCAGGAGCAGTAAAGGTGGTTCGGTTCGTAACATCCTTTCCGGTTCAAATCATCGTAGCAATGTGGACAGGGCTCCAGCTCAGCAGAGGACGTTGAAGGAATTTGGCGATCATATCTACATTCTGCGTCTTCAGAGCTTTCTTTCACTTGGCGCGATGACGGGTCTACTTAAGGATATACAAAAGCGTCTTGATGATCGGGAGAAGCTGCCTGTTGAATATCTGCTTCTTGATTTTAAACTGGTGACAGGAATTGCATCGGCTGCTGGCATTGGCTTCGACAAACTGAGATTGCTTGTCGAGGAATATGATATTGAGTTGTTGATCACTAGCGCGCCGCTGGAGCTTGAACAGCATCTGGAAATGAGTGGGCATTTGGGGGATGAGGAAGGCGCTTTCAAAGTCTTTTTCAATCTGGATTATGCTCTTGAGTGGTGTGAGAACCACGTTCTCGATGCAGAGAATATGCTTGAAATGAAGCAGTTGACGTTGCCGGAATTGCTTGCTCCAGTTTTTCCGGAACCCCGGTATATTCCTGCCTTAATGAAAGTCCTTAAACAGGTTCACTTCAACAAAGGGGAAGCTGTATTTCGTCAGGGAGACGCATCTGATTCCATGTTTTTTGTCGAATCCGGCAAGCTCGACGTTGAGCTTGAATTGGAAGGTGGCAAGCTTCTTCGCTTGAAGAAAATTGGGGCAGGTGCGGTGTTTGGCGAGATGGGGATTTACACACTGGCTCCGCGCTCAGCCACTATTCGAGCTGCAGAAAAGTGCGTGTTGTATAAGATGACAACTGAAAAGTTGGATGCTGTAGAGAAGCGCGCCCCTGTATTAGTGACAGCAGTGAATCGCTACTTGATTAATTTGTTGTCTGACAGGTTGATTGATGCCAACGCCAAGGTTCGCGATCTGATGAGCTAAGGAATTTATCCTTTCTTTAATTCTTCCGTGACATATTCTTTAAGTGCATCACGCCAGTGGCGGGGTGTCTCTCCTGTGGCTTTTGTAAACTTGGCCAGATCGAGTACCGAATATCTAGGGCGCACAGCTTTGGTGGGGTAGGCGCTGGATGGTACTGGCTCCACTTTGCACTCAATATTTGCGATGGATGCTGCGGCTGAGGCCAATCCGTGCCATGTGGTTTCGCCAGAGTTCGCTATGTGGTAAATACCTGTAGCATCGTGTTCCAACAGCTTGATGGTGTTTGCGGCCACATCCGGTGCATACGATGGAGAGCCAGTCTGGTCATCGACAACAGAGATAGTCTCACGCTCTTCACACAGGGAGAGAATCTTCTCCACGAAATTTATTTTACCGGGACCAAAGAGCCAGGAAATACGGATGATCAGCGTTTGGTCATAGCCAAGCTTGAACAGATTTGTTTCTCCACCTGCTTTGCTAACACCGTATACAGAGAATGGATTCGTCTCATCATATACAGTATATGGAGTGCGTTTGTTACCTTTGAAAACGAAATCTGTGCTGTAATGGACAAAGGGAATGGCGCGTTTGGCGGCTTCGGCTGCCAGTAATGGAGGTGCTGTCCCATTCAAGGCAAAGGCGAGTTCCTCTTCATCTTCTGCCAAGTCTACTTGAGTGTAGGCTGCGGTATTGATCAATAAGTCTGGGTCATGCTTCTCCAAAATTAACTGGATGCTTAGTGGTTCCAGAATATCGCAGTCCGCGCTGGAGAGGGCGATTGGTTTAGCCCCGGCTTTTTTGAAAGCTTTTGTCAGCGATTGGCCGAGTAGGCCTGTCTTTCCGCCTAGAATGACAATGGTTTTGCCTTTGACGTCCATTAGGAACGCTCCTCGTACCAAGTGTCCATGAAGGTGCGGTATTCTCCGCTTTGAACGTGCTGCAACCATTCCTCATTGGATTTATACCATTGGATGGTTTTTTCCAAACCAGTTTTGAAATCCAACGTGGGTGCAAATCCTAGTTCTTCCGCTGCCATTGTGTAGTCCATGGCGTAGCGTTGGTCGTGCCCCGGTCGATCTGCGACATAGGTGATGAGGGATTCCGGTTTGCCTACAACAGAGAGCAGTGTTTTTACTACATCAATGTTGGTCTCTTCAGCGTTGCCGCCAAAGTTGTATGCTTGGCCTTCGCGTCCTTTCAGCAGAGTCAACTCAACACCAAGGCAATGATCGTCCACGTAAATCCAGTCACGAACATTGAGGCCGTTGCCGTATACTGGAAGCGGCTTGTCTGCCATGGCATTCATATAGATGAGGGGGATGAGCTTTTCTGGGAACTGGTACGGTCCGTAGTTGTTGGAACAACGTGTAATCAGCACCGGGAAACCATACGTCTCAAAATATGCACGGGCCATCATGTCGGCTCCGGCTTTGCTTGCGGAGTAGGGAGAATTTGGAGCCAGCGGGGTGGTTTCTTTGAATTGTCCTTCATCGCCGAGAGTTCCGTAAACCTCGTCGGTAGAAATATGAACGAAGCGACCAATGTTACGTTGGCGAGCACATTCCAAAAGATTTTGTGCACCTTGTACATTGGTGGTCACAAAGGGAGATGGATCATTGATGGAACGATCTACGTGTGATTCTGCTGCGAAGTTGACAATAGCATCGACAGCGTTCCCTTCCAGAAGATCCATGATCATGCCACGATCGCAGATATCTCCTTGTGCAAACGTGTAGCGTTCTTCGTTTTCTTCAAGGTCTAACAGATTCAGCCGATTGCCTGCATAGGTGAGTTTATCCAGATTGATGATGGACCAGTCTGGGTGCTTTGCCAGCATGAGCCGGATAAAGTTGGTGCCGATGAATCCGCAGCCGCCTGTGACGAGTAATTTCATATGAATATGCCGTGCTGAAAGTTGTTCATGAAATGAGCGAAAACGCCTGAGCAATCAATACAGGGCGTGTAGGAAAAAAACAAGATGATCGCAATTTATTCTACAATCAAATCAGTCTGACGGAGTGCTTCGTAAAGTAGTATGCCTGTTGCTGTGGAAAGGTTCAGGCTTCTTACTTCCCCCCAGATAGGGATACGCACGGCGTGAGGTGATTGCTGTAATATTTCAGGAGGCAGGCCGCGGGTTTCCGGACCTAAGACGATGGCGTCATCAGGTTGGAACTGGAAGTGAGTATGTGACTCTTCCGCTTTAGCGCTTGCCATAATCAAACGCGAGGGCGCGACTTTCTCTACGAAATCTTCGAAGTTAGGGTGGACCATCACGTCGACGTGTGGCCAATAATCAAGACCAGCGCGCTTGAGATGCTTGTTATCGATCTTGAATCCAAGTGGTTCGATAAGATGCAGCGGGATCTTGGTTGCCGCACAAAGGCGGGCAATATTACCAGTATTTGGCGGGATTTCCGGCTCAAAAAGGACTATTCGCATGGGCGGGAAGTACCTGTTTCCAGCTTAGACGTCCAGCTTGATGGTTGCTTTACCCGGAGAGTAGCCTTTCAGTGTTCGAAGCATTTCGCGAATAGAGGCAGAAATTATGTCCTCCACAAAGTCTTTCATGCCTATGGGGGCGCCGTTGATATCGACTTTGATGGAGTTGTGCATGGCAAGACACGCCTTGGTGGTTGTTGTGCCTTTGACGATCTCGGTGGCCAGTGTTTTACAGTCTGGTCGGCCACAGGTTTCACAGTCCATACCGGGAAGGAAGAACCCCTTTTCGAGCACGGCTTCGGCCAATTCTTCAATGGATTCGAGTGGAGCGACACCGTCAACAGTCTTTTCGCCGTAGGAAGCAATGGCAAGTTCCGGGAGTAGCCAATCCGTACCGTCAGCAAGGTCTCCGTTCAGGCAGAGAATGCGTGGGAGGTAGCCCATGGATTTTCCGCCTTCCACGATCAAAACGTCTGAGCTGAGAAGGGGCAGGAGGTCCGGGAGGAAGCGTTGGTCGGTCCAATGAACGAATGTTTCGTCTGGACCGAGACCTGCGACCACGTCACACGTCTTTGCATATTCCGTGGTATCCGTGTCCTTCCAATCAAAACCGTGATGGCTAAATTTGGCTGCGGCTACTGAGAGTCCTTTGCTCTTGAAGTATTCAGCGAGCTTGAGGCCAAGGGTGGTTTTGCCGGAATTCTTGGGGCCGACGATGGAAATAGCTTTCATCTTATCCTCCGAAAATTATTTAATATCAACGATCTCACCCCTTTCGAGGTAGATGATGCGGTCACTCACTTCTTGCAACCATGGCAGATCATGGCTCGCGATAACAAGACTTGTTTCGTTTCTATTACGTGCTGCTAAGGCCGCATTGCGGATGAGTTGGGCACTCTGGGTGTCCAAGCTTGCAGTAGGCTCATCCATAAGTAGAACTTTTGGTTTAAGCACAAGGCGAGCAGCAAGGGCTACACGCTGCGCTTCGCCGCCAGATAACTCAAACCATTGCCTGTCAGAGAATGATTCAGGCTCAAGGCCAACTTCCACCAAAGCATTGTGAACTTTACTGGTCACATCCGATTTGTTGCGGCAACGCAGGCCAAATGAGATATTTGCATGAACGGTTCGTTTGAGCAGATACGGTTCTTGAACAAGCAGCGTTACTTGCCGATGAACGGCTCTTGGCTTGTTTGACGTGGGCATATCCAAAAACTTGATGATACCCGATGTTGGCGCATCAAGAAATGCGAGCATCCGTAGCAGGGTAGACTTGCCGGAACCATTAGGACCAGCAAGACCGATGATACTGCCGGGGTCAATGTTTAGATGTTCAACATTGAGGACCGTGCGTTCTGCATACGATTTGACGACGTGTTCAAGAGAAATAACAGGCATCATTGGGTGGCCTTCTTTTTCAGGCCATTGGCGCAGATGTTGACGAGAAGTGCCACTGTGAGCAAAACCATACCCAGTGCAATACCAACAGCAAATTCACCTTTGCCAGTTTCCAGAGCAATGGCAGTGGTGATGGTACGGGTGTGCCATTTGATGTTGCCACCGACGAGCATGGAAATACCGACTTCGGATACAATCCTACCATATGCTGCCATGGCTGCGAGCATGATGGAGAAGCGTGCTTCCATAACAGTTGCCCATAGAATCTGTCGGGAGCTTGCGCCCAATGTGATCAGTGTCATGGGCAGACGTTTATCGAGTCCTTCTACAGCATTGGCTGTCATTGCAATAATGATGGGCAGGCCGAGAAGTGTTTGTCCGATAGCTACTCCAGGAATGGAAAAGAGTAAGCCGGAGCCGCCCAAGGGACCATGCCGAGTCAGGAATGCATAGACAAGTAATCCAATAACTACGGTGGGGAATGAGAGCAGAGTGTCTACCGCTGTGCGGACGACTTTTTTGCCGGGAAATTTGTTGTGGCCGAGAAGAAATCCGAGCGGGACGCCGATGCCGAGACTGAACAGCATTGAGAGGGATGAGGCGCCGACAGTGGCCCAGATTGCGGAGTATGTTTCCGGGTCGCCCGAGAAGAGGAGGACGAAACCTTGAAGAAAACCTTGAAGCAAATAATCCATTAGTATTCCTTTAATTCCGAGGGGACGTAGGCCATCCCCTCGGAACGTGTCATACGCAGATTAATTTGCGTTGGGAATGAAAAGCTTCTTGCCCAAGAGTTTGAACTCGGCAATGGCTTTCTGAGTGGAAGGGGTAGCCATCCAAGCGATGTACTGTGTGGCCAGTTTGTACTGGGCGTCTTTGCAATGCTTGGGGTTTACAGCAAGGGCGGAGTACTGGTTGAACAGTACTTTGTCGCCTTCTACCAGAACTTTCAGCGGCGGGTTGCCATCGTTGTTAGCGGAGTACTTGATGTAGGTACCACGGTCAGTCATGGTGTAGCCGTTCTTCTCGTTGGCAACGTTGATGGTCGGGAGCATGCCCTGACCTGTCTGGACGTACCATGTAGCTTTGTCAGGAGTAGCCATGCCCGCAGCTTTCCACAAGGAGAGTTCTTTTTTGTTGGTACCGGAGTTGTCACCACGGCTGGCGAAGACAGCTTTCTTCTCGGAGATGGTCTTCAGAGCTTTGGCAACGTCCATGCCTTTGACGCCTGCAGGGTCAGAAGCAGGGCCGATGATGACGAAGTCGTTGTACATGAGTTCTTTGCGATCGATGAGAACGCCCATGTCCATGTACTTTTTCTCTGCGCCGGGAGCGTGAACGAGAACAACGTCAACGTCGCAGTTCTTGGCCATTTTCAGAGCCTTACCAGTGCCAACGGCAACGAATTTGATTTCGATACCAGTGTCTTTCAGGAATTTCGGGACGATGAGCTCATCCAGCAGGCCAGTATTGGCGGTGCTGGTGGTGGTTGCCATCATCAAGGTTTTTCCAGCGAAAGCGGGAACAGCCATTGTCAGCATGAGGACTGCGGACAGTGCGATCAAAAGCAGTTTTTTCATTAAATCCTCCACAGGATACAGTCGGTTATTCAGATTAAATAATCTGAGGGGTCACTATTGTTTGTCGTCCCGGTAGAATTCGCCAGATTTGACGACATCCATATCCAGAACTTCTTCAGCCCTTTTTGTGGCATACTCTTCAACATCCAGATAAAATTGTAGGAACTTTTCCATAAGTTCCTTGCCGAACGGTGAGAGATTGAAACGCTGACCTTTGCCTCTGGTTTTTTCTACCAATGGTTGGCCAATACGTTGTTCAGCATTTTTCAATTTACCCCAGGCTCTGCGGTATGACATGCCTAAGGCTTCAGCCGCTTTTCTCAGCGAGCCGAGTTTTTCGATATGCTGCAGTAGCAGAGTGCTACCGATACCAATGTAAATTTCGTTTTCTTGCTCAATCCAGACGCGCAGTCGGAGTGTGGCTTTATCTTGATCTGTCATCGATGACGTCACTTTGTTTTATTAGAGACAACTGAATGGCAAACACCGCTATGTAAACAGCGTTATTTTATGCAGGAACCAAAGTATTAAGTCAACAGTGACATAATGCGTAATGGTCTGACACCAATTGGGGATGGACTAAATAGAAACGCGTTCAAATGCAAGGGTTTGCAGGTCAACGATGAGCATCGAATTTGCAAGCGTGGAAGGGGCACCTGAGAGTAGTTTTATAGCTTCTGTTGCCATGATTGAAGCATAGAATGTGACCGCAGAAGCTGGGCAGCCAAGTTTCTCTTCTGCGCCGTTATTCGTACCCATAATATCGGCTGGGCCGAGATGTCCGGGATGAACCACGCTAATGTAGCCAGTCCAGCCAGCAAGAGCGCCAGTTACCATAGGGATGTTTGCTTTGGCTGCGGCCTGTTGCAGCGCAAGTCTTGTGTCGAGACCGCCAAGTGCGTCAATAACAAGGTCTGCACCCGAGACGAATTTATCAAGGGATACTTTTGTCAGGTATGCATTCTGTGCATCAAAAGAAATAGATGGATTGACTGTAGAAGCTTTTGCTTTGGCCGAAACGGATTTGGCTTCATTCAGCGTTTTGGGGGTAGCCAATGCTTGTCTGTTGAGATTGCTCTCCTCAAAGTGGTCCCCGTCTGCGGCTTTGATGGTGCCAATTCCTGTGCGAAGGAATATATCCAAGAGTGTGCCACCGAGGCCGCCGAGGCCAACCTGAACAATGGAAGATTCCAAGAGCCTGATTTGATTACTGGCTGTAATGGAATGCATATTTCGCAGATAACGTGTGGGGATAATATCCAGCTTTAACGCTTCTGCTTCAACGACATGTCCCGGCACATCGACGGAAGCCGCAATCTCTGCAACTGAAGCGAGGTCAAGAGTTTCTCCATTCCCACCTTGTGGCAGGATTGTGGAGAGCGCTCTTTGCTGAATGGCCTTTGCCAGTGAATCGCTCACGTCTAGCCTCCACCAACCGGGGGGAAGAGTCCTACTCGGTCGCCATCTTTGACTTCGCTATCACGGTCAGAGCGCAGCGAGTTGATGAACATGAGTGTAACGTCCTTTTCCGGTAGGCCGAGCTTGTCTACGAGAGACTGGATGGTTTCTCCTTCCTCAACAGGAAAGTCGTCGGCATTGTCCGGCAGGAACTTGGCAAGCGTTGCGAATAGTTTGATTTCGATACCCATGACTAGAATCTAGGCATTCATCACACTCGGGTCAATCGGAGAAATAAAAAAGGGCCGAGGAATAAATCCTCGGCCCTTGTCATTGAACTGTGAGCGGTCTTTAGACCTTGGCGCCCTGAAGTTCGTCTTCGTCGTAATCCCAAACCACGTTGTGAGGCGGCAGGGCGTCGGTTTCGAAGAAGCGGGGCAGCTTGTCGTCCATCTTGGTGAAGCCAGCGCGCTTGTTGAATTCCTGCTCGTCTTTCATGGCACCGACACCGAGGTTGACCAGATCGTCAGCGGTGAAGGAGTTGCCGGTCCAGGACTGAACGAGGTCAGCCATGGTCTGGACGCCGTTGTCGGAGTCGAGGACTGCGAATGCGACGAACAGGCAGAAGCCCATGGAGTCAATGGCTGCGGTAGCAACCTGCAGGTTTTTGGACAACTCGACGTTGCCTTCTTTTTTGTGACCATCAACAGTGCCGCCGACGCCGAGGACGTTAGCGGTAACGCCGTAGCCTGCGGTGTGGTCAGCGCCCATAGCGGTGGTAGCGTAAGTTACGCCAACACCCTTGACTGCACGCGGATCGTATGCAGGCATGGACTGATTTTTAACAACAGGCAGGCGTTCTACGCCGAAAGCGCCGCCAGCAAAGGTGACGCCGTTACCGATGATCATACCCATGGGATCGTCAGAGCCGACCTTGGAGATGAGTTCGATGGCTGCTTCGCCGTCACCCCAGGGGATGATGCCGCCGTCCATTGCGATGGCAACGGTGTTACCGATTTCAATGGTATCCATGCCTTTTTCGTCGCAAATGCGATCGAGCATGGCGATGTGATCAATATCCTTGATCATGGCGTTGGCACCGAATGCCCAGACTGTCTCGTATTCGAAACCGGAGGACAGGTAGTTGCCGTCTTTGTCGTTGTACTGCTGGGAGCACTGAATGATGCAACCAGCATGACAACCTTCGGTGGTCTTGCCGCCGCGAGCTTCGATAAGTTCAGCGATTTTCTCACCGGAGATGTCAGCTGCGTGGTCGACTTGGCCCTGGCGGAAGTTCTTACCGGGCAGTGCGCCAGCTTCGTTGATGACGTTAACCAGTACGCAGGTACCGAAACCGGGAAGGCCTTCAGCGGTGACAGGATGACCTTTCAGAATGTCGACCCAAGTGGAACGAGCGGTTTTGAAAGCGTCCTTGTCAGAAGCGGAAACCTTTTCAGCAAATTCGGGATCGAGGACGATGGCCTTGACTTTTTTGGAGCCCATGACTGCACCGGTACCACCGCGACCAGCGGAACGAGCGGGACGCTTGTAGGGATCGGTGAACTGGATGGTAGCTGTCTGACGGACAGTTTCACCAGCAGGGCCGATCATGGCAGCACACAGCTTCGGACCGTATTCTTCGAGCAGGACATCGTGAGCAGGGTAGTTGTCCATGCCGACGATCTCTGTTGCGTCCTTGAATACCACTTTACCATCGGTGATGAAGATAGTGGAGAAAGGAGCCTGTTCAGCAGGCTTGTCTTCCAGGACAATGGCGAGCAGGTCCATTTTGGGCATTTTGTGTGCGAACAGGCCGCCGGAGTTGGATTCTTTGATGCCGCCGGTCAGAGGAGATTTGGTACCAACGGATACACGACCGGAGTTTGCTGCGGTGGAACCACCAAGCAGGCCGGTTGCGAATACGAGTTTGTTCTCAGCAGAAAGTGGATGACAGTCTGCAGGTACTTCCTTGTTGATGACGCGGGAGGTCAGTGCACGACCACCGAGGTTGGCATAAGGACCAACTTCTTCGAAGGAGTACTCTTTGGTACGAGTGTTAATTCTGAGAATTTTCGGCATAAGACACCTCTATTATTTAGAATGTTCCGGCGAATGGATTGCAAACGCCTGTTTAATTGTCTCTGAAACAGTTAATATATACATGATTTTGAGAAATAATGTCAAAGAAAACAGTTGATTGTGTCCCGTTGAGCATAATGATTAAAGTTGAGCTTTCTGCTATGATTTTAGGTAGGAGAAAAAGATGAGTAATGCCAATTGTATGAATATACGCATGAATATAAAGTCGAGAACAGCATGGAATACTTTGCTGCAACGCGGGCTGTATATTCAGGGGCCAGCAGGCAGAACTGTGCGAGTTTTTTTGAATGAGGTTTTCGACTACGACGATTGCTTCATCGATGAGACTGTTCGGACTGTGTTTCGCAACAATAGTCCAGTTGATGACATAGATAGCGCGCAGGTCCAAGAGGGTGACAGGATGGCTCTTGGGAGCGCCATGCCCGGATTGGTCGGGATCTGTATGGGGCGTGATAACCCATACAAGGATTTCAGAAGCGACATTGCTTGCCAGGACGAGGAAATCCAAAAAGACACGGGTGAAAAGATTCGGGTATTCGTCAAAATTCTCAGCACGCTGGCAGTGCAGACAGGAGAAGAAATCCTCAAGCGGGGAATTGAAGTGAAGGTCTCTGATTTGGCAAATCTTCTGGAAGAGCAAAAGGCACACATCATTAGTGGCCCATCGGCCTCTGAGCTATCTTCAAAGTCCGATGGCGTGTTTATAACTGTTGAGTTTTTAGACTAACAATTAATTGCACATTAAGGCTGAATTGTAGTCGTTCAGTTTTTGAAGTTGTCTACGATATTTCATCTGATTGGTCATGTCTTCCATATCCAACTGAATCCTGTTGTCATGCAGGGCTGAACTCATCTTTCTGCAAGCGGATTTCTTTTCTGTTGCTGGCATCCCTTCTATACCCTCCCCATAGTCTTTTACTGCTTTGCGATAGGCTTTTTCAGCTATACGGAACTGAGAATCAGCTTGACGACGCATAGTGCGTATGCCGCCATCTCTAGCAAAGGCTAAGCTGGAAAACACAAGTAAAGTGACCAGAATGAGAAGGTTTATTTTCATAACGTATCCTTTTCTATTTTTTGCGACGGTAGCATGAATATGTCTCACTGCAAAAGTCGTAACTGCTTAGGTTGAGCGTATTGGTAATAAAAAAGGCAGCTAGCTAAGCTAACTGCCTTTTCTCATTGTAATGTGGTGCGCGATACAAGATTTGAACTTGTGACTTCCACCGTGTGAAGGTGGCACTCTGACCAGCTGAGTTAATCGCGCATTTGGTCTTTTCCCAAAGGGATCATTGATATATCTACATCAATTTCCCTTTGCAAGGGTTTTATGGTGTCTTCACACAATCACCAGCAAGGCATTCCTGTCCGTCTTGCATATCGCGATTGTAGCATGTCAGGCCACAGCGTAGGCAACGGCATGTTTCTTCTTTGGTTTCTTCTTCGGTGAGTGCGCCTTCGATTTCGTCGAAGCTGCATGTTCTGTCTTCACATTCGATGAGGTGAGGCATCTTTGCGCGATCGCGCAGGCCTACATCCGGAACGTGGGTGAAGGTGGTGTATGGGATCATCTCCCGCTGGAGCTTGGTTGAGTAATGCAGCGAACCTTCTGTCAGGTATTGATCGATGGAGCGGGCCGCTTTTCTGCCTTCACCGAGGGCTGTGATGACCAGAGATGGTCCTGTGTGCATGTCGCCGCCCGTAAATACGTGAGGTAGCGCTGTTTGCAGGGTATCAGGATGTGCTGCCAAGGTACGCCACTTGGTCTCTTTCAAATCACATGAGCCGGACGAATCGTAGAGGCAGGAGAGTTCCGGCTTCTGGCCGATGGCCGTGTAGACGGTGTCAGCTTCAATAAGGGTTTCCGAACCTTCAATAGGGACAGGGCGGCGGCGACCGGATGCGTCGGGCTCACCGAGTTCCATTTTGATATATTCCACATGTGTCACATGGCCAGAGTCATCTTTCACAATGCGAGTCGGTGCAGCCAGGAAGAGGTATTTGACACGTTCTTCTTCTGCTCCAACGACTTCTTCGTCGTTGGCAGGCATTTCATCTTTGGTTCGGCGGTACATTAGTGTGACATCCGCGCCAAGACGAACACTGGAACGAGCAGCATCAATGGCTGTATTACCTCCACCGATCACAACGACTTTCTTGCCGATGCCTGTGTCTGTATTCAGTCCTACTTTGGTCAAGAATTCCGTTCCTGTTTCTACACCATCAGCTTCTTCGCCATCAATGCGTAATGTCATATTCATCCACGCGCCAATGCCGAGGAAGACTGCTTCATAGCCATCTTCTTCTAAGGAGTTTAGAGTGAAGTCCTTACCGAAGAATTTTTCGTATTCCACATCAATTCCAAGATCGAGGATGCCCTGAATTTCCCAGTCCAAAACCGCTTTGGGCAAGCGGTATTCAGGGATTCCGTAGCGAAGCTGACCCCCCAATTGAGGCATGGATTCAAATATTGTCGGGCTATGGCCCAAGCGGCGCAGGAAGTATGCGCAAGAAATACCAGCAGGACCTCCGCCGATAACAGCGATTCTGCGCCCGGTATCCGGTGAACAAGGGATGGGCATACGCTCACCAGAGTTCATTTCCCAGTCGGCTACAAATCGTTTGATCATGTTAATGCCGATGGATTCGTCAACGTATCCGCGACGACATTCGCCTTCACATGGGTGAGGGCAGACGCGTCCGATCGAGAGCGGCATGGGAATGCGCTCTTTGATGGTCTTCAAAGCGCCTGCGTAATCCTTGCGGGAAACTTGTTCGATGTAGCGAGGAATATTTATCTGGCCCGGACATTTCTGGCGACACGGTGCCAGACAGTCGGTCTCTTCATTCAAATGTGTGATGCGAGCCGATTGGCCCCAAACTGTAATGACGCCGCGAGGGCAGACAATCGCACAGCCATTGCAAGCGGTACAGAGTTCTGGGTCCACGACTGGGTAACCATTAGGTCCCATTTCGATAGCACCGAATTGGCAGGCATCTACGCAGGTGCCAAAGCCAAGACAGCCTTCAGGGCACATTTTGTTGCCATCATAAAGCAGGCTTTGGGCGCGACAATCCGGTACGCCTTCGTAGGTGTAAGTTTCTTCTGCTCTTGTGCCACCAGTGCAGTCTACAAAAGCAATCTGTTTTTCCATGGTAGAAAATTCAAGGCCCATAATAGAAGCTACATTTGTAGCGACTTCATCGCCTCCAATAACGCAGACGGTGGCTCCAGCTTCACCGTTGATGACGCCTTGAGCTGCACCAGCACAACCTGGATAGCCACAGCCACCGCAGTTTGCGCCAGCAAGGACACTTTCGACTTCAGCGATGCGGGGATCTTCATAGACGTAGAGCAGCTTGGATGCCACGGCCAGAATGACCGCTGCAGTGAAGCCGATGCCGAGAAGAACGAGTACCGATGATGTAATCATTCATTCACTCCTAGGATGCCATGCCCTTGAAGGCGAAAAAGGCGAGGGACATGAGTCCGGCCATGATCAGGGCAATAGGTGTTCCTTTCAGACTAATAGGAACACGTGCCAAGTCGAGGCGTTCTCGAATGCCCGCCAAGACTACCAGGGCGAGCATGAAGCCGACGCCGGACGCGATGGAAAAGATGATGGTTTCAATGAGAGTGTAGCCTTCGCGCTGACAGATGATGGCGATACCAAGAACTGCACAGTTGGTCGTGATGAGCGGAAGGAAGATGCCCAACGATTTGTAAAGCGGTGGTATGGCCTTTTTCAGGAACATCTCAACAAACTGAACAAGTGCGGCAATGACGAGGATAAAGCAGATAGTCTGCAGGTAGCCGAGGTCATTGGGGCCGAGCAGATATTTCTGGACACACCAAGTGATGGAGGCTGCCATTGTTCCTACAAAAACAACGGCCAATCCCATGCCGATAGCAACGCCTGAATCTTTGGATGTACCAATGAACGGACAGTTACCCAGATATTGCGCCAACACAATATTGTTGACGAAAATGGCGGCGATAACGAGGACTAAGTAATCCATATATCCCCCTTACACCGTGGGTTTCTGGGCGCACATGCCACAGGTTTTACAATCGTGGACCGGGCCTTCAACTGCATCGAGACCGCGTGTCTTGCGTTGCCAGTTAGTAAAGGCATTCATGCCAGCCAGCATAAGGCCAAGGCATACAAAGGCACCTGGGGCTTCTACCATAAAGGTAAAGGGCTGGAACCAATCGCCGAGAAGTTGCATACCGAACCATTGGCCGTATCCGAATATTTCACGGATGGAACCAAGTAGCGTTAGGGAAATGGTGAAGCCGATACCCATACCGAGGCCATCTGCAACAGCAAGATGGACTGGGTTTTTGGATGCAAAAGCTTCCGCGCGACCGAGAATGATGCAGTTAACTACGATGAGCGGAACGAAAATTCCGAGCTGCTGATAGAGCGGGTAGGCATAAGCCTGCATAAGTAGCTCGACACAGACCACAAGTGACGCTGCCACTACGATGAAGCAGGCGATACGAACCTTGGTCGGAATGAGCTTGCGCAGCATGGATACCAACATGTTGGATAAGGCGAGAACAAAAATGACCGCCAGTCCCATACCTAGGCCGTTATATGCTGTTTTGGTAACCGCCAGAACTGGACAGAGTCCAAGTACCAGCTTGAATGGTGGCAAGTCGCGCCAGAGCCCCTTGGAAAATTCTTTCCACAATCTACTCATATTATTATCCTAAGAGCCCCAAGCTGTGGGGAGTTTGTCCTTGAGTTGCTGGAATATCTTGATGGCGTCGTTGACTGCTGTAACCGTTGCCACAGAGGTAATAGTCGCTCCAGAGATGACCTGAATACTTCCGCCGTCTTTGGACAGTGCAATCCCGTCTGTTGGTTGATTACGGAATTGATCACGGTAGTCTGCTTCGGCAGCACGAGCCCCCAATCCGGGCGTTTCTTTCATGGTAGTGATGCCAATTCCTTCAACCTTGGTGCCGTCAGTGGAGATTCCCACCATGACGCCAACCGGGCCGCCGTAACCACCGCTGAAACGTTCGAATGCAACGCCAGTGAGTTTGCCGTCTTTTAGTGCCGGGAATACGGTTACCGGACCATCGGGAAGATCGAATGTCTTGCGATCTTTGACCGGATTATTGTCGTAATTGGTGAAAACCTGACCAATGGCCGGGCCTTGCACAAAGGTAAGCACCTGCTCTTCAATACGCTCGCTAGTCGCTTGGCGTACTGTGGCAAGGGTGAGTCCTGACAGCCCACAAATGAGCGACAGGACGAGGATCATTTTTAGCATTTCTCGCATATTTCACGATCCTCCGCTTCTTGGGTGAGATGGTAGGGGCCACCGAACGGTTTCGGGCGAATCCGGTCAAGTAGTGGTGTGAACAGGTTGGCAAGTAGGATGGCGAAAGGTACGCCGTCTGGGTACAGACCGTACACACGAATAATGATGACCATGGCTCCTGCCATCAGGCCGAAAATCAGGGATGGAATTCGTCCGATGGGAGATGATGCCTGATCTGTAGCCAGGAAAAAGGCTCCGAATATGGTTCCTCCAGCAATCAAATGAAAGAAGGGGGATGCATACGCAGTCGGATCGATGAGGCGGTAAATCCATGCGGTGAGCAGGACGCCAGCAATAAATGATGTGGGGATTTCCCAACTGATGTGACGGCGAATGAGCAGGAAGGCTGCGCCTGCAAGCAGGGCAACGATCTGAATCTCACCAAGACCGCCAAGTTGTTTTCCGAGAATCAGTGAGAGTGAATCCAGCGATTGAATGGATTCCAGACCAAAGTATTTGAGCTGTTGCAAAGGCGCGGGTAATTCGGACATCAGCATGGTTGCGTTGGTGTCCATGACTTCGCCCCAAGAGATGCGGCAGATAGCCCAGCCAATGAGTGGGGCGGAAAGCGGGTTGGCTCCGAGACCGCCAAATATCATTTTACCGACGATGATGGAGGAAGCAGAGCCCATGGTTACCAGCCACCAAGGTGATGATGCCGGGAGCAGAAATGCGAAAAGTAACCCGGTGTGAAGGGCGCTTAAATTGTCGATGGTATGTTCGCTTTTTGTCATCTTGTTGCAGAGCGCCTCAGCGAGCACGGCAACTGCACAGGATAAAGCAACAACACGCATGGCTCCCATGCCGAAAGCTATCACTGCCATGATGGCGGCGGGAAGCAGAGCAATGAGGGTTTCCTTCATGTAGCCTTGAATTGTCCGGCCACAATGTACATGTGGCGGAACAGCCACCGTGAGAATCGGTTGAAGTGGCTTCGTTATCATGCAGTCTCTCCGGTCTGTTCTCCGGTTGTATCATTGGATTCTGCCTGCAGGGTGCTTGTAGCACTTCGCAGGAGGGCGAGTTCGTACTTTGCAAGGCGAATGTAGTGTAGCAACGGCCGTTGTGCCTGACACCAATATCCACAGATGCCGCATTCAAAGCAGGAGTGAATATGGAATTCTTCTGCTCGCTCAAAAAATTTGAATTCTGCACAGCGGCTGATCATGCCGGGCATGATACGGGCGGGGCAATGGCGTTCACATTCTCCACAACCGACACAAGGATTTTCCTTCACCAATCCTCCTTCGGATGAGCGAACAATTTGCAATCCTGTTGTGTCTTTATCAACACCTTGTTGGAGATTGAGAGCGGAAGAGCCTCGCATGAGGCCTCCTAAAATAACTCGATCACTTGGTTGCACTGTTCCACCTGCTTCCGAAACAAGGAATCCAACAGGGGTTCCGATGCGGACGAGATGGTTCTGTGTACCAATAGTCATGACTGTTTCGGTTACGGGGCGGCCTGTTTCCATGACCCGCCCAATAAAATAGAGGTCTTTGACTGAGAGCAGGACTGCGTTATCCGGCGAAGTGCCAAGCAGGACTTCCTGCCCTGTGACTTTCTTGATGACTTGCTGATCCATGCCATTGGGATGAACCGGAGCCACATGAACTACAGTACAGTTCGGAAAGGCGTTTGCCTGATTCCCTTTGCCTGCCACCAAATACATTTTGGAAGGCGTGACAATCCGCTGGACTGTTTCCAATCCGAGTTCAACTGTTTTGCGGTAATCTCGCAGCAAAGGATCATAGATAGATATACCGGGCTCTGGCGGCACTGCATTGATGATCAGAGTGGAGGCCTGCTTCAGCCGGCTGACGTTGATACCAAATTCCCGGAGCCACTCCTTCAATGGTGCTCCATTGTCTGATGCGGGCTTAAGGCTTTCTGTGCGCTCATTACCAGTGACATCGATAGTCATCATGCCCTGAAAAATGGACTTGATATTTCCTGCGAGCGGGGCGTGAAGGTCGCCTTCACCCGGGCGGTTGGCTGTGGCTATCTTTGTGCCACCCAGAACCTGATCTCCCTTGGCGAGAATCGGGGTGTGGGCATGGATGGGGATACACAGCTGATCGGGCGCGGTTCCTTTGACAAGGGGACCAGTCTCTCCGGTGAGCAGGCTGAAGTTGAATGTAGTCATATTACTTCTGTTCCCTATTTCATATGGCATTGGTAGCAGGCATCGTCGCCAAATGGTCCAGCACCTTGTTCTTCATGGCACGACATGCATTGCCCGTGGAAGGCAGTGGTCGTGGTGGGGACAAGCTGTTCCACCGGCTCGTCGTGGCAGGAAGAGCAGGGCTGTGGCTCAAAGGTCTTGGTGGGCTTCTCACGAGTATGGCAGTTCTTACAGCCTTTGGTTCCCTCGTCGTAGAAATCCTCATGACAATCAATGCACTTGCCGTGGTTGGCATCCTTCAAAGATGGAATATCTTTGAGTGTTTCTTTTTCATGACACTCGGAACACGCTTGGGGGTCCGGCTCAATGGATTCATCGTGATGGCATGCCTGGCAATCATCCTCGGCGTAATCTTCGGCGTGCTTGTCATGAGAGAAAAGCGCCATCGTGGCCGTTGGATGGTGGCATGACTGACAGTATTTGTCGTCGATGGTTTCCTGATGATTCGCTATGAAGGCATCATCAAATTTCTTTACATGACAGCTGGAACAATTAGGTGGCATCTGTTCATCACCAGATGTGTGATGGCACGATGCACAGTCGCTGTCTTGGAGTTCGACATGCGTCTTGTGGGCAAATATGACTTTGCCACCTTTGTTTTCCAGTAGGATTCGGACCGGGGTCCCTTCGGAATTGGCAGGGATCAGGTAGCCAGCAAGTGCTGCGACAAAAAGAATCCCGGTCAATACGGCAATGGGGAGATAGCGTCTTTGCAATGAACCAACCTCGAAAGTTTGCAGAATTATGTACTTATAGCTGAAAATTCACGGTTTCGTCCATATGAATATGGATTGACTATCCGCTCAATGCAAAACGGTTATTTGCCGAAGATGATTTTCTTGGCAAAAAAAGTGCCGAAGAAAAATACGCCTATCCACCAAAAGGCAATAGATAGTTCAGTTGTAATAAAAAAGTATGAGGCCTTCATTGCATACTCCAAAGGAAGATTTTGGATCAATGCGGCAAGGTCGATACCGAGAAGATTTTGTGTTCCATCCAGCAGGGTTATTGATGGCCACGTGGCGTTGATAACCCAATAGCACGCTTGATAGGCGAGAACGAGAATGCAACCGATCCAGAAGAGGAACCCAAGGGTACGTAGCAGTGGTGTCAAGATGGAATCTCCATAAAGGTGAGCATAAAAGTGATATATATAATTGCTGTGAAAATGACCATGCTGTATTTTTAAATCAATCAGGAGTGAGGCACGTGGTCAAATTTGCAGTAGGCGATAAAATTCTCATTGAATTTTCGACATTCGGCGATCGTTTTCTGGGCATTGTTACCGAGGTTGGTAGCAATGACACTTTTTTGATGTTTGCTTCCATCCCCGAAATAATCTTGCAACGTATGAAAACTGATAAGAATGTTCTAGTTCGGTTTGCCGACGAAGGCGTTTTGATGGGGTTTAATTCAAAAGTAATAAACAAGATCGATGGCGCAACCAATGTTTTCGAAATAGAAATGCCGGATGAGACTTTTGACGCTGAAGAGCGTCGTGAGCCTCGTTGTGATTGCAGATTTCCTGCTACGGTAGTGGAGGGAGAGCGAGCTGCTCAGGCAGTGGTAGAAGATATGTCTGCCAATTGCTCTCGCGTGCGCTTTTTGAACGGTGGGCTCATATCATTTATAGAAGAGGTGGATCGTGAAGTTCGACTCACATTCCATCCATTTGATGTAAACGACGATGGTTATTCTGTTAATTGCATCATTAAAAATGCTTTTGTGAAAGAAGGGGAGCGTTATGCTGTCCTGGAATTCAAGGCGGATGAAAAAGACGCACGTGATCGGATAGCCCGATTTGTGGAAAATCAGGTTTGTTGCGGTCTTCCTCGATTGTAATTGATATCTTTATATGAATGGGATGGTGAGCATCCTGCCAAGATTGCTGAATTTCGAGTCTCGGAAGATCTTTAGCCCTATCTGCATGTCCGTGTGACCCTTGTCCGGCTGAGATTTATACGTGTTGAATATTCTGTCCCACCAGGGAAAATTGAAACCATAATTCATGTTTGCTTCACGCATGTCAGTGGAGTGATGTACCCGGTGCATGTCCGGTGTGACCATCAGAAGTCGAAGCCCTTTATCCAATTTGAGTGGGAGTTTCACGTTGGCGTGGTTGAACAGTGCGCAACCGTTTAGCAAAACTTCAAATGTAATGACTGCTTCCGGTGGTGGGCCAAGTATCAAGATGGCGGCAAGTTTGATGAAAATTGACATACCGATTTCGATTGGGTGAAAGCGAATACCCGTGCTGGCGTCAATATTGGTATCTGCGTGGTGCATGCGATGAATAAGCCAGAGGCTTGGGATCTTGTGGAATAGGACGTGCTGCCAGTATATGAGCATGTCCAGAAACAGCACACTGGTTAAGAAGGCAAGCCAAGGTTGAATCGGAAGAAAGTTCAGCAGCCCGACGCCGTTTTCAACGCAATAAATTGCAGCGGCAACTGGTGCGACTGGCGCTAAAACGCGGGCTATTAGGGATGAGAGTACAGATACGGAAATGTTTGTGAACCAACGCTGCTTCTTTGGGGCATCGAGAACACGGCGAGGCCATAGTGTTTCCACTGTTCCCATGATGACGAGCATGAAAAGAAATGAGCCGACTCGGATGGCGAGTTCTGTAGACATTCAACCTCCGCCGTTTGGTTATCAGGGATCGATGTCTTTGGCGGATTCTCTTTCGCCTTCGGCCACCGGGCGTGGACGAGGGGCTGTGCCTTTGGCTGGAACCCAAGGCTTACCGTGAATTCGCTGGTAAAGCTTGTTCGCCTCTCTGAATTCAGGATTCATTTTTAATGACATGATAACTTCTGTGGAGGCCTGTTCCAGCTGCCCCATGAAGTAGAGCGCTTTTGCCATGTTGAAATAAATATTTTCGTCGTTGGGCGTTAGTTCCAGTGCTTGGCGATAGGCATGAATAGCGCCGGGGTAGTCGCCTTGTTTACGGAGATTGACGCCGAGGCTGTTGAAGGGATTCGGAGTTTCGGAGTCATATTTAAGGATCTCAATGAACAGCTCTTTGGTCTCTTCTAGACGGTCAAATTGGGCATGGACATCGGCTGCACGCTTGAGAAATTTCTTGCATGCATCAAGGTCGCCTTTGCCTTTGTACGCTTCGGCAAGCCCTTTGTACGCTTCAGCAAAAAGGTCGTTGATCTTGACCGCTTTCTTGTAAGCAACAATAGCTTTACCGAACTTGCTTTGTACCATGAACTGGCAACCCATATCGTAGTATTTCTGGGCTTCGTCCTGATAGGAGATGAGCTCTTCGAATGCTTCGATTGCGTCGTCGAAATCGCCGCGCTCGACCATGTCTTTGGCTTCCTGCAGTTCCATTTCTTCGATTTCTGGGTAGTTGTCGAGCTGGTTGGCAAGAATAAGATATTTTTCAAATGTATCTATGGAATATGGACGGAGGATGTAGCCAATGCAGCCTGCGGCAATGGAATCGAGTACGTGCTGCCGTTTGTTTTCAAGGGTGACCATGATAATAGGCATGGGACGACCGCTCATGTTTTTGCGAACGATCTGAGCGAATTTCAATCCGGCCATATCATCTAAAGACGAGTCTACAAGGACCAGATCAACATGGTTATCAGACAGGTAATCGATGGCTTCAACGCCGGACGTAAATGTTTTTACGTTGCGAACGCCGAACGTATTGATCGATGCAATATCCCGTTTGGCGTGAACTTCAATGTTGGTCAATATGACCACGCTGTCGTAAGCGTTATATGCTTTGCTGTCTTTTTTTTGTGCCATACTTGGTCTTTTCTCCCCTGTCTTACTTCTAATGTGTCGGGTAGAGGATATCAAGAGGGGAGTTGATAATTATAACGGGTAAATATATCGATTTTATCTTTAAGCGCACGTATACTCTCATCCTGTGGAAGAAAAGAAAAGATACTTTCTATATAATCTCGTTCGATCAGGATTTTTAACGACGTCTGGAAGTTCAGGTCCCGAAGCCATCCAATGAGCATCAGCTTGAAATCATTGGCATACTGTATGTGAGTATAGTCTCCTGGCCTGTCCTGCATGACAGCTTCATATATTTCACTTGTATACTTGCCTGGCACATCTTTATGGCCGTGCGTGACTACTGGATCGGGATTATCACTGGAAAAATTATCGATCATGACTCGAAATATGTCGATTTTATCGGCATCACGAACCAGCTTGGCGGGAGTGGCATATGGTTCAGGCAGATCTTTTCTGATGGACTTGATATTGTGTTGTCCGATTGCGAGTCTGACTACCTGCATATCTTCGGGAGTCATGTCGTTAGGGAGTGTGGTGTTTCGTAGTGTCAGAACACCTAGTCTGCCGTGATTTGTGGATTCCCGGTCATTGAATGTACCGTAGCGAGCGAGTTGGGGGAACCTGCCTATATCATGATATAATGCGGCAAGATGGCAAATCGAAGCTGGGCGACCAGTCAGGTTCTCGCCTTCAATGATTGCTTGAGCATTTTTGTGAACATGTAGTGAGTGCTCAAGCTTTAGATTGATGAAGCTGTCTTTGGACGCATCCCCGGTAAGGTGGCTCTGGGCGAACTCCGTAAGGATATTCTTGTGAGCCGCGAGATCCATGTTTAGTCCTCGATTCGCTTCAACTTGATCTGATAATCCATCTCGTCGATTTCGCCACGCTCAAGCTGACCGTCCAATACTTCTTTTTCTTTTCTGCGCATTTCATCAGCTTCCCGATCCATTTCTTCGTCGCGGAAGTATCCATTAGGGCCGAAGAGGACTCGCAGAAAGAGAACTATGGCGCCAAAAATTAAAGAAACAAAGGCCATGCGTGCAATTGAAGGGAGAATGTGGTCTCCATAGCCTGCATTGAAGGGCCATGCGCGCCATATGGGGCTGTCGAGGAAGTCGAAAAATTCAGTAGTGTATTGTGCCAGATCAAAAATAAACATGTTGTTCTCCAGAGGTTGCCGGGTGTCCGGTGAGCTTTGTCTACTGTTCAAACGCTTTGCTGGCAAGGGTTTTAGTCGTAATTCATTATAATGGTTATCACCAACGAATGCTGCCAAAACTATGTACACATCCTGCGTTGAGTTTACTATGGGGATGGTGTAGGTAAGCGGAACTTGTCAGGGAGGCTCCATGCGCATCTTAATTGTTGAAGATGAATTTACCAGTAGAAAATTGTTGACTGCACTGCTGTCAGATTTCGGCGAATGCGATACCGCATCCGACGGGGTTGAGTGTGTGAATATCTTCAGAAAAGCTCTTGAAGAGAAGAAGCATTACGACTTGGTATGCATGGACATAATGATGCCCAACAAGGATGGGCATCAGGCGCTCAAAGAGATGCGCATTCTTGAACAGGAAATGGCGGTTTCCCCGTCAGAAGAGGCCAAAGTGATTATGGTCACTGCACTCAATGACCCGAAGACAGTGGTCAAGGCCTACTACAAAGGTGGAGCAGCAGCCTACCTTCCAAAGCCCATCGAGGTGGAGAGCCTGCACGCGATTTTGCGTGATTTGGCACTCATAGAGTAATCTCGCCGGGCGAACAACCCGACACATGAAAAAATACCACTCATATTACGACACCGTTTGTGACTACGTTCAGCCCGTCTTTGGGGCACTCTTGGTTGCGCTCTTTTTTGTCATGGCAATGGCCGTTCCGGCCTTAGCCAATCAAGGCACTCCTTCCTCATCAGGAAGCGTTCTCAACATCCTCTTTCTCGGCATAATTGCCTACTTTTTGGTACGCATGTTCCGACGTCGTTCTGGTGGAGGACGGGAGGATAACACTCGCCCTGGGAAATGGAATCCTAAGGAACAGGATGAGAAAGAGAAAGGACGCGTGATTCGCCCGATGGATCGCCATGAGGCTGCCCGCCAGATGTGGGGTAACCTTAGTTCTGACAAGCCGGAAGCAACAACTCCGACAGCAGCTCCTCAGATTGATGGAGCCTTTAACGAGGCTGAATTTCTTGAGGGAGCCAAGCTCTTTTTCTCGCGTTTTCAAGAAGCTCGTGATGGAAAAGATTTTGAGCAATTGCGCGGATTCCTCTCTGATGAAGTTTATGCCGATGCTGTGGTTGCTGCACAGGCTGACCACACGCGTGGCCGTACTGAAATAATGCTGCTGAATGCTCGCATTATGGAAGTGAAGAGTGAAAACGGGCGCACATTTACTACAGTCTTTTACGACGGACAGATCCGCAAGGGTGAGTCTGGCGAACAACCAGAGCATATCCGGGTCGTCTGGGAATTTTCTCGTGACGATGAGGCTGAAAATGGCCTTTGGACCTTGGAACAAATCAATAAAGTAGATCAATAGCTCTCATCTGAAGAGCCGTATTGGAGGACGACGTGGCGGTAAAAGATTACGATCTGAACCAACCCATGGACAAACTCCTCGACATTGCCGTGAAAAAATTCGGTGAAGTTGAGTTTCAGGAAGTTGCCGTGGGTGATGTGACTGTACAGGTGTTGCAGCTTAAAAACATGCAGCAATATCTTGATAAGCTGATGGATAAAACTCGTGCGGGCCAGAAAGTGGCTTTGCCTTTGTGGGCTAAGATTTGGCCTTCCAGCGCAGTGATGGGATATTCCCTTTCTCGATTCCCATTAGCAGAGGGAAGCAACGTTCTGGAAGTTGGCGGCGGCACTGCTGTCAACGGTCTTGTGCTTGCGACCCGTGGCTATGACGTGACTGTTGTCGACAAAGATGCCGACAGCGTCCTGTTCAGCCGCATCAATGCTTTGAAGAATGGACTCGGTGACAACGTTTCTGTGATTCAGTCTGATTTTACAGAGTCGCTTGGTAAGAAGTTTGACTGCATTGTCGGCTGTGAATTACTCTACGATGAGCGTGTCTTTGAAGTCATGGCTGACTTTGTAGAAGCTAATCTGGTTGAAGGCGAAGAAGGCGAAGTCTTTTTCTCGCTCGACCTTAAGAAGGCTGCAAAATCGTTCTTCGAAAAGTCCAATGAATACTTCAAGATCATGAAGTCTGTTGCCAAGTACAAAGATCAGGATTCCGGCGACGAGAAAGAGATCAATTTGTTCCGCTTCAAGAGGAAATAGTCGTGATTGAACTTAAAGATTGCGTCAAAGAATATACAACAGATCAGGATAAGGCATGTAGCCCGGTTGAAACAGTACAGCGCGTTAAAGGTCTTCTCGCAGAGAAGTGTGAAGGCGTGTTGGCTGAAACTGATCGTGTTGATACCGGCCGATTGGACATCCCCGTATATGTGAGCAAGTGCGGTCCGGCTGCCAAGCATGTCATGCCCACTCGTAAGCAAATGGGGAAGGGCGCTTCTCCTGAGCAGGCAGAGGCTTCCGCCTTGATGGAATTGGTGGAACGATTCTCCTATTTCAGTTTTTGGGCTGATGAATCTAACTTCACGGAACTTACTTGGTCTGAGGCTCAGGCAAAGTGGCCCGGTGAACTCATGGATATTTCCAGGATTTCTCATTCTGTTGATGAGGAAATCTCTGATGAAGATGCCATTAGGTTGATGGATCTGAATCGCTGGCGCTTTCATCCGGCATTGAATGTAGCATCCGGCAAGCAGGAGTATGTCCCGCTGGACTGGTTCAAGAAGCTTAACGAGTTCAATGGGTCTTCTGCTGGTAATACCTTTGAAGAGTCTATTTCTCAGGGGGGGTGTGAACTGGTAGAGCGGCATGTGTGTGCTTTGATTGACAGAAGTCGTCAGGTTACGCCGACTATTGACCCGAGAACGTCTGATGACCCTGTGATGAACCGTTTGCTCGATTGTTTTGAGAAAAACGGTATTACACTGCTTCTTAAGGATTTCTCACTTGGTTACCCGGTCCCCACTGTGGCTGCCATTGCTTGGGATACAAAAACCTTTCCGGGCCTTAGTGAAATTGTATTCACCGCAGGTACATCTTCATCACCTCTTAAAGCTGCTGTTCGCGCTATCACTGAAGTTGCGCAGTTGGCAGGTGATTTTGAGACAAGTCGTGTCTATGAAGCATCTGGCCTGCCCAAGTTCACTGAGCTTGAGCAGGTGAAGTGGCTGCAGGAGGGCGAGGTTGTTTCGCTCGACTCGCTGCCTTCGGTTGAGGATGACAACATATATAATGAATTGATGACTATGGCTCAGGGGCTTGATGCCAAGGGGACACCGTTGTATTCTGTCGATACTCGTCACCCTGACCTCATGGTTACTGCGAACTATAACTTCGTACCAGGTTTCGACTTTCGCGAGCGTACACCAAATCGTAGCATAGGCCTCTTTGTGGGCCGTATCCTTGCTGAGGATTCTGAGTTTGGCGACGCCATGGAAGGACTGGAAGTTTTGGCTGAGGTGTATCCTGGTCGTTACTTCCTTCCGTTTTTCCGGGGCTTGCTTGCTATGCGGATGGGTGACGTCGAATACGCAGTAGAGCAGTTCGCTCAGGCAGAGCCGTTGCAGCCTGCAGATGCTGAACGTGCGTTGTCCGCATTTTATCAGGGTTATGCTTTGTCACAGCTTGAGCAGTGGGACGAATCTATACCGCCACTGACTCGCGCTATCGAGTTGGACAAGGAGTGCAAGGAGTTCTTTAACTTGCGCGGTGTTGCCCATTTCAAAGCAGAACGTTATGAGTTGGCCGCAGAAGATTTTCAGGCATCCCTGACTATTGACAGTGGGTCTCCTCATGATTTGGCTAATCTTGGCCTGTGTCACAAGTTCATGGGTAATACGGCCGAAGCGCTTGACTATCTCGGAGCGGCAATTAAGCTGGACCCCGAGCTTGAGTATGCTCGTAAGCATTACGAAGAACTTAAATAATACAGTGTTTTATTTGAAGCTTGTGAAGATAAGAACTAGCAAAGAGATTTGAGTTCGGCTCTTGACAACATGTCGGGGTGGAAGTAATGTCCCTCCACGGTTTTCGAGCCGTATTTATATTGGTATCGAACAGCGGATCGCTGTTTAATTCGGATAAGGTTGTCTCGAAAAGTTCGAGGCCACAGCAAGAAAAACTATCCACTTAGGAGGATAACATGGCTGTTGTTGAATTCCAGGGTGCTTCTTTTGAGGTTGATGAAGACGGTTTCCTGCAGAAGTTTGAAGATTGGACACCTGCATGGGTTGACTACGTCAAAGAATCTGAAGGTATCAAAGATATCTCCGAAGATCACCAGAAAGTCATCGACTTCCTGCAGGACTACTACAAGAAGAACGGCATCGCACCGATGGTCCGCATTCTTTCCAAAGTCACTGGCTTCAAACTGAAGCAGATCTACGAGCTGTTCCCGTCCGGCCCCGGTAAGGGAGCCTGTAAGATGGCTGGCCTGCCCAAGCCCACCGGCTGCGTATAGTTCGCAACCTACGCTTGATATTAAAGGCGGGCGCTTCGGCTCCCGCCTTTTTTGTTTACCTCGGTATGTACGCAAGTGGGGTGGAGTAGGGGTTTTGGCATATGCCATTCTTGCATACCCCTTGTGTCCGGTCCGAGTTAAACAAAATGAATTTATTTGAATTGTCTGGAGAATTCCTTGAAAATATTGCTTGCCAAGTGATTGTGCAGTGCGTATAAGACCGAGTTCCAGACGAAATTAATGACAGGAGTACGTCATGAGAAACGATATTCATCCCAAGACTTTCAAGGCCAAGATTCGTTGCCACTGTGGTTACGAGGCCGAACTGCTGACCACCAAGGGCGAAGAGCTCGAGGTTGAAATTTGTTCCAACTGCCACCCGTTCTACACTGGTAAGCAGCGCTTTGTTGATACTGCAGGTCGTATTGACCGCTTCCGCAAGAAGTATGCAGGATTCGGCACAAAGAAAGCAGCAGAGTAGCTTTTTTTCGGCGAAAGCCGAGACCATATGCCTTCGTAAGGATACGTGTATCCTACGGAGGCATATTGTTTTGTTAGCAGGGCTTTACAAACGGTTTGGAATTCTTAATTCTGAGTTTGTGAGTCATTATAAGCTGCCTTTGTTTCTTTCCATATCTATCGGAGGATAACTTCTTGAATCTTCAAGGATTGTTTGCGTTGGCTGCTCCGCAGTCCGTTGGTGGGCAGGCCGTGATCGAAGGCGTGATGATGCGCGCTAAGGATAAACTGGCTATTGCCGTTCGCAAATCTGACGGTGAGATCGTGACGGAAGTCCGTCCATGGTTTTCGCTCGTGGTTCATCCGATTCTGAAGAAACCATTCCTTCGTGGATTTCCTGTTCTTATGGAAACCATGGTTAATGGTATTAAGGCGCTGAATTTCTCTGCGGTGCAGGCTGCTGAAGATGACGACGATGATGTCGAGTTGTCTTCCTGGCACCTTGTTTTGACCATGGTGTTGGCCTTAGGGGCCGCACTGGGGTTATTTGTAGTTCTGCCGCACTTTCTGTCCGTAGGTATGGAGTATCTTGGTCTGGGCGGAGACGTGGACTCACTGAGCTTCCACATCTGGGATGGTATCATCAAGATGATGATCTTTGTCGGTTACATCCTTGCCATTTCTCTTATTCCCGATATTCGTCGTGTCTTCGAATACCATGGTGCTGAGCACAAGGTTATTTGGACATGGGAGGACGGCAAAGAATTGAAGCCGGAATCCGCTCGTTTCTATAGCCGTCTCCATCCTCGCTGCGGAACAGCATTTCTCCTTTTCGTGTTGGTTATTTCCATCACGTTGTTTGCAGTGTTGGTGCCGTACCTGCTGACATTTTATTCCCCTGAAAATTTCATTGGAAAGCATCTATATATTGTTGGAATGAAGCTGGTCCTGATGATCCCTGTCAGTAACATCGCTTATGAAATGATCAAGTTTGCAGGCAAGCACAGTAAGAGCCTGTTTTGCAAGATTATGAGCTGGCCTGGTATGATGATGCAGATTCTGACTACCAAAGAGCCGGATGACAGCCAGATTGAAGTGGCCATTGCTGCCTTGCAATGCGCCGTTAACGCTGAGGAGTGCGCATAATGTTTGGTAAGCTCGAAGAGATTGAAGAGAAGTATGAAGAGTTGGAGCAGGAACTTGCCCAGCCTGAAATTTTCAATGACCAGGAGCGCTATAAAAAAGTCTCCAAAGCGCACGCTGATCTCGGTGATATCGTCAAAGTTTTTCGCGAGCATAAACAGCTCTCACAGGATTTAGCTGACAACAAAGAGATGTTGTCTGATTCTGACCCGGACATTCAGGAAATGGCAAAGATGGAGATCGATGAGATTGAACCTCAGTTGCCTCTCTTGGAAGACAAGCTTAAAGTTCTGCTTCTGCCTAAAGATCCCATGGATGATAAGAATATCATTTTGGAAATTCGTGCAGGTACTGGTGGTGACGAAGCTGCTCTCTTTGGTGCAGATTTGTATCGCATGTATAATCGCTATGCTGAAGCCAATAAGTGGAAAGTTGAGGAGATGAGCTCCAACACTACAGGTTCTGGCGGCCTGAAAGAAGTCATCGCTTCTATTTCCGGCGACAAGGTTTATTCCAAGCTCAAATATGAGTCTGGAACTCACCGAGTTCAGCGCGTCCCGGCCACTGAGTCTCAGGGCCGTATTCACACCTCTGCCGTTACTGTGGCTATTATGGCCGAAGCTGAGGAAGTTGACGTCGATATCCGCAATGAAGACCTGCGTGTGGATGTATTCCGCGCTTCCGGTCCTGGTGGTCAGTCTGTTAACACCACAGACTCTGCTATCCGTATTACTCACGAGCCCACTGGGCTGGTTGTTATATGTCAGGATGAAAAATCCCAGCATAAGAACAAGGCTAAGGCTATGAAGGTTTTGCGTTCCCGTCTGCTTCAGCTTGAGCAGGAAAAGGCTATGGCCGAAGAGAATGCAACACGTCGCAGCCAGGTTGGTACAGGTGACCGTTCTGAGCGTATCCGTACATACAACTTCCCGCAGGGCCGCGTTTCTGATCACCGCATTAACTTGACTCTCCATTCACTTCATAAGGTGATGGAAGGCGAGCTTGAAGAACTGACAGAAGCGTTGAACAGCCATTATCAGGCTGAAGCCATGAAGCGGCAGGGCGACTAGCCCTCAAAGGGGAGTGGCATGGCCCTCTCTGTTCCCGATATTCTCAAAGAAAGCGAAGAGCGTCTGGTTGACGTCGATTCGCCGCGTCTAAGTGCTGAGTTGCTTGCAGCTCATGTACTTAGGTGTTCGCGGTTGAATTTAATAGTCGATCGGAATCGCGTGCTTAGTTCCGAAGAGATTCAGACCATTCAGGCATTGGTTGCCCGTCGTGCTGCGGGTGAGCCATTGGCATATATTGTGGGATCGAAAGAATTCTTTGGACTGGATTTTCAAGTCACCAGTGATACGTTAATTCCACGTCCTGAAACAGAGCATGTCATAGAACTTATTGAGGATTTGTACCGGAAAGGTGATGCTTTCCATTTTGCGGATCTCGGTACTGGCTCCGGTATTATAGCGATTACCCTAGCCCATCTCTTCTCCAAAGCTACAGGGGTAGCTGTTGATTTGAGCCCCGGCGCACTTCAAGTGGCACAAATTAATGCGGTAGCACATGCAGTGAATGGTCAGCTCGAGTTTAGGGAAGGGGATTTTACTGAACCACTATTTGAAAGCGACACGTTTGACCTCGTTGTTTCAAATCCTCCCTATGTGACAGAGCAGGAGTATAATGACGCGAGTTTAGAAGTGACAGGTTTTGAGCCGGTGACTGCACTTGTCAGTGGGGCGGATGGTCTTGATCATATACGCGCTATGTTGCCTCTTGTAGAAGACATGTTGAAACCTGGCGGGCATTTTTTTGTAGAGATGGGGTGGCAGCAAGGTGAAAATATTATTTCCCTTGTTGATAATAATTATCCAAATTTCAAGGATGTTCGCATTGTTAAGGACCTCTCCGGGCATGATAGAGTGGTCGCGATGCGAAAATTATAATCCCAAAAAAACAACAGTTTCAGAAAAATGTTGTTGTAAAAATACAATCATTTGCGTGAATGCAACACATCTCTAGACAATGTATAAATCAAAAAAAATCGTAATTTAAGTGACTTATGAATATTTTCTTGAGTGGCACTGTTCTTGCTTGGATGAAAGTGGTTTTCAACCGGAGGAATAATGCTACAAACTACTATACATAAATCAGTGCGTTGCACAGGAATCGGACTCCACAGCGGTAAGCAGGTGGAACTGGTTCTTCGTCCAGCTACTGAGGATACCGGAATTCTCTTTTCGCTTCGCAATGGTTCCGGCTCTACTTTCCTGACTCCCGCTCCTTCTCTGGTCGTCGAGACAGGCCTCGCCACAGTTCTTGGTGATGGCCGTGAAACCGTGGCAACTGTCGAGCACTTGCTTGCAGCCGTCAGCGGAATGGGTATCGACAACATTCACATTGAAGTGACTGGTAAAGAGCTTCCCATCATGGATGGCAGCGCCGCTTCTTTCGTCTACCTGCTCAAGCAGGCTGGCATTCGCAAGCTGGAGAAGGCTCGCAAGACCCTCGCCATCAAGAAAGAGGTTGAGTTCGAGCAGGACGGAAAATACATCAAGGCTCGTCCTTATGATGGTTTCCGCGTAGATTACACCATTGAATTCGCTCACCCCCTTATCGGCACACAGCGGATAGAAATGGAAATCACCCCTGAGAATTTTGTTTCTGAAGTTGCCAAAGCTCGTACTTTTGGTTTCCTGAAAGAAGTTGATTATCTGCACGCTAATGGTCTTGCACTGGGCGGCTCTCTGGATAATGCGATTGTCTTGGATGAGTATGGTGTCCTCAATGCAGAAGGTTTGCGCTTCAATGATGAATTTGTTCGTCACAAGCTGCTTGATTTCATTGGTGACATGGCTGTTTTGGGTGCTCCCCTTCAGGGCCATTTTGAAGTATTCGCTTCCGGTCATGCCATGAACAATGCGTTCCTGCGTCACCTCGATGAAAATCGTGAGCTATACCTCGAAGCCAAAACCATGCCGATTCCTGAGACTGCTGAAGAGAATGTCCGTGAAGACATTCTGGAGCCAGTTGCAGTAACTGCATAATCCACCTCTTTATAAAGAGATGAAAAAGCCCGCCATTTGGCGGGCTTTTTTGTTGCTATTGTTTAAACATGATCTCGGCCAGTATGCCTCCATGTGCGGATTGAGGAAGCTTGGTTATACCTAGACATTCTATTTGTCCTGAAAAGCCGAGATTCGGACGACTTTTGAGATAGCGTCTTAATTCTTCGACCTTGCTCGTGTGTTGGAGCTTTAGACGGTATCCTATCTTGAAGGGCTTGTAGAGAAATTCAGCGCGAACCATTCCGAGTTTGCTGAGATCGAATTCAGTTATGGATTCGATAATGGTGGAATTTGGGGCTTGAGATGTTTTTGTGCTGAGTTGTGTAATGCATCTCCGGCTTGTGGGGGCAAGCCATGGACTGTATTTAAGCAAACCTATCGTGTTAGTGTCGATCTGTTGGTTGATCTTTTGAACACAGGTGGTAGCATCGATGAATGACGTGAAAAGTTTGTTGTCATCTGAAAGCAACTTGAGGAAGGCTGGAAGACGTTCTGCGCTATTTGTTTTCTCTAGATTCTGTGTATGGGGACGTAGAGCATTCTCGAAGAGCGTGCGTGAAGACTCGAAGTCGCTGGCCAGCGTGAGAGTGCCTGCTCCGACAGAACTGACCTCAAATATTTCTTTGAGCATCACTTCAGGGTGCAGTTGTTTGATGAGAAATGTGATGTGTGTGCCCACAGGATGGTGGGTGTTTAGCTGTGCAAGAAGCCTGTGACCTTCTATTTCGACCCAGGCCATGTTTTCAGAAACCCACTTGATGAGTTTTCCTCGAACTTTTTGTCCTGGCTTACGCCCTTGCTTGAAGGAGTCGGATCGACTTCCTCCACCACTACCAAATCCGAAAAAACCGGAACCAGATCCACGTATGCGCATCGGACTGTTATGCCTGATCGACGATCAGTTCGATCTCTTCAAGGCTCAAGCCAGTCGATTTTGCAAGTTGCATGGGGGATTTCCCTGCGCGATGTCCGTTAAGGATGATTTCACGCATGAATTGCGGGGATTTGCAGTATTCGTTTGCCAGTTTGACCAACTTGTTTAGCTCGGTAGCGCGCTTTTCGATTTCTTCATTGAGTGTAGCAAGTTCGTTTTGTCGTTGCTCGAACGTGGCGACGAGTTCGTTCTCAAGCTGGGTGTTGAACTGGAGGCGTTTGATAAATTCCTCCTGATTGGCCTGGAGGCCCGAGAGCAGGGTCTCTGATTTCTTAAGTCGCAAGAAAAAGAGGATGACTACAGCAAGAAGTATGATTTCGCTGGCAGTGAAGAGGATGAGAAGGAGGTCTGACATAATGCTGCTCTTTTAATGTTAGCGGTTCAACTCTGCGTTAGGTGTGTAACCAATGCTATAGTATTCATGTTTTGTTATCAGGATCAACGAGCTTGGAATACGCTAAATCTTGACGTTAACAATATTGCCTGACCAGGGCGATTGCGTAGATGAACCTGTATTGGGGTCATCTTCGTCCTTTTCCTTCTCCCGGCGGTTGTCTGGGGCTGCTTGCTGTTCCTTCGGTGTGCCATCTCGATCAACAGGATCGGTCTTTTCCTTTTTATTGACCTCTTGCACCTTTTCAGAATTTTTGCGGATATTTTCAGCGATTAGTGGTCCGAACAATTGTTGTCTGACTTCTGGGCCAGCCTTTTCTGCATGGGCAATCTTCGCAACATAGGGGAGTTGCGCTAATAGGATTGGGAGATCCAGCGGAGATGAACTCATGGCTACCTCACAAGGTATTGCTCAAACAGCAGTGTCTCAAATTGACCAAAGCCCATGTACTGGTTGATGATAGCCAGTAATTCTTTTTTGAGCTTGTCACTATTGTTCTTATCGGACAAAAACTGCAAATCCTTATTCTTCAGGTAGTAGAACAGGGCGTTGCGCACTGTGTACGTTTCTTGCTTGAACTGGCGAGCCAACCCATTATCGAGAGTGCTGACAAGTACACGAACTTCCAAGAAACGGATCTGGTTATCCTTGTCTCGTTGTTCGATGAGGAATGGGTCAAGTCGTATCAGAATTTCCGGTTGCTCTATAACTTCCGGTTCTTCAATAGGCTCTTCGATCGGTTCTGGTTCAGGCGGCGGTGGTGGAGCTTCAGGGGTGCGCATGAGAAGGAAAACTATGACAGCGATCAAAAGAACGACGACGCCACAGAATATGAAAAAGAACTTGCTTCGCAAGAGATCAGCCAGGTTGAAACCTGATTGATCTTCTTCCTCTTCGAGTAGAGGAGCTTCCTCCTCTGCCTCGTCAAAATCTTCTTCCTCTTCTTCATCCTCGTCTTCGAGGAAGGGGGCGTCATCAAGGTCTAAGTCGACCTTTTGGGTGGCTTTGCTAGCTTCGCTGTCATCCAGCTGTGCTTTTTGCTGCCCGGAATCATCGCCTGACAAATCGTCAGTCAGTTCATCTGAGTCATCCGGGACTAGCAAGACCATAATATTTGCCTAGCAGGCGTATACAGCTTAGGCGAAGATTTTGTCGATCTTCTGGCCCATGGTTTCTGGAGTGAACGGCTTGACGATGTAGTTGGACACCTTGGCCTGAACAGCCTCAATGATGTTTTCCTGCTGAGCTTCAGCGGTAACCATCAGGAATGGGATGTCTGCGTATTCTTCGCTGCCACGTACTTTACGCAGAAGATCAATGCCGGACATGATAGGCATATTCCAGTCAGAAACGATAAAATCAATGTTGTCCTTATTCAGAACTTCCCATGCAGTGGAGCCATCGTCGGCTTCAACAATATTAGTGAATCCAAGCTGACGCAGGATATTTTTTACGATTTTACGCATGGTGGAGAAGTCATCAACAACCAGGACACGCATGCTTTTATCATAGCTCATAAGAATCTCCTTTTCCGTATTTACTCACTTTCATAGCGAGCTCTGAAAGTTTTTCTCAATTTTATCAATGCTTGGGAATGAAGCTGGGAGACACGTCCTTCGGTTATATCCATAACCTCTGCAGTCTCCTTCATATTCAGTTCCTCGCCGTAGTATAAAGATATGACCAATTTTTCCCGTGGCGTCAATTCCTCAATGAGATTCGCTACTTTGTCAACAATCTCTTGAAACGCGGTTGACTGAAACGGTTCATCATCAGTGGCATTTTTTTGCCCAATGAGATTCTCGTGAAAACTGTCAAGACTCAGGCACATCTGATTATGTAAAGCTTCAAGGCCGTGTTGAACTTCTTTTTCAGACATTCCAGTATGTTCTTGGAGTTGTTCTGAGGTGGCAGGAGCTCCGGTCTCATGCTCAATATCACGTTGAGCACTTTCAAGAACTTTGACCTTTTGGCGAAGACCTCTGGAAAACCAGTCCATTCTGCGCAACTCATCAAGCATGGCACCTTTGATCCGATTTTCGGAATAGGTGTCAAATTTAATGCCGCGTTCCGGGTTGAATTTCCCGAGCGCATCCAAGAGCCCAAGGCTACCTGCGCTGATCAACTCGTTGAGTTCAACAGACTGCGGGAGCTTCGCCTTGAGACGGAGGGCTAGTATCCGGATTTTGGGCGCGTAGAAGCGAACGATGTTCTCCCGATCCCTCGGTGAAAATTCGTCCCAGCTTTTTACGCCCTTTTCCAGGTCACGCCACGGACCGCTCTTGGAAGAGGAGTTTTTTCCAGAAGAACTTAATATTACCATCACTATTAGGTCTTACCTGCCATGCGTTGAGCTTCTGAGCGGTTTGTCGAACCGCGACACTTGCCGGAGTCTTGGGGTACTTATGACAAAACGGCGTCTGGGCAATAACCGAATTGCGAACATTGGGATCGAACGGGATGAAGCCTACGAGGTCAAGGGATATACCGTCCAGGAAGTGATCACAAGCATTGAGCAGCTTGATATACACATCTTTGGCTGATTTACGATCTTCGACCATGTTGACGAGAACTCGGAAACGTTCCACCCCGTGTTGGAGCTTGAGCACCTTGATGAGTGCATAAGCATCCGTCAGGGACGTGGGTTCCGGCGTTATGACCAGGAGTCGTTCCTGCACCGCCAAATTGAAATAAAGAACATTGTCGTTGATGCCTGCGCCGGTATCAACAATAAGATAGTCTACTTTGTCTTCCATGGTATCCATGGCATCAAGCAGGTCGAGTTTCTGGCCCTTGTCCAGATCTACCATGTCGCTGACACCAGAGGATGCAGGCAGGATTTTGAAACCGTACGGAGTATCGTACAGGATCTTGTCCAGCGTCATATCCTCATGGAAAAGGTGAAAAAGATTATGCTCCGGGGTCATGCCGAGAATAACATCGACATTCGCCAGACCGAGGTCCGCATCAAGGAGGACCACGTTCTTGCCAGCCATGCTCAAGGAGTAGGCCAGATTCACGGACATGTTGGTTTTGCCAACGCCACCCTTACCGGATGTGACGGACATGACCATTGGTAACGAAGAACTCATGGCGTGTATTATCTCCTTAAGGTTGAATGTCGCCACTGGGCAACTTACGCATGAACAACAGCCGCCAGATCATTTCTTTGGTGGCCTTTGCGATGCTGTTTTTAAGTCCGGAACCGTACGAAAGTGCGGAAACGGGCAGCCCGCTAGCGAACGCCATGTTCAATATTGCACCGAATGTACAGGCTTCATCGAGTTTCGTCCAGATAACGCTTGCAAGTTGTTCACTTTGATACTTTTCAACGAACCGTTCGAGCTGTTTTGCTGAGTAGTACGGATTGAGCACCAAGTGGATATCCAGATTGTCGCAGCCTGCGAGACCATACAATGTTGTCCATTCTTCTAATGTTGCCTGCCCGGGAAGTCCGGGAAGGTCAATTAGAATCATATCAAATTGTTTGGCTTCAGCTTGCAGCATCATGAAGTCATCCTTGGTAATTATCTCGCGGAAGGCGAGTCCGGACAGCTCTGCATAGTGCTTTAATACAAGACGGCCTTTGCCTCGTCCGCCATCTGCGGTAGCGAGGCAGATACGAGCATTGGGGTTGGCCTTCTTTTCTTTGAGAGCAAGGCGAACCAGGCTGGATGTTTTGCCAGCACCGCCAGGACCTGCAAAGGCGTGAAAAGTTTTTGTCGTGTTTTTGACACTGAAAGGATCTACAGAAACCATCGTGTCGAGGACATTGACGATGGACATAGCGCCATCGCCACGCATCTCGCAGAAAATCTTTGCAAGTACATCTTCACCGACATCTTCGCGTTCAAGGTATTCCATGGCGCGCTTCTGCTTGGGAGAGAGGGAATCAAAGTCCATCTGCGGCTTCATGAGCTGCATGATCTGGCCCTTGATCTGGCTCCATTCGCGCTGCCAGCCGACGGTTGCTTCCAGTGCGTCGTCGACCATGTTCTCTTTTGTCATGGGCTGAGACTTGGATGCGGCCTTCATGGCGGTAGTGGCAGGCATGGAATCGATTGCGGCTACGATCTCACAACATTTGCAACCGTTTTCAGTGACGGTGTTGTTGGACAGGATGACTGCTTCATCGCCGAGATCGGCCTTGACCTTTGCAAATGCCGCGGTGGAGGTGGCGGCTCGGTATGTTTTCATTCTCATGGTTCAGTTCCTACAATTCAACGGTTGCTGCGGCTTGAATCTTCACGTCTGCGGGAATCTCTGCCTGAGATATGACAGGCAGGGTCGGGATAAACCGATTTAAGAGTTGTGCGAACTGGCTTCTGATCTGTGGTGTAACCAGCAGGACAGGAGTACCGTCTGCTACCATAGCTTCCTCAGTGGACTGATTGATAGCCTGAATGATCTGTTGAGCTACACCAGGCTCCAGGGCGAGGTATCCGCCTTGTTCAGCCGGGCGCATAGCTCCTGCAAGAATCTGGTCAATTTCCTGACTCATAGTGATAATGGGTAGGCTTCCTTCCTCTCCCATGTACGGCTTGATAATAGTACGGCCCATCTTGGCGCGAACAAATTCTGTCAATTGGCCAGGGTCCTGCGTGGCAGTAGCGTAGTCAGCCAATGTTTCCACTATGGTGAGCAAGTCACGAATGGAGACATTTTCTTCTACCAAAGCTTGCAGAACCTTCTGAACGCCACCGATAGAGAGCACTGCGGGAACGAGGCTTTCCACGGCCTTGGGAGCGCGCTTGGCGAGGTTGTCGAGCAGCTCCTGTGTTTCCTGACGACCGAGGAATTCGTGCAAGTTGCGACGGAATACTTCGGTGAGGTGAGTGGCGATGACTGTGGATGGGTCGACCACGGTGTAGCCTGCCAGCATAGCTTCTTCCTTCTGTGCTTCTGGAATCCAGACAGCCGGGAGGTTGAATGCGGGTTCCACAGTTTCCACGCCTTCGATGTTGTGCTTGGCATCGCCTGGATCCATTGCCAGGTAATGGTCGATAAGCAGTTCGGCCTGTGCAACCGGGTTGCCCTTGATAACTACGCGATACTCGCCGGGCTTGAGCTGGAGGTTGTCCCGCAGATGCAGGGAAGGAACGACCACACCCATGTCCAGGGCGAACTGTCGACGGATGGAGCGGATACGTGAGAGCAGGTTGCCGCTCTGTTCTTCGTCTACCAGAGGAATGAGACCGTAGCCGACTTCCAGTTCCAGCTGGTCGAGGGGGAGCAGGGCTTGTACTTCTTCGGGAGTATCGAGAGTGTTTGCATCGCCACTAGCTTCGGCTTCGTCCATATCGGGGCCAGCAAGTTCTTCCTGCTGCTTTCCTGATACGTAGCCGACACTGAAGATGATGGAGGCCAGGAGCAGAAATGGGAAGGTCGGCATACCAGGAACGATTGCGAAAATGACAAGAATGGCGGAGACCAACTTGAGTGCACGGTGGTGATATGAGAGCTGGCCGATGAACTCTTCACCCATCTTGGCTTCGGCTGCCGCACGGGAGACGATGATACCAGCAGAGGTGGAAATAATGAGAGAGGGGATAGTTGCTACAAGTCCGTCACCAATGGTCAACAAGGTGTATGTTTGGGCTGCATCCATCCAAGCCATGTCCTTCTGGAAAATACCAATCAGGAATCCGCCAACGATATTAATGGCGGTGATCATAAGGCCAGCCTTTACGTCTCCAGAGACGAACTTGCCAGCACCATCCATGGCGCCGTAGAAATCTGCTTCGCGGCGCATGTGGTCGCGCTGCCGGGTTGCTTCTTCTTCATCAATGAGACCTGCGTTGAGGTCAGCTTCAACTGCCATTTGCTTACCGGGCATAGCATCCAAGGTGAAACGAGCGGCGACTTCAGCGATACGGGTGGTACCTTGAACGATAACAGTCTTGTTCAGGATGTAGAGAATCATGAAAATAACAAGACCGATTACGTAGTTACCACCAACAACGAATTCACCGAAACTCTGAATAACTGATCCGGCTGCGCCTGTGCCCTCATCTCCATGAAGAAGTATAGCACGTGTCGTCGCTACATTAAGAGATAAGCGAAGTAGCGTGGTGACCAGGAGCAGGGACGGGAAAATAGAGAATTCAAGAGGCGACTTCATGAACATTGAAGTGATGAGAATAACAAGGCCAAGGGAAATACTGATGGTCAGCATGAAGTCAAGGAACATGGTAGGCAGCGGGATAAGCATGACGAAAAGAATCGTTACGACGCCACCTGCAAGAAGGATGTCGCCTTGCTTGGCAAACCTGGAATAATCAATCTTGGGAGCAAGGTCTTGAGCCATGTTTTTGACACCTTTGGGCAGTTGTTAATACGGTACCCGGTGGAGTGTCGACTCGTTGTAACCGCTAGCGTTTCCTGAATTTTTCCAGTTTTGCTAAGATTGCGGCTACTGCTTGGAACAGTTCCTCCGGGATGGTTTCCCCGATTTCTACTTGTTTATACAAAGCCCGTGCCAATGGAGGGTTTGCTTCGATAGGAACATTGTTTTCTCGTGCAACTTCTTTAATTCGCTCAGCAACACGGTTTACACCTTTAGCTAAAACCATGGGTGCAGGGGCGACAAGAGCGTCGTATTGAATGGCAACAGCAAAATGGGTGGGGTTGGTAACAACGACATCAGCTTTGGGGATGTCATCGAACATCCTTTGCATCATCATTTCCATCATTTTTTGCTTTTGTTTTTGCTTAATCTGCGGATCTCCTTCCGCTTGCTTCCGCTCGTCTTTAACTTCTTCTTTGGTCATTTTCATTTGTTCTTCATAATTCCATCGCGAATACCAAAGATCGGCTATACCAATAAGAATCATTGGAATAAGGGCGTAACATACCATCTTATATCCTACGCTGAGGATATAAATGACCACGCCATAGGTGTCGGCATGGAAAAGCGGCAAAAGGTTTGGAAGCTCTTGTTTGATGACAATGTATGGGGCAATACTAACAGCAATTGCTGTGAGGAGGCTTTTGGAGAGGTTGATGAATGCTTGTGGGCTGATCATCAATTTTTTAAGTCCTGCAACAATGTTGAATAGTTTTCCAAATTTGGGAGTCATTGGTTTGAATGTCCATAGCTTGCCAACTTGTAAGCGTAGGACGATATATGCAGTGACTATCAGTGCGAGCATTATTGGAAGAATGAGGATGGCTATTTTTTGCAATCCCCAACTGAAGATTGTGTAAGCTGTGGCTTCATTGATCTCGATGCTTAATGCTTCACTAAATGTCCATGTGTATATTTCATGGAATTGTTCATAGTAAAAGCCAATCGAAAATCTAAGAGCAAGAACACCGGCCAAGAGTATCATCACCTTGGTGAATTCTTGGCCTTTGGGGACATTGCCATCCTGACGTTGCTTTTTTAGCCGTTTAGGTGTCGCTTTTTCCGTTTTACTCGGATCATCTTGACCAAATGCCATAATCTATCCTTACGGAACTTCCGGTGCTGCCAGTTTCATGACGGTTGTATAGAGTGGGCCAAGTTCCCGTAAAAAATCTGTGACATACGTCGCAAGAATGGTGAATAGGAATCCCATAAAGTAAAACCCAACTGATATTTTTATGGGAAAGCCAAGTACCAAAACATGCATCTGAGGTGCAGCTCTGGAAATAAGTGCGAGTGCCAAATCAATGAGAAAGAGCGCTGCCATAACAGGAGCTGCAATCTTGATTGCCAGTGAAAACATTATATTAGAAAATTCAAGTATGTGATTGCTGAGTCCTGGGGTGAGCAGCAATCCTCCAGGGGGGATATATTCAAAAGAGGTTCCAACAGCACTAAGCAAATATAGGTGCCCGTTAAGGACAAGGAAAGTAAGCATCGTACACATATAAAGAAAGTGTGCTGTGACCGCGTTACTTGTACCTGTAATGGGGTCAACAACGTTGACCATGGAAAAGCCCATTTGAAAGCCGATAATTTGACCACCGAATTGTACGGAAGCGAATAGAAAATTAACAAGCAGTCCAAGGATGAGGCCCAGAATAACTTCGCCTAGCAGCATAATAGCTATGTCGATTCCATGGGCTGGCATCATGCTACCCGGAAACGACAGTTGAGGCCAGAGAGCGAATGAAAGGGTAAGCACTAATGCTGCTTTGACTGGATTTGGTATGGTTTTACTGCCGAAAAATGGCATGAGAAAAAGTACGACACTGATTCGGAACAGTGTCAGAAAGTAGCTGAACAAGTCGCCAGGGTTGAATCCGAAAATATCCATTGATCAGCTCTTTGCAAAACCTGAACCATCTGTTGGTTCAGGTTTTAGTGTTCTCAATGTCAACGACACGACAGGTAGAACGTTTTCAATAAAAGAACCCCTCTTGGAATAGATGTTTCCAAGAGGGGCACAAGAAACCATTTGAGATCGCGTTTAATTCAGGATGTAACGTTTCGGGTTAACCGGAACGCCGTTGAGTCGTACTTCGTAGTGAAGATGAGGCCCGGTGCTTCGTCCTGTGTTGCCAACGTAGCCAATGAGTTCGCCTCGAGTGACCACTTTGCCACTCTTGATGGCGATGCGGTGCAAGTGAGCAAACCTTGTAGACAGGCTGGCGTTGTGCTTCAGGCGGATGGACAGTCCATACGAACCGTCACGGCCTGTGAAAGTAATAGTACCGCGAGCTGGTGCATAGACTGGTGTGCCACGCGGAGCTGAAATATCAATGCCTTTGTGGAATTCACGCTTCCCGGTAAATGGAGAGGTTCTCCAGGCAAAGCCGGAAGTAACCCAACCGGATGTGGGCCAGATGGAAGGTGTGGCCTCCAGAATATTCTGGTTATTCCGCAGGGTATGCATGATCTCCTGCTGCCTGACTTCTTCCAATCGTGCTTCTACATTTAGCTGACGCAGGAATTCGTGCATCTTACGAGCCAGGAGTTCCTGGCGATACAAGGGAAGGTATCCCTTGGAGAAGTTCTCATTAGCAGGGCCACCTTTGGGGGCCGCAGCTTGTGCTCCATCTTGATCCAAGTTGATCATAACACGTAGTTTGGAGTCGAAATCGCGAACACGATCAAGATTTTTCTGTAGTGAGGAAATTTTCTGGGAAAGGCTGATGAGCTGAGTTTTTTGTTCCTGAACAGTCTTTTCGGCCAAGTCTAGTCCGTTTTGAACACGGGTGTGTTTGGCGTATTTTTTCCAGAGAATAACGTTACCCGTGGCCATGCTGACCATGATCAGGAAAAGGGCAGCCATAAGCCAGCCCCTCAACTGGAATTTTTTACAGGAACCCTGTTTGTCCTTGAAGACAACTATATGATACTTTCTAAAAAGCATTGTTTTCCCAGTGCTTTATAGTGTTTTTACAAAATCTCTAAGCAGTTACAACGAAAATAGTCTAGACTTTTTTACTTGTCAAGTCAACCTGTTGGCGGGTTATGGCATTGAAGACATTGTTTTTAATTCGCTTGTCCCCCTTCCATGCCTGCCGCAACCAGTCATGTACCTCGTCTCGCTTGGTGAGTCCATTGGAAGGACAAATATTTTCCCAAACAGGAAGTTCCCATTGTTTTGCCGCTTTTATAACGGTCTTCTTGTCAAGCAACATGGTGGGGCGAATGACTTGAAGATTGCCATCAAAGAATGGTTCACTAGCTGAAAGACCGTCCGCACGACCGTTTTGAAGAACGTTCATGAAAAAGGTTACAACGTTGTCGTCTGCATTGTGGCCGAATGCGAGGTGGGTGAGGCCATAGTCTCGGCACAGCTCGAAAAGGCGTTTGCGTCGTTGCATGCTGCAGTAGAAGCATGGAGAGTTGCTTCTGTTCTCATCTGTATGGGCGCGTGGTCCGAAGTCTGTCATTTCAATATGTGCAGAGACGCCATGGTCGGCACACCAGTCTACGAGTGGGGCATGAGATTTGGGTTCAAATCCAGCATTGATGTGGATTGCCATGAGTTCCACAGGGAATGGCATGATTGCTTTGCGGATTGTCAGTACTTTGAGCATGAGAAAGCTGTCCACGCCGCCGGATGCCGCCACGCCAATTCGGGCGCCCGGTGATACCATATCCAGTTTCTGCATCAGCTTTCCTGTTGCAGAGACACATTTCTTTTGTGCGAATGTGAGTTTTCCCCAAGATCCCATACGTTTTATTCCCGCCGATTATCTGCTATTGATGTTGATCCAGTTGAGGCCAATAGATGATTCTTGCTTGACTTGCAAGTAGGCTTGAGGCAGCTTTACAAGCTTCCTCGCTGACCGGAATTCCCTATTGGTGCAGGAAAACATCATTTCCCTTTGAAGGATGCTTTTTTGAAGCGAATATCGTTTTATCTTACCACTATCGTACTAATCGCTATTTGCGGTGTGGGATACTGGTATACATCATTACAAGAAGAGACGACCGACAATACCCGTTGGTTGTCTCGGCCCTTTGCCAACGTCCGCTCTATTCATGTGCAGGGCGCGCAGGGGACATATATGCTTTCCTCCATTAAAGGTGGCTGGGAGGCACAGGTTCCCGGGGCATCGTGGAATGTCATGGCTCGCGCGATACCTGACCGTGTTACTGATTTTCTTGGTCGAATCGGAGAACTGACTCCGTATCGATCTATCGGTGGATTTGATCAAGGTGGACCGGAAGAATATGGCTTAGACGCTCCTGATTTGAAGATCATCGTTGCTTTCAGCGAAAAGCAGGGCGATTCTCTGACGATTAAAATGACTTCAGACGGTGGCGGCACTATCTATGGATGGAATTCCGCAAGTCCGGGTCTGGTTTATGAATTTGGCCAGGAAGTGCTTGATACACTTGCGCTCCCAGCATTGCAGTTTCTTGATACTCGAGTGTTTAATTTTACACAGGATGAAGTTAACAAGGTCCAGTTGGTTCAACCTTTCGGCTCTAGCTGGTTGGTTGAAAAAAGGAAGGAAGGTTTCTTCTTTGCTCTGCCCGGTTATCTTAAGGAAAAGCCTGCATCTGATTCTGAGTTAAAGTTGTACATCCATTCTCTTGCCTTGCTTAAAGCTGGTAAGTTGATGTTGGAACCAGCGGTGACGGATAAACGTATTCCCTCCTTGACGATCAAGATTTGGGAAGGGAAAGACGTTGAGCCATCTACTGTTGATTTTTATACGATCAAGGAAAACACTGCCGAATATCTTGGCAAGTCTTCCTGGTTGACGGTGCCATTCACTTTGGATGCCCAGAGTGTGGGGCAGCTTGTTCGCAGTGCCTTTGATGTGCAGGGGCGCACCGTGGTTAAATTGGATCTCGGTTTAGTGTCACGATTCATCGTGGCTCACGGCGATACGAATTATGCAGTGGAGCGTGGAGAGACTGGTTGGCGTCTTTTAGATAGTAAAAAAGACCTCCAGGGCATTGACATGTTCCTCTGGCGATTTACTGATTTACAGTTCGAAGCATTGCCTTTGAACAACTTGCCCGATTCCGCAGTGAAGCTTATGTATTGTAAGCTTGAGGATGCTGAGGGTGAAAAGCTGACGGAGCTGACATTTTACGCCGATCCTAAATTGCCTCAAGGGCAATGCTGGATGAAGAACGGTGGTAAGATGTATTATCCTGTTTCCAGCAGGTTACTTAAGGATTTGCAGGGCATGTTCCCGGTTGCTTCCAGCAACTAGGCGTGCACCTCATTTATACATTTAAGGAGATTAGCATGGCACGTATCACAGTTGAAGATTGTCTGGCTCAGGTCAGCAACCGTTTCCTCATCACTCAGATGGGTATCAAACGCGTCAAGCAGTACCGCGAAGGCTATGACTGCCTGGTCGATTCCAAGAATAAGGAAATCGTTAACTCCCTGCGTGAGATTGCTGCGGGTAAGGTTATTCCAGATCCGCCCATCGGAGAGGCAAATCTCGATTCTGCATCCGGAGATGCTAAGAAATAGTCATGGCTAAACGCGACTATTACGAAGTACTCGGCGTCTCCCGTGAGTCGTCTCAGGATGAAATCAAGTCGTCCTATAGAAAGTTGGCATTCAAGTATCATCCTGATCGCAATCAGGATGATCCAGATGCAGAGCCCAAGTTTAAGGAAGCTGCTGAAGCGTATGAAATTCTCGGCAACGCCGAGAAACGCCAAGCCTATGATCGTTTTGGTCATGAAGGTATGGGCGGTAATGGTTTCTCTGGCTTCTCCAGCAACGAGGACATTTTCGGCGCATTCAGTGACATCTTCGGTGAAGTCTTCGGATTTTCCTCCGGAGGTAGAGGCGGGGGCAATCGTCCCATGGCCGGATCTGACCTTCGCTACAACCTGGACATTTCGTTTCGGGAAGCAGCTAAGGGCGCGGAAGTGGATATTCAGATCCCCGTAGAGCAGGAATGCTCTACATGTGACGGCTCCGGAGCCAAACCGGGCACCTCACCAGAGATTTGTTCTCAGTGCGGTGGCTCTGGCACGATGCAGCAGTCTCAGGGATTTTTCCGTATTTCCGTTACCTGTCCTCAATGTCGTGGCGCTGGGCAAATGATCACCGATCCCTGTGATGATTGCATGGGACGCGGAACGGTCATTACAGAAAAGGATCTCAAGGTCCGTATTCCTGCTGGTGTCGACAACAATTCTCGCTTGCGCCTTCGTGGCGAAGGTGAGGGGGGACTTAACGGTGGGCCTCCTGGTGATCTCTACGTGGTTATCCGCGTGGAACCGGACAAGGTCTTTGAACGTCAGGGGCAGAACCTGATTATCAGCCGCGATATCTCCTTTGTTGATGCTTCTCTGGGCCATCGCCTGGAAGTTCCGACTTTGGATGATCCCGTGAACCTCGATATTCCCAAAGGCGCGCAGAGTGGTGAAGTTTTCCGCCTGCGTGGACTTGGTCTTCCTCATCTCGGCAGCGCTCACAAGGGCGACCTGCTGATTGAAGTAAAAGTCAAAACTCCGACTCATCTCAACAGCCGACAGGAAGAACTCCTCAAGGAGTTTGCTGAGATTGAAGAAGGTAAGCTGACGAACAAGGCCAAGGGATTCTTTAAGAAAGCCAAAGAAAAAGTGATGGGTGACTAATCATGGTCGACGGTTTCTCGCATATGGATAGTGACGGCAATGCCCGTATGGTGGATGTCTCAGCTAAGAATGATAGTCAGCGAACTGCCATAGTTCGATGTCTGGTTCGTCTTGCTCCTGAGACTCTTTCACTGCTTAAGGAAAACGCGCTGCCCAAGGGTGATGTGTTGACCACAGCTAAAGTGGCTGGAATCCAGGCTGCCAAGCGTACAGCTGATCTTATTCCCATGTGCCATCCGCTTCCTATTTCATATGTGGATATTCGTTTCACTGTGAATGATGATGACTCCACTATCGAATTGGAGTGCGAGGTTCGGACCACGTACAAGACCGGAGTGGAAATGGAAGCTCTGGTTGGTGTTCAAGTCGCCTCTGCTACCATATACGATATGTGTAAGGCTGTTCAGAAGGATATCATCATTGATTCCTGCCGCCTTGTATTCAAGAGTGGTGGCAAGAGTGGAACCTTTAAGGCCGATTAATATCGCTATTGAATATCAAAGAAAAAGCCGCTGTCCCAAGGGATAGCGGCTTTTTTATGTCGTATGGAATGTGGTCTACCAGATGGTTCGCATTTTCACGCCAGCGTCGTGCATGTGCTTTTTCAGGTCTTGAATAGTGTAATCACCGTAGTGAACAATCGAGGCAATCAGAGCCGCTGTAGCTCGTCCTTCCGTGACCGCTTCTACCATGTGCTGAGGATTTCCTGCGCCACCGGAAGCAATAACCGGGATGGTTACGGATTCAGCAACAAGGCGAGTCAGTTCAAGATCGTATCCAGTCTTAACGCCATCAGCGTCGATGGAGTTGAGGCATATTTCACCTGCGCCTAAAGCTTCGCCAGTCTTGGCCCAGTCAATGGCGTCAATGCCCATGAACTTGCGACCACCGTGGATGACGATTTCGAAACCTGAAGGGATTGTTTCGGATTTCTCGACGCGCTTAACGTCCATTCCGAGAACAATGCACTGCGATCCAAAACGGGCAGCGCCCTCACTGATGATGTCAGGATTCTTAACAGCACCGGAGTTGACTGAGACTTTTTCTGCACCAGCCATCAGGACGTCGCGCATGTCATCAACTTTATTGATGCCGCCGCCAACAGAGAAGGGAATGAATATCTTGGAAGCGACTTTCTCAACCACATCGAGAAAGATGCCACGGGCTTCATGGGATGCTGTAATATCGTAGAAGACAATTTCATCAGCACCGTCTTCATAATATTTTCGTGCGGTTTCGACAGGATCGCCGATATCCACATTGTCCTTGAACTTGATGCCTTTGGTCAGACGGCCATTGCGGACGTCGAGGCAGGGTATGACGCGCTTACTGAGCATCGGCGGCCTCCAGGCAGAATGTGTGGAAGTTTTTGAGAAGCTGTAGGCCGGGGCGTCCACTTTTTTCTGGATGGAACTGGACTGCCCAGAGTCCTTTTCTTCCGTGGATAGAGCAAAAATCTATACCATAGCGGGTTGTACCGATAACAAATTCACCTGCCGGGGCAGGGAAGTAGCTGTGTACGAAATAGAATTCGGATGCGGGATCGATGTCTTTGAAGAGTTCGCAATCCGTTTTTAGTTCAACCTGATTCCAACCCATGTGGGGCACACGAATGGTGATATTTTCGTAATCAGTCCAAGACGGGTTGAACAAGCGACATTCGCCAGGAATAACTTCCAGCGTTTTCGTGTCGTTTTCTTCACTGTAGTCTAAGAGGATTTGGCAGCCAACACAGATGCCGAGCACTGGCTTCTTTTTGGCGATGAGTCCTTTGATTACATCATCAAGACCGGCACTATGAAGTTCGTCCATAGCTTGTCCAGCTGCGCCTACACCAGGAAAGATGATTCCGCTGGCATTGTTCAATTTCTCTGGGTCATTTGTAATTTCATTCGGAATTCCCAAGTGTTCCAACGCCCTATGGACACTGGTCTGGTTTCCCGCTTTGTAGTCGAATATGGCGAGCATGAGTCCCTCCGGTAGTATGTCTACTGTCAGGAACTAGTAAAAAAATATGGGGAAAACAAGGATTTTCTCAAATTTGCAAATTTGTGGAAATGTATCTCTTGTTTTTCAAATTTGGCAGGCCTTAGCTCAGATGCGAGAAATGTTGTGTCTGCTATGTTGCTGATTTAATGGGGTGAGGCGCTTGGTATGGAAAGTGTATTGTCTCCGTAAATGAAGGAGAGTGCAATGCTATTTGAATTAGGACTAGTTTGTTTTGGGGTACTGGCGATAACTATCGCTATCGCTATTTTCTTCTATGCTATCGCATCTGCACCTGAAGTTGCGCGCAACATAGAATTGTCCGCACGGTATGCGGGGCTTGAAAAGAAAACTAAGCTGGTTCGGTTTTGGTAGAACTTATTTTGCGAGAACTTTAAGCAGGAGATCCCCGGTGATGGGACCAAGTTTTCGTCCTAATCCTTTGAGGCGAATAGGGCGACCAACTACAAAGTCACGCGGTAGTGTGACTTCTATGGTCTTTGGGCCTTCGGTGAATTTTTGCTCAACGGTTATGCGAATTTTTCGGCCCGGTAGAAGGTTCATGGCCGGGAAGTATACGGTTTGCTCATGATCCATCTGGCCAGTGAACCATGACTTGATGGTACCGCCAACCCCTTTGGTGAAATCGAGATTGAGTGTGCGTTCTCCCCAGTGAAGCTGGACCTTTTTCTTTTTGAGTTCAAGGGGGCCCTTATAGCCGGGTTGTTCTTTTCGAATCTGGCTATAAATATCTTCAAAGACTTTCTTGGCAAAGGGGTCGTTGAGGATAGTCTTTAAGACTTCCTCTTCCTTATAGTAGAACTTCTGGTGTTTGGACCGAGCGGAGCGATGTTTAGGTTTTGCCTTTGGTTTTGGCTTCTGTTTTGCTTTGGCAGAAGGCCCTTGTTGTCGAGAGTAAGCCTTAGCTCCTTCAGAACGGCTCGCAAACGGGCCGCTGTCAGCTTTCTTTGAAGAGCTGCGACCTCGTGCGCCATTCATCTCTTCTAGTAGCCCCTTGGCTACAACATACGCTTCGTTCACTTCGCGGAATTTGGCGCTGGCACTAGAGCTCGCATTCAAGTCTGGGTGGTATTTGAATGCGAGTTTGCGGAAAGCGGATTTGACGTCATCCAGGCTCGCTCCGGAAGGGAGATTGAGAGTACGATAACATTCCTGGAGAGTCATTGGCGGTCCTTGTGAGATCAGTCGTCGGAAATCAGGGCATTAGGTGAATCGGGATCATAGCGCAAAAGGTCTTCGTCGCGCAAATACAGCTTTCCCTGACGGACGAATTCAGCATGCCCCGCCTTGGGGTTCACACCGGGACAGTAATCCTGAATCATTTCCCAACTCATTTCGTCGATAAGATTGCCTCGGAAATAGGGCCATGCACGGCAGATATCGGGTCGACCGGGATGAACTCCGCAGCCTTCCTTGAAGAAGAAACAGTACTTGTCTTCTTTGGTAATGAGGTGAAGCTTGCCGCCTCGTTTTTCAGTGTATTTCTCGATGAGCTCATCAACGGAAATTTCCAGAAATTCGGCCAGACGTTTCTGATCTTTTTCGGTCATCACAATGCCACCTTCGCCGTGGCAACAGTGACCGCACATCTGACATTCGAATGCTTCTACGCTCATCGGGTAAATCCAAATCGTTTAAGTTCGACCATAAGGCATCGGTCTTCAATGACAGTGATGCCGGAGTCTTTCAATATTTCACGAGCTTCAGGGCTGACAATGTCTGATTGCATCCAGAATACTTTGGGCAGCGGGTTCATTTTGAGAACTTCGCGGGCGTGGTCCGGGCAAAATTTCGCATTACGAAACAGGTCGATGACATCTGCGCCATTAGGGATGTCGGTGACGGATTGGTACGTGGTGAGTCCCCATACTCCCTTGCGGGCAGGGTGTACCGGGATAATATCATATCCCATTTCCATCATCTCACGCCCAACTCGGTCAACAGGTCGACCGGGCTTGTCCACAGCGCCAACAACTGCGATGGTCTTGACCTCTTGCAGAAGGGCAGCTAGCTCTTTGTCATTGTACAGCATATATCGTTCCTCGTTAGTGGAACGTCCTTTTACAGCAATCCACTCCGGTTGCCTAGTTGTTATATCGAGGAGTATTCATGTTTGAACCCGTTGCAACAATTCCAGCAGAAGAACTGACTCGAAGGCATAATGCCGTTCGTACTCATTTGCAGACCGTAGCTCCAGAAGCTGGCGGCATTCTCGTCTTTTCCCGGCTTAATATTTATTACCTGACAGGAACATTTGGGCAGGGTGTACTCTGGTTGCCCTTGGTCGGCGAGCCTGTTCTGATGATTCGAAAAGGTGTGAATCGCGCTCGGTTGGAATCGGGCATCAAGCATATTTCAGGTTTCAAGTCATATTCGGAATTGGCTGGAATCTGTGCTGATGCAGGAAGCCCCTTCACCAAAACGCTTGCTGCTGTTATGGCAGGACTGACATGGCAACTTGGAAATATGCTGGCTGCAAAGCTTAAAGAGCACACGATTGTTTCTGGTGATCACGCCATTGCTTTAGCCAAGATGGTGAAATCGGAATACGAACTTTCCATAATGCGCGCGTGTGGAGCCAAGCACCATAAATGCTTGTATGAAGTGCTTCCCAAACGATTGCATCCCGGAATGAATGAGCGAGAGATTTCCCACAAGGCATGGGAGGCCTTTTTTGAGGAAGGTCACATGGGAATTTTACGTATGCAGGCTCATGGCGAGGAGTGCTTCCTCGGTCATGTCGCAGCCGGAGATTCGGGAAACTACCCTAGCGCGTTTAATGGCCCACTTGGATTGCGCGGTGAGCATCCCGGCTCCGCACTTATGGGGAATGTCGATAAAGTGTGGAAAGAAGGTGAGCCGTTGATGCTCGATATTGGCTTCCAGTTGGAAGGATATCATACCGATAAGACGCAAGCGTACTTTGCTGGACCGGAATCTCTCATGACGGATGAGATTCGCAGGGCTCACGATTTCTGCATTGAAATGCAAAACTGGGTGGCTGAACACGCTAAGCCGGGAGCGATCGTTTCCGAACTCTATATGTATTGTATTGAACAGGCCGAGAAACGCGGCTTTGCTGAAGGCTTCATGGGGCTGGGTGAGAATCAGGTCCCATTTGTCGGCCATGGCATTGGTTTAACAATTGATGAGTTTCCGCCTGTCGCCAAGGGCTTTGATATGCCGCTTGAGAAAGGTATGACTCTCGCCCTTGAACCCAAGCAGGGCATCCCTGGTGTGGCGATGGTGGGTGTTGAAAACACCTTTGAAGTTACAGACGATGGCGCACGCTGCATCTCGGGTGATTCTTATGAGATGGTCATAGTAAAATAAATAAAAAGCCCCCGTTGAACTCTCAACGGGGGCTTCATTAATAACTGTGCCGAAGGCGCTACGGGATGCTTAAGGCCTTCGGCCTTAAGCCGTCGGAGACGAAATCCCCCGACATCGCGCCAAAGGCGGCTCCCAACCTCTTTCCTCTACTCAAAAGCAGCTTCAAAGATAGCGATCACATCTTCCTGAGTCATCTGCACCGGGGTGATATCGAAAAGCGCACCCATGGTGGTCAGTGCATTCTCGGCTAATGCTGGGATTTCATCGCGTGTAATTCCGTAATCGGACAGCTTTTCGTCAGCCAATCCTACTTCGGTGATCAGATTATCCAGCGCATCGAGGAATGCTACGCCTGTGATTTCTTCGTCGATATTCTCTTCGAGGGTGTCACCCATTGCGAGGGCGAGATCGCCGAGACGCTCTTCACCACATGCTGCGAGGAATCCGAAGTATGCCTTGGAAATGAGCACGAGACCTGCACCGTGGGGCAGATTTGGATGGTATGCGGAAAGTGCATGCTCCATGGAGTGGTGGGAAATGCAGGAAGAATAGGACTCGCATAATCCGGCAGCGGAACAAGCCCAAGCCATGATGGTGCGTGCTTCCAAATTGTCTCCGTTGGCAACAGCCTCGGGTAATGTGTGTGCGATGAGATGCACGGCTTCAAGAGCGAGCATGTCACTGGCAGGCTGGCGGCAGGTTGCGAGGTATGCTTCTACTGCATGGAAAAAAGCGTCCATTCCCGTGTACGCTGTTTGTTTAGGCGGTACGGAAAGCATGAGAGTCGGGTCTACGATGGAGAGCTTAGGGAAGGTGGAGTCGTTGCCCCATCCAATCTTTTCGGCGCTGTCAGCCTTAGTTATGACGGTCCAAGGATCGGCTTCGGTACCGGTACCTGCGGTGGTCGGAATGGCGACGATGGGCAGAGCATCTTTCTCAGGAGTCTGACCGCCTCCGGTGCCGGACTGCATGTAATCCCAATACTGGCCCGGGTTGGTTGCCATAAGGGCGATGGACTTTGTGGCATCAATGGTGGAACCGCCTCCTAATCCAACGATAAAGTCGATGTCGTTTTCACGACAGATAGCAGCTGCTTCGTCTACTTGTCTGGATTCAGGGTTTGGGATGACTTTGTCGTAGACGATAGTCTGGACGTCCTGTTTTGCAAGCTGGCTCTGGACGCGCTCAAGATAACCGAGCTTGATCATGATGCCGGATTCGCCAATGACGACCATCGCTTTTTTGCCACGCGGAAGGTGGGGGGTGTCACCCAACTGGTTGAGGGTGTCCGGACCGAAGATGAGTCGTGTGGGCATATAATATTGAAAATTGAGCATAAAATTCTCCTCGTTTGATTGTGGCTACTTTTCCCACGATTTCAATGTGTTTTCAAGTTGAGATTTGGTGAATAAATCTCGCAGCACAAGAGGGGAATTGCTCGCCTTGCCCGGAAGGAACAGGGCAGCGGTTGGTATGGACATACTTCCTAATGAACGGAGCAAGGCCTCAGCTTCAGGATCGCTTTCAGTCATGTCGACCTTGATGAAAGAAATACCGTATTCCTTCTTCCAGCGTATGACGTTTTCAGGTGTCAGGACCGTTGCTTCAAGTACCTTGCAGGTAGGACACCAGTCTGCTGTGAAGTCTACAAAGATAGTTTCTTGGCCGATGCGTTGGCTCAACTCTACGGGATCAAACGGTTCCCATGGATTTTCGGTCACCGCTGTCGGGAGTGTCCAAAAGATTGTGAGTGCCAGCAGAGTTACTGAGCATAAACGAACTATCAGTTTTGTTTTGGCCTGAGCAGGCCTGCTGCGGAACCATGCCCACCCACCTAGGGATATTGCCCAAAGTGGGGCAAGAATACGTAGGATGTCGCTGCCGAGCGCTATGGATATGAGATAGAAAGCGGTTGCCACTAGAAAGAAGGCGATGCCCTTTTCTACGTATTCGATCCATGGTCCGGATTTTGGAAGAAAGCGGGATAGGCTGGGCCATACGACCATGAGGAGGTACGGCGAAGCCATACCTATACCAATGGATATGAATACAAGGGCGATTGTGAGTGGTCCTCGTACTAATGCCCAACTTAGCACACCTCCAAGGAATGGTCCGCTGCATGGGGTGGCGAGCAGGGTGGTTAGGTTACCTGTAAAAAACGCCTTGGTGCGCGGATTCTTGCTTTCTACGCCGAACTTGAGATCAATGACTGGCAAGTGAAACAGGCCGAACAGGCTTAGGGATAACAGGAAAATTATAGCTGCAACGGAAAGGACGAGCCATTGCTTCTGGAAAAGCGCGCCCCAAGCCGAACCTGTTGCGCCAAGAACCACGGCAAGAACGCCGAAGAATGCGAGAACGCCGAGGGAGAAGTAAATGTTGTGTTCACGAAAAGCGCGGATACGATCAGCTTTGCTTCCCTTGCTGCTGGAGTTGAGCAGAGCTGAGAGCTTGAGGCTGACCACAGGCAGAACGCAGGGCATTATGTTGAGGATCAGGCCCGCGAGTAGCCCCATAAGGATGGCGGAGAGTAGGCCTCGTACTTCAAGCTGTGGTTGGAGATATTTGGGGTTGAAATTCCATTCGACATATGTGCCTTCGCTTGCTTTGGTCGTAGCTCCATCGGATGAGGCCACTAATTTATCTGTGCCGTCTAGCTGGGGTTGCATGAAGGAGGGCCACCATGGTTGGTCCTCGGCACGTGGAAGCGTGGCTAGGTCTATACTTCCTTCGCCAAAAGTATACGCCCTCCGTACGGGAACACATTTGGTTGGGTGGCAGAGTAATAATTCCAGATTGAGCGTGATAGGAAATGAGGCCACGTTATTCGGGATGACTGCATAGAGCTGCGTACCGCTTTTGTAAGCATTGATCATTACTGACGGATCAAAGCTATCGGGCTTTTCTGTACCCTTAGGATAAATACCTATGATCTCAGTGGTGCCATCAGCCAGTGTACCCGTCAGTTTGGTTGGTTTACCCATGCCGCCAGGATCGTTTGCATAGGTATACCAGTCTTGTTCCATTTCAAGGCCAATGGTCAGGACTATGCTTTTCTCATTGATTGTATACGCCTGAATATCAACCTCAAGAGGTATCTCTTTCGGTGTGATTTGGGCGAAAGAAGCGCTCCAGGCAAGGGTTAGGAGCAGGAATATAAACAGCGAGGTAATTGGCTTGGTTATGCGCATATTCTCTATTATTTGAAAAAGTGAGATTTTGTTGTTGACTTTTCTAGGGCTGACTTATAGTTATTCACTCCGTTGAGCGCAACAGCAATCAACACTGAGTGGGTCACTAGCTCAATTGGCAGAGCAGCGGACTCTTAATCCGGAGGTTCAAGGTTCGATTCCTTGGTGACCCACCACTCAGAATTCTACAGAAACTCGATCTTGGATCGGGTTTCTTTTTTTTTGTTCTTCTTTGTGAATAAGGCATCAATGGATCTTCCTTCTATTTATTGCAAATGATTACTAACCTACTCTTTGAGAATCTTTGTGGCAAGCATGTGCATCTTTTTGAAATAAAGCACTTATAAAACAAAAGCGCCCGCAGTTTCCTGCGGGCGCTTTGTTGTTTGATTATCAGTTCGGACTATTTGTCGTCGCAGCCATCGGAAGCCATGTGCTTCAAGGTGTCGAAACGGGTGTTGAGATCCTTTTCGATTTTGGAGCGGTAGGCCTTGGAGAACTCGGGGTAGAAGCGCTCCAGCATTGCGTAGCGGTTTTCGCCGGACAGGAATTCCTGAATGGTTCCATCGGGAGCCTTGGATTCCAGGATGAAGGGATTCTTGCCTTCGTCTGCCAGTTCCGGGTTGAAGCGGTACAGCGGCCAGTAGCCGGAATCAACAGCGAGCTTCTGCTCGAGCTGAGTCTTGCCCATACCCTTCTTGATACCCTGATTGATACACGGTGCGTAGGCGATAACCACGGACGGGCCGGGGTAGGCTTCTGCTTCCTTGATTGCTTTCAAGAACTGGTTCTTATTTGCACCCATGGCGACAGAGGCGACGTAGACGTAACCGTAGGTCATTGCCATGCGGCCAAGGTCCTTCTTGCCAGTGGTTTTACCTGCGGCGGCAAACTTGGCAATAGAGCCGAGCGGGGTTGCCTTGGAGGACTGTCCACCAGTGTTGGAATATACTTCGGTATCCATTACGAGGATGTTGATGTCCTTGCCGGATGCGATGACGTGATCGAGACCGCCGTAACCGATATCGTAGGCCCAGCCATCACCACCGAAGACCCATATGGATTGCTTGGTGAAGAGGTCGGCCATATCAAGGATTTCCTTGAGAGCCTTTTTGCGTGTGCCCTTGAGTGCGGCTTTCAGCTTGTCACCTGCATCCTTGGATTCTGCAGGATCGTCACAGACCTTGGCCCATTTGTTGAGTTTGGTCTTGAGTGCGCCAGTTTCGTTCTTGGCTGCTTCCTTGACCAGTTCGATAAGATGCGTGCGACGTTGGTCAGTAGCCATTTCGATACCGAAGCCGAATTCGGCTGCGTCTTCGAACAGGGAGTTACCCCAGGCCGGACCGTGACCGTCGATATTGGTGCAGTAAGGTGTGGTTGGTGCGGATGCGCCCCAGATGGAGGAACAACCCGTTGCGTTGGCAATGATCATTCGCTCACCAAAGAGCTGGGTGATGACTTTGACGTATGGGGTTTCACCACAACCTGCGCAGGCGCCTGAGAATTCCATCAGGGACTGACGGAACTGGCTGCCCTTGACGGTCTCGCGACCAAAGGCTTCCTTGTAGGATACCTTGTCAGTAAAGTTGAAGTTGGTAACCTGGGTTTTGGTCTGGGTAGCAATAGGCTTCATGACCAGTGCCTTTTCCTTGGCCGGACAGATATCAGCGCAGTTGCCGCAGCCCATGCAGTCAAGTGTGTCGACCTGCATGCGATACTGCAATCCCTTCACATCCTTACCCATGGCATCGAGAGTCTCGAAGGATTTGGGTGCTTTCTTCATCTCGTCTGCTGTAGCAGCGATGGGACGAAGTGCGGAGTGCGGACATACAAAGGCGCATTGGTTGCACTGGATACAATTTTCTTTGAGCCATTCGGGAACCATGATAGCCACGCCGCGCTTCTCATATTTTGAAGTGGCTGCTGGCATTGTGCCGTCGTGGGAGAAGGCGGAAACCGGGAGGGTGTCACCTTTCTGTGCGAGAACCGGGCGCATGACGTCTTTGACGTATGCTGGTTCACGGCTATTCTTGGGTTTGTCGTCTGCAAGATCTTTCCATGCTGCGGGGACCGGGATTTCGACGAGTGCGTCGGAAGCTTTGTCTACAGCCGCGTTGTTCATGGTAACAATCTTTGGCCCTTTCTTTCCGTATGCGGCTTCGATGCCTTCCTTGAGCAGGGTAACGGCTTTCTTGAACGGGATGACGTTTGCCAGTTTGAAGAATGCAGTTTGCATAACCATGTTGATACGACCGCCGAGTCCTACTTCTGCTGCAATCTTTACAGCGTCAATGGTGTAGAACTTGAGTTTCTTCTCGGCAATGGTGCGACGCATGGATGCGGGCAGCTGTTTTTCCATTTCTTCGGCAGACCAGGGAGAGTTAAGCACAAATGTGCCGCCGTCTTTGATGCCTTCGAGGATGTCATAAAGATGGACATAGCTTGGGTTGTGACAAGCGATGTAATCTGCGTCCGTGATCAGGTAAGTGGACTGAATGGGCTTTTTGCCGAAACGAAGGTGGGAAATGGTGATACCACCGGATTTCTTGGAGTCGTAGGCAAAATAACCCTGAGCGTACATCTTGGTGTTGTCACCGATGATTTTAATGGCCTGCTTGTTCGCGCCAACTGTACCGTCTGCACCAAGTCCCCAGAACTTACACTGAACAGTGCCTTCGGGGGTAGTGTCTACACAGTCGCAATCGAAGAGCGACAGGTTGGTGACGTCATCAACTATGCCAACGGTGAAGCCGTGCTTGGGTTTGGCGAGGGAGTCATAGACTGCCTTGGCCATGGCCGGTGTAAATTCCTTGGAACCGAGGCCGTAACGTCCACCGACGATTTGGGGTGCGTTTTTCTTGCCTGCATAGGCAGCACAAACATCGAGGTAGAGCGGATCGCCAAGAGCACCGGGCTCTTTGGTGCGATCGAGGATAGCCAGTTTTTTGGCAGTCTTGGGGATAGCGGAAAGCATGTGCTTGACGGAGAAAGGACGGAAAAGGCGAACCTTAACCAGACCGACTTTCTTGCCTTTGGCGTTGAGGTGATTGACTGTTTCCTCAATGGCTTCACAGGCGCTGCCCATGGCGATGATGACTTTGTCCGCCTTGGGATGACCAACGTAATCGAAGAGTTTATAGCGACGGCCAGTGATTTTGCCGACTTTCTTCATATAGTCTTCAACGATGGACGGGATGGCGTCGTAGTATGCGTTGACTGTTTCTCGGCCCTGGAAATAAATATCCGGGTTCTGTGCAGTTCCACGAACATCCGGGTGTTCCGGGTTCATGGCTTTTTTGCGGAACTCGGCGAGTTTCTCAGTGTTGAGCAGCGGTTTCATGTCTTCGTAGTCAATGACTGCGATCTTCTGGATTTCGTGCGAGGTGCGGAAACCATCAAAGATGGACATGAATGGAATGCTCGCTTCAACGCTGGCGAGGTGAGATACCAGCGAGAGGTCCATGACTTCCTGAACGGAGTTGGAGAAGAGCATGGAGAAACCGGTCTGGCGGGTTGCCATAACATCCTGGTGATCACCAAAGATGGAAAGAGCATGGGCTGCTACTGCACGTGCGGAGACGTGAAACACGCCGGGCAGCAGTTCGCCGGAGATTTTGTACATGTTGGGGATCATCAACAGAAGACCCTGGGATGCGGTGAAGGTGGTAGTCAGCGCGCCACCTGCCAGGGAACCGTGTACTGCACCAGCCGCACCAGCTTCGGACTGCATTTGGCGAATCTGTACGGTCTGGCCGAAAATGTTTTTTCGTCCTTGTGCCGCCCATTCGTCGGCAATTTCACCCATGGGGGTAGATGGAGTGATGGGATAGATGGCGGCTGTCTCCGTCATGGCGTAAGCCACGTGCGCAGCAGCTGTGTTGCCGTCCATAGTCTTCATGATCTTCTTAGGCATGTGTTTCTCCGAGAATGAGTTAATGGACCCTTCGCACACCGTATACAGTGTCAGGGCTGCCCAGTATTATTTTGTAAACTCTCTGAATCCGCTTTCTGCCGAAAGGGATCACGGTAGGTTGTACCGTGGTAGGACCGCAATTTCCAGAAAGAGAGTATCACAGTGTTGCATAGTTTTTCGCGTTTTATGTGTTTTCGGTCAACCCCTTTCTCTGCCGTTTGTCTGCCCGACTTTGCCGTTTACCGAAATTGCCTCTGTCTTTTTGATGAAAACTACGAAGAATATGGAAACCATCTTGCCAAGAAGGACTGTTTGGAGTCACACTGCACGAGCATTTTGAGATGTATCCATGATAAAAATAATATTGAATGAAAACGAACGGAAGCGCATGTTATATGCGGTTGTCACGAGTGGTTTCCTTTCCGCTCTGGGCGTTGCCATGCTTTCCTTTTCATTGCCGCTATTGAGTCTCGATGCGAGAATTAGCGGGGCGTGGCTCGGCACTGGGTTTGCCGGATATTTTTTTGCGCGTCTTATTGCCGGACCGTTCGCCGGAAAGTGGTCCGACTCGGTGGGACCACGTATGCCATTATTGGTAGTCTTTGGATGTGGGCTTTTTTTACCATTACTATATTGGATAGAACCGTCGGTTAGTATGCTCTTCGTGGTTCAATGTCTGATGGGGATCGTATCCGGGCTGACTCGCCCAATAGGTCTGGCTGTCCTTGGCGCCAATGCGTCGAATGGTGAAGGAGCTCGCTGGTTCCGATTACACACATTGGCATTTAATTGCGCATTGTTCATTGGTCCCATTTTAGGGGGATTGGTGTACTTGCAGGGAACAATAAGCTTCATTCTTGCTGGGCTTATTGTTTGTTTATTCACTGCATTTGCTGTTGTGATGGTAGGAGTTCCGAAAGCAGCATCGTCTCATCGATCACCCAATGATGCCGTTGAAACCCCGGAGAAATGCCTTTCTGGCCCAGGTTTATTTCCTTTGCTCTTGGGGATTTTTGGGCGCTCCTTAGGGATTGGATTGACCATTGCATTTTATCCAATTCTGTTAGCAACGAAACTCGGTCATAATGCTTTGTTGATTGGAATACTCTTCTCTCTGTCCGGGCTGACAGTTTGTCTTAGCCTGCCTCTTATTCCTCTCGTGAAGAAGTTCTTCCGAGGCGATTATGCTTTGACTGGATTGCTGTTGAGTGCAGTGGGGATTTTCGCAATCGGTGGTTGTGATCAAGTCTGGCAGTTTGTCGTAGCAAGCGTGGTCGTTGGTGCAGGCTCTGCCTTTTCTATTCCTGAAACAATGGCTTTGGCTTCTGCCGTGTCACGCAAGCAGGGGCAGATGTTTGGTACAACGCAATTGGTCACGGGTGGAGCGCTTGTGATGGGACCTCTGTGTGGTGGGCTGATGATCCAATATACCCACGATGTTGGACTTGTGTTCATGTTAGCAGGGATCGTCGGATGTTGCTGTCTTATACCATGGGCTGTTCGTCGATCAAAGATTGTTCTGGTGTCGGGTGTTATGGTGATGTTTTTGGCAGGTATGGCCTTTTACTCTGATACGCTTGATGCGCAGAATGATGGTTTTTACCGCTATACTGATGTTGCTATGGGGACCGTGGTCAATCTGACACTTGAGGCTGAGAGTCAAAAGACAGCAAATGATGCTGCTCGAAAAGTTTTTGTTTTTATGCGCTCTCTTCAACAGGATTTGGATTATCGCGCTTCGCGTGGATCGGTGGGGCGCATCAATGCTGGAGCAGGGGCATACTTTGTTAAGCCGACTCGGCGTGCGTTTGAGCTATTGGAAAGAACCATCGAATTTAGTGAGGCGTCAGGCGGTGTCTTCGATCCAACTGTTGGAGCGTTGACTATTTCTCCGATGTATTACGCATTGGATGAGCAAATAGCACAGAGTAAAGGCCATCTTGTGGATTACCGTCGAGTCATTTTCGATACGCATGAAAAGCGAGTTCGACTTGCTGAGGAAGGAATGGCACTGGATTTGGGTGGGGTTGCTAAAGGTGCGATCATTGACGCTTCGGTGAAGTTGCTGCGTAAACTGAACGTTCAGGCCGGAATCGTGGAAGCTGGCGGTGATTTTTATTGTTTTGGCGACCGAGATTGGAAGGTTGGCGTGCGATCACCAGGAGCGGCTGATGCATATCTTACAATATCAGTTCGAGAGAAGGGCGTATGCGGTTCTGGGGATTATGAGCAGTTCGTGAAGTATGAAGAAGAAGGAAAGACCAATCTTCGACATCATATAATTGATCCCAGACAGATGGAGCCTGCTGTGAAAAGCTCTGGTGTTACCGTGATTGCGGATAGTGCAGAGTTGGCAGATGCCATGGCGACTGCTCTGTTTATCATGGGACCAAGTGCTGGGGATCGATTCGTGCGCAGTAAGTATCCAGATGTGTCGGCCATGTGGTTTACGCCGGACGAAGCAGTGACTGCTACTGAGAATTTTCCCAAAAAATAAGGGCCTGAAGACTATTCAGGCCCTTATTTTTCATGACAGGGATTCACTACTTCTCAGTGGCGTAACCCGCTCTATTCCATGCGATGTAACCACCAGCGAGGCTGTGGACATTCCAGTAACCGTTCTTTTGCAGATAAGATGCGGCGATATTTGCTCGGTACCCACCTGCGCAGTAGAGGATGTGATGTGTGTCCTCTGACAGCTCGAATTTACCTGCTAGAATATCAGCTAATGAAGTGTGTGTAGCACCGGGGATTTTTCCACTGGACCATTCGCCGGGGGTACGGACATCAATAAGGCTGAGCTTCTTACCTTGATCTTGCCAGGATTGAAGCTCCTGTGCGGAATCAATGAGAAGTTTGTCGACGGGACGCCCACTGAAAACCCAGGACTGTATACCACCTGAGAGGTAGCCCAGGATATTATCATAGCCAATGCGATGGAGTTCCACACGCATGCGTTCGTAATCCTCTTGAGAATCTACGACGAGAAGAATGTCAGTTGTTGGCTCTACAGTCATACCGACCCAGTTCGCAAGGCTTGGTTCAAAGCCTATATTGAGAGAACCAGGAATGTGATAGCCCGCATAAGCCGCTGCATCACGGACATCAATGACCACCGCTCCAGTCTGCATCTTTTCCTCAAACTTGAACGGGTTCATGGCTAAATCCATGGGGCAGCGTTCAAGGAGCGGGGCTCCCGTTGCGTTAGTAGAAATGATGTGGGTGAAGGATTTCGGTCTGGCCGGGAATTCCTGACTCATGGCGAGGTGGAACTCTTCAAAGGATTCATAACCAAGCATGGCATTGTGACGGCGTTCAAACCCGAGTGTGGAACTGGGCTTGGAGCTCATGCCGCGCCCGCAGAGAGAGCCTGCGCCATGGGCTGGAAATACTTCCAGACTATCGGGGTATTCATTGAATTTGACGTAGAGAGAGTTCCAAAGATTCTGAATTTGCTCATCAAGTTTAGCGTCGCCAACAAGATCAGGTCGTCCAATGTCATTGACGAACAGCACATCACCAGTAAGGAGCATCCACGGTTCTTGACCGCGAGTGAAGTCGGTGATCAGCAGGGACATGGAATCCGGAGTATGGCCAGGGGTATGCAATACTTCGAGGCCCGCATTGCCAATCTCCAGTTTCATGGATTCCTTGAGCGGAGTGAATTCATATTCTACAGGTGATGTCTCATACATCATGACATCACAGCCAGTATACGACCTGAGTTCTTGCGCGCCAGTAACATGGTCTGCGTGAACATGAGTATCAATAACATGCACGATTTGCATGCCTTCATCACGGGATATGTCGAGGTATTCCTGCACATCACGTTTAGGATCTACAACGACCATCTTTCCGGCAGAGGGACAGCCTATTACATAAGAAAAACAGCCCAGACCCGGTGTAGTTATCTGCTTAAAGTACATTTGAACTCCTTTGATAGATACTCTTCTTAATCATGAATGAATGTATATCCTTTCATGCGTTGAAGCAACCCCCCGGGGGTATTTATTTGGATAGTTCAAATGCTGCTTTCAAAAACTTATCAGACAAGTCGTTCAAAACGTCAGCGGCGGTGGCAAAGGTATCAAGTTTCTTTTCAGGCTGGTTCAGGACGCGGCGATAGCTCCACTGAGCGAGATAGAACAATTCAGTTTCAGGGCACCCTGGGCATGCCTTTTTGAGGGTGGTGGTGATGGATTTCTTCACTCGCTCACGCTGCATGATCGCCTGCTTGAGTCGTTTACTTGCTACAGAGGTATTCTTCTCATCGGCTATGGCGTTCTGTAGTTGCAGATTAGCCCGCTCAACAGCTTTGGCTGCCTGGATGTATTGTCCTGCTTCTTTCGTGATGGACGGATCAGTTGCAATGGCGCGGAGGATGGAAGCTGATTCTTCGAGTTTGCGAGCATTGAGCTTGAGCATGATTGCGGTTTCAGCTTCAGTCAAAGAGCGACGCTCAGTTTGAACTCCCACGGTATAATCGCGGTCAACACTGGTTGCTGTGTCTACCAAGTGTGCTATGAGAACCGGTTCATAGAGGGCATACAGCGTCTTAACCATGACAGGCGTGAAGGCGTAATTGAACACGCTTTTACGAGCCATGCGGATGTCATCTCCATCAACAGAGAAACCGTTGAGTTCCTGACCATAGTAAATATTTACGGCCTTGGCTGACGCCTTTGTTACAGGACGGCCATTCTTGTCTGTGGGAATGAAACGATTCAGGAAAAAATCAGTCATGGATTCAACGAAAGCAAAGGTCACCATCTTGTCTTCGGTGACTTCAATTACCTTGGTTGTCTGTTCTTCTGGTTCGGGAACAGGGGTAGCGTTCTGTGCCTGCGCGTCAGCAGAGGAATAATCGGGCTCAGCCTTTTGGCCCTCGTCGACCCAGTTCGGTGCTTCCGCAGGAACTTCGGCCGGCGCTTCAACTACTTGGCGCAGGACGGAGTCATCTTTGTTGGGGTTACTAATAAGGATATACGAGCCGATGCCAAGAGCTACGGCACAACCGATGAGGATAATAGCGAGTTTCTGTCGATCCATTGAAAACCTCCATTGAGGTGTAAATAGCAGGTTATTCCGCCAGTCTCCAGGCGTATTCATTGTCTTTGTCTGCCTTGGCACAAGTGATGTCGAGGGTGCGTAGTTCTGACCAGTAAGTCGTTCCCTTAGCAGCCTGTTCGCACATCATTCTCATGTGAGAGTAATAATCGAGCAAGGCAACCATCCGGGTGAGGTCGATTTCACCTGCAGCGCCCAGCTTGAGAAGCTCTTCTTTTAAGTCATAGTATTGGTCGTGTAGTTGCTGCATGAGTGATTCCAGCCCGCCGAATTCCGGTGAACAGGGAGTGTGTGCAATATTCAGAATATCTCTGACTTCACGACGGAAGTCACGTGCCGTTTCTGTGGCATGTTCAGGAAGTTTATGATCGAGTAAGGCGTATTCTTGTGAGACTTCTTCAATGATATTAACCGTTTTTCTGAAGTACTGGATGACTCTGAGAGCTTTAGGCAATTTTGTTGCCACTGGCTCCGGGAGATCCAGATGCTGCATCTTGATGCAATACTTCCTGATGGCTTTGATCAGAGAGTCCATGGTTGAACGGTCCTTAATGAAATCTGGATGGCGAAATTTGGACTTCAAGGCATTCTGTGCAGTCATGCGCGTCATTTCGCCGAGTCGTCCTAATTCCATGAAAAGGGCATCCATTGCCAGTGATGGAGCTTTCAGGACGTTATCATCCAGATACTTGGGTTTGCTTTCCTGAATTACATCTTGCCCGATGCGTTTGTCCAAAAATGAGACGAGTTTGCGGGTAAAGGGAAGGAATAAGGCGACACCAAATAAGTTAAATGCCGTATGGAAGACCGCGAGGCTTGCAGCAAGGTTTTCTGTGCCGCGGAGTTCTGGAACATTTGCCACAATCCTTAGGAAGATCGGAATAAGGAATATCGCAATAATTCCTGTAACGAAATTAAAGATGATATGAGCTGCAGCGACTTTCTTTGCGTTGTACGTAGCCCCGATAACAGAGAACATCGCAGTGGTTGTGGTGCCGATGTTGGTACCGACAACTGCGGCTGCAGCGCTTTCGAGTGTGACGATGCCAGACATGGCAGCGGTGAGAACCAATGCCATGGCTGCACTGGAGCTTTGCATGAGCAGCGTGAGGATGAAGCCGATGACCACAAACATGAGCATGCCGAGGATGCCCCCGAAATTGTATGCAGCGAGATCAATGACTGATTCAAGATTGAGAAATGAGCTTTGCAGAATCTCAATACCAAGGAAGAATATACCGAATCCTGTGCAAGCGTCACCGAGATAGCGACGGCGTGAATTGCCTCCTGTGAGGCGGAGCAGGGCACCCAGACCAATAAGTGGTAGAGCCAGTGCTTTTACTTTGACGCTTACTCCAACCGCAGCCACGATCCAACCTGTGATTGTGGTTCCGATATTACTGCCGAAAATAACACCAACGGATTGAGCCATGGTCATGAGACCCGCGTTTACAAAACCAATGACAGCAACGGTTATGGCGCTGGAAGATTGGACCAGGGCGGTTACCATGAATCCGGAGCACAAACCGCGAAGCGGTGTCTTGGTCCATTGACCGAGAATCTTTCGCAGGGCTGGGCCAGCCGCATTGCGCAAGCCTTTGGTCATCAGTCGCATGCCGAGAAGGAAAAGGCCGAGCCCTCCGAAGAGGCCGGCGAGAGTCGATAAGATCATAGAGTGAACTGTGCTCCTTGAATAAATATATAGCGTGCCACTTTAAATGGGCGAAATGGCAAAGTAAACATTTTTCGCAAGCTCTTTAATCCAGTGTACGACGATACCGCTTAAGCCCGATGAGAACGATGATCGCCCAGAATAAGGCGATGGGCCAGAGGTGGTTGATGGATTCAGAGAGTCCATTGCCTTTTAGGAGGATGCCTCGAATAAGTCTAAGGTAATGGGTAAGGGGAAGTGCCGATCCAATGACCTGCGCCCACTTGGGCATTCCAAGAAATGGGAACATGAATCCGGACAACAGGAGTGATGGCAGAAAAAAGAACATAGACATCTGCACGGCTTGAAGCTGATTGCGAACAATAGTGGAGATAGTTACCCCCACTGAAAGATTGGCTCCGATGAACGCGATGGAAAAGGCGAAGACCAAGGCAATACTGCCGTGCATAGGCACATCAAAAAGAAACCGTGCGGCTAAAGTGATCAATGTTATCTGGATGTATCCTACCAAGATGTAGGGAATGATTTTCCCGAGCATAACTTCGAGAGGGCGAATAGGCGTGGATAATAAATGTTCCATGGTTCCACGTTCTGATTCTCGGGTGATGGCAAGTGATGTGATCATCACCAATGTCATGGTTAGAATTACCCCCATGAGGCCCGGGACAATATTGTACTGTGTTATGGCTTCTGGGTTGAAATCATTATGAATACGGATATCTACTGGAGACTCTCCGCGATTAAGCTTTGCATATGGTCCTTTGAGTTCTTTTGCCAGAGCGCGGCGGATTATTTCTGGCATGGAGTTGGCAGCTTGTCCTGTGGCCATAGGGTCGGTGGCGTCAGCTTCAATCAGAAGAATCGGGCGTTCTCCTCGAAGGATGTCACGGCCGAAATTCTCTGGGATGGTTACGGCAAATTGGACTTGGCCCTCATTAATGAGCCGGACCGTTTCAGCGCGATTCTTGGGATAGTTCGTGATTTTGAAATAGGTGCTGGTTTGCATTCCAGCTACAATGGCTCGGGAGAATGGGGAGTTGTCCCCAGACAATATGGCTGTAGGTAAATGGCGTGGGTCGGAATTGATGGCAAACCCAAACAGGATGAGCTGCATGAGTGGAATGCCGATCATCATGGCGAATGTGAGACGATCGCGTCGCATCTGCACAAACTCCTTACCGACCATTGCGGCAAATCGTCTCCATGATAATAGCGTCATTCCAGCCCGTCCTTGCTCTGTTGCATAAGATCAATGAACACTTCTTCCAAGCTGGTTTCTATCAATGTCCACGTAAACGAATTTGTTTGAAATGGTGCGATAGCTGACTGTAATAACTCTGGATTACGTCCACTTACATGAAGGGTGTTGCCAAATGCCACAACTTGATCCACGCCTGAAATTGGCTTGAGTTGTTCGGTCAGTACATGCAGTGCGTCTTCTCCGTTGCGCGGCGCGACGCTCCAGGTCACGAGTTCTGAATGCTCGATCATTTCTTCCACGGTACCAGAGGCGAGTAAGTTGCCGTAGGCTATGTAAGCAAGCCTGTGGCAGCGCTCAGCCTCATCCATATAGTGGGTGCTGATCATTGCCGTAATACCCTGTGATGCGAGTGTATGGACCTGATCCCAAAAATCGCGGCGTGCTCCAGGGTCTACGCCCGCAGTTGGCTCATCGAGCAGCAGAAGCTTTGGTGAATGAAGTGTGCAGGCTCCAAGAGAAAGTCGCTGTTTCCAACCACCGGAAAGATTGCCTGCGAGTTGCTTTTCAAAGCGTCCCAATTCCATTCGTTCAATACAGTCTGAAACAGTTTGGGCCGGGTTTTCAAGCCCAAAGACACGGGCGATGAAGTCAAGATTCTCCCGTACTGTAAGGTCTTCATACAAGCTGAATTTCTGTGTCATATAGCCTACATGGGGCTTAATTCTATCAGATTCAGCTATGACGTCGTATCCAAGGCATGTGCCCGAACCTGCGTCCGGCTTGAGCAACCCGCAGAGCATGCGGATGGATGTGGTTTTTCCTGATCCATTAGGCCCGAGGAAACCGTAGATTTCACCTCGGTTGATTGTCATATTCAGACCGTTAACCACGGTCTTTCCATCGAAAGACTTTGTCAGCCCTTGAACGTCGATGACGGTGTTGTCAGACATGAGCACAGTACTCCGGGCTATGGAGCCAAGGATGGTATGGTCACATCTACAGGTTGTCCGGGATGGAGTCGTGAGGCATCTGCAAGGGCAGGCTTTGCCTTAATCATAAAAACAAGCTTTGCTCTGCTTTGGCTGGAGTAAATCACCGGAGGCGTGAATTCTGCAGAAGGAGATATGTAATAAATTTCAGTGCTTACTGGAGTGCTAGTTCCATCAAATGTAACGATAGCTTTCTCTCCAATTTTAAGGCTACCCACGAGTGTTTCAGGAACGAAAAAGCGTACTTCTCTATTTTTTGGAGGAAGTAGGGATATGACTGGTTGTCCGGCTGTGACCCATTCACCTACACGAAAGAGTGTGTCGAAAATTAAACCATGGGCCGGTGCTTTTTGTTCTTTCTGATTCAGGTTCCAGAGTGCTTGATCGAGCTTGGCTTCAGCTTGTTGTACTTCGGCGGCAGCGCCTCTGATCTCGTCGCTTCTAGCCCCGAGTCGTGCGGTGGTTAGTTCTGCTTTGATTTCGCGAACTCGTTGCTTCTTCTGGTCGTAATCACTTTCAGAGCGGTCTAGCTCTTCTTGAGAAATAGTATGTTCCTTAATCAGCTTAACTCTACGTTCATACTCTATTTTTGCGAGAGCTTCAGAAGCCATTTCCTGGCGGAGTCGTGCTTGAATAGTGGCAATCTCAGAAGGACGCCGTCCTTTTTCTTTATCGGCGAGATTGTCATGAGCTCGCTGCAATCCGTGTTGCGCTTCATTTACTGCGGCCTGTTCGAAATCTCGTTCCAGGCTGAATAATACTTCGTTTTTGGTGATCTGCTGTCCGCGGGTTACTGAGAGATCTTGTAGTCTGCCGCCAATAGGGGAGGCTACATGGACAAGCTCTCCTTCCACATACCCTTGGAAAACATTGGTAGGTGTTTCCGCGCATGCAAATAGGATGAAAATTAAAAGCAGAAGAGGGAATTGGATAAAACGTTTCATAAGTGCCGACTTTTTTTGAGTTACACACACAAACTATGTCAGCTTTACGTAAAAAACAATGGGGCAACAAAAAAGCCGCGATAAACGCGGCTAGTGAAATTCGATTTGAATGAAGTCTAACTGAAATAGCGATTCTTATCTTCGCGCTCCTTGGCGTTGTCGAAATCAATATTGATATTCGGACGGTCGTTAGGGCGCGGTTTTGAAGTCTTGGAATAGACGAGAAAACCGATAATAGCGGTACAGCCGATGATGATAGAAGCGATAGTGAGCGTGTCCATAGGAGGGTGCTTTTATATGAAACTATGGTGGGCTTCAAGTAGAATGTTTGCGCGTGGAAGCCGTAAATAGACTTAAGCGGTATGAATTTAAATAGATAATTATTTCAAATCGATACTTTAGAAAAGAAAAAAGCCCTTGGTTTGAAACCAAGGGCTGTTTTTTCGAGTGGCTCCCCAGCACGGACTTGAACCGCGGACCTAGTGATTAACAGTCACCCGCTCTGCCAACTGAGCTACTGGGGAACGTTGTTCCGTTCGACGAAGAGAGGTCTAAACAATCGGCCTCTGGCGGTCAAGCAAAAAAATAAACTTTTTTAAATTAATTTTAAAATCATCCAGATTGGAGGTTAAAGGGTTCATTTTCTTGACGTGAAGACGGATTTGGCTTACGGATTCAACGTCTCTTGTATTTTTCTAGACTTTTATAGGGGACGAGGAAAAACACATTGTCACAGAATAAGAAAAAAAATAAGAAAATCAAGCTTGCAACCAAGTCTGCACATGCAGAAAGGTTCATGCCCATGCTCGAAGCCTTGCAAGCCAAGGACGAGCTGAATGCCGTCATTAAGACTCGCGTTGAAAAATCGTGTGCTCTTATGGACGAAAACGTACACCTTTACCCCAATGACTATGCACGGGATACTGAGATTCAATCCATATGGGATGAATACTCGGATACTGATAGTGATGCGCTGGAAGCAACGGAGAAGGAATTCGCCATTGCTGGACGCGTTGTCTCTTATCGCTCGTTCGGAAAAGTCACGTTCTTCCATGTGCAGGATAGTAGTTCCAAAATTCAGGTCTACGCTGCACGGGATGACTTGGGCACAGATGCATACAAGCTGTTTAAGAAGACTGACATCGGCGATATCGTCGGTGTGGTTGGCAGCCTGTTCCGCACCAAGACTGATGAGCTGACTCTTAAAGTTAAATCATTTCAGTTGATAACCAAGTCAATGCGTCCACTGCCGGAGAAATACCACGGCTTAAAGGATGTAGAGACTCGGTACCGTCAGCGTTACGTTGATTTGATTGTGACACCGAGGACCAAGGAGATTTTCAAGGCCCGTACAGCTATTGTACGTGAGTTGAGGAACTTCTTGGACGAGAAGGGATTCATGGAAGTGGAAACTCCCATGATGCAATCCATTCCCGGTGGTGCTACAGCTAAGCCTTTTGAGACGCATCATAATGCTCTTGATATGAAACTCTACATGCGTATCGCACCCGAGTTGTATCTCAAGCGTCTTTTGGTTGGCGGTTTCGAAAAGGTTTACGAGATCAATCGTAACTTCCGTAACGAAGGTACCTCTACGCAGCATAACCCAGAATTTACTATGCTTGAATTCTACTGGGCGTATGCAAACTTTGAGAATCTTATGGATCTCACAGAAGAGATGTTCTCACGAATTGCTGAGAAGGTGACTGGATCTTCGGTTGTTCCTTATCAGGGTGAGCAGATTGATCTCTCCGTGGGTGCATGGACGCGTTTGGCGTTCCATGAATCTTTGGAGAAGATCGGTGGTGTCTCTCCTGATGTCTATGCAGATTACGAATTGTGCAAATCCTTGGTGAAAGAGAAGGGTGAGAAGGTTGTTGAGGGCGAAAAGCTCGGCAAACTTCAGGCCAAGCTCTTCGACCTTTTGGTCGAGCCTAAGCTGGTTCAGCCACACTTTATTTATCATTACCCGACTGACATTTCTCCGCTCTCGCGTAGAAACGAGGACAATCCCGATATTACTGACCGTTTTGAGTTGTTCATGACGGGACGTGAATTGGCGAACGCATTTTCCGAATTGAATGACCCCGTTGATCAACGTGGTCGGTTTGAAGATCAGGTCAAAGAAAAGGAAGCTGGCGACGAAGAGGCCCACTTCATGGATGACGATTACGTTCGAGCTCTGGAATACGGCATGCCTCCGGCTGCTGGACAGGGTGTTGGTATTGACCGCTTGGTCATGCTGCTTACGGATAGTGCGTCCATTCGCGAAGTTATTTTGTTCCCGCTACTCAGACCAGAGGTTGGGTAAGGCTTCGGCCTCCCAAACAGGGATTCATGCGATTCGAAACGTTTGTGGCAATGAGATATCTGTTCGCTCTGCGTAAGCAGTCGTTCATCTCTGTTATTTCGCTGTTTGCCGTTTGCGGTGTAGCGATTGGCGTTGGTGCTCTGATCGTAGTGATTGGAGTTATGAACGGATTTTCCACAGACCTTCGTGAAAAAATCCTTGGGGTCAATTCCCATATTCTTGTTACCTCTATTCGTGGAGGAATTAAGGATTATCAGGCATTGGCCGCCGAAGCTCAAAAGGTGGCGGGAGTCACAGGCGTGACCCCCTTTGTCTATTCTGAAGTTATGCTCTCTACCCGTAATGGTGTGAAGGGTGTTGTGTTGCGCGGTATCGATCCGTCGACATCTGGTTCTGTCCTAAGTCTTTCGAAGGATATGATCAGTGGAGATGTTGCGACTCTCGCAATGAACGGAGACACCCCAAGCATTATCATTGGTTCTGAACTGGCAAAACGCCTTGGTTTGGCTCAGGGGTCAGAGGTGAATCTACTTTCATCCTCTGGGCGTTCTGGATCTGCAGGCTTTACTCCTCGTGTTAAGCGGTTCACGGTGGCGGGGATATTTCGGACAGGTATGTTCGAATATGATTCGTCCCTTGGTTACGTGAGCATTCCTGCAGCTCGAAAACTGCTCGGATTCAAGGGAGACATTGTTTCAGGACTGGAGATCAGTGTTGACGATGTTTACAACGTGGAACAGATCACAAAAGATCTGCGATCGCGTGTTGGTTCTTTTACAGTATATGTACGCCATTGGCAGGAGATGAATGCTAATCTTTTCGCAGCATTAGAGCTTGAAAAGAGTGCTATGTTTATCATTTTGGCAATGATTGTCCTGGTCGGTTCATTTAGCATTGTTACCACACTGGTTATGTTGGTGATTCAGAAGACCAAAGATATTGCCGTTTTGATGACAGTTGGTGCGGATACTTCAAGTATTCGACGCATTTTTATGTTGCAGGGTACCTTTATCGGCTTGGCAGGAACGACTATCGGATTTCTGATTGGCGTGCCGCTCAGCTTGCTGCTCAAGAAGTATCAGTTCATCAAACTTCCGAGCAATGTGTACCCTGTTGACTACCTGCCTGTCAGGTTGGAGTTCTTTGATATGGCAGCAATTGGTATTGCAGCGTTTTTGTTATGTTTTTTAGCGACTATTTATCCGGCTCGTCGGGCAGCAGCTTTAAGCCCGAGTGAAGCCTTGCGTTATGAGTAGAGAACCTTTATACCGCTTGGTCGCTATTAATAAGGAGTTTGATGCTCCTTCCGAAACGCTCAAGGTCCTGAATGGTGTTGATTTGGATATAGCTCAGGGGGAATCCCTAGCTGTACTAGGAGCCTCTGGTTCAGGTAAGACTACATTGCTCCATATTCTCGGAACATTGGATACAGTGTCGTCTGGTGAAATATTTTTGAATGGTGTTGACCTGAAAAACTTGGGAGATAAACAGAAGGCGGAATTGCGAAATCGTGATATCGGTTTTGTTTTTCAGTTCCATCATCTGCTCCCGGAATTCTCCACATTGGAGAACGTCGCAATGCCAGCGTTTATTGCTGGAACAGGGCGGACAGAAGGAATCAGGTTGGCCAAAGAAGCTTTAGATATGGTCGGGCTTGCTCATAGACTTGAGCATAAGGTGACGACTTTATCTGGTGGTGAGCGGCAACGTGCCGCCATTGCAAGGGCCATTTTGCTGCGACCCAAAGTGTTGCTGGCAGATGAGCCGACAGGAAACTTGGATGAGGAAAATGGTTCACGTATTGGTGAACTCCTGGTTTCTCTTAATAATGAATTGGGTATGACATTTGTTGTCGTAACGCATAATCCGGAGCTCGCCGGGATGATGCACCGTCGGGTGGAATTGCGCTCAGGAGAACTATATGCTCACTAATCGCTGTCAAAGCGTGGTCGTTGGAGTCTTTATTGCTCTGGCATTGTTTATTTCTAATGTAGCACACGCTGAAGATGTAACGCAGGATGTGAAAGTTTCCGTATTGCCTTTTGTGGTCAATGCTGGGGATGATCTTTCCTATTTGCAAGAAAGCCTTCCTGAGTTGTTGGCTGATCGCTTGCGTGAAGCTGGCTTTAACGTCGTGGACAACGAAGAAGTCAACCGTTTGGTCAATGAGAAGGGCATCACTTCCATTAATACCCGCAATGCTCGCGAGTTGGCTTTGTTGAGTGGTGCTGGTTTTTCAGTATACGGCTCACTTAATCAAATTGGTGATGACCTCACCCTTGATGCCCGTCTTGTGGATGCGTATGGAACCACTCCTGGAAAGAAAATTTCCGTGACTAAAGAAGGATTGATTAATCTTCTTCCAGCTGTTGATGGACTTGTTGACCGCATGAAGATGGACCTTCTTAGAATCGATACTATTGCTGAAGTGGACGTTGAAGGTACTAAGGTACTAGATAAGGACGTCGTCCTGATGCGACTCACACTGCAGAAAGGCGACCTTTTAACGGCTAAGTCAGTTAACACGGCTCTTAAAAATATTTATGATCTCGGCTACTTCGATGATGTTGAGGTTAAAGTTGATACTGTGCCTGATGGCAAGAAGGTTGTCTTTGTCGTTGAAGAGAAGCCACGTATTCAGGCTATTGATGTTCGTGGTTCTGATGAAATTGATTCTGAAGATATTCTTGAGGCTATTTCAACTAAGAAAGGTGGCGTTGTTAACCCTAAGGTCGTTGCTGATGACATTCGTGTTATTAGGGAAATGTACCGTAAAGATGGTTATTACAAAGCCAAAGTCACGCATGAAGTTGATAGTGCTGGAACGGGGATAGCTCGCTTATCATACGTTATAGAAGAAGGCCCCAAGCTTTATATTGAGAATGTTATTATCGATGGTGCCAAGCAAATGGACCCGGATGATGTAAAAGAAGTTTTGGCACTCAAAGAACGTGGAATGTTTTCCTGGATTTCCAATACAGGCGTGTTGAAAGAAGAATTGCTTGAACGTGACGCCGCCGCCATTCAGGCTTTCTATCAGAGTAAAGGCTTTATTGAAGTTAAGGTTGGCAGGCCTGAAGTTGAGATCAAAGATGACGGGATTGATGTAGTATATCAGGTTTGGGAGGGGAATCGCTATAAAATGGGCGAAACTCTCTTTAAAGGTGATTTGATTGAAGATCCTGCTAAACTCAGGGAAGTTACGAGAGTTGATAAGCTAAAAGAGAATGATGATTATTTTGACCGTTCTTTATTAAAATCTGACGTTGATTCTCTTACAAATTATTATAATAATTATGGGTATGCCTACGCAGACGTGCAGGTAAATATTCAGGATGATCCAGAAGAAAAGATCGTCAACGTGGTGTACAATGTTTCAAAACATCAACGTGTACATATCCGTCGCGTCCTTGTGGAAGGTAACACTGTTACTCGAGACAACGTAATCCTTCGAGATATGCGGCTTGCGGATGGAGACATGTTTAGCGGTGCAAAGTTAAAGCGTTCACATCAGCGCTTAAATAATCTTGGTTTCTTTGAGAAGGTTGACATTTCACCTGTCCCCACTGGAAATCCGGAAGAAATGGATTTGGTCGTAAAAGTTAAGGATAAACCCACAGGAAATATTGGTGGTGGTGTTGGGTATTCTACGTATGACAGTGTCTATATTGCAGCCAATATTACTGAAAGCAACCTATTTGGTAAGGGGTACACCGTAGGGCTTAATGGTGCTTTTAGCGGTCGTAAAACTTCGTTTGTTGTAAATTTTAAAAATCCACATATAAATGATTCCGATGTAGGGTTCGGCGCATCAGCGCATCATAGAATAGAAGATTATAATGACTATGATAAGAGGACTACTGGTGCTACTACTAATTTCTTTTACCCTGTAGGAGAATATTCCCAATTATCATGGGATTACACCTTAGATTATTATATAATTGATAATGTTGCTACAGATGCTTCTCAGTCTATTAAAGATGACAAAGGTTCTCACGTATTGAGTAAAGCATCTGGCACATTTTCTCGTGATACTCGTGATTCATTTCAGAAAACAACCACGGGAACTGTAGGGATTTTAAGTATGGTAGTTGGTGGCGGCCCTCTTGGCGGAACTGATAATTTTGTGAAGTACCTAGGTTCCCACGATTGGTATACTCCAGCTTTTGAGGAAGTTGTGTTTCATACGAAGGTATGGGGCGGATTTGTACATAAAAACTTTAGTGGGGGAACCATTCCGACTGCTGAACGTTTTGAGCTTGGTGGTGTTGGAACTGTACGCGGTTATTCTACTTATGCTATCTCTCCTTTGGATTCCGCAGATGCTGCTGAGGGTGGAACTAAAGCGTTCTATCTCAATGTTGATTTGAGAAGGTCCCTGAGTAAAGAGTATGGCATCAACGGTCTTTTCTTCTTTGATGCAGGTAACTCATGGAAAGAAGATGAGTTGATGTTCTCGTCGCCAACACGTAAAGGTACTGCTCCCACGTTGGGTTTGTATAAAAGTGTTGGTGCAGGCGTTAACTGGTATTCGCCTATGGGGCCAATTGGTTTTGTTTACGGTTATGGACTTGATAAAATTGGAACCAGTGGACGACATAAGGTTGAACTGTTAATGGGTCAGCAGTTCTAAAAAAGTGTATTCATGTTAAGGAGATATACTATGAAGAAAGTTCTTTTTATTGCGATTGCTTTTGTTTTGCTTTTCCAGACTGCAGCATTTGCTGAGGGGAAAGTTGGTGCTATAAGTGTCCAACGCATTCTTCTTACTTGTGACTATGGTAAGGCACTTGAAGCCAAGATGAAGGCCAAATTTGAGCCTATGAAAAAAGATCTCGATATGGACGCTGCTGAGATTAAGAAAATCGAATCCGAATTGAAAAATCAGGATTTGGCTCTTAAGCTTGAAGCTAAGCAGGATAAGCAGCGTGAATTTCGACGTAAAATGCGTGACTATCAGGACAGTGTCTCTGCTTTTCAGCAGAAACTACAGGGTGAATCTCAGAAAGGGCAGCAGCCGATCATTGAAAAGATAGTCAAAGTCGCGAATGAATACGGCAAAGCTAATGGCTTCAGTATGATTGTAGAAATGAGTGGCGTTATCATTTACATTAATGATGCAGCAGATCTCAATGATCAAATCGTAGCTGAACTGAACAAACTCAAAAAGGCTGGCAAGTAGGTTTTATGAAAATCAAGTTGTCGGCTTTGGCCGAGAAACTTGACCTCGAATTCACGGGCGAAGATTGTGAGATCGTCGGGGTAAATACCCTGGATAAAGCTGGTGAGAACGAGCTCTCGTTTCTGGTCAATCCTAAATACTCTCAGCAACTGGAATCAACCCGGGCCGGATGTGTTCTCACTTCCGGCCCGTATGCCGATAAGGTCGGCAGGGCTTTGATCAGTTCGAATGTTTACATGGATCTTGCCAAGATTTTGAATACTTTTGCAGAGCCTCAGGGCTGCCTCGAAGGTGTGAGTGATTTGGCCTATGTTCACTCTGATGCCACTGTGAGTCCATCTGCAACGGTATATCCTTTTGCATTTATTGGTGCCAATGCAACGGTAGGCAATAACACTACAGTCTTTGCTGGGTGTTATGTGGGAGAAAATACAACTGTTGGTGCAGATTGTATTCTTTACCCCAATTCCGTTGTTATGGGGGGGCTGACTCTTGGTGACAAGATCATCTTGCAGCCTGGTGCTGTACTTGGTGGTGATGGGTATGGATATGCTCAGACGCCTGCCGGGCACATGAAGATCCCTCAAATTGGAACTGTTGTAGTAGAAGACAATGTCGAGATAGGGTCAAATACTGCTATTGACAGAGCTGCACTGGATATCACCAAGATTGGTGAAGGTTCCAAAATCGATAATCTGGTTCAAATTGGGCATAATGTTGAGATTGGTCAACATTGTCTCATTATTGGTCAGGTTGGTATTGGTGGCAGCACCAAGGTCGGCAATGGTGTCATCCTCGCTGGTCAGGTCGGTGTTTCTGATAACGCCGAGATTGGTGATGGTGCCATGATTGGAGCTCAAGGTGGGGTTTCTGGCAAAGTTAAGCCTGGCGACAAGCTAGCTGGTAGTCCTGCCATGCCAGCAGGGACTTTTTTAAAGTCGGCTGGTGTTTGTATGCCGAAGCTTCCAGATCTGTTTAAGCGCGTAAAGAGACTTGAAAAAGAACTTGCTGCTGTAAAAGAAGCTGCAAATGGTGAGAACAATGACTAGCGAATACGTCCTCGACATCACGCAAATAATGGAGCTCTTGCCCCATCGTTATCCCTTTTTACTGATCGATAGGGTGCTTGAAATTGAACCTGGCGTCAGTCTTAAGGCATATAAGAATATCACTATGAATGAAGAATATTTTCAGGGGCATTTCCCTGGACTCCCAGTTATGCCGGGTGTGCTTCAGCTTGAAGCCTTGGCACAGGCTGGTGGTGTATTTGTTCTTAATACACTCGAGAAAGAAGAACTTGAGAATAAGGTTTTTCTCTTTACTGGATTAAATAAGGTCAAATTTCGTCGACCAGTTGTGCCTGGTGATCAGTTGCATCTTGAAGTTAAGTACGAAAAGCACAAGATGAATATTTGGAAAATGTCAGGTGTCGCTCGTGTGGACGGTCAGGTGACTGCTCAAGGTGAATTCTCTGCCGCGATTGTTGATAAAGGGGATATGTAGTGGCTAGTAATATCCACCCTAGTGCTGTCATTGATCCTTCTGCAGAACTTGGGGCAGATGTCACTGTTGGCCCTTTCACTGTGATTGGAGCTGAATGCAAGATTGGTGACGGAACTTTCCTTGAATCTCATGTCGTGATCCGCGACTACACTGAGCTTGGTGCCAATAATCACGTTCATCCCCAAGCAGTTATAGGTGGAGAACCACAACATACAGCTTATCAGGGCGAAAAAACATATACTCGTCTTGGTGACGGGAACGTTGTCCGCGAATGTGTGACAATTCATCGAGGTACTCAGCAAGGCACAGGAGAGACTGTCTTGGGCTCTAATTGCATGCTCATGGCTTATGCTCATATTGCCCATGATTGTGCTGTAGGTGACAACGTAATCATGGCTAATGCAGTTCAACTTGCTGGACACGTAGAGATTGGTGACAATGTGATCATTAGTGGCCTATCTGCTGTGCAGCAGTTTGTTCGTATTGGCGAATATGCATTTCTTGGTGGTGCAAGCGGATATAAACTCGATGTTCCTCCATTTATGCTTGCACACGGAGTGCGAGGAATGTTGTTCGGTCCAAACTTGATTGGCCTTAGGCGCAATGGATTTACATCCGAAGCGTGCAAAGGATTAAAGAAAGCTTATAAAACTATTTTCCGCGCTGGGCTGACCAAGGACAAGAGCCTTGAGTTGGTAGAAGCTGAACTTGGTGGTGTTCCTGAAGTAGATCGTCTTCTTGCCTTCATTCGCGAGAGCAAAAATGGTGTGACTCCTGACCACAAGCAGCGTAAAGGCTGTTCTGAATCCTAGGTTTTCATGGCTGAAGCAACTACTACTATCGGCTTGATTGCTGGGGGGCGTCAATTTCCCATCATGGTTGCCGAAGGTGTTAAAGCCCGAGGGCATCGGTTGATTGTGGCCGGCTTTACCGGGCACACCAATATGGATGTGGTTTCTCATGCTGACGTTTGGAAAGAACTCAAGCTTGGTAAGTTGAATCGCTTAGTTAAATACTTCAAAGACAATGGCGTTCAGAAGGTCATTATGGCCGGTACCATCGACAAGCCCAAAGTCATGGATATTCGACATCTGGACATGCGGGCCATAAAATTGATTTTCAAAAAGAAAAACAAAGGTGATTCCGCAATTCTCGGCGCATTGGCTGGCGAGTTTGAAAGTGAAGGAATGACCGTTGTTCCAGCTCATCAGTATCTTCCAGATTTGATAACTCCTAAAGGGGTTTTGACTCGTCGTGAGCCGGACGAAAGAGAATGGGAAGATCTTCGTTATTCCTGGAAAATTGCTAAAGAGCTTGGACGTATGGATATCGGCCAGTGCTTAGTGGTACGCGAAGGCATTGTTTCTGCGGTCGAAGCCTTGGAAGGCACTGATGCGACCATAAAACGTGGTTGCGAGTTCGGAGGCGCTGGTTGTGTTGTTGTAAAAGTTTTCAAGCCTGGGCAGCAGGAACAAATTGATCTTCCAAGCTTTGGGTTGGATACTATTAAGATCATGGCTGCAGGCAAGGCTACTTGCTTTGGCGTCGAGGCTGGTAAAAGCCTCTTTTTTGATCGTGAGGAAGCTATCTCCTTTGCCGAAAAGAATGGTATTTCTATCGTTGGTATAGCTGACGACCATTTCAATTCTTGATTTTTTAATCTTACATCTTTCGATAGAGTTTATCTGTTGCACATCCTTGCCAATGGTATAGTGATGTGCAATTCTTGTTTGAATTAGTTGAAATTTCATACTTTTAGAATGTCATATGTTGCCAAACAGGATCTGATAGATGAATACCGCTCTTGAATGTATGCCGTGTTTTATGAAGATGGCACTAAGAGAAGCTCGGCTAGCTTGCCCAGACGATGAAGCCAAACATCATGAGATTATGATGGCATGGGCTCGGAAGTTGGGTGAACTTGATTTGAGCGTACCTCCGCCTGCCATTGCACGCCATTTAGCAGAACTTGTCTCCGATTTGACGGGGTGTGGAGATCTGTATTTAGAAGACAAAAAGCAAGCTAATGACCGAGTTATGGAGTTGTATCCCCGCTTGGAAGAAATGGTTGAAGCTGAACGGAAAACAGTTGATGGCGACCCTTTGGCTTTGGCTCTAGAGCTAGCTATTATTGGGAATTACATTGATCGTGGTGTCGATTTAGACGTTGATTGGGAGACAGAGCTTAACAACGTTTCTGGATCTATTTCTGTGCAAATACTTAATGAGTTTAAATCTTTAGCCGTTACCGGTGCGAACGTTTTGCTTTTAGGAGACAATACTGGTGAAATTGTCTTAGACAAACTGCTTGTAAAAGAATTGCTGTCGCGCGGTTGCCGAGTGACGTATGCTGTCCGATCCAAACCTGTCATTAATGATTCCACTATTGTTGATGCTCGTGCTGTTGGGATGACTGAGTTGTGTGAGGTTGTTGAAAGTGGGGTAGATACACCTGGAACTATTATCGAACGGTGTACTCCTGAATTTCTTGAGTTGATGCATGCAGCAGACCTCATACTTAGTAAAGGGCAAGGAAATTTTGAATCTCTTGAGGGAGTTTGGCCTGATATTTTTTGTGCCTTTAAGGTAAAATGCCAGCGAGTGGCAGTAGACGCAGGGCTTCCTTTCAAAAGTTCTGCATTTTGTAAGACGAATTCTCCTGAGCCAAACAGCTAGGACTGTTACTTGAGTGAGTGGAATATTAATGATTAGAAGGTTGTTGATTCTCGGTGCCGAATTAGGTGCTTTTATCATCATAGTCACAGCAGGGGTACTGCTGTGGGCTTCGCATTACATTGATACAGATGATTTTAGACAGCGTTTTGCAGGTGTTGCAGAACAACTGGTAGGTCGTCCTGTCTCTTTGGATGGAGAACTAAATATTGCTCTTTATCCAACTCTTTCTCTCGAAGTTCTCAATCTCGAAATTGATGGAGAGCCGGAATTCGGCGAAACTCCATTAGTCGCTTTTGACAAGTTGTTAGTGAGCGTTCGCCTCATGCCCCTCCTATCGAAGAAAATTGAAGTACGATCGATCGTCGTCGAGGGAATGGAAGTTAATATTGTTCGTTCCAAAGAAGATAAGATCAATTGGCAATCGATTATCAATTTTCTGAGAAAACCGAAAACGGGTGGCTCTGTACCAAGCGATCAGATAGAAGCTGTTTCTCTTAGTGAATTTGAAGTCGTGAATGCCAGTGTAACTTACGAAGATAATGTGGAAGGGCAGACATTCAGTCTGAGCGGTGTTGGCCTAAGGACAGGTGAAATTGTCCCAGGTGCAGACATTCCTTTTACTGCGAATAGTACTTTTGCATGGAAAAACGGTGGGATTCAGTCTGAATTCATTCTTAAGGGAATTGTTAAAGCTGGTGATGATGGCATTCAGCTTCGTAACTCATCAGTATACGCTACAATTGGGGGTGCCTTTCTTCCTGAAGGAGCCAATCCTGCTGAAGTGACGGCACAATTGGTTATGGATCTGAGTAATCATTCTATAGCTTTGGATGGTGTGCGCCTTCGCTTTCTCGGAATTCAGGCAGATGGGAATATTCGAAGTGATGATTTGAGCCAAAACCTCAAAGCATACGGGCAAATTTCGGTTCACGAATTCAAACCGTCAGATATTATTGGACGATATTTCCCGAAGGCTCCGTTAAAAGATGTGGATGGTTTGCGGAAGGCTAACCTTTCTACTGAATTTACTATTGATGAGTCTGGTGTGTCTCTGAAAAAAGTAAAAGCAGTCCTTGACGATTTAACCGTTCGTGGCTCACTGGCTATGCAGAATTATAGTTGGCCACACTTCTCATTTGACCTTACTGGGGGCGTGGTCAATCTAGATCGATATATTCCTTTATTTCGAACAGGTACTCCGTTTATCTGGGATGATTTTGGATTAAATTTATTCAGGTTGTTTCGAGGCAAGGGATCTATAAAAGCCGAAGGCCTGCAAGTCCTCGATCTTCCAATTGAAAATATTCACTTAGAACTTGCTGCGGATAAAAACAGCATAAAAGCCAACGCTCGCGCTGAACGAAAAGGGCAGGGCGCAGTTCTGCTAGACGGTGATATTCGTATCGGCAAACAGAATGATACAGCTATTCCAACTTTGGGCGCAGCTTTGGCTGTTACAATGGAATCTGATAAAAATGGTTTTGATTTTATGAACATTAAACCTATCTCTGTTTCCGGAAAAAGTTCCATTCAAGCAAGCATTAACTTGGCAGATATGCCATGTCCCCCCAGTGAAGAGTCCATAAATATTTTGCGCCATATCAGTGGTGTGGTCCGTCTTGACCTTTTGAACGGGAAGGGTGGCTACTCTGATAAGGAAGATTCATACGCCATGGCATATAGCAAGGTGGGCTGTGGTTTGAAGTTTTCTCCTTTCGCTACGAGTGGGAATGAGGTTTATGGGTACAATGTTGATTCAAATCTACGTGTGAGCAGCACTGATAAAATTAAATCTGTTTCTTTTTCTGCTATAGGGCCATTTCTTTGGGATTTAGAAAACACGCAGTTCAAAAGTTCTGGAATGGCTGTGAAAAATGTTCTTGGTGGTGCTTTATATACCGATGAGCAGAGTCGATTCTCTGCTCATGGCAAAGTGGCATTTGATACGCAGCGAGGATTCGTGGATGTCAATTCTGCGACGATACGAACCCTTGAGACAACGCTTAAAGGGAGCGTCAAACTAACAGATTTAAATACGTCTTTTAAGGCGAGCGGTAACATTGAAATTCCAAACGCTAACGCTCGGCGGATTATATATTTGTTGAGTCGTTTTTCTTTACGAACCGGTGCACCTGATGCGTTGAAAAGTATTAGTTTGAAAACGAAATTTTCGGCGAACCGCGATGGTTTTCGACTTACGGATATAGTTGGGGCCTTGGATGGTATGCCGTTAAAAGGCAATCTATCAGCTAAAGGGTTCGATAATCCGCAACTTGTTGGTTCATTAACCGCAGGTTTTTTGGATATTGATCGGTTTATTCCGGATTCCAAAGAGCGAAAACTGCAAGCGAAACGTCAAGGCAAGGCCTATAAAGCCTCTCCTGTGGAGCTGCCTCATACATTCCTTCGCTGGCTTAATGTGAATGTAAAAGTATGGCTTGAAGGTCTTAAACTGATGGATATTAGGGCTAGGACTGTATCTGGTAATATTTCTGCTCACGAAGGTGCTATCAATGTGTCTAACATTAAGGGGATCGTGCATGGTGGGCCGCTTAAAGCTGGATGGGTTGGTGAGGTTGGTGAAAAAAGCCTGACAACGCACCTCAAATTGCTTGTAGAAAATATGCAAGCGGGGGCATTGTTGAAGGATATGGCGGGCAAAGAGTATGTGAAGGGCGTTGCAGATGTTGACATTGATGTAACGAGTTTTGGTCGAACAGATGATAATATTGTGGAGAATCTTGAGGGCAAAGTTCGGTGCCGAGTTTTGGACGGCTCTTTCAAGTTCACAGGATATGATGTTCAAGCAAAAACAAGTGACCAAGACGGCGGTCATGAGCTTGTAACGACTTCGGATCCTCGTACAAGGCGTACTGTCTTTAAAAAAGCTTTTGCTTATTTTGACGTGAAGAAGGGGGTTTTTAATGTAGACGAATTTCGCGTGGAAGCTCCTCCGCTTTTGCAATCACATGGTAAAGGAAACTTTAGTTTGCCCGATAACACCATTAATCTGCATATCCGTAATGATTTCGTGGCAATTCCAAGTGTGAGCATGGATATTACCGGTAAACTTTCTGATCCGGAAGTGAATATTCCCAAGGCCGCAATAGTGAGTGACACTGTTCGTAATATACTCAGTCTTCCTGAAAAATCTTTTAAGTTCCTGCGCGATCTTTTCTGATTTGTCCCGGCGGCTTGCACCGGATGGCAATGTAGATATATAGTTGTGTTTGCCGTTGTATAACCAATCCCTGGAGTGAGCATGAGCCCCGCCAAGTTGAAGCGGAAATCGCAAGACGTCAAACGCCATTTTTCTCAAAGTATTTGGATGCGCAATGCATCAGATACTCCCATTTATGTTCGGATCTGGCGCAGTTCCTGTCGCTTGCTGTATCTAATTGGTTTTGGTTTTATGAAGGATCAGTGTTTGATTCGTGGTGCGGCGTTAACATTCACAACTATCTTATCCATCGTGCCATTTCTGGCTGTCGCATTTTCCATTTCAAAAGGGTTTGGACTTCAGAACTCGGATAAAATGCGGGAGTGGGTGCTTCATCTCACTACAGGGCGTCCAGAAGTTGCAGACAAGATTATTGAGTATATCGATAACACCAACGTTCAGGCTCTTGGTTGGGTCGGTGTTGCTACACTGTTATTTACAGTACTGTCTTTGGTGGGAACTATCGAGAAGGCATTTAATGTCATCTGGGGTGTACAGAAAGGCAGGACTGCTTGGCGACGGATTGCAGATTTCTTTCCCGTTATCTTATTCGGGCCTCTCATACTTTTCGTTGCTTCAAGTTTTAACGTTAGCCTGCAAAAGCAGGAGATTGTTGCGACTGTCCTGAGTGTAGAAGCCATCGGTTATCTGGAAGCGATGTTCCTCAAGGCTGCTCCTTATGCGCTGATCATCATGGCATTTTCCATGATGTATGCATTCATTCCATATATTCGCGTGCACTTCGGTTCAGCGCTGATTGGTGGGACTATTGGTGGTATCCTTTGGCAGATGGCTCAGTGGGCATATATTCACTGGCAGATTGGAGCAGCAAAGTATAACGCCATTTATGGCAGTTTCGCACAATTACCTGTTCTACTTATTTGGATTTACATCAGTTGGGTCATAGTGCTGTTTGGGGCTGAAGTGAGTTACGCTTGGCAAAATCTCAATTCGTTTGTGAAGCAGCGGTATTTTGGGGAAGCCACACCGTTTGAGCGCCAAAAGATCGCAGTTCTTATGATGATCATTTTGGCTAAGCGGTTTCACGAAGCAAAGCCATTACCATCGGTTGAAGAAATTTCTGACGGACTCATGGCTCCGATATCATTGGTCTCCGACTTATTCGGCCTTCTTCAGAAGGCGGGATATACAGTTTTAACGGAAAGCAATGAATGTGAAGTTTACGCTCCGGCTAGAGCGCTTGATGAAGTCCGGATTTTGGATATCATCCGGGTGGTAAATATGGATGCTAACAATCGTGTATTTGAAGAGTTCGCAGAGCGGTTCAGCTTTCTCGATAAGCTCTTTGAAAAGCTGGGTGTGGCAACTATGGGGAGTGATGCCAATCTGACGTTACTTGAATGCGCAGAGCAGTATCCGGCCTATGTGTTAGACATTGAGCAGGAAGGGGCTTCTTTACAGTGTCAGCACGTCGGTACGGATAGTTAATCTGTTGATCTGAAAACTCCACCCAGCATGTAGTGGGCAGTTTTGGCAAATTCCATAATCAGGTTTTGCGCAGACCGCTGATTCTTCCACCATTGAGGGTCGAATGAGTCTTCCTCTGTTACGGTAATCGCAATGGTAGCATTGGGAAGTCTCTCTTCAAAGATCTTTTTGGCTCGTCGGGCATGGTAGGGGGATGTTATGATAAGTAAGCGAATATCGTCAGAATTAAGGTGTGCTCGTAGAGCTTCTGCCTCTTCTACTGTACTAACATGTCCGTCACCGAATTCTTCGAGCTTGGCGCTGTCTGCACCCAGCAGTGGTAGCAAGAGGCTAAGATAATGTTCGCGATTATAATTGGGATATCCCATTTCCCATTTTAATTTTTTTAAGGTACTTGGCGGGAGAACCTCTGCATTGCTGAGTAAAATGATCGGGGCGTAGCCTTGCTTGTATAATTCAGCAGCCTTGATCATTCTATGGCCATCTCCTGCCAGTGGTAGGATATAGTCCGCTTTGATCGGTTTATCGTTCACATCCATCCAATACCCTGCAAGCATAAGAATACAGACTAACGTTAGCAGGCCTGCCACGGTCAGTGCGCCGATAGCTTGCAGAGTAAATCGGATGAAACGTCCCATTTTTCTTCCTAGCTGTATGCTTCTTCGTACTTTGCTTTGAGTTCGGAGAATGTTCCGTCCTCAATTGAGGCTCTGACTTGTTTCATCAGGTCAAGATAGAAGTAAAGATTGTGGTAAGTGTTCAGGCGATAGGAGAGTAGCTCCTTGGCTTGGTACAAGTGGCGCAAATATGATTTTGTGAAATTGCGACAGGTGTAGCACCCGCAGTTGGGATCGAGCGGAGAATCGTCTTCAGCGTATTGAGCGCGCTTGATGTTGACTTTGCCTTGTGAGGTGAAAAGAGTGCCGTTTCGCGCGTTGCGGGAAGGCAGTACGCAGTCGAACATATCGACACCTGCAGAGACTCCTTCCAACAAATCGAGCGGAGTGCCAACTCCCATGAGGTAGCGGGGTTTCTCTTCCGGCAGTTTGGGCGCAATGTGGTGGAGGATGTCATACATCTCCTCAGTGGATTCTCCCACAGACAGTCCACCAATTGCAAAACCTTCGAAGTCGATTTCACGCAACTGTTCCAGACTCTTGTCTCGCAGGTCCTTATGGAAACCACCTTGAACGATGCCGAACATGAGTTGGTCACCACTGCCCTTAGGGTAATGATCACGGCAGCGCTGTGCCCAACGGGTGGTCATTTCAAGTGATTTGTTGGTGTACTTCTTATCTTCACCAAAACCCACGCATTCATCCAGTACCATCATGATGTCGGAACCGAGGTTCTTTTGGATGTCGATGGCTTTTTCTGGTGAGAAGAAGTGTTTGGAGCCGTCAATGTAGGAACGGAATTCAACGCCTTCTTCAGAGAGCTTACGAATACCTTTGAGGCTGAATACCTGGAATCCTCCACTATCTGTGAGGATAGGGCGCTTCCAGTTGGAAAATTTATGCAGACCACCACGGCGTGCAACGAGTTCATCGCCCGGACGCAGGTAGAGGTGGTAGGTGTTGCCAAGTATGATCTGGGCTTCCATCTCCTCAAGGTCGAGGGGAGTCAGGCTTTTTACCGTCCCCTGTGTGCCTACGGGCATGAAGATGGGAGTTTGGATTTCGCCATGTGCGGTGCTCAGAGTGGCACGGCGGGCTTCGCCATCGGTGGCGTGAATTTTGAAATCTCCGGGCTTGGTCATTATTTTACTCCCTTTTTCGGGCAGATGTCGTTGAGTTCACACTCGTCACATTTGGGCTTGCGTGCTGGACAGACTTCGCGGCCATAAAAGACGAGATAATGGTTGATTTCCCCCCAATGCTCTTTGGGGTAGAGGGGCATCAGGTCTTTCTCGACCTGAATTGGATCGGTTTTAGTGGTCAATCCCATGCGGAACGCGAGTCGCTTAACATGAGTATCTACGGCGATACCCTCATTCACATCGAATGCATTGGAAAGAACGATGCTGGCCGTCTTCCGTGCCACACCGCCCAAGGTGATGAGCTCTGCCATGGTCTGTGGCACTTCACCATTATATACTTCCATAATACGAGTGGCGGCAGCTTTTGCGTTCTTGGCTTTGTTGCGAAAGAAGCCAGTGGAGCGAACCACCTCTTCGATATCCAGAACATCAGCCTTTGCTGCATCCTTGATTTCCGGCCACCGCTCGAAGAAGACCGGAGTGACTTTATTTACGCGTTCATCTGTGCATTGAGCGGACAAAGCTGTGGCAATGAGCAGTTCCCACGGATTGGACCAGACAAGGGCTGGTTCCGGTTTGGGGTATCGCTTTGAAAGTCGATTATATATTTCGATGGCGCGTTCTTTCATTCTCATCGGATTCTCCGTTTGGTGTGCGGTCACTGGTAGCACCTGTCATTGTGCGGCTCAAGTCCGAAGTTGTGCTGATTCAGTTTGCGATCACGGGGCAAGCATGTATTATTCCTCTATTCATAATCAAGGAGTAATCGTGTCTGAATCCTTTATCTATATGACTTGTGCTTCAAAAGAAGAAGCGGAGATTATTGGTGCTGCGTTGGTAGAAAAACGTTTGGCTGCCTGTGTCAATCTCATTGATGGAATGGAATCCATGTACTGGTGGGAAGGAAAGATTGAAAAAGGGCGGGAAACCGTGCTTATTGCCAAGACTCGCACAAATCGAGTGATTGAACTGACTCAGTGTGTGAAGGAAATGCATAGCTATGATGTGCCGTGCGTTACTGCTATCCCCATAGAGGGTGGCAATGGGGATTATTTGAATTGGATTCGTAGTGAAACTAAATAGGCTTTGCCAATGCTCTTCGTTGACGGGAAGAGCACAACCCATTAGTCTCGCGGCCAGAAAATAACGGTATCTTCAGGAGGAAGAATGCAGATTTACATTTCCGGGTCTCTTGCTTTTGACCGCATCATGACCTTTCCCGACAAATTTTCCAATCATATCCTGCCGGATAAAATACATATTTTGAATGTTTGCTTTTTAGTAGAAGGCCTTGACGAAAAGTTTGGCGGCACCGGTGGCAACATTGCGTACAGCCTTGCTTTGCTTGGTGAAAAGCCGATTCTTTTGAGTCAGGTAGGTAAAGACTTCGCCGCTTATGATGAGTGGCTCCAGAAGCACGGTATTTCTGTTGAAGGTATTCGTACCGTCGATCAGGAATTCACCGCTGGCGCATATATTACTACTGATAAATCTGATAACCAGATCACCGGTTTCAATCCCGGTGCCATGAAATACCCCAGCCAGTACGATATGTCCTCTATCGATCCTGCAGAAGCACTGGGCATTATCTCTCCCGGTAGCCTCACTGACATGATGGATCACCCCAAATATTATCGCGAAAATGGCATCCCGTTCATCTTTGATCCGGGTCAGCAGATTCCCGCTTTCTCTGGTGAGCAGCTTGCTGAAGCCTTTGATGGTGCAGAGATTTTGATCACCAATGACTACGAGCTGGAAATGGTCATGAAAGCCACGGGTATGACCAAGGATCAGGTTGTAGACAAAGTTGCATACCTCATCACCACGCTTGGTGAAGAAGGTTCCATGATCAATTGCAAGGGCGAGGAAACCAAAGTTGCTCCTGCCAAGGTCGAAGACGTAGTTGATCCCACTGGCGCGGGCGATGCGTTCCGCTCAGGTCTGTTGAAGGGACTCGCTCTGGGCAAGACTGTTGTTGAATCTGCCAAACTCGGTTCCGTTTGCGCTGCATATGCTGTAGAGTTGAAAGGAACTCAGGAACATTCTTTCACCATGGAAGAATTCAACAAGCGTTATGAGGCGACTTTTGGTCCCATGGAATAAATGATGAATTAACATCAGCCTGGAGGGGGCGGCATGATCGAGCTAAAGCTTCAGAACATCGAGGTGTATCTGAGAAAAGCATTTGGTGATGATGCTCGTTTGCTTAAGGCTGGTGATATCGGCAATCTGGATGAGCAGGGCATGAAGGGCTTTGGCTACGGCAAGCCGCTGCTGATCCAGTTTGAGGTCGATGGCACTAATAAAGAGGCCGTACTTTCCGTCATGAAGGGGGATAAGTACGGCCATCAATTTTATTGGGATCGTGCCGCCATTCTCATGTTTCAATACGAAACGTCAGCACGCATGGAGCGACATGTCAGACCTATGGGGCTTGGCTATGTTGATAAACACGATAAATTGATACCGCTTTCTGATCCTACTGAGTTTTTCATTCTGAACGAAAAGCTCGAAGGATATGATTACTTTCTTGACCTTGAGCGAATCAAAGGTGGCGATTTTCGTGAGGCTGATGTTGAACGAGCTAGAGAATTCGCGCGTTGGATGGGGCGAGTTCATAGTAAAAAATTAGATGACCCTCATTTGTATTATCGTCGTATTCGCAATCTCATCGGCTCCAGTGAGTGCATTCTTGGTTTGGTGGATGAGGCGTACCCGATTTCATTTACTACGTTTTCAAGCTCACAGTTTATGGCATTGGAGAAGCGACTTATTGATTGGCGATGGAAGCTGAAAGGGTATGCTCATCGTTTGAGCGCTGTTCATGGTGATTTCCATCCATGGAATGTGCTTGTGGAAGACGGTGGTGACTTTTCAGTGCTCGATCGCAGTCGGGGCGAGTGGGGCGAGCCTGGTGGCGATCTGGTCACCATGGCGGTAAATTATCTGCTGTGGAGTCTTTACGAACATGATAGGCTAGATGGTCCATTCGAGATAATGTACAGGACGTATTTTGAGGAGTACCTTGATCAAACTAAGGATCAGGAAGTCCTCGAAGTGATGGCGCCATTTTTTGTGTTCAGAGGACTCGTCATCGCCTCCCCCGAATGGTATCCGGATCATCCTGAGCGGGTGCGAAAACGGCTTTTCAATTTCATCGTCAATGTACTTGAGGATGATGTGTTCGATTGGCAAAACATCAATAAGTACATGGAGTAATTGTATGTCGCAGCAAAATGAAGGGTGGGCAGTTTGGTTTGTCGGCCTGCCGGGGTGCGGCAAAACAACCTTGGCAAAAGGTGTGCACGAATATCTTCTTGCCAAGGGACTCGATGTTGTTGGTTTGCAAATGGATAAGCGCCGTCCTGAATATTTCCCGAATCCAAAGTATACGATGGAAGAACGCGAGCGAGCTTACGCCATGTTTGTGGAAGAGGCTGTTGAATTCGTTCGTCAGGGTAAAGGTGTTCTGATGGATGCAGCGGCCTACAGGGTTTCCATGCGAACGTATGCCCGGCAACGGATTGATCGTTTTGCTGAAGTCTTTGTTCAGTGTGACTTGGAAGAAGCAATTATTCGTGAAACGAACCGCCCAAACGGGGCAGTCATCGCGGAACTATACAACAAGGCGATTGCAAGAAAAGAGACGGGCGCAGTCTTTGAAGGGCTTGGTGAAGTCGTTGGTGTTGATGTTGAATTGGAGCAGGATGCCATCGCTGAGTTTGTCATAGACAATACTCGCCTCGCGCAGGCGGAAACTCTGAGAAAAACTTTGCACTTTCTGGACAGCTGGCTCGTCAGTGATTAATTGCCACAGGTAACAGATTTCCTGTCAACATAACTTATAGCTGCCCGTTAAAAGGGTAGGATATTTTATATATGAAATTTCACATTACCACCTTCGGGTGTCAGATGAATGTGCACGATTCCGAGTGGCTGACTCGTGCTTTGGAGAGCCGAGGCTGGGAAGTTGCCGGTGAAGATGAAGCGCAGATTTATATCGTCAATACATGCAGCGTGCGGGATAAGCCGGAGCAGAAGGTCTACAGCGAATTGGGCCGGATCGCAGCACACCTCAAGCGTGATGAAAATATTTTTGCTGCCGTGGGTGGATGTGTTGCCCAGCAGATTGGCCGTGGTTTCTTTGAGCGTTTCCCATTCGTAAAGCTTGTCTTTGGTTCCGATGGCATCGCCAACGCCCCTAACGCTCTTGAGAGGATTGTTGAGGGCAATGAAGAGCGTGTGGCTCTGCTTGATTTCGTTTCCATCTATGAGGAACGAGAGCAGCCGGAAGAGCGTACGGTCACTGTCCCTGAGACTCGTCAAGCTTTCGTGAATATCATGCAGGGCTGCGACAATTTTTGTTCGTATTGCATTGTTCCTTATACTCGTGGCCGTCAGAAATCCCGTCATCATGATGCGATTCTCGATGAATGTCGTGCTCTGGTTGAATCTGGGGTGCGCGAGATTACTTTGCTTGGGCAAAACGTGAACAGCTTTGGTATGGACAAAAGTGGTTCTGGAGTCAGCTTTGCAGAACTCCTGCACAGCGTGGCTGCCATTGAAGGGCTTGATCGTCTGCGGTTCACGACATCACATCCGAAGGATATTGCTCCAGAGGTGATAGCGGCTTTTGGCGAACTGGAGAACCTGTGTCCATCTCTGCACCTTCCAATGCAGGCTGGTTCAGATTCCGTGCTCAAAGCCATGAAGCGTCGTTACACGATAGAAAAGTATTTAGGCATCGTGGATGCACTGAAAACTGCTCGGCCAGACATTTCACTGACAACAGATTTGATTGTAGGGTTTCCGGGGGAGACTGAAGAAGACTTTGCTCAAACACTTGAAATGGTGGAGCGTGTTGGCTTTGAATCAAGCTTCTCATTTAAGTATTCTGACCGGCCCGGCGTGGCTGCAGTTAATATGGAGCCAAAAGTTGAAGCGAAAGAGGCCTCAGAACGGCTGATGCGCTTGCAGACTCTGCAAAATAATATTACTAGAAATAGTCTAAAGAATTTGGTGGGACGCGAAACTGATGTTTTCATCGAAGGAATGAGTCGGAAACAGTTTGGCGACAATCTGTGGTGGAAGGGCCGTGACCCTGCCGGTCGTATAGTCAATGTAGAGATGGTTGAACGTGATGGTCTGGTTGGAAAGATGGTCCGTGCGCGAATCATCGAAGCCAAAAATCACTCGCTTTTGGGCGAAAGGATTGGGAAGCCGTGGTAGAAGTTGAAATTTTCGGATTAGCATTGGACGACAAAAGCAAGTCTCCTATCCTTGTACTCAAGGATGAAGATGAGCGTGCTGTGCCTATCTGGATTGGTGCCATGGAAGCCATGGCTATTTCGACAGCTATTAATGAAGTTGCGTTCCCTCGTCCTATGACTCACGATCTTCTTCTCAATACCATTCGTGCCATGGGTGGCAAGGTTACCCGTGTAGAGATTACTGATATTGAGAAGGGGACTTTTTTTTCAGAGATTATCGTTTCCACCGAAGGTAGCACTCATCGTTTGGACAGTCGTCCTTCTGATGCCATCGCTTTGGCTGTGCGGGCCAAATGTCCGATTTTCATGGCAGAGAATGTTTTCAAAGAAGCTGGTGCTCCCTTGCAAGAGGAAACTGAGATGGTCATTAAGACCGAAGATGCCGATACATGGGCGGATGAGCTTGAAAAGCTTTCCGAAGATGACACCAAATACAAGATGTAGGTGAAAAGATGATCGACCTGCACACGCATACCGTTTTCAGCGATGGGGAACTGATTCCTGCTGAACTCGCACGCCGTGCCGAAGTGATTGGTTACAAAGCGCTCTGCATGACAGATCATGCGGATGAAGCGACGATGTACCATACTGTGGAAAATGTTCTTCGTTTCGTAAAGAAGCATGGATTTTTCTACGATATCAACCTGTTGGCTGGCGTAGAGTTGACTCATATTCCACCCGCACTCATCAGTGAAATGGTGGGGAAAGCGCGTGAAGCTGGCGCTCAAGTTGTGGTTATGCACGGTGAAACCCCGGTTGAACCCGTAGCTCCTGGCACGAATCTGGCCGCTATTGAGGCGGGCGTGGATGTGTTGGCTCATCCCGGTATGATTACACCGGAAGAAGTTCAACTTGCGGTAGAAAAAGGGGTAGCACTGGAAATCACAACTCGTGGTGGACATAGTTACACCAACGGTCATGTGGCGGCACTCGCCCGCAAATTCGGTGCGAAGCTGGTGGTTAATAACGATGCCCACGCTCCCCGGGATTTAGTGGACAAAGATCTTCGTCGCACCATCGCTCTTGGTGCTGGACTGACTAAAGAAGAATATGCCCAGACTGAAGCCAACGCCTGGGAGATCGTGCAGCGATGCATGAAATAATTAGTGATAGTCACTGGTTCGTGATGATGAAGCAGTGCGTCATAGAGTAAGTATTTTAAGCCGTGACCTGTGATGGCGCGGCTTTTTTCATGAAGTGGACGATGTCTGTCCTTAACAAATTTAGACAATGGATGAATACATGAACGTTATGCCTGACAGTGACATCCTGACACTCCTCATGAGTGCGACTCTGGCCGTAAAAATGGTGATGATCTTCCTTGCGCTCATGTCGCTCTGGAGCTGGACTATCATCTTCTTCAAATTTTTTACCATCGGTTCAGCCCGCAAGAAAGTTATTCAGGGATATGATCTGTTCATGGATTCGGATGACCTGACTACTGGACTCAAGAAGCTTGGTGGTAAAGATGAATCTCCACTTGCTCGTGTTTCCACTCTTGCAGTGCAAGAATTCAGACTGCTTGAAAAAGCTGATGTAAACCGTGATCGCAAACGCTTGTTGGTGAAAGATACACTTCGTCGCGTGCTGAAGCAGGGGATTTCCAAGGAGATGCGTGGCCTTACTCGCAATCTTCCATTTCTGGCCACCTGTGCCAATGCTGCTCCATTCATTGGCTTGTTCGGTACGGTTTGGGGTATCATGAATTCTTTCCATTCTATCGGGCTGGCTCAGTCTGCGGCTTTAGCAACTGTTGCTCCCGGTATTTCCGAGGCGTTGATTGCAACAGCTATTGGCCTGCTTGTGGCGATTCCAGCTACTATTTTCTACAACTATTTCCTTGGCCGATTGAATGAAGTTGAGTCCGGTATGGTTGATTTTGCTGGTGCGTTCCTGAATCGCGCCGAGCGCGAGATTGCTTGGGCTTCCAAGAACGGTAAGCAGGACTAAGTCATGGCTATCAAGACTGGCGGCGGCTTCCTCAATGAAATCAATGTGACTCCCTTTGTGGACGTTATGCTGGTGCTTCTCATCATCTTTATGGTGACGGCACCACTGATGACGCAGGGAGTGGAAGTTGATCTGCCCACCACGAAAACAGTTAAGAACCTGCCGCAGGATTCAGAGCATCTGGTTTTGTCCGTGAAGAAAGACGGCAAACTATTTCTGGATGAATACCAAGTTGGAATGGATGAGTTGGAAGATCACCTCAAGCGACTAGTCTCCAAGCAGAAAAAACAGCTTTTTCTTCGTGCTGACAAAGAAGTGGCCTACGGCATTGTTGTTCAGGTTATGGGTGAAATCAAGGCAGCAGGTATAGACCGTCTTGGTATTGTGGCTGAACCGAACAAGAATGAGAAAAAGAAGTAATCCTGCGGGATACAGTATATTATGCGAATCAGTCTGGGGCTCATTCTTTCGATCATTTTACACGGTGCCTTCCTGGGGTATGCCCTGTTCTGGGCAGGCATTCAGGCGCCTCGTGTGAATATGGATCGTCCTGTGTACACGGTTGATCTCGTGTCGCTGGCGCCGCCCCCAGCCGGACCAGCTCCTGTGGTGGAAGTTGCTCCAGAGGTCGCACCTCAGTCAGAGGTCCCTGTGGTTGAGGCCACACCGGAATCGGCAGTTGAAGTGAAAGAAGCGCCAGTGGTTGAGGCCAAGCCTGAACCGAAGCCGGAACCTAAAGTTGAAAAGATCAGCGAGAAAAAGGTCGAAAAGAAGACCATTGTGAAAAAGAAAGAAGAGAAGCCTAAGCCAAAACCGAAACCCAAGCCAAAGCCAAAGCCGAAGAAAACGGCTGCTCAGCTAAAGAAAGAAGCATTGGCTGCTGCTAAAGCTGCTGTAAGAAAGCAGGATCAGGCTAAGAACAAAGCATTGCAAAAAGAATTGGCTGCTCTCAAGAAAAAAGAGGGTAGTGAGGTTTATGACCATGGTGGACAGCCCGGCGGTGAAGAAGGTGGTTTCGCCGGAGGCGCAGTTGGTGCTACTGGGTCCGGTCTTTCAGAGGTGTATGCCTTGATTGTTGGACAAAGCATCAAGAAGAATTGGCGCTATCCCAGTTTTTCCGGTGAGGCGAATCTTATCGTCACGGTAGAGATGGTGTTGGATAAGGACGGGAAAATTTTATCATCGAAGGTCGTAGAGTCGTCGAATAATCCAGAGTTTGATAATTCTGCACTTCGAGCCATTAGGGAAACCGAATACGTGGAACGCCCTCGCGCAGATCGCGACAGGGTACTCCGCCTTAACTTCAACAGCCAGGAACTCTCAGAGTAATCCATATGAAACGTCATTTTGTTATAAGTCTTTTCAGTCTGTTGCTTATATTAGTCGCAGTTACAGCCATGGCTGCTGGCCCATTAACCGTAGATATTCACGGTCCGGGGCAGCGTATGGTGAATATCACCATGCTTCCACCCAAGGGGCTTGATGGTTCGCCGTTGCCGGGAGCACCAGCTAAGGCTTTTGAGGAATTGGTAGCCAATAATTTGAGCTATATTCCATTCCTCAAGCTTATTCCCATGAGTGATCTGCTTGGCGGCGATCCCAGTACAGGTGTGAAGGGAAGTGAAATTGATTACAAGCCTATGCAACTTGCTCGAATCGACCTGTGTATGACCACTGGTTGGAATGGCAATTACATTGAAGCTCGAGTTTTTGAGACCTTCAGTGGACGTCGTGTTGTTGGTAAGTTGTATAAAGATATCGATGAGATGACATTGTCTCAGGCCGCGGATCGTTTTAGCTCTGCATTCCTTGAGGCCTTAACTGGCAAGAAGGGCTTTTTCGATTCCCCTATTGTTTTCGTACGTCAGCAAGGAAAGACTAAGGAAATATTCACAGTCCTGCCTCAAGGTCGTAATCTGAAACGTATTACCAAACTGGGTGGTTTTAATCTTAGCCCGGCATGGTCTGATGATGGCAGCAAAATTGCTTTTACCCACATCGGTAAATCGAAACATGAACTTGGTATTTACGATAGCAAGACTAAACGTATTACTATGCGTTCAAAGGGGCTTGGCAATACGGTTATCAGTCCCATTTTTGGCCCCAACAATCGTCTCATTGTTGCCCTGAACCGGAATGGTGCTACGAATATTTATGAACTGGATGGTAAGTTCAAACCGAAGCGGATGTTGGCACGTAGTCCGTATATTGACGTTTCTCCGAGTTTTGATCGCTCTGGTTCAAAGATGGTCTTTACCTCTGGACGAGCAGGAAATCCTCATGTTTATCTTATGGATATGAAGAGTGGAAGTGTTAGGAGAGTCACGACTACAGGCAAATATAATACTCATCCTTGCCTCAGTCCTGATGGTAGCTATGTGGCGTACACCCATCGGACATCAAATGGGCACCGTATCTATCTGCATGACCTGACTACTGGTCGGGAAAAACAATTGACCTTTGGACCGGGGAACGATGAATACCCGGCATTTGGTCCGGATGGCTATTTTGTGGCGTTTTCGTCAAGTAGGTCCGGTGAATATAAGATATACCTCTCAACGCGACATGGCGATACGCCGCGCAAGGTGTCTACTGGAAGCGGGCAGGCCTATGCTCCATCCTGGGATACCTCGTTGCAGTGGTAGCGTGTAGCGTTCAGGGTTGATTTTTATTGGAAAAAGGGTACACCTAAGTGACGGTGAATCCAGTGCTACTAAGCTCAAACGATAATGGCCGGGCGACGGCTCTACTTAAGGAGTGGGCATGAAATCGAGATGGTACCTTGCAATGATGGTCATCATGACCCTGGCGTTGGTTCTCAGCGCCGGTTGTGCCAAGAAGAAAACAACCAGCACCCCTCCCGGTGCACAGGTTGAAGTGAAAGATGATTCCAAGTGGACACCGCCTCCGCCGCCCGCAGAGCCGGAACCGAAGGTTGACGAAGCGGCTCTCGCTGCAGAAGCTGAGGCCCGCGCCAAGGCTGAAGCTGTTGGCGAGTTGACCAGTGTCACCATTCATTTTGCTTTTGATTCTTATGAGTTGAGCGCAGAATCCCGCGCTGTTCTGGCTGCCAAAGCAACTATCATGCGTCGCTACAGCATGGTCCGTGTTGTTATTGAAGGCCACACCGATGAACGTGGTACTGAAGAGTACAACCTCGCTCTTGGTGAACGTCGCGCCCGCGCTGCTTACGAGCATCTGGTCATCCTCGGTGTAGATCCTGAGCGTATGTCCATTGTGAGTTTTGGTGAAGAGCGTCCGATGAATCCGGCTCACAATGAAACTGCCTGGGCAGAAAATCGCCGTGACGAGTTTGTCGTTCAATAGACGATAAATACAATACAAGTAAAAACGCCGCTTCCAATTGGAAGCGGCGTTTTTTTATTCATTTTCTAACCAGTAGTGAAAGATAAAATCACTCGACGATTTCGTTCAAGGCGGCTTTATTGCAAGAAATACGCAATTAGATGCAGAAAGCCAAGAGCATATAAACCAGCAACACCATCATCGATCATGACACCAAGACCGCCGGGAAACGCTGTTTCTGCCCATTTGACAGGCCATGGCTTGAAGATGTCGAAGAGGCGGAATAAGGCGAATGCGAGAACAAGATACCATATGGGCATTCCTACAAAAAAGAGCAGGGTGAGCCATTGGCCAAATAATTCATCGATGATGACACATCCGGGATCTTTTTTGCCAAAGACAGTTTCTGCACGAGAACAGGCCCATGTTCCAACTACGAGTATTCCTATGAGAATGGCAATACGTCCCCACAATGGATAGGGGAGGAACAGCCATGGTGCTGCAACGATGGATGCCAAAGAGCCCCATGTGCCGGGTGCTTTGGGAAAATGGCCAATGGGACCAAGGGTTGCGAGAGCTGTGGCGAATTTGTCTATGGGAGATTCGGTGGTCATTATATTTTCCTTGCTTCAACAATCGTTGCTTCGATGAGTACGTCCAGCACGCGGGAGACGGGAAGACCTACTACATTGGTATATGATCCTCGTATTCCGGAAACCATGAATGTGCCGATACCTTGAATACCGTAGGCGCCAGCTTTGTCCATGGGCTCGCCTGTCGCGATGTATGCCTTTAATTCATCTTCATTCGAATTCCGCATGTCTACGTCTGTGCTAACGGCTTTGGTAACTCGTTCTCCATTGGGAAGCACTATGCATATCCCGGTGATAACCTGATGTGTTTGACCGGATAGAGATGAGAGCATGCTTAATGCGTCTGCTTCATCAACTGGCTTGCCCATAATGTGCTGGTCCAAGACGACAATGGTGTCAGCGCCGAGAATGATCTTGCCTTTGAAATTGGCGGCAACATCGAGGGTTTTCATCTCTGCCATACGTTTTGCGTAGATTTCAGGAGCCTCTCCCAATTCTGGCTTTGGCTCTTCTGCCTGACTCGGATGAACTTTAAAATCGAGACCAAGTTCAGCTAGGAGTTCGCGCCTGCGCGGTGAACCGGAAGCCAGAATTATTTTGTCCTTAGTAATAAAAGGGCCTTGAATTGTGCTTTGCATGATGCGGTGTATTTCCATCATATATGGTTGTTAGTCAATTCTCTGTGCGCGACGGTTTTTTGTCACTTTTGGGAACTGGTAATTGAAGGTTTATTATTATTCCATAAAAACAGAGTGTTGCAGATGTGGCAGAGTTTTTGCTTCATATCGTGCGCGGGTGGCCGCAGGAGATATTATGCAAACTATTGATACAAATTTTACCAAGAATTTCTCTTCCTTCGAACAGGTGGAAGGGCCGCCTACTGTTCGTGGAATGAACGACTGGGCTGTCCCATGGGCAGACCTGATGATGGTCATGTTCGTGCTTTTCGTCGTGTTGTTCATTTATTCCAGCAGTCATCAAGACGTGAAGATTCTGTTCAGTGAGCAAAGTAAGGGCGAAGCCCAAGCTACGAGCGCACTTGACCCGCTTATCGGGTTGATAGGGCAGATTTCCATGAAAGTAGATGGAGAAGGAAGTCAAAATTTCGTTCGCGTGGCCGATACTCAGGTAATATACCGATCCCGAGCAGATGGCGTTTCTGTCGTTCGTGAGGGGGCCAAGCGTGTTCGAGTTACATTGCGCGGGAATCTGTTCTTCGGAGCAAACAATCAAAAGCTCAAGGCAGATTCCGCGCAGTATCTCGAAGAAGTGGCTGAACTAATCAGCCTCAGTGTGGGAAGCGTCCATGTTGTCGGCTATTCGTCTGAGGATGAAGTTGCCGGGGCGAATGGCTTTTCCCTTTCTTCTGGGCGTGCTGCAGATGTGGCAGACCTCTTGATTACGTCGTTCGGTGTTAACCCCAAGCGAATTACTATTACTGGACGTGGCTCGTACTCTCCAGAGCTACCGGGAACATCGGAACATAATCAGGAAATGAATCGTCGTGTTGAAATCCTCATCATGAATGAAATTTGAATCGGTTGGAGGAAAAAATGAATAAGAAAAATGTCATCGGCGTTGTCATCAGTCTCGCAATTTTTGTTGCTAGCTTTATGCTGACAGGGGCGGCCGCAGCATATTGGAATGTTGCCGCACTTCTAGTGGTACTATCTGGTCTGACCGCCGCCATGCTCATCAGTTATCCCGTGCAACATGTTAAGAACGCTTTCATGGTTGCTCGAAATGCTTATGTCAACGGGCATGCTACATCAGAGGAAATCGTAAATACGCTGCTTGATCTTTCAGTGAAGAGTAAGGTGGACGGTGTGCTGTCTTTGGAACGCACTGAAGCTAGAGCTACAAGCTCATTCCTCAAGAATGGTCTGATTCTCTTGGTAGACAACTATAAGTCTGATGAGATTCGTGAGACACTGAATACCGAAATGGCTTTTTTCAATCTCCGCCGTCAGCAAAGTGAACGTTTTTTCCAGACCATGGCAAAAATGGCCCCGGCATTTGGTGTCGCGGGTAGTGTTATCGGACTCATTGGTCTGCTTATGGGAATCAATGATACGGCGGTAATTCTCAAGAATATTCCGGTGGCATTCATTTCTACATTGTATGGCCTTGTTCTGAGTAATCTTATTTTCTCGCCAATCGCAGAGAATATTAATTATTCGACACGCTCTGAGTTGCTTAACCAGAAGCTTGTCATGGAAGGAATCATCGCCATCAGCAAGGAACAAAATTCTTATAAGCTGGAGCGTAAGCTCACCTCCTTCCTTAGCCCGAGTGAACGTGAAGGTAAGACGGAAACTTTGCGGAAGATCACACGAAAGTATGTACAGAAGCGTCAGGCACCAGTGGAGCCAGCGACTGACGACAACGACATGCCGACCATGGCGGAGTCGACAGAAGCCGCTTAATTCATTCGACCGATTCAGTAGAAAAGGGAGCCGTTTGGCTCCTTTTTTTTTTGCCCGATTATGCTAGACTTCGCGACACGGAAGGAGACCTTTTTATGGCGAAGATTTTGGCCGCTGATATTGGTGGCACCAATAGCCGTTTTGCCTTGTTTGATGACAAGGATGATAAGCTGGTTATGGAAGATTCCATCTGGCTTGATACACACGGCGCGACAACATTTCCTGAATTGATAGATCAACTGTGGGCAAGCGAGTTCTCGGCTGCTGCTGGTGATTTTGATAGTGCTGTTCTGGCGGTGGCCGGGGCAGTTCAACACGGTGTCGAATGTCGCTACCTCCCCAATGCTCCGTGGAGTGTGGATGTACGTGATGTCGAATTCGGCACGGATAAAGCGTGCCTCATTAATGATTTTGCAGCTCAGGCCTATGCCTGTCAAACTCATGCTGTGGAAGATGCGCTCGTGGTTCAGGATGGCGTCCCTTTAAGCGATGGTGTCATTGGTGTTATCGGTGCGGGAACCGGACTCGGATATTCCGCATTGCTTCCCACTGACTGCGGCTGGACTGCGCTCGCCTCAGAAGGAGGGCATATGGCTTTCCCTTTTACAGGTAAGGAAGAGCAAGAGTATGCCGAGTTTAATCGTAAAGAGAGTGGGCGTAATTGGGCAGAGGGTGATAGTGTGGTCACCGGTTTAGGATTGTCACTTACGCACAAGTTCTTAACAGGTGAAGAATTGTCTCCCAAAGAAATTTCGGACCAGATTTCACCGGAAAGCGAAACCACGAAATGGTATGCTCGTTTCTACGCTAGGGCCTGTCGTAACTGGGCTATCGCCTTGATGTCCGAAGGTGGGTTGTATATCGCTGGAGGTATTGCTGCGAAAAACCCCATGTTTGTCAACGTACCTGAATTTTTGGAAGAATTTCATAATTCTCATGTTTATTCCGATTTTCTTCATTCTGTACCGATTCGGCTGAATACCAATGAAGAAAGTGGGCTGCTCGGTGCAGGGTTCTATGGATCGCAACTGTTGAGTGGCTAGGAGGCTGAATGCAAGCTGGTGTAGTCAAACGAATAGGGATTGTCGCTGTTATTGCTGCGTTGATCGCTTGTTATTTTGTTTTTGATTTTGGGCAGTATTTTTCGCTGGATTACCTCAAGGAATCTCGTGAGCGATTCCAGGGATTGTATGCTGAGCATACATTTGTAGTTATCGGAGTATATTTTCTTGTTTACGTAACAGCCACGGCGTTGGCTCTGCCTGCTGCTACGGTTATTACCCTCGCTGGCGGTGCGCTTTTTGGGCTTTGGACCGGAGTACTCATTGTTTCCTTCGCCAGTACAATCGGTGCGTCCGTGGCGTTTCTGGTGTCTCGTTACCTGTTGAAAGATTGGGTTCAGGCGAAGTTTGGCGACAAACTGGCCAAGATTAATGACGGCATTGAAAAGGACGGGGCATTCTACCTGTTCACACTCCGGCTGATTCCGGTATTTCCTTTCTTTGCCATTAACACCGTGATCGCGCTGACTCCCATACGACTACGGACATATTATTGGGTGTCGCAGATTGGCATGTTTCCGGCTACGGTGGTGTACGTTAATGCTGGTAAGGAGATAGGGCAGATCGACTCCCTTTCCGGTCTGTTGTCCCCCAGCCTTATTATTTCTTTCGCGATTCTTGGCATATTTCCTCTCGTCATGAAGAAAGTGCTTGGTTGGTACCAGGCCAGGAGGCAGAGTAATGGCTAATTATGATTACGATATAGGTGTGATCGGTGGCGGTGCAGCAGGTTTGACTGTTGCCGCAGGCGCTTCTCAATTGGGTGTAAAAACACTGCTTATTGAAAAAGAGCCCAAGCTGGGCGGTGATTGTCTGCATTATGGTTGTGTACCGAGCAAAGCTCTGATCAAGTCTGCTTCTGTTTATCATAAAATGCGTCATGCCGAGGATTATGGCCTACCCAAGGTCAATCTACCTCCGGTCGATTTTAAGCAGGTGACTGATCGGATTCAGTCAATCATTGATACTATTCAGGTGCATGATTCTGAAGAACGTTTTTGCAGCCTTGGTGTGAAAGTCGAGTATGGTGAAGCTTCTTTTGTGGATGATCACGTGGTGGAGTTCAATGGCAAGCGAGTGTCAGCCAAGTTCTGGGTATTGGCCACAGGCTCTGAGGCTGTAGGTTTACCTATTCCTGGCTTGGATAAGATCGACTATTGGACGAACAAGGACATATTTACGCTGGAAGAGCTTCCGTCATCACTCATCGTGGTGGGTGGTGGGCCTATTGGTTGCGAAATGGCGCAGTCATTTGCTCGACTTGGTTCTGATGTCCGTATTCTTCAACGGAATTGTCAGGTTCTCGCTGCAGAAGATGAAGATATGGCTGAGATCGTTCAGGATGCATTCAAGGGTGAAGGCATTGGATTAGATCTGTGCGCGGACACAAAAGAAATTCGCGCTGTCGATGGTGGTTACGAGGTTGAGTATGAATGTGAAGGCTCGACTCGTATCATCAAGGCGGATAAGATTTTAGTGGCAGCAGGGCGTGCACCCAGTATTGGTAGCTTGAAGCTTGAAAATGCAGGCGTTGAGTATGATCTACGTGGTGTGAATGTAGATAATCGACTGCGCACAAGCCAGAAGCATATCTTTGCAGCGGGTGATATTACCGGAAAATATCAATTTACTCATGCTGCAGGATATGAGGGTGGAATTGTTATTTCCAATGCTGTTTTCAGGTTGCCGCGTAAAGTCGACTATACTTGGTTGCCATGGTGCACCTACACGGAACCAGAATTGGCGAGTGTCGGTATGAATGAAAAAGCAGCCAAGAAAGCTGAAATTGAATACACGATTTATGAAGAAAAGTTCGTTGATAATGATCGCGCTCAGGCCGAAGGAGCTACTGCTGGTAAGATAAAGTTAGTGCTCGATAAGAAAGAAAAGCCACTTGGAGTGCAGATTGTTGGGCATCACGCTGGAGAGCTTGCCGCCGAATGGGTGGCTGCGTTGAACGCCAAGGCAGGGCTTTCTACATTGGCTTCAGCTATGCATCCTTATCCCACTGTTAGTGAAATCAATAAGCGGGTTGCGAGCAAGGTTTTATCGCCTAAACTCTTTTCGGATAAAGTTCGTAAAACTCTTGGATTTATTTTTGATTACAAAGGGCGCGCCTGCACCCTTGATTAATCGGTCAAAGAAAGCTAAGTGACCCACTTCATTTCGCGCAAGAGGAGCCATACATATGGGTGATAAAAGTCGATATCAAAAGATGTTTCCTGTTTCATGGGATCAACTTCACCGGGATTGCCGGGCACTTTCCTGGCGACTGATGGAAAGAGGGCCGTGGAAAGGCATCATTGCCATTACTCGTGGTGGCTTGGTCCCTGCGGCCATTCTTGCTCGCGAGTTGGATATCCACCTCATCGATACCATCTGCCTGTCCAGCTATAATTGGAAAGAGCAGGGGGAAGCCAATATCCTTAAAACCATCGACAATGATGGTGAAGGTTGGCTCTTGATTGATGATCTGGTTGATACCGGAAATACAGCAAAAATCTGCCGTGACATGGTGCCCAATGCGCACTTTGCCACTGTATACGCCAAGCCTGCCGGACGTCCTATGGTCGAGACTTACATTACTGAAGTCAGCCAGGACACTTGGATTCTCTTTCCTTGGGATGCAGGTTCCCAGTTTGTCGAGCCCATCAGTCAGACGGGCGACTAGAAAAAAGCGAAAAAAAGTTCTGCAATAAATTTGGTTGGGTAGAGTTGGTCGCGCTCTTAGAGGTATTGCCCATATGAGCGTGGTGGGATATTGGATTTCGATCTAATCGTTACAGGAGAGGTTTTTCATGAGGAAGTTGCTGAAGTTGTGTGTCGTCGTTGCCTCCATGGCTATGATGTTGTCCCTGTTCGCCTGCGCAGAAGCGCCCCAGGAAAAGAAAGCCGAGGAAGCTCCCAAGGCCGAAGCTGAGGCTCCCAAAGATGCGCCTAAGACCATCAAGGCTGGATTCGTTTACGTTTCCCCTGTTGGTGATGCAGGCTACTCCTACGCCCACGATCAGGGCCGTAAAGCTGTTGAAGCTCTTGATTGGGCTACCACCTCTTATGTTGAGTCCGTGCCGGAAGGCGCTGATTCCGAGCGTGTTATTCGTAACATGGCTCGCAAAGAGTTCGACGTAATCTTCACTACTAGCTTCGGCTACATGGATCCGACCATCAAGGTCGCCAAGGAATTTCCCGGTGTTGATTTCATGCATTGTTCCGGCTTCAAGAAGTCTGAGAACGTCAACAACTTCTTCGGTCGTATTTACCAGTCCCGTTACCTGACCGGCCTGGTGGCTGGCGCCATGACTAAGACCAACAAGCTTGGTTACGTGGCAGCTTTCCCCATCCCGGAAGTTATTCGTGGCATCAACGCTTACGCTCGCGGTGTTCGTGAGATGAACCCGGAAGCTGAAGTCCGTGTTGTCTGGACCAAGACTTGGTACGATCCTGCACTGGAAAAAGACGCTGCTAAGTCCTTGCTGGACGCTGGTTGCGACGTTATCGCACAGCATCAGGATTCCCCGGCTCCGCAGGAAGCAGCTCAGGAAGCAGGTGCTTACTCTGTTGGTTACAACACCGATATGGCTTCTTTCGCTCCCAAGGCTCACCTGACCGCCGCCATCTGGAACTGGGCTCCCATGTACGTCAAGACTGTTGAAGCAGTTCGTGATGGTTCCTGGAAAGGCAATCAGTCCATGTGGTGGTCCATGCAGGACGGCGTTGTAGACATCGCTCCCATGGGGCCGATGGTTCCTGAAGATGTTAAAGCCAAGGTAAATGCTCACAAAGCAGAGCTTCAGGCTGGCAACGACACAATCTTCGCTGGTCCGATCAAGAATCAGAAGGGCGAAGTCATTATCGCCGAAGGCGCATCCGCAACCGATGGCGAGCTGCTCGGCATGACTTGGTTTGTGGAAGGCGTTGTCGGTACCACCGAATAACAACGGCGTGCTGTGTTTAAGATAAGAAAAAGAGATAATCCCTGGAAGTGGGGCGCCCTGGTTATATTCCTGGGCGCCCTGCTCTTTTCCCTTGGGATTAGCTGCCTGCTTCTCGTAGGCCAGGGTAAGGACGCTTTCGAGGGGATGTATATCCTCTGGCAGGGCAGTTTCGGCAATCTGTGGGCGCTTGAAGGAGCATTGCTTAAGGCGATTCCGCTCTTCCTTTGTTCACTTGGCGTTGCCGTGGCGTTTCGCATGCAGATTTGGAATATTGGTGCGGAAGGTCAGTTCGCCCTCGGTGCCATTGGTGCCACATGGATGGCTTTGAGCTTTCCCGATTTGCCGAGTTTCATCCTGATGCCGCTCATGTTCATCATGGCATTCATACTTGGTGGATTGTGGGCTCTTATCCCCGCAGTTCTCCGCCTGAAGCTACGCGTGAATGAAATTATTTCTACGCTAATGCTTAATTATATCGCTATACTGCTGCTTGATTATCTTGTCTTTGGTGTATGGAAGGACCCGGCTAGTTTCGGCTTCCCGATGACACCCGAATTTTCTGCCGCCGCTATTATCGACGGCATCGGTTCCAGTCGTGTGCACTGGGGCTTATTCTTTTGCTTGATTGTTGGTGTGGGGTTGTGGGGCTTCATGCGCTACACTCGTCTTGGGTTTGAACTCCAGGCCAGTGGTGAGGGCGCTCGTGTCGCCAAGTACGCCAAAATCCGTTACGGCATGCTCGTTATGCTCGTTATGTGCCTTTCTGGTGGTTTTGCCGGATGGGCCGGATGTGTCGAGACTTCCGCTGTACTTAATCGTCTTCAGCCAAGTTTGATGGTTGGGTATGGCTACACCGCAATCGTTGTTGCGTGGCTTGCTCGCTTGGAGCCACTGAACATCGCCTTTGCTTCATTCTTACTTGCTGCTTTGCGAGTCGGTGTTGAGAACTTACAGCTTGAACTTCAGGTTCCCGCCGCTTTCGGTGTTATCATGGAAGGTATGATTCTTCTGACTGTTTTGGCTGGTCAATTCTTCCTTCTGTATACGTTGGAGCGAAGACGCTCCAAGGAGCGGTAAACGGCTATGTGGGAATTTTTGATACCGCTGTTTGCTGCTACTGTGCAGTCTGGTACGCCCATTCTCTACGCGACATTGGGCGAGATGATGACCGAGAAGGGCGGCGTTCTGAATCTAGGTGTGGAAGGCATCATGTCTGTGGCCGCACTGGCTGCCTTTTTGACCAGCATGACCACGGGCTCTCCTTGGCTTGGCTTTGTCGCTGGCGGCATAGCAGGGATGGGCATGGCTTCAATCCATGCTTTTGTCTGTGTTACCTGTCTTGGCAATCAAGTTGTATCCGGCTTGGCTATCACTATCCTCGGTTTGGGCCTGACGAATTTTCTCGGCGTTCCGTACGTAGGCTTGCCTGCACCCGGCTTTAATCCCTTTGATTTTCCGCTGCTTTCCCAGATTCCGGTGATCGGTGATATTTTCTTCAAGCATGATATGCTCGTGTATGTTTCATTCGTGATTCCAGTGTTGTTCTGGTTCTTTTTCAAACGTACCAGTCTTGGGATTCACGTAGCTGCAACGGGTGAAATGCCTGCTGCTGCTGGAGCTGCTGGCCTCAAGCCTATCGCACTTCGTTACTTCGCGGTCATCGTCGGTGGTTTCCTGATCGGACTTGGTGGTGCATATCTTTCTCTCGCATACACCCATCTCTGGACAAATGGCTTGGCTGGCGGCCGAGGTTGGATCGCTGTGGCATTAGTCATCTTTGCCTTTTGGCGTCCTGGCAGGGCGGTAGCTGGTGCATACCTGTTTGGTGGTGTCATGGCATTTCAGCTCAGGCTCCAGGCATTTGGAACAAATCTGCCTTCATCATTACTGCTCATGCTCCCATACATTTTGACTATTCTTGTACTGATCATTTCTGCAGCACGTGGCAGCCGCATCGACGCGCCAGCTGCTCTTGGCACCAACATTGAGCCGGAGGGATAGGAAATGGTTATGTTTGCCCGTCCTCATGGAATCCGTTCTTTGCCAGAAGGAGCCAAGCCTGTTGTCAAACTGAATGGACTGACAAAACGGTTTGGTAAAGTTGTTGCCAATGACTCTATCACCCTTGATATTTATCCGGGCCGTATTAAAGCGTTGCTCGGAGAAAACGGTGCTGGTAAGTCCACCATGATGAGTATGCTTGCCGGGCGCTATGTACCTGATGAAGGGCATATTGAGGTGGATGGCAAGCCTTTGAAATTTACCTCCTCCAAAGATGCTATCGCCGCAGGGATTGGCATGGTTTACCAGCATTTCATGTTGGTCGACTCCATGACTGTGGCTGAGAATGTTCTCTTGGGACAGGAAGGCTCATTCTTCGTTAATCCTAAGGAAATGGTGGAGCGGGTTGGCAAAATTGCTGATGAATACGGATTGGATATTGATCCTAGCGCATACATTAGTGATCTCTCCATGGGTGAACGACAGGTGGTTGAGATTCTCAAGCTGTTGTACCGTGAAAGCCGAATTCTAATTTTCGATGAACCTACGGCTGTACTCACTCCCGAAGAGACCAACCGTTTGTTCGAAGCGCTGTGGCGTATGACCGAGCAGGGTAAGTCCATCATTTTTATTAGCCATAAGCTTGAAGAAGTTCTGGCTATTGCTGACGAGATCGCCATTCTTCGACGTGGTCGAATTGAAGGCGAGCTAGATCCGCAGGGGATTGAATCCAAAGCAGATCTTGCCTCTCGTATGGTTGGCAAGGAAGTCCTACTTGAGGTTGATAAAGAGCCTGCTGAAATTGGTGATACCGTATTGGAAATCACTAATCTCACTGGAATTGGGCTTAAGGATATCGACCTAAAAGTTCATAAAGGCGAGATTGTCTCTATTGTGGGTGTCGCGGGTAATGGACAGAAACCTCTGGTTGAAGCCGTTACAGGACTCATCAAACCGCCTCTAGATACAGTGTTTATTATGGGACAACCGTGGCGTAAATTCTTTGCAGAATCTACATGGAACCGCTCCATGTGCTATATTCCTGAGGATCGTCTCGGGCTTGCTTCATTAAAAAATCAAAATCTCGTCGATAATCTCTTATTGACCACTCGAAAGGGCTTTTCCAAAGGTGTCTGGCTGAACAAGAAGAAAGCCGAGAAAGACACTGAAATGCTCATTAAGAAGTTCGACATCCGTCCGGGCCGTATCCACGCTTTGGCGTGGCAGCTGTCTGGCGGCAACCTGCAGAAGGCTGTTTTGGCTCGTGAACTTTTCCGAGAACCAAAACTTATTGTAGCAGAGCAGCCGACACAGGGATTGGATGTTTCTGCGACAGAAGAGGTCTGGAAGCGATTGCTTGAAGCCAGAGATATGGCTGGCGTGTTGATTGTTACGGGTGATCTTAATGAGGCTGTACAGCTTTCTGACCGCATTGCAGTTATCTACCGGGGAGAGATCCTTGGCATACTCGACACAAGCGATCCCGACGTTATCAACAAGATAGGTCCTCTGATGGCCGGTGTTGTTGACTAATCTTGGATTTAATATTTTCAAGCCATTCGGCTTGGTATTCTAACTATTCACCTCAAGGAGAATGATATGAAGTTCAACAAAATTTTTGCAACCACGTTGATGGTTCTGGCTCTGCTGTTGGGTGCTTTCGCACTGTCCGCATTTGCTGGTTCCACTCTGGAGAAAGTCAAGGCTGCCGGTGTGATTACCGTTGGTAACAGCCCTGATTACCCGCCGTTCGAATCTATTGGTGACAATGGTGAACGCGTTGGCTTTGATGTTGATCTGTTGAAAGCTATCACCAAGAAAATGGGTGTGGAGATCAAGTGGGTCACCATGGATTTCGCTGCTATCGTTACCGCCACCCAGAGCGGCCAGGTAGACATGGGAATGTCTGGCTTTAGCATCACTCCGGATCGTGCCAAGCAGGTAAGTTTTTCCGCTCAGTACATTGCCAGCGGTCAGGTTATTGTTGTCCGCAACGATTCCGACATCAAGTCCGTTGAGGAATTGAAGGGTAAGAAAATCGCAGTACAGCTCGGTACCACTGGCGAGCAGCAGGCTGACAAGATTGAGGGTGCTACTGTTGTTAAGCCCGAGAGCTACAACATCGCTTTCATGATGCTGAATAACAAAGCTGCTGATGCTGTTATCGCTGACCTGTCTGTTGCTGACCAGTTTGTTAAGCGCGGCACCTTCAAGCGTACCGGCGAGCCGCTGTCTTACGAAGAATTCGCTATGATTTCTCGCAAGGGCAATGAGACTCTTTTGGATGCCCTGAACAAGGCTCTGGAAGAAGTGAAGAAAGATGGCACCTACGCTGCTATCGTCAAGAAGTGGAATCTGTAGTTTAGAGTGATATAAGCCGGGAGGGACATCTCTCCCGGCTTTTTTTGAGGAGTGGGCTATGGATTTTTCGCTCGTATTTAAACATTATGACATGCTTCTTACCGGAGCATTGGCAACTTTGCAGGTCACCTTTGGTGCGCTTGCCATGGGGCTTGTACTTGGCACTATTGCTGGTACATGTCGTATTAGCCGCCGGTTCACCGTTCGTATTTTAGCGGATGCGTATATTCAGATTATTCGCGGCACTCCCATGTTGCTTCAAATTTTCTTTTTCTATCTCGGATTTCCGCAGATTTACATGATGGTGACCGGTGATGGAATTACACCAGACCCGCTTATCACTGGTATGATTGCTCTGGGTATTAATAGTGGCGCATACAATGCTGAGATCATTCGTGCGGGCATCCAGTCCATCAATAGAGGACAGATGGAAGCTGCACGAGGAACTGGTCTCGGCCATACACAGTCGATGATCTACGTCATCCTGCCTCAGGCATTGAAGCGTATGATTCCGCCCTTGGGTAACGAGTTGATCGTTTTGCTTAAGGATTCATCACTTATTTCCACCATCGGTGTGGCCGAATTGATGTACTCCGCCAAGGTGTTGGGAGCACGTTACTACACATACGTTCCGTTCCTGATCGGTGCAGGTTGTATTTATTTAGCACTGACATTTACCTTCTCCAGGTTCTTTAATGCTCTTGAGAAGAAACTTTCTGCAGGCAGCGGTGCCCGTGAAAGTGATGGTGCTGTTCCCGATCTGGGATAGTTATCGCTTGTTTGACGACATTGAAGCCCCTCTTGGTTTTTACCCGGAGGGGCTTTCTTTTCTCTCTAGTTCAAAGTATTTGCATATGACGAAGGAGAAGCTGTGAAGAATACTTTTTATTCCGATTTCGATACTGAGTGGATTGGTCGTGGCCAATCAAAAAATGTGAAAGGCCGTACGCCGTTTGAGCAGGATCGAGACAGAATTATCTATTCTCCTGCATTTCGTCGGTTACAATCCAAGACGCAGGTCTTTTTATCTGGCGAATTCGATTTTTATCGGACTCGTTTGACTCATTCCATTGAGGTTTCACAGATCGGTCGCTCCATCGTGAATCACTTGAATCGATCATCAAAGGAATTGGGTGATGACTTCCATATTGATCAGGATTTAGTGGAATCTATTTGTCTTGCTCATGACATAGGGCATCCATCTTTTGGGCATGCTGGAGAGCAGGTCTTAAACGAAATGATGTTGGAATCGGGCGGATTTGAAGGTAATGCGCAGAACTTACGTATACTGGTAGACCTGTTTTATCGAGACAAAGTGAAGTGGTCAGGGATGAATCCCACACGCGCATTTCTTGATGGGATGTTAAAATACAAAACGTTATTTGCGGATTCTGAGAAAAAGAAAAATCATTTCATTTACGATTTTCAAAGCGATATTCTTGATTTTGTCTGTCCTGAGAATGGTTTTAAATCGATTTGTGGCTCTGAAAAAGAGCTAAACTCATTTAAGTCAGTAGAGTGTCGGATCATGGATTGGGCAGATGATATTGCGTATTCCATCCATGATCTTGATGATGGCATTCGGGCGGGTTTTATTACTGTAAAGAAAATACGTAATTGGGCAGAGGTTAAGGATACAGACTATACTGGGCAGGACCAGGCCTTTATAGATGATCTGTGTGCCGCTGTATTAGATGATTCTTTTAGTTCTTTTCTTGCTCGATTGATCGGTGAATTTATCCATGCGACCCAGTTAGTCCGGCGAGAGAATTCTCTTTCAGCGAAAACCAATCGCTATTCTTTTGATATCTCTTTGGATCAGGATAGTAAAAATTTGTGCACGTTGTTGAAGATGTTGGCAATTAATTTGGTTTTCCATACACCGCAAGTTCATCAATTGGAATTCAAGGGTGGGCGTATTCTGCGCAAGCTCTTTACCGTCCTTCAAGAAGAGTATGTTGGAACGGCTTCTCCTCAGTATCAATTGTTGCCAGCACATTATCATAATGCGTTACGAGGAAGAGGGGAGCATGAACAGCGGCGTATGTTGTGCGATTACCTTTCCGGCATGACTGATGGATTTGTTGTTCGAACTTACAAGCGTTTGTTTGATCCTGAGTTTGGTTCCATAGTGGATCTAATATAAGTGTGAAACCTCCTTAATGTGATTAATAATTGAGTTTGTTTATTAGGTTGGCTAGCGTGCTTTTTAAGGAAATAATATGCACGTTATAGAATGGAATGAAGTCAACTCGGTTGGTGTTGCCTCGATTGATGAACAACATAAGGTTTTAGTGGCCATTACGAATAAATTATTCCAGGCAATACTGGACAATCGTGGAATTGTCGTCTTGATGGGTGTTCTTCGTGAATTGGAGGAGTATGTTAAAACACACTTCTCTTACGAAGAAGAGCTGATGCGCCGATATGGGTATTCTCCTTTGGAGCTTGAAGAACACATAGCGGAGCATCGCGCATTACAGAAGCAGGTCTCTGATTTCGCTGATGAAGTTGGAAAGGAAGAAGATACGCTTGATATTGAGGTGTTCGATTTTCTCAGAGACTGGATGGATGTACATCTCTGTGAAACAGACATGAAATACAAGGATTTTTTTAAGAACAAAACAATCCTGTGATTTGTAAAGCAAAAGAACCGCTTTTCAGCGGTTCTTTTTTTATTACTATTCTTTCTCTTCCTGAATGACTTCTATGTCTTCCTGATTAAGGATTACTTCCCGTCCCTCAGCATTCTTGAACTTGTATGTTTCTGATTGAACGTCGTATTCAAGCGGTCCGTTAGAAGTGTAGTTTTGGCCTGATTTAGTGGTTACTTGGTAGTTCTTTGATCCACAGCCTGCCAGCATGAAAACGAGCAGTAGTGATGCGAGTATCGTAATTACGTGTTTCATATCATTTCCTCTCGGTTGAATGAAAGATTTGGATCTATATACAGGTTGCTCATCATTTTTTGCAACCCCTATTTTGTAGGAACTATTTCTTGATTAATATCCAAGCAAACTTGCGGCGTTACCCAGAATCTTTTCAATTTCGCTATCTGATATGGTGAGTCGTTTCTTTAGAGTGTTGATCTCTTGTGTAGGATCAAAGAGAGGGTAGTCACTCCCAAAGAGAATGCGTTCAGTCCCAAAACGCTGAAAAAGAGTATTGAGTGTAGCGTCATCTACAAAGTCTGTAACACTGGATGAGTCCACATAAACGTCTGTATTGCTAAGATGCTCAAGTGATTCACTCCAGTGTTGATATCCACCCATATGAGCTGCAATAATTACTGGTTTAGGAAATGCTTTACGAAGTGCTGCAAGCTTGCGTGGGCATGACGGATTTTCGTCTGGGGGGAGTGTGTCTCCAACATGAAAAAGGCAGATGAAACGGTCCTGAATCATTTCCATGATATTATACAGATTTTCATCGTCCATGCGGAAGCCTTGAAAATCTGGATGAAATTTCAATCCTTTGACGCCATGACGCTCTAAACGATCCAACTCAGCTTCCATACGATCAAATCCAGGGTGGACTGTGCCGAATGGGATCAACTCTTCGTAGGTTTCCTTAATGTGAAGTGCCCAGTTATTGGCAGGGACAACTTGAGCAGGTGCTGTGGCTGCTGTTAAAACAATACTCTTCTCTATTCCAGCTCGCAACATTCGTGCAATTAGGTCATCGGTTAGGCCCGGGCCTACCGGAGTGATGGAATAATGCCCCTCAAGTTGGGAGAGGACCTTCTGAGCAATTTTCGGATGGAATACGTGAGTGTGTGCGTCGATAAACATAGCCGTTTACATGCCAGATCGTATCCAGCATGTAAACGGTTGTTTAAATATGGAAATAGAATGGAAAGAGGATTAGTCGAACAGTTCTTTCAACCAATCAGGGATTCGTGTGGGTTTGCCTTCGTGATTGACGATAGCGTGCTCAGTCATGCCTGTGGCGTGAAGGACAGTTTTGTCTTTGTTCCATACTTCATACGAGAAGATAGTTGAAACTCGTTTCCATTGGCTGATACCGACTCGAACGTAGATTTCATCGTCAAAACCAATCGGCTTACGATAACGGGATTGAGCTTCACGAACGGGCATGATGATACCGCGCTTTTCCACTTCAGCATAGCTCATGCCATGCTCGCGGATGAAGAAGCTGCGTGCACGCTCGTAAATATGCAGATACTCTGCATAATAGAGTACACCCATGGTATCTGTTTCGCCGTAGGAAACGAAGTGCTTATACCAGCTTTGGGATGTGACGAATTCAATCTTCGGAGCCATTACTTTTTACCGACCTTTTCAAGGGCGTATGACAATAGCTCAAAGCCTTTTTCCAGCTTCAAGCCAGTGCTATTTGCGGACTTCTCAGAGAATTCGTCAACACCAGATGCGTCGCAACCAGTCCCATTGATGATAAAGGGAACTGCATCCATTGTATGAGTGCGTTCCACAATTGGCGTGAAGTGGTCACATGTAACGATCCAGGCGATCTCTTCATCTTTAAGCGCTTCCCGCAAGGGGGCAACAACTCGGGCATCAAAACGGGTGATTGCTTCGACCTTGTCAGCTGTATCGCCGCCATGACCACATTCATCCGGGCCTTCGAGATGGACAAATACGAAATCGTTTTCTTTAAGGAATTCAAGAGCAGCTTCGACTTTGCCCTCATAGTTTGTATCAAGCAGGCCGGTTGCACCTTCAACATCTATAACAGCCATGTTGGAGGCGTTACCCAGTCCCTTGATGAGATCTACTGCAGAAATGACTGCACCATCCAGCCCAAAGGTTTCTTTGAAATCCGGAAGGTTAAGCGGGCGCCCTTGTCCCCACGGCCAGATGGAATTGGCCATGGACATGTTAATGCCTCGATCACCCAGAATTTCCTTGGATTCAAAGAGAAGATCCCACAGGAAAGGGCTTCGGGAGTAAGCGCGTAGGTCAAGTTTGATCGATTTATCCGTAATATCATGCGGCGGATTAATGTTGATTTCTGCATCAGGATCGTTAGCGCCGTCTTTTTGCACCAAAAGGTGGCGGTACTGAATTCCGGGATAGAATTTGTACCGGTCGTCGCCAAGGCGTTCCTGAAGCGTTTCAACTACCGGGCGAGACACCTCGCTAGAGATGTGTCCGGAAGAATAATCACGCATGATACCGTCAATATTGAGCTGAGAGACTGTAACCAGATTCAAACGCCAAACAAGGTCATCTGGATCAAGTTTAAGCCCTTGGGCAGCCGCTTCAATTGGGCCGCGTCCCGTATGATATTCAGCCGGGTCAAAGCCGAGAAGTGACATGTTGGCAACATCAGAACCGGGCTGCATTCCTTCCGGCACAGTCTGGGCAACGCCAACAATACCATTCTTCGCCATCTCATCCATATTGGGTGTGACAGCGGCTTCCATGGTTGTCTTACCGCCCAACTCATCAAGCGGATAACCGCCCATGCCGTCGGCAATGAGGTATACTATTTTCATTTATGATCTCAATTAGAGGATTCGGAATGTCACACAGGGCTCAACAGTGAAGTCCATGGCGTCAAGTTCGTTGACAACCGTGGCTACTGATTTCGCCTTGGTTTCGTGACTAATGATGACCAACGGTACACCTTCGGCTCCAGCCTCACCTTTCTGTACTGCCTGAGCGATGGATACGCCGTTTTCAGACATGGATTTGGTGACTGCCGCCATGACGCCTGTGCGGTCCTGCACGGTGAATCGGAAGTAGTACTTGGATTCCGATTCTGCAGGAGGCAGGATGTTGGCTTTTGTAATTGGCTGATTGCCGAATCCTGTGTTGTCCGGGGCATCGCATGTACCATTTATCTGACGAGCCAGATTCATGATGTCTGCGAGGACTGCACTGCCTGTGGGCAGATCGCCTGCACCCTGACCATGAAGCATGATCGGGCCGACTGCGTTACCTTCCAGGCGGACTGCGTTGTAGTTGCCGCCAACTCTTGCGAGCAGGTAGGTGTATGGAACCAGAGCAGGGTGAACGCCTGCTTCAAGCTGGCCATTTACATCCATGACATGAGCCAGAAGCTTCACGCGATAGCCGAATTCGCGGGCAAATTCGATATCCATTGCGGTGACTCCGGTGATGCCCTGAATGGGAAGCTCTGAAAGAGGGTAGTCAACGCCGTAGGCCATGCGGATAAGTACGCACAGCTTGTGGGCTGTATCAAAGCCTTCAATATCGAAGGTCGGATCAGCCTCGGCGTAACCGAGATCCTGCGCGTCAGCCAAGGCAGAATCAAAATCCATGCCCTTGGTGGTCATTTCGGAAAGAATATAGTTGGCTGTGCCGTTCATGATGCCAAGCATTTGCTTAACTTCATCACCAGCAAGGCTTTCTTTCAAGGTTTGGACAATGGGAATACCACCTGCGCAGCTTGCCTCGAACATGAGGCCCACATTGTTTTCTTTGGCCGCTTCAAACAATTCCAAGCCGTGCTCAGCGAGGAGGTGTTTGTTGGCGGTGACGACATGTTTGCCAGCAGCAAATGCTTTGAGCATGAGGTCTTTGGCTGTGTCCAGTCCGCCCATAAGCTCAACGAAAATGTCGATGTCGCTATTGATCATCTCGTCTGGATTATCTGTATAGATGACATCCGGGCCGAGATCGAAAGCGCGTTTTTTATCCAGATCACGTACGAGGACGGATTTGATTTCAATGCGTTTGCCAAGTTTCTTGCCAATACGCTTTGCATTCATATCAAGAATCTTGGCGAGGCCAGAACCAACTGTGCCAAAGCCACCAAGACCAAGTTTTATAACGTCCATAAGTTACCCCTTTGCGAAGAATTTTCGCAGGTTGCGGACAGCCTGATTGGTGCGGTGACGGTTCTCTACAAAGCTGAAACGAACGTGGTCATCACCGTATTGGCCGAAACCAAGACCGGGTGAGACGGCGACTTCCGCTTCTTTAAGAAGCATTTTTGAGAACTCGACAGAACCCATGTTTTTGAATTCCTCTGGGATTGGAGCCCAGAGGAACATAGTCGCCTTGGGCGGGGTAACTTCCCAGCCGATGCGATTCAGGCCTTCGCAGAGGGCGTCGCGACGATCTTTATATACATCCATAATATCTTGAACGTGACCGTCCATTTCATCTTGGGTAAACTGTGGGTCGTCGCCAAGATCGCCATTGAGAGCACAAGCAGCCGCAATCTGAATGGGCTGATAAATACCGTAATCAAGGTAGGATTTGATGCGGGTCAGGGCATTGACCATATCTGGATTACCAACGCAGAAACCGACGCGCATGCCAGCCATGGAGTAGCTCTTGGTCATGGAGAAGAATTCCACACCTACATCTTTGGCACCTTCAGCCTGCATGAAGCTGGGGGCCTGATATCCATCGAACACGAAGTCTGCGTAAGCAAGGTCATGAATGACGTACAGGTCGTGTTCCTTGGCAAAGTCCACGATACGTTGGAAGAACGGGAGTTCAACACACTGCGTTGTGGGGTTGTGCGGGAAGTTGATGATCAGCAGTTTCGGCTTGGGCCATGTGTGCTTGACGGCGGTTTCAAGGTTTTCAAAGAAATCCTGTCCCGGACCGATGGGAACACGGCGTACGTCTGCACCAGCAATGATGGATGCATACGGATGAATGGGGTAGGCCGGATCTGGTGCGAGAACAACATCACCGGGGCTCAGCATGGCAAGGGCCAAATGAGCCAAGCCTTCTTTAGCTCCCATGGTGACGCAAATTTCTTGATTGCGATCCAGAGAAACATCATAGCGGCGGTAGTACCAATCACAAGCTGCTTTACGCAGGCCTTTGATACCTTTTGACGCAGAATATTTAGAGTTGCCGGGCTTGTACGCCGCCTCTGTAAGCTTGTCGAGGATGGGCTTTGGTGTGGGCACATCAGGATTGCCCATACCCAGGTCGATGATATCCGCGCCCGCGTGGCGCATCTTCATTTTCAACTCGTTAACCTGGGCAAAAACATAGGGGGGCAGTCGATCGACTCTAGCAAACTTGGACATGACGTAAAACTCCTCAATCTATTAATAGTACAATCCAAATTTCTTACTCGCGGGGCTGCCTGCTGTCAAAATGAAAATGGATGAATTTGTTTGCCACACATTTTGAAGTTGTCAGTCCTTCTCGCTGAACTATCTTGACCTTGCGTTAACTTTTTCATAGCGTCCTTGTTCCATAGATGAAATAGAGCGACGTTTCGTCGTAGAAATAGGAAGGAGATTCACATGGTCCAGAAGTCCGAAACAATTTGGTTTGATGGTAAACAGGTTCCTTGGGATGAGGCTAATGTCCACGTCCTGACTCATACACTGCACTATGGTGCAGGCGTTTTTGAAGGCATCCGTGCTTACGAGTGCGCTGATGGTAGTTCCGAGGTTTTCCGCCTCGAAGAACACATGGTTCGCCTGATCAATTCCGCTAAAATTTTGGGCATCAAGGTGCCTTACACTGCTGAGGAATTGACCACGGCAGCTGTAGAAACTTTGAAGCTGAACAAGCTGGCTGGCGCATATGTTCGTCCGTTGGTCTTCATCGGTGATGGCGCTATGGGGGTTCACCCCGGCGACAACCCGATTCGTACCATCATCGCAACATGGCCTTGGGGGGCGTACCTTGGTGATGACGCGCTGGAAAACGGTATTGCCGTTAAGTGCAGCACGTTTAACCGCCACCACGTTAACGTTATGATGACCAAGTCTAAGGCTTGCGGTAACTATGTAAACTCCGTCCTCGCCAAGACTGAGGCTGTTGCTGATGGTTACCACGAAGCTATTCTCCTCGACACCACCGGACATGTCTCCGAAGGTTCCGGCGAGAACATCTTCATGGTCAAGAATGATGTTATCTACACCCCGACAACTGACGGCGTGCTGGATGGCCTGACTCGTAACTCCATCATCACTTTGGCTAACGATCTTGGTTACGAAGTTCGTGAAGAGCCGATTACCCGCGACATGCTGTACATTGCTGATGAAGTTTTCTTCACTGGCACCGCAGCAGAGTTGACTCCGATCAGCTCCATTGATCGTCGTGAAATCGGTTCCGGCAAGGCTGGCCCTGTTGCCAAGTTGTTGCAGACCGAATACTTCAAGATCGTAAAGGGTGAGAGCCCGGATTACGAGCACTGGTTGCATCGCTATTCCATCTAACTAGGCAGTTGAAAAACGGCGATTTGCTTCGTTGCCTTCAAAAAGTTCAAACCCTCGCGTACAGGAAGTACGCCTCGGTCTTGTACTTTTTCGCGCCTCGCAACTCACCATTTTTGAACAACCTGCAAGGTTAGAGGCGGCTCAAGAAAGTCTAGAAAATCACACGATCATCTGGTAGATAAGGGGAAATCCGGCGCGCATTGTCGGGTTTCCCCATTTTTCATTATTTATTTCACGGGGGCTGGTCAGCGCGCCACAGCTCCAGGTGTATCCATGAGCACTTCGAATCTGACTGCAAAATATCGTCCCCAGACGTTTACCGACGTTGCGGGCCAGGAAGCCATTAAAGCTATTTTGTCTCGCGCTGCGGCCCACGACAAAATCGCCCCAGCTTATCTTTTTTCCGGCACACGAGGTGTGGGTAAAACTACCATCGCGCGTATTTTTGCCAAGGCACTGAACTGTGTGAATGCACCCACGGCTGAACCGTGTAATGAGTGCTCCAACTGCAAGCAGATCACTGCAGGTGTTGCCGTTGACGTTATTGAGATTGATGGTGCGTCTAATCGCGGTATTGATGATGCTCGTCGTTTGAAAGAAGATATTGGTTACGCTCCCGTAGAGTGCCGCTACAAAGTCTTCATCATCGATGAAGCACATATGCTCACCAAGGAGGCGTTCAACGCGCTTCTCAAAACGCTGGAAGAACCGCCGCCGCGTGCGACGTTCATCATGGCGACTACAGAGCATCATAAATTTCCGGCTACCATCATCAGCCGTTGTCAGCATTATACATTCAAGATGCTTGCCCAGAATGAATTAGTGGCACATCTCGAAAATATCATGACCATGGAAGAGTTGCAGTTTGAACCGGGCGCATTGCAGATTATCGCCAAGCGCGGTGCCGGTAGTGTGCGTGATTCCATGTCTCTGCTCGGACAATCTCTCGCTATGGGGGCTGATGTTCTCCGTGAAGAGGATGTTCGCAGCTTCCTCGGACTGGCAGGACAGGATGTCTTTTTTCAACTCATGGAAGCGATGCATTCCCGCAATCTTGTTTCTGTCGGGAACGTTCTGCGGCAAGTATTGGATCAGGGGTTGGATCTCGGCTTTTTCCTGCGCGAGTTGACCAATTGCTGGCGTAACATGTTTTTGCTTCGTCAGGCTGGGAAGGATGCATTGCCTCTGCTCGGATTTTCCGGTGAAGAAGCACAGACGTGGATGGACTGGGCCAATCGATTTGAGGCTCCCCATATTCACGCCTGTTGGCAGATGACTCTTGATGGTCAGAGGAAGGTCATGACAAGTCTTGAGCCTGCTTTGGCTCTGGAGTTGTTGTTGTTTAATCTGACGAGCTTGCCAGACTTGATCAATTTGGAAACTGTCGGCACAGCTGCTCCAGCCGCACCGCAACGTCCAGGTCCCGGAGGGGGCGGACAAGGTGGTTATGGTCAGGGCGGAGGTCAGACGGGCGGTCCACAAGGCGGCCCGGGTGGACCTCAAGGTGGAGGCTGTTCTCCTCCTGGCGGCCAGCGTATGGCTGCGCCACAACAGAATGTCGCTCCGCAGCAATCGTATGCACCACCAGTGCAAGCTCCAGAACCTGCGCCGATTCCTCAGCAGGAAGTGGCCCCGGTTCAAACAGCGCAAAGCGTAGCTCCAGCGGAGATGCCACCAGTATCAATCCCACAACCAGTGGCTCCTTCTGAAGCAACACCTGCAGCTATGGCCCCGATGCCGGAAGCAAAGAAAGAACAGCCACGTACACCGCCTGTTCCACCAGCAGGTGCTCCGCGTGGTCCTCGCAATTGGCAGGGATTTTTATCTTTTGTGGAAGACCGCAATGGTCAGTCCGGGGTTAAGGTCTCAATGTTGCGTTTGAACAAAGGGGAATTGAAGGGTGATGAACTCGTTATTTCCTGTGGTTCTCGAATGCAGTGTTCGCAGTTGACTGACAAACCTGTACTTAAAGCTCTCGATGGTTTGACCAGAGAATATTTTGGACCAATGGTTGAGGTACGAGTCGAAATAGGACACATTCCCGAAGCCAAATCGGATAGGCAGCTTCACGAAGAAGCAGAAGCGCATCCGGGCGTTATGAAAATTATGGAAGAATTCAGTGCTCAGCTGATTTCTGTTAGCGCCCGTAGGCAATAAATAACACTTCAGATTCTCAGGAGATTATAATGAAAGGTATGAATGAAATGATCCGCCAGGCGCAGGTCATGCAGCGTAAGATGAGCGAGAAGCAGGAAGAATTGAAATCCATGTTCGTTGAAGCCACAAGTGGCGGCGGTATGGTTACAGTTAAAGCAACCTGTGGTCAGGAGATTTCCGAAATCATCATCGAAGATTCCGTCATGGAAGCCGGTGATAAGGAAATGCTGCAGGATCTGGTTATGACTGCTACCAACGAAGCTCTGAAAAAGTCCAAAGAAGTCATGGAGAAAGAACTTTCTTCCATCACTGGTGGAATGAATATTCCGGGTATGTTCTAGGTTTGATTCGTATGCGCACAACCGTTGCGCTGTCAGATGAAATTAACCGCTGCATGGCGATTGCCGTGCAGCGGGTTTGATCATTTTGAGCACGAGTATAATCGAGCCCATTTGAATACCCCTTTAAGGAGTTACCTTGCAGAACCTTCCCGGTCCTCTCAAGGACGTTGTAGATCAGCTGTCCAGCCTTCCTGGTATTGGACCGAAATCAGCCCTGCGTATTGCTTTAACCCTGCTCAAGATGCCGAAAGAAAAGGCGGGCGGAGTGGGGCAGTCAATTCTTGATCTCAGAGAGAATCTTTGTTTGTGCGAAGAGTGCGCCTGTCTGGCTGAGTCCAGCCCGTGTGCCATTTGTGCTGATCCTAGCCGGGATGATGATGAACTTTGCTTGGTCCCGGAATGGGACGCTCTCCTTGCTATGGAAGAGATGGGTGTCTATCGAGGGAAATACCTTGTTCTCGGTGGGTTGCTTTCGCCCCTTGATGGCGTAGAACCCGGCCATCTTGAGATTGACCGTCTGCGCCGCCATCTTAGCGATGGGCATATTACTGAATTGATTCTGGCTCTGGGCGCGACTTTGGATGCTGAATCTACGGCTTCGTATGTAAAGAATCTCGTTGAGTCTGAATTTGAAGGCGTTCAAGTCAGCCGATTGGCTCAGGGCATCCCTATTGGTGCGGAAGTCAAATACATGGACAAGGAAACCTTGAAACAATCTCTGGTTCACAGGCAGAAAGTCTAAATTTCATGAGCGACGATTTATCATTTTTGTCTGGCGCGGAAGTTCAGTCCGTTGTCTATCACAACAAAGAGAATGGCTATACTATTGCCCGTGTTCGGGTGAAGGATGAGCCTGGCCTTGTTTCTATTGTTGGAACTATGGGCGATCTAAGTGCTGGCTCGACGCTGGATATTCATGGTGTTTGGACAACCCACCCGAAATTCGGTCGGCAGATGGAAGTTCGGACTTTTGAAGAAGCGCGTCCTGCCACCGAAAATGGTGTGATCAAATTTCTCCAAGGCTCCATTAAGGGCGTTGGTGAAAAGACAGCTAGTCTTATCGTGGAAGAATTTGGCGTTGAAGTCCTCGATATTTTGGATGATGACCCGGAACAGTTGCTGCAAATCAAGGGGATATCCAAGAAGAAGTTGAAGGATATCATTGAATCATGGGGCAAGCAGCGTGAGATCAAGAATCTTCTCGTCTTCCTTCAATCCCATGGCGTTCCGACCACCTTTGCCGGAAAAATTTTTCATATCTACGGCGCGCAGGCCGAGAAGAAATTGCGCGATAATCCGTATGATTTAGCTTACGAAATCCGTGGCGTTGGATTCAAAACAGCCGATGCCATGGCCATGAAGCTTGGGTTTGCTCCTGATTGTGCTCAGCGGCTCGAAGCGGCCATTGTTTACTTCATGTTCACTTACTGCGAACGTGGCGGACACATGTTTATCCCCAAAGATAAGCTGATGGCCGAAGTAGGCAAAATGCTTGATACCGCAGACTTTGATAAGCTTGAACTGGCTTTGTTCGGACTTGAAGAGAAGAAGCGCATTCGTATTGAGGATTTGCCGGAGCAGCATATTTTCGACGCTGTCTATCTGATGCATTTTTATCATCATGAAAATGAAGTGACACAGCGCCTTTTCCAATTGGTGAGTCACCCTACGCCTGTGAGTCGTAAGAAGATCGATAAGACATTACCTCGTGTAGAAGACAAGCTCGGCTTTACGTTGTCCGCTGAACAGCGCGAGGCTGTTTTTGACGCCTGCAGCAATAAAGTTTTCATTATCACGGGTGGACCGGGTACTGGTAAAACTACTATTACCAAGGCGATCATGCTCACGCTCAAGGAATTGGGCTTAAAGATTAAGCAGGCTGCTCCAACCGGCCGTGCTGCCAAGCGGATGTCCGAAGCTACAGGGTATCAGGCTCAGACTGTTCATCGACTTTTGATGTACCAACCGGATGGTGGCTTTCACTACTGTGAAGATCAGAAGCTCAAGGCAGATGTACTCGTTATTGATGAAGCGAGCATGATTGATATGCACTTGTTCGTATCTATCCTGCGCTCGCTTCCACATACATGTCGTTTGATATTGGTTGGTGATGTTAACCAGTTACCGAGTGTCGGTCCTGGCAATGTGTTAGGTGATTTGATTAATTCCTATCGCGTGCCGAGTGCGGTTCTTACTCATATTTTTCGTCAGGCACAGGAAAGCTTTATTGTTGTGAATGCTCACCGCATTAATCAAGGGCAGTTCCCGCGCCAGCATCCCAGTCAAGCTCCCGAAGCTGACTTTTTTTGGATTCCGCAAGAGCAAACCATGAAGGTACAGAAGCTTATTCTGGACTCTGTTTGCGATCGAATTCCAGAACGTTATGGCTTGGATCCATTGCGAGATATCCAAGTGCTCACTCCCATGCATAAAGGGGATGTCGGCACACAGGCGCTCAACGTAGCGTTGCAGGAAAGACTCAATCCACCGAGTCCACACAAGCCGGAGCTTCAACGAAAGTTCGCTACTTTCCGGCAGGGCGACAGGGTTATTCAGCTGAAGAACAACTATGATAAGGAAGTGTTCAACGGCGACCTTGGCTGGATTGTGGATGTAGATACTGATGCTCACGAACTGTTTATCGAATTTGATGGCAATCGCGTCATCATCGAATCTAGCGAACTTGATGAACTTGGCTTGGCGTATGCGGTCAGCGTTCACAAATCGCAGGGTAGTGAATATCCAGCTGTTGTCATGCCTATCGTGAGTCAGCATTTCATGCTTTTGCAGCGAAATCTGCTATATACTGGGCTAACTCGTGCTAGAGAATTGGCAGTCCTCATCGGAAGCGAGCGAGCATTTCAGATAGGTTTGAATAACGCCACAGCTGGAAAGAGAAGTACCCATCTCGCGCACCGACTGCGCACCATGTTTGATCAGAATCGATTGTTATAATTTAGTAAGAATCGTTCGCAACTCCTTGCAAATCACATGGAAAAGTGGTGAATTACTACTGATTTTCATGGTGATTGTTTACGCTGTGTGTTCATGGCGGATATGATATTGGCTAATAAATTGTATTGATTGATAATACTGACGTAAAGGAGTCGTAATGCTTAGTGAAAAACTCGAAGCAGCACTGAATGACCAGATGAACTGGGAGATTTATTCTGCCCATATTTACCTTTCCATGTCTTCCCACTTTTCTCAGGTAGGTCTTGGTGGGTTCTCTAAGTGGATGTTCTCTCAGTATCAGGAAGAAATGTTCCATGCTATGAAGTTTTTTGATTACATCAACGAAGCTGGCGGTCACGCTAAGCTCGGCAATATTGAAGCTCCCCAGGTTGCATGGGAATCCCCACTGGCAGCTTTTGAAGAAGCGCTAGAGCATGAGAAGGGTGTTACTGCTCGAATCAACGCAATTGCTGATTTGGCCGTAGAAGAGAAGAATCACGCAGTTGGTATCTTCTTACAATGGTTCATTGCAGAACAGGTTGAAGAAGAAGACAGCGTTGGTGATATCGTCGGTAAATTGAAACTGGTCGGAGACGGCGGCGGGTTGTTCATGCTCGATCGCGATCTCGGAATCCGAGTCTTCACGCCCCCGACCGGAGCGTAATACGAGTCTCTTTGAGGGCCGAGCAGCATTGGCTGCTCGGCCCTTTTTCTCTCAGCTGGAACGGAGATTTTATGTCAGACACAAGTATTAATATCGTTATAGGTGGAGCAGCCGGGCAGGGGCTTGCCACTGTTGGTACTCTCATGTCGAGAGCCATGACTCGTGCAGGGTACCATATTCTGGTTAATCAGAAATATATGTCTCGTGTTCGTGGCGGCCATAACACCTTTGCTATTCGCCTAGGACCGGACCCTGTTGTATCCATCACCGAAGAGATTGATATTCTCGTGGCACTCAATGCGGAGACTCTTGAGCTTCACAAAGGTGAACTCAAGGATGGCGGTATTGTTATTCTGGGGGATGATATTGATTGTGGCGATTTGAATGCACTCCGAATTCCGTTTAAAGAGCTTGCTTCTAAACCGCTCTTTTTCAATACCGTTGCGCTGGGTGTTCTGGGTGCGACTGTATGTCAGGATATTACGGTCTTTGAGACACTGCTTGGTGACACATTTGGTAAGAAGGGTGACGAGATCGTTCAGGCCAATGTGGATGTCTTGAGAAAGTCCTTTGATTGGGTCAAAGGGCAGGACGTTGCGTTTACTTGTCTTGCTCCAGCACAGAGCGGCGATGCAAACCGAATCATGTTGAATGGAAATGAAGCCATTGCAATGGGAGCATTGGCTGCCGGATGTAATTTTCTCTCATTTTATCCTATGTCACCATCTACCTCCATCGCCAATTCTCTCATCACCAAGGGGCGTGGACTCGGCCTGAAATACGAGCAGGTAGAAGACGAGATCGCAGCTATGAACATGGCCATAGGTGCATCCTATGCGGGCGCACGATCAATCGTTACGACTTCTGGCGGCGGCTTTGCCCTGATGGTGGAAGGCGTGAGCCTCGCTGGTGTATCTGAGACTCCGGTGGTCACAGCGATTGTACAGCGTCCCGGCCCGGCAACGGGTATGGCAACCCGGACGGAGCAGGGGGATTTGAACCTTGCAGTCTATGCGGGACACGGTGAATTCCCACGCGCTATCTTCGCTCCCGGTAATGTGGAAGATTGTTTTTATCTGACACATCGAGCCTTTGATCTCGCCGAGCAGTATCAGACTCCAACATTTATTTTATCAGATCAGTTTCTCGCTGATTCGTATCGTTCGGTGGACATGTTTGATGTCGATGGTTTGCCAGAGACTGCCAAGCCGATGCTTACCACTGAAGACAATCCGTACAAACGATATGAGTTGACTGAGGACGGCATCTCTCCACGATTAGCACCGGGCTTTTGCGAAGCCCTCGTTCGTGGCGATTCTCACGAACATGATGAGATGGCTGCTGTTACTGAAGACGGCCTGAATCGTGTAAAACAAAATTCCAAGCGTCTCGTTAAGGGATGTGGGCTATGGCAGGATGTCATTGGTCCGGACTATTACGGTGACGAAGAAGCTGATGTCGTTCTGATGTGCTGGGGGACCTCCCTTGGCGCATGCCTTGAGGCTGCGGAGAATATAGAAGGTAAATCCGCTGCTGTGCTTCATTTCAAGCAGGTGTATCCGCTTCGTGAGGAACAGTTCATGGATTACTTGGAAGCTGCAGGTGAAGTTGTCGCAGTTGAAGGAAATGCCACAGGGCAGTTCGCAAAGCTGGTGGCGCAGGAAACAGGATTCCGCGTCGGAAGCTACGTGCTTAGATTTGATGGGCGACCATTGACGCCGGAGTACGTAACCAAAGGACTTGATTCAATTTTTGGAGGAGGTGAATAGCCATGGTATCTATTGAAGAATACGGTGATTTTGAAACCTCATGGTGTCCTGGTTGTGGGAATTTCGGTATTGTAAAATCCCTCAAGCAGGCTTTTGTCGAACTTGAATTGGCTCCACATGAAGTCATGATTTCATCCGGCATTGGACAGGCTGCCAAGACGCCTCATTTCTTGAACTGTCATATGTTCAACGGCCTTCATGGTCGCTCTTTGCCTGTGGCGCAGGGAATGAAAATGGCGAATCCGGAAATGACGGTTATTTGTGAATCCGGTGACGGTTGTTCTTACGGTGAAGGTGGCAACCACTTTATGGCCGCTATTCGCCGAAATCTGGATATCACTTTGCTGGTTCATAATAACCAAATTTATGGACTAACCAAGGGACAGGCCAGCCCAACCACACAGCAGGGGCATGTGACTAAGACACAGCCAGATGGCAGCAAGTCTGATGGGTTTAATCCTGTGGCCGTGGCTATTGCCATGAAAGCCGGATTCGTTGCTCGTGCATTCAGTGGTGAGCCTGCGCATCTGGTGGAGACCATCAAGGCGGCTGTGAATCATAAGGGCTTCTCGCTCGTAGATATTATGCAGCCATGTATTTCGTTTAATAAGATCAATACGTTTGCTTGGTACAAGGAACGCTCTTACATTTTGGAAGATCATGATTCAAGTGATTGGTGCGCAGCCATGAAACGGGCTGACGAATTCCCTGAGAAACTGCCGTTGGGTATTCTCTATAAGAATGACAAGCAGCCTTATGAAACAGAGGGGCAGCTTGCGAAGCTGGAATATGAGAGAAATGACTTGAAGGCGGTCTTGCAGACCTTCGCATAAGACAATATCAAAGGGGCCTCGGTCCCTTTTTTCTTTACAAACCGGGGCATGTCTGCAACACCTCTTGCTCCCGAATCAAACCCATTTCACGAGGTGAACATGAGTAACGACGCAGAAAAAATCATTTATTCGATGTATAAGGTGACCAAGCGCCACGGCCAGCGCGAAGTCCTGAAAAATATTTCCCTTTCCTACTTCCATGGCGCCAAAATCGGCGTGCTTGGTCTGAACGGCTCTGGTAAAAGTTCGCTTTTGAAGATCCTTGCTGGTGTTGATACACAGTTTGAAGGTGAGACACAGGTTAAGGAAGGCTACACCATTGGTTACCTCGAACAGGAACCACTGGTCGATGACACCCGCACTGTACGTGAAGTCGTAGAAGAGGGCGTTGGAGAGACTATGGATATCATCCGTGAGTACAATGAGATCAACGAGAAGTTTGCTGAGCCTATGGAAGCAGAGGAGATGGATGCTCTCATTGAACGCCAGGGTAAAGTACAGGAACTCATGGATGCCAAAGGAGCATGGGATATTGATTCCAAGCTCGATATGGCCATGGATTCCCTGCGGTGCCCACCCGGCGATACTTCGGTGAGTGTTATTTCCGGTGGTGAAAAACGTCGAGTCGCACTTTGCCGTTTGCTGTTGCAGTCTCCAGACATTCTGCTGCTTGACGAGCCCACCAACCACCTTGATGCGGATTCCGTAGCATGGTTGGAACGCTTCCTTTCCACTTTCCCCGGAACTGTCATTGCGGTCACTCATGATCGTTACTTCCTCGACAATGTAGCTGGATGGATTCTTGAGCTCGACCGAGGCCGTGGTATCCCCTGGAAGGGTAACTACTCTTCCTGGCTCGATCAGAAGCAGAATCGCCTTGCTCAGGAAGGCAAGCAGGAAGCAGATCGTCAGAAAACTCTTCAACGCGAGCTTGAATGGATCAAGATGTCTCCCAAGGGACGTCGGGCCAAGGGTAAAGCCCGTATCAATGCATACGAAGCTATGGTCAGCCACGAAAGCGAGCGTTTAGCCGATGATCTTCAGATTTTCATTCCTCCGGGACCGCATCTTGGTAAGCAGGTTGTGATCGCGGACAAGGTCACCAAATCCATGGGCGATAAGTTGCTGATGGAAGATGTTGAATTCATCCTGCCTCCCAACGCCATTGTTGGTATTGTCGGCCCGAACGGTGCAGGCAAATCCACATTGTTCAAAATGATCACTGGTGACGAGAAGCCTGATAATGGTGAGATGACTGTTGGTGCTACTGTTGAACTGGCGTACGCCGACCAGAATCGTGATTCTCTGATCGCAGGTAAGACTGTGTACGAAATCATCAGTGAAGGTGCCGAGTTCATCAAGCTTGGTGAAAAAGACATAAATGCGCGTGCTTATTGCTCTCGTTTCAATTTTGCAGGTTCCGACCAGCAGAAAGATGTCGCAGTATTGTCCGGTGGTGAGCGTAACCGCGTTCATATGGCTCAGATGCTAAAATCTGGTGCCAACGTACTGCTTCTTGATGAGCCTACCAATGACCTTGATGTAAACACCATGCGTGCTCTTGAAGATGGCTTGGAGAACTTCGCTGGTTGTGTGCTTGTCATCAGCCATGATCGTTGGTTCCTGGATCGTATCGCAACGCACATCATTGCATTCGAAGGTGATTCCAAAGTGGAGTTCGTCGAAGGCAACTACAGCGACTATGCTGAAGATCGCAAGAAGCGCCTTGGTGTTGACGCTGATCAGCCGCACCGCATCAAGTTCCGCAAACTGACACGCTAAGTTTTAATACAATACAATCACAAAACGCCCTCCGTCGTATTGATGGAGGGCGTTTTGCTTTGGGGGGTGCTATTCAGAACCAAGCGGAGGCCTGCGATCGACGGCCACCGAGTTGCCCGGTTTTGACTTCGCAAATTTCTTGATGTGAGCTGCTCGCTCACCTATTTCCATGAGAGAACACTTGCCGCAAATCTCAATGACACCGAGGGATATGGACATAAGCGGGAAGTTCTGTTCGATTCCATCTCGCCCTTTGGCGTTTATCCATCCGCGATTCTGGTCTTCTGCACAGTAGCAATTCTTGACCAATCTACCGAAACACCGGGTGACCGATTTACAAATCCTGCTCACCGTATCAGGTGTGGTGATGAGTACAAAATCATCTCCACCGATGTGACAAAGGCTGGAATCCTGTCCGGCATGTTTGCGAGTGGCCCAACTCAGAATATCTGCAGCGAGGCGAATGATTTGATCACCGTTCTTGAAGCCATAAGTGTCATTGTAAACCTTGAAATGATCAAGGTCGGCGTAAATGATGCTGAAACGTCTATTTTGCGTTATACGGCTTTCCACTTCCTGTTCTACGGCCACATTGCCGGGGAGTCCTGTAAGCGGGTTAGTTCCTTTCGCCATTTCCACTTGAATTTTTGCCATGGCATTGAGTAAGTCCTGAACTGAAACAAAACCGTATAGCAATCCTTTTCTGGTTACGATGATGTCATCGTACGCTTTAAGAGGTTCGCGTTTCATGGCCTTTCTAGCGACTTGCTCCATGGGCATTTCAATATCCACGATGAGCGGTTTGTCATCCATGATCATGTCGATGGAGCGTTTGTAGAAAAGGGCAATGCCATATTGCGATGAGAGCTGGCGATTAAGATGGTATTCCATGACAAGCCCTTGCGGGATATTATCTTCTTCTACAATCAAGTTTGAAAATTGGTTGTTCTTCTTAAAGAAATTTTGTGCTTCATAAACTGGATATTCCATCTGGACTGCATGTGGTGGTTTTGCCAGATCACCGACAGACTGGGAGCAGGTCATGTTTTTTGAAGTGATATCTCCAACTGATTGAAGGTCGAGGCATTCCTTGGATAGCAGCGGCTTTGGTTCTCCAGGTCGAGCAAGGAAGTATCCTTGTCCACAGTGAACTCCGATGTCTTTAAGGCAAATGGCCTGTTCTTTAACCTCTATGCCTTCAGCAATGATTTTCGAGCCGATTTTGTCTGCAAAGATAACGGTTGTTTCGACCAGTGCACGTTTTACCGGGTCTTTATGTATGTTATGGATGAGCGTTTTATCGAGTTTAATGTAGTCCGGTTGGAGCTCTGCGATGGTTGTTAAGCCCGCATAGCCTGCGCCAGCGTCATCCACTGCCACTTTGAACCCTTGACTGCGGTAGTGGTCCAAAGTGCGATAAAAAAGATCGAACTCCTGAACACTGTGCTGCTCTGTGATTTCAAAAACAATATTGTCAGGAGACATGCCAGCCTCCTCAAGCAGAAGAATGGTATTACCCGGTGTGAATTCGGGATCAGCCATGGTCTTGGGGTGAATGTTGAGGAAGAGTTTCTCACCTGTTTTGAGTTCTCCAACATTGTTGATGGCTGATTCTCGACAAAGCTTCTCAAGAGCGAAAAGGCGTCCCAATTGTTCCGCTGTTTCAAAGAGAACAACAGGGGAGCGGAACGAAGAATTTTCTGGGCCACGAGTGAGCGACTCCCACCCGAGAATGCTGCCTGTGTTAAAATCGAGAATAGGTTGGTAGTGAGTGGTAATCAGATTATTAGCCAGAATTTTTTGAAAATTGTTTGCTACCGAAAGATTGTTCATGTTCAGCGGGATGCGAATCATCCGTCTGGCTTCTTCTAATGCGGCGGTAAAGTGGGGATCGGAAAGAGATAATGTTTTTGTCTCTGTGGACGCGTACCCCATGCCAAGGTCGATGCCGAGTCCAGTTTGTCGAAACATGGTGGTTTTGAGGCCGTTTTGTGCCTGAAGTTTATATTTGTATGCGATGTCAGCCGGATTTGCATTTTGTGAAACGATAAAAGAAAATTCACCGGGGCCAATTTTGAAAACTTCAATATCGCAGCATTCATTGTTTTCATGTAGTGTTTTTTCGAGTGTTTCCTTGAGCTCATGCTCCAACTGATCAATGAAACTCTGTCCATACATTTCATTGAGTATATAATAGTCCTTGATGGCAATAATGATCAGTGCAGCACTTGAAATTTGTGTGACTCGATCCCCAGCATAAATCTGGCTATTGAGTTCCATATGCATATCCACCCCTTTGTCTGCGAAGTCATGTTTTTTGGGTTAACTGATCAAGTTCGTTCCCAAATACGAACTGCCGGATTGAGTTGTACATGACAGGCCAGTTAGATTGTTACCGATGGGTTAAGAGTGGGTGAGTATAGTGTGAACAAAAAAAGGCGGCCACCTGAGGTGACCGCCTTTCGTTTGGTATATTGTAAGGGATTAACGATAGTATAGATTGCGTCCGCCAACGGTGTGGAAGGCTTGATGCAGATTCTTTCTGGCGTCCTTACGGCTCCATACACCTTGGATATGACCACGGGACAGAGCTTTGTAGCAGTTGTGGTAATCGGGTGGAATCTCGATGCCAGTGGTTTCCTTGATTACGCCGGGGCCTGCGAAGCCGAGACGAGAGGAGCGCACTGCATACTGATACGGGGAGCAGCCAAGGAAGGATGCAACCGGACCAGCGTAGGAGTTGGTATCGTACAAAACGATGTAGAGTCCACCTTGTTCGATGTACTTGCGTACGGCCATGGTACAGCGAGGCATCTGGATGAGGCCATTAACGCCTTCCTGAATACGAATACCTGCTGTGCCGTGGACATAGGCCAGGAACGGCTGGTGCTTCGTCGCTGCAAGCTCAAGGGCGCGGATGAATTTCTCGCCTTCCGCTGCACCAACTGAGCCGCCTCGGAAGGGGGCAATCAGGGTCGCGCAAGTCAAGCGTGTGCCTTCGAGGGTCGCATTGAAAGTCATGCAACCACTCTGCAAGCCTGTTTTGGTTTTAGCTGCCTCTACGCGCTCTTCGAAGTTGGGGAACCCGGTGGGGTTGCCTGAGGCTATGTCGTAGTTGAATTCACGGACAGAGCCTTCATCGAAGAGATTGTGCAGATACCACTGATACTCCATGGGGAAGTTGTATCCACATGTAGGGCAGACGCCTGCGAAATCTGTGAAGAGATCGCGTGCCCAGATATCCAGACAACCACGTTTGGCAGAGTGTGGACACGAAACTTCGCGATCCAGCTTTGCCTGCGGGCTAACATAGGTCGAGCCGTTTTCAATGACCTGCTCGACTTCTTCGGTTTGAGACAAACCTGTCAGTTCCAACTCTTTCTGACGATCGTCATTGGACTTGATCCCCATCTTTTTCTGGATGGAGCGATAGATTGATTCCGCTTTGCCGGTTACGACATGGATTTCATCAGTCGCCTCTTCAACAATGCGTTCGATACGCTGTTTGAAGGGTTTGATCAGTCCGTATTGGATTGCAGAGGTCGTTGAAGAAACTAATCCTGTGCTGGTTGCATTCAGTTTCTCCACTACAGAGCGGTTATCCTGATAGGCATGCTGAGCCAGCTTGCGGTATTTTTTGAAACGACGGTGGATAAGACGTCTACGGGCATTGTCGCTGAGTTTCCAGCGGACGATGATGTCGGCGTGCTTGCGGAAGTGGCGAAGTGCCACTGCGCGGAACAAGCGCATGCCGCGAACATTGAGGGTGACCTCATCTGTTGCACGTACGACCTGTTCACGAACCTGTTTGTAGAAATCGAAGTGATCGGCGCGGCAACCGAGTGCGGGTTCTTCGATGATTTCATCGATATAACCGTTATTTAAGTTGTCCTGAGCAGTGATCTGCTGTGCGATGGCACAGGATTCGATCAGCTCAACAGGGGCGCGCTCAGTGCTTTTGATGCGGCCTTCAATAGCGGCTGCACCTTCCGGAGAAATAACAGAGTAGTAGCCATGGGACAGCATGAGACGTTTGTCTGCCATGCCAATAGCTTCCGCTCCACCAGAGCCACCCTCTGAGAAAATGGCGATGATGGGGACAGGAAGTCCTGCCATTTCATAAATGTTTTCAGCAATCTGCTGAGCAGCTCCTGGGAAGTCCTCAATAGGGTAGGAGCCTGGCGTATTCACATATGCATGAATGGGAATCTGCTCACGAGCAGCGACCTTCATGTATTTGAGAGCCTTGCTATTACCCCATGGTTTGATGGAACCGCCGTTGCGGAATTCCTGACCATGCCCTTTTTCCTGACCGACAACCATAACTGGTTGGTTGATGATCTTCTTACCTTTACGGCGAGTAATCACGGCGCGGGCAATGAGCATTCCGGGGTCAATGGAGTGTTCGTCCATACCACCGATTTCGGTGTAGTTGTCGTAGACATTCTCCAGAATGTCCTTGAGGCAGGTGCGCTGCGGATGGCGGACAATTCGAACCTTGTCCATGGCCGTCAGCTGGGAATCAATGGCAGATTCCATGGTTGCCAAACGATTATCCAAGGCTTCTGCCGCGTTGTTGGCGTGATCCTCGGGAACGTCTTTGTACTTGTCCGGGAACTCTCGGATTTCTCGGGTAAAGGCGTCCAGTTCAGGGCGCGATTGGTTGCCGAGAATGTCGCGGGCATAGTTAACCCGTTCGATGAGTTCGCTGAGTTTTTTGTCTATATTCATAATATACTTGGTTAAAATTCAAGAAGGTTTTCAGTTTTCTTGATCAGGAACGGGATGTTGGACTTCATGGGAGATCCACTGGAATCCGCGCCGTTGAGCTTGAGGTCCTTGAGGAACTCAAGACCGCGTTCTTTGGCTTCTTTGAGGTCTTTGCCCCAGATGATGGCCAAAGCGAGGTTGGGATCGTATTCAGTGGGAATCTGGTACGGTCTGTCCAGAGGGACATGCGTATGGAACCCAATCCAATCATTCTTGGTCCACTTCACTTCCTCAATTTTACCAACCCAGGGAGTAAATCCGTTGTCGGTATCTTCGGCTATGAGACGGTACTCAATGCTGACGCCGTCAAAGGTCACATCCTTCTGAGTGTAACCGAGGTCTTCACCGAGACCGATACGAATCTGCTCGCGGATGAGATTGACATCGTTGTTGCCTTTGACTGACGCGATGTCTGCGGAAACACCATTTTCAACCTGAATACGGGTGTTTACTTCCATAAGGAAGGGCTCGCCCTTGGGGGTAACAATCCATTCCCATGTGCCCACGTTATCATATTTGATTTCATGAGCGATGGAGAGGGAATATTTAGTGATGTCGTCCATCAATTTTTGAGCATCAAAAGTGTACGAGAGGTGCTCGGGGCTAAAACCGGGAGCAACTTCGATACGCTTTTGAAGCCCCGGGCTCTGCACGGAACAGTTACGGGTTCCGAAATGGACCGGGTTGAGACCTGTGCGGTCTGATGCGATCTGAACTTCGAGGTGGTTGAAGTTGAAGACTCGCTGCTCAATCAACACACCTTCGTCATTGAATGTACGAAGAGAGTAGTTGCGAATACGGCGATAGGTTTGCCTGAAACGGGCCATGTCTTCACATTCATCAATACCCATACCACCGCCACCAGCGGATGCCTTGACCAGAACAACCGGGCGTTTGATACCCATCTTGACCTGGAACTCAAAGAGGCTTTCAGCAATGGCTTCGGCTTCCAATTCATCATATATAGCCCGGTCGGAACCGGGAACGGTAGGAACGCCGATGCTACGCGCAAGACGCTTGGTGTTGATCTTGTCGCCAAGGTCACGGATTACCTGCCAAGAGGGTCCGATAAAATGCATGGGACGATCACGTTCGGTGACACGACGGGCGAAGCGGTAGTTCTCCGAAAAGAAACCGTAACCGGGATGGATTGCGGTTGCTCCGGATTCGTCGGCTACGGACAGAATGTCACCAGCGTCGAGGTAGTTCTGGATGCGGTAGAGAGATTTATCTCCACCAAGCTTGCGGGCGACGTCAATATGCCCGGACTCTTGATCTTCTTTAGTATACAGAGCGACGAAAGGAATGCCGAGTTCGGAACATGCTTCCATGATCCGTACGGCGATTTCGCCCCTGTTTGCTATGAGTACTTTGTTGCCTTCTATGCTCACGGAATCATTATCTCCTGAGATTGCGTTATGAAGCTGCTTTATTTAGCTGTTCTCGCCGCTTTCTGCAAATTCTTTAGACTGTGTGTTTATTCTTTTATTTTAGATGGTTAACCTGAAACGTTTGTTTAAATTATTACCTGTGGATTTTTCAATAAAAAATAGGTACTAAATCTGTCCTTACTCGAAAGTGCGAGTTTGGCATATTTGGAAATACGCTTGAGATCGATTGGAGGGTTTTGACACATGGATTACGTAATTGTCGGAAACGGTGTTTCTGCTATCGGTGCAATCGAAGGAATTCGCCTGCATGATAAAACAGGCAAAATTGTCGTGGTGAGTGACGAAGAGGTGCCCACCTATGGTCGTCCGCTTATTTCTTACTACCTTTCTGATAAGATTAAGTTCGAAACCCTGCCGTTCAGGCCGGAAGAGTTCTATAAAACCAACAATGTAGAGATGAAGCTCGGTTCTCGTGTGTTGTCCATCGACACTGAAAAAAAAGAGCTGGTTCTCGATTGTGGTGACAAATTCAACTACGGCAAGCTGTTGCTGGCTACAGGTGGTACGCCCACTAAGCCGCCACTTCCCGGTATTGATGGTCCCGGTGTACACAATTTTACCACTGTTGCCCATGCCGAAGCGTTAAAAGAGTTGGTCGACAAGGTGAAAAAGGTTGTTGTCATCGGAGCAGGACTCATTGCTTTGAAGGCGGCAGAAGGCTTTGCCGAAAAGGGCGTGGATGTCACGATTTTGGTTCGTTCGCGTATCATGCGTACATATTTTGATGAGACTGCTGGCGAGTTGATCGTTGAGCATCTCGAAAAGAATGGCATTAAATTTTTTCAGGGTACCAACACTAAAGAGATCGTTCGCCTTAACGATGGTACCATCAAGGGTGTCGAAACCGATGAAGGCTTGGTTGAAGCTGATGTCGTTATTGTTGCTGCTGGCGTACGTCCTAATATGGGGCTGGCTGCACAGGCCGGTATCGTCACTAAAGAAGGCATTCGCGTAGACGACTATCTCGCAACTAGTGATTCCAATGTTTTTGCAGCGGGTGATGTAGCTGAAGCGAAAGACTTGCTGACAGGTGAGTATACCGTTCGCCCAATCTGGCCTAATGCATACTCCCAGGGGCGTTATGCAGGATTGAACATGGCTGGAGCTGACAAGCCTTACACTGGCGGCATGTCCATGAACTCTATTACCTATTACGGTTTGGCTACTATTTCTGTAGGCGAAACCAATGTGGGTGATGATGAAGGGTTTGAGACAGACATTTACCTGGATCGCGAGAATAGCGTGTACCGCAAGCTCCTCTTTAAGGATGATGTTCTTGCTGGTTGCATCTTGATTGGCGAAATCGACGCTGCTGGTTTTTACACCAGCTTCATCAAGAATGGATTTAAGCTAGATGAAGAGGCGAAGAAGCGTCTTATGGAAGGCGATCCTTCTCCCGCTCTGTGGCCAGATGAGTTCATCGAAGCGATGCACAATAATCCGTAGGCCAATCCCAAGTTACATATTTAAAAGGGGCTGCACCGTGAGTGTAGCCCCTTTTTTTATTTGCTTTTGTGGGTAAACACGCCGTCCCAATCTTCTCCCGGCGACTCTTCGGCTAAATGTTCACAGCGCTCTATATACATGTCGTATAAGGAGGGTTCTACGTCCATGGATTTGAGCTCCTGAAAAAGGCTACGTGCTTTGTCGAATTGCATACTCAGATACAAATCATGTGCAGTTGAATATTTATTGAGTTCAACTTCTCGCTGCTGAGCAACATCAAGTTTATAGGCTGTGTAAATCGTTACAGGCTCTTCTTTGCCTTTTACTCGGACGCTATCCAGAATGCGGAAGTAATACTTGCCTTTGCACGCATCGACGATGGTTTGGCTAACAACGAGTTTCTGGCCGTAGAATTTTGTCAAACCTTCGAGCCTAGAGGCGAGGTTTACGTTGTCACCGATGAGGGTATAGTCGAAAAGATCGGCCGATCCCATGTTGCCCACGCGAACTGGGCCGGAATGAATTCCGATTCCTACGGCGATAGTAAATCCATATTTTGTAATAAATATTTCATTCAATTCATCAAGTTTTGTCTGCTGGATCAATGCGGCCTCAAGAGATTTTTCCTGATGATTCTCAATGTCTAGCGGTGCATTCCAGAACGCCATAACCGCATCACCGATGAATTTATCGAGCGTGCCTTCATGGTCCGTGATGATCCTCGTCATGGGAGTTAGGTAGTCGTGGAGAAGGTCGGTTACCTGAGTCGGAGTTAGTTTTTCTGAGAGTGAGGTAAAGCTACGCACATCAGAAAATTGGATGGTGATATCTTTCTCCTGACCTTCCAGTGAAAGTGATTCGGGATCGTCCATTATTTGCGATATGACAGATGGAGCCAGATAGTGAGCAAATGCGCCGTGGATAAATTTCTTGGCATGTTCTTCACGCCAGAATTTGATCATGGTCAGGATTGTAAATGTCAGAATTAAATTGATGAATGAGTAGAGTGGTGAAATGTAAAGATGTGACTCTACGTAAAAATATCTTCCTCCCCACCACATTCCCATTGTCATACCTATAAGAGGGATGATCATCCAAGCTGCGCGAGCCCACATTATCAGAAAGGTGGTAGCCATTCCTGCGCAAATCATTCCAATAAATTCAAATCCTTTGGCCCAATCTGGTGTTTGGATAAACTGCTTGGATACAATATTGTCAACAATCGTGGCATGAGCTTCTACGCCGGGGTATGCCGTATCAAGAGGGGTAGGGCGAATATCTTTGAGGCCGGCGGCCGAGGTGCCGATAAAGCAAATTTTACCCTGTAATTCTCCGGGTTTTAGTTTCTTGTCCAGTACATCTGCCGCGCTGATATAGCGGAATGTTTTGGAAGGTCCTCGGTAATTGATGAGCATCCTACCACGTTTGTCAGTGGGAATGACGGTCTTGCCCAGCCTGATGGACTCAACGCCTTGAGGGGACATTTTCACAATGATCGATTTCTTCCAGTTCATGGCCTGCATAAGAGCGGACATGGCCAGGCTTGGGTAAAATTTCTTATTCCAACTGAATAGCAAGGGGACTTTGCGGTAAATGCTGTCCTCATCTGCGGCAATGGTGATGAATCCAGTTCTTGGCGCAGCTGTTGCGAGTACCGGTAGTGGACAAATGGCCCCTTCAGCCTTAAATATTACATCGTGTGGTGAAGGGGCATCCGGTACAGAGAGAATTGCGACTTTAGCGGGTTTAATAAAGCAGGGGCGGGCCGCTGAACCGGGGTTTCCTTCTTTATGTAGAGCCTCTTGCATGAAGTCCATGCCAAGAACAAAGGGGCCTGTTTTGAGGTTGAGGGCCATCAATTTGTCGTTATCCATGAGCGCCGAGGGAAGGCCTTCCATCTTCACATCGACCTTCATCTCTGTCTTTAGTTTTTTTATTAGTTCGGACGGAGATGTCTTATCTGGTTCAACAAAGATGATATCAGTGGCAACGGCAGCTGCGCCATATGCCTGTAAATACTTGAGGAGCATGGCAACGCGGTATCGAGGCCATGGCCATTGCCCTTTTTGGTTTAGACTTTTTTCATCTATATCGATGATAACTGGAATATCGGTGGCTTTCTCTTGATGGTAAGCGCGTAGGAACTGATCATACAATTTATTGTCAAGAAAGCGCAGGAATTGTGGTTGTATAGTAAACAAAATGACCATGAGTGCGGATGCCGCAGTACCTACTGCCATTAATATGAGTTGGTCTTTTTTAAAGGCCTTTTTAAGAAATCCTAACATGAGTACCGCCCCGGTGTTTCGAAAAGCCTGTTAAGTTGTCAGGTAATGTTGCCATATTTCTAAGTAAAATACATTTTTTATTGCACCGTTTGGTATAATTATATAATGTATTTATGATTTAAATAATTAAGTAGGTCTAATCATCTGAAATTGTTGCGGATGAATTTAGCTACGCAATATTTTATACACATTGGAGATGGCTTTGAAAAGGCTGCTCAAAATTATATTCCCTGTTTTATTGATTTCTGCCGTTGCTTTGTCACCGCTTTCTAAAGCGCAGGCAGAGGAGGCCCGGAGTCTGGATTTATCTGTCCTTCTTGAAGATCTTGTCCAAAATCACGATAGAATTAAGTCCTCTGAAGCAGCGCTTGCGAGCATGAAGCATCGCAAGGAAAGCGCGCGCGGTGGATATTTGCCTCAAGTCGAAATGACCGCTGAAGGTGGACGTGAAAATTTGAGCAAAACAACTTCTGCTGAAACTCAAATGTTTCGTAACGAGCAGACTTTAAGTGCTACGCAGTTGATTTATGATTTTGGTGGAGTGTCCGGTACTGTTGATTCTGCTGAAGGGCAGGTCAAAGAGTACGACGCATTGTTGTCGCAGACAAAACAGGAAGTCGTTTCGCTCGGCATTACAGCCTATTTACGAGTCATTCGTTCTCGTGAGTTGCTGAAATATGCGTATCGTTCTGAAAATAGCATGAAAGAGTTGTCCGGTATGCAGGAAGTGCTTGTAGAGCGCGGAGCCGGATATTCTTACGAAGAACTTCAGGTCAAAGGGCAGCTTGCTGGAGCGCAATCTTATCGTGTTGCTCAGCAGCGCGAATTGCAGAGCTCGCTCAATAATTTCAAATCTGTATATGGGTTTATTCCTAGTGAGAAGGAAGTGAAGGATATGGCTACGGTTCCTGTGCCTCGTAAGCACATGCCGAGCAATGTTGACGAAGCTATAAATACAGCTTTTGATAGTAACCCCATGCTGTTGGAAACAAAATACTCCATTGAGCGTCTTCAGGGTGATCTCAAGTCGCAGGATTCCGCCTTCTATCCTAAATTTGATGCGGTTGCAGAAGCAGAACGTAAAGAAAGTGATCAAGGCAGCCCCGGTGTTCGTACTGAGCAGCGGGCGACTCTCCAAGTGAGTTATAATCTTTTCTCTGGCTTTACTGATACCGAAGCCTCCCGTGCGATCAAGTCTGACATGACATCTGCTCGTCGGACTTTGCTTGATCGTCGTCGTACCGTGGAAGAGAGTGTACGTAATGCATGGCTCGAACTGACCACCTTGCGTCAGAATGCTGATTTGTATGAGACACAGGCCAACATCACTTGGGAATTCCTTGGCTTGGTCAAGAAGAAGAAAGCAACGGGCGAGGAAGTTCGCTTGCTGGATATCCTTGTAGGTGAACGTGATTATATCAATGCCATCAGCGCCAAGATCGCGACTGACATCGATATTATTATTGCTGGCTACACTCTGCTGTACCAAATGGGCCTTATCACAGAAGATATCACTGAAATCTAGGCAGTCTCTGCAGCAATGCGGGATATTGAATGTCCAAAGTGTAAGGGGGATGGAGCATGAACGAGCTTTTCAGACGGCTGTTCCGGTCCAAGCCTCTTGCTGTCCAGATCATTATCGCATCACTGTTTGTTAATATTCTCTTTTTAGCTTCACCAATTTTTGTCATCCAAATTCTGAGCCGATATATTGGCTATGGTTTTGATGGCACGCTTTATACATTGACTGCAGGTATGCTTATTGCCCTCCTTCTTGGCATGGGCTTCACCATCATCAGAACTCGCATGTGCTCTGCCCTTAGTGGTGGGCCAGACAGGCAGTTGCAGGCTGCTTTGCTGGACTCCTTGGCACGTGTGAAAGCTGCTTCTCTTGACCGTATTCCACAGGCTCGTATTCAAGAAGTTATGGCAGGGCCGCAGGTTGTGCAGTCTGCATATGAAGCTTCTCGTATCGCTTCCGTGCTTGATATGCCTTTTTTCATCTTATTCATTCTTGCCGTCTTCCTCTTGAGTCCACTGTTAGCGTTCATCACGCTTATGGCTGTTGTTACTACGGTTATCGCGGGCAAGATGAATATGGATAACTCGAGAAAATCTGATGGCGCATTCCGAGAGGAAATGGTCAAGCACCGTGGCGGTGTGAATTCGGCAATTCATGGCGCTGAGACTGTCAGAGCTTATCATGGCAGCAATTTCTTACGAAAGATGTGGGATGATCAGATTACCAATTTGATGAGCCTGCGCGAGCGTATGGTCCTGCAAAAGAGTTGGTCTCAGGCGATTGTTCAGGGATTGAATTCGCTTCTCAAGGTATCTGTATACGCCTTTGGCGCGAAACAGGTTGTTGATGGTGACCTGACAGTGGGGGCGCTTATTGGTGCGTCCATTCTCTCTGCTAAAGCGCTGCAAATCTCGACAAGTTTTATGCAATCAGTTTTGCTTATGGGCAAAGCCGATGATGCCATGCGAATGATCAATGAATTTATTAGTTTGCCTCGGGAGTCTCATTCTGGAACCGGGATGAAGAAGTTTTCTGGAAGGCTTGAATTTAAAGACGTTGCCATCGCTTTTCCCGGTGCAACAGGCCCATTGTTTGAATCTCTAACGACCGTGATTCAACCTGGAACTGTTGTTGGGATTATTGGAGCTAACGGTGCGGGCAAAAGCACGCTATCCAAATTGACAGTAGGCTTGCTTGATCCTATTCGTGGTCAGATTTTGGCAGATGGTGTGGATATTCGTCAGCTTGCTCCCGAATGGTGGCGCAAACAGGTTATGTATCTTCCTCAGGAGCCAGCCTTTCTGAACGGTACTTATAAAGATAATATAGTAATGCTCAATCCTGAGATTGAGGATGCTCAATTAAATGAAATTATCCGACTGGCTGACTTGAGGCGCTTCCTCGACGATAGCGCTACAGGCATGGAAACAGTTATTAGCGATGGTGGACGTAGCCTTCCTCTCGGTATTCGTAAGCGTCTGGCGCTGGCAAGAGCTCTAGTTGGTCAGGGGCGGATCGCAGTATTTGACGAACCCACCGAAGGATTAGATGTCGAGGGATGCGAGGCTGTTTTTCAGATAATGAATACTCTGGCTAAAGATGGCGTTACTTTGATTGTTGTCTCAAGAGATCATAATATCATGAAGGGATTCAAGATGGTTATCGATCTTAATTCCAAGCCCATCCCCAAGGTTGGCGTCGTACAACAGAAAGCTGCTGCTCCAGATTTGGACGCACCTCTCAAGGCGTAGGCGGATACCATGACTGATCATGAAAAAGTCTCAGTAGATAAGACAACCAAGGTTTTTTTCTATTTGTGTGTGGCCTTCTGCGTAAGTTTTTTTGTGTGGGCTTCGATTGCCCCTTTAGACATCGTGAGCGATGCGTTGGGCGAGGTTATACCCAGTTCCCGAGTCAAACGAATTCAGCATCTTGAGGGTGGTATCGTCCACGAAATCAAGGTGAGAGAAGGGGATGAAGTTAAAGTCGGACAACCGCTTATCGAGCTTGAGGCTACGGCCAGTGATTCAACTGTTGCAGAGATCAAAGTCAGAGTAACTTCACTTGAAGTTGAAATTATTCGCCTTGAAACTGAAGCTCGTTGGTTTGAGACTCCAGAAGTTCAAAAGGAGTCCACGGGCGGTCCTTCCGTTGGTGGAGTCGTCGGTGAGAAAACAAGCGTTGTCCCGTTAGCGAAGCTCAAGGCTGGTGAATTGGTTGTAGATCCGTCTACTGTCAATTTGGTGTTTCCAGACGAACTTGAGACAAATTCATCTAAGCTGGTGGCTCAGGTTCGCAAGCTGTACGATGCTCACAGAGATCGTTTTGGTGATGACATCAAGGCGCAACAAGAGAAAATCAAGCAGCGCGAACAGGATATTCAAGAAATTATCGCTCGGATGCGAAATCAGCGTCAAAGCCTTTCATACATACGTGAGCAGATTAAAATCAGTGAGGAATTACTGAAGGATAAGTTGACGTCACGTTACAAGCATTTGGGCTTTCTGAAAGAAGAATCAAACTTGGTGAGTAAAATCCAGGAAGACAAAGCGGCCTTAGCTCGCTCAAAGTCTATGCTGACTGCTGCTCAGGAAAAAGTTGAGCAGATTGCCAATGCATTTCATGAAGAGGTGCAGGAAGATTTGCGCAAAGCTCGTCGAGAAATGCTTGAATTTTCGCAACGCCTTAGGAAAACATCTGACAGTCTGCAACGGACGATTATTCGTTCACCTGCAAATGGCATCGTTAAATCCATATACATTATGGGTGAAGGAGAGGTTGTTCAGCCCGGCATGACTGTGCTGGATATAGTCCCGGCAGGTGATAAGCTTGTGGTTGAGGCTCATCTTGCTCTTGGAGATATTGGGTACGTTCAGCCCGGTCAGGAGGCCACGGTTAAGCTCGCTACTGGTGATGCACGTATGTTCGGCAATCTTGATGGAATAGTTAAGCAGATCAGCCCAGATGCTATCACTCTGCCAGAAGAAGGGACATTTTATCGTGTACTGGTAGAAACTGATATTGACCGTTTTGAAAAGGACGGCCGTCGATATCAGCTTTATCCTGGAATGCGTGTTTTAGTTGGCATTAAGACAGGCGAACGAACCGTGATGGAATATCTCGTATATCCTTATTTTGATACATTATATCAAGGTATGCATGAACGATAGGGTTTGGAATTTCATTCAATTAGAAGGCCGGGATTTCCGGCCTTTTTTTTGACCTAGAAGATGTTGCGATAAACCATCATGACACCGAGTAAGAGCACAAGAATGAAGGTGAGTTTTCGGTATCCGTGATCTGAAATATGTTTGTAGGTGAACACGCCAAGTCCAATTCCGGCCGCTAGAGCTGGTAGGGATATAACAAAATAATGAAGCACTTCGGATGTGATTAGTCCGGAGATTGCGTGATTAACGGCAATGAAAGAACCTAAGATGAGAAAGAGAAATGCTATTGTCGCTTTAGTTTCATCTTTAGACCATGGCTGCATAGCTGTATAAATGATGATGGGGGGTGCCCCAATGCCAATACTGCCCCCAAGAAAACCGGTTATAAACCCAGTGAGGAGCGTCCAAGGAGTCCCTAGATGTCGTGGTTGGGGCTTCACTACGAGCTGGAAGGTCGTAAATGCAATCATCAGCAATCCCAGAAAGATGGAAAGGCCTTGTGCTGGGATATACTTGAGAAGAACCACGCCGAGAGGCACGCCCGGTAATGTCGCAAGAAAGAGCATACGAATATGCTTAGTGCGGATGGATTTTCTCAACTGTATGCTGAGATAGAGGCTGATAAAAATGGCTAACAAGATAAGTAGCGGAACAATAGTCTTGAGGGGCAAGTAGAATCCGAGCAAGGGAAGGGCGATCATGGCAAATCCAAACCCTGTGAGACCTTGCAAAAATCCGGCAGCTACGACGATCAACATGAGTATTACTGTTTCAAACATGGGGTAGGGCTACGCGAAAAGATTAATGCTGCCAACACATCGTTTTAGTGCCTGAGTCAGAGAGTGAGAAAAAGGGTTGCATGTAAAATGGCTCAGCGTGTATAGCTTAGATTAACTTGAAGTTGGTTATTTAATTTATTCCATTATCTCAGGAGGTTTTTATTATGCCTGTTGTCATCGATCCGGATGAATGCATTGGATGTGAGTCCTGCGTTGAGATTTGTCCTGACGTTTTTGAAATGGATGATGATGGTGAAAAGGCCATCGTTATCAATGAAAATGCTGATTCCGAGTGTGTTGACGAGTCCATCGAAACCTGTCCCAACGAGGCTATTTCCAAGTAATTGGATAGGCTTAAGGCAATAAAAAAGGCCGCGCATTGCGCGGCCTTTTTTATTGCCTAATGAAAGTCGAAAGGATGTTTCAGCTATTGCATGACCGTAAAGAGTTTTCTCAATTCTTCTACTCGCTTTCGGTTTGCACTTAGGTCTGAGTATCCGATACGGGAAGCTGAGCGAACTTGTATGAGACCAGCTTTTACATCATAGAAACATTCCAAATCATCCACAAAACGGAAGACCTTGCTGGTAAATTCAGCATGCAGATAATTCTCTTTAATGGTGATGATCTTGCCACCGAACATGTTCTCGATGGCTGCGCTTAAATCAACCATGACAACATCTGTAGCACCGTGTGCTTTGATGGGGGCTATTGAATGCTTCTCATCTGTGGCCTGCGAGGACACGCAATTGTCGGACTCCGGACAGGGGGCAAGCTCTCCGTTTTTCAGTCCAATATTGTCAGGTGCCTTTTGCGAACATCCTGATATGGCCGCAATGGCCACACATAGTATAAAACAAATAATGATATATTTCATGACACCGAATGTAGGGCAGTAAGGCCATGAAAGGCAACCTTTTTCCTGGTGCGAGATTTTCAATCTACTTTGATTCATTATCTTTCTCCCTTTTGTGTAATAAGAAATCTTGCGTCTCCGTGCTTACAGATTACTTGCAGTAAGATGCTAGCTGAGGCATTGTTCGAGAATAGTAATCAATGCTTGCGCTGGTTAAATTTTATTAATCCTTAGAGCTGCTGCCCATTGTGCTGTATCGATAAAATGAGGACAAAATCATGACCGATAATATAGTTCGTGTTGCCATTCTTTATCCTGGTGATGAAACAATTCGTCGTGAATCCACACCAGATAACAATCGTTTGGCTACCGTTTTTCAAGCTTTGAAGGCTGTGGGAATAGAGGCGGAACCAGCTGTTTACCATGATGATTTTTGTGATGAGGTTCGCCAGCAGTTATTGAAAGTGGATGGTGTGCTTGTTTGGCGAAACCCTGTACAGGATGGGTATGATCGATCCGTGCTTGATCCGATGCTGCGGGAAGTCGCGGAAGCAGGGGTGTTCGTTAGTACACATCCTGATATCATTATGAAAATGGGGACCAAGGAAGTTGTGTACAATACCCGGTCCATGGGGTGGGGTTGTGATACGCATTTATATCAAAACATAAGTCAGATGCAGGACGCATTACCTAAATTACTCGCTGCGGGACCTCGTGTTTTGAAGCAGCTTAGAGGAAGTAGTGGGAATGGCGTTTGGAAGATAGAGCTTGAAGACGTAACCGATACTCCTTTGCCTGAATCAATCGTTCGAGTCCGGCATGCCACAAGAGGCTCAGTTGAAGAAACTATGCCTTTGAGTGGGGTGTACGATCTTTGCGGGTCGTATTTCGAAGGACAGGGCAGGGTGATTGATCAACAATATCAGGAACGCCTCCCTGACGGCATGATACGCTGTTATTTGACCCAAACCAAAGTGGTTGGCTTTGGTCATCAAGAGATTAATGCTCTCTTTCCAGCGCCAGCCGGAGCTTTGCCCGAGGATGCACCGCAGCCGGGGAAACGTTTGTACTATCCTCCCGATAAGCCTGAGTTTCAGGCATTGAAGAGGAAGGTTGAGCAAGAGTGGGTTGCTCAGATGCAAGAGATTCTTGAGATTCCAACCGACAATCTCCCCATGTTGTGGGATTGCGATTTCATGTTCGGCCCCAAAGACAATGCAGGTAATGATACCTATGTCCTTTGCGAGATAAATGTGAGCAGTGTGGCGCCGTATCCCGAGTCCGCGCCAGAACCAATAGCAAAGGCGGTTCTTGCGCGACTGAAGCCTGAATAACGAGTCTTCCAATAGTGGGGCAAACTCTGCTTTTATGGTGGGGATAATTAACCAAGACAAAGGCAAAAGTTCTTGCTACTTGCGCTGAGTCTGTTTATATCTCCTTTCCACACTGGCATTAGCCAAATGTGTCCAATATGCGGAGAGGTAGCGAAGTCCGGCCGTAACGCGCTCGACTCGAAATCGAGTTATGGGTCAAACCATACGTGGGTTCGAATCCCACCCTCTCCGCCATTGAAATTTAAAAGCCCTTGAAGTGAATGCTTCAAGGGCTTTTAAATTTCATAGTAGGCTAGAAGTAAAAAATAGGTATGGTGTCCCCCTAATTCCGTATGAGTCGAACCAGAAAATAGGGTGCCTCACACGGCGTCCGCAACTGCCCGCCCTGACTACGCTTCTGGGTGGGCTTTGTCTTTGCGTGTTTTTGTCTTGGGGTGTATCTGTCTTTTTGGACTCATTAAACCCACAGATGACTGAACACCTTGGAGGCATGGTTTGCCAGACAAAATTATAACCAGCATTTTACCACAATCCGTCATAGGACTGTGCGATACTATCTCCCGAATTACAGCCCCAATGGAACCGCTCATCAAGTCCACGACAATGTTTAACAGTCCCTTTCTGTCTGTCATGAAATCCGTAGCGATGATGAACAGTGCGCTCTATCCACTGGGGCATAGCGTAGGTGCCATCATGCAATCAAAGGCGTTTGCTGGCGTTGGTGCCGTTATGAGGTCGTCCAGTGTCCTTCAAGTGGGCGAAGCTGTGCGCGGCATGACGGCTGTCGGCAGCGCGTTTAACAAGGTTGTTGGAGATGCCGTAGGGAATGATTTCCTTGCTGTCACTGAAACCTTACGGAAGGTGGATTGGAGAGCGGCTATCGAGGACGCGCTCGAAGAAGGTGAAAACGACCAAGCCGAAGAACTCAAGAGCGAAGCAGGGGCCGCTGGTGACTTTCTCAACGCGGAGATGCAAGGGATACTGGATGAGGTGAAACAGACCCCACAGGGGATGTTAGCTGCACTGACCGCGTTTCATCAAAGAGTTGCCGAATCATCGCTAGGGAAGAAAGCTAAGTGCTTAGCATTGTGGATAATCACGAACATAATTTGGAGTTACGTGATCGTCCCTCTTGGAGGGTACGCATACTCTCAACTCACTCATAGAGAGACACTGAAAACCACCAAGCATCACGTTTTGGAGACGATTGGACACCACCCGCAGCTACGCATTGTGTCGGTAGAAAGCCGCCTTAACATGCGTATGAAGCCGAACAGAAAATCGCATGTCGTCGGAAAGCTGTACCCATACACTGTCGTTACCGTGATAGGCCATGCAGGAAAGTGGGCGAAAGTGTGCTTTGCTAGCGGGCAGGGTGAGAGCGTCGAGGGGTGGGTATTCAACAAGTACCTATCGAAACTAAAATAGGTGTTCCAATGGGTCTTGAAACTGCTACACCAAACTGCTACACTGGCTATTAATGAATATTAACAATGTTCAATGATTATAGCCCTTGTTCGGCAAAATTATGGTTTCCCACCCTCTCCGCCAGTGAATTTAAAAATCCCTTGAAGCGTTTGCTTCAAGGGATTTAAAATCTGCTAATTAGGCATAGCCCAGTTAATAACAACCTTCCGCTTGCCCCATTCTCGGGCTAGGGCGACGTTGTCGCCAAATAGAATATCAATCTTGTGCTCCCAGCGTTTATTCATTTTGTCGAGTACTCGGTATTTGCCGGGTAGTCCTAGGATGGAAACTTCGACGTTATGGCCAAGTCCAAGTGGGATTAGATCGCGAGAGACTGCAATGGCTTTCATGCCGGGAGTGAGGTCGTCGCCCCACGCGGCAATTCCTATGGCGTAGTTTTTGGTCTCTTGGGGGCGAAGGGTGTACGCTGAAGCTTCGACGATCATGGATCGTGTGCCATTCTTTTCGGTCATTTTCCCCACTGTTCCCTCCACGCTCATCGGAAATCCATGTTTGTCGCTTTCGACGTGTTGTTTGTCGGGAAGTGTGTCGCTGCTGCAACCACCAAGGGGCAGAGTCATTGCTAAAAATAGTGCTAGGCAGAGAATAGCGGAACGCGAGAAGTGAGTATGTGTATTGTTGAGTATCATTTTCTATCTCCCTTGCCACAGCCTTACCATAGGCATTGAGGATGGGGAATGACCTAACTGTTTAATACTAATATCATTTAAACGGTTACTTGTGTTGCTATTCATATTGACAGGAACCGTTGAGCCAACGCATTCTATGGCCAAGGAAGATCATAATGAAGACTAAAAAATTTACTCATAAAGAGCTTGTGAAGAAAGCCGTCTACTGGCTCGGCCATGCAAAGCAGTGTAACCCGGTATTTGGCGAACGTGGTAGCCGTCAGATTTCCGAAATACCAGATGCCATAGGCTTTACCGCCCATGAAAGTATCGTGGTTGAGGTGAAGATCTCAAAGAACGACTTGCTTGCCGATAAAAAGAAATCTCATCGAACCAACGGTAAGGGGATGGGCAACAAGCGTTTCTACCTCATGCCGCACGATCTGTACGAACAATGCAAAGACCACGATTGGAATGGGTGGGGCGTCCTCACATGTAATCGCTATGGCACAAAACAAGTGCGCGGGATGGTCTCTGACGAATTTGAAAGCAGTATTAAATCAGAGCGGGATTTCTTGAGATCGAGGGTATTGGAAATTCAGAACTTCGGTAAATAACCACTTTTCCATCCTCTGCGGCAATTTAGTCCCATTGATCAGCGAGAGTATCGCTCTTCCTTCCAAGGATCAGCAGAATTGCTATAGCCGAGCTTTTCCCAGTAGCCTAACTCATCCTTTGAGACGATCTTAAGTCCTTTCATCCATTTCGCAGATTTGTATAAATACTTGTCTGGAACAACAGCTCTCACAGGGGCACCGTTTGGCCGGGGCAATGGTTCGCCTGCAAAGGTGTGTGCCAGAAAAATGTTATTCTTGCGGGCTTCAGCGAGCGGTATGCTTGTGGTGTATCCCTTGACGGCCTCGTAGACGAGAAATCCATCGTTTGTGGTGGGGCGGGCCTTTTCAAGCAAAGTGGAGAGGAGGACGCCGCTCCATGAGGAATCAAGTAGTGTCCATCCTGTTACACAATGTATGTCGCAGGTGATATTAACCTGTTCAAATTCCATGAAATCGCGAAAATTGATCGTGTATGGATTTTCGACTTCACCATATACTTGAAGCCGGAAATGATCGGGATTGGGCGATCCGGGATTGCCGCCCATGTTTTCGATCTGCTCAACCGCCGTTTGCCCTGGTGGAATTCGGGGTTTGCCGTCCGCACGCAGTTCTTCCGTAAGCTCCTGCTGTCTCGCTTCTCCAATTGCTGCGAAGAGGCCAGGCAATCCTATATTGATAACGGTACCAGCTGCGACGCCAAGAAAAGTACGTCTTGATAGAATATTGTCATCCTTCATGAATCCCCCGAGCGCGTTTTGATATATAAATTAGTATTCACCTTGTATCACCATAAGATATGTCGCGACACTAAGGTTTGAATACGGCTTACTCATCACTTCATTCATTTAATTAACTCTATTGTAGATTGTTAACAAGTAAAGTGACTCGTCATCTAGAGCAGGTGGCTAAGGTCATGCTGCTTCAGAATGATCAAAGATGATGGAATAAATATGAACGATGGGATACAAGTTGAGAGTGAATTTCACAGGAAGGTTAAAGATTTTGATGGAGTTGAGGTGGCCCCAATAGTTTACAATGCATTTTGGACTATGCTTTTGTATGATTTTGGGCTCTCTTTATTTCATGGATTAATTTTATGAACGCAAATAATTGGGTAGCATTTGATGATAGCCTTGAATCAGTTTTTGAGAGTTAGCACTGTTTCCACGGTATGCATGCTTGCTGTTTTGTCTCTCACCTTCGGGTGTTCTTCTAAAGGGGGTGAGGCTATTGATCTTATGCCTGCGCCTGCAATTTATTCGGAATATATCAATCCATTTGAAAGCAATATCCCTCCACCGCAAACAATCTATTATGCAACCAATCGAGCTCCTTCACATGATATTGAAGAGAGTGGTGGGCTTGCCTATACTTCAAACAGGGGTGGCATTCTTCGGTTTGGGGCTGCTAGAATAAAGCTTGGCGAAGGGGAGTTTAGTTGGGAAGAAGCAAAACGAATTTCATTGCTAAAAAATCGAACTGATAAATACCCTCTTAAAGTTGATAGCGTGACAGAATTTGGGGTTCTTGGTTCTAGTTTGAATTCCTTTATTGCTCCAGACTTTAATAGTGAAGGTGTTGACACCACTGGTAAAGAATTTGCTCAGCACATCAACCAACATTTGACCCAATCTAAACGAAAAGATGTTTATATCTATGTGCATGGATACAAAGTGGACTTTGATAATCCTATCCTAGTCACTGCAGAACTCTGGCACTTCTTAGGGTACGAAGGTGTTTTTATAGCCTATTCTTGGCCTTCAACGCCAAAAACTCTGGCGTACTTATCTGATCTTGAGACTGCAGAACTTTCATCATATCAGCTTCGAGCTTTGTTGGAGTATCTATCGGAAAACACAGATGCAGAACGAATCCATATTGTAGGCTACAGTGCCGGAACAAGAGTTGTGGACAAGGCGCTATTTCAGTTAACGCTTTCCAATAAACAGTCTTCAAAGGACGATTTAAGGAAATTGAAACTCGGTCATGTAATGCTGATTGGTAGCGACATGGATGGAGACCTTTTTGCCGCGAACATTCGAGAAGGCATGCTTGATATTACAGATGATATTTCTGTCTATGTTTCAGATTCAGATAGTGCTGTAGGTGTTGCCGAATGGCTCTTTGAATGGGGACGGTTGGGGCAAGCAAACCGAAATATGGCTGCCCCAGTGAAAAAATATCTTGAAAATCATCCACAGCTTCGCGTTATTGATGTGTCTGATGCGGCCAATGCCGATGCTGGGAACGGCCACGGATATTTTCGGAGTAGTCCTTGGGTTAGCAGCGATATTTTAATGACACTGATGTATGATTTGACTCCAGAAGAGCGTGGCTTAATCAGAAATATTGAATTGCCGGTTTGGGAATTCCCGCAGGATTATCAAGAAAGGCTCTTGGATGAATTGCAAACTAGGTTGGAGTCTAATTAGTCTGGTGGAGTATGTATTTAACATTGCTCTTCATCCTCGCCGGATATAGGTTCGCCATATGGGACACATCGTAGCAAAAGATATTTATCGTCAGTTGGGTGACAAGGTAGATGGGGTGTTGGTTCGGATGCCATGGTCTGAGGACATGCGCCGGATGGTTGAAGCCCTATATACTCCTGCGGAAGCCGAATTTATTGTGAGAATGCCATATCGGCCATCTACTGCGGAACGAATTGGTCCCATGGTTGGCATGCAGGAACCCAAGTTGTCCAAGATGCTGGACACACTTTGCCGAAAAGGGTTGGTTTGCGACATCTGGGAAGGGACTAATTATCAATATATGGTGTCTCCCTTTGTTATCGGTTTTTTTGAATTTACCATGATGCGGACCAAGGGTGAACTGGAGCCTAAAAAGTGGGCTGAGTTGTTTCAAGCATATATGTTTGGTAGCAGGGATTTTCTGGATGCCAACTTTGGTGATGATCAAATTATCTCTGTTATGCGAGCATTGCCCTATGAGGAAACTGTTCGGGAGCAGGATCATGTGGAGATTCTCGACTACGAACGAGCTTCTGCCTTGATTGATGAGGCTTCGATTTTTGCTGTTGGCCTCTGTGCATGTCGTCATGAGAAACACCATCTCGGGACTCAGGAATGCGATGTACCACTTGAAACGTGTACGTCTATGGGAACAGCAGCTGAATTTCTGATTCGTAATGATTTTGCCCGTGAAATTCCCAAGGGCGAAATGCTCGATATCTTGGCGCGATCAAAAGATCTGGGCTTCACTTTATCTACAGATAACGTACAGCAGGATGCCGGTTTTATCTGCCACTGCTGTGGCTGCTGCTGTAATCTGATGCACGGGATCAAGTATTCCGGCTATCCCGGTGTGCTTGTTTCCTCTTCATTTATCGCCAGTGTGGATACTGCTGAGTGCAATGGCTGTGGTAAATGCGCCAAAGCTTGTCCCGTTGATGCCATAACTATTCATAAGAAACGAACTGCGGAGAACAAGCCGCAGCGTTGGGCGGAAATCGATGAAGAGTTGTGTCTTGGATGTGGTGTGTGTGCGCTAAAATGTAAGTTCGATGCGCTTGAATTACGCAAGCGTGAACAGAAGGTTTTTCATCCTGAAGATAGCTTTGAACGTGTAATCCTGCAATCGCTTGAGCGGGGCACGCTACAAAACTTGTTGTTCGACAATCCCAATTCTAAGTCTGATAATTTTTTCCGTTCGGTACTCGGCGGCTTCCTTAAGCTTTCACCAGTTAAGAAGGGATTGATGTCTGAGGCGCTTCGTTCACGTTTTATGGATGCGATGCGTAAGGGAGCAGGGCAGTAAAGAAGCTTCGTATATTATCTTAGATTTGAAAATAAAAACGCCTTCTGACTGTGAAAGTCAGAAGGCGTTTTTATTGATGGAATTGTTATCTTAGTGATTGTTGCAATCGTGGTGATCGCAAATAATCAGCTGATCTTGAATTTTGCCAGCCAGCCAGTTGTTGGCGACTTCATCAACACTACCGGAGCAGCCGCGCACAACTTTGATTTTGTTGGCCTGAAGGATGTTGACAGCGCCTTCACCCATATTGCCTGCTAGCATGACTTTAACGCCCATGCTGGCGAGTTTGGGGGCGATGTCGGATTTGCAACCGCAGCCGACAGGGGAGTCCATTGGTTCCTTGGACACGATATTCTTGTCATCGTCCACGGTCATGATGGTGTAGTGATCGCAGTGGCCGAAATGGTCGTCGATGTTGCCGTCGCGGGTGGGGAGTGCAATTTTCATATTTATCTCCTGTATTGGTCGGTTATTCAATTGGTAATGACCATACATAACCACCGCTGTGATTTTGTAAAGAGGTTGAATTTATTCAGACTTTATAAGTCGGGAATAAGAAAAGAGTGTGATTTGACAGCGTGTTGGGTTCAGCGTTTACGCTTTTCCAGAAAGAAGCGTTTCAATAGCCCGCTGCATTCATCTTCCATTACGCCATTAATGTGCCACAATTTGTGGTTGGAGAAGGACAATGAATGGCCGTCGAGGTTGGAAACGAGTGCTCCAGCTCTTGGATCCAAGGCGCCCATGACAACACCGCCGACACGTGCATGGATGATGGCACCAGTGCACATGAGGCACGGTTCGAGCGTGACAGCAAGAATGGTGTTGGAAAGGCGGTAGTTACCTAGCTCTTTGCCAGCTTTGCGGAGGCAGAGAATTTCCGCATGGCCAGTAGGATCATTGAGTGTGATAGGTAAGTTGTGTGCTTTGGCTATAAGTTCGCCAGAAGCAGAAAATAAAGCCGCGCCAATGGGGGACTCCCCCATCTTTGCGGCTTTACATGCTTCCTGAAAAGCCACATCCATGAATTGTCGCCAGTTTGTACCTTTCGGTGCAGCTGGCGGTGTCAGATGAGACATGGCTTTAAACGTGGCCTATTGGCCTTTGAGGTAGTTGATACCGGATTCGATCATGGCGAGGCCCAACGGCATGTTGGGATCGGTTCCACGAGTCCATGACGGGTGGTTGGTCGGGTGATTGTATGCCTCGGGATGGGGCATAAGACCAAGAATGCGTCCGGACGGATCAGTCAGACCTGCAATTCCCAGCGGAGAACCGTTCGGATTGAACGGATATTCCTGAGTTACCTCGTTGGTTTCGGGGTCAACGTACTGTACTGCATACAGGTTGTTGTCCACGATGGCCTTGAGTGTGTCGTCGTCCATGGGAATGATTTTACCTTCACCATGACGGATGGGGACATCGATGTGTTCCAACCCTTTGGTGAATACGCAGGGAGAATTCGGGTTGGCTTTCAGGCGAACCCAGCGATCTTCGAATCGTCCTGAATCATTATGGGACAAAGATACCTGACGGTTGAAGTATTCGCCACCTACTGCAGGGAGCAGCCCGAGCTTGCAAAGCAGCTGGAAGCCGTTACAAATCCCGAGGATAAGTCCGCCTGCTTCAAAAAATGTTTTCAATTGATCAAGAACAGGATTACCATCTTCGGTCATGGACCAACGCCAGCGAAGGGCGGCAGCCTGGGCTGCACCGAGGTCGTCGCCGTCGAGGAATCCACCGGGGCAAAGGAGAAAATTGTATTTATCCATGCGGACATGGCCCGCAGCAAGATCAGAAAAATAGACGATATCGGCGTTGTCGGCTCCGGCGGCCTTGAGGGCGTATGCGGATTCATCGTGACAGTTGGTGCCGTAACCCGTGATCACGAGTGCGTTGACGGAAGCCATGAAAGTTCTCCTCTTCGTATTGACTTTGTTGCATTCCCCGGCATAATTTGCCAAAGAGCGTTTGCTGCGCAGGAACATACTTGTACTGTGCATTACAGTCAATACGGATGGGCCATGAGTTTTTTCATGGTATTTCCTTATAATTCAAATAGAACGAAGGGGCTTACTCTCGTATGAAAACCAAATTCATTTTTATCACAGGTGGTGTGTTGTCCTCCCTGGGCAAAGGGTTGGCAGCAGCATCCATCGGCGCATTACTTCAAGCGAGAGGTTTAAAAGCCACAATTCAGAAGCTTGATCCGTATATTAATGTCGACCCCGGCACCATGAACCCTTTCCAGCACGGTGAAGTTTATGTCACCGACGATGGTGCTGAGACTGATCTCGACCTCGGTCACTACGAGCGTTATCTTGGCGCAGCTCTGAGCCAGCAGAATAACTACACCTCCGGCTCCATTTACAACTCCGTTATCCAGAAAGAACGCCGTGGCGACTACCTCGGTGGTACCGTACAGGTTATCCCGCACATCACTGATGCTATTAAAGAGGCTGTCATCAACCTGCCGAACGGTGAAGATGTCGCTCTTATCGAAATCGGTGGTACTGTTGGTGACATCGAAGGCCAGCCATTTTTGGAAGCTATTCGTCAGTTGAAGAATGATCTGGGCAAGGAAAATGTTCTTTACATTCACCTTACTTTGGTTCCTTACATCAAGGCCGCTGGCGAATTGAAGACCAAACCTACACAGCACTCCGTTAAGGAATTGCGCAGCGTTGGTATTCAGCCCGACATTATTATTTGTCGTGCAGAAGAAGAGCTTGATTCTGATCTTAAACGAAAGATCGCTCTGTTTTGTGACGTTGATGAAGATGCAGTTTTCACTGGCGAAGACGTTTCTTCCATCTACGAAGTTCCGCTGAAATTTTATGAAGAAGGTGTTGATCAGAAGATCGCCATCCTTTTGAAATTGCCTGCTCGCAATGCTGAACTGGCACCATGGGAAAACTTAGTTCATACCCTACAGAACCCCAAGAGCTCTATTAAGATTGGTATCATCGGCAAGTACGTTGATCTCACCGAAGCTTACAAGAGTCTCCATGAAGCATTGGTACATGGCGGTGTGGCCAACGAAGTTGAAGTAGAACTTGAATATGTGAACTCAGAGAAGATCACTGCCAAGAATGTTGATAAGAAACTCGGTGGCTTGGATGGTATCCTTGTTCCCGGTGGTTTCGGTGCTCGCGGCGTGGAAGGAAAGATTCTTTCCATTAAATATGCTCGTGAAAACAAGGTTCCGTTCTTTGGTATCTGTCTCGGTATGCAGTGCGCATGTATCGAATTTGCTCGTAATGTCATCGGTCTGGAATCTGCCAACTCCGAAGAGTTCGACATGACCACCGAGAACAATATCATCTACCTGATGAAAGAGTGGTACGATTTCCGCACCAAGAAAACCGAAGTGCGTGACGAAGGATCTGACAAGGGCGGCACTATGCGTCTCGGTTCCTACCCCTGTAAGCTTAAGAAGGGCACCAAGGCCCATGACGCTTATCAGGCCGTCAATATCGACGAACGTCATCGTCACCGCTTCGAGTTCAACAATGAATTCATTCAAAAATGTGAAGAGAATGGCCTTGTCTTTTCCGGCACCGCTCCGGACGAATCTCTGATGGAGATAGTGGAAATTCCGGAACACCCGTGGTTCTTGGGTTGCCAGTTCCACCCGGAATTCAAGTCTAATCCCATGAATCCGCATCCGCTGTTTAGGGATTTCATCAAGGCTTCAAAAGATGATAAGGCAAGCAAGGGGAAATAGTTCGTGAACGAACTGTACGCAAACAGTCGGTCCGGCCCGTTCATTCTGGCCGGGCCTTGTGTCATTGAGAGTCGTGAGATCAGCCTACAGGCTGCTGAATCTCTGGCTGAAGTCGCTGAAAAGCTCAGCCTTCCGCTTATTTTCAAGAGTTCTTTCGACAAAGCCAATCGTACTTCGGTGACTAGTTTCCGTGGCCCTGGAATGGAAGAAGGGCTCAAGATTCTGGCGGAAGTCAAAGAAGCTACGGGCTTGCCCATTGTCACGGATATTCACCACCCGGAGCAGGCTGCTTTGGTGGCAGAAGTGGCTGATGTGTTACAAATTCCCGCATTTCTTTGTCGACAGACAGATTTGCTTGCGGCTGCGGCCAAGACAGGCAAAATCGTCAATATTAAAAAAGGCCAGTTCCTTGCTCCTTGGGACATGGAAAACGCGGTGAATAAAGTCCGCGAGTCTGGCAATGATCAGGTTTGGCTCACCGAGCGTGGTGCTACGTACGGCTACAACAATCTTGTGGTTGACATGCGTTCCATTCCTCAGATGCGTTCCTTTGATGTGCCTGTTGTCTTTGATGCAACGCACTCTGTGCAGTTGCCGGGCGGCCTTGGCGGTTCTTCGGGTGGCCAGCGTGAATATGTGCCCGTACTTGCTTCTGCTGCTGTTGCAGCTGGCGCAAGCGGTGTGTTCATGGAATGCCATCCTGATCCGGACAAAGCGCTTTGTGATGGCCCGAATAGTTTGCCGCTTGATAAGGTTGAGCCATTACTCGTTCGCCTTAAGGCTATCTGGGAGATCAATAATGCCTGATCGCGCCTTTGATCTCGCCAAGAATATCAAGTTGCTCGTTCTCGATGTTGACGGCGTCCTCACTGACGGTGGCTTGTATTATGATGCAGATGGCATTGCCATGAAGCGATTCAATGTTCAGGATGGCCTTGGTATTAAGCTTGCCCAAGCCGCCGGACTGGAGATCGGAGTCATCACTGGTTTAAATCAAAAGCCGGTAGAAAAGCGCGTAACCGAGTTGGGTATTGAGCATTACTATCCTGGCAACCATCGCAAAGTTCCTCCTTTTGAAGAGATGTGTGAGAAAGCTGGCGTAAAGCCTTCTGAAGCCGCTTTTATGGGAGATGACTGGATTGACCTCAGTGTCATGAAATGCGCAGGGCTTGCCTTAAGCGTCCCTAATGCTGTTCCTGAAGTTTTAAAAGCGGCAGATTGGGTCTCCGAACGACGCGGTGGCGATGGTGCTGTCCGTGAAGCTATTGGATTCATTCTTGAGGCGCGTGGCCTTATGGATGAAGCCATAAAGCAGTGGACGGAATAAATGAAAGGGCGTCCAGCTCTCCTATTCATACTGATTTTCGTTGGCGGTCTTACGGCAGGTGTAGCAGTAAAGGCGTTGTTCTTTTCTGATACGGCTATTCAGCCCAAGGTTGAAGAGCAACTCACCGAAAAGACTCGCGAGCAATTGCTGAACGAAGCGGATATTATTGCTGAAGACGTTGAGCTTGTTCAGGGCAAGCAGGGTGCCATGGTATGGAAACTCCTTGCTAAAACAGCGAAATATAATCAAGAAAAGAAATTGGTTGGCGTTACTCGCCCACAATTGACTGCATATTATGGCGAAGATCGTCAGGAAGTGTATGTCAAAGCGGATCGTGGTGAGATCGATCAGACGGAAGATAATCTTACCTTATATGACAATGTAACCGGCCGATTCGGTGATATGGAGCTGAACGCTCAGCACTTGGATTATGTTGGTGCCATTGATAAAGTGTACTTGAAAGGTGGCGTGTCTGTGCGTCGTCCTGATATGACGCTCAAGGCTTCTGCTGTTGAGATAGACCTGGTCAGCAGGCAACTGATTGCCGCAGGCGGTGTTGAGGCATTGCTGGCCCCCGAAGGGTTTGATGCAAACCCATTTAAAGAGTAGTGAAGGGGTATGACTCCGATGAAAGCCATATATTCAATTGTTCTCAGTTTGTTGTGTGTTCTTATGGTTTCAGGTTTTGCCTGTGCTGAAGAATGGGGCGAAATTCGCGAAGCGGTTCTCAATCTGAATGTTCGTTCCAAACGAACTGCCAAAAGTGAACATATCGTCACTCTCGCCAAAGGGCAGAGGGTTAAAGTCGATTTCCCACAAGAGAACTGGATTGCTGTCTTCAACTTGAATGAATCCACACGCGATGAAGCTCGCGCCATCGGATACGCTAACATCAAATACCTTAAGTTGGTTAAGCAGGCTCCTGCAGTCACTCCTGTTGCAAAACCAGCTTCTAAGCCCGAACCAGCTCCCACACCTGCAACACCGGTCGCTCCAGGCGAAATGAAGGGAGAGGTAGCTTCGGCTCCAAATCCTGTTCAAATTGGTGTTGATCCAAGCCGTGTACCTGTCAAAATCACCTCTGATCGTATGATCTATGATGAAGCTGGAAAGCAAGTCTCATTTGTTGGTAATGTCATTGCGGAGCATGGAGCACTTACTCTTTGGGCGGATAAACTCTCTGCCTTTATGGGGTCAAAGAGTGATAAGAAATTCGCTGCAGACAGCATTGACCGTATTGTTGCTGAAGGTAATGTGCGGGCTAAACAAAAGAAGACTGAAGGAACTTGTGGCTTGCTGACCTATTATGTTGGCAAGCAACTCCTTAAAATGGAGCGTGATCCCAAGTTACAGGACGGTCCTAATAGTCTCAGTGGTGACGTTATCAATTTTTATGTGCGTGAAAATCGTAGTGAAGTTGTTGGTGGTAGCGGTAAACGCGTCAAGGCGATCTTTATGACTCCTGCCAACATGAAGGTGAAATAGATGTCCGCAGGACTTATTGCCACCAATCTTTCCAAACGATATGGACAGAAAGAGGTCGTTCACGGCATCAATCTGGAATTAAAGCCTAAAGAAGTTGTTGGTTTACTCGGACCTAATGGAGCAGGTAAAACCACGACGTTTTACATGCTTGTAGGCGTTGTAAAGCCTAATACGGGTAAAGTCTCGCTCGATGGGACGCTGATTACCGAGAAGCCTCTTCACGAGCGCGCACGAATGGGCGTAAGTTATCTTCCACAGGAAAGCTCCATATTTAAGAAGCTCTCCGTTCGACAGAACCTTGAAATAATTCTTGAGCAGACAGCTCTCAACAGAGCGGCTCAGAAGAAGCGTGCTGAAGAGCTTATGGAGATGTTCACTATCACCAAGCTCGCAGATCAAGCTGCAATGTTTCTGTCCGGTGGCGAACGTCGACGTCTGGAAATTGCTCGTGCCTTGATCATGAATCCACAGTACATCTTACTTGATGAACCTTTTGCAGGCATTGATCCCATTGCCGTTATTGATATTCAGGAAATCATTTCCGTTCTTAAATCAATGGAAATCGGCATTTTGATTTCTGATCATAATGTGCGAGAAACATTGAATATTTGCGATAGGGCCTATCTTGTTTACGAGGGCTCAGTCATATTAGAAGGCTCGCCAGAAGATATTGTTCAGAGCAGTAAAGCTCGTCAGATTTATCTCGGTGAAGACTTCAGTCTTTAGTTTCTTTTTTCGTTTTCCCTCATATCTTTCGCTTTGGCGATTTACACTGGCATGAAAGGTTGGTACACTTTTTTCATGCAGTATAATCTGTTCTATAAATCCAACAGTCACGGTTAGTTATAACTATTGTCTTGCTTAGGCTATTCCAATGTGGCATACTCTAAGGCAAGAAGTGGTGTCAGATGTTGGAAAATATTATCAAGCGAACCGAATAAAATGGTTATTTAGCCTTTGAGGCTTAGAATATGGGATTGGAACTCAGACAACAACTCAAGCTTTCACAACAACTGGTAATGACACCCCAGTTGCAGCAGGCCATTAAGCTCCTGCAACTCTCTCGACTGGAACTTTTGGAGACTGTTCAACAAGAACTCATGGAGAATCCGTTTCTTGATGAGACTGAACATGAGACTGAAGTTCGTGAAAGCGAAGAGCTGACCGAATCCCAGAAGGAAGAAGAACTCGTCCGTACCGCCGACTGGGAAAATTATCTCGGCGAATTCTCTAGCACATCCAAGCAGGCTACAGGCCGTGAAGCGGAAGTCCCAGAAGAAGGCCTTTCCTTTGAAGCTCGCCTTGCATCAAAGCCGACCCTTGAAGGGCATCTCAATTGGCAGATGCGCCTTTCCAATTTTACTGAACACGAAATAGCTATTGGTGATGTGATCATTGGTAACGTCGATCATAACGGCTATCTTCAGGCTTCAAACGAAGAAATCATGAGCATGGTCCAGGCGACCGAAGAAGAGATTGAAGCAGCGATCCAGAAGGTAATGCTACTTGATCCTATTGGTATTGGTGCTCGGACTCCTCAAGAATGCTTACTCAAGCAGATGGACGTCCTTGGTTACGACGATCCGATTCTGATTTCTCTTGTTAAGGATCATTTGGAAGACCTAGAGAAGAATCGCTATAAGCCCCTCGCCCGCAAGTTCAAGATATCTATGGAAGAACTCAAGGAATACCTTGATCTCATGCAGACTCTTGATCCTATGCCGGGAACCAATTTTTCCAGTACTGAACCACACTATGTTAGTCCGGATGTCTTCGTTTACAAGTATGGTGAAGAATTTGTCATCATCTTGAACGAAGACGGTATGCCTCGCATTCAGATGAACTCCTATTACATGGAGACAATGAAGGATGCAGGGGGCAAGGAAAAAGAGTATTTTCAGGAAAAGATGCGATCTGCCGCATGGTTGATGAAAAGTCTGTACCAGAGGCAGAGAACGCTGTATAAAGTAGTTGAGAGTATTGTCCGCTTTCAGCGGGGTTTCTTTGAAGAGGGCGTTACCAAGCTCAAACCATTGATTCTCAAGGAGGTTGCCGAGGATATCGAAATGCATGAATCCACCGTGAGCCGCATAACAACAAGTAAGTATGTATCCACGCCGCACGGGATATTTGAGTTGAAGTTTTTCTTCAACAGTGCGCTGGACTTAAACGACGGTTCACAGGTTGGTTCGGAGAGCGTTAAGGCACTCATCAAAGCAATGATAGCCGAGGAAGATACGAAGAAGCCACTGAGCGATGAAAAGATCGGGGAGATTTTGAAGGAGAAGCTCGATGTAAACATCGCCCGGCGCACAGTCGCCAAGTATCGTTCCGCCATGGGCATCGCCTCTTCATCCAAGCGCAAGCAATACTTCTAGGACCTCATTCTTTTAGCAACTAAACCAGGAGGTAGCGTATGAACATAAGCTTCACTTTCAAGAACTTTGAGCCGTCTGATCATCTCAAGGGTTACGCGCAAAAGCGTTTTGAAAAGGTGGGCAAGTTTGTCTCCGACTCCGAAGCCGACTTACAGGTCAACCTATTGGTAGACAAGTTCCGGCATAAGGCGGACGTTATCCTGAATGCGGACTCCATCCATATATCAGCCTACGAAGACTCAGAAGACATGTATTCGACCATCGACTTGGTGCTCGATAAGCTGGACGCGCAATTGCGAAGAATGCGTGAAAAGCAGAAGAGCCGCAGCCGTCAGGGCCGTGGCAGTAAGGTTTCAATGAACTTCCTGTCCTATGAGGACCTTGCCAACGAAGAAGGCCCGACTATCGTGGGTACTGACACCTACGAAGCCAAGCCCATGAGTGTTGACGAGGCAGCTGAACAACTGAATACACTGGATAATGAATTCCTCGTTTTCCTCAATGCGGAAACCGAAGACGTGAATGTAATTTATAAGCGGAAGAATGGCGATTACGGCCTTATCGACCCTGGTAATTAATTATGAATCTTGGTGATCATCTGGAGAAGGAACTTGTCCTTCCCAATTTGACCTCTGCCACCAAGGCTGAGGTATTAAGTGAACTCATCGCCCCCTTGGGCGAGAAATATCCAGAGATGGACACGGACCAGGCGGTCCGTGTCCTTCTTGATCGTGAAAAGCTCGGCACCACTGGAATCGGCTCGGGCATCGCAATCCCACATGGCAAGCTTGAAGAGCTAGAAAAAGTCATCGTTATTGCTGGGCGCAGCAAGGCGGGGATAGATTTCGAAGCTCTTGATCATAAGCCGTGCACCATCTTTTTTCTGGTTCTCGCACCGGAGCATGTGGCCGGAATGCACCTTCGTATTCTAGCCCAGATCTCTCGTGTCCTCAAAGACGAAGCATTTCGTAATGAGTTTATGGAAGCAGGAGATGCCGATGGGTTGTGGACGCTTCTTCGAGACGTGTAACCATCTGTAAGGATTACCTTTGACTCCTAGCAATACGATTCCTGTTGTCGTTGTATCCGGAATATCCGGTTCAGGCAAAAGTACGGCCCTTAAGGTCTTTGAGGACCTTGGGTTCTTTTGCATTGACGGACTGCCTTCCCGTATGTCTGCAAAGATTGCCGAACTCATTTTGCAACAGGACTCAAAATACCGAGGACTTGCTCTCGGTATGGACATGCGCCAGCCAGAATTTCTCGACAACTGGGATGAGGCAATCGAAGAACTGGTTACCATGGGGATTACCCCTCAGGTACTTTTTCTTGAAGCGAAGCAGGCAGAGCTTGTTCGACGTTATGCAACAACTCGCCGGCCCCATCCGCTTGAAAGCCAATCTCTTGGCCTGGAGCAGGCCTTGGAGCAGGAACGGGAGATGTTGAATCCCATTCGTAGTAATGCGGAGCTAGTCCTCGATACTACAGATTATTCCATTCACGATCTGCGGCGTGTCATCCAGACAAAATGGACTGCTATTGAAGAATTGGGGCGTGGGATGCGTGTGCATCTTGTTTCCTTTGGTTTCAAGTATGGGGTTCCGACTGAAGCGGATTTTGTTTTTGATCTTAGATTTCTACCAAATCCATATTTTGATAAATCGCTTCGTTCTCTATCTGGGAAGGACCAATCCATTCAGGATTATGTTCTGAAGAGTGAGGTCGGCGCAGAATTTGACAAGAAATTTCTCGATTTTATGACGTACATGCTTCCTTTGTACGCTGATGAAGGGCGATATCGCATCACCCTGGCTCTTGGTTGCACGGGAGGCCGCCATCGTTCCGTATCTGTTGCAGAATCCGTACTGGCGACGCTCAAGAAAAAAGGGTATGCAGTGACCATAGAACATAGACATATGGAACTGGGATAATAATGACTGCACAGTCCAAAAATAAAGAAAAATCCATGGTCGGCGTAGTTATCGTCACTCATGGCGCTTTTGGCAAAACACTGCTTGAAGCTGCGGAAACCGTTCTCGGTCCGCAGGAGAAGTGTCTGGCCATTGGGGTAGACGTTAACAAGGGTGTCGATGAAACCATGGAGATTATTCGCAACTCTATTCGTTCCGTTGAAAGTGGACGAGGCGTTGTTTGCCTTACCGACTTGTTTGGCGGATCTCCAACTACAATGAGTCTTTCATTGATGAACTCGGAGAATCTGGAAGTTATCACGGGTGTTAATTTACCCATGTTGGTGGCGTCTTTACAATTCCGAGCCATGGATTTGGATGCGTTGGCGCAGAAGGCTAAAACCTCTGGTGAGCAAGGCATTAAAGTCGCTGGAGCCATGTTGCGTAAAAAAGCAAAAGCCAAGGCAAAGAAGTAGGGCTAACCGTGACTCTTGTTCGTATAGATAATCGCTTGATTCACGGTCAGATCATTGAAACATGGTTGCCTTACACCGGAGCCAAGACTGTTGTTGTTGCAGATGACGCTCTTGCCGGGGATGATCTGCAACAAGAAATCATGTCTCTAGCTATTCCTCAGACAGTTGAATCTGTTTTTGTGAGCATCGAGGGTCTTGCTGCCGAAGTTGATCGACGTCGTGCAGAAAATGATTCCTCAGCCATACTGATCTTATTTGCCAACTGTCCTGACGCAAAACGAGCTCATGACTGTGGATTCGGATTTGAAGTATTGAACATCGGCAATGTTCATTACAGTCCTGGCAAAAAACAAATTTCGCCAAGCGTTGCATTGTCTGACGATGATGAGTCATGCCTCAAGCAACTAGCCAAGAAGGGCGTGGAGCTCGATTTTCGTTGCGTCCCTAATGATCCGGTGCAGGTGAGGTTCTAATTATGGCAATATCCAATCCATACTTGTGGTTCGCTCTGGTCGCTTTTTTTTTGCCCTCTTTTCTCTCTTCCGATTCTCACTCAGTGTAGGGCTGCTTGAACGTCCATTAGTTGTAGGCCTCTTTTGGGGTATGTTTTCTGGCGACTTTACAACAAGTCTGAATATCGCAATATTTTTTGAACTTTTCTGGTTGGATTTGATTCCGGTTGGAACGTTTATCCCTCCTCATTTGACAGCAGCAACATTCTCCGCCTTAGCACTTACTACATATTTTGGGTTTGAAAATCCGGCTCGAATTATGGGCTTCCTTTTCGCAAGCATGCCTTTGGCGTGGCTTGGAGCTAAAGTGGAAGAGAAGATTCGTGAACGTGAGCGGAGTAGTTACAATACGCTGCTTAATTGGGCGCGCCATCCAGATTCACCGAATACTCCTTCAGTCTTAGTTCGCAATTCGCTTGTGCGTTCATTCGCAATGTCTGGTGTCTCTTTTTTCCTCGCTATTCTCATTCTCAAATTTGTTTTTGAAACAGTATTTAGTCTCTATCCAGGATTTCTATCCCGCGTAGATATTACGTGGTCCCACTTGTGGGTTTCCGCGACTCTGGGAGGCCTGATGGCTTTACGTTTGAACAGAGTGTATGCGGTCATGGGAAGTGCCATTGGAATATACGTTCTTTTCCTGATTTCTACCCGCTTTTAGCTTGGCAGTCGGAACTGATTGTGATATTCGTCACATTCTATTTTCAAAGGCCAATTTTCCTGCATGCAGGAGTAATTTAATTAGGAGGACTTTAGATATGGCTATTCTCGTAGTTGGACACAAAAATCCTGATACCGACACCGTCGCTTCCGCGATCGCTGCCGCTGATCTTTACACCAAGCGTGGCATGGACGCCAAAGCAGTAACCCAGGGCGAAATCGCTCCTGAGTCTACCTTTGTTCTCGAGAAGTTCGGCGTTGCCGTTCCCGAGATTTGCACCGATGCTACTGACCAGCAGATCATCCTGGTTGACCACACTGATATTTCTCAGACAATCGACAACCTGGACAAGGGCGAGCTCGTTGCTGTTGTCGATCACCACAAGCTGGGTGACGTCACCACTTCCGGCCCTCTGGAAATGTGGGTCTGGCCTGTAGGCTGTACCGGCACCGTCCTGAAGTCCATGTACGATTTCTACAACGTTGAAGTTCCGGCTGACATCGCAGGTATCCTGCTGTGCGCCATCCTGAGCGACACCGTTATGTTTAAGTCCGTTACCTGCACCGATGCTGACAAAGAAGCTGTTGAAGCTCTTGCCAAGATCGCTGGTGTTTCTGACGTTATGGCTCTGGGCATGGAAATGTTCAAAGTTAAGTCCGCTGTTGACGGTGCTACTCCGAGCGAGCTGGTCTTCCGTGACTACAAAGACTTCGATATGGCTGGCAACAAAGTTGGCATTGGCCAGCTGGAAGTTGTTGACCTGTCCATGCTGGACGCTCACAAAGAAGCTCTGCAGGCTGAGATCGAAAAGGTCAAAGCTGACGGTCGTCACTCCGTCTTCCTGCTGCTCACCGACATCATGAAAGAAGGTTCCGAGATGCTCATCGCTTCTGACGACGCTTCCGTTGTTGAGAAGGCTTTCGGTATTGCTCCTGAAGGTACCTCCGTATACCTCGAAGGCGTAATGAGCCGTAAAAAACAGGTCGCTCCCAATTTCATCAAGGCTTTTGAAGCCTAGTTGACGACCTGATAGTTTAGCGCAAAGTCAGCCCGGTACGGATTGTCCGTACCGGGTTTTTTTACGTCAAATTATCGGGTGTTCTACCTGTAGTGTTGACGAGTGGGGAGATGTTGTCATTCTTTGTGAGAAGTCTTGTTTATGCATGCATAAAAAAAAGGGACGGCTAGAGCCGTCCCTTTTTACTTGTTATCGAATTGTATTGTTAAATTACGCCAGCGCTCTTGAGTACTTCTTCAAGTTTTGGCTTATTCTCTTCCTGAAGCGGAACAATGGGGAGCCTGAAGCAGGCTTCCGGGAAGTGGCCCATCATGTTTAGAGATGTTTTAACTGGAATGGGATTGGTTTCCATGAACATGGCACGATTGACAGGAGCCATTTTGAGACTCAAATCCAGTGCGGTGTTCATGTCCTTTTCAAAGAAAGCTTTACACATGTCGCTCATGGCACGTGGCATGATGTTGGAAATCACAGAGATAACGCCACAACCACCAACTGAGAGCAGGGGAAGTACGGTAAAGTCATCGCCAGACATCAGCTGAAAATCTTTGCCGCACTCTTCAATGACTTGTGCAGCTTGATTGAGATCGCCTGTTGCTTCCTTGATGGCAATAGCTTCAGGGACGGCATCTACTATTCTTTTCAGTGTGGAAGGAAGCAGATTGGTGCCAGTACGCCCTGGAACGTTGTATACGACGAACGGTAGGGGGACTTCTGCAGCGATTGCTTTAAAGTGCTCCACAAGACCGCCAGGAGTCGGTTTGTTGTAATAGGGAGTAATCTGAAGAGTAGCATCTGCGCCGGCGTCTTTGGCCATCTTCGTCAGTTCAATGGCTTCTTTGGTGTTGTTTGAACCGGCTCCGGCAACAACTGGTACACGACCTTTTGCCTGATCGACACAAATAGAAATAATGCGTCCTTGCTCTTTATGAGTCAAGGTCGCAGCTTCTCCTGTAGTGCCACAGGGAACGAGGCCGTTAATGCCTTCTTCAATCTGCCACTCGATGAATTTGCGATAGCTTGCTTCATCGATCTCACCATTGATGAATGGTGTAGAAAGGGCGGTAAATGCTCCTCTAAGTTCCATGTAATCTCTCTCCTGAAAACTAAAATTTGGTGTTGCGATCTTAATGCAGGATCGCGCTGATCTCTTCGTCGTCCTCGTACTGGTCTCCAAGTCCGATGGAGAGACATTTGAGGTTGTCCGGCTCTTTCCAAACCATTGGTTTAGAACGATCAGGCCAGGCATAAACCTGAACCTCATTCACCGTCCTTCCTTTGTCATATGGTCTAATCCAAGCACACCGACCTTCAGCCAGTATACGACCATTAACCCCTGAACCTGAGCCACTGCCAAAAAGAAAGTCAGGAACGATATCTGGATTCTGTGCAAGATATTCACGTTCACCAACCCAGCCCCAATCAGACAGTGCCACCAGAAGTTTTACTTCTTTACGCTTCTCTTTAATGGAGGTCGAGATTTTCTTGATCAACTCTTTGGATGGAATATCCTTTCCTTCAGGAAGTGATGGCAAACGAAGGAATCCGACTTTATCCCCATTGCTCAATATAGCTATTGCATACGGAGAGTTTATGGCTGTCTTTCTGGAAGGATCCGGTGTTACTTGTGCAGCAGCAAGTGCCTCTGCCTCCCCTTGAGGGAGTAGAGATACATTGTAACGCAGCAGGGAATACGCTTTGGCGAGCCCTTCTAATTCATCAGAAGAAGGATCATCGTCAGGGCGCATATATTCCCAGCCACCGGAGACCAGAAGTCGCGGAGATTCGCTTTTGTGCACGTCAAAAAAATACGTAGCCCGACGGGCCACACCCCCGAGGGTTTTACCGCCTCAAGAAGGGCATGGCCGCACCGTGCCATACGTATTCGCCGTGTACAAGATGGTCAATACTGGTTGTTCTGCCCGTGCAGTACCACATGTAAACACAATGGCTGCCAGAAGCAGACACAGTGAAAACCATCTCATTAGTCGTTAATAAATTCTTTCAGCTCTTTACCAGGGCGGAAGAAAGGAAGTTTTTTGGGTCGTACCTGGACAACGCTGCCCGTCTTCGGGTTACGACCTGTATACCCTTCGTAGTCCTTGATTTTGAAGCTGCCAAAGCCTCTGATTTCGACACGGTCGCCGCGTGTAAGGGCTTCCTTGACGGAATCGACGAAGGCTCCGACCACCTTGGTGGCCTCGTCTACGTGCATTTTCTTCTGTTCGGACAGAGCCTTGATCAATTCGCTCTTGTTCATGATTTCTCCCTGAAACAATGGGTGACTCGCAAGCTCGAAATATATGCCTACGAGGAAGAAAAAAATCGAAACTGTTTAAAATTCTCACTAACTATGCCGAAAAATGACTCTTTTCGTCAACCCCTTATTTAATTTTTAGGTGTTGGGAAAATCTTTCAGTATAGCACGACCACCGATTCGCTCTTTATTGTCCTCTCGGTAGCGCATGATTTTCTTCGCTAACATCTTGATATCCTTACTTGCTGGTGCGTTCGGAGCAAACTTCAAAAGAGGTGTTTGCTGACGTACGGAATCTACAAGTGTGGGATCTTGATGGATAAAACCAAGATTCCTCAGCTCGATATTCAAGAAATTTTTACAGGCTGCAGCCAGACGATCGAACGTTTGAAGTGCTTCTTTGGGCGAAGTAGCCTGATTTACGATAACCAGAAAGTCTTTCACGTCATGTTGAGTCGTCAGAACCTTAATCATCGCGTAGCTGTCTGTCAGTGACGTCGGCTCTGGTGTTACCACAACGATTCTCAACTGTGTGAGAGAGGCGAAGGAGAGGACTGTATGGCTGATGCCTGCGCCCAAATCCAGCATGAGGTAGTCATATTCTCCAGCAAGGTTCACCAGTTTCTTGAACAGAATATCCTGCATGTCCTCGTCCATCTCAACGAGTTCAGGAATTCCACTGGTGGCAGGGAGCATATCAAAGCCGTCTTCAATTTCGAAAACAACATCCTCAGCATCAACACCAGTCTGCATCAGATCGTGCAGAGTTTTGTCTGGCGAAATACCAAGCAGAACATCGAGATTGGCCAAACCAAGGTCGCAGTCCATGAGTAAGGCAGTCATTTCAGCCTGCTGGAGTGCGTATCCTAGGTTGAGGACGATATTGGTTTTACCGACACCGCCCTTACCACTCATTATTGCAAGACTTAACGTATTATTATCATTCATATCCTATCTCCGTTACTTCCCGAAGAGGAATTGCTTTTCATCTGCATGGACCAGTGTGTCGTTGGGCACATTGTCCACAAAGGGCAGTTTGGACACCTTGACTTGATCCTTGCCGGCGTTCTTGGCTTCATAGAGCGCACCGTCAGCAAGTTCCAATAGCTCAGAACTTTGGATATCGATGGTCCCTTTGTAGCAGGTCAGTCCAACCGAACAGGTGACAGAAAAGGTTGACTTGCCATCTGGGGCGTCGAATTCAATTTGTTTGAATTCTTTCAGCAGGCGCTTAAGCAAGCGCTGTGCCTTTACTACGCCGGAACCGGCCATGATAATCGCAAATTCTTCTCCGCCATAACGGGCAGCCAGATCATAGGGACGAGTTGATTCCCTTAGCTTTTTAGCAAAGGTTGCCAACACTTCATCGCCTTTGGGATGACCATAGGTGTCGTTGATGGATTTGAAGTTATCCAGATCAAATATAGCAAGCGAAAGCGGGGTCTTTGCCCGCTTGGATCGCTCTATTTCAATGTCGAGCGTTCTATCAAAGGCGCGTCGATTGGCGAGCCCTGTTAAAGCGTCATGCTCAGTCTGGTAGGCAAGTCGTTCCAAGGTTTCCTGGAATTGCTTGAGATGGGGATAGGCGTCACCATTGATAGGCAGGCTCAGCCATTGAGTCAGGTCGTGCTTGGACGACAAGGTATCCCATTCCTCTGGTGAAACCCCGTTGAGCATACGGAATACCCAAATGGTATCCGACGTATCGCCATTGTCGCTGAGTCGCGTCCCCAGTTCTTTCTGGAGCGCGAACAGCTCAGTGGCGAGCTCATTCTCGGGAAATTTAGGCATGTTGTCCTTGGGCATGGATATATAATAGGTGGTTTCTGATCATTTCGTCCAGATCTCCATCAAGGAAAGCATCCACATTGCCACTCTCGCTGCTTGACCGATGGTCTTTGACCAAACGATACGGCTGCAGGGTGTACGTGCGAATCTGGCTTCCCCAGGAGATAGCTTCCTTTGCCTGATAGTCCTGCCTGCGGCTTTCCTCAATCTTGTTGAGTTCAACCTCGTAAAGACGCGCTTTAACGAGTCGCAGGGCTGTAGCCTTGTTTCTATGCTGAGATTTTTCGTTCTGACACTGAGCCACGATTCCCGTGGGAATATGAGTGATACGTATGGCAGAACTCGTCTTATTTACGCTCTGACCGCCGGGGCCGCTGGCGCGGAAGGTGTCGATGCGCAAATCCTCATCCCTGACGTCAATTTCAATATCATCATCCATATCTGGGTAGACATCAACCGAAGCAAAAGAAGTATGTCTTCTGCCCGATGAATCAAAAGGGGAGATGCGGATAAGGCGATGCACTCCAGCTTCACCCTTAAGCAAGCCGTAAGCATACAATCCCTCAATCTGTATGGTGACAGATTTGATTCCCGCTTCATCACCATGTTGAAAATCTAGCTGACTGACTTTGAACCCTTTACGCTCGCCATAACGGGTGTACATGCGCAGCAGCATTTCGGCCCAGTCCTGAGACTCGACTCCACCCGCCCCCGGGTGAATTTCCAATATAGCGTTATTCTTATCATGCTCGAAGGCAAACATAGTGGCGAGCTCGACGGTTCCCAAACATTCCTTGAATACGCCAATTTGGGCTTCAAGGGCAGTGAGAGACTCATCTTCCGGGTCTTCCTGAGCAAGCTCCAACCATGCGTCGAGATCTTCTTTGGCTTCAGCCAAAGAGTCATACATTTTAAGCTTGGTAGTAAGCTGACTTTTTTCTTTAAGGACGGGAGTAAGAGCGTCTGGTTTGTCCCATGCGCCGGGCTTGGACAGCTCTTTTTCTATTTCATCGAGGCGTGTCTTTGTCTCATCGTAGTCAAAGACGCCCCCAGAGGGTGTCGAATTTCTTAATGAGATCCGCAGATGCGGACTTCAATTCAGGATATTCTTTCATTCTGATACTTTTCCTATTGCTCTTTTCTCTTTGTTCCAAAGATAAACCATCCAAGGAACAGCAGGGTAAATCCGTATGTAGCGCGTCCCATCAACGAGTAGTTGTCGTGATAGAATGTGGTTTCTGTGCGGGGCTTGATATTCGCAGTAAGCCCTTCAGCTTCGAATTGTGTACCGATTGCAGCCACACGTCCAAGCGGGTCGATAAAAGCTGAAATTCCAGTATTGGTGCCACGAACTAGCCAGCGCCCTTGTTCTACGGCGCGCATAATGGTCAGGTTCAAATGCTGCTTGGGAGCAGAAGTGTCACCGAACCATGCGTCATTACTAATATTCAATAATGCACTGGCCCCACGTTCAACTTGCTTCTGCGCCAACTCCGGGAAGATTGCTTCATAACAAATGAGCACGCCAAGAGCAACGCCATCCAGCATGAGTGGTTTGTTGTCCACGCCCGGCACAAAATCACCCGCAGCCTGGACTAATTTCTCAAAGGGGACCCATTTTTCCAAGGGCATGTATTCTCCGAACGGGACGAGATGTTCCTTGTCGTACCACTGCGTAGTCCGTCCAACGTCATCCATAAGCCAAGCACGGTTGAGAAGCACGTACTTACGCGTTTTCATGTCTATCATGCGATAGGCGGGAGAACCGACCACAATCGGAGTGCCGGTATCTTTTGCGAGAATCTCCAGAGCAGCACGATAAGGTGTTCTGTCCTGAAAATAAAATGGCATGGCAGTTTCCGGCCATATCACTACTTTGGGTTTGGATTTCTGGACTGCTTCCAAGGTAAGAGAAGCATACGATTTTACAGTCTGGGCCTGAAATTTCGGGTCCCACTTTTGGCCTTGGTCAATATTGCCTTGAATAATGGATACTGGGTAATCGGGCTCGCTGCCATCATATGTTTGCATGGAATAGAATCCAAAACCAACGATGGTGCAGGTCAGTCCCACTGCGAAAACGAGAGCGCTCCGATATGTAGAATAAAGCAGGATTGCCACAGCAAGTGCAACGAGTACGCCAGAGAGACCATAGGCACCAATGACGGATGAAAACTGAATGGCGATGGGCCACGGAGCAAATGCACTCGCGAGATTCATCCATGGGAAGCCGGACACCAGTGTGCCCATGAGCAGCTCCATGGATGACCAGCAGAGCCCTGCTAAGATGCAGAGTGGAACTCCATCAATTCGCTGGCCTGCATGGTATAGGATTACCGAAAACAAACCGTAGTAAAGGGACATGAATGCAGCCAAAAGAACAGGGCAGGGAAGGGCGATATACCAAGGTAGCCCTCCATAAAACTGAACCGGAATAACCATCCAGTAGAAACAGCCAGTGGCTCCGAGAAGACCTGCGAACCAGCCGAATTTGAACGCTTTTTTCCACGAAGTGGCACGAAGTCCTATCCAGGCAAGGCCGAGAGGAAAGGCGAGAGCCAATATGGGGAAATGAAAAAGAGGATTGGCAAAACCGATCCATGCACCGACTGTTGCAAGAAGGACGAGAGAGAGCACTATATCGCTTCCAAGGGTTCGATTCTAATGGACCAGATTTGACGACCATCTGCTTCAAGAACAGTGAATCGACGTCCATCAAAGGTGAAAAATTCGCCAATGCGAGGGATGCGGCCAGCCATGGCTGCGATGTAGCCACCAATGGAATCGACATCCGGGCTTTCCAGGTCAAGAGCACACTTTTCGCAGACGTCTTCCAAGGGGACACGCCCCGAAACAATGTAAATATCGTTAGGCAGTTCCTGAATCTCTACAGGGCGCTCTTGGTCATATTCGTCGGCGATCTCTCCAACGATTTCTTCCAAAACGTCTTCCATTGTGACCATGCCGGAGGTTCCGCCGTATTCATCCTGAACAATAGCCATATGCAGTTTTTCGCGTTTGAAAGCGGAAAGGACATCATCAAGACACATTTCCTCAGGCACAAAGAAAGCGGTACGCATCAAATCAATGATGGGCATATCATCCTGGCCCTCAAGTAGCGGGATCAGCAGATCTTTGGCGTGAACCACACCAAGAATATGATCTTTGGTTTCCTTAAAGACGGGAATACGGGAATGGGCACCTTGATTCGCGATTATTTTAGCTACAACCTGCACTGTACTGTCAGCATCAGCGCAGACCATGTCCGTACGCGGAACCATGATTTCGGTAACTTTTTTCTCATCAAAATCAAGTATGTTGAGGAGCATGGAGACTTCATCGCCTTCAATTTCCCCGTCGGCCTTGGCTTCAAGAATATGTTCTTCTAGCTGCTGGCCGTTCGTACCGAAAAGTTTTTTAAAGATGTTGGTAAATCGACTGTCAGATCCTTCGTCCAAGATCAGACTCCTTGTCTTGGTAATTGTATGTGTATTCGAACCCCGTACATGCAGGCTTCATCATATATAGTATTTAGACAGTGGCGCACCCTGTGTCAACAGTAAGGCTGTGACGTTTTTTACAACAAGCCTAATTTTTTCAGGTGGATTTCCAGGCAAGAAATTGCTGCGGGTGTGACACCTGATATGCGACTCGCCTGTCCAAGGGTCATAGGCTGCACCTGAGCGAATTTCTCTTTCACTTCCTGCGTAAGTCCTGCAACTTGAGTGTAATCAATGGCGTCAGTCAACGGCACGTCTTCCAAAAGCTTGAACTTGGCAACCAATTCTTCCTGTTTGACGAGATACCCTTCATAGCGAATCTGCGTCTCAGCTTCCTGAAGAACATCATCGTCCATTTGGGTCAGGCCTGGATAAAATACTTCAAGCTTGCGGATTTCCATCTGCGGCTGACGAAGTAAAGCAGCCAGCTCCACGGCTTTACCCGGAACGGCGGCACCAATTTCTTCCATAATAGCACGAGTTGGGGCATCTGGTTTGATGCGGATAGTCTTCATCGTTTTGAGGACTTCCTGCATCTGGTCGTGCTTGTGGGCGTAAAGATTCCACTGATCGTCATCAACCAACCCGACATCGCGCCCGATCGGAGTGAGGCGTTCATCAGCATTACCTTCTCGGAGCAATAGGCGGTGCTCAGCTCGTGAGGTGAACATGCGGTACGGCTCGTTGGTTCCCTTGGTTACAAGGTCATCAACCAGAACAGCCATGTATGCTTGATCACGTGAAAGCAGGAAGGGATCGTTACCCTTGAGTTGTTGAACGACGTTAATAGACGCCCACAGCCCCTGTGCGGCAGCTTCTTCGTAGCCGGACGTTCCATTAATCTGACCAGCCATAAACAGGCCTGGACAGACTTTGGCTTCAAGGGTGGCCTTTAACTGTGTCGGAAAGACAAAATCATATTCAATGGCATAACCGGGACGAACTATCTGTGCATTTTCAAGTCCCTCGATGGCAGCAATCATTTTCTTCTGCACATCAAAGGGTAAGCTTGTGGGAATACCACTGGGGTACATTTCCGGGTGATTGTATCCCTCTGGCTCAACAAAGACCTGATGACGATCTTTTTCTGGGAATCGGGCAACCTTGTCTTCAATGGATGGACAATAGCGTGCGCCAGTGCCTTCAATTACACCTGTAAACATGGGAGAGCGTTCAAAACCGGAACGAATGGCTTCGTGCGCTTCAGGATTGGTGTACGTCAGGTAGCACGGTACCTGCGGCATAGGCACGGTCTTGTTACGAAAACTGAATGGCTGAGGTGGGTCATCACCGGGTTGGATCTCCATTTTGCTGAAATCAATGGATTCAGCGAGGAGGCGTGGTGTTGTTCCTGTTTTCAAGCGACCCAAATCCAGACCGATTTCCCGCAGGGAGTCGGAAAGACCGTTGGATGCTGGATCGCCAAGGCGGCCACCCGTGAAATTGTTGAGGCCCACATGCATGAGACCTCGAAGAAATGTTCCGGTAGTGAGCAGAACTGATTTGGAGCGAAGCTCTTCGCCTAATTCTGTCATTACACCGCAGGCTCGGCCGTCTTCAACGATAATGCTGTCAGCAATATCTTGAAATACCCAGAGATTGGGCTGACTAAAAATAGATTCCTGAACCACCTTCATATACTCGGCGCGATCCATCTGTGCACGACTTGAGCGAACAGCCGGACCTTTGCGGGTATTAAGGATGCGGAATTGAATACCCGCAGCATCGGCCCACAGGCCCATCATGCCACCAAGAGCATCGATTTCCTTGACCATGTGGCCCTTGGCAAGCCCTCCGATGGCAGGGTTGCACGAGAGATGACCAATACGATCGACATTGATTGTGAGCAGAAGGGTGTTCAGTCCAAGGCGCGAAGCGGCCATGGCGGCTTCACAACCGGCATGGCCTGCTCCGACCACAATCAGGTCGAAAAGTTCCGGGAACGGGGCTTTCTGTTGCATGTGCCCTCTACTGTCGTATTACGACGTAAGGATGTCGGCGATGACTTTAGCATCGTCGATGGTGTTTTTGATGGAAGCCCATTCGTTGGGCTGGTGCGCATTGTGATTCAAGGTAGCCCAAACAACGGCATCGTATCCATTGCGGCGCAAGAACGCGGCAACGGTTCCGCCTCCGACACCCACAGGGCGCGGATTGTTGTTGTATATCTTTTTCACGCTCTTCATGACCTTCTGAACGATCTCAGCATCTTCCGGGGTTGCCGGAGCAGCCTGTTCGCGCATGGGGATCTCGTAAGAGATTGTCACACCGTATTCTTTTTCTACTTCGCTACCCAATTCCTTGAGCTTACCGAGCACTACGTCCAAATCGTATTCAGGCATCACGCGGGCATCGACGTAAAAAACATCGCGGCCAGGGATGGTGTTGACATTGGTGACGTTTGCTTCCTTCATGGTCGGCTGGAAGGTGGAACGGGGCGGATCGTAAATGGGATTCTCAGCATCGAAAATAGTTTCAAGCTGCTTGATCTTGAGAATGAAGTCTGCACAAGGAACCAAGGTGTTCAAACCTTGTTCCGGAGTGGAAGCATGACACTGTTTGCCTTCAAGGATGACCTTGATCCAGAACATGGATTTTTCGGCGACTTCAACCATCTCGGAATTGGGGACGCCGAAGTCGGGAATCAGAAATAGGTCATCTTTTTTGAAGAGGTCCTGATGCTTCTGTACGACGTAATCCAAGCCATAGGTGCTGCCAGTTTCTTCATCAGCAACAAAAAGCATGCCCAGATTGACCTCAGGTATGACCTTTTCGTCGAGCAGAGCCTGAGCAACCAACAGGGAAGAAACAATGCCTTGCTGGTTGTCTTCTACGCCACGCCCAATGAGTGTGTCGTCTTCACGGACCAGAGTGTACGGATCAGAGTTCCAGAGTTCCAGATCCCCCGGAGGCACGATATCAATGTGAGAGATGACCCACAGAGTCTTATCAGTGTTTTTGCCGGGAATAATTGCAGCAACATTGGGACGGAAGCCACATGGAACATCTTCTGCGGGTGCATTGAATTCACGAATGTCTTCAATACCCATGGACTTGAGATGTGCGAGAAGGAATTCAGCCTTTTCTTTTTCACCTTCGCCACCATTAATGGGGCCGAGGGCTGGAATGGCTGTGAGCTTAGTCTGAAGCTCGACAACGGCTTCGGATTGTGTGTCCAAATTGGTGAAGAGTGCGTCCATGGTGCCTCCCAATTAAATGAAATATTGATGTAGCAACGAAATAAAAAAAGTGCTGAAAACAAAAAAGGCGGGGACAAGCCCCGCCTCTTCTTGAATTCGATGAAGTCTAACGACCGCGAGCTGCACGCTTGGATGCTTTCAGCGGGTTGACCTTGACCTTGCCGCCCTTGTCCACTTCAGCGCGGGCATGGGTTGCAAAGTTACAAACACCCTTGGCCCATTTTACTTCGGGCTGAGCGTAGGTGGGGCAGTACTTGCCTTCTTCAACAGTAGCGATACGCTCGCAACCTTCACACTTCTCAGTAACGGGTTCCATGATTACGCCTTTGTAGCTCAGACCGGCATCGGTCATCACAGCGCCTTCCAGGGAAACGATAGTTTTCTTTTTGGCCATGTTGTGCCTCCTCCTAAAAATGATCGATTCTAAATATCTGCCAACGGCAAATTAATTTTGTTTTAATGCAAGAGCAGAATTCGATATGCACTCAGGGTGGGTGTTGTCAAGTTTTTTGCAGTTCTTTTTTACTTTTTTGCTTTGGATAAAACCCACTGAGATGCCCGCAAAGCCTCGTTACGCAAAGCCTTTATGTCCAAACTCTTGAAATCCTCGTAAAGATACAGAATTTCTCCGGCCACCATAGTCATGCACACTTCCATACCTGTGGTCGCATACACTGCATGCGACACATGGTTGTAAATAGGCATCATATTGGGATGACTTAGGTCGAGCGCAATCATATCTGCAGGACATCCTTTTTGAATTCGCCCTAGTTCAGGCCATCCTAGGCATTGAGCAGATCCTCTGGTTGCCATGTCCAAAACTGATTGCGCGTTAACGGCAGCAGCATTGTTTTCACTTATTTTGCCAGCAAGAGCTGCAAGTCCCATATCTCGGAACAAGTTAAGCTGATTGTTGCTTGATGCGCCATCTGTTCCCAATCCGACATTTACTCCAGCGTCCAGTAGTTTCTGAACCGGAGCCAGTCCAGAACAGAGTTTTTGATTGGAGGCGGGATTATGAACAACATTGACGTTCTTTTCGGCTAGAAGCGCGATTTCATCGTCATTCACATCCACGCAGTGAGCGAGTGTTGTCCTTTCGGATAAAACTCCCGCATCCTCCAAAATCTTGATCGGGCGCTTCCCATGATTTTTCAAACACATGGCTGTTTCAACGGGCGTTTCCGCTGCGTGAATCTGCCACGGGATGTTTAACTCGCAGGCTAGTTCATAGCTTGCTGTCATCTCCTCCTGCTTCACGGTAAAGGAAGCGTGAGGAGATATTGCCGTTCTAATGAGCGGATTCTTATCGTAACGGCTTTTTAATTCACGATTGGTATTCCAGCAATCTTCCGCAGTGGGAAAATGTGGAGATGGGAAACTAAAAAATCCCTCTCCAAGAACTGCGCGCAGTCCACAGGATGAAATGGCATCTCCCGTGATCCATTCATGGAAGTATCCATTGAGCATGGATGTCGTTCCAGTACGAATGAGTTCGGCGCAGCCGATCATGGCACCGATTTCGAGCATCTCGTCCGTAAGCTGAAACTCTACAGGCCAGATGTGATTCTCAAGCCATTCCATGAGCGGCAAATCATCCGCATATCCACGAAACAGCGTCATGGGTAAATGGATGTGGCTATTCACCAGACCGGGCATGAGCATTTTTCCGGACAGATCAAGGCGGGAGTCAGGCTTGAAGGTCGTATCCAACTCTTCATATGAACCGACTTCAAGCACTATGCCGTCAGAAATAGCTACACCGACATCATGCATGATGCGGCGGTCGTCATCTTGAGTGACGGCCACATTTGCCCGGAGGAGCAAATCGCAAGTCCTCGGTACGGATGTGGCCGTTTTATTCATGTTCACAGGATGGATTAGTCTATGTTTTCGATTGTTTCCGTAATCAGGGAAACAACCTTTTCCACGTTGCCTTTGAATACTTCGAGGATGTCATCCCAAGTAACGGGAGCCTCATCAGTTTTCCAGCAATCGTAGTCGGTGCTCATGGCAACGGCAGCATAGGGGATGCCTGCTTCATTGGCGAGAATACACTCAGGTGCCACAGACATGTTGATTACGTCTGCGCCCCACATGCGGTACATGTTGGATTCTGCACGGGTGGAGAAGCGAGAGCCTTCAATGGTCACTACCGTACCTTTTTTGTGGTAGGCGATGCCGAGCTTTTCACAAGCAGCATTCAACTTACCACGAAGAGTTTCGTCAAACGGATCAGCCATACCTGTATGAACAGCGCCGTGTGGTTCAAACTCTTCATAGAAGGAAACCGGACGACGACGGGTAAAGTCGATGAACTGATCAAGGATCACCAAATGGCCGCGGTCAATCTCTTCACGAAGAGAACCACATGCTGTGGTGGCGATGATCATGTCACACCCCGCATCTTTCAACGCCAGGACATTGGCCCGGTAGTTGACGAAAGTGGGCGGAATAGTGTGTTCACGGCCGTGACGGGCGAGAATGACAACATCCTTGCCTGCAATAGTGCCTTCCTTGAGAGGGGCGGAGGGAGCACCATATGCGGTCTCCACCGTAAAGTCCTTGGCGTCCTGCAATATATCAGGGTTGTCCAGACCGCTGCCGCCGATAATACCTATTTTGGTCATGATATTCCTAAACTAGTCGATTTTGAGCAGAGAAGTCGAAGGAGCACCAGCGTTAGCCATGACTTTGGCGCCATCGAGGAAGCCAAGTTCCACGACAAATCCACTGCCAACGATTTCAGCACCGGTGTTGTTCACAAGCTGGACCATACCTGCGGCAGTACCGCCAGTAGCGAGCAGATCGTCAATGAGCAGAACTTTGTCGCCAGGCTCAAGAGCATCTTCGTGCATACAGAGGGTGTCAGAGCCGTATTCTAGATCGTAAGTTACACTACATGTCTTGTAGGGCAATTTGCCGGGCTTGCGGACGGGAACGAAACCGATATCCATCTTGCAGGCCATGGGAGTTCCGAACAGGAATCCACGAGCTTCAGCGGCAACGATTTTATTTGCGCCACTGTCCTTGAACAGCTCAATCAGGCCGTCTACAGCGTAGTTAAGCGCTTTGGGGCTCATCAAAATCGGTGTGATATCAAAAAACATAATCCCCGGCTTGGGGTAATCGGGAATATCCCGGACGTAATCGCGTAAATTCATAATAATCCTCCTAGTGATGAATACCGAAGACTCATACGGGTTATACGGAGATGGTGTCAATAATGTTGCGATGATCACACGCATCAGCTAGAGATTTCTTCACGGAGATACTAAATGACAGACAGGCCACATCATCGGGCTAAAAAAAGCCTTGGGCAGAACTTTTTGCAAGACCAGAACACATGCCGGAGAATCGTTGAGGCGATTAATCCGAGTTCTGAGGATTATATAATAGAAATAGGTCCGGGGCAGGGCGCTTTAACGCGATTCCTTGCTGATGCCGGATTAGCTAAGCTTACTTTGCTCGAAATGGATGACTCTCTGGCCGAACGGCTTGAGGAGGATTATCCTGCGGTCGACGTTGTGCGTACCGACGCGCTCCAGTTTTCATGGGAATCCCTGAATGGCGGCCCCTGTAAAGTGATAGGCAATCTGCCGTACAATGTTGGCTCTAAGCTGATTTGGGACATTGTTAGCTCGGTTAAGACCATGGAGAAAGCTGTATTCATGGTTCAGCATGAAGTGGCCAAGCGGCTGACTGCTGTACCGGGCAACAAAGCCTATGGCGGGCTAACTGCATGGGTGAACAACTTTGCTGAGACTAAATATCTATTCAAAGTACCACCCACCGTGTTTCGCCCACAACCCAGAGTTGATTCTGCTGTAGTGGCGTTCATTCCGCGCCCGGTTGAGGATTGGCCGGAAGAGCCGCAAAAGCTGTCGGAATTGATTAAGCTGCTCTTTCAGAAGCGAAGAAAGCAACTCTCGACGATTTTGAAAAATCGGTGGACGCCAGAAATGGAGGCGTGGTTCGAGTCTGAAGGTGTCAGCACCAAAGCTCGGCCTGAAAATTTAACTCCTGAGCAGTTTCGTGGACTTTCAATGCTCATTTAGTGCATATTTTCACAAAAACTCGACAATTATTAAGGTTTCACGGGTTGCGTATTGATATTATCAATTGAATAGTAGTAGTGCGTATTACCCCGGAAGTGCCGTCTGGCTTCACTTTTTTCACCTTTTTTCGCTCCATCTACTGGACACAAATGGAAAGTTCCATTAAAGCGCTAGGAGAAAGTTGTTAGGAAACAAAGTGCGTAGCCAATAGAGTGCTCTGGCCGCACTAAAGACCCACATACTTAGGCTAAGTATTTATTCTGAGGAGGAAGGACTGATGACAAAGGCTGAATTGGTAGTCAAAATCGCGGACAAAGCCGACCTGACCAAGGCTGGCGCAGAAAAAGCTCTGAATGCTTTTCTGGATGCTGTAGAAAACACCCTGGTAAAAGAAGGCAAGCTGACCCTCACAGGTTTCGGCACCTTTGCAGTGGACGAGCGTAAAGCCCGCGTTGGCCGCAATCCCCGCACTGGCGCAGAAATTAAGATCCCGGCCACCAAGGTCGTCAAATTCCGTCCTGGCAAGCTTCTCAAAGACGCTGTCAAGTAATCAGGAGATTATACAATGATTCACGGTGAAACCGTTCACAGCCCGCTGCCCATGGACCTGCCCTGGTGGATGCCTGACCATTTCGTCTTTTTCGGCGTTCTGTATGTCGTTCTCGCAGTACTCGGTATTGGCCTTACCATTACCGTCATGCAGTCCCTGAGGGATGTTAAGAAGCTCGATCACTAGTTAGTGATTTTATTGCAAATCACAGCCTGTCGTGCAGATGTGCGACAGGCTGTTTATTTTATGGATAGAACATGACGACGTAAGTTCGGCGTGCATTGGTAATTAATGCAAATTATGCTATTAATTATATTGCAATCCATCCTGAAGACGTATATGTAGTCTGTCTTATTTCGCCGACCCGCCGTATACCTAGTGTATGCAAAATCAAAAGAGCGGGCGGTTCACCGAGGAGGTGATTTACTTTGCCAGGTGTTTACCTCGACGATAGCGACAACTTCGATATCTCCCTGCGTCGTTTCAAGAAGCAGGTTGAAAAAGCTGGAATCCTTTCCGAGCTGAAGAAACGTCAGCACTACGAAAAGCCCAGCGTCATGAAGAAGAAGAAAAAAGCTGCCGCTAAAAAAAGACTTGCTAAAAAAATGCGCAAGATGCGCTCCATGTAGATTATGAGTCTGTCCCAAAAAATAGACAAGGACTACATCGAGGCCTACAAGGCCAAAGCTACGGTAAAAGTGGCCGTCTTGAGACATCTCAAGACGGCCATCAAGAACCGTATGATCGAAGATCGTTCTGATACGGTTGCCGACGATGTGGTTCAGGATCTCATTGCGAAACAGGTAAAGCAACGTAAGGACTCTTACGACCAGTATACAAAAGCTGGGCGTGATGATCTTGCCAAGACTGAGGCCGAAGAACTCGTTGAGCTTGAGGTATATATGCCTAAACAGCTTAGCGACGACGAACTCTCTGCTGCCATCGATGAGATGATTGCAAAGATGGGTGCGTCCGGGCTTAAGGATATGGGTAAGGTTATGGGAGCAGTTCTTGCCGCGAACAAAGGTCAGGTCGACGGCAAAAAAGCCAGCGATATGGTCAAGGCCAAGCTTTCGTAATAAGGCTGTTGAAAAAGCACCATCTGCCGGTGCTGAAGAAAACTCAAACTTAGACGCAGTTTGCGTCGGCCTTGAGTTTTTCTTGCGTCTGGCAGTTGGGCCTTTTTGAACAGCCTTCTTGGGTTGTTAATATTTAACTCATCCAGGTCGCATTCATGGAATCCAGAACATTCCAAGTATTGGAATTCCCTAAAATACTCACAGCATTGTCCGGTTTCGCCGTCTCGGAAGCCGGTCTTTCCGCATGCCTAAAATTGCGCCCCTTTGATGCTCTGGATGAAGTCAAAGCAGCCTCACTCCTGTTTGAACAAGGAGCTGCCTGGGCTGGTGAGACTGGTTTCACTCTCAAAGCATTCCCAGATCTTGACGGACTTTTCGCCTACCTTGAGAACCAGAACGGAGTCATTGATCAAGATGGCCTGTTCGCGTTGAAACAGGTTCTCGACATTGCTCGCAATTCTCGTGATTCATTGAAGAAATATGAAGAACGGGGTTGGGATCGACTTTGGGCTTCCTTATTTGCCTACGAGTGGCCTGTGAAAACAGTTGCTGCAATCGCTCGTTGCTTGGACCCAGAAGGGCGCATCAAAGACGAAAGTTCTCCAGATCTGCTCGCTGTACGCCAGGAAATCCGTTCTATTCATCAGCGCTGTACCAAGCGTGTTAAGGATTTCGTTCTTCGCGAGAATATGGCTCAGGCCATGCAAGATGATTTCATGACGATCTCGTCTGATCGCTATGTTCTTCCCATCAAAGCAAATTTCAAAAACAAGACCAAAGGCATCATCCACGATTACTCTCAGACGGGCGAAACCTGTTATTTCGAACCAATGTTTTTGGTCGAAACAAACAACCGTCTGCAGGAGCTCAAGCAAGAGGAGCGTGCTGAAGAACATAAGGTTCTTAAGTATTTGACCTCTTTGATTCGCGATGAGCAACGTGGCGTGTTTGAAGCATACTCCGGTATGGTGAACCTTGATGTGCTTATGGCCAAGGTCACACTTGCCAATAAGTATAATGGTAAGGCCATTGAGGTTGTTGCAGATGGCGAGCCACAGCTGATCAAGGCTAAGCATCCACTTCTCGCATTGGCCGATAACTCTGTACAGCCGCTTAACATCGAGCTTGAAGCTGGGCAGAAGGCGCTGATTGTTAGTGGCGGTAATGCTGGTGGTAAGACTGTCTGCCTAAAGACATTGGGCTTGATTGGCCTGATGGCATTCACCGGACTACCTGTTCCCGCAGCCGAAGGTAGTCGCTTACCACTGTGGACAGATATTTTTGTTGTTATGGGCGATGAGCAGTCTCTTGAAGAGAATGTTTCCACATTCACCGCTCAAATCCAATACCTCAAGCGAGTTTGGGATGGCGTGACCAGCCAAACTCTATTTATTCTTGATGAGTTTGGAGCGGGCACAGATCCTACTCAGGGTGCTGCACTGGCTCAGGCTGTCATTGATTCGTTAGTAGAATGTGGTGCGACATCGCTTATCGCCACTCACTTTCCGGCACTGAAAGCGTACGCCATGGCTACCGAATCAGTTCGTGCTGCCAGTGTTTTGTTTGACCCGAGCACTAAAAGGCCGCTTTTCAAATTAGCTTATGATCAAGTTGGTGCATCCATCGCATTGGATGTTGCCCGTGAACACGGTCTGCCTACACATATTTTAGAACGTGCGGAAAAGTATCTTCTGCTCGATGGTTCTGACACCACTTCTGTTCTCGACCGTCTCAATGAGATGGCTGTAAAACGTGAAAGCGAATTGGAAGCTGTCGAAAAAGAACGCGTCAAGCTTGAGCAAAAACGCGCCAAGTTGGAAGTGAACTTTGAAAAAGAGCGTACGAAGATTCTCAACGACATTCAGACTCAGGCACAATCTGTAGTCAAACAATGGCAGGCAGAGAAAATAGGCCGTAAGGAAGTTCGTAAGAAGCTTTCTCAAGTTCGTGAGAATGTAGAGAAACTCGCCCCGAAGAGTGAAAAAGTTTCTACCTTTTCTTTTAATGATATTGTCCCGGGCAAAAAAGTGTCGTATCTCGCTTGGAACAAGTCCGGTACCGTCCTTGAAATCAATGTTAAGAAAAAGCAGGCCAAGGTCGATATTAACGGTGTAGCCATGTGGGTAAAAGCCGAGCATCTCGGCCCTGCAGGGAAGACGATCAAGCCCGCAGGTAATAAACCTAAACTCGTTGCACAGACTCCGTCTGACCTCGTAGTCGAGGTAGATCTGCGCGGTAATCGGTCTGATATGGCATTGAGCGAACTGGAGCGTGCGCTGGATGATGCGTTACGCAAGGGCGCTGGGAAAATGGAAATCATTCATGGGCGTGGCACTGGTGCTTTACGCCGTGAAGTGCATGAGTTCCTAAAGTATTACCCGGCAGTCGCAGATTTTTCCCTCGCCAGCGAAGAGCATGGTGGGGATGGTATGACTCAAGTCACTCTCAAGTAGTCGATATATGTTCGATTGGAGGACGAGTGGATAGAAGTGCTGTCGAGGCTGTAAAGGCCCGTATCAGCATCGCGGACGTTGTTCGGCGATATGTTGACCTGAAACCTGTTTCAGGTCGTTTCATGTGCCCATGTCCGTTTCATCAGGAGACTAAGCCGTCTATGTCAGTCAATGACGATGAAGGTTTTTTCTACTGCTTTGGTTGTCAGGCATCAGGTGATGTCTTTGATTTTTATGCGCGTATCAATGGCCTTGAATTTCGTGAGGCTCTTGAGCAACTAGCTGCTGAAGCCGGGGTTGATTTGGGCAACGTCCCCCACGACCCCCACGCGGCTGAACGCAAAGCGCGCAAGCAGATGCTCCTTGAAATGCATGAGGAATCCAAGGCTTACTTTCAACGCAACCTGAAATTGAACTCAGGTGATTTTTGCAAGCGATATCTCCAAGATCGCGGCATGACGCAAGACATGATCGAAAGATTCGGACTGGGATACAGTCCGGAAGATTGGCATGGATTGGACAATTTCTTGAAAAGTAAAGGCCGGACTTCAGAACAGGGTGTTGAAGCAGGACTTTTATCAAAAAACGATAAAGGTAATATTTACGACCGTTTTAGAGCAAGACTGATCTTTCCGATTCAAGATTTATCGGGAAAGGTTATTGCTTTTGGCGGTAGAATAATTACAGATGGAGAACCCAAGTATCTAAATAGTTCAGATACACCTATCTACAAGAAGGGCGACCACTTGTACGGGTTGAATTTGGCTCGGTCCACCATGACCCGCACCAAGCGGGCTATTCTGACCGAAGGATACATGGATGTTATATCGCTCCATCAGTTTGGTTACACCGATTCCTGTGGTGTTCTGGGTACTGCCCTGACACCTGAACAGGTTAAACGGTTGGCTGGCTTTTGTTCGTGTATTGATTTGATTTTCGATGGCGACGGGGCAGGGCGCAAAGCTGCGCTCAAAAGTAGCAGGATGATTTTATTGCAGGGAGTTTCCTGCAAGGTCGTTCTCATGCCTGATGGCGAGGACGTTGACAGCCTGCTGCAACAACAAGGAACCGAGGGGCTGGAAGCCTGCATGGATGCAGCTCCTGACGGTCTGCAATTTTGTATGAACACCTTGCGTGCGGAGTTCGCACCCAGGGATATTATGGCTTGGGCCAAGAGTTTTTTAACGGATTTGTCCGATCCTTCTTTGCGAGCATACTACCTGCCTCGCATAGCAACCGGACTGGGATTGTCCGAGGCTGACTTTAGGCGCGACGCTGGTGCTCCAACACCACAGCGCAACACATATCAGCAGCCTCGGCAGGAACAGCCGCCTATACAGCAAGAAGCTCCACCGATGCAGGAGCAAGATATGTATGGCCAGCAAATGCACGAACCGCAGATGTTGAACGGTAAGGAAGACAAGGATGATCGGTATTTTTTGAAGTTTCCCATCCAGTATCCGGATTATATTCCGGCACTGGCTGAACGTAATTTCGATTACATCCTCGGCACCGAATGGGCGAGGGCACTTTGGAATAAGCTCGTAAATGCGCAGCACAGCCAGATAATGAGCCTGCTGAATGACCAAGAAAAGAGCTATTACATAAGATGCCGTGAGGAGATGCGAGAATCGATTTTGTCCGGCCAGCAACTGCTGGGTGAATGGGAACATATTTGCAACAAAATCGCAGTTGGACAGAAGAAGCAAAGCAGACGACAGCTCAAAGAGGCCCTGCATCAGGCGCAGCTCAGTGGCGATCGACAGCGAATAGACGAATGTTTTCGGGCCTTGGAAGAATCTCTCAGGAGGGATGATGAGCAACATTAAGGAAATCCAACATATCAAGACTCTTATCGCGGAAGGTAAGAAGAAAGGATTCCTGACTTTCGACGAGTTGAGCAAGGCACTGCCTTCTGACTACAACACGCCGGAGCAGCTTGAAGAAATTCACGCCATTTTTGAACAGATGGGCATTGCCCTTGTGGACAACGATGGTAACGAAAAGAAATTTGATACCGACAAGAATCTGAAGCTTGCAGAAAAAGATGATGATTCCGCGGATTATGCATCCAGGTCTACCGACCCGGTACGCATGTATTTGCGTGAAATGGGCGCTGTGTCGCTTCTTGACCGTGAAGGTGAAGTTGTCATCGCCAAGAAGATTGAAGACGGCGAAATGGACGTTCTCTACTCTTTGGTAGAAGTTCCCGTTGCTGTTGAAGAACTCATTGATGTTGGTGAGGCTTTGGATGATGGTCGTGTTAAACTCAAGGACGTCGTTAAGACTATTGAGGAAGACGATCCGAGCGAAGATGAGATGAACCAGCGCCAGCGCGTTATCTACCTGCTGGCCGAGGTGAAGAAACTCTATCGCAAAAAGCAGAAAATTTACGACAAGCTTGATTATTGCGCTTGTCTGGATAAACGCGTTTATGGCGTTCAGAAAGACATTCTCAAGTTCAAAGATGACGTAGTGAATCGACTGCGCGACATTAAGCTTGAAAAGACACTCATTGATCGCATCATTGAGACAGTTAATGACTACGTGCGTCAGATGCACAACTGTGAACGCGATCTCGCAGCTTACGTTCTGTCCGTTGGACAAACCAAGAGCGAGATTGAAGAGCTGTTCAAGCAGGTAGATGATCGTGAGATCAATCCTGTGGTTGCTGCTGACAAATTAGGTATGACCGTAGAAGAGTTCTTCTCTTTCAAGGAAATGCTCGCTGGTAAGCTGGAGATCATGCACCGTCTGCAAGACAAGTGCTGCCACTCTGTACACGATTTGGAAGAAGTGCTGTGGCGCATCAAGCGCGGCAACCAGTCCTCCATGCGTGCTAAGCAGGAGCTTATTCGCGCTAACCTGCGCTTGGTTGTTTCCATCGCCAAGAAGTACACCAACCGTGGCTTGCAGTTCCTGGATCTCATTCAGGAAGGCAACATCGGTCTGATGAAGGCTGTCGACAAGTTCGAATATCAGCGTGGCTACAAATTCTCGACTTATGCAACTTGGTGGATTCGTCAGGCCATTACTCGCGCTATCGCGGATCAGGCTCGTACTATCCGTATTCCGGTGCACATGATTGAGACTATTAACAAGCTCATCCGTACTTCTCGTTACCTCGTACAGGAATTGGGTCGTGACCCGTCCCCGGAAGAGATTGCAGAGCGCATGGATTACCCGCTTGAGAAGGTTAAGAAAGTCCTTAAGATCGCTAAAGAACCTATTTCTCTTGAGACACCGATTGGTGACGAGGAAGATTCCAGTCTCGGCGATTTCATTGAAGATAAGAAGGCTGCTGCTCCTGCTGAAGAGGTGGTTTCCACCAAGCTCGGCGAGCAAATTGCATCCGTCTTGTCTGACTTGACTCCTCGTGAGGAGCAAGTCTTGCGTAAGCGTTTCGGTATCGGTGAAAAGTCTGACCACACCCTTGAGGAAGTTGGTAAGCTCTTCAACGTAACTCGTGAGCGTATTCGTCAGATCGAAGCTAAGGCGCTTAGGAAACTACGTCATCCGGTACGTAGCGCACTGCTTCGTTCCTACTTCGAAAACTAGACACTACATGGCCGGGCGGGGAAACCTTCCCGGCCTTTTGGTATCCTATAACCAGCGTGTATTGATATGGAACATCTCGTCTTCGCCTTTATCGTCCCTGTTGCTGCCGTCATTCTGGATTCACTGTTTGGCGATCCACAGAATATTCCGCACCCCGTTCGCTACATAGGACAGGGGCTTGATCTCTTTGAAGCATCAGCCCGTCGAGTCAAGATCAGCCTTCGTGCAGCCGGTTGGGCCGCAGTGATCCTATTCAGCGTTGGTGCGTGGTCTATATCAGAGTTTATTATGGCAATTCCATATCTTGGAGTTTTAGTTGCCATTTATCTTGCCTACGCGGGTTTAGCTCTTGGATGCCTTATACGTGACGCAAGGCGCGTGGCGTTGCTGCTTGATACCGGAAACTTAACCGGTGCGCGAGAAGCGTTATCCATGCTCGTGAGCCGTGACACTTCAAAGCTCGACCCTAATGGCGTACGACAAACATTAGCTGAAACCGTGAGCGAGAACCTCAATGACGGATTCGTAGCTCCTATGTTCTATCTCGCCATATTCGGCCCTGGTGGCATGTGGGCATATAAGGCGGTCAGCACCATGGATTCCATGTGGGGTTACAAAACCGAGCAGTATAAAGATCTCGGATATGCTGCAGCCAAAACCGATGATGTATTGGCATTTATTCCTGCACGAATCACAGCGTGGGCATTGCTGTTGATCGGGAAAAGGCGTGGTCTAAATTACGACGATGCAAAAGCACATTACGCTCAGGATGCAGCAAAGATGGAAAGTCCTAATGCGGGATGGCCTATGGCTGCAGCCGCATGGCTCTTCGGTGGTCAGATGGGTGGCAACACTGTATATTTCGGCAAAGTTAAAGAGAAGCCCATTCTCGGTCCTATCGGTGGAGTGTGGGATAAGGAAATGATTAAGACTCTCATCAAGCTATGCAAAGAATCCGGCAAGATCACAGCTTGGATGAGCATCATAGCTTTGGGATGGCTACAACTCGCTTTCTAGCTATCTTTTTGATATTGAACAAAAAAAGGGCTCCGCGAGGAGCCCTTTTTATTTACTTTTCACCGAGTTCGATACTTCGCATATACGACTCAAACACGCCGTCTATGATGTCGCCTCGGACAGCTTGACGGTCAAAGTGCATGAGCGCACGAATGGTCGTTCCTCCGGGAGAGGTCACCATTTCACGGAGTTGGGTGATGGAGAATTCACTTTCATCGGCCAGCTTTGCAGAGCCAAGGAAGAGTCCTTTTACCATCTCGGTTGCCTGCGATCGGGTAAGACCGAGTGCAACGCCGGATTCGACCATCGCTTCCATGAAATAGAAGACATAGGCAGGACCGGAGCCAATAACACCTGTGAAGGCATCAAACTGTTTTTCGGCCAGGATATGGGCCTGACCAATGCCCTGGAATATGGAAGGCACGGTTTGTTTCATCTCATCAGTCAGGTCTGAATCGTCCAGACAGATGGCGGAAACGCTTTCCGAAACGAGGGCAGGGGTGTTCGGCATGACGCGAACAACCGGGCATCGGGAATTGACCCATTCTTTGAACTGATCCTGTTTCAGGCCAGCACAAATGGATACGAGGCATTTGGAGTCAGTCAATTCAGGCGCAATCTCTTTGACCACGGCTTCAGCAACCTGTGGTTTGACAGATACCACGATGTAATCACACACCTTGGCAAGGTCGAGAGCTGTTTCCTGAACAACGATACCGAGGTCTTTGCTGAGAGCAGAAACCTTGGCAGCATTGGGATCCGTTCCATGGATTTGTAAATCATCACGGGAGGAAAGTCCCTTGATGATAGCTGTGCCCATGTTGCCTACACCGATAAACCCGATTTTCTTTGTCATTATCCCACCAGTTCGTCGTCGTTAAAGAAGTATGCAACTTCGGTCTTAGCGGTCTCAGGAGCATCGGAACCGTGGCAGGAGTTGTTCTGCAGGCTCAGAGCGAAACGCTTGCGGATGGTGCCTTCAGCAGCTTCTTCAGGGTTGGTTGCACCCATGAGGTCACGGTATGCTTTAATGGCATTTTCGCCTTCCAGGCAAGAAACTACAACGGGGCCGGAGATCATGAAGTCTACCAGTTCACCGAAGAAGGGACGTTCGCTGTGCACAGCGTAGAAACCTTCAGCCTTGGCGCGATCCATGTGGATCATCTTCATGGCTTTGATCTTGAGGCCGGATTCCTCGATCATTTTAACGATATCGCCGATGAGGTTACGTTCTACTGCGTCAGGTTTGATAATAGAAAAAGTTTGTTCGATAGCCATTTCAGCCTCCATTAATTGTTGTCATACTTATACGTATTGGCAAGAATTTGCCAGTTTATCCCTCAGGACCGCCGGAAAACAGTCCTAACAAAGCAACATTCGGTCAGAGACTCCTTCTTCACCACGCAGTTCAGAGAACCGCAGAAGGAGATCTTCAACCTTGAGATTTTTCTTTTCCTCTCCACTGATATCCATGACGATTTCACCGCGATGAAACATAATCAGACGATTACCCAGCTGGATGGCCTGGTTCATGTTGTGGGTAACCATGAGCGCCGTCAGTTTTTCTGACTCGACTATTTCTGCAGTCAAGTCCAAAATCATCCCCCCAGTTTTGGGGTCCAATGCGGCAGTGTGTTCATCGAGAAGCAGAAGCTCCGGACGAACGAGTGTAGCCATCAACATAGTCAGGGCTTGACGCTGACCACCGGAAAGTAGCCCGGTCAATGTTTTGAGGCGTTCCTCCAAACCAAGCTTGAGAACGGAAAGCTTTTCCTTGAAGAAATCTCGATCTTTAGTCTTTACGCCAAAGCCGAGTCCGCGACGTTTGCCGCGCTTGAAGGCCATTGCGAGATTTTGCTCAATGGATGCTCCTGCACAGGTGCCGAGAAGCGGATCTTGAAATACGCGACCAATGAGTGCAGCGCGCTTATACTCAGGCCATTTTGTTATGTCTGTACCGTCAAGAATGATCTTTCCAACATCGAGTGGATATGATCCAGCCAGTGCGTTGAGAAAAGTCGATTTACCAGCACCGTTAGAGCCAATGATAGTGATAAAATCGCCATCATTAACTTCGAGGTTCACACCATTGAGCGCGGTGACTTCGTTCACATCGCCTTTGTGGAAAGCTTTGGTAAGGTTGGTAATGCTGATCATGATTACGCCCTCGCTGCCATAATTTTCTTTTTCAATCGAGGTGTAATTAGAGCAATTACGACAAGCAGAGCCGTGATTAGATTCAGGTCACTCGGGGTGATGGAAAAACTGCCGAGCTTAAGGCCGAGAGCGAGTGCAATAGCAACACGATAAAGAACCGAACCGAGTAGGGCGGCAATAAGCGCACGGGCTATGGTTTTATCACCAAAGACGGTTTCGCCAATAATTACTGAGGCTAATCCAGCGATGATAGTACCAACGCCCATATTGACATCTGCAGCTCCCTGATTCTGGGCCACTAGAGCGCCAGAAGTTGCTACCAGCGCATTGGACAGGCCAACACCGAAGATAATGACATTGTCTGTGTTAACGCCTTGAGCAGTGATCATCTGCATGTTGTCGCCAGTTGCTAAAAAGGCAAACCCTAGATCTGTGAGTAGAAACCAGATCAGAATGCCTACAGCCAGAAAACAAATTGCGCCAAACAGAATCGGTGTAGAAATATGTGGGACAAGTCCGGTGGTCTCAATAAACCAGTCCACTACTGTATCCTGACCAAGTAAGGTCATATTTGGCCGTCCCATGATGCGCAAATTAATTGAGTAGAGTGCGATCATAGTCAGAATAGAAGCAAGCAGGTGCAGAATCTTGAATTTTGTATTGAGAATACCAGTCACGACCCCGGCCATGAATCCGGCACCGGTTGCCATCATAATGGCGACCACAGGGGAGTAGCCGGACGTAATTGCCACAGCAGAGACTGCAGCACCCAGAGGGAGGCTACCATCGACTGTGAGGTCCGGAAAGTCGAGTACCCGGAAAGTGAGGTAAACACCAATAACCATAAGGCCGTAGGCGAATCCCTGTTCCAAGGCACCATATAGAGCGTAACTGGTCATACTTATTCCTAAAAAAAGGTGTAATCCACCACACCCCAAATGAATTCATTAACAATGGAAAAAGGCGCGTTGTAGACAACGCGCCTTTTATACTGAAAGCGTCTAATTAGCAAATGTCGAGATGGCTACTCAATAACCTTTTCAGCACGTTTGATCGTAGCTTCCGGCAGAGTGACCCCCATGGATGCTGCGGCCTTTTTGTTTACATGCAGATTGAGGTCATTCAAAAATTCGACAGGCATGGAACCGGGGTTCACACCTTCTACGAGGATTTTGTAAGCCATATCACCAGTCTGGAGGCCCATCTTGTAGTAATCGACAGCCACAGCAGCGATGGCGCCACGGGTAACGGAATCAACATCTCCAACGATGAGCGGGAATTTATTCTGTTTGCAAACCTTGATAGCTGATTCCAGCGCGGAAATAGCCGTATTATCAAGAGAGATGTAGATAACATCACAACGGCCGATCAGAGATTTGGCAGCCTGATAAACTCCGCTGGAATTAGCGATAGTCGCCTCTTCTACAGACATACCGAATTTAGCAGCTTCTTCCTTGAGTTTACTGGTCAGGACTACGGAATTGGGTTCACCTGCATTGTAGATGGTGCCGATAGTCTTGGCATTAGGGACAAGCTCCTTGATCAAGGCAACGTGCTGATCCATAGGGCTAAAATCAGACATACCTGTGATATTCTTGCCACCTGTGTTTTGGAGATCTTTAACCAGACCTGCGGAAACAGGATCGGTAACACCAGTGAAAAGAATGGGGATATCGTGAATCTTCTGCGCGGCAGCCTGAGCGCCGGGAGTAGCAATGGCTACAACCAAATCCGGAGCCTCGCCTTTGATTTGATTGATGATCTGGACATTAGTAGCAGCATTACCTTGGGCGATGTGAATATTTTCCTTGATGTCCAACCCTTTTTCTTTCAGACGATCAAAAACGCCTTTACGCATGGCGTCAAGAGCAGGGTGTTCAACGATTTGAGTGACGGAAACTGTGTAACTTTTCCCGGCGAACGCAGTCGTGGCAATGACAAGCAATGCCATTATTGTCAGTAGAATTTTCTTCATAATCAGGGGCTCCTCTTCCCATAAAATTGTGAATCAAAATCTTGGACTTTGTGAGGTAGGAAAGTCAAGAAATATCCCTTTTACGACAAGTAAAGAGAAGACGCCTTAGAAGTAAATTCCAAGGCGTCATTGAGTCTTTTTAGATGAGTAAAGGTCTTAGTATCGAATTTCTTCTTCCTTAACGACCTTGAAGGATTTGTTACCCTTTACACGTCCAGGCAATCCATGGAACTTGCGTACGCCTTCAATTTCCGCTTCAAGCAATTCATCTTCATCTGTATCGAGAAGGATGATGTCACCTTCTTGCAGATAAAGTAGCTGACGGCTACTGATAGTCGTTCTACCCATGCGCACGACCAGCTCAACCGGAGTTTCCATCAGGCGTTCCTTGAAGCGATTGATCCATACATGGTCAACTTCTAGGCGCTCTGACTGGAAGGAAGCATGCAATTTGGAACGAATTGGCTCCATGGTTGCGTAAGGGAGACACACAATGAGTGAGCCAATAGCGTTTTCGAGTTCGACCTCAAAAGTTACAACGATAACGACGTCAGAGGGTGGAACAATGGCAGCAAACTGCGGGTTAACCTCTGTTCGAACCATTTCAACGTGAACTTCGTGAACAGGCTTCCACGACTCTTCCATATTGGAAAGAGCAATGTTGACGACACGTTCGACAATAGCCTGCTCGATGGGAGTGAAATCACGTCCCTCGACCTTGGGCTGGCTGCCTGCGCCACCAAAGAAATTTTCTACGAGAGCAAAGACAAGACGAGAGTCAACGACCAGTAGGGCATTACCGCGCAACGGGTCCATCTTGAAAATAGAAATGGACGTCGGCACTGGCAGGGACCGCATGAAGTCGCCAAACTTTGACATGTCGATTGAGATGGGGTTGATGTCCACTCGCTTGCGCATGGTATTAGCCAGCGCATTGGTGCACAACCGTGCGAAACGGTCATTGACGATTTCGAGAACGGGCATACGACCACGAATGATCCTGTCCTGATTGGCCAGATCAAACGCGACTACACCGGAGTCGTCCTCCGGTATCTCTGTCTCCGTTTCGACGTCCCCACCGGAAAGTCCCCGGAGCAGGGCATCAACTTCATCTTGTTCGAGGATTTTGCTCATCTGGTAAAAGCCTCACTCACTTACCGTAATTTCGATCTGCTGAACATTGACACATGCCAATGTTTTGAACGCTGTGAAACGATTAGCAAAAAGCGGACCGATTCATTAACTGTCTTTTCGGCAGCATTGTGATTTCACTTAAGTATTTGTTACACGCCGCCCGTAATGAAGGCAATAGCCCCAGCGCATCTCAGGCGCTTTTTTTTAGAAATAGTCTTAAGAAGTTCTCACAGGTCACAACATTCGAGTCTTAATCGCTTGAATATTAAAGAAATATCCAAAAGAGAACAAACGATTGTGATTTGGAGTTTTACAATAAGCAGTAGTAGTGTCGTTTAGATGAGAATTCTTCTGAAAGAGTAAAATCTCAGAAAGAAAGAACTATTCAGGCGATAACTTTGACAAAGGAAGCAGCTTGATGGACTGATTTCTTCCTGTTGACCATGTTTTGAGAGCGGCTAAAGTTTCCGGGTATGGATGCCCAATAGCGATGGAAAATCCTTTTTTTAGAGCCACTTTCTCAGCCTTCTTCAATTGAAGAACAATAGAAGAGACGTCTTTAACATTATCAATAAAAATGTCTCTTTCATAAAAAGGAATAGCAACACTCTTGGCCGCGTCCCTTCCAACACTTTTCCCAGTAGTCAGGCTATCCAGAAAGAACAAACCATGCCGTTTAAATTCTGCCAGTGCGACTTTCATGCCTGCTGAGTAGCTAGTGAAACGAGAACCCATGTGGTTGTTTACACCAATGGCTTCGGGAATCTTCGCTACATTCTCTGCAACGCGTTGTTTGATTTCATCTGCGGTCATTTTTACGAACAGCGCATCATCCCCCGGGTTGTAGCGAGGGTAGCCCTTAGGCTCCATGGGGAAGTGTATAATGAGATCTCGTCGTTTTTGAGCAACTATTTCAACAGACTTTCGAGTGAAGCTTGCATTGGGCCAAACTGCCAAAGTAAGCGGAAAATCGAGGTTAACCAATCCCTTGAGGACTTTCAGATTTTGCCCGATATCGTCTATTACGATCACAAGCTTTGGTCCTTGAACCTGCGGTTTTGGCAGCGTCATTGGAATCGTTTCAAGCAGCAACTTATGAGTAGAAAGATTGTTGATCGCAATAGCAAGGCCATCGGCGTTTTCTACGCTCATAATGGCTTCTGGAAGTCGATTGGTCAGCTTTGCCTGCAAAGTCTTGTAAAAAACATTCTTGTCTGCCACAGCAGGTAATTGAAGAACCTGATAGTGGTACCCATGCCCCTCAAGCATCCTCATTTCGACATCGAGAAGGTCAAGCTCACTCATATTGAGTTCGAGTGTGCGCATTGTCTCAATAATGGCGAGATCAATCTGCTTGACCTTATCTTCCATGTGAGAAGAGGTATCCTCTTCATATACCTTTGGAGCAGGCGGTGCAGGAACTATTTCTGCAATAACAGCTGGAGGAGGCGTTTCCTCTGTTAAAAGATAATAGCCAAGTGAAAGTAGCCCTACGAATGCAAGGGAGAAAAGAATAATAAGAGGACCGGGACGGTACAGCTTCTGAGTGAAGCTGTCCGACCCGGTCCGTTCGTCCATATGTTCTTCCTGAGAACGTTCGTCCATGGGAAGGGGAGTCCTATTGAATCTGCTTAAGCTTCGGCAGGCTCTTTACCAATTCCAGAGCCATTCTCAGCTGGTTGTCACGCTCAAGACGTTCCTTAGCTTTCTCTGCATCCTTGTCGGCTGCTTTCTTGGACTTGTTACCATTTTCAAGATGGCGGCTCAAATCTTTCTCACGAACTGTGAAACGATCGCGCATGGCCTTATCGTCGTCCTTGGGTGGAGCAACGAATGGGATAGCGAGGTCAGGCTCAATTCCTTTAGCCTGAATAGAACGACCGTTAGGGGTATAGTAGAGAGCAGTAGTCAACTTAATGCCAGCACCGTCTGCCATCGGAATGATGGTCTGAACAGAGCCTTTACCGAAGGAACGCTCACCGACAATCAGGGCGCGTTTATGATCCTGTAATGCACCTGCTACGATTTCGGAAGCAGAAGCAGAGCCCGCGTTGATCAGAACAACCAGAGGTACTTTAATCTCATTGGAATTCTTTGCAGCAAAGAAGTCTTTACGATTAGCTTTGTCCTTCCCTTGAATGTAGACGATGGTACCATCATCAATAAATGTATCAGTGACAGACACAGCCTGTCCCAAGAGACCGCCTGGGTTGTTACGCAGATCAAGCACGATACCCTTGAGGGTATGAGATTTCTGGTAATCAGCGATACGCTCACGCATATTTTTGGTGGTAGATTCGTGGAACTTGGTCAATCGCATGTAGAGATAGCCATCTTCCAAAGACTGACTCTTAACGCTGACAATGGGGATGGTTCCGCGAACAATAGGAATTTCTACAGGCTTGTTGGAATCCTTATGAAGAATCAACAAATTAACAGGAGTTCCTTTCTTGCCGCGAATACGTTTGACCGCATCCATAAGCGTCATATCTCGAGTAGATTCACCGTTGATCTCAAGAATGAGATCACCAGCTTGCAATCCTGCTTTGTATGCGGGGGTGTCTTCAATGGGGGAAACCACGGAGAGGCGGCCTTGTTCCAGGCTGATCTCAATACCGATGCCACTGAACTTTCCAGCAGTATCAACCTGCATTTCCTTGTAATCTTCAGGAGTCAGGTAAGAGGAGTGAGGATCGAGCTGTTCGATCATTCCTTTAATGGAATTATCAATAAGCTCTTTTCTGGTAACAGGCTTGACGTAATAGCTCTCGACCATGTCGAGTACCTGCGAAAACCGCTTCAATGCCTCGAAATGATCTGCTTTTCCGGCCATAGTGGGGCCGGGAGCGACAGTCAGGGTGAAGAGAAGAAAAACTGTGACTATCCAGAGCGTAATACGCATGCATGCCTCCCGTCAAAACGGAATAAAAACGTCTATGTTAATAAAGGGTTATTTTTTTGCAGTTAACCAGAGATTTGGGTTAATTGGTTTTTGGTGAAAACGCAATTCAAAATACAGCCCGGGGCCATCCGCCTTGGGGTTGTAGCCAACCACGCCTAGCGGCTCATTCTTTTCAACTTCTTGACCATTACGGACCATCGTGTCGGACAAGTAAGCGTAAAGGCTATAATAATTATACCCATGATACACGATTACAACGTGCCCGAAACCTCGAAGGGTATCGTTATGTACGACTTTTCCCCAAAAAACAGACTGAACAACAGCGTCTTCATTTGCCTTCATGATCAATCCCCGAACTGGTGGTTTTGCTTTCAGATTAAAAGCTCCCACCAAACGGCCTTTAACGGGCCACGGCAATGAACGCTTGTACAATGCAAACCGTTTTGTTTTCTGGGATTGAAGCTGATACTTCAGATCTTCAATGGTAGAAAGGATTTCACTCAACTGAGATTCAATATCCTGACGCTGCTTTCGCACTCGTTTCAGGTTCTTGCGTAGTGAATATTTATTGCTTAACAGATTGTCTTTATTTCTATTAATTTGCACTAATTGAGATTCAGCTTCTTTTTCAAGCAAACGTTGTCGCTCAAGGTTCCGAGCGATGCGTTCGGAGTTGAGGCGAGCCTCGTCCAATTTCACACTGGTTGCATCATAAATCTCAGTCAACCAGTTGAAGCGGCGATCAAACATATCCCAGCTGTCGACGCCTTCAAAACGCGCTCGAACATTCTGTAAGTGCACCGGCCACAAAGCTTGCATCAGACCGGAAAGCTCAAGAGCTATGCGCTGCTTTTCTTCTTCCAAAGCAAAGTGGTCCTGGCGTGCCTTACGTTCATTTCGCTTGATTTCGTTAAGGATTTTTTCCTGAGATCTAATACGTTTCTTTAAAGTCGAGATGTCATGTTCAATATCTGATAAACGCGTGGAAATTCGTCCGGCTTTTTGAGTCAGCGCTCGGACTTTCATTTCTTTATTATCTGCACGGTCGTGTTCTTTCTGCAGTGATTCCGAAAGAGGATCCCCATCACCTTGGGCACAAACAACACCGGGAGTGAGAAATAGGAGCAGAGCTATGAGCAGGAACGTTTTTTTCATTAGCATCAGGAGTCGAGATATACTTGTAGTGGGCATGTATCGCACATTCCCGCTTTTTTCTTGCACCAGTCTTTGCCCGTACGAACGATAAGGGCATGATATTCGTTGTACAATGCCACATCTTCAGGCAATGCGTCCATGAAAAGAGCTTGTAAACCGTGATAATCGATTCCTTCGTAAGCCAGTCCATGTCTTCCCATCATACGAAGGGTGTATGTATCCACAACAAATGTTGGCTTTTCAAGCGCATACAACAAAATACAATCAGCGGTCTCTGGTCCAATTCCATTGACTCCGAGAATTTTGGGTCGCAGATCATATAGCTCTTGTGATTTCAGTGCTTCAAGTTCGAACTCAGCTTCATCCTTCAAGAAAGTAATGAAGTTCTTGAGACGGTTTGTCTTGATGTTGTGATATCCAGCAGGGCGGATCAACTCGGAAAGCTCAGCAGTAGGTAGCTCGTAAATGGCTTCAGGAGAAAGACAATTCGCCTCTTTCAGTCGATTGATCGCTTTATCGACATTATTCCAGTTGGTGTTCTGCACAAGAATCGCGCCTACTGATATTTCAAAAGGCGTGTCTCCAGGCCACCAATTGCTCGGGCCAAGGGCGTCGAGCATGGCATCATACATTTGATAAAGAATTGTGGAGTTGCCCACGACTACGCCTCGATCTTCTCCCACACCAGACAGGCCCAATCACCATCTAGATAGCGGTCATGAGGGCCTATACCACGACGTTCATACGTCTTTGCAACAGCATCAGCCTGTTTTTCTGCGAGGATGCCTGAGAGTATCAAACTACCACCGGGCTTGACGTGCGATGTGATATCAACAGCCATCTCAATAAGCGGGCCAGAAAGAATATTCGCGACAACAATGTCAAATTTGAGATCTTCGGCGAGACAGTCAATGCTACCAACTGCAAATTCCAAAGTATCGGAAACGTCGTTTGCATCACCATTTTCAACAGCACAAACGATTGCTTGTGGATCAATATCCAGCCCTGAGCCTTTTAAGCCAAGCTTGCAAAGGCCAATTCCAAGAATGCCGGACCCTGTACCAAGATCAAGGAAAGTCTGACCAGGCTTGATAACACCGCTTTTGGCAAGTTTGCCGATGGTTTCAAGGCAAAGAGCTGTGGTAGGATGATGTCCTGTTCCAAAAGCCATTTTTGGCTCGATCACAATATGCGTTGTGCCGTTTTCCTCTTCATCTTCAAGCCAAGGCGGGAGAATTTTGAATGTTTCACCACAATTAACTGGGTTGAAGAAATCTTTCCAAGCCATAGCCCATTCTTCAGATTCTTCTTCAGAATGCTTAACATCGACATCCGGGAATGCGGCTTGAAATTCGCCAATCATTTCCATTCCGAGAGGATGATCCTCAAGATACATGGTGAAGTGACGACCACCTTCAATGGGGGTTTCCTCCCAGCCGTGTTGAACTTTGGCAGAAATGAAAACTCCAGCCTCGTCAGCCTGTTCTTCATTCATATCGAATTCGATTTTCAGTAGAGTAGACATATATGATAACTCCGTATGGACATAAGAAAGCCGGAGACTCAAGCCTCCGGCCATCTGGTTTATTTATTTGAAATCGCTTAAAAAACTTTGTCGATGAAAGAGCCTTTACCTGTGTACTGAAATCCCTGAACCGTGGTTTTCTGATCTTGTTGCTTGGAAGCAGCATCCACAATAGGCGCCATCTTCTGCTCATCAGCTTTCTCTGCGGCGGGTTCAATCTCCTCCCGCTTGTCATACTGATTTTGCTCAATATCGCGTAGTGGCTCTATACCAGAAATAGTACTCATACTCTTAACCTCTTTATATAAGATACGCGCTTGCATATCCGTGGTCAAGGCGGGCTAAATTTCAGTCGACTCCAAAATGGTATCTAGTATTTCCATGAACTGTACTATCTCACTCTTTTCAATGGTCAAAGCTGGTACAAGGCGTAAAATGGTTCCCTGTGTAAGGTTACAAACCATTTTATTCTCCAGCAGGGCTTTCCAGACATCAGCGCCTTCAAAGCCTAGTTCAATACCAAAAAGTAAGCCAAGCCCTCGTGTGCCGACAATTTTACCCGGATGTTTCGCCATAAGCTTCTCTGCTTCTATTCTGGCGAACTCACCCAACTCAAGCGCTCTTTCTGCCATCTTCTCTTCAAGCATGATGTCGAGAACTTTGGATGCGACAGCAGTGACGACGGCGCCACCACCAAAGGTTGTGGCGTGAGAACCCGGCTCAAACCCTTTTGCAAGTTCGTCAGTACAAAGCATTGCGCCTATGGGCAGCCCATTAGCTAGAGCTTTAGCTGAGGTGAAAATATCGGGAACAATACCGTAATGCTGATGCGCCCAGACACGTCCGGTACGGCACAACCCCGTCTGGATTTCATCTACGATAAGCAGAATTCCATTCTCTTTACAGAGCGAAACAATGTCATTGACATAATCCGAAGGCAGGGGACGTACGCCACCTTCACCCTGAACCATTTCAATCATTATAGCTGCAGTGTGCTTGCTGATCGCACCACGAAGCGCATTCACATTCCCAAAGGGTACAGTGATAAAACCCTCTGGAAGCGGGTTGAATCCATCCTTGATCGGACCAGACTGACCGGTTGCAGTCAACGTGGATAACGTTCTGCCATGAAAGGATTTTTCAAGCGTAATTACTTCATGTCGATCTTCGCCTTTCACTTTGTGCATGTACCTGCGAGCAAGCTTGATTGCTGCCTCATTCGCTTCTGCACCGGAGTTGCAGAAAAAAGCTTTACCTGCGGCACAGGTGGAGAGCAGCTTTTCAGCTAGATCCAGTTGAGGCTCTTGGTAGAAAAGATTGCTGACATGCACGAGCTTTAGAGCCTGCTCGGCCATGACTTCCGCAAGGTCTTCACGGCTGTGACCAAGACTACACACAGCGATACCAGACAGAAAATCTAAGTATTCCTCACCATCCAGATCATATAAACGGCTTCCTTTAGCTTTAGACACTGCCAACGGATACCGACCGTAGGTGTTGCAAAGAAGCGCGTTTTCCCTTTTTTGTATTTCTTCGAATTTGGTGGTCATTATTTTGCTCGTAGATTTAAATTTTTCCTGTGGAACCGAAACCTCCGGCCCCGCGATCCGTTTCTCCCAGTTCTTCTACCGGATTGAGAACAGCTTGAAATATGGGCATGAATACCAGTTGTGCGATGCGCTGTCCGCGCTTGATTCGTCGAACTTCGCCGGAAGTGTTGAGCAATGACACTTTGATTTCACCGCGATAATCTGGATCAATGACACCAACACCCTGACTTACAGTAAGGCCTTCTTTGGTGCCCAGCCCGCTTCTAGAAAAGACGTATGCAGCAATACTATGCTGACGAATTTCAATAGCAACGCCTGCCGGGATCGCCGCTTTTTCACCGGGACCAATTTCCAGTTCGTCCGTATCAATACATGCGCGAAGGTCCAAGCCTGCAGAATACTCGGTTCCATAGGCTAGGTCGTTTTCTTTCCAAACTTCGTGCAGAAATTTTACATTCACGTCTATCATATTCATGGGCGTATCCAGTCCTTTAGTTTGATCGAGTATTTATTGGTCTGAAACGGGCTTGCTGTCAATCGGGGCATAGAAAAAGAGCGCCGGACCAACGGGCCTGACGCTCTTTATTTTGTCATAATGACAGTATGTTAGCAGAGTCCGTCCCAGCAGAGGTCAATATGTTTTTCTTCAAGTCGTCGGGTTGCAAGGCTCACACCAACAGCCAGAATGAGGGAAACGGGGAGAGCAACAACATTGGGATCAACCCACTGCAAGAGCCACATCCATGACATGGGAGCCGCGTCAGCAACCAATGTTGCTTTGCCTGTCAGGGCTTGGCAAAGTCCTATCGGCTTTGCTTCTTTCAAATGAATGAAGAGGAGCCAGAACATGGAGAAACCGAATCCACCAACCATTGAGAGCTTAGCGCCAAGCTTAGTCATGCCTTTCCAGTACAAACCCAAAATATAGATGGGAAGAAAAGAAGCCGCACACAATCCGAAGAAGAAAGCGGTAGCACGAGCGATGATAGAGCCGGGAAGCAACCATGCCCAAACCAACGTTGCAATGACGGTGATAGTTACACCAAGGCGATTCAGCTTCATGGAAGATCCACCGTTTCCAATGGAAACATGTTGCTCAAGAAAATCGCGAGAAAGCGAGGTTCCACCAACATGATATTGAGAACTCATGGTTGACATTGCTGCCGCGAACATAGCCACAAGGAACAGGCCGGAGAACCAACCGGGCATGATCTTATCAATGTAAAGCGGGATGATCTTATCGAAGTTTCCACCAGCCATGGCGATGGAGATCTTGCCGAATTCTTTGAAGAATACAACATTGGAAAGGGCGCCAGTTACAAAAGCTACACCAGTCATCAGGAGAATGAATATGCCACCAATGGCTACCGCACGATTTAGTTCGCGATCAGACGGGACAGTCATGTAGCGAATAGCGAGCTGAGGCTGAGCCAATACGCCAATACCCACACCATATATAATAGTAGTATATATGGTCAGGCCAATGGGAGATTCCATCCGTGGCCCGGATGTCCAACCTTCAAGACCGCCTTTGATCAATTTTTCCGGGATCAAGTTGATCATATCCGTCAAAGCCTGATGCGCTTCAGTTACGCCACCGAGGATAGAGTAGGTTGTCACGACGAGGATAAGCATCATCGCTGCCATGATTGTTCCCTGGAAGGCATCGGTGTACATTACAGCACGCAGACCACCAGTAACAACGTAAAGGGCAACAAGGGCAGTCACTATAAGCAGCCAAGCCATGTAGGAAACAGCAGGAAAGGCTACTTCAAGCATACGACAAATACCAATCAAGACTGCTGCGGAATAAACAGGAATGAAGAGAAATACTACCACGCCTGAGAATTGCTGAATGAACTTGGATTTATAGCGCCTCCCCAAAAGTTCAGGAAAAGTATGCGCATCAAGCGCCAGTCCCATACGACGGGTACGTTTGCCAAAAAACACCATAGCGACAAATATGCCGACGAAAATAGTCAAAAATGTCAGCCAGAGGAGCGACATGCCAAACATTCCTGCCACACCGCCAAATCCAATGATTGCAGAGGTTGATACAAACGTTGCCCCGTAGGACATGGCCAGCACAAATGGATTCATCTGTCGTCCGGCCAGCATGTAATCACTGGATTTCTTGGTTTTCTTCCATGCACGGTAACCAAGGTAGAATATGGCAGCCAAATAAATAAGAATGCCGAGTACTTTACCTTCCATCTACGCATCCTCCCCATTGGATTTAGGATCCGCGACCTTACCGGAATTGTTCCAATTCACAATTCCGTAAACTACACATAGTACAGTGGCCCCTATGCTCATCCAAAAAGCGAGAGCAATTTCCACACTTCCAAGCCCCAACATCATAACCAGTGACCTCTCTGTTTAAGAGCCTTGCGTTGCTGACGGTTGAATAAAAGAAAAGGGCCGCCGGCTAACGCCTGCGACCCTTTGTTGTGTTTGTAACCCTGCTAGGTTTTACTCGCACACTCCAGAACCGCAAGCGCTTCTAAAGAAGCGGAAGCTAAAAAAGCTAAAGAAGCTAAAGAAGCTAAAGCGGTCTAGGTTGGTGTACATTTAGTCTTCTTAATGCGCTAAACCGCCCAATGTCAAGGGGGGTGCAAATACAGTATAATAGAGCATTCTTATGGTCGTGTAGTATTGTGCATTAATGTGACCATTTTACATACTTGAATTCTACTGTAAATTCAGTAGGATAAAAGTTTTCTTGACAGCTTGAGGGTTGATATGGTTTCTTGTTCATCCTTCACAATTCCTTTTTTTGCCCTAATTGTGAAATGTTGAAAAAGCCGCATGGGTCATTTTATACGAAAGATGACTTTTTTGGCAACAAACGAAAGAGGATATCCGCCTTGCTGTTTCAACCCGTCAATAAAAACTATCATGAGTTTTGCATTGACCGTGATAAAGACCTTTGTATTAACTGCAAAGTCTGTATCCGACAGTGTTCCTATGAGGCCCATTACTGGGACGAAGCCAGACAGAAGGTTATGCATGACAATACTAAATGTATTGGCTGCCACCGCTGTGAAGCTTTGTGTCCTACTGCGGCGCTCAACATCCGCAACAAGCCATCTGACTTCAGAGCTCATGGCCTATGGCGTCCCGTCTTCCTGCAGAATATATATAAGCAGGCTGACACTGGTGGCGTTCTGCTGGCTGGCATGGGATCTCCAGTTGACATTCCTGTCTATTGGGATCGCCTGCTCCTCGATGCGAGTCAGGTAACTAACCCGTCCATTGATCCTCTGCGCGAACCCATGGAGCTGAAAACGTTCCTTGGAGCGAAGCCGCGTAAGCTCGACATCCAGACTGGTAAAGATGGTAAGCCCGAGTTGAAGACCAAACTCTCTCCGCAGATTGAGCTTGATGTCCCCATCATGTTCGCTGCAATGAGCTTTGGAGCTATCAACTTCAACCTTCACCGTGCAATGGCGCGTGCAGCTACGGCAACAGGCACCGTTTACAACACAGGTGAGGGCGGCCTCCATAAATCATTATATAAGTATGGCGAAAACACCATCGTTCAGGTTGCATCCGGTCGCTTCGGTGTCCACCTCGATTACCTGAAGGCTGGCGTTGGCATTGAAATTAAAGTCGGACAGGGCGCAAAACCTGGTATCGGCGGACACCTTCCCGGTGAAAAGATCAATGATAAGGTTTCCGAGACCCGCATGGTTCCCATCGGATCAGACGCCATCTCTCCAGCACCGCACCATGACATCTACTCAATTGAAGACCTGCTTCAGCTCATTTATGCGCTAAAAGAGGCCTCTGAGTACAAGGCTCCGGTCTCCGTTAAGATTGCAGCCGTTCACAATGTTGCCGCCATCGCTTCCGGTATTGCCCGGGCTGGCGCGGATATCATTACTATAGATGGTATGCGTGGTGGTACAGGCGCAGCCCCAGCCATGATCCGAGACAACGTGGGTATCCCCATCGAACTCGCTCTGGCTCAGGTTGATCAGCGCCTTCGAGACGAAGGTATTCGTAACAACGTATCCATCGTTGCAGCTGGCGGCATCCGCTGTTCTGCTGATGTCATTAAATCCATCGCGCTCGGCGCGGATGCTGTTTACATTGGCACCGCAACATTGATCGCCGTGGGTTGTACGCTTTGCGGTCGCTGCTACACGGGTAAATGTCCGTGGGGTATCGCTACAAACGATCCCAAGCTCTCCAAGCGCCAGAACCCGGACCTCGCAGCTAAGAAGCTGGAGAATCTGATTCGCGCATGGGGGCATGAGATCGAAGAGATGCTCGGCGGTATGGGCCTTAACTCCATCGAAAGTCTGCGCGGTAACCGTGACAAGCTGCGTGGTGTAGGTATTTCCGACACAGAACTCGACATTCTCGGCGTTAAGCACGCCGGTAGATAAGCGGAGGACGATATGAAAAGAGTCTATCCGGACAAAGAATATTGTATTGGCTGCCATCTCTGTGAGTTGGCATGCATGACAGCACATTCCGACAGCAAAGACCTCATTGTGGCCTACCGCGAAGAGCGTGGCAAAAACGGTTTGTCTCCATGCAAGAAAGTCTTTGAGAAAGGTGATACTTGTGTGGCCATCAGTTGCCGTCACTGCGACGAGCCTTCCTGTGTAGCCGCTTGCATATCCGGCGGACTGCATAAGGACCCGGAAACGGGGCGCACAGTCTACGACAAAGAAAAGTGTGTTGGCTGCTGGTCCTGTCTCATGGCATGTCCCTACGGTGCAATCCGCAGACATCCCACTGAAGGCAAGATCGTCAAATGCGATCTCTGTGCAGAAAGGGAAGAAGGCCCGGCATGCGTCGCCGCCTGTCCCAATTTAGCATTGAAATACGAAGAGCGGGACTAGGAGGTACCATGAAATATGTAATTATTGGTAATGGTATCGCATCCATCGGTGCTATCGAAGGTATCCGCAAGGTCGATACCGAGAACGAAATTCTCGTTATCGGTGCTGAAGATTCTCCGGCATACGGCCGTCCGCTGATTTCTTATCTGCTCGCAGGAAAGATCACACCGGATCGTCTGGCGCTTCGTCCGCAGGAGTTCTACGAAAAGAGCAAGGTCGTTACCAAGCTTGGTACTCGCGTGGATGCTATCGACGCCAAAGCCAAGACCGTAACTACTGATAAAGGCGAAACCATCGAATTCGAAAATCTGCTTATCGCCACTGGCGGTATCCCGTTCACTCCACCAATTCCGGGTAGTGACGGAACAGATGTATACAACTTCACCAATCTGGAGCACGCCCAGACTCTGATTTCCAAAGCCAAAGAAATAAAGAGAGCTGTGGTCATCGGCGGCGGACTCATCGGCCTCAAGGCTGGCGAATCCCTCTTTGACCGCGGTGTGGATGTGACCATTCTGGAACTGTCCCCACGCATTCTGAGTCTTGCCTTCGACGAGAACGCCGCAGCCTTGGCTGGAGGTCGTCTTGCCGAAGTTGGCCTCAATGTCCGTTGTGGCGTCTCTGCCAAGGAAATTCAACGTGATGCAGAGGGTGGCCTCAAGGGCGTTCATCTGACAGACGGAGACTTCCTTCAGTGTGACGTAGTTGTCATCGCCATCGGCGTAGTTCCAAACTACAATCTGGCCAAGGAATCCGGCATTGATGTGGATCGCGGAATCAAAGTTGATGACCACATGCGCACCAGTGCAGCAGGTATCTTCGCAGCAGGGGATGTGGCTCAGGCCAAAGACCTCCTGTTTGGCGATGATCGCGTCATTCCCATCTGGACGAATGCCTATAATCAAGGCTTCTGCGCAGGCAAGAACATGACCGGAACTGACATTGAGTTCACGGGCAGCCTCGCAATGAATTCCATCAGCTTCTATGGGCTGCCGACCATTTCCGTCGGTACAGTCAATCCGCCTGAAGGGGATGACTCATACGAAACTGCTGTTGCTCTGGATGAAAAGAAGAAAAGCTACCGCAAGTTGGTATTCCAAAATGATAAACTAGTCGGCTACGTGCTGGTTGGTGATATCGATATGGCAGGAATGTACACCGCCTTCGTCAAATTCCAGATGGTGGTTCCCGAAGATGCCAAGAAGCAAATTATGGCAGGTGAGCCGGATGTGCTCATGTGGCCCGATGATTTCTTCAAGGAAACCTGGAACCCCGGCTGGGTTGAAGCTGACTAAGAGAGATACCAATGAAAGCACCTGATAAATATTATGATTTCCAAAAGGATATTGCTGGTTGTGGTATCTTCGGTGTCATCCACAAAAAGCGTGGCTTGATTCCCGGAGACATCCCCATCCAGGGCATGGCATGCATGCACGATCGCGGTAATGGTTTGGGCGGCGGTTTCGCTGCTTACGGCATTTACCCCGAGCATGCAGACCACTATGCCTTTCACATGATGTACGACGATGATTCCGCTATTGAAAAAGCTGAAAAGATGCTGCGTCACTACTTCGACATGCATCACTTCGAGCCGATTCCAACACGGAAAGTACTCGCTATCCCCAATCCACCGACCTTTAACCGCTACTTCGTGACAGTGCCAGAGCGTCCGTCCAATGAGTTCGCGGAATTGCCGGAAGAGGATTACATCGTGGCTGTGGTCATGAAAATCAACACAACTGTACCCGGTGCATTTGTCGTTTCGAGCGGCAAGAACATGGGTGCGTTCAAAGGTGTTGGCTTCCCGGAAGAGATTGCTGATCTTTTCAAGCTGGAAGAGTACAAGGCATACATCTGGACCGGCCACAACCGTTTTCCGACCAACACTCCCGGCTGGTGGGGTGGGGCGCATCCGTTCACCATCCTGAACTGGTCAATCGTTCACAACGGCGAGGTTTCCTCTTACGGAATCAATCGTCGCTACCTTTGTGAACACGACTACCTGTGCACCATGATGACTGATACTGAGGTTGTTGCCTACGAACTGGACATGCTTATTCGTAAGCACGGCCTGTCTTGGGAAATGGCAGCCAAAGTATTCGCACCTCCATTCTGGGATGAAATCGAGAAAATGGATCAGAAGGATAAGGACCTTTATACCGCACTGCGTGCCACCTATGGCCCAGCAATGCTGAACGGTCCTTTCGCCATCCTTGTTGCAGATAACAATCGCCTCATGGGCTTGAATGATCGCATCAAGCTTCGTCCGCTTCTCGTCGCCGAGAAGGATGATATGGTCTTCATGTCCAGTGAAGAATCCGCAGTACGCGATGTCTGTCCTGATCTGGATAAGGTATGGATGCCCAAAGCGGGTGAACCCGTTATCGTGGATCTGGAGGACTAGATATGACAGCCAAGACAAAAACGAAAACCCTCAAAGCAGGGCGTACATACTACAAGCAATTCAATGAAGAGATTCGCGCACACGTCAAAGACGGCGTGAATCACTTCATCATCAAGGAATGCAACGGCCAGCGCTACATAGGTACGGCCATGGAAGGCGATATCAAATTCGACATCCACGGCGTTCCTGGTCAGGATTTGGCCGCCTTTATGCGTGGGCCTCACATTCGTGTTCACAACAATGTCCAGGACGGCGTTGGTAACACCATGGATGATGGCCGCATTGTTATTGAAGGGCTAGCTGGTGACGTTATCGGCTACGCCATGCGTGGTGGAGAAATCTTCATCAAGAACGATGTTGGCTATCGTGTCGGTATTCATATGAAAGCTTACCTTGATCATCAGCCAAAAATCGTGGTTGGCGGCAAGGCTGGAGACTTCCTCGGCGAGTATATGGCTGGCGGAATTATTTTGCTCTTGGGTATGTTTTCTGATAAACCAGATTCGCCTATTGCGGGACGGAGTCTCGGAACAGGCATGCACGGTGGCGTAATCTACGTTCGTGGTGAAGTCCCGGAGGACCAGCTCGGACCCGGGTTGCAGGCTCAGCCTTGTAACTCGGAAGACCTCAAAGCTATTGAGGAACTTGTCAAAGAGTACGCCAAAGAATTAAAGCTGGACAGCAAGGCAATCATGAGCGAAAGCTTTGTGAAGATTCGTCCGTTTTCCCATCGTCCTTATGGGAATCTGTACGTAGCTTGCTAATAGCTTAATAAGATAAACTTTTACCTGTCTGGAGAAACTATGTTCTTCGATTCCATAGCCTACGCAATGGCCCCGCCCGCAGGCGGAGGTGGCGAAGCTGGTGGTTTGGCTGGCATTCTCGGTGGTCCGCTGCCGATGCTGGTCCTGATGTTTGCCATCTTCTACTTCCTTCTTATTCGCCCGCAGCAGAAAAAGCAGAAGCAGCACAAAGCCATGCTCGACGCCATCAAGAAAGGCGATAAGGTATGGACCAATGGCGGTATCCTCGGCACCATCGTCGCTATCGACGGTGACAATCTCACCATTGAGATCGCCCAGGGCGTCAACGTTGTTATCAAGCGTGGATTTGTCGCCGATCTCGACGGCAAACCTGCAGCTGACGAAAAGAAGTAGGCTTGACAGCCAGGATTTGACGATTTCCGTACGGACCGGACCACTGCGTAAAGTGGCCCGGTCCGTACCTATTTCAAGAAGTCTGTCGAATCAGGTTGTAACTTGTTCGATTTAAGGGAGTTTTCATGCAGAGCATGCGTTGGAGAATCATCGCAACCCTGACAGTCCTGTTGCTCGGATTGGCATACATGCTGCCATCCGTTCCTGGTATTTCAGGGTCCCCGCTGGGCAAAATGCTGCCCGGTGACCCAGTCAATCTCGGCCTCGATCTCAAAGGTGGTATCCATCTGACGCTTGGCGTCGACATGGATACGGCCATGCACAACAACCTTGCCCGTCTTGGTGACGATCTCAAGGCTGCTGCGCGTGAAGATAATATTTTTGTACTGCGTCCTAAAGTGCTGTCTGACAGCCGTATGGAACTCGTCCTGCTCAAGGGCGATCAGCAGGCCGAATTTGAAAAAGCCGTTGAACAGTATAGCCCGTGCGACATCGAGTCCACGGAGCCCATGAGCGGCGGCAAGGTCAAGTTCATCCTGACCGTTCCTCCCCAGTATCGGGAGGACATTGAGAACCTGACCATGGAACAGGCTATCAAGACCATCCGCAACCGTATTGACCAATTTGGTGTGGCTGAGCCGGACATCCGTAAGCAGCAGGGCAATCGCATTCAGGTGCAGCTGCCTGGTTTACAGGACCCGGAACGTGCCATCCGTATCATTGGTCAAACCGCACACCTCGAATTTAAGATGGTGGACGACACCGCTGATGTGGACAAGGCCCTCAAGGGCGTTCTCGCTCCCGGGCGTGAATTGTCCGTTCTGCTCAACCAGCAGGCTAACGGCTCTTACACCGAAACACCTATTGTCCTTAAGAAGGACGCAGTGCTTACCGGTGAATACATCAGTGATGCCAAGGTGCAGCTTGATCAATGGAATACCCCTTATGTAGGTATTTCCTTCAATGCTCGCGGCGGAAGCATCTTTGCCAACCTGACTGGCGAAAACGTGAACAAGCGTATGGCCATTGTTCTGGACGGCAAGGTTTATTCTGCTCCAGTCATTCAGGAGAAAATCGCAGGTGGACGCGCATCCATCACTGGCAACTTCACTAAAGAAGAAGCTCGTGACTTGGCTGTTGTACTTCGTGCAGGTTCTCTGCCCGCTCCGGTTGTTATCCTTGAGCAGCGCACCGTTGGCCCGTCTTTGGGTCAGGAGTCCATCGACAGTGGTGTCATGTCTGCCGTTATCGGTATGGCTCTGGTGCTGGTATTCATGGTCATCTACTACGGCTTTGCCGGACTCGTGGCTGACTTTGTACTCTGTCTGAACATCATGCTCATTCTGGGCGGTCTGGCTGCTTTCGGCGCTACACTGACCCTGCCGGGCATTGCAGGTATTATTCTGACAATTGGTATGGCTGTTGACGCCAACGTCATTATCTTCGAACGTATTCGTGAAGAATTACGACGCGGATTGTCAGCCAAGGCTGCCATTGCTGAAGGTTACGGACGCGCCACACTGACCATTCTTGATGCCAACGTGACCACGGTCATCGCAGCTATCATTCTGTACCAATTCGGTACTGGTCCGGTTCGTGGTTTTGCCGTCACTCTGACGCTCGGTATTATCACCTCCATGTTCACGGCCATCTTTGTGTCACGCATCCTGTTCGACCTGTACACCAAGAACCGTGCAGCAGACGCCAAGCTGAGCATTTAGGGAGTAGATCATGGGACTTCAAATAATTAAACCCGATACCAATATCGACTTCATCGGCTTCAAAAAGATCGCCTTCATCATTTCTGCGGTGATCATTCTGGCCGGACTGGGTTCCCTTCTTATCAAGGGCGGCCCCAAATATGGCATCGACTTCGCTGGCGGTATGATCGTCCAGGTGAAAGTCGACAAAGCCAATGACGTAAAACAGATCAAAGAAGCCATGAGTGGCGTTGAACTTCCTGGCTTGGTCGTACAGACCCTCGGCCTGGAAGGAGATCACGAATACCTCATCCGTACCTCCAGCTCTGATATTTCCTCTTCGGAAGTTCGAGCCAAGGTTTCCGGCGCACTGGGCAGCAGCCTAGGCGAAGGGGAATACGAAATCCAGCGTCTTGAAATGGTCGGCCCCAAGGTCGGTGCGGATTTGCGCTCCAAAGCGCTTGAAGCATTGTTCTATGCTGTCCTGATCATCGCTGTATACATCTCCGGCCGCTTTGAACAGCGCTGGACGGCTGCAGGCGTTATGGCCGCAGCTCTTGGTAGCTCAATCTACGGCATCGGCTTAGCCGGCATGGACATGGGCTTCCTCATTGTAGCAGCCATGGCCATTACTGTTGGATTGTGCTGGTACCTTAAGCTGAACTATGCACTCGGTGCGGTAGCCGCACTGATTCATGATGTAACTATCACCGTGGGCATCTTCTCGATCTTGGGTAAAGAGTTCGACCTGACTATCATTGCCGCGCTCCTGACCATCATCGGTTACTCCCTCAACGATACGATCATCGTATTTGACCGCATTCGTGAAAACACGCTTGGCCATAAGGGCGGCAGTTTCGCAGCAGTCATCAACAAATCGGTTAACCAGACTCTGTCTCGTACCATCATGACTTCTCTGACCACACTGCTGGTCGTAGCATGCTTGTTCGTACTCGGTGGTGCCGTTATTCACGACTTCGCCCTGGCTCTGCTCATCGGTGTTGTTGTGGGTACTTACTCCTCCATCTTCGTAGCTAGCCCGATTCTTCTCGGATTCGGTCCCAGTACGATAGCGGAGAAAGAAGCCGAAGCGTAATCTTCGATTTCATTTGAAAAATTAAAAGGGAAGGACTTTTGGTCCTTCCCTTTTTTTTATTCAAGGAAAATATATTAAAAAATTTATCAACTTGTTCAATGTGAAGCTTGATAAACTAGACGACACGCTATAGTTGTTTGCAGATGAAATTAAAGCAGAAATTACCTGATGAACGAGCAGAGAATAAAGACGTCCGTGAATTTTATTCAACCGTAGACAACCTACTCAAAGAAACCAGCATGGCTACTATTGGTGGCTTTAAACCGGAATCGGGATTAAAAAGTTGGTTCGGTGGAAATTTCTGGCTGCCATCAGGGGACTTATGGCCTGAGTGGCATGGATTGCCAATGCTTCCATTGTTACAAATAATCATTAATGAATTGACGTATTGCCCCCCCTTATTGAGAGATTTCAAAGTTCTTCAATTATTCATGGATCAAAAAGAGCTCCCAATGGGCTTTCCTTCTGTGAATGGCGAGGGCTTTTTGGTAAAAACGTATACCAATGAAGTTCTCTTTCCTCGTGAAGCACCTTTTGCATACGATAGTCCTAAACCTTTTCCGCTTCGTTGGGGAGAAGGACCATTAGATGCGCCGACATGGGAAGAAATTGGTAATATTGTTGATGATCCTCTTATTACTAGATTTGTTGAAGCAGATGAAGAAACCACTCTTTTTCATGATAGATATGATTGTATTTATGCTACAAAAGTTGGCGGCTGGCCAAGTTATGCTCAGGGAGCACCCACTAATATGGGAGAGTTCATTTTTCAAGTAACCTCGGAAGATAAAGCCCATTGGGGTGTTGCTGATGGAGGTGCACTCTTTTTTCACAAAGACAATAACGGTGAATGGACCTTATACTGGGACTCTTGCTAACGAAGACTTCAAAAAAAAAAGATAAATGAAACAGTACATTTTTTTCATAACGCAATAAAGAAAAAGCCCACCCCGCATATGCAGGGTGGGCTTAAAACATTCTGTTTTATAGAAACTAGACGAGCTTGCTCATCAGGTATTCTTTGATGGCGTCGATGGAATCTTCACCATTAAGTTCGATGAATTTGAAACCACCGTCTTTCATGTTCTTGTAGAAATTACAAGCAGCCATGGTGCCGGTCTCTTCATCGTAGTAGATGTCGTGACGCTGATCGATAGCGGCTGCATCCTGGTCATCTTCGCGAGAAGACAGGGCGCCACCACAAACACGGCACTTGTCGCCGTCAGGGGCGATTACTGCGATACCAACGTTGTTGGGGTGGTTGGGGTTGTTTTCACAGAGGCGACGACCCATGATGCGGTCTTTAGCGATCTGACGGGGCAGTTTGATTTCGATGACGAAGTCGAGCTTCTCACCATCAGCCTGCAGGGAATCCCACAGCTTCTCACCCTGTACCAGGGAACGCGGGAAACCGTCGAGCAGCCAACCATCTTTAGAACCGGACAGAACGTCCAGAACCATCGGGATGGTGATGTCATCAGGAACGAGCTCGCCCTTGTTGATGAATTCCTTGGCTTTCATGCCAAGTTCGGTACCGCCGCCGATGTGCTTGCGGAAAATAGCGCCGGACTCGATGTGATCCAGACCGTACTTGTCTTTAGCCAGGGTACCCTGGGTGCCTTTACCGGAGCCGTTGGGGCCGAAAATCAGAATATTCATAACTTCCTCCTGATGATAATAAATCGAATCGTCTCGCAGACGATTCGGCACATTGTGCAAAAGATCACATGCTATTATACCGGGGGATTATGGAAGTCAATGCTTGAACGAGAAAACCACGCCAGAAGCGGTGATTGTCGCGGTCTTATCTCCAGGAAATTGAAAGACACTACTCACTCTTTTTTCCAACCACGCATTATCGAGTTGAAAGAGGGTATGCGCCAGTGCCTGACCTGCCCCGAGCTTATCCAGGCATGACTTATATAGTCTAAGCCGCACAGCACAGTGTGAAACAGATAGCGTATCATTTGTTAAAATTCCATCTGCTGCGCCTGTGACTTCACCCCAATAATCGCCTTCAATACGACCGATTTTCCAGAGACGTCCAATCGAATCTAGAAAGTTCGGATTTTCACGTAAGATGAGTGGCAGCAGTTCGTTTCTGATACGGTTTCTGGTTGCAGACGGTTCTAGATTGGTCGCGTCCTCGCGCCATTCCAAACCAACGTATTTCACGAAAGCTTTTAATGTCGACTTCGGCAACATCAAGAACGGACGCAAGAGCTTACGATTTTCATCATAAGCAGGCATGCCGGACAACCCTGGCCATCCCGTTCCGCGAATAAACCGCATAAGCACATCTTCACTTAGATCGTCCAGATGATGACCAAGAACGATTAAGTCTGCTGACTCTGTTTGAAGGAGACTTTCAAAAAATGCATATCTTGCATTACGGCCAGCTTCCTCAATGCCAATGCTTTCACTTTCAGCAAGAGACTGAACATCGACTTTTTCGACGATACAATTAATATCGAGCGTAGAGCATAATTCCTGCCCCCACGATGCATCGTCGTCTGCTTCAGCACGCAATCCATGATTAAGATGGGCAACTGTAACGCTGAAGCCATTTCTAATGGAAAGGTAATGAAGAACAAGTAAGAGGGCAGTAGAATCAACACCACCAGAAAAACCCACGAGCAGATGCTTTCCTTTCAGGTCAACATTCAGTTCGTGGGTAATAAACTTTTCAGTATAAAGGCAAAAATGCGCCCACTTAGGCAGCAGATCCTGCAAAGTTTGCGGCATTGCGGGAGTGTCAGACATGCTAAACCGAGATTTCCAGCTCCTCAATGAACTGGTCAAGGTAGTCGATCATGTGCTTACGCTGAGGCGGGGTAGCATAAGTAATACAAGAACAGCGCATCCTGTTACGGCCACGAACGAGGAGTTCTAACTTGATTTGACTTTCAGACATTTCGGACGGCCCCTCAAGGATCTCAAGAGCCATGAAATACGGACCACATTCTCCGAGATGGTCTTTCTGTTCTTGCTGAAGCAATTCTTCAGGAAGTGGCAAATAATAAATTCCGTCTAGCGGGCCTCGCAGCTCAAGCTCGTTAAGTGCTGCTGTGATTTTCTTAATATCATCTTCGTAAAGATCGTCGAGAAAGTAACTACGCATTATTGTTCCTTATTCTTAGATGCATCAATGAGTTTTTCAATATCTTCCGGTGCACAGGAGCATGATTTGCGGTTCATATGAGCTGAACTCGGTACCACTTCATCGTCCAAATTGAACATCCGGCGTGCAAGATCAATGAACCGTTCCGCCGATCCTTCTTCCTGGGTACGGCGTTTCAGGAAACAGATGGGTTCGTGAAGGCTTTTTCGCCCTACAGACAACACCAGTGTTTCAAGTGCCTTGCGTGTTTTCTCATCAACAGGGCCAATCTTCTTCAAAGTCTTGGCAAGTTCGCGATGAGCAATCTCTTCGTTTTTATCAACGAGATCAACAATGGTCGGTTGTAACTCAAGCGAATTCAACCAATTGCCGAAGATTGCAGTTTCAAGCTCTACTACCGCTCTCGCCTTGGCAGCTTCTTCCTGACGTTGCGCCATGTTATCTTCGACAACCTCTTTCAGATCATCGATGTCGTAAAGATAGACGTTATCCAACTGATTCACATCTGGATCGATATCGCGCGGTACGGCTATATCAATAAAGAACATCGGCTTGTTCTTACGCTTCTTCAAGACGGCTTTGACGTCTTTAGCCTTAATAACCGCGACAGGGGAACCTGTGGAGCTAATCACGATATCGACTTCGTGGAGTCGATCCGGCAGATTCTCAATCTGTATAGCTTCGCCGCCCAGACAGTTCGTAAGTTCTTTGGCTTTAGAAAGGGTACGGTTTGCAATAATGGTGTCCTGAACACCATTTTGAAGCAAATGTGTAACGGCGAGTTCTGCCATTTCACCAGCTCCTACCATCATAGCCCGCGTGCCTTCCAGATTACCGAAAATTTTCTTTGCGAGTTCAACTGCTGCAAAACTGATGGATACTGCGCTTGATGCTATAGCGGTCTCAGTGCGTACGCGTTTGGCAACGGAAAAAGACTTATGCAACAACCTGCTAACAATTGTCTTGGCTGTCCCTTCGTCCACACCTTTACGGTAAGCATCTTTGAGCTGGCCAAGAATTTGTGGCTCACCCACAATCATTGAATCCAAACTACATGCTACGTTGAATAGATGGCCGACAGCATCAAGATTGGTATGCTGATAGATGTTATCCACCAGCAATTCAGCAGAGCCTTTACAGGCTGTAGCCCAATACTCAATGAGAGAATCCATGGCTTCCCGTTCGGGAACACGTTTGGATATGGCAATGATTTCCACGCGATTACATGTGGAAAGCGCCATACATTCGTGCACTGGACAGTGTGCCATGAGGCCTTTTTCAAAATTCTCCAGATCGGTCAGGGCGAATTTCTCACGAACGTCCACACCTGCGGTGCGGTGATTAAGCCCTATGAGTATAATTTGTCTGTTCATTGCAAAGCCCGAAAAGTGATGGTGTGATGAATGAGGGACACGCACATGCCTGCAAATACCCAAATAGCCAGGAGAGCAGGTTTACGGCCACGCCAACCGAGAACAAGACGCTGGTGGAACAAGAACGCAAAGAGGAACCAGACGACAAAAGAACCAAGCTTCATGATGTCCCATGAGAACTGCTTGTCTGGAGAGACCCAGTACCAAAAGAATGTGGAAAAGAGTCCCAATGTGAATAGGGGGAAGCCCACGATAACAGCCCAGCGGTTAACAGTATCAAATTTATCAAGTGAGGGAACATCCTTACCGATACTGGATAATCCTGCCTTGGTTTTGAGCTTCTTATTATAATAAAGGAATGCCAACCCGGCACCAAAGGCCATCATCAGAGCGCCCAGTGTCAAAATAAGCGAAGCGATGTGTAGGCTGAAAAACAACGCTGTCAATTCTGGCGGCATGACAATACGGATGCCACCAAAAGCCAGAGAAGATACAAATAACAGCAAAGCAAAGGGGAGGGCCGTAATAGCAAGGAATTCCAAGCGTAGCTTCCACCAAAGGAAGAAGTAAAGCGCTAGAACGCACCATGCGAGAATGTTGAAATAGAATTGACCTGCATAGAGAGCCGTGGTGTCTTGTGTTAAAACGAATGCCAAGTCAATGGTATTCATAGAAAAACCAACAACAGCTAGCCACATGGCAAGTCTCTTCAAACGGTCATTGCCCGCCCCCAATCCAGTAAGGAAGAGGATGGTGCCCAGACCGTACAAGGCGATAATAACAATATGTAGTGCTTCAAATAAGCCCATCAAGTAGCTCCGGGATATTTACGTGCAACGATTGGGGTAACGATTCTTTAAGTATTTCCACGGCTGAGTCAAGGTTTCCAGCCTTCAGTATAGTAAGTAATTCAGAATTTGCGAGCGCTCGAAAAACTGTCGTATTATCTTTTGTTTCGAGCCCCAAACCTAACATAACAGGACGAATCCTGCCCATCAGAGTCAGAAGGCGATCATACTCGTCACCAAAATTCTCCTCCAACTCTCGCCGGATACGTTTTGCAACGGCTGGGCTTTGCCCGGAAGTTGATACTGCGATAGTCAAATCACCACGTTTCACTGTAGCGGGGACGATAAAACTGCACCGCTCTGGCAAATCTGCGATATTGCAAAGTATATTGCGTTCATGGCACAAGTCACCAATGCGTTTATTAACCGCTTTGTTAGATGTGCAGGTGACAACGAGAAAAATATCGTCAAGATCGCTGCTCTGAAATTCTCGGCACTTGTATTCTACATGATCAAGTGCAAGGATTTGTTCCAGATCCTTATCAGCAGGGCGAGTATCAATGATGCTTACGTGCTCTGCGCCAGAATCGACGAGAGACCGTATTTTTCGCTTGCCCACCTCGCCGGAACCGACAACTAGGCAGCGTTTGTTTTCCAGATTAAGAAAAATCGGATAATATCGCATAGCCCTTGATAACCAATGGTTGCTTGCATGTAAAATAGGAATTGCCCGGTTCTTGCAATATCTACTGGAATTACGATAAGAATTTGACGCTAGCTAGATACATCAATGAAACATTACCTCGTTATACAAATGGCCCGATTCGGGGACCTCGTTCAGACAAAACGCCTGATTACAACGCTGTGCGCTAGAGACAATGCTACCGTGCACCTCTGTGTCGACACATCACTGGCTGAACTAGCAAGACTGATTTATCCTTCAATAACAATACATTCCATCGCAGCACATGGCACAGGCCTCAGTGGGAATGACGTCTTGCAAGCCATGCTAGTGGACAATAGAAAAGCATTTGCACAATTACGCTCCATCGATTTTGAAACCATATTCAATCTCAATTTCTCGCCGCTCAACTTTCGTATAGCTGCATTGTTCGACTCAGAAAGAGTAGAAGGCTATTCGTGGCATAATGGACAAGAAATCATTGGCTTATGGCCTTCAATGGCAATGCGATGGTCAGATTTCCGTCGGATAGGCATCAATCTAGTGGATTTTTGGGGTGGTTATTGCCCAGACATGATAGCGCCGGATCAAGTGAATCCTCATGCTACCCCAAAGGGAAACAATGTAGGTGTTGTACTGGCTGGTCGCGAGTCTCGCCGTTCACTCCCTGTTGATGTGCTGGCAAAAGTCGTTGCAACCTCTGCAGGAAGCAAAAAAGCAGACAAAGTTTTTCTCCTAGGAGGGCAATCTGAAGCTCATTTCGGACAAGCTCTCATCAAGCAACTGCCTGCGGCAATACAAGGGAAAACCCAGAACCTTGCTGGAAAGACCAATTGGGCTGATCTGATTGATATTGTAAGCAATCTGAACGCGCTTTTGACTCCCGATACGGGCACAATGCATCTTGCAGCCCACTTGGGTACCCCTGTCACTGCTTTCTTCCTGTCTTCCGCATGGTGTTTTGAGACAGGCCCCTACGGTAAGGGACATACTGTCTACCAAGCCATGACAGAATGTTTACCGTGTTTGGAAACACAACCATGCCCCTATGATGTTAAATGCTTGAATAGCTTTGCCGACCCTTCATTTTTGCGATTTATGGTTACAAACAAACCAGAACATGCCCCTGCAAATCTAATCGCGTTTACATCCGATCACGACGTTTTGGGGCAGACTTATACGCAATTTGCAGGAGATGACACGGATGAGAAACAACGACTAAAATTTCGCTCATTTGTATACCAACACCTCTCCGGTAGCGGAGGCTCTATTTCAGACCTAGAGGGAGTATTTGCTCAGAGAGTATATCGCGAACGAGATTGGATCACTCAGCCACATTCAGGATTAACCACTGGAATATAAGATGAAAAAAATACGAATCTTAGTTGTCCTTCCTCTTTATGGAGGTTCACTGCCTATAGGCCGATATGTCGCTTCAGGATTGCAGGCAGACAATCATCTTGTGGAAGTCTTTGAAGCACCAGAGTTTTATCACGCTTATGAATCCTTAAAAGATTTAAAAGTAACCACTGACCGTTTAGAATATTTAAACAATTCCTTTCTTAATGTCGTCAGCCAAGCAATCCTTGCCAAGGTCGAAACGTTTGAACCAGATCTGGTTATTGCCATGGCGCAGGCGCCGCTTAATCATCAAGCTTTGAAACGACTGCGCCGAGATGGTGTAAAAACGGCAATGTGGTTTGTTGAAGATCATCGGCTCTTTACTTACTGGAAATCATTTGCACCTTTCTACGATATTTTTGCAGTCATCCAAAAAGAGCCATTTCTCAGCGAGTTGGACGCGATTGGCCAACCCAATGCGCTGTATCTTCCTTTGGCTGCACAGCCTGATTTCCACAAGCCGATGGAGCTTACGCCTGCAGAACAACGCAAATTTGGTTCTGATGTGTCCTTCATGGGGGCAGGTTACCCCAATAGGCGTATTGCTTTTCGCGAATTGGTAAACCACGATTTCAAAATATGGGGCAATGAGTGGGACGGCGACCACGTACTTGAGCGCTTGGTGCAGCTAAAAGGGGCACGTGTAACCCCAGAGGAATGTGTTAAGATCTTCAACGCCACTAAAATCAACTTGAATCTCCATTCAAGCATCCATGCTGATGAACTTGTCTCAAAGGGGGATTTTGTCAATCCCCGAACATTCGAACTTGCCGCATGTGGTGCTTTCCAATTGGTCGACAAGCGAAGCTTGCTCAACGAATCCTTTGAGGACGATGAGTTGGCAACCTTCAACTCCATGGATGAACTCATTGAAAAGATAGACTATTATGTTTCTCATCCAGAAGAAGGGCATAAGCTAGCGCAAAAAGCACGTGAACGAGTTCTTAAAGATCATACATATCAGTCACGCATGAGAACACTACTCGAGTTTACCACCGAGCGTTTGGAAGGCTGGCCTGCGCAGAAGGCTGACACAGAATTTCTGGAGGGATATCCTCCTGAACTCGCCTCAGAAATCCGTATTTTGCTTGGCAAACTTAGCTTACCGGAAAATACGTCATTTGAAGATTTAGTGTGGGCTGTTCGCCAGCAGCAAGGTTCATTATCCGAACTGGATACAGCAATTCTCTTTTTGGATGAATGGCAAAAGTTGTATAAAGGCCGTAATTAACTCGCACCACTGATACAGAAGAAGCCGCATCTTTCGAATAGAAAAATGCGGCTTTTTGATTTTAAACATCAATATTAAAAGCTTTTCTTAAACTGCCTCAACCACGACAGCAATCTTGGCTCTTCACCTTGATCTTTCGGATGATAGAATTTGCGCCCAGCGAGTTCATTGGGAAGATAATCCTGATCGGCCCACGATTTGGGAAAGTTGTGAGGGTAGAGATAGCCTCGTCCATATCCCCATTCTCGTTGCAATGAAGAGGTTGCATTTCGGAGATGCAAAGGCACTGGTTTCGGGCCATTTTCTCGTACCTCTTTTTGAGCAGTACGATAGGCCGCGTAGGTTGAATTACTTTTGGGCGCAAGGGCAAGATATACAGCGGTTTGTGACATAGGAATGAACCCTTCCGGCATTCCAACAGTTTCCACTGCTTGATGACAGGCCATTGCCTTCTGGAGTGCCGTAGGATCGCCCAACCCGATATCCTCAGATGCAGATATAATCAGACGGCGTGTGACAAAACGTGGATCTTCGCCACTTTCTAACAAACATGCGAGATAATAGAGAGCAGCATCCGGGTCACTACCACGAATAGACTTAATCAACGCTGAAGCAAGTTCGTAATGCGAATCACCATCTTTATCTCCCCGAACAACTATTTCAGGAAGAGATTCGCGCAACTTTTCAGGTGAACGCTTATCTTTGGGAAGCTCTGCAGCATATTCAATTAAATTCAGCAAAGTACGAGCATCACCACCAGCCATGGCCGCGAGCAACTTATAACTGTCTTCTTCCAGTTCGAGATCAAATTCATCAGTCCCGCGCTTAGCAACCTGCACCAATTCTTCACGGCTCAACGTACGAAGTCGTAGAACATGCAAACGGGACAACAACTGCTTGGTCACACTGAAAGATGGATTCTCAGTAGTAGTAGCAAGCAGGGTGATTTCACCTGATTCCAGAATCGGCAGAAAGAAATCTTGTTGCGCCTTGGAGAATCGATGCAACTCGTCGAGAATTAAAATGTCATGCCCAGGTAAAATTTTTCTCAGCTTGGTTAAACCGGCTTCTGGCGCACTAACTCTCAGACTTTTTTTACCAGTAATTTTAGCGAGCAATAGAGCGAGGGTGGACTTTCCGCACCCTGGAGGGCCAAAGAGGAGAAGACTTGGCAAACGCCTGGACTGCGTAAACGCTTCAATGCGGTTTCTGATATGCCCTTGCCCGACAAAATCGTCGAGCGATTGCGGACGAATCCTGTCTGCTAGTGGCTGAGCATCTTCAATTTCTAACTTCATTTCATATCCTGTTGGGCAAACCATGAAAGACTAAGACAATAGGCCGCCGCTGTTTCCCATCGCATAATAGTGTCACCAAGCGTTATAGGCTCAAACCCCGCTTTAATAAACGCTTGAGCTTCACGATCTTCAATACCACCCTCGGGGCCAATGACGACCAAAGTGCGCTTAGCCATGAAATGAGCAGGGGTCAAAGGGGCTTGAATATCATCAGACTCCCATGCGAGATAACATGCATCGAAATCCTGAGCAAAATCTATGAGACCTTCCACACCACCAACAGTCGACAAAACTGGCAGCGTCGTCGAACCGCACTGTTTGGCGGCCTGTATACATTTCTCAGTCCACGATTCTTTAGGAGTGGCAGGTAAGGAGCCTTGACTACGTTTTGCTTCCCAAAAAGCTAACCCAACCGACTTAAGTTCAACACTTTTTTCAAAAACATAATTACGGCGCTTGGACTTCCCCCAACCGATGGCCAGCGTTAAGCCAGAGTCTAATTCAGGATATTCATTCAGTTGAATAGCCTCAAGTAAAGCGCGGTTCTTGGCTCGTTCTTTAACTCTGAACAGCCCATCACGACCTTTTCCATCGAAAAGGCGAACAGTCTGATCATCCTCTGTTCGGAGGACAGTGAGCATGTGCCGAGCCTCTGTGCCTTTGAGCACAGCTGTGTCACCAATCATTGAAGGCCAGTATTCAGCCGGAAAGAAAAATGAATTGAGACGTGCCATATATACTCCCGCAAAAAGTAAGGCCGGAGTCGCCTCCGGCCTTGAACTTAGATTTCATTGGCGATTAAATCTTCGTATGTCTCGCGTTTTCGGGCTACATGCACCTTGTCACCCTCGACTATCAATTCACAGGCTCGCGGTCTGGTATTGTAGTTGGAAGACATGGTGAATCCATAGGCTCCGGCAGAGTAGACTGCAAGATATTCACCCTGTTTCATGCCGGGCAATTCTCTATCGCGGGCAAGAAAGTCACCGGATTCGCAGATAGGTCCAACGACATCATACTCTTCAGTATCGCGACCATTTTCTACGACTTCACCGATGCGATGGAATGATCCATACAAGCTTGGACGAATCAAATCGTTCATAGCTCCATCAACGATGAGGAACTTCTTGGAAGGATTAGACTTGGTATATACAACCTGTGTCACCATGATGCCGGAGTTACCAGCGATAACACGGCCGGGTTCAAGGATTACCTTGAGTGGTACGTCGGCCAACTTTTCAACCAAGGCTTTACCAAACTCGCTAGGGTGGGGCGGCTCTTCTTCCTCATAAGAAATACCGAGGCCTCCGCCCAGATCCAGATACTGAATGTCCAACCCAATACCTTTCAGCTTCTCATAGAAATTCAACAGCTTGTCGAGAGCTTCCAAAAAAGGCTCAATGGTAGTGAGCTGAGAACCAATGTGGCAATCCATGCCCACGGGTTCAATATTCTTCAACTCAGCAGCAGTTTTGTAGGCTTCCAGTGAGTTGTCGATGTCCAAACCAAATTTGTTCTTCTTCATTCCCGTGGAAATATAGGGATGAGTCTGAGGATCAACGTCTGGATTAATGCGGAAGCTGACCTTAGCGATCATTCCCATTTCTCCAGCAACTTCGTTGATTTTGTGCAGTTCAGCAACGGATTCTGCATTGAACATGAGAATCCCGGCTTGCAGTGCCTCCTTGATTTCAGAAGCACGTTTACCAACGCCAGAGTACACAATTTTCTCAGGGGAAACACCAGCTTTCAGAGCGCGATACAATTCGCCACCGGATACGATATCCATTCCGGCGCCTTCTTCTGCCAGCATTTTCAAAATCGAAAGGTTGGAGTTGGCCTTAACCGAATAACAAGTCATGTGATCCAGGCCTTCAAATGCGGAATCAAACGCTTGAAAATGGCGTTTGAAGGTCGCTGCCGAATAGACGTAAAGCGGAGTGCCGTACTGCTCGGCAAGCTCCGTAACTGGAACCTCTTCGGCAAACAACTTACCGTCGCGGAACTCAAAATGATGCATGAACTCTCTCCTTATGAATGAAGTAACGAACTATGGTGTCGTTACGTATACATCGGTAAAAACAAGCGGGCTGTTCGGCAATTCGCTTTTGCCCGCAATACGGAAACGATATTCTTTGTCGGGATCAAGCCCGCACAGACTCAAGCTGAGCATGTTACCGTTTATTTTAAAATCGTTGGAATTACGTGTATAATGGGCTGCATTCCTTGGAACAAAAGGACATCCAATACAACCACCATCATCACCTATAAATTCATATTGAACGCTGGCTCTAAAAAGCCGATGAGCTGCTCCGGTTACTTCAAGCTCCAGCAGCAGACAGGATTCCTGCCGATCGCCGATGACAAGCTCCAAACCAAATGTGTCTTCTTCTTTAACAGCACTAGGCCATTCCTTCTTGCCAAGCGCACAGCCCAATAGAGTAAATTGCACGAGAAGAAGCAGGGCGATTATAGTGGAAACAGCACGCATAGTTATCCCTTGATCATGTCCTTCCATTGATTCAGCAGCATTAAAGCCTGAATAGGCGTCATGCCGTCTACATCGATATCCGTGAGCTGTGTGATGATTGGGTGTTCAACCAATTCAGCACTAATCTCGATAGGGGGAGCGCCAAATCCGGGAAGAAGCGTCTGAGAAGCACGCTCAACGGCTCCCTTGGAGCGACTATCCTGCGATTTTTCTTCGAGGTTCGCAAGGATTTCTCGCGCACGCTCAACGACAGGATTCGGCACACCAGCCAGCTTGGCGACTTCAATACCGTAACTACGATCCGCAGGGCCGGGAACAAGCCGCCGTAAAAAGACAATATCACCTTTCCATTCCTTGACCGCGATATTGAGATTTCGCAATCCCTCAATCTTCCCTTCTAGGCTCGTCAATTCATGGTAATGGGTAGCAAATAATGTGCGGATTCCTCCACGTGCACGGGTGGAAAGCTCCTCAACAACTGCCCAAGCAAGAGAGAGGCCGTCATATGTACTGGTACCACGACCAATTTCGTCCAAAATAACAAGGCTGCGCTTAGTGGCCTGCCGTAAAATACGTGCAGTTTCAGTCATTTCTACCATAAATGTAGAATGACCTTGAGCCAGATTATCCGATGCCCCAACACGAGAAAATACGCGATCAGCAAGTCCAAGCTTGGCATATTTAGCGGGTACGAAAGAACCAATCTGAGCCATGATTGTCAGAATGGCGACTTGTCGCAGAACAGTTGACTTACCAGCCATGTTTGGACCGGTGATGAGCAGGATTCGTCGATCCTTATCCATGGTGAGATTGCCTGGAATATAATTGGAAGCACCCATGGCGTCTTCCACAACAGGGTGACGCCCTTTTTCAATCTCAATTTCCATACCGTCATGCAGTTCAGGACGACACCACTCATTAATACGAGCTGACTCGGCTAGCCCTTGCCAATAATCAAGGGCTGCCACGATATCAGCCATGAAAAGGAAACGACTTCGAGCAGCGGCAAGGCGCTCGCGAAGAGTTTGGAAAAGTTTGTATTCTAGCCCCTTGCGCTCCTCAGATGCAGAGATGATCTTGTCTTCCATCTCTTTGAGTTCTGGGGTGATATAACGCTCGCTATTCACTAAAGTCTGGCGCCGAACAAAATGATCCGGGACCTGTCCTTTGAATACTTTCGATACATCAAAGTAATAGCCGAAGACTCTATTGTAGCCCAACTTCAGCTTGGGGATATTGCTTTCTTCAAGCTCTTTCTTGTGTAATTCATTGAGCTTATCTTCACCATGCTCATGCAGATCAATCAATTCATCAAGCTTTGAATCAAAACCTTTTTTGAAAAGACCACCATCAGTGATGACTGGTGGAGGAGAATCTACAATCGCAGACTCAAGTAGGGTAGCGAGATCATCCATGGAGTCCCATTTCTTGATGATACGCTTTAGCTCAGGAGCAGAAGATAAGTCTTCATCCTTAAGTACGGCGCGAAGTCGCGGAAGCATTGTCAGACTTTGACGAAGAGCGACAAAATCCTTTGGAGTTGCTCGTCCAAGGAAAATACGAGTAGATAAACGCTCTAAATCATAAATGGAATCAAGAGCAGAGCGTAGATCTGCACGTAGTGGATCTCGTTCAAAGAGAAATGTAACGGCATCAAGCGTCTTCTCAATGGGAGAAAGATCGCGCCACGGCTGTCGGAGACGGGCTTCAAGCAAACGTCCGCCCATAGGCGTCATGGTACGATCCAAGACCTTCCAAAGCGTACCTTTACCAGCTTTTCCGTCGAGACGCCGAAATACTTCGAGATTGCGTTCAGTTACTTCATCCAAAAGCAGATGTTTGCCAAGATTTAACGGCTTAAATTCACCAAGGTGACCAAATTCGCTTTTCTGGGTGTGCTCAAGGTAAGTTAGCAGCGCACCACAGGCGCGAACCAGTTCATGCTTATCATTGAGATCAAGTATCTCCAATCCAGAAACACCTTGCAGCTCACTGATCTTGCTCGCAGCAGAAGCTGCGTCAAAATAGGCTCCGGGGGGCACTGAAGTAACTTGGCCAGACAATTCGTTGTATTGTGGTGGCACCTTGCTGCCTTGAGGCAACAACAACTCTCTGGGATTGATCTTGACCAACCACTGCCACAACTCTGGCTCTTTTTTGCTCAGTAAACCAGACCATTGCCCTGTGGAAAAATCAAGCCATGCAATACCACCAACACCTTTATTGGAGTCCCAATACATAGAACCAAGATAATTGTTTTCCTTGGATTTCAGATTGGAATCTTCCACTACGGTGCCGGGTGTCAAAACTCGAGTCACATCACGTTTTACCAGCCCCTTGGCTTCCTTAGGATCTTCAACCTGATCACAAATAGCGATCTTGTATCCCTTTTCAAGCAACTGGCTTAAGTAAGGCTCCACCGAATGATGGGGCATACCGCACATAGGGATCGGGTTGTCGTCTTTAGGGTTGCGGCTAGTAAGCGCAATTTGAACGGCACGAGCAACGATTTCAGCGTCTTCAAAGAAGAGCTCGTAAAAATCGCCCATACGGAAAAATAGTAAGCAGCCTGGATTATCCTCCTTGAAATGGAGGTACTGCTCAAGCATTGGAGTCAGTTTTGGTTTTGCCACGTTATATTGAATATGATGTTTTTATTGAGAAAAATCAGTACGGAAAGCAATTGAATGCCAACTGCGACAGCGGGGGCAATTGAAGAAAATTTGGTCACGCTTTAAGCCACAACGTCCGCAGTAAAAACGACGTACTTGACGAGCGCGTTCCATGAAAAATGTGAGTTGTTCAGTGAAGAAGGGAGTCAACGTCTGATCAGTTTTGGAGAGATCAAACAACTCGAGGCGAGCGAGCCAGAAACTGGGCCGCAAAACGAGTGCTTTTTCAAGCCACGCCTTGGCGTTATCATTATCCTTCACGCGTAGCATAAAAGCGGCCCCGTAATACAAAAGCAAAACATCCGGGTCCTGCCTTTCGATCACAGGAATAACGGCCTGAGCAATTGCTTCATCTGAACACGCTTTGGCCCACTTAGACTCATCGTTCAAAGGAGATTCTTTTTCGCGTTCAGCTTTCTTTTGAGTTTGAATCAACCCCTCAAGCAGAACAAAACGCAGTTCAGGAGCAACCTGACTCAGGGCATCCCCAAGAATATCGGAAAGCTTTTTAGTATTGCCTGAAATATACGCCCGATTCAGCTGTTCAAGCCATGCTTCTACTGCACCAGGATAGGCCCTGATTGCATGACGGAGCGCTCTATGAGCCTGAGAATCATTGCCTTCCTCAAAAGAATCCAACGCCAATCTCACTAAAAAGTGAGCCTGAGGCAACGGAAGATCGAGTTGACCATATGATTCGGCAGCGCGTTCAAAGTCACCGCGTTCAGCAGCCAGTCGCGCCATTTCATGATGAATCGCCGTTGGATCCTGGCCAAAAGAACGAGCTTCCTGAAATGCCTTTTCAGCTCGATCAAGAAATCCACCACGGCGGAAATCTCGTCCCAACTCAAACAGAGCACGGGCCTTGAACTCACGATCAAGGCCCGGCCTGACTATAAGACTATTTCTGATCTGGATGGCGCGCTCGATTTCGCCCTGAGAGCGATAGAGGCTGCCGAGTGCAAGATAGATTTCAACCGCTTCAGGGTCGTTCTTGACGACCTGACTCAGTTCTTCAATGGCCGCACGAGTATCCTGCACAGGCAGGGTTTCCCCACCTCCAGCATCACGAGCGGCTTTGATGTTCTGTTCAAAGCCAGTTGGCTTTTTGCGACTGAAAAGTTTCCAGGCCATAACGAAACCTAAGCGGTTTCCTCTTCTTTCTTCTCTTCAGCACCGCCGTAAGGCTGGTCTTCACTGATCGGCATGTTACGCAGAGAGTTCAGCTCCTGCTCCAAAGAGGCCATGCGAGTCTTGCATTCCTTCAGCTTGGAACCACAGCGGACCTTATCTACTGCAAAGTAGAACATGGTGAGCAGAGCGCCAGCAACAAAAGCTGCGAGAATCAATACGCCGAAGGGCAGAGGAACGGAATGAAGTGTCATTGCGTAGGGGATATCCAATTTCAACGTCAATTCTTGCAGCAGGACATCATTGTTCTGGCTGAAGAAGAGGATGGAGAAAACGAAAAGGGCCAACAAAAACAGAACTTTGACAAAACGCATTGAAAAACTCCTTACAATGTTATTTCATCGAACAGCATTTTTAAGCGGCTGTACGTTGAAGACAAATGTTCAGGTATAACTGTGGTTTCACTAAAAACTGCCATAAACGATGCATCACCGTTCCAACGAGGCACAATCTGAAAATGCAGATGCTGTGCAATCCCTGCTCCGGCAGCTTCACCAAGGTTCAATCCCATATTTATCCCCTGAGGATTGAACGCTTTTTCCAAAATTTTCGTGCAATTCCTTAACCACAGCATACAATCATTAGACTCTTCAAGGGTGAGGTCCGTCAGATTTGAAACATGGCGATAAGGCGTAACCATGAGATGCCCATTATTATACGGGAATTTATTCATGATGACAAAACAATGCTCACCTCTTGCCAAGATACAGCGTTCTTCATCTTCTTCCGTATGATCCGGAATGCAGAACACACACTCATCAGGCTTAGGGCCAAGTATGTAATCAAGACGCCATGGCGCCCACAGTACATCCATTGTATTTCCGTTTAAAAAGTAAGCAATTATTAAATTACAACGTCGGATTTTTCTACACGGCTTGACCACTCAGGGCAAGCAGGAAACGTTAAGAATCGTCCGCTTCATCCTCATTGTTCACGAAATCTTTTTCGAGTCGCTTAGCAAGCTTAAGCTGTTCGCCTCGATCATCAGTCCCACCATCAATCCTGTACTCCATAAGCTTATCCAAAATCTTGGTATAAATTGGACCAGGTTCGATTCCCATTTCTTGCAAATCATTTCCACTCACTTCGACTTTTATGTAACGCAATCGCGTGAGATATTGAGAAATATTACGACGAATGTGTTCTTTCCGACTTCTAGCCATAAGGAACAAAACACCTTCGACAGGAATGGGGTGAAGTATTGAATACAATCGGCTTAACTTGGATTTACCTTCCTTCCATCCCATGAGCTTCATAAGCGCATCGCCAATCATATCTCGGAGTTGAAGGAATTCCCTCTCTTCCTTGTTAGTAAAGTGGAGACGATCAGTCACTTCGGTAATCTGGTCTCGCTTAATCCCCATTGTCATACCGAGAAAATACAGCTTCCAAGGCTCAACTTTAGGCTCCAGATACAGGAGATTATACCAGTTATGCACTTTGCCTAGCTCAATAAGTATCTGTATACGGTCATTCTTGAGCTTGAGAAGCGGATGAATGGCCTCCATAATACCCAGTTCCTGCATTCTATTGAAGCAGGAGAGCGGATCTTCCTCTTCCACTATCCATTGCAATTCGTGCATAACCCGAGTGCCAGAAAGTTTACTGAACAGTTCGAGATTTAACGCATTTTTAATCAAACGCATGGTCTGACCGCCAATATGAAAATCGAATCTGCGCTCAAATCGAATAGCGCGCAGGATACGTGTCGGGTCTTCAACAAAACTCAGAGAATGTAGAACTCGAAGCGTCTTGTTTCGGATATCTCGTTCTGCACCAAAGAAATCTACCAACTGCCCAAAGCGTCCTGGATTAAGGCGAAGCGCAAGAGCATTCACAGTGAAATCTCGGCGATACAAGTCCATTTTAATTGAAGAAAGCTCAACAGTTGGAAGGGCGGCGGGATATTCGTAGTACTCAAGACGCGCCGTTGCCACATCAACACGCTGACCATCGTCGAGAATAGCGACTGCTGTTTTAAATTTTGTATGCGCTTTGACGCGCCCGCCAAGCTTTTTGACCAATTCCTTGGCAAAGGCGATGCCGTCCCCCTCAACCACCAGATCGAGATCTAGATTGGGTCGTTGAAGTAAAATATCTCTGACAAACCCACCGACTGCGTAGATTTCACAACCGACTTCTTTTCCTAAATCGCCAGCAACTTTCAACAAATCGAGCATCTTTTGCGGAAGACGATTGTTTACCATAGAGCTAATATTACGCTCACGACGTCGATCCGGCATAACGGAATCAGGAATGCGGGCGGGTTCCTCAATGAGCATGTTCATCAAGTCTGTTCTGGTGATAACTCCATATATGTCGCCATCTTTCACAACAGGAAGCATACGCTGCCGATTACCCAGAACAATTTCCATGATTCCGTACAAATCGGTATCAATACCAACGACCTCAAATTTGCGACTCATATACTCGCTGATGTTCATGTCGCCCAAACCATGAGACACAGCTTTATCTGCAGTCACTTGCCCCATAATCCCAACGCATTGCATGCTCTCTTTAACGACTACAGGAACATCTTTTAGCCCATACCTAGTCATGAGCTCAACGACTTCATTCATTGTCTTATCATCTTCAATGACTACAGCAGGATGAGACATAAGATTATCTATGACAATCTGCGGATTAATCTGGGCGTACAGCTTGGCAAAGAGATCATCGCGCACTTCTGCGAGAGTCTTGTCCTTAACCGTTGCAGAAGCAGCAGCTCCATGACCACCACCGCCCATATCAGCACAAATTGCGCCAACATTGACATCCGGGTTCTTTGAGCGAGACACAACATGAATTCGATCTCCCATACGCCCCAGTGCAAAGACAACCTTCACATCTTCCATGTCCATTAGTTTATGGACGAGGAGAGCAAAGTCAGGGACAAACTTGTCTGTAGAAATCTCGGTAATAATGATGTCTACGCCATGAATGTCGTAACTACTTGCGTTTTGGAGCAATTCACCGAGATTCGTGATTTGTTCAGCAGAAAGTTCATGAGACAAAAGATCGGCAATGACTTCAATGTCCATGCCCTGACTCTTAAGCCAACCAGCAGCCTCAAAATCTTCGGGTGCGGTTGTATTGAAACCAAACGAACCTGTATCCTCGTAGATTCCGAGACCTAAGAGAGTGGCCTCTTCACTTGTCAGCGTCACACCCTGATCCCGCATAATGTGGGTAATGATGGTCGTAGTTGAACCCCAATCCTGTTTTACCACACTTTTCTCGGATGGAAGATCGTCCTCTGTATCCGGATGATGGTCGTACAAATGGATTTTCAAACCAGGATTATCAAGCACGGCATGTACGTGAGGTACGCGAGGGCGTTGGCGAGTATCACAAACGACGAGTAGCTCAACAGACTCTGGATTAATATCCTTGAAGTTCTTGAAATTGAACAAATAAGTTGTGCTTTGAATGAAAAAATTTCGAAGATTTTTCTCCTGACTTCCTGGAAAAATCAAGACAGAATTCAGATAAATTTTACTAGCTGCGACCATACTGGCCAGAGCATCAAAATCCGCATTCGCATGAGAGGTGATGACGGTAGGAGCGTCTATTTTCGGAGTCTTCTGCTGTTTTGACATATATTAATGTATTACCTGCTTACATGCCTGACCGGGGATGGTATTCTTGATGAATAGCCTTGAGACGTCCGGCCTGGATATGAGTATAGATTTCAGTCGCTGTTATGTCAGCGTGTCCAAGGAGTAGTTGCACGGTTCGAAGATCCGCACCACCTTCCAGTAAATGAGTTGCAAAGGAATGGCGAAAAGTGTGTGGAGAAATACTCCGTTTAATTTCAGCCTTCTCAGCGAATTTCTTAATTAATTTCCATACACCCTGTCGAGTTAACCCTTTACCAGAGCGATTGAGAAACATGAAGTCTTCCGCGGGCTTGAAAGTAGGGCGGTTAACTTCAAGATACTGATTCAACACATCTTGTGCCGTGTAATGAATGGGAACCAAGCGCTCTTTAGCGCCTTTGCCAAATATTCTCAGAATGCCAACCTGCGCATCGTAATCCAAAACCTTCATCTGAATCAATTCAGACACACGCAATCCAGCAGCGTAAAGCAGTTCCAGCATGGCTTTATCTCGCAAACCGAGCTTCGTCGAAGTGTCTGGGAGAGCGAGAACTCGGGAAATTTCATCACGCGACAGGAATTCCGGAAGCTTTTTCGGAAGCTTAGGATTCTCAAGCAAGTGCCCAGGATCCTCTTTGTACCATTTTTCATCTACAGCGAAGGTAAAGAACCCGCGAAGTGAAGAGAGATGGCGTGCAAGGGAACGACTCTTCAACCCCTTGGCTCTCAAGTAAGTCAGATACAAGAAGAGTGTCCGGTCATCCAAATCTTCCAGCTTGAAAGACTTTTCAATCAAAAAAGAGAGCAGGGAAGTCAAATCTTGCGAATAACTGGCAAGGCTGTTCTCGGAGAGCCCCTTTTCTATAAGGACATACTCCAAATATCTATCCACCCAGCGATGGGTAGGCAGGGGATTTTCTTTAGGATTTTTCTTATGTGCCATGATCACGAGCCAATCATATCTAAAAAGTTTAAATCAATACCAAATAAGTATTTTAAAAGATGTATTGCTCATGCCAAAAGGAGACCATGATAGCCATCTCAAGTTGATAGCTACCAAGCAGACGCTCAAAGAGCAATGGTTCACATTGACAGGGGGGACATCTGACATTTATGAAAGTTCCTCCATATTCATTTAAGGAGAATAAATTCATGGCAGAATTCAAATTAGCCGATCGCCTTTCGACACTGCCCCCATATCTTTTCGCAGCCATCGATAAGGCCAAGGCCGAAGTTGCCGCCCAGGGAATGGACATCATCAGCCTGGGTATCGGTGACCCCGACCTCCCCACACCGGATTTCATCATTGACGCCCTCCATGAAGGCGCAAAGAAACCCGTAAACCACCAGTATCCTTCTTATGTTGGAATGCTGGCATACCGTGAAGCTGTTGCTGACTGGTACAAACAGCGCTTTGACGTTGACCTTGATGCGGCTACTGAAGTCGTCAGCCTGATTGGCTCCAAGGAAGGCATCGCGCATTTCCCGTTGGCATATATTAATCCCGGCGACCTGGCATTGATCGCTACACCGAATTACCCAGTATACGGCATTGCCACTAGCTTTGCGGGCGGTGAGGTAGAATATCTGCCGCTGCTCGAAGAGAATGATTATCTGGTCGACCTGGATGCTGTGTCTGATGACACTTGGGCTAAAGCAAAGATGATCTTCGTCTGCTACCCAAACAATCCGACTGCAGCCACAGCCACCAAAGAATTCTATGATCGTCTGATCGAAAAAGCCCGTGAGTTCAACGTTATCGTTGTTTCTGACGCCGCTTACACCGAAATCTACTACGATCCAGAAAACAAGCCAATTTCCATTCTGGAATGCGAAGGCGCCAAAGACGTTTGCATCGAGTTCCATTCTTTGTCCAAGACATACAACATGACCGGCTGGCGTGTCGGCATGGCTGTTGGTAACAGCGATCTCATCGCTGGCCTTGGCAAGATCAAGGAAAATGTAGACTCCGGCATCTTCCAGGCTGTACAGGAAGCTGGTATTGCCGCTTTGAAGAACGGTGAACCTTACGCTGAAAAATTCCGCGCCATCTACAAAGAGCGCCGTGATGTAGTGAGTGCTGCCTTGACCAAGGCGGGAATCACACACCGCGTCCCGGATGCTGCTTTTTACATGTGGTGCAACACTCCCGAAGGCTACACATCGTCTGAATTCGTCACCAATGTCCTGAAACAGACAGGCGTGGTGCTGACTCCCGGACAGGGCTTCGGTACACCCGGGGAAGGCTATTTCCGCATTTCCCTCACTGTGAATAACGATCTGCTCGAGGAGGCCGTATCCAGGATATCGAAACTGTAATCTGCTACGTCAGCCTGGGGTCCAATCAGGGCGATCCTGAAGAGAACCTCAACTATGCTTTGACGTTGCTGGAAACATATGGAGACGAGATTCAGCTCAAAGGCTTTTCAAGCACGTACCTGACCGAGCCACAAGGTGAGATCAAAGATCAGCAGTGGTTTACCAATCAGGTAATCAAACTTGAAATTGATGCTGAAATATGGGCTGCCTCCGGCTTTCTGTCCACTTGCACTGCCATTGAGGCGCAAATGGGCCGAGAACGCCAGGAACCGGGTGGTCCGCGTCCCATTGATATGGACATCATCGCATGGGGCGACATGGTCCTGGAAGGCGACTTCCTGACTCTTCCGCATCCGCGAGCCAAGGAAAGGGCGTTTGTCCTTATTCCTTTGAAGGAAGTTGAACCAGAATACGTCTTCCCGGACGGCACAACCATCGATCAGGCTCTTGAGTCCATCGAGTACCGTATTGAAGACAACAAGATCTGGCAGGATTAACAATTAATAAAGAGAGTGCTTCATGCTGAAGTTCATTGTCATCGGCGTAGCCCTATTTCTTGTCTACAAGCTATTCATGGGAGACAAGAAAAAGAAAGAGATGAATAAAGCCGAGAAGGTCAAGCAAAAAGCTGCTTCCGGCGATATGATCAAAGATCCTGTTTGCGGAACTTACGTAGAAAAAGACGGCAGCATTCGCGTCAAGGAAGGGGAGAAGGTTCATGTCTTCTGTTCTTACGAATGCCGAGACAAGTACATCAAACAGCTTGAAGCAATCACGGTGAATTCCGAGAAAGAAGAATCTTAGAATTCTCTTCATACTGATTATTTAAAAGGCCCGGCAACGGGCCTTTTTCTTTGCCATTTGCCCGAGAAGCAATCTTTACAGGGTTACGAATGGCTGATGTCATTTATTTCCTTTATGAGCCTCAGAAGCAAGACGTCTGTATAAGACTGAAGACTTCATCAGACACAATACAACATGCTTTAAGTTTTTTACTCTGTGTATTCGGCATGTTATACATTTGTCTCATAATGTAGATTATGTAAACTTTTAACAATTGAATCATGTAAAATTAGGTCATCCCCCTTAAAACACATCCCCTGTTCGATAAGTGACGAAGACATTCATCAACAACACAATGTTCATTGAGAGTTTTTTGATGGCCTGTTAATAAACAGCCAAGCAGACAACTTCAAAAGCCGTTGATCGGCACATTGGATACAATGAAAAAAATCATTCTCACTCTTTTGGTTTGTGCGGTCGCTTTCCATGCATCAGGATTTCTTTCTGTTGCACAGGCAGCTCAAAAAGATTCATTCGAACAATGGCTCGAAAAATACGCCGCATGGGATCAGCTCGAAAAACAATACGCTCAAGAAAAGGATAAAGACTCTCCTGAGGCTATCCTGAAACGAGCCGAGGTGTACCTCAATCTAAATTCACCCAAGCAAGCTCTCGAAATAATCGAAATGACGCCCACGTTTGCAGACAATGCAACAGAGGCACAACGTTTGTGGCTTGGCGGCCAGGCTCACCGGGCCTTGGGTGACCTTTCAAAGTCTGTATTGTGGTTCAGTCAATCCGCCACATATTTCGTTGAAAAATCAGATATGAAGCGCCAATTCAAAAATGAATCAGGACTTGAAAACATCTGGCAGGATGTCTGGTTGAAACTCTATTGGTCTTTTGTGGCTAACCATACTCTTTCAAGGGATTCACAACACGATGCATTAAATCGTATTCGTGAAATCGGACAAACCGTCTGGGGGAATTCCTACTGGGACAAGGCCAATACTGTTTTAAATCCCTCCCCTATCATTGCACCTAAGGAACCTGCGCCAGTCAAACTTGGTGAAAACGGTCTTCCTCTTCCGCCTTTCATTACTCAGAAAGATAGAGAACTAGTCGCACAAGCCATGGCTTCAGTGTCACTCGAACGATTTGAAGCGGCTCAAGCTGCTGTCACTATGATTTCCAATGAGCCTGTTCGCGTTTTCTGGGTTGCTCTTATCAATTTCATGGAAACTGGCCAAAGTCCGCTTAGTCTTACCGTGTTTGAGGAAGGCAACTACCTCAAAGCTCTTGCATTCTGGCAGGGAAGCTTAATGGCCCCCTACTCTCAAACTCGATCTGACTGGGTTCTTGGTAACCCAGACTCTGGCCCTTGGACCAAATTCCGAAATAACTTGCTGGATATGCCCGCAGATGAAGCTCGAAAGGCGATCGACAATGAATTAGGGTCAATGTTGATCTCAGAAGAAACATCCAGGCTGCTCAACAGCTTCAAGCTCGCCCTTTCCATGTCTAATAGAGATTACATTGCCAGCTCAACCATTTGGAATAAAATAGATAAAAAGCAACTCCCCTTGGCCTTACAGTATGCCGGAACCACACTCTTCAAGGAGAACTTGAACAATATACTCCCAGATAATCCAGCTAAATCCTTTACTGTTTACCCCGTTTTAGCAGCGCTTTCCGGTGCAGCGGGTCAAGACCTTAACGAATCAAATGATGCCCCCTTCTGGCTCTCTGCTCCTCAAAGTGAACTGAAATCTCTCTCTCAACGCACATATCCAATGGATAAGTTGCTGCTCCTTGCATACTGGCAACAGCAATTCTCCAAGAAGCCCTCAACGGAGCTGGCAAAACGATCTGCCTTCCTATTTAGTGATACCTCTTTTGGCATTAACACCATGTTGTTTTTAGCGGACCAGGCAGTTAGAGCTAAAAAGCTTCAGCTTGGCGCCTTTTACCTTAACCGGATAGCAAAAGAGTCTCTGGATCCAATTCATAAGATGAAATGGCTTGACGTCAGAATCCGCCTTGAACTTGATTCAGGTCGCAACGAAGCTGCCATGAAGACCTTTAAGCAGATGACAACTTCTACTGTTCCAGTACCCGTCATGACTCGTTTGCGTGTTGCCCTTCTCTTCCAACAGAAACGTGACTTTGCTGCTGCCAAGAAAGAACTTATGGCTATGTGGGAAAACCGTGCCGACCTAACTACGACATTGCAGGCTGAGACTTTGTTCTGGCTTGGCGAGGGAGAGCAAGCTCTTCGTAACCCAGATAAAGCACTTGATTATTACCTGCGACTGGCATGGCAGTACCCACAAGAAAACATATGGGCTTTGACTGCCATGTACCGCGCCTCCATTATCTATGAAAAACGCGGTAAATATGAGACCGCCAAACGACTTCTTGGTACTGTAGTTAGAAACGCAGACACCAAAGAACAACGTGAAGCGGCTAAAGCTCGCATCGCAGCCATTAACAAAAAGACTGGAAAGAAAAAAAATAGCAAGAAAAGTGTACTGGTATACCCATTTTAATTAATCCATAAAAAAAGCCGGGATAGTTTTAAAACTATCCCGGCTTTTTTTATGTCTATTTGGGGGGCTGGGCAAACGTCCTATGACATTCGGGATTAATCCCTATGGACTTTCCAATCCATACAGTCAATTTTGTTTTAAACAAAATGAGGCGAGTAATGAAAGATATAAAAGATTCAACTCAATGTAGGCGTTGCGGGGACTCTATAGGTGAAAATGGTGCTTGTTGCCCAACCTGCCAAATTCATCTTTGCAAGGACTGCCTAGATGACCTAACCGTTGATGGCGAAACTTACTGTCCGTCATGCCACAACATGACACCCGAAAACGAAACAAAACATCCTTCACCATTCCCCCGATAAACAAGATGTACGACACTTCCTAGCCCCGACTGATTGTTTGGGGCTTTTTTATATCAGGCAATGCCTGCCCTACGCCCAAACGCCTGACTCTTTGACAAACGCTCTTTATTGAAGACTGGAGAAATATATCCCGGAACCAATAAACAGCTCGGTGCCAGGAATTAGCGATACATACCCTAGTTTTTCATTTGCTTGTCCGGTAGGCGGCTTCTGCCAACTGTATTCCAGAAATCCCCCCCCATTCTTGGCTATGCCAATAAACTTCTGAATTACATACACGCCGCGAGCATCTCTCAAGCCAGAAAGGTCCTTGTTGACAAGTTCTGGCTGTGTCGCATGAGCTACACAAATACCATTTGTATCGTAAACAAAAAAATAACCTGAAGAATCAGGAAAAAAACGTATTGGTTTAATATACTTAGCCACTATCTGGATTTGCTTTTGCCGTGAAGTTTCATTTTGCAAAAGACTGCCAAGACCAGAAGCTGTCACATCCACTACTAATTTAAGAGAGTGGCGTGTGCCAAAGCTATCATCCGCTTTACCCCCTGCCGAAAAAGACAGAAAAGCGAATGAAACCAAAACAATGGCTAGTAATCGAATATAGTTCCGGTCCATATGTTTCTCCAGCCAGTCCAATTTACCGTGATTGAGACATATATGCATGCTCTTACTGAGAGTATATTATATCTCGCAAGCCATGGCTAGCTACCAGCTTCAGCTATAAAAACTGAAAATTCTGTATCCATATTGATAAATGAGATGGGATGAGGAAGGTAAAAAAAGAGGAAGGCTTCTAGCATTTAGCTAGAAGCCTTTTAGTTCCATTTGGATGGTGCCGAGGGGGGGATTCGAACCCCCACGGAATTGCTTCCACTAGCCCCTCAAGCTAGCGTGTCTACCAGTTCCACCACCTCGGCGTCCATTGAAGGAAGGGATTTATTTCACTTAAATGGGGTTTCTGTCAACAACAAAAAACATAAAAATATAAATAGATGGAAACTAACAAATGATTTCTTTCTAAACGCTTCTTCTTACCATTTAAAATGTAGAAAAGAAGAACGGAATCTCCTCTTCTAATTACGGCACAAACAAGAGGGGAATTCAGCACTTCCTAACAATCTTAAGTAAAAACGACTTGCAGTTATGAAAATTCTATAAAAACATTCTACAAATCTATTATTATAAAAGCAACATAATGAGAAATATGCCAATAATATAATGGATTATTTAGGGGGCGCATTTATCAATTTAATGGAGGAAGAATGACTATTCGAAAATTGTTCGCACTAACAATCGGTTTAATGATTGTTTTGTCGAGTGCGACAGGTGTGGTATTCTGGCTGCTTCTTGATGCAGTTGAAGACCAAACAGGAGCACTTGAATATCGTCATGAGGCGGTAGCACTTTCAGCTGAAATGGCAGCAGATTCAGCTGGATTAACCAACAACATTCGATTGTACGGTGAAACTGGTGAGGTTCGCTATAAAGATGCCTACATGTACATCCTTGACTCAAGCGGAGGCAAGGTCGCACGTAAAGACGGCACCACTATTTCTTTCAATGACAAGGTCAAAAATCTCAAGGTCACCCCAGAGGAACAACGGGCCCTGACACAATCCAAGGCTGAATCAGACGGCTTGGTCGTTATTGAAGTTGAAGTCATGAATTACATTGATTCTATGATCCAAAAACATGGCCAGGGCGCAAGCTATATTGCTGCAAAAGATGCTGCTTTATATGCCCAACTCCATCGTCTCTACGATGATGAATACTACAAATATATTGGAAAGATTGGTGGAGAAATTAAAAAATTCAACACCTATTTATTCAAGCGTATTGACGATAATATTGAAGCAACCACTTCAAGAGCTTCAACTCTTACAGTGCTTTTCTTTATCACTCTTTTTATTCTAATCGTGTCCATGCTGGGTCTGATACTTTACATCAGCCGCACCTTGTCTACGCGATTAGGTGGCGAACCAGCTGAGTTGGTTTCCATTGCAGGCCGTCTTGCTCAAGGGGATTTAGGCGTAACCTTAAATGTAAGACCTGGTGACACAATCAGCCTGTTTTCATCAATGAAACAGATGGTAGAGAAGTTCCGCCAAGTCATCGTTGATGTTAAGCAGGGATCTGCCCAAGTATCAGACGGAAGCCAGCAGATGACTTCAACATCGCATACTTTGTCTGAAGGAGCTTCTACCCAAGCTGGTTCTGTAGAAGAAATATCTTCCAGCATTGAAGAAATGGGATCCAACATCCAAGCCAGTGCTGAAAACGCATCAACTACAGAAAAAATAGCAGCTCAAGCTGCAAAGGATATTGGAGAAGGCGGCGAAGCTGTTGCCCATACCGTGACAGCTATGAGAGAAATCGCTGATAAGATCTCCATTATTGAAGAAATTGCTCGTCAGACCAATTTGCTTGCGTTGAATGCGGCAATTGAAGCTGCACGAGCTGGGGAACACGGAAAGGGATTTGCCGTTGTTGCTGCCGAAGTTCGCAAGCTTGCCGAACGAAGCGGTACAGCAGCTGGAGAAATCAGCGAATTGTCTGCTACTAGCCTTGATGTTGCTGATAAAGCTGGCAAGATGCTCGAAAAGGTCGTACCTGATATTCAGAAGACTGCTGAGCTTATACAGGATATCACTGCATCAACCGCTGAACAGGATTCAGGCATCACCCAGATCAGCAAGGGCATTCAGGAACTTGATCGAGTTGTTCAAAGCAATGCAGCTGCCTCTGAGGAAACAGCTTCCACGGCAACACAGCTTTCAAGCCAAGCCAAGGAATTGGACCAAACGATAGCATTCTTTACTGGAATAGAGAGTCGTGGAGTATATGCTCCTCAAACTAATGTTCAAGTAAGCCGCCCTGCTCCGAAACCGTTGGCAACCAAGCCGGTATCTGTAACAGGTGGCATTGACATGGATCTTGGCGCAGATGATGGTGGAGAGTTTGAACGCTTCTAAGCCTTATTTCCCTTAACCTTCATACAAAAGGATATTCTCATGGCTGACGACAACTTGGATATAAATCAGTTTCTAACGTTCACTCTAGGCAAAGAAGTTTTTGCACTTGATATCAGCACTGTCAGAGAAGTACTTGAGTTAACAAGTGTTACAAAAATCCCAAGAACGCCCGGCTTTATGCGTGGAGTCATCAATCTTCGAGGCCATGCAGTTCCAGTGGTTGATATGCGTAGTAAGCTGGGAATGTCCCTTGGCAAAGAAACTGTCGACACTTGTATTATCATCGTTGAAATTCAGTTTGAAAATGAATCCACAATCATGGGAGCATTAGTTGACTCCGTACGAGAAGTCTTCGAGATGCCACCGGATGCTATTGAACCTGCACCGAAAATGGGTGCAGCTATTAATGCAGAATACATACAAGGCATGGGCCGTCAAAATGATGAATTCATTATCATTATTGATATCAACAAAATCTTCTCTGCTGAAGAGCTTGCAATGGCTAAAGGGTTAGCTGGAGACACAGATTCAGCTGAAATCCCATCTACAGATGAAGAAGCGTTAGCAGCATCGGCTTAGTGTTTTAATGAGCACCCAATTAAAGGGATGTGACAGATTGTCGCATCCCTTTTTATATGACAAGAGCCAACTAAACAGGCTTAACTAGTACGATAAGAAACTGAAACACAGTACCAAAAGACAAGTGTGTACCAAGCTCAAAACACGATGCAAATACATACAACATTATATAACATTAGAAATATACAATTCCATATTTATTTGCTAATTTCGATCTGCTCTGGCTGATTTCCAGAATCCTTATTGGAGACCATTGCATGATGAAACGAGTTCAAGTGCAACATCTAATTCTGGCCTGTGTATTAACACTCACCCTCTTCACCATAGATTCCCAAGCCAAGACGTTATTCGACGTATCTCGTGGCACGAATATTCATCCTTTTTTGGAAGTACTGGCCAGTGGAGCCGACCCAAAACAACGAAATATAGATGAACGTACTCCCCTGCACGTTGCAGCAGCATGGGGTACACCTGCTATGTGCCGTGCGCTTATCCAAGCGGGAGCAGAGGTAGACGTACGTAATAAAAACGGTTTTACGCCATTATATGAAGCCTCAAAACAAGGTCGAACCGGTAACATGGCCATCTTGATAAAAGCCGGAGCGGACATCAACGCCAAGGGAGATTATCAACGTACCCCACTCCACGAAGCTGCCAAAGGCCATCGAACACTGGAAGCATTAAGACTTCTTTTACAACACGCCCCAGAACTCAATCCACGCGATCAATCCGGAGCAACACCCTTATTATATGCAGCTCGTGCCGACAGTTCGAGAATAGCCCTTCTGCTCTCCGCTGGAGCTGACCCAAACATCGGGAACAAGTACGGCACCACAGCCCTACACATAGCAACAGGAGCCAACAGGGTAGAAATCATTAAACGCCTGCTTGACAAGGGAGCCGATCCTCATGCCATAGGAGAATTTGGTTCTTCCTTGGAGATCGCAACACGAAATGGCTACTCCGAAGCCGCTAAAATCCTAGTTGAACAAGATGCAAATACCATCAAGCAAGTTGGAACATCTAAGGCTGCACAGCCATTAAAAAAACTACAAAACTATGGCTTTGATTCAGATCAGGGAGATAAGTTGGGCAAAAGGCTACTTGCCCTGTGTGCCAAGAAAGACAATATATCTAAAATTCTGCTACTTCTCGAAGCCAAGGCGAACCCAAACCTTACGGATAAGGATGGCCGAACAGCCTTGTTCTTTGCTGCACAGCATAATCGTGAAGAGCTAGTTAAAGTACTCCTGAAACACAGTGCTGACCCAAATCTCGGTGGTCGTCATTCATTCCCACTATATATTGCGGCTAGCAGCGGCCATTACGGAGTAGCCAAGGCTCTCATTCAAGGTGGGGCTAATGTTGATCAGGAATACCAAATGAATGGGTCAACGTCATTGCAGGCATCCATTGGTAGGGAGGGCAACCCCGTCCTACCGCTTCTCATCAAATCCGGAGCAGATATTAACAAGAAAGGAAAGCTCCAGATGTCACCCATATCAATTGCTGCTTCACGCGGAAACCTTGAAGCTCTTCTACTTTTACAGGAACATGGCGCTGATATTAACGCGATCGGCAGGAACAACAACACCCCGCTTCATGTAGCAGTAATCAAACGCCATATTAGTATAACGAAATACTTAATTGAGAATGGAGCAAAATTGGAAGCTAAAGACCAGTACGGCAGGACTGCACTTCATAGAGCCGCCCACAGCGGCCCAGCTGATATCGTCAAGCTTCTTATAATTAATAATGCGAACATAGAGGCAACAAACCGTATGGGAAGAACGCCCATATTTGAAGCTGCATCTCAAAACAATGCCTCAGCTGTAGATTTACTTATCAAGACTGGTGCCAAAATTAACGCTAATGACAGTTCACAAACCACGCCAATGCATGTTGCTTCACACACAGGGAACCTAGAATCCTGCAAACTGCTTTATTCAGCAGGTGCAGACATCAACGCCAAGAGCAAACACGGATATACCCCTCTGGATTTAGCCAAACAGATATCGAAAAACAAACACTTTGGAACGCCCCAGAAAAAGGAATCGATCGTCAAAACTATCGCGTTTCTTGAAACAAATGGAGCATATTAACCCAAAACAATACAATAAAGAGGGCTATAACCAAATGGTTAAAGCCCTCATACGTATACTTTAAGACAGAAAAACAAAAAGAGGAAGGGTTGCAGCCAATGGCTACAACCCTTTAAATATGGTGCCGAGGGGGGGATTCGAACCCCCACGGAATTGCTTCCACTAGCCCCTCAAGCTAGCGTGTCTACCAGTTCCACCACCTCGGCACTAATATATGCTTATGAGCTATTCGCTCTTAGCGTCTGCGCCTGTGTCCTGAAACTTCACGCCCGGCTTCTGCTGTTCGGCCGGCTCGATCGGTTGGACGGTGCCCTTACCCTGCAACATAATGGAATCCATTTCGGTTATCTTGTTGCCAGTGAGGACATTATAAGTCAGGGAAGTAAGCAGGAAAACAGTTGCCAATCCAGCTGTTACTTTAACGAGGAGGCCACCTGCGCCGGTGCTACCAAACATGGTGCTGCTACCGCCGCCGAAGATTACTCCCATTCCCTCTTGACCGGATTGCAGCATTACCGCGCCGATCAGAAAGATGCAAGCTAAAACATGAATGACAATTACTAAAGTTTCCACAATCTTATCCTTATACTCTACGTTAAAAGTCGCTTGAATTAGTCGGCAAGAACGATCTGAGAAAAGCTTTCGCCGTCCAAGCTCGCGCCTCCTACCAATACTCCGTCGACATTGTCAAGTGCAATAATGTCTGCACAATTGGCTGGCTTGACACTACCTCCGTACAATATCCTCATTTCATTGGCTTTTTCTCCAAAGATAGAAATCAGGATTTTTCGAGTAAAAGCGTGAGCCTCTACAATTTCCTCCGGTCCGGCAACTTCGCCAGTACCGATTGCCCAGACTGGTTCATAGGCAACACTCAGGCTTTCAGGTTCAATATCAGTGGGAACATCTTTGAGGCCAACTCGAATTTGGCGCTCCAAAACCTCTTCTACTTTCCCACCTTTGCGCTCGTCAATCTTTTCCCCAATGCAGAAAACGACTTTTAGTCCTGCAGCCAATCCATACGATGTCTTAGCCCCAATGTACTCATCACCTTCGCCAAGGACATGGCGACGCTCGGAATGGCCCGTCAAACCGTAGGTACCACCAACGTCAAGAACCATCTTCGGAGCGATTTCACCGGTGAAAGCACCTTCTTCTTCAATATAATAGTCCTGTCCACCAGCAGAAAAACCTTCTGCGGAAGCAAAAACATCCCCTACTCCTTTCAAAGCAGTAAAGGGCGGAAACACGAGAACCTCACGATCTTCCGGAAGCTTGGATGCAGCGAGATCAACCAATTCCTTGGCTGTGCCAGTGGCCTCATCCCAGGTTTTAAACATCTTCCAGTTGGCAGCCATTAATTTTTTCATTGGTTCATACACTCCTTTAAAGCTTTGAACGCAGGCAACTCTTTACCTTCGAGAAACTCGAGGAAAGAGCCTCCTCCTGTTGATATAAAGCTAAATTTATCAGTCAAATGCATCATATGAACAACAGCGTCTGTATCTCCACCACCAACGATACTCAGAACATCATCCAAGTCAGCGATAGCATGACAAACAGCCATTGAACCTTCCGCAAAAGCAGGCGTCTCAAACAATCCCATAGGTCCATTCCAAACAATTGTCTTGGAGCGTTCCAATACAGAAACAAAAATCTCAGCTGTTTTGGGGCCAATATCAAGGACCATTGCATTTTCTGGGATAGAATCAGCGTCACAAACACCTTCTACCTCAGTTGCTGTGTGATCTGATGCATATTTGAAATCAACAGGCAAATGGAGCGTTGAGCCGAGTTCTTCCGCCTTTGCCATAATTTTAATAGCGTCGTCGACCAAATCCTTCTCTACCAAAGACACCCCAACCGAACGCCCTTGAGCCAATAGGAAGGTATTTGCCATGGCTCCGCCGATGATAATATCATCAACTCTACCCAATAAATTGTTCAATATCCCAAGCTTAGAAGAAACCTTGGCTCCACCAGAAACGCATACATATGGCCGCTGCGGTTCAGCTAACGCATCACCAAGGAACTCTTGTTCGCTCTTGAGAAGAAAGCCTGCCGCGCACTCTTTTGCATGACCAGGAATATCAACCACTGAAGCATTCTCACGATGAGCCACTCCGAACGCGTCGTTAATGTACACATCTGCCAAGGAAGCAAGCTTTTGGCCGAAATCACCGCGTTCTTCTGGTGTTTTGCCAGTCTCTTCAGGATTGAAGCGAAGATTCTCCAGCATCATAGCCTGTCCTGGCTGTAGATTGGCAGCCATTTCCATTGTGGCAGCTCCGGTACAATCTGGGGCGAGTGCCACATCAATGCCAAGCAACTCTGCGGTCCTTTTGGCCACGGGAGCCAGAGTCAGCTCTGGTACGACCTGCCCTTTGGGCTTGCCGAGATGAGCACATAGAATAATTGAAGCCCCTTGTTCCAAAGCATATTTCAGCGTGGGGATCGCTGCTTGAATTCGATTGTCATCCGAAATCACAGCACCATCATGTGGCACGTTGAAATCGACGCGAAACAACAGCTTCTTGCCCTTAATGTCAATTTGATCAATAGATTTCATTGTATTCCTCGCAGTTGCCAGCCCACCCTACTCGACAAAATCATGTCTAAACAGCAGAGCATTTTCCTTGGTATCAGGATAATACTTCTTCCTGACACCAAACTGAGTATAACCAAATTTCATATACAACGTGATGGCAGCCTCGTTGGACTCCTTCACATCCAAAAAACTGGTCGCAATCCCCTTCTCGACGCATATATCAAACGCCTTTCCCAGAAGATTCGTCGCGATTCCCTGTTTCCGAAAATCAGGATGAACTGCCAAATTCAGGATTTCCATTTCATCTGCAATGAGAGAAAATGCAATATATCCCGATAAAATACCATTTTGTCTTGTTCCGAGGATTTTGTATATCCCCCGCTCCAATCCCATCAAGAACTGCTCACGACTCCAATTGTAATCAAAGCATAAAGATTCCAACTCAATCAGTTCATCCACATCAGATGCAATCAATTGTTGAACTTCATTACTCATCTATTCCTTCCAAAACAATTAAAGACGCTGTAAAAGCAGCACGAGAGAGTGTATACGCTCTTCCAAATCAAATCAAAGTTTTCTGGAGAATATGGAAATGGGCTCTGACAACACGCAGGCTGACAAGCCGAACAATAGCGAATTCGTCGAAATCGTGGACGACGATAATCGCCCCATCGCAGTCCTGCCGCGAGAACTTGCCCATCGCCAACTTCTCAAACACCGCTCCGTTCAAGTCTTGGTTTTTGATCCAGAGAAAAAACTCTACCTACAAAAACGAGACACAAGAAAGCTCTACTTTCCAGGCCGTTGGGATGTTTCAGCACGTACACATCCCCATGTTGGAGAATCAACAGTAGATGCTGCCCTGCGAGTATTGCGTGACGAACTAGACCTTGAAATCGATTCACCACAGTTCCTTCGCTCTCTGCCCGCCTGCCCGGAAACAGGCTTTGAACACGTCACCATGTTTGCAGTGACTAAAAATACTCAGCCGATTGTCCCCAACAAAGAGGAAGTTTCGGAGGGATACTACTTTTCAAGGGAAGAGCTCACATGTCTTGTAAAAGAGTTCCGTGAACTTCTCACCCCAAACCTCGTGACTCTCTGGGAAACCGGAATGCTCACTGGCGGCTAACTCCGAAAAAACACTATCACCCAGTTCTCCACGAAAAAAGGCGGTTTACACCGCCTTTTTGTTATTCATGAAATGTCTATCAAGACCTGCGCTGAATAAAAAACTCAACGGTCCGATTGTATGTATTTTCTTCTTCTTTAGTGAAGTAGCAGGCTGGAATCTCTCCCCGCTGACGATGATAATGCAGACATTCACAGCAGATACCATGCTTGTCACACGTATATGTACAGGTACAATACTGTTCGTTTATTTTTGCCCTAGGACACTGATCTTTCTTTTTCACCGCATTCCCCCCTGGAGACGAATCGAAATATGATCTTGGAACACGCGGACACTACCGAATGCCCGTTATAGTGTCAATAATTCAAGACCATTAATTCCAAATCGATCTAGAAGAAAACCACAATGACATGCAACATTCCGATGGTAGCAAACTCCTGTTTTTGCATTGCAAAAGCATAGAGAATCCATGCCTGTATAAATTGGGGAAATTCGGACCCTATACTTTTCTCTTATAATGAGACTGAACAAGCTCATTCAACAAGACTTCATTTTTCACCAATATGTATGCCTGATGCGTTGCAAGATCCCCATATAATGGCGCCCCACCACCCAAAACAATTGGAATTGAGGTTACGATCAAATCATCAATCATATCTTCAGCCATAAAGCTTTGAATGAGTTTTCCGCCATCGATATATAGATCAGTATACCCGCGGGCTCCAAGCTCATTGACGATAGTATTTAATTCACCAGACACAACTTCTACTTTATCAGTTAACTTATCTGGAACCCCCTTCATCGATGAGCTCATTACGAAAACCGGCTTTGTGTAAGGCCAAGGTATATTAAAGCCTAAAACCACTTCAAACGTTTTACGACCCATCAGAACGGCATCAACTGATTCCATAAAAAGATTGTAACCGAGGTCGTCTCCATTAGGATTTGGAACACTATCCAGAAAATCAAGTCCGCCATCTTTATCTGCGAGAAAACCATCCAAGCTCACTCCAACAAACACTTTATTTGCCATGATCATTCCTATTGTTTTTATACATTAAAATCTATCAATCACTCACTTACACATTGCTTTATTCATGAAGTAATGCCACTATTCCTACAGTGTAGAATAGATAGACACAGCAAAGGAGTCAAGTTGCCGAAAAAAGACAAACAGCTCGGGCGCCCAAAGTTAGGCCAGAGTAAATTATCACAAGAGAGAATACTTCAATGCTCGCACACTCTTTTAAAGCAGAGTGGAAAGGTTCCAAGCATCCGTAAAATTGCAAGAAATCTTGATGTCGATCCCATGGCTATATACTACTACTTTCCAAACAAATCGTCTCTGCTCGAAACCCTCGCCCTCTCTCTTATGAAAAGCATACACACTCCACGCCCTGGAGCGTTATGGGAAGATGAACTAAAAACACTATGCCGGAGCTATCTTAAATTATTACATTCTTATTCTGGTTTACTGGAAATATTTCTTACCATGAAAACAGATGGACCTGCGCAAGTATTTATTAATCGATTTGAATCAATAGTCTCCCCATTAGAGATAAAAGAAACAGACTTAAAAAACGGACTCTATCTACTGGCAGACTATCTACATGGCTTTGCGTTAGCTATGCACTGCGCTGAAGAAAGACACACCATGAGCCTTGAAATGCTTGACGGCCCTCTCGAATTCTACATCAGAGCACTATCCATAAGTACAAAACATAGACTATAAAAGATGTATTTTATCATCTTTGCAAAGCAATCAATATCATCCAATACATCTCGTTAATCATCAGACTTATAAAACATATCAAACTCATTGAATTTCGGGCAGTATGAATATATATAGATATGGTTTTAGGATAGAATTTAGAAAGTACATTATCATCACAAGATCACGGATGAATACGCATGTGGAAGAAGGCATTCAGTAAGGCGAAAGCCTACAGCAAATATACTCGGAAGAACGCTAAGGCTCCGAACTTGCAAACTCTGGCTGAACTCAAGGAATATCTTGATTTCAGTCACATTAAGCATTGCCTACTTCGTCCATATTTCGAGGTCGACGATTATCCCATCGTTGAAGCCCGAGAACTACTCCCTTCATTTGAAGTCGATTTGTACGAGTACAAGGCTCTCCCTGGCTTCAGCATGGTAGCCTTTGAGCGGCAGCTTAATTCTTTTCAAGAAGTATTTCAGTACGATGCACTGCACTCTTTGGCAGACTGGCAGGGAATCAGTTGCCAGGATGAAGATGCCTGCAGCATGGAAGAGAATGTCATCCATCAAAATATCCGCACGTACCAGAGTCGTCTGCCCAAACGCCATCATCCCGAATTTTTGAAAGCGTATGAAGGCACAGACATTACCACGATGAAGAATTATCCGGGGATGCTCCGGTTCTTGCTTGAGTTGGAACGCGCCCATGTGTTGGCCCACGACAGCACAGGGCAATTCACCTTGCAAGGTATGTACTCTTCCCTGCCTTCCAATCTTGACAGCGAACTCAAACAGTTCGGCCTCAAAATCGGTAAATTCAAACCTGGTGATAACCTCATGTACGAGTGCAATCGCCTGTTTGTGTACCAGTTCATGATGGAGCTGCATGGCTTCCCCATTGTTTCTGAGCGCCGCACCTCGTCAGCCATGTTTGCCATCAGGCTACTCCGCTCTGGCGAACGTTTCATAGTTCGAGTTTTGGGCCAGAGTGACCGCTCTATCACCACGATGATGTCGCCGCCACAGGACACCCCAAAACATTTGCAGAAGTATCCTCGTGTAGAGAAAATCGCTCTGGTTCAAGTAAATGAGAATCAGAAAGAAACTATAGCCATGCTCAAAAAGGATGGTTACTTTGTCGACCCGGAAAATCGGATCGTGGTCCTTCGTGTGGTGTATCAACAACACGAATACAGCCAGAAAAACGTTAGAGAAGACCGTGCGTTATCAGTGCTACGTCAGGAAGTTATTCACCCGCTCACTGGCGAAGTGATTGAGACCCTCAACATCATTCAGAACACACGAAACATGATCCTGCGTCTGAATGATATAATACGAGGTGAGTACCGCCTTCCAGTGAACTACAAGCGTAATGAGATTATCAAGTCCACAGATACTCATGAAGACAAGCTCAAAGTACTCTATGTATGGCTTTCCAAGCACATGCATCGCATTGTGGACTATTCAGACGACTACTATTCACAGTTGGTCCGCGTGCTGGACGAATATTTATTGGCACCAGATAATTATGATATTTTCAATGAGCATTATATGCTGCATCAGGAAGTATGGTCTCGCTACGGCCAGATTCAACAGGCGCGTAAAGTTCGCATTCTGGAAGATCTTCGCTACCGTAAATACAAAGGCGAACCAGTTTCTTACCATCGCATGCTTGAACTGATGACTGAAATTCTCAGCGAATTGAAGTTCGAAATTGTTAATTATTTCGACAAGCTGGTAGTAAAAGTCCTTATCATCGGTGGAGATGTGATATCTGATCCTTATCTGATGCGTAAGTATGTAAATGTAAAAGAAGATGACCTCTCTCCCTACGGGCTTGAAGTCAAAAAGATGTACAGCCAGATGGTTGCACTGCTCGACGAATTTCGCGCTATCCGCAAAACCAGGCAATCTGGTACTCCCGGACCGGGCGCATTTTAAAAACATAAATTCCTGGAGGACATATTGGAATCCCTTGAAACAACACCGATCTCCGAATGGCATCGAGAGAATGGAGCCAAGATGGCACCTTTCGCAGGCTTCGACATGCCTGTTCAATACAAAGGTATCATTGTCGAACATAAGCATACCCGTACCAAAGCTGGTATTTTCGACATCTGCCACATGGGCGAATTTGCTCTTGCGGGCTCAGGCGCCAAAGATGCGCTAAACAAAGTTGTTAGCCACGACCTGAACACATTGGCTCCTGGAAAATGCCGTTATGGCTTCCTGCTCAATGAAGCTGGTGGAATCAATGATGACCTGATCATCTACTGCCTCGCTGAAGACGAGTATATGCTCGTAGTCAATGGTGCCTGTCGCGAGAAGGACTTCAATCACATTGCAGCCAATATTCCTGACGACTTAGCTTTCAGTGATATCAGCGATCAGACTGGTAAAATCGACATTCAGGGACCTGAAAGTTTGGAAGTGCTCAACTCACTCATGGGCGAAGAATGGAACCGACTGAACTACTTCAATTTTGAAACCACTGAAAAGCAGGGCTTCGCCATGATTGTGAGCCGTACCGGTTACACAGGCGAGTTGGGCTACGAGTTGTACCTGCCTTCAGAAAAAGCTCTGGAAGTATGGGAGAAGCTCGCTGCAGATGAGCGCGTCGAGCCAATCGGACTGGGCGCCCGCGATACACTTCGCCTCGAAATCGGCTACCCGCTTTATGGGCAAGATCTCGATGAAGACCACACTCCTAAGGAAGCTGGCGCTGGCTTTTTCCTGAAAAAGGAATCTGAATACATCGGCAAGTCCGGGCTGGGTGAAGTTAAAGAATCTCTGATTGCATTAAGCATCGAGGGACGCCGTACAGCTCGTCACCACGATAAAGTATTATTGCCGTCCGGTGAAGAAACGGGAATTGTGACCAGCGGTTCTTTTGCTCCAACCCTTGGCCACTGCGTCGCTCTGGCGTATGTCAAAGCAGAGGATGCGGACAACGAAGACTTCATTGTTAAAACAGCTCGCGTAGAATTAAAAGCGAAAAAAAGTGCCCTGCCATTTTTCAAAGAAGGCACGGCTAGAAAGAAAGTCAGCTAATAAAAAAGGGGACGCTCAGCGTCCCCTTTTTTATTCACTCAATTTCCCAAGCGCACGCATACTCTGTTCAAGGCGTTCTTTTTCTTTCGCAAGTACATCCTTATCAAGTTTCTCTTGAGTCACTTCAATTGGATCACCAATACAAACATGGATTCGTGAGAATGGCAGTGGCAAGATGGCTTTATCCCAAGACTTAACGAACTGTTTCTTTCTTTTAGCAACGATACGAACCGGAAATATTTTGGCTTTCGCCCTTTGCGCTAGAACAAAAACACCATCTTTTGCCTTATGTCGTGGCCCTCGAGGCCCATCCGTTGTAATAACTGCAATAGTCTTCTCATTTGTAATCTTCTTCTTCATTTCCAAAAGAGCCCGCACACCACCTCTTGAACTAGAGCCACGGATGGGCTTTGCGCCATAACTTTCGAGGACACGAGTAATAAAGTCGCCATCCTTACTCTGACTGATCATTACGCAAAAATTTTCAGCAAAACTATATGAAAACATGGCAATAGGTACGAGCTCACCATGCCACAACGCGATAATTTGTGGCCTCCCGTCTTCGTTGTCCTTTAGTAATTTATCAAGGTCACCATGTATAGTTACTCGAAGAGTCTTACCCCATAAACGCACTACCCCTGCCACGAGTGGAGCTAGCAAAAGAGGATTAATCGGTATTTTCATAATATATTCTCAATGTTGTTTCATACTCCTTATCCCCCCTCCCCTTTAGGGGCAAGCATGGAATTCTTATTGATCACCCCCCAGCTATCCACACATCCCATAGATTATATCAATTTGACCCATACCCAACAGCTATGATTGACTGAATCAATACAAGGAGACACACAATGCCCGGTACCCAAATAGAATGTCAGGGACTCCCCTGTCCCCAGCCTGTATTAAAGTGCAAAGAACTCATTGAGAACGAACATCCATTGGAAATCTCTATTATAGTTGATAATGATGCAGCAAAAGAAAACGTCTCTCGGTTTCTAACAACACAGAAATATGAAGCATCAGTTGAGACGCACGGTGATGAGTTTATCATTACCGGGATTAAATCTGACGAAGATTGTGCTGAATGCGAAGTGATGGATAATGAAACAATTGCTGCTGTTAGTCAGCAAAAACACCTCATTTTCATAGCTTCAGACGTCATCGGTTCCGGAGATGATGAATTGGGCGGCAAGCTCATGTATAATTTTCTGCTCACCTTGAAGGAGATGGGGGATGACCTATGGCGCATTGTCATGGTCAATGGCGGCGTCAAGCTTGCTGTCCCTCAAAGCCCTTGCCTGGAAGTTCTTCAGGAGCTAGAGCAGGCTGGCGTATCTATTCTAGTCTGTGGGACGTGCTTAGAGCATTTCAACCTCTCCAAAGAGCGTGGTGTAGGCCAAGTCACAAACATGCTCGATATCATCACAAGCTTCCAGCTTGCCTCAAAGACCATTCGAGTCTAATACAATGACCATCCGCTTTGGGGTGAACCAATCACCCCAAAGCTATTCCAACCCCAAGGATAGTCATGTCTCAAGAAAAGCCCCTTATTCGACTGAATAAATATATTGCACAATGTGGTGTATCATCTCGTCGTGGAGCTGATGATCTCGTTTTTGCTGGCAGAGTAAATGTCAATGGAACCAAGGCAGATTCACCAGGTATCAAGGTTGACCCTAGCAAGGATATCGTCACGGTTGACGAAAAAGCCATCGCCTTGCCCGGTTCTGGCAAAACAATCACCATTGTGCTGCACAAACCCATTGAAACAGTCACTACGGTCAATGACCCTCAAGGGCGCAAAACTGTATTAGATCTTTTACCTAATGAAATTGTTAAGATGCGCCCCTTCCCTGTAGGCCGTCTAGACTATTATTCTGAAGGCTTACTACTCCTTACCACCGATGGAGACCTTTGCTATCGACTGACACATCCTAAATACCACCTGCCCAAAGTCTATAGAGTCACCATTCGCGGCTCAGTGCCAGAAGCGGTAATTAAAGAGATGCGTGAAGGAATGGTTCTTCATGGTGGAGACAACATCGCTCCGATCGAAGTCAATGCGGAAAAGCCCATGGCTGGAGCTCAAGTTCTCGAAATGACCCTGATCCAAGGGATCAATCGCCAGATTCGCAGAATGTGTGATCAATTCGACCTAACAATTTTGCGTTTGAGCCGCGTAAAACAAGGCCCGGTCTCGCTTGGGAAGCTCAAACCGGGCCAGTGGCGCGAATTGTCGACCAAAGAACTGGCCGCTATGAAAAAGGCTGTGAAGCTCGACTAATAGCCCTGAGTATTATCCTCCACCTGAGTCCCCTCGGGTGGAGTAAAACTAAACATATCTGCTGATACGTTGACGTCCAACTTTACATTGGTGAGTCGCAGTTCATTACCGTTGCCGTAAAAATCAACGATCATGACCTGACGCAGCAATCCGGTTTTCGGCTCTACACCGATGTACGCCAAAACCATACCGGGTTCGGCTTCCTTGGGAACCAACTGTAATACGATAAATCCTTTGCCCCACTTATCACGAACGATATCAGCGCCCTGCCATTCAGTCTTAACGATGAAATCTTCCTTGAGATTAGCCTGCCCAGAGATAAATCGAATAATCGTCTTGGAATCCAGCAATGATGAAACACTATACTTAATAGCAAGCTCTTCGCTCTCAATGTAATTCCAAGCATATTCAGGCCCAACCGTGAGTAATTCCTTTTCAGGGACATCCGTCTCCCAGCGAACCTGAGAGGGCTGCTTAAACCAGATACGACCAGTACGTTCTTCCACTTCTCCGCTGGAAACATTGGTCAGTTCCTGAACAAAGTCCGCCTGAAATGTTTTAAGAGACTCATAGCGTTGCTGAATCAGGTCAGGCATATCATCAGGAGATACGGCATCCTGAGCCAAGACTGGCACGCTCATAGCGCACACGAGAATCAATGTAATGATTGAAATATATAATCTAGACATATTGTAATCTCCAATTATTCCTTACGACCAAGAACTTTACGCGGCTTACTGCCTTCCTGAGCACCCAGAATGCCTTCCAGCTCCATCTGTTCGATGTAACGTGCGGCGCGATTGAATCCAATTCGGAAGCGACGCTGTAACAATGAGATAGAAGCCTTCCCTTGATCCAGCACGAACTGTACCGCTTCATCGTAAACCGGATCGTCAGACTTGTTAGCAATCGGGGAGCCGTTGGCATCAGTGGCATCCTTCTTCCAATCAGTGAAATCAAGCTCGAAATCCTGAGGTATGCTATCGCGCCAGAAATTAACAACGTGCGCAATTTCTGTCTCATCGACGTACGCACCATGCATACGCTTCAGCTTGCCTCCACTCGGCTTGAAAAGCATATCACCTTTTCCAAGCAAACGTTCCGAGCCAACAGAGTCGAGAATCGTCCTGGAGTCAAACTTGGAAGTAACAAAGAAAGAAATACGTGTGGGAAAGTTCGCCTTAATCAAACCAGTGACAACGTCAACGCTGGGGCGCTGGGTCGCCAGAATCATGTGGATACCGGCTGCACGAGCTAGCTGTGCCAAACGAACAATGCATTGCTCAACATCTTTAGCAGCCGTCATCATCAAATCAGCCAACTCATCAATGATGATGACCAGATATGGCATCGATTTGAATGCTGCAAAATCTTCTGGAATATTGTCTCCAAACCCCTCAAGCTTCTTATTGTATCCTTCAATATTACGAACACCAAGTTTGGCCATTTTCTCGTAGCGACAATCCATTTCAAAGACCGCCCACTCCAAAGCACTCTTGGCGAGATTCATCTCGGTAACCACAGGGTGAACCAGATGCGGCAACTTGGCGTACGGTGCAAGCTCAATACGTTTGGGGTCAACCAACAACAACTTCACCTTGTCCGGCCCTGCTTTATACAGCAGGCTCAAGAGGAATCCGTTAATACCAACGGACTTACCTGCACCAGTCGCGCCAGCAACCAAAAGGTGTGGCATCTTCGCCAAATCCGCCACACGAGTGGCTCCATGAATGTCCTTGCCTATAGCCAAAGTCAGAGGAGATTTTCCTTTGACAAACTCTTTAGATTCAATGACTTCGCGTAAATATACTGTTTCTCTGTCAATGTTCGGAATTTCAATTCCGACACTATCTTTACCAGGAATCGGAGCCTCGATACGAACAGATTCTGCTTTGAGAGCCAGAGCGATATCATCAGTCAGATTTTCGATCTTACTAACTTTAATACCGGGAGCTGGTTTGAATTCAAACATAGTGACAACAGGACCAGGATGTACTTGCTGAATTTCACCCTGAACATTGAAATCATTAAGACACTCTTTCAATCGATCAGCCAAGGGTTGTAAAACTTCCGGTGTTTGTGTTGTTGTTTGAAATGGAGGCGGAGTCAGAAGCTCTGTACTCGGAAGATCACCACCGCCAATGCTGGCAGGTTTCGCCACAGGCTTAGCCTTCTTCGGCTTTACTTTAGGTTTGGCCGGAGTGATCTTCTTACTTCCATCTTCCAAATCCACGAACTGAATATCCAGTTCATCACCCTGCGCTTCTTCAACAACTTCAGCCTTTGCTGCTTCCTTTGCGGATTGTTTGGCAGCCTTCTCTGCAGCTTTTGCCTCGCGACGTTCCTGTCGTAGTTCTTTGCGCTCTTCAGCGCCCTCACGATAAACAAACCACCACTGGAGGAAACGATTCCAGAGTGATGCCCAGCTAAACCCGGCAACAGCTTGGAAAGAAATGATAGTCACAAAGCCCCACAACAAAAAGGAGCCAACAGGACGTATATAAGGAAGAGTAAATTTCGTGATAATGTCACGCCCAAAATAGCCGCTACCAATCAAGCCGTAAGCATCAGGTGGGACCTGAGCAAACCAGGGATGCATTGCCCATGCCTCAAAAGCGACAAATAGGCCGAGCAATCCAAGCCAGCGGACCTTGGACATTTTAATACGTGCCACAAAGCGAGACAGGCCTAAATACAAGAAATAAAAAGGCCAGACCATGGCTCCCAGACCGAATATTTCAACAAGAAATCCAGCGCAATAAGAGCCTGCAACCCCAACGACATTCTGAACAGTCCACCCTTTTGTGACAGCCTGATTAAAACTTGGATCACTGGGATGAAATGACAATAAACTCAGAAATAAAAATGCAGAGAGAAAGAGGAAGAACAGCCCGACAAATTCCTTGCCGCGCCCTTTCCGTGCAGGGGATGCTGATATGTTCTTCTTTCGCGCCATGTGAGTTCGCCTCGCTTTAAGAAAAAAAGGTCATGGGCGCTTTCGCGTCCACGACCTTTTTATGCAATTTTCACGACTTGTTGCAAGTCGATATTACTCGCGTCCCAGGTATTCACCGCTACGGGTGTCAATCTTGAGGAGATCTCCTTCATTAATGAAGAGGGGCACGTTTACGACCAGACCAGTTTCCATGGTTGCAGGCTTGGAAGCGCCGCTAACACGGTCGCCCTGAATGCCTGGGTCGGTGTGAGCTACAGTAAGGTTAACATTGGCAGGCAAATCAACGCCGATCAGCTCTCCATTATACAAGAGGACTTTCACGGTATCACCTTCTTTGATGAAACCGCCCTTATCGCCAACGTTCTCAGCAACAACATTCATCTGCTCATAGGATTCCAGATCCATAAAGACGAAGTCAGTGCCATCTTTGTAGATGTACTGCATGTCAGTAAAAGTCATATCCGGCTTCTTGACCTTCTCGCCAGAGCGGAACGTCTTCTCAAGAACTTGTCCAGTCTTGAGCTGACGCAACTTGGTGCGCATCATAGCGCCGCCCTTGCCCGGCTTAAAGTGCTGAAATTCAATAATTTCAAAAGGCTTACCATCTATCTCAAGCTTCATGCCAGTCTTGAAATCTTTTGTAGAAATCATAATGTCTCCGTATCGTTTACCCGACTCACCGGGGTTAATCTCATTCAGTATTTAATCTTGCAGTCGCTCGAACAACGCCTGAACAGCAAGGGCATAACTCAGAATGCCAAATCCGGCAATGACGCCGATGCACTGTCCGCCCATAATGGACTGTTGACGAAGCGGTTGATCAGTGCGTGCCCAAATATTGCTGATGTGAACTTCAACACAAGGAATTTCAATCCACGCCAGGCTGTCAGCAATAGCTAAACTCGTGTGTGTATAGGCTCCAGCATTAAATACAATTCCATCCACACCATCAACACGAGCCTGCTCCAAACGATCAATCAGCGCACCTTCGGAATTAGACTGAAAATGGCTTACAGCAATAGATTCGGCTTTGTCTCCCATGACCTGAGCCAGCAATTCCGGCATATCGTCCATAGTCTTTGAACCATAGATTTCAGGTTGACGTTTGCCGATATGTCCCAGATTAGGACCATTAAGTATCAAAATATTGAGCTTGGCCATGTTACCCTCTCTCTGTCTCTTTTCACTCAGAGAATCTTGACTCTCAGCCGCAAAAAGAGAACATTGGCGTCTGCACGTACATTAAACAAAAAACGGTACCTTTTTATGAACCGCACCATTGAGTTAGTCGAAACAATATACGAAATCAAGCAGCTTAAGGATTTCGACGAGGCACAAATCGCCCTCGCCGGTCGTTCCAACGTCGGAAAATCATCCCTCGTAAACAGACTGGCTGGCCGAAAAAAACTGGCAAAGATCAGTTCGAAGCCAGGAAAAACACGCAGCTTGAACTATTATCGCGTTAACCCTGACGGATTTTACCTCGTAGATCTACCTGGTTACGGATATGCCAAGTGCTCCAAGACCGAGCGCGCCAAATGGGCCAAGCTCATTGAAGCATATATGCGAGATAATAACCAGATTAAGGCTGTCGCCGTATTGTTGGACTCACGCCTGACGCCACAGAAGCTTGATCTTGAATTGACGTCTTATCTCAAGAATATGGGTATTCCCATCATTCCCATCCTGACGAAGTCCGACAAGCCCAAGCAGCGTGAACGAGCAAAGCTCCAGAATCAGTGGCAGGACATCCTGCAGATGGACTGGAAGCCGATCCTTTTCTCAAGCAAGACAGGAATGGGCGAAACAAAGCTGTGGGATACGTTAGCAAGATACGCCGAATAACCGCTTAAGCGCGGACAATCCGTAGTCCCACCAGCCATCCTCGCACTGTAGCCTGAAATCCCGGCATAGCTACCCAGGCCAATCGAAGAGACGCCACGCCACCCATGATGAGGTTGCCCATCCAGGCAGCAAGAATTGGTGGTAGGACGCCTTTTTCTCCTGCGGTAGCTCCCACGACATGGATACCATACTGCGTGAAAATCAGGATGAGTGAGAAACCAATATTCGCATAGATGTTCTCAGAGAACGTCACCAAGGTCAGGGCCATAAGGGCCATGATAGTTATAGAGAACGCATAAGCCCATTTACCATGCCAGACCGTTCTCAGGATTTCCACGTTGGAACCGGACGCCTCAAGCTTCTTGATGGCTTTCGTTAATTCCAAAAGTGGCAACTGAGCCTTGTCGCCCTTCAATTCTACGGCTGCATACGCCTTAAGGTTCTGTCGAACGGAAAGAAACTGCGACAACCTGTTCACAGATACGAACGTTCTCGTATCAAGTTCATGCACGTCGAGCAGTCCCCATCCATTATCATCGATCAGCGCTTTTTTCGCTGTCAGAATACGAATAAGCTCCTGATTATCTGTAGCAAATTCATATACAGTAATGCCCGTAGCACGGCTTTTTCCAGGGAAAGCTGTCTCAGCTCGGACGATAAATGGTCCATCTCTAAACCAGAGTTTTTTAATAGTCAGATCGTCAAGCTGTTTTTTGCGCACATCCTCTTTCCAAATGCGATTGGCTTCAACTTCTCCAAATACGCCAAGAAACTGAGAAAAGACAAGCTGTCCACAGCTCCAGATCATGGCATAAATGACGAAAAACCGTATGAACCAGGCAAAGGATACACCGCCAGCACGCAGAGCAAGCATCTCCTTACTTCGCGTCAGCACACCGAGTTGAATGACCATGGCAATCAAAAAAATTGCTGGCATCAACTGTGAGACAATCAACGGAATTTTAACGAGAAAATAAAAAAGAATCGTTTCCGCACCAAGACCTGCACGGATAAAATCATCCAACCTGTCAAAGACGTCTGACAACAAATAGATACATGTACCCACAGCCAAACAGATGGAAATAAGATATAAATTCTGACGAATTAAGTACCGACTCAACACACCTACGCCTAAGGAGAAACTCATACAGCAGCCCTCCTAGCCATTTTATCTTTCAAGTGCAGGACCCAATCGACAATAGGCAATGTACGCTCTTCATTAGCGAATTTCGCACCAAGAACAGCGATAAGGATGTAGAGGAAATTCGGCGCCCACAAGCCATATATTGGTGGTATAGAACCACCTTCCCCCATACTCACCCCAATGGAAAACATGGAATAATATACGAGAAATAGTCCCATGGAGAGCACGAGCCCGTACTGTTGCTTCAGTCCTCGGAAGACATACGCGATTGGAATGGCGAACATGCCTAGGATAATACAGCCCAATGGCAGCGTAAGTCGCTTGAAATATTCGGTATCCACCTTGCGATGAAACCGTGGAGACTGCAATGGTGCTAATTCAGGATTATCCCGGATCTCGCTGAGTTGAGCAAAAGTCATATCCTTGGCTTTCTGCTCCGTAAAATTGAACCCGCCAAGTAATTTTCCAAGATCCAACCGAACAGAATACTTACCAAAGCTCAAGACATTCAACTCATCGCCAGCCTGACTGTAAATCTTCCCTTTATTGAAAATAATATTAACTTCAGCATTTTCTGGGTTGGAGATAATTTTTGCATCAGGCGCAACAACAGTAACAGATGCGCCTTTGACGGATTCATCACGCACAAAGGCAAATTTGAGATCACCAGTTTCATTATCTACTTGGTGAGCATAAAAAGTGAGACCTGGAAATTCTTTATTAAACACACCAGCTTGCAGCGCAAATTTTGAATGTGTTCTGGCGAAATAATACAGCTTCTCCTTGAACATATCCATTCCCCAGGCCAAACCCCAGAATGAAATGAAGAAAGTAAACAGCGTGCAAAGTGTACAGAAAAAGACCGGTGCAGGTAGCATTCTGTAGAGGCTCACACCATTCGCTTTAAGCGCAGTCAGCTCATTATCAGTACTCATGCGCAAGAAAGTCAGAAAAACACTGAGCATGGTGGAAATGGGCGTGATGAGCAGGAGGAAGAACGGCGTCAAAAAGAAAAACAGCTGCAGGATATTGAAAAAACCAATATTTTGAGACAGAAACAGCGTACGCAACTGAAGCATACGCCCTATGAGTATCAAACCTAAGAGACAAGATACGGTCAGTCCGAACAGCCGCAGCAGCTCGAAAAATATTTGACGATGAAGAATTTTCACCAGGTCGGCTATCCTTTGTTTTCCTTATAAAATCTATGTAAAAAGTCTTCGTCCTTAGGACCAAGATTAAAACGGACAGCCGCTTCTTCTATGAGTTGTATCAGTTTTTTATCGGTACCATTGGACTGCTCTTCGCTGATCCAGGCAATGGCTTTGCGTGTCAGATCGGTTTGGGGCATTATAGTCGTCATGCTTGCTCCCTGCTGAATTATTGAACTGGAAGGGAAATACACCACCTTCCAAGGGGTTGCAAGACGCTCTTTCTTAAGATAGCCCAACATTGGTCACCGTAGTTATATAGATAAAAGAGGTCTTCATGGCATCCTGGTACGTTGCAGTCATTCTCGGCATAGTCGAGGGGCTGACCGAATTCCTTCCAGTTTCTAGCACTGGTCATCTCATCATCACCGGACACCTGCTCGGGTTCACCGGACCCAAGGCAGAAACATTTGAAATAGTTATTCAACTCGGAGCAATCCTCGCCGTAGTGACCCTCTATTGGGATCGCTTCACTGGATTGCTGAAAACCAATCCCGAGAAAAAATTCTCCGGCTTTTACGGTCTTTGGTTGCTATTTCTCACTTCTGTTCCGGCATCAGTGGTTGGCTTGCTGACCCACAAATATATTAAAATGTACTTATTTAGCCCCACAACCGTGGCTTTTGCTCTCGGAGTCGGCGCCATAATGATTTTTGTCGTCGAAGGAATGGATAAAAAAGAGCAAACAACCTCACTTGATGAAATTACTCCCAAACTGGCATTCGGTATAGGCCTTTTCCAATGTCTCGCTCTGTGGCCAGGTTTTTCCCGTTCAGCAGCAACTATCATGGGCGGAATGCTACTCGGAGCTCGCAGGACTGTAGCCGCTGAGTACTCTTTTATCGCCGCTGTACCAATTATGTTTGCGGCCACAGGGTATGATTTCCTTAAAAACTACAAGCTCTTTGAAACAGGTGACCTCATTTTCCTCACAGTAGGCTTCTTTGTTTCCTTCATTTCCGCCTGGATCGCGGTAAAAGGATTTATCTACCTGTTAGGCAAGCTGACACTGCGTCCGTTCGCTATTTATCGTCTGATTTTGGTCCCCCTGATCTTTCTCTTTTTATAAAAAGTTCTAGAAAAATGCACGAAATGCAAATTTCCTCTTGCCAAGCTCAGAAAGACGGTCTATATCCTGTCTCCGCTTGAGGCGAAACAAACGTGGCGAGGTAGCTCAGTTGGTTAGAGCATACGGCTCATATCCGTAAGGTCGGTGGTTCAAGTCCACTCCTCGCTACCACGATTAAAATGAAGTCCCGTAGAACGTTACGTTCTACGGGACTTCTTCTTTTCTTCTGTTTGCTACAAGTAAATCTGATTAATTGCCGACTCCTATCTTGCTGCCAATCACGCTAGCAAAAGCGAGTACAACCTCAGACCGTTTCCCCCTTTTATATTCAATATCGATAAAAGCAGACTTAATGCTTGGCAGACCATCAGCAAGCTGTGCGTGTCTGCATTTAGGGGGCACTGTACTATTTGTAACAGGAGCAATGGCTAAACCGCCCTGCACGGCAGCGAGAACGCCCGCAAAACTCGGACTACCATATGCAACTCGATAAGCTCTCCTTGCCGACTCAAGAGCTTGCAATGCATTCTCACGGTAGCAGCAGCCCGGATGAAATAAGCCCAGAGGAAGTACCTCTATTTCTGATGGACTCATTCGCTCCGGCAATATCCAAACAAGCTCCAATGGTGTTGAAGAAGCTGTCTCGACATTGCTGGTAGTAATGACGATATCCAATTGCCCGCTTTTGACCATATCCGACAAACACGGCGAGCTATCACAATAAACATCAATCTGCACTTGTGGATGAGCTATTGCGAATTGCCTCAACATGCTGGGGAGATGCTGTGTAGCGAAGTCATCAGGCACTCCAAGCTTAACGACGCCATTAAGCTTGGGCTTCAAAATAGTTGTTATAGCCTCATCATGAAGCTCTAAAATCCTGCCTGCGTAGCGGTATAGGATTTCACCCTCTGACGTGAGTTTCACCCCACGCCCTTGCCGCTTGAAAAGATCACAGCTCAACTCAGCTTCCAATCGTTTCATCTGCATACTGACAGCGGCCTGAGTTCGATGCACTAGGCTGGCTGTGTAGGTAAAATTCCCTGTATCTGCTGCAATTATGAACGACCGAAGCAAATCCGGCGCTAGTTGTCCCATACTGTTAACATCAATCATATTTATTTCTTAGATAAAAAACATTCGTTTGTCTAATGACTCTAGAGAGAGCACTCTCTCCAAAAAGGAAATTTAATGATTGAAAGTCAACTAAAACGAAAAGAGGCAATTGAAGAGAACTGGGCAACCTACAAAAAGCTCATGCCAGAAATAGCTGATGCGTATGAACCTCTTCCACAGGAGGTGTATAAGGATGGTTCCATTAAATCCAAGCACAAGCGCCTTATGGCCCTTGTAGGCGCTTTAACGAATGGTTGCTCAGCTTGTGTCCTTTACCAAACAGGCGAAGCAATAGAGGTTGGAGCCACTGTTGATGAAATTCTTGAAAGCTGCGCAGTGGCAGTTTCTCTGGGCGGCACAATGGCCGCAGGCGAAACGGCTCGTGTTATCGCGTTACTTAAAGAATTGGGAAAGATTGATTAGTAGACTAATAACCAGCGCTATTTGAAAGCCGCCCTCTAAACAAAGCCCGCATGTCACATGACACGCGGACTTTGTTGTTTCCAAATAATTTTACAGGACAACCTTAGTCACCCAGAAATCATGCTGATTACAGTAGCTGGTCGCATAGAAAGTGCCCTTACCCGGATCAGCGTACATGGATTTCGGCTTATCTCCCGGGAAGAACGTCTGATACCCAACGACCTTGCCATCTGCATCCACAAGGGTATGGCGCACAATAAAGTGTTTTTCCTCCATGGGATGCTCTTGAGTCTCAATAGTCAGCCTTCCACCCTCGACAGTAACTTTGGGAGCATGGGTAGCCACTTTGCCTGCCCACATGCCCGGATCGTCTTTTGTATAGACGACTCCAGATGGGAATGGCCCAGTTTCAGCAATAGCATTAGTGGAACTTATGGAAAGTCCTACTGCTGCAACGGCCATAGCTTTCAACGCATCTCTCCTGTTCAACATTATGGAACCTCCAAAAGTGATTATTTGTGATTACTTTTACCACATCTAGGAATGAATATCACCCTTTCCTGACATCTTCATATTTTAAAGTATTATATAAGAGGATTTATCCATTAAACTCTCTAGGAAAAAGTCTATCTGCATCAAACAAACCAGTATAACTAATAAAAGATCATTCCATCAGAAGAAATGCCGGGAAGGACGTCCTACTCGTTATCCCAAAAGAAAACTGTTGCCATTCAGTGATGAAGCCTTATATAAACGCTGTCCACACAGTTCATTGACATGGGGGCGCACTGGTTTCGACGGGGATAGTTGATGCCAAGGCCGCAGGTCGAGGTTGGTCGATGGCCTCGTAAAAATCGACCACAAGATAATTGCAAACGACAATTACGACTACGCAATGGCTGCTTAATTGCAGAATTGCTACCTGACACATTGATGTCACGATTCTCCCGTTGACGCCTTATAGGCGGACAGAATCGACAAAACTATAAGGCTAGCACCAGAGTTGGGTTTCTTCGGCCCTGGCGCGAAATAATAGGAGGACTAGCTCACTGGCCGTTTGGTCTGGTGCAATCCTATGAGCGAAATATTATTCCAGACCTAAACCTGTAGACGCTTTGTGCTGATCGTTCTCGGACGGGGGTTCGACTCCCCCCGCCTCCACCATGCAAGTAATCAACCGCCATAATGGCGGTTTTTTACGTTCTATGCCTACACACATAAAAAACCGAGAAAGCAAAGCCACACTAAACATTCTCATCAAACACCCATACAAGAAAATCACGCCCCCCTAGACCTGTATGCATTGATAGGCTAATCTTCTACTTATGAATAATTTTGTATATCCTTTAGGGGTGCTGCTTCTATTGCTTCTTTGCCTATCAAGCTCACCCTCTATCAAAGAGGCAGATGCCGCTGCACGGTATCATGGCAACAGCAAATCTCATGTGTTCCATGCTCCACAGTGTAGATACTTTAATTGCAAAAACTGCACGCTTACTTTCAAAAGTAGAGAAGCCGCTATTAACGCAGGCTACCGCCCTTGTAAGATCTGCAAACCTTAACGTGCCAGAACTCCAATTCACACCTGCCACATGCGCCAATTCACAAATAGCACTAGTATCAATTGAATTCTCCCCTAGCTACACGATTCAAAATTTTCTCCAGTACCTCTTTTTCAAATGGCTTGACGATATAATCATCCATACCCGCTTTGAAAGCCTCTTCCTTGTCTGCTTCGGCGGCGTGTGCGGAAAGAGCTATGATGGGCAAGGACGCGACTGAGCTGAACTCTGCCCCGGAGCGGATCATTTTGGTTGCCTCAATGCCATTGATCAGCGGCATCTGAATATCCATCAAAATAACATCGTATGTGTTCTCTTTGAGATGCTCTAAACACATTTTACCATTCCCAGCCCAAGTAACATGATGGCCCATTTTCTCTAATAAAGTCTGAGCCATGATTTTATTAACTCTTTCATCTTCAACTAAGAGAATTTTCAAAGACTCTTGGGCAGGTGAATCCGGGGCATTCTCTACCTTATCCCTAAAAGCACTATCACCACTCCCTACGAGAACACAGAATAAAACTGTTGTACCAACCCCAAGCTCGCTTTCAACGGCACTATTGCCGCCCATTAAGGTTACCAACTTCTTTACAATGGGAAGGCCCAAACCTGTTCCCTGGTACTGGCGCGACAGCGACCCATCAACCTGAGTAAATGCATCAAAGACATACTCAATCTTGTCGTCAGGTATCCCGACGCCCGTATCTTCAATTGAAAAGAATAAACGATCGCGCCCTTCTTCCGGGTGAGGAAGTGAGTAAACTTCAACTTTGATTGAACCCGATTGGGTGAATTTTATGGCGTTCCCCAGCAGGTTGAATAAAACCTGACGAATTCTACCAACATCACCAACATATTGTCCCTTTGTGGACGGATCAATATGGTAATCGAGACTAAGGCCTTTATCGCAAACTTGGAGCTGAAAAAGATTCACACTTTGCTCCACCAACTCTTTCAGATCAAACAATTCTTCATATAGCTCGAGCTTACTGGCTCCAGCTTTAATAAAGTCGAGTAAATCGTTGAGAACACGAAGCAAACTCTTTGACGATTGGAGTGCTGTATTTAAAAAGAAAGACTGTTCAGTATCCACTTTAGTTTCTTGAAGCAGTTGGAGCATCCCCATAACACCATTCAAAGGAGTACGGACTTCATGGCTGATATTTGCCAAGAATTCATCTTTTGCCACGTTAGCCGTTTCAGCCTTTTCCTTGGCATCTTGTAAATCAACCTCTCGTACATGTAACTCTTGCGCCATTGCATCAAAAGCCAAACCAAGCTGGCCGATTTCTCCATCGTCATAATCTACACGACTACTTACATCACCATCGCCTTGGCCTAATTTTTGGGCAGCCTCAGCTAACTTGTCTACCTGTGCGGCAATTGTTCTCCGCCCAAGAGTCAATGCAAGGACAAGCGCCAGGCAAAGCGAGATAATGCTGACAATTGCTCCATGAACGAGGTCTGCATTCGCTTCCTCCAGCACACTGGTCTTGCTGACCCCCATAAACATATACATATAAGGGGAATCGGCAGAGGCCAACCTAATGGGTTCAAACGCTATAATACGATCAAGAGAATCAGTGGTAACAGCTTCAAGAGTACCCGCTTTTTCTGTCTGCTTTGCAGCATTGAATACTAAAGGCTTAATAGGTGAACCGACACCACCGCCTTCAACACTTGGATACCGATACAGCCTGATTCCGTTGTGGTCACAAAGCCCGAAGAATGAGTTTTTGGGGAAATTCGAACCGATGAATAATTCGCCATAGTGATCCAGACTCACTCCAATAATAATGGCCCCCTGCGGCGAACCTGATGAATCAAGAACAGGCATGGCAAATGGAAATATAGACTTCTTTGTGGCTTTGCCGACTACAAACTCACCTGCGGCAAAGCGGCCGGTTTTCATGGCGTCTTTGAACTGTTTACGATCAGCAAAGTTCAAATTCGCTTTCTTCCCTTTTCCCATTGCAACAACTTCACCAGAGCGATTCAGGAGTAGTACGTTGGTATATATCGGATTTGCCTTTAGGAGTGTCCCAAGTATCTTTGCTGAACCTTTACTATCTTCGCTTTTAATTTCCGGCATTTCAGAAATTGTGCGCAATAAAGTTTTGGTAGACTCCGTGATGTTACGTTGAACCTCACTAAATCCACGCAGATATATCATCGTGTCATTCTTAGCTGAATCAACATCTGCAGCACGATGATAAAATTCATTCGTTAGCAAAACGAGAAAAACAGGTAAGGTCGCCAATAGAACAATGTAAACTAGCTTCTTTCTAATTGACCCATTAAAGAATTTAATCATCATAACTTACCTGATACCATTTTACAGCTTGATACACAGAGCCTTGAGCTGATTTAGCACACACTGACTTTACCTAATAGAATACGTAAATCCTTAAGCCCAACACCAAACAAATATGACCTTATCACTAAAAACAATGTTTCAATATAGAATATTAACAATGTTTCAATTGCTCACAATTAACTAATTGCTAAATCTTTTTCTATAACAAAGCGCCCGACCTTCACAACTGAGTTAGAATACAGATTCTTTGCTTATTCTACTTGTCTGTTTCAAACTCTCCCACAGGAGAAATCCCTAATTATGTGTTTTTTTAGAATTCAGGATATTTTTCCATCATTTTCCCCGGTTATAATTGCCCTGAGCGCTCTCTTAAGGTACTTAGAATAGAATTATTGAGATCGCCTTTCAAAAGACTGTAAAGACTCAGACTGTATGCGAATAAGAAAGACTAAACATATCTTCTTGGCAATGATTTTGCTGATCCCCCTTACTCTGTGCGCGTGCGGCGACTCGTCTCCCATTCTCATAGGATTTTCCGGGCAATTAACAGGCAAGCAATCTGACCTTGGAGTATACGGTCGGAATGGAGCTATGCTTGCTGTTGAAAAAATTAACGCAGCAGGTGGTGTTAATGGGCGCCCTCTCAAAATGCTCGTTAGAGATGATAAGAATACTCTTGATGGTGCCATGAGTGCAGATCGGGAACTCATTGACGCAGGTGCTGTTGCTATTATTGGCCACATGACAAGCTCTCAGACAATGAGAGTTATGCCCATGGTAAACCAAAAGGGTACAGTGCTGGTCTCACCAACCACTGCGACTCCCCTACTATCAAATACAGCAGACTCCTTTTTTAGAATTATGGTTGAGAACACGCTTCAGAGTCGTGAGTTGGCAGATTATGCCCGTTCCGCCCTGGATATTCAGACGGTTGTCACCATAGCTGAAACCGACAATGAGAGTTTTGCACTTAGCTTCAAGGACAGTTTTACCTGGACCTTCAAAGAGATGGGTGGTCAGGTTCTAGATGAATTGACATACTCCGCTAGCAAAGCAGCGAATTGGGCCCCCGTAATAGACACCTTACTAGAATTAAACCCAGATGCAGTTTTATTGACTTGCCCTGCTCAAGATGCAGTTGCGGTGACACAACAAATTAGAAATGCCGGGCTAAAATGTCGGATTCTTTCAGCAGGATGGGCTTACACTGAAAAACTCCTCCAATGGGGGGGAAGACATGTAGAAGGTATGTTGTTCGTTATCGACTATGCTGCGGATAACCCTAATCCGAATTTCATCAAATTCAGAGAAGCCTACAAAAACCGATTTGGTACCTTGCCAAACTTCGCTTCAGCATTCAGCTACGAAGCAGTTTTGGCCCTTGAAAAAGGGTTGAGCATAACTGGTGGGACATCAAAAGGACTAGCTGACGCTATGGCCCCAAGTGAAACCATCACCGGGGTTATCAGTGATTTCAAACTCAATGAGTACGGCGATGTAAAACGCAATGTTTTCATCGTTACAGTTCAGGAAGGCGAATTCAGAACCGTAGAGATGCGATAAATATTTAGGTTCAATAAATGAGTAAGCAGACAATACGACATCTAGTTCAGCGGAACCTCAATCACTGGATGCTCATTCCAAGCATCTGTTTAATATTGCTTATTGGTGGTTATGGCACTTACGAGAAAGGCCAGGACTTTGAAATCAAGAATACAATATTAACACAGTCTCTGACTCGTCAAATATCATCACACCTCAGTGACGCCAAGGTAGCACTCTCTTCACTCTCAACGAGCATAACCAGGTACGACCCTTTTTGGTTCCACTGGGTCTTAAGCAACTTCTTACAAGCATATCCACACTTTGAAAGACTCGTATACATCGATACTGAGGGGAAAATTCTAGCAACATCCCCACAAGCGAGTGAGTTGCTATCCATGGAGCTATTTCTGGACAAAGTGACAACAACACCGGCAATGCTCTCTAATCCTATCCCCTCTCCGGCTTCACAGAATCAGGTTGTTTACATCGGAGTACGGCTCCAGAATGGTAATATACTTATCGGGGAATTGAGCCTTGAAAATCTACAACATCATCTTGAGAACCTCCTTCCGGCTGACGAAGGCACACTCATCCTGGCCGACAGTTTCGGTAACCTTATTTCACACCCGAATTTTCAACGAGTATTGACGCAGGACAATATTGGTAGCCTAAGTATCATTCAAGATTTTAAAGACACCAGTTCTCACACAACGACTATCTACAAAAACAGTGGTACATACTACTTGGGAACGATCTCAAAAGTCCCTCAAGCAGATTGGATTTTACTGATTTCCAAGCCAATAAAAGAAGTTTTTCTCCCGATTCTATCCCCGCTCATAGCATTGCTATCAATAATGCTGTGCCTCTTTTTCATGTTCGCCCACTTCCTTCAGTACAAACTCAGGGAAAGCATTGTTATGCCGTTGGCTCATTTTACTGAATCCATCGAACTAACGGCTCAAGGAGAATATAAACCCCTTCAAAGCGGCGAAGAACCTTTTGCCGAGCTAGCTATTATCGAAGAGAAATTTGATGCAATGGTTGAGCGGGTTAATCGACGTGAAATTGAAATCAAAGAGAATGAAGAGCGGTTTCGCCAGCTCGTAGAGAACATCCATGAAGCATATTGGATCAATGATGTCGCCGATGGACGCATTATTTACGCAAGCCCGTCATATGAAATAATTTGGGGACGTACTCGCGAATCACTCTACGACAATCCCGAGTCATTCTTCCTTGCGATTGAAAAAGAGGATCGCCTCAGAGTAATTGAAGCCTTCAACGCGCTGAGAACCAAAGGCAAGATCGTTGATGAAGAGTTCACAATCCTCATGCCTGATGGCAAGCCACGCTGGATTCGTGCGCAATCATTCCCTGTTTATGATGAGCAGGGAGCCAGAGTTCGTTTGGTTGGTGTTGCAGAAGATATTACCGAACGTCGAGCCATCCAGAATGCACTCATGGTAGCCAAGCAGGACGCAGAAACGGCAAGTCAGGCTAAAACTGAATTCCTGACCAATATGAGTCACGAACTCCGCACGCCGCTCAACGGTATCCTCGGCATGCTCCAATTAACCAGAGACACCACTCTGAACGAAGAACAGGCAGACTACATCGAAACTGCGATCAGTTCGAGCAAAGTCTTGCTCAACGTGATTAATGACATTCTGAATATCGCACAGATCGAAGCGGGCAAACTGGTTCTGCACAAGCAGCTTTTCTCTCCTCATGAAATACTTGAAACAATCTACAGATTCTTCAAGCATTCCACGGAGTCTAAAGACATTAACCTAACTATGAATCTGGAACCGAACTTCCCTCAATACCTTATTGGTGATGATGTTCGTATCAGGCAGATACTTTTTAATCTGCTTGGTAACTCTGTTAAATTCACAGATTCCGGCAGCATTGATATTTATGCCCAACAGCTTCCATTTCAACGCAATAAGGGCATGGTGGACATCCTCTTCACTATTTCAGACTCTGGTATTGGCATCCCGTCAGAAAAGGTCGCATTCGTCTTTGAATCATTCACACAAGTCGACGGCACTTACACACGTCGCTATCAAGGCACAGGCCTTGGGCTCGGGATCGTGCGCAGCCTCGTTGAATATATGAATGGCTCCATCACCGTAGACACTGAGGCAGGAGAAGGCACGACCATGTATGTCACCCTCCAACTCGCCCTTCCCACCGAGAATCAGGCATTACGCGATACGCAAAGCGACTTGCTGCAACCTCAGATTACAGGACTTAATATCCTTGTTGTTGAAGATGATCGAGTTAACCAGATTGCCATCAGCAGAATGCTACAAAAGATGGGGCACACTGCGACTTGTGTTGATAACGGACAAAAGGCCATTGATACCCTGCTTCGTGATCCATTCGACTGCGTATTCATGGATATTCAGATGCCCATCATGGATGGAATTGAAGCAACAAAGAATATCCGCACATCCGCTAATATGACCGAAATTTCAAGTATTCCCATCATTGCACTAACCGCTCACGCCATGTCGGAAGATCGCGACAATTTCCTTCAAGTCGGAATGAATGATTATATGTCTAAGCCGGTATCATTTGAGCAGCTTACAGCTTGTTTGAAGCGAATATTCGGGTAACCCCTCTCTTACACAGAAAGTAAAAAGCCCCGCCAGCATTAGCTGACTGGGCTTTTACGTGTAAACGAGTTTACCACTTACCGCGCCCAACAGGCATGTAAAAGAACTCTACCCTACGATTAACGCTTTTATTGGCTTCGGTAGTGCTTGGAAGTATAGGCTTGGCACTTGCGTAGCCAACAGCCTTCATTCGGCTTGCCTTTATATTTGAATGCTCCAGGATATACCGCAAGCAACGAGCGGCACGCGCAGCTGAAAGCTCCCAATTGGAGTGATAAAGATTTGACTCAGCCTTCGCACCATCCGTATGGCCTCGAATAATCAGATTGAAATCCTTGCTCTCCATACCATCAATGACAATCTGTAATCCCTTTTGAGCTTCTTGAGAAAGCTCTGCAGAACCTTTAGCGAACATGGAACTGTTATTGATTCGAAGCATGACGCCAGATTTATCATTTGAAACACGAGCCATGCTGGAAAGGTCTTTTGCTCGAATAAACTTCTTCAGACGAGCCCCCAATTCAACTATTTCTCGATTCTCACGAACGCTGCGCCGTTCCTCGAAATTTGATTGAGCATACGGTGTATAGAGCGCAGATTTTTCATCATACTGAACTCCCAATGCTTCCTGAACAGAACCCATCATCTTGCGGAAATTGGTGATATCCGAGTTGGTGAAAGACAAAAGCAGCACAAAGAAGCACAGCAGCAACGTCACCATATCGGCAAACGTAGCCATCCACGCAGGAATACCTTCCTTCGGTGGCGGCTTTGATGGCTCTAACCCACCACCCGCTTGTTCTTCTACTGCAGATTCATCAGCCATGTATGCAACCCTTACCAGGCATCGCGCTGAGGCATATGCATATAAAACTCAACGCGCTGGTTTTTCTTTCTGTTTTCAGCCGAATCACTGGGCGCAGCAGGTCTTGTATCAGCATACCCGACAGCCTTAGCTCTGCTGATCTCAATATTACCGTGATTTACAATGTAATCCAAAGCAACTGCCGCTCGAGCCGCAGACAATTCCCAGTTGGAAGGAAATTTTTTGGAAGTGATAGGACGATCATCGGTATGCCCGCGAACAACGAGATTCAGCTTATAATCTTTAAGAACACGAATGACATTATCCAGAATACGTGTAGCTCCGGCTGAAAGATCAGCAGTTCCCGGCTTAAACATTGCGGAAGAGTTGGCACTAAAAACAACGCCATCGCGATCTGCTGTAACTCCTGCCCCTTCTTTGAGCTCCACATCATCTTCTTTTTCCATCAAAGACTTGATGCGCATTACAACACCAAGAAGTAGACGCTCATCATGTGAAATCTTAGCAGCCAATTCTTTTGCCGCAGAACTCGTATTGAACTGGGCCATATCGTCAGAAACCGCACGGAGTTCGGTAGCTCCAAAGGCGCCCTTCAAAGAACCAAGTGCATCGCGATATTTCTCTTCGCTTTGCTCAGCAAAAGACAAAAGCAAGACAAAGAAGCAGAGCAGCAACGTCACCATATCAGCAAACGTAGCCATCCATGCGGGCAATCCCTCATCATGTGGGGGATCGTCCGGCTTTCGCTTTTGTACTTCTTCTACTACAGCTTCATCAGCCATTGAATGTACTCCAAACCATGGAGATTATGATTCTTCGCGCAGATTAGGCGGCAGGAATGCTTGGAGCTTTTCCTTGACCACCGAAGGATGATCGCCCTGCTGTAATGAGGACACACCTTCAATCATCAACTGCATAAACAGGCAGTCCTCTTCGGAACGAACTTCGAGCTTCGTAGCCAGCGGCAGGAACATACAGTTTGCCACAACAGCACCATAAAAGGTGGTGAGCAATGCTACAGCCATTGCAGGGCCAATCGATGCTGGATCAGAAAGATTTGAGAGCATATTAACCAGACCAATCAAAGTACCAATCATACCAAAAGCAGGTGCCATGGTACCCATACCTTTAAAAACGGCCTGCCCTTGACGGTGACGTTGTTTCATGAATTCAAGTTCAATTTCCATAACGGAACGAACAAGAGCTTCACTAGAGCCATCCACGACTAACATTACGCCCTTCTTGAGGAAGGTATCTTCAATAGTAACTTTTTCCAGCGCAACGAGACTCTCTTTACGAGCCGTGTCAGCCAACTGAAGAATCAGATTCACAGTCTCCAGAGGATCATTTGATTTGAAGAGCAATGTCTTCAAACCGACCTTGATGGTACCAATGACAACCCCTAGAGGGAACATGACAAAGGTAACAGCGAATGTTCCACCAAGAACAACAACAATAGAAGGAACGTCGACAAAGCCCGCCGCGTTACCACCCATGAAGATGGTGACAATGACGAGGCCCAACGAACCGCACAGACCAATAAGAGTTGCAATATCCATACGCTATCTTTTTATTTTTTTGACAGAAGTACCAATCTTCACTTCGCCATTTTCATAATAGAAATATACATCTTCCAAAAAATCATCAACTTTGAGATACGCGGAACCTATACTGATTTCCACACCAGGATTCACTTTGCCCGGCACCAGTACTTTACAATTTTCAACCCGTTCCGACTCCTGAAGTCCTTCCCACAATTTAAACTTGAGCAGCTTTACCAATTCAAGTTCGCGGTTTGAGGCCTCCAACTTCTGAGTGAATTCCTCAACATGCTCATCATTCTTATCGAGTAACTTTTCAAAGAGTCCAATATCAGCGTGAAGCTTCCTGATCCGCCGATTATACTGGGCATCCGCGTATAACAACGTTGGATCATAACCCAATACCAACGTGGTGTCAGTCCCCAAACCACCGCCCAATTGCTCGCCGACATAAACATACTCATGGCAATAGATCGTTCCACCAGTCAGTCGACCACCAACCGCCAAGCGCTCCCCCGCATATACATCAGAATGCATCAAGGAACCCTTCACTAAAATATCAGATCCTGCTTTCAGTAGAGCAAATTCACAGAAAGCGAGTTTGACACTACGGCCTGCCTCAACAAAGCCTTCTTTTGCACCCTTTATACCACCGGGGCAGCTCAAATCCTGAAGCGCCTCAACTCGAGCCCCTTCAACCTGTCCAAGAATCGTTACATTCCGACCTTGGACGACAAAGCCCGACTTTACAGAACCCCCGACAGTCAAATCGCCAATAAAATTAATATTACCTGTGTGAAAATCAACATCATCAGGTAATTCAAGCGTCTGCTTAACAACAATCTTATCATCAAGATAAGAAACACAACCACTCACGGCTGCGTATAAATTGTTTGGCTCTTTCTTTTTGATCCCCGTGCCCTTTCCGGCAGGAAAGACTTTGTCCATGGAGATGAAACGATGATCAGTTTCGCCATCAGTACCATCAAGTTCAACCCACTCAGCAATTACACTACCAGCCTCGACATTCTGTACAAAATTTAATTCGTAATGATCGACGCTACCATCATCCTGCTCTTCAGGTTTGAGGCTGGCCTGATCCAAATTCGGATCAAAGTGATGTTTCAATAAGAATGGCATTGGGCCCCAGTCAGAACGTTATTTCTACCACAATCAACAGAGTAATCAAACTGAACCCATTGATTTTAAACACTTTTTCAAACGATAGAAAGCATATTAGAATTTCAAATTTTCGTCAATGAAATAAGGCATTAAAGAGCTTTAGCACTAATCTATTATAAAAACATTTATAAAACCTAAAGATACTCCGAAAGATGCCGATTAAATAAACGTAAGAGGTAAATTCGGTTGGGAAATTCGTGTAACACCAGGGAGGGAGCCATGAATATCCCCGAAATCACAAATGCATTGAGGCAAGAGTCGCGCTCCGAGAGTTCGACATACGCCCAGTCAGTGGACAGGTCGCAGCCCAGCGATGGTACGAACGGCAAGAGATCTCTTGAAGTCGTCCAGAAGCAGGAAGAAGCGCAGGACAAGAAGTCTTCAAACTTCTCCAAGGAAGAATTGAACGAACTCATCGCCGATGTCGAAGAGCAACTGGAAAAGAACGATGTTTCTTTGAAGTTCAATGTCATTGAAGAAGATGACACCGTACAGGTAGAAATCGTTGATGGCGATGGCAAGACCATTCGCAAGATACCTGATGATGATCTCGTCAGACTCTCAAAGTCATTGAAGAATCTCGATCGCGGATTCCTCGACGAAACGTCCTAGCTGCAATCTCATACAGATGACAATTTTCGCCCCCCGCCCTTTTGGCGGGCCGGGGGCATTTTGTTGTTTCTAGCGCAAACTTGCCAATTGCCTTCTTGTGTTGCATATTATGTAAAGAAGACGACACTTCAGGAGGCGATCATGTCCGATATCAGTATTTCCAACAATACCATCCAGGCAATGGGACTGGACTCACAAGCATCGGGCGCCGAAAGTGTCAGGGAAACCACTCATACGAGCCTTTCGGGAACAGATACCAATAACGTCGACAACATGGAACTATCCGTAGTCGGCGCCGACACTGTCTCCCGAACCCAAGACTACATTGGCTCTGGAACCGACTTCAGTTCGACTGGCACCGACGTTGATGTACAGCACGCCGTCAGTTCAGCTATCATGAGCGGCACCGGATCTATTGCCGACAAGATCGTTTAGCACCCTTGCACTAATAACAAAAAAAGGGCTCTGTCTGACGACAGAGCCCTTTTAATTTGTATTAGTAGGCAGTGACTACCACTGCTTGGCGCGCTGTTTTTCGAGAGCAGCCTCCTGCTCATCAAAGGATTCAAAACCAGCATGACGCATGGCATCCTGAACAGTGCTATGCCAATTCCAATCAGCGTAAATGACTGGTTTATGGAAGATGGCGCGGAACTGCTCCATTTCCTGACGGTAGAACTCTTCCTTAGGGGAATCCATGTTGTCACGGAGTTGTTCACTGAAGCGATCCAGTTCACCCTCGTACCATTCCATGAAGTCCTCGGAGGATTTGTATTTCTTCAAGATGTGACCATAGCTGTTAGCTTCAAGCAGATCACGCAACTTCTTCATGTGCTGCTCTCTCAGCCACTGACCGAGATCACGAGTTTTGATATTCTCATCTTCGATAGCAGCCATGTCGAACTTGGTCTGGCGATATGTATCGGGCACAACAGATGCGGATACAATACCTGCAATGGCAACAAGGCCGCGCAGGATGACTGAGTTGCTGACACCCTGCCCGCAGAAACCGACCTTCTTGCCAACATGCTGTCCTGCAAAGATAGCGGATAGGATAGCCCAAACAACGGCAGGATCTTCTTCATCATAGATATGCTGCAGGCTTGCGTTGTCACGATCTGTGGCAAGTACCATCTGCGTCATATCATTGGAACCGATAGAGAATCCATCGACTTCCTTGAGGAATTCCTTACACAACACAGCGTTACTCGGAATCTCTGCCATCAGGATGATCTTGAGGTCGTCCTTGCCGGATTCGAGATTGTGTACCTGCTTGAGGTAACGCTTCATGCTGCGAGCTTCTTCCAGAGTACGAACGAACGGGAACATGATAGACAGATTTTTACTGCCATAGATACCACGTGCCAACTTGAAAGCTTCGAGCTCCCAGTCATGGATATTACGGGAAACACCGCGATAACCAATCATCGGGTTGTCTTCGTATGCCTCAAAGAGAGAGCCACCGAGCAGATTACGGTACTCATTCGACTTGAAGTCAGTTGTTCTATAGATGATATCGCTGCCATAGAAAGCCATGGCAAAGAGAGCAAGCCCTTGAGACAGCGTCTGGATGTAGTTTTCTTTACCAGTAGTATAACCGCGAGCCTCCAGAAGAGTGCGGATACGATCTGGCAACGTGGCGACTTCGTCCATTTCAGACTTGAGTCCCATTTTGAGAGCCACTTCTTCACGCAGTGCAGTGATCTGATCAAAGTATTTAATCAGTTCGGGCTCGTCTTTAATTTTACCAACGTATTCTTTAACAATCTGCTCATGCTGCATGCGAGTTTTCCAAGCTTCGGAATGCATTTCCGGCATGGTTTCAAGCATATCCTTGTAGCCAAGAATTACAGCAACGTGTGCATCGAGATCAATGGAAGTCTTGAGGACATCAAGTCGATCGGTTGCGTATGAGATATGTTCGTCGAGCTTATGATCCATCTCGCGCAGCTTGCGGTGCATGGCAAGAACCTGATCCGTACTGCGAGACCCTTCCTGCTCAGCCAGCGCTTCCATTTCCTTGGACAAACCAGTGATCAGTCCAACGTATTCACGAAGCTTGAGCGGCATGGTGATAAGGCCATCAGCCAACTGGTCGATCATAACCTTGGTCAGACGGGCATCCATCTGCTCTAGAGTTTCCTCGACCAGATCATTAAGCTCATCCTTGTCGTAGGCTTCGAGAGCCATGGGGTGAACACCGATATTACCAAGCATAAACTCAGCACGCAGCAGGCCAACTTCAAAATCGGGAACTTTGCGCAGACGAGAAAGGAAGAGAGCCTGTCCGACATCAGCCAGAATCAGACCAACCTTGGTTTTAGTCGGTGGCAAGTCGGCAACATTGATTTCGCCACCAACTTCTACCAAGGGAAGTTCGCCGCGATATACTTTGCCTCGGGAGCCATCAACAGTGATCTGCTGACCTTCTAAGGCTCTCAGAGCTTCAATGCGCTGGATACCAATGATAGCCGGAATACCCAGTTCACGAGATGTAATGGCTGCGTGACTTGTATCACCACCAACGTCGGCGAGAATGGCGGATGCGATACGCATGCCCGGAACCATGTCCGGATCGGTACGTGCGGCAGCCAAGATGTCGCCTTTATTAATCTTGTTCAGCTCAAGAGCGGAACGGAGATATTTAACTGTTCCCTGACCGGCTCCACGAGAAGCTCCATTACCTTCGAGGATAACCTCAGCGGAATCGAGAGCCTTCTTGTCCACTTCAAGACGACGCATGAAGATGGTGTCGGGATGCTGTTCAAAGTCCTCATTCCAACGAGTTTCCGGGCGGGCCTGGACGAACCAGAGACGGTCGGTTTTGTCGATGCAGAACTCGGTATCCATGATCATATCATCGTACGCTTTGGAAATGGCGCGAACGCCCTGCGCAACCGTCTCGGCCTGAGCAATGGAAAGAGCCCAGCGGCTGACTTCATTTTCAGGGACTTTCACAACATGGGTACCGCTGCCGTCCTCTTTGTAGACGATCTTCTTCTCTTTGCAGCCCATGTAACGGATGACGACTTCACGGCCACCATCGCGCTGGAATACATAGAATTTATCAGGAGTAACCATGCCGCCGACAACTGCTTCACCAAGACCATAACTGGCGTCAATGGAGACAAGGTCGTTACGATCAGTACCGCGACAACCCGTGGCGGTGTCTGCGCTGAAAGCTGTACCGGAAATAACCGGGTTAATCATGCGCATGATGCAAACGGAAAGAGAAGTGTGCTCGATGGCCCACTCTTTCTTTGCGATTTCAGCGATGGAATCATCACCCGTTTCCTCGGCCTTGGTAATGGCATCAAGGATCGCTTCACGACGGTAGGTCATGGAGCGCAGGTTGTAGGCAGAAGCACAATCCCAGTGGTAGGCTTCCAGACAGGTGTCTGCGCCAACGATGTTCAAATATGTGTCCTGAAGACCGGCAAAAGCTTTTTTGCGGCTGTCTTCACCTGCAGCGGAAGAACGAACGGCAACAGGAACGTCGTCCATACCGGCTTCCTTGCAGATGGATTCGTATGCACCTTTGACTTCTTTGCAGAGATCATTGGGCAATTCGACGGAAAGAATGGCGGATTGGACCAGCACGGAACGCATGCGAAGCTGGTCAATACCCTCAGGAGAAGTAGCGAAGCCTTCTACTACATTATTAATAAAGGTGCGAAGCTTAATGGGTGTACCAGACTGCTTCTGTGTTTCTTCGCGGACTTTTTTACCAACGCCACGAACAAACTCCTGAAGGAATTCCGAATCTTCATTTACTTCGTCAGAGTGCCAATCAACACTGTTGTATTCCTTGTCGACCGTGGAACGGACAACAGCGGCGTTGACTTTGGTATCGTCAAGAATAGTGTGGAAAACATGGGAAGAGATTGCACGGAATTCCGGGGCGCGAATTCCAGCAACCTGACTGATGATAGCAGTATTGTAGTTCTTACCGCCGACAAGCAGTTCGGCATCTTCACCGATCTTCTTGATTTCAGCGCCGTTTAGAACCAATTTCTTTTTGAGACTCTCAGCTTTCGCGCCCGCTTTCTTAGCTTTAGCAGCCGGCTTGTCTGCGGGTTTCTCCTGGGTCTTGGCCATCACATCCTCCTGGATAGGTCGAATGGTCACAGTCTCTTCAACTGTTCTCCTAACCAATTCGACTCCCTGAAAATTAAATAATATTAAAATGAACAATCAAGACGTTATCTTCGAGTACCCGCTTACAAGGTAATATCAATGTAAGTCAATTAAACTATTGGTTGGACCATCGATCCTATTTTGTTGTCACTATCGAAAACAAAAGCCTATAAAAACGAACAATAAAACAACCACAATCACACAAAAAGAGAAAGCCGACGCGCAGTTATTGCGCATCGGCTTTCTTTTCATTTCAACAAATCAGTCTGGATACTTCCAGGCTTTCTATTGAACCAATTTGAGGTTAGCTCAATATTAATTACATTTTCTGGCCACAATTCGGGCAGAAGTTGCAATCCTCAGTGGGGACTTCCAGCTTACACGTAGGACAGATTCCAGCAGCAGGTCCAAGTTCGACCAACAGCTCCCCTTCCACGACCGGGATCATCTTCTTGTCTTCGGTGTAATTGCCAGCCTTGATGACCCGACGCACAGTAGCATCAATCGGAGCGACAACAGCCTTCTCCTGCTTCATGATGGAGATGTTGAACAACTCCTCGCCAGCTTTTACCTTATCGCCAGGACGAACGTGGGTAACCCACAGATCACCATTACTGGGCGAACCGACATGATAGTCGTTGGTTGGGTCGGCCATCTCTGTGGCATCAGAACCACCCGTCTCGGGTTCAGCGACCTTGACCTGGTGACTCATGATTTCAGAGTCGAGGATATAACGAACAACGGCCATGCCGTTCTCATCCGGCTCGGAGATGTCGAGAATACGCATACGGTGCGGCTTCTTGCATTGCCCCTGGAAGTGCAACACCTGACCTTTCTCCAAACCTTCGAACCAGACATCAACAGGCAGATTATTTATATTTCCATATTTCTCACAGAACTCAATTGTATTGATCGCATCGCCGGGATGGTTGAGGTACATAACGACCTCTTCATCATTGGGCTGGCGGTGCAAACGTTTCTGAAGCGCTTCAGTCTCAGCTTTCAGATCAACATCGACCAATGTTGTGAGCGGAGATTCCTCGGTGCGCTCAGCAATGGCAGTTTCCCACCCTTTACCGAATGCAGACTGGTAAACCCAATCATCAGGGAATCCGAGGGGAAGCTTACCAAACTTGCCAAGCAGCAGGTTGCGGAAAGCATCATTGGAATCACGGTAGATATCAAGACGTGCAGCACGCTCGTGGCTTGTCAGATCGTCTTCACTACAAAGATTCACGATATCAAGCATGTTAAGCTGTCTGCGAACTTCGACTTCACCACCACGCTTGTATGCACCGGTAACAGCCAAAAACGCAGTATTCCATGTAATCTGAGAACCAGGCGTCACGTCGTGGTAACGAACGATTTTACGAGTTCCTTCCAGGAATTTGAGCATATATGGCAGCAGCTTGATGTAGCCCTGCTTAAGTGCGCCTTCCTGCGAGGAGGAAGTTGCGCCACCCGGCATTCCGTGACGAACCACATCGTGGTCGATGCCCTGGAAATACGGGGCTGTATATCGATCATAGTAAGGCATAATCTGCTTCAACTTGAAGTTGGTAGCACGGATCATATCTTTATCAAGATTGGTCTTCAGACCAATTTCATCTTCAATGTATGCTGCGGTAGACAGAACTTCACCCTGACCATACCAGCGTACGGCGGCACCAACTGCTACGTCCACGATGTGCGCACCAGCTTCTGCAGCAGCACCCATGGTCGGGACAAACAGACCATCTGTATAGTGACGGTGGCTGTGAATAACCAACTCTGGGTATTTAGCTGTAATGGCTCCGATCAGTTCACGCATGAACCTTGGCGGACAGACACCAGCCATATCCTTGAGGCCGAGGATAATCATCTTCTCAGCCTGTTTCTTGCTCACACCTGCAACATCGGCACTCATGGAGATAATCTCTTCAGTGACAGCCATGTAGCGATCTACATCAAAGCCCTTGGCCCATGACAGGGAGATTGCAGGCTCAAAGATGTTTTTGGTGGAGTTCAGTGCGACCTCAGCAAAAGGACGCATATTCTCAATATGATTCAGGAAGTCGAAGCAGCGGATGACATCATAATGTTCGTTGATCATCTCACCTGTGAGACGCATAACGTTCTTCGGCTGCGGCTTATACCCCAGTACGTTAGTGGAACGGATGAGAATCTGCTTCAATGTATCAGGAGCAAACTTATTCCATTCAGCAGCTTCGCTAAACGGGTAGGTCATGTTGGCAAGCATAGCCACATGGAAATGAGCACCACCACCATTCTCCAAGGAGAAGAAACCGCATTTATCGAGTGAAGGCCCGACAATGGCATCTTCTGCCAGACGAAAACGGTTACCACTATTGGACTGTGTAATGTCACGAGTGGTGGTATCCGTCATATGGATGATACCGGTCTCACGATCGGAACGAAGGCGATCCAAAATGGAATCACGATCCATACCACGGGTGATGGACGGCTCAAACCAAGAAGAAACCTCTGGAGAGTCAGCCAACTCGAAACGCCCTACTCGCTTGTCTTCACGGCCACGATAGTCACCCAATTGGATGTATTTATTGTAACCAAGGGCTGAGATTTCAGCCACAAGACGGGTCATGCGCAGAGAATCCGGCTCACGATCAGAGTAATCCATGAGTTCCGCATAATTCTGACGCACAAAATTAGTGTCGTAGTTACCTTCAACAAATTTTGTATGATCAATAATCTTGCGATGGAACGGAATGGTCGTCTTCAGGCCACCGATCATGTACTCGCGCAGAGCGCGTTTCATGAGAGCTACTACCTTAGGCCAAGTATTTCCGTAAGAAATCAGGAGGGATGCCGCGGAGTCATAGTTTGACGGAAAACGGTAACCATCACCGATACAGGAGTCGATACGAATACCCTGACCACCGGGAGAGACATAGCGTGTGATACGCCCGGAATTCGGCTCAAAATCCTTCTGCGGATCTTCGCAGTTGATTCGGCACTGAAATGCCCACTGGAATGGTTTAAGAGTATCTTCGCTGTAACGAAGCTCAGCACCAAAGGCTACGGCAATCTGCTCTTCAACGAGATCGATACCGTAACGGCACTCAGTAATACCGTGCTCCACCTGAAGGCGGGTGTTAACTTCGATCAAGTAAGGAACACCTTCAGCATCCACGAGGAACTCGACGGTTGCGAGAGAATAATACTTTGAAGCCCTGATCAGACTGCGGGAGTACTCTTTAAGCTGAGCACGAAGCTCTTCCGTATACTTAGGCCACGGAGAAGGTGTAATCTCAATGAGTTTCTGGTGGTTACGCTGAACGGAACAATCACGTTCATCAAAGCAGAACACGTTGCCGTATTTGTCAGCGATAACCTGAATTTCGATATGGCGAACCGAGGTAAGCAGCTTCTCCACGTACAGACGTGGGTTGCCGAAAGAAGCCTGTGCCAGAGCAGATGCCTTGGAAAACGCATTTTCCAGATCTTCCTCTTTGTAGACTTCGTAAATACCACGGCCACCGCCGCCACCTTCCGCCTTAAGCATGATCGGAAAGCCGATCTCTTGGGCCATTTGACGGGCTTCGGGAATGGAGACTGCGCCTTCGGAACCGGGAACGACGGGAACGCCTTCTTCGATAGCGAGCTTACGGACAGCAACTTTGTTGCCGAGAAGCTGCATTGGCTTCTGAGGTGGGCCAATAAAAATAATACCGGCTTCTTCACACTTTGCCGGGAAGGAATCATCCTCTGCCCCAAATCCCCAACCGGGATGGATGGCAACAATGTCGTTTGCTTTCGCTTCACGAATGACATTGTCCAGATTGAGATAGGCACGAGGGTCTGCGCCCAGCATGAGCAGCTCATTGGCACCGGAGCTTGCGGGCGAGGTTTTATCAACATCGGTGGCGGTCATAACCGCTTTCGCGTTGAACATCTCGGTGATGGAACGACAAATACGCCTGGCCGGGATACCACGGTTGGCGACAAGGATTCTCTTTCCCTTAACCTCTTCAAGTACCTGTTCAAAGGACTTTGGCTGCATTGAACTCACTCTCTCTCATCTCCTAGAACAAAAAATGACTAAAAAAAAGAACACCTTGGAGCCTAAGCGCAAGAATTGCGGGACTCCTACAGAGGAAAAATAGAACCGGAGAACAGATCGAACTCCCTTCCCTCGCGTTGCATGACGAGACCGCCTTTTGGCGAAAGGCCGATGATCCTGGCCTGGTATGATGTACCCCCACCATCCCGGACTTCCACCATCAGACCAAACCAGGCCAGACGGCTTTCAAGTGCTGTTACAAACCGGGACGGGGTATTCTCGTCGAGCAAGACTACATACACGTTTTTGCCACGGCTTACAAGGGTTTCACCCAGCACCAGGGGGCCGGAACCCTGACGATTTGTCTGCAAAATACCAGCTGAGACAGAATGATCTTCGCGCATTTGGCTGTCAGACGGACACTCCGCAACGTTTAACCCGAGTCCGAGAACAACTAGCCCTCCCTTCTCTTCAATAAGCATCCCGCCAACCTTCCTGTTTTCTTGAAGAAGATCATTAGGCCATTTCACTTTCAAGTCAGCCCCAAGTTCTCCAAGTACAGCGCTGACCATATATCCGGAGATTAAAGGCAAAAGATCGGAAAGCCTGTCTTCCCAGGGACCGGAAGTTGGAATTGAAGGCAAAACAACAGACATATGAAGATTGCCGGGAGGAGACACCCAAGGACGACGCAGCTGACCGCGACCGCTCGTCTGTTCAACGGCAATGACAGCACCCCATTCACTTAAAACATCGCGCTCCGCAAGCAAACGAGCCGTCTCCATGGTTGAATCACACTGATCAACGAGAACAATAGTAGATGCACTAAGCTTGTCACCTCTGACAAACTCCCCAAGCCCTTCGATAAACACGCTCTCACTCCAAGGCCCATACGAATCTAAATCGTGATTCCAACCATCGGCAGAGGACTTACAATTGTCTACACCAAATGGCGAGACAAGCTCTTCATATCCTGATTTCCATAAAAAAATTCCAGGTGGCAGCATGGGTTACCTTATGTTAGTAATACGCAAATGAAAGTATATCTGGCTGGCGGCGCTGTTCGCGATCTTTTACTGAGGCGACCGATCTCGGATCGGGATTACCTCGTCATGGGAGCAACCAGAAAAGAATTCATGAAAGCTCACCCCACTGCACAGCAGGTCGGGCGGACATTCCCAATATTTCTAGTCAACAAACTGGAATTCTCATTCCCGCGTGCAAACTCCCTTGAAGAAGAAGTAAAGGCCAGAGATTTAACTGTCAATGCAATGCTACTTGATGAGGATGGCAACCTGATTTGTCACCCCAAAAGCCTTGAAGATCTCCATGCAAAGATTCTCAGACCTACCTCACAACAAGCTTTTGTCGATGACCCTCTTCGAGTATTTCGCGCCGCTCGATTCTGGGCAAAATTTCCCGACTTTACACCTCACGAAGAACTCATCGAATGCATGAGAGACGTCTCCGCTCATGGATATCTCAACACACTGCCAGCAGATCGCATTGGTCAAGAGACTATCAAGGCGCTTAATGCTCCTGTTCCTGGGAACTACCTTCGACTCCTTGCAAAAGCCGACTGCTTGGCACCGTGGTTCACAGAATTCAAAGGTGGCTTAGAGATTCCAGCCGGCCCTCTTCCATACCACGATACTAATGTCATCGAGCACACTTGCCGAACTATGGACGCCCTTGCAGGCACTCCTAATGCCGTCTGGATGGGATTTTGTCATGACCTCGGAAAAATGGTCACGCCTGAATCAAAATACCCCCGACATTTTGGACACGACAGAGCGGGAATCCTCATGGCAGAAACAGTCGCCCGCCGAATCCGGCTCTCCAACGCCTATGTTACCGCAGGGCTCAAAGCTACAAAATGGCATATGGTAGCAGCTCGTTATGATGAATTACGCCCCGGAACCAAGGTCGACTTGCTCATGGACCTCCATCTTGCAAAATTGGTTGAACCATTTTTTAAATTGGTCCAAGCGGATCAGGATAAAGACTTCATTCAGGAAGTCAGACGAGACCTCAGAGCGATGCTCCCAGTTTCTCTCCCAAAGGAATTCACGAACCTCGGACCAGAATCTGGTCAACGACTCCGCACACTCAGAGCACAGGCTTTGCGAGATAGACACAAAAAATAACAGCTTAATATTTACAAAAACCTCTTGAAGATATAATAATCACCATTGAAACATAGCATTTTACCATTTATGGCTACCAAAGGTAACCAACTGATTTAACCGGAGTATACTATGAGACTTGTCACCCGCTCTGACTTTGACGGTCTGGTTTGTGCAACCTTGCTCAAACACCTGAACATTATTGATGACTATCTCTTTGCTCACCCCAAAGACTTGCAAGACGGAAAAGTCGAGGTCAGCAAGAAAGATGTTTTAGCCAACGTACCTTATGTTGAAGGCTGCGGATTGTGGTTTGACCACCACACAAGCGAGAAAGACAGACTCGGTGAAATTGAGTTTGAAGGCGAAAGCAAACCCCTTCCCAGTTGCGCCCGCGTAATTTGGGAATACTACGGTGAAGATAAGTTCCCAAAAAACTTTTCATCCATGCTTGATGCTGTTGATAAAGTAGACTCCGCCAATCTTACTCCCGAAGAAATCACCAAGCCCGAAGGCTGGATCCTGCTCGGTTACATCATGGATCCCCGCACTGGCCTTGGTCGCTATCGCGACTACCGCATCAGCAACTATCAGTTGATGCTGGACATGATTGAATACTGCCGTACCATGTCTGTAGAAGAGATCATGGAAATCCCTGATGTGAAAGAGCGCATCGATAAATATTATGCAGATGAACAGCAGTTCATCCAGATGCTTAAGGATAACACATCATCGCATGGGAATGCACTGATCATCGACCTCCGTGCGCAAGACCCCATCTACTGCGGTAACCGTTTCATGGTTTATACTCTATTCCCAGACTGCAATGTCAGTATTCGCGTCATCTGGGGCTTCAAGAAACAGAATGTTGTATTTACAGTAGGCCACTCCATCACTAACCGCACCAGCAACACTGATGTTGGCAAGCTGATGCTCTCCTTTGGCGGCGGCGGCCATAAAGCTGTTGGTACATGCCAGGTCCCAGAGACAGAAGTTTCGGACACACTTGAACAACTAATATCGAAGATCAACGCAGACGGTTAATGTCGAACAATAAGAGGAAGGAGACAGTCTCGTGACACAAAAGAGATTCCTCATAGTTGACGACGATGAGCGCTTTGCTCAACTCGTTGCCAAGAAACTGGAAAAGTACGCCCACTGCGTCACAGCCTTGAGCGGTGACGATGCACTGCTCCAGTTCGCGCATCACCTGCGAGAGCAAGCCCCATTCAAAGCGGTATTCATGGATATTGAAATGCCGAAAATGGATGGTCATGAAGTCGTTGAGAAAATGCGTAAGATTGAATCACAAAACGGGATCTCCCCGCAGAACGTGTTCAAACTCGTTATGCTAACAGCACATAAAGACGTGAAAAATGTGAGTAAATCCTTTTTCAAAGGAAGTGCGGAAGCATATGTCCACAAGCAGGAATTAAGCGACAAATTAATTCCTGAATTAGAAAAAATTCAATTAATTTAATAAAGCTGATCGATAGAATCTACCCATCACGCAAAGAAGCCATCGCCCGCTTGATGTCTTCTTTGCGTGATGGGTAGATTTCTTTGCAAAAGTCCTTAATGAGCGGCTTAACCTTCACGAGAGAGGGAAGATCTTGCACGACAGGCAATTCCTGTCCCTCGAAATCAATTGAACTGAACTTTAAATCAGAATCCAATTCCCCTCCTTCCAACAAGCAAGCCTGCCCAATCATGTCTTCGCGCTCACACTTCTCAGTATCCATTCGCTTTACGTACCGCAACATTCCAGTCGGCGACTGATTGGCATTCACCCGCTCGACTTCATCATTAATATATTCAGCCAACGCCTTTAATCGCAAATAATGCACTGTAAGCCGCTTCCGCCCCTGCATCTCGGGATCATTAAAATAGCGACCATTGACGTATTCATCCGCGACTTTCTGAAAAATGCTATACGCACGAAAAACACAGCGCTCATACCGCCCCACCCCGGTGAAGGCGAATGGTAGCGATTCAAAAAAAGGACGTGGTACTTCATCAGAAAAAGGAATGCAGGACGGAACGATATCAAGAGCGATATAAAAGTCCTTGGCCGTTTGACGATCAAGGAGAAGGCAATGCAATCGAGCCGCAGCCTGGTACAAAGCTAATCCAGATGATCGAAACTCTAAAACCATAATATTGAAGGCTGCAATCATGTCATCAAGATTCTTGCGATCGCCGAAATAGCTTTCCGCCATATCGGTCACAACTTCCTGCTGCAACCCATCTGCAAAATCCTTGAGATCAGACATGAGAACTCCTAGCCTATCGGACAGTAATACATTATATACCTCCTTACTTTGTCGCTTGGAACCATGAGAAGGTCAACTCTTTTGGCTACTTGCTACAAACAATAAAAACGTATCACATTTAAATTATTATATTTTAGGAGCGCCCCATGCTTTTGAACGAGCACAAGAGCAAGATTCTTTTCCAGAAAGGAAATGTTCCCACCCCCAACGGCGTGGCTGTCTTTCCCGGTGAAGAAGATAATTTCAAGCCCGACTTCTCACTTCCCTGGTTCCTGAAATCTCAGGTTCTCACCGGAGGACGTGGTAAAGCTGGGGGCATCCTTCGGGTCGACAGCGCAGCAGATTTTGCTGCTACCGCCAAACAACTCTTCGAACTAGAAATTAAGGGACACGCCGTTCCTTTTATCCGTGTCGAGCCCGCTGCCGATATCGCACGTGAATTTTATATTTCCCTTACCGTCTCCCGCGAACGCAAATGCATTTTACTCACCGTTGGACGTGAAGGTGGCGTAGAGATTGAGAATCTCGGCGAAGACAACCTGTTAGTACAGGAAATCAAACTTCCTGCAGGATTGCAGCCCAATCAGATCAGAGCAGCCTTTTTTCATCTGGCACTGGAGAAGGAACACCTCAAAAGTTTTGCCTCCCTGCTCTCCAATCTGTTTAACACAGTACTCGACTCCGGCTTGCTCATGGCGGAAGTCAACCCGCTGATTATTACAGGCAATGGAGAATTCATCGCTCTGGATGGTAAGGTCGAAGTTGACGACAACTATGCAGACATCAATCCCGCCATGGAAGATTTCTATCAGCGTGAACATGCTACTCATGAAGAAAATGAAGCTCGCGACGCTGGCCTTTCCTTCGTGAAACTCCCCGGCTGGGTTGGCCTGATGGTCAACGGCGCCGGACTGGCCATGGCAACTATGGACCTTTTGAATTTCTCCAAGCTCCCGGCCAGCAATTTCCTTGATTTGGGAGGCGCAGCTGACCAGAAACGGATGCAGACCGCTCTGGAACTTCTATTTGGTGATGAGCAGGTCAAAGCAATTTTCATCAACCTGTTCGGCGGCATTCTCTCCTGTGAAAAGGTAGCCCTTGCTATGCAGGGTGCTCTTGATGGCAAGGCACCGGCCAAACCCATCGTAGCCCGCATGTCTGGCAAGGATGCTGAATCCGGTCTGGAAATTCTCAAAGAATTGAATGTGGAGAACCTTCACATCGCTGCAGACATGAAGTCTGCCATCGATATCCTGGACACGCTCAAGCCGAGCGATGCTCCGGTCATTGAGTTCCCTGCTCCGGAGACGTCTGCCCCGGAAGCACGCCCCACAGCGAATGGGTACACCACTGACGCCACTTTCGGCATAGACAAAGATACGCCAATCCTCGTTCAAGGCATCACCGGCCGTGAAGGCCAGCTTCACACTCAGCTCATGCAGGAGTATGGCGCAAACATCGTGGCTGGCGTGACCCCATTCAAAGGCGGACAAGAAGTACTCGGAGTCCCCGTGTACAATTCCATTGCTGAAGCAAAGCGCGCCCATGAGATCGGAGCCAGCATCATATTTGTGCCGCCCCGTATGGCTGCAGACGCTGTACTGGAAGCCGCTTCTAATGAAATCCCGTGGGCCATCTGCATCACCGAGGGCATTGTACAGCACGAAATGCTGAGCGCCTTCGAACAGATTCAGGACTCCCCCACTCGTGTTGTCGGACCGAACACACCCGGTATCATTATTCCAGGTCAGACCAAGATCGGTATTTTGCCGACCATTCCTTTCATGCCCGGGCCAGTCGCAGTTCTTTCGCGCAGTGGTACCCTGACTTATGAAGTGGCTGCTCGACTCACCGCAAACGGTATCGGCCAATCCATGTGTGTAGGCATCGGCGGCGACCCATTCATCGGAACCAACTTCGTGGATATGTTTGAAATGATTCGCAACCACGATGAAACCAAAGCTGTTATTGTGCTTGGTGAAATCGGTGGACAAGCTGAAGAGAATCTGGCTGAATACGTCGTTCAAACGGGATTTGATAAACCTGTAGTATCATTTATTGCAGGACGTACCGCCCCTCCAGGCAAACGTCTCGGCCATGCCGGGGCCATTCTGGAAAAAGGCGGAGGAATCGAAAGCAAATTGGAAACCATGCGCAAAGCAGGCTTCACGGTCTGCCCAAGCTTGGAAGCAGTAGCTGAAATGACCGCAAAGGTCTTGAAATAACGGGATTCTCACTTGAAAGTACTGTTACTTGATCTAGGAAAAATCATGCGTGGCGGGCAGCGTCAGGTTTTCTACCTTGCCCGTCACCTTGCAAAAACACCGGGGTTTGAACCTTTGGTTGTTCTGCCAGCAAAAGCACCACTCCGTCCTCTTCTCGAAGAGGCGGGGATACCATGTGCCTTCCTTCCATCATCAAGCGACCTGAACCCGTGGAATCTTTTCCGTTTCATGAGAATCGTCGCCACACACCAACCAGCTATTGTTCATACGAATGACGCCAAGGGAGCCTCCGTGGCAGCTCTGGCCAAGAAATGGCTCGGTGAATTCAAGCTAGTGCACAGCAGACGTGTTTCCTACCGCCTAAAACCGGGCTGGAGCAAAAAGAAATACCTTGCAGGCGATGCTCTTGTCGCAGTGAGCAAGGAAATTCAGGATGTGCTGATAGAATGTGGCGTACCCGCTGAAAAGACTAGCACCGTTCATAGCGGTATTGATCCCACGACCTACCTCACCGAAAAACACCCTCATCCGGTTTTAACAATTGGTGCAGTAGGCGCTCTCAGCACACAAAAAGGGTTTGAAGTACTCATCGACGCACTTGCAGAGTTGAAGAAAGACACGACAATGCCTGAGTGGCAATGCCTCATAGCCGGAGATGGCCCCCTGTTTCAGGAACTCAAGGTTCGGGCAGACCAACTCGGCATGGCTGAATCCATTCTTTTCCTCGGCTACAAAGACAGCCGTGAAGTGTTGCCCGAAATCAATATTTTGACTGTCCCGTCAGTGGATGGAGAAGGTTCCAACGCCGTGATCAAAGAAGGCTGGGCCTCTGAGATACCCGTGATCACGTCTGATCTTCCATCTAATCTGGAATTGGTCACTCATGAGCACGACGGTTTGGTTTTCCGTAACCGCGATGCTAAAGAACTCGCCTCAGCAATTTCTCGCATCACAAGTGATAAAGCCTTGGCAAATTCACTAGTTAGCAACGGCAGCGAGACTATCACCCGATTTACGGATACAACAATGGCGGAAAAATACGTCAACTTGTACCGCGAACTTACCAACTAATTGTTCTGATTATATTTCTCGCCCAAACTACCGTGGTAACTACGTAGTGAGCATAGGAATCACTTGAACTCTCCGTCCAAAAGAAGGTGGGAGAAATATCCTGTGGTGAATGCTACATAGAACGGCAGAAATGGATCCATGGACTCCGCACCCAGCATAAAAAATGGCAGTCCCAATATAGGAAGCGGCACAACCAACATGGCCCACCACGTGTGTGTCCATCCACGATGCGCTCCTATGGCTGGGAGCATCGCAAAAAAACCAAGCCATGCCGACCACATATACTGTTTTTGTACAATAAGCCCCAGATTCACCATGGCAAAGACCAGATAGTATAACCTCTGGCCCTTTGAATCTGTATCTACGTCAGGAAACAGTGCCCCCAACAAGCAAAAGCCGACCAGGCCAGCAGCGAACAGTGGATTGAACACAATCCAGCCAAGCAGAACTGCACCAACAATTCCCATGATGCCAAAGAAGAGGCCTCCGGCAAGATGTCCTTGATAACCAGGCATAATGAATAATAGGGAAAATTAAAGAAGTATAGCTTTCGGCGTACACACACTGCGCATAATGAAATTGCAAGCCTCGTCATAAAGGCCTGGAATTTCAAATGGCGTCAAGAACTGAGTGCGAACAGCACCAACAATGTTCGCATAGATCATAAATGCAGTCTGCGTCACAGGCAGATCGATGATGGAACCATCTTCAATACCACGTCGCAGTATTTCCTCGATCATATCGATGAGTTCCTTGAACTTGGCACCCATCTTCTTTCTATCGAGTTCAGGATTATCATCACTAAAGGGAGAACATCGAATAACAGTCGGAAATGTCTTTTTATTTTCTAGAGTGAAAGCGAGATACGCTCTTACAAAGGTGCCTAATTCTTCGCAGCCATTCTTGCTATCGGCAATTTCATCACGCAAAACAAGGATCATAGTGTTAATGAGATCACTCCCAGATGCCATGAACAGATTCTCTTTGCTGTCGAAATAGTGAAAAACCAATCCTGACGCTACCCCGGCCTTTTCCGCAACCATCTTCATGGTAGTTCCTGCATACCCATAACGGGCGAAAAGCTCCTGGGCTGCTGCCAGTATATTATCCTTCTTCGACATCAACTGCTCCCTCTGTGCATATTGCCTGCAACGTGAAAATTCTTACTGCTGGCTTTCAGATAACAGCACAGTGATTAGTATGGTCACCTGCGTAATTCAAGCCCTATCTTGATTTTTCTTTCGCTCATCCATCAAAAAGGCGAGACCAAACGGCCTCGCCTTCAATATATTTATCTATCGCAGATGGTTACATTGCGTCAGAAGACTGAAGCTCTTCAATCTGCTTATCGATCTCCTGCTGCAGACGTTCGGGCAAGCCCATGATGTCTGTATTCAGGAATCCACGAACGATCGTCGAGGTAGCCTCGTCTTCATCCATGCCGCGAGCCATGAGATATTCGATCTCATCCTGTGCGATCTTACCAACAGAAGCTTCATGTGAAAGCTCAACACCTTCAGCAGTTCCATCCAACTCAGGAATTGCCCAGATACGCCCATCCCCAAGGATGAGCCCCTGACATTCCAAATGCCCCTTACTCGGGACGTGGTATGCACCAATGTGACCACGATTAATGATCGTGCCGCCAGCAGCAATTGTGCGAGCGATGATCTCACAACGGGTGTTCGGAGCATCCATGATCACGCGGTTACCCATGTCCAGATGAGAACCTTCAGGTGCAACAACAACAGAGTTGAAGCGAGCAACCGAGTTTTCACCTGTCATCCTGATGGACGGATACATCTGCAAATCCTTTACAGGCTTGAGCAGTACGTAGTTGGACAGGAACTTACCACCCTCTTCCACAATACCAGCAGAACGAGGACGGACAGCCACATCTTCACCCCAGTTATGAACCATGGTGAAGGTCAGTGAAGCATTCTTCTTAACGAAGAATTCCGAAATGCCGAGATGAGCACCAGACTTGGTGCCGTGAGCTACGGAACAGCCAGTGATAATATGTGCTTCAGCGCCCTCTTCAATGATCACAATGTTGTGAACATTCTGGCCGACATTCTCAGACTTGAGCATCAGACAAGACTGAATAGGGTCCTTAATCTTGGCGCCAGCCTTAACGCGGATGAAGTAGCCACCATGCAGATTGTCGTGTGCAGACTTGGTAAATTCATCCTTGTCCTTGTCCACGAGAGTCCACATGTACTCTTTAAGGCCATCGTACTTCTTAACAGCATCCTTAATGTCCATAATCTCGACATTGTCGTCCATGGACTGACAATGCACGCTGGACTGATCCATCTGCAAGAAAGAAGCGGAACGTGTTCCCAGGTCGGAAACCACGCCTGCCATCAGCAGCTGGTCCTTGTCTTCCTGAGACAAGGCATTGAGGTCCGAAATGGCCTCTTGCTCAAGGCCGTCGAACTTGAAATCGGAAAGATCAACTTTACTCATATCAATTCTCCACAAGGAGTTTTAGTTCATGCAGCGAACACATTCCTGATAACCATGTTCACGGATGTGATCCAGAATGTCGCGAGGACGGCCTTCACAGCAAAGATGCCCCTGGTACAACACCTGACCGCGGTCAGCGTTGACGTAATCCAGAATGTAGCCCGTATGAGTGATAATCAGACCAGCCGTCTTGGTGCGTTCCTTACGCTCCTTGAGGCTCAAGTCGGGGGCAACATTGAAATTACCATCCAGCACGTCGCGAGCAACCTTGCCGACCAACTGCATGTTCTCCATGTCGACACCGGATTCCGGTTCGTCAAACAGAACAAGGTCGGGCTGCTGCGCCATAAGCTGAAGCAGTTCAGAACGCTTGATTTCACCACCGGAGAAACCGGAGTTGATATCGCGATCGAGAAATTCTTTCATGTTGACGATATCCGCCAACAGATCCGGATTGACCTCGCCCTTACGAGAGCAGCGCTGCACCAGATGGCGAGTGCGCAGACCGTGAATGGTCGGCGGACGCTGGAACGACATGCCAACGCCAAGGCGGGCACGCTCGTACATGGGGGCTTCCGTAATATCTTCACCCTTGAAAAAGATTTTTCCCTTGGTGACATTATAACCGGAAAAACCCATCAGGGTCATAAGCAGTGATGTTTTACCTGAGCCATTGGGGCCAAACAGGATAAACGTTTCACCTTCTTTTATCTCGAGATTAATCCCTTCCAAAACCGGCTTATCACCGATATTGACATGCAAGTCTTCTATGGTCAGCATGTGAGTCCTCACTTTATGTCGATGTGCAAACAGGCTTTTTACTGAAGCCTGTCGAGGAAGTCCAGTGAATCATATATAATGGACGAAATGGAAACAGGGTTTTCCAGTCGACGAGAAACAGTATATGTCTGCAAAATCAGTACGCAAGACATGTGGAGAAATATAATGGGTAAAAAGAAGCAGATAAAAGACTTGGGTAGCCTCAAGGACCTCAAATTCAAGAAAGAAAAAAAGGAAGATGTCTACTCACTTCCTTATGAAAAAAAAGCAAAACCTGCACCTCAGGATGATCCGAATCCTCCAGAGGACGAAGAAGTATTCATGGCGGCCATGCAGGGAGTGAAACAAATGGCCGGCTCTCAAGGCCGTCAGGTTGCTTCAAAAGCCACCATTGCCAACCAAACACAGTCAATGGATCCAGAAGCGCAAGCCAGACAGGATTTACAACGATTTGTCCAAGGCGAAGTGGAGTTTGAACTCGAGTACACAGAAGAGTTCATGTACGGCTACGTTCGCGGCTTGGATATCAAAACGTTCCAGCAGCTCAAAGCTGGCTCTCTCAGCGTGGGAGCCCACATGGACATGCACGGCATGACATCTGATCAGGCCAAAGAAAGCCTGCTTTTCTTTATCCGTGAAAGCTATATGCAGGGACACCGCTGCGTATTGATCGTGACTGGGCGCGGCATCAACTCACCGGGCGGTCAGAGCGTGTTGCGCCGTGAGACAGAAAGCTGGCTCACCCACGAACCGCTCAAACGCGTCATTCTCGCATTCTGCACAGCCCAACCCAAAGATGGCGGTGCAGGAGCAGTCTATGTGCTGCTCAGAAAGCAAAAGAAGACGCAGGGAAAAGTCTCCTGGGACAAGATGCTCAACTGGGACGAGATTTAAAGCCTACACCAGTACAACGCAACAAAGGCCCCCACTCTCACGAATGGGGGCCTTTGTTATAATCAAATTGCTACTAAAGAGTGACCACTGCAGCAGAAGCGTCTTCGGTGGGCAACTGCTCGCCACCACCGGCACCAGCCATTTCCTTGGCCAAGGCAAGCTCTTCAGCAGAGAATATCTTGTTGATGTCGATAATGATGATGAACTGCTCGTTTTGGCGGCCCATACCCTTAATGTATTCCGCATTAATAGCGGCGCCCATCTTCGGTGCAGGCTCAATAGTATCAGGAGTCATCTCGAAGACTTCGCGTACGGAGTCGACCAGGGCACCCATGACGGTGAATTCGCCGTCAAATTCAATCTCGACGATAATAATACATGTATCGACGGTATCCTCTCCCTTAGACATCCCAAGCTTGAGACGCATATCTACAACCGGAACAGCATGACCGCGCAGATTGATAACACCGCGCATGAATTCAGGTGTACGAGGAATTTTTGTAATCGACGTCAGTTCGAGGACTTCCCTGACAGTACCAATGTCCAGAGCAAAGATTTCCTTGCCCAAGGTAAAGGTCAAAAATTGGTTAATATCTTTCAGTGCTTCATCTGTCATGATGCTTCCCCCGAGTTCTTGAGGATTGAGTTAATGCCTATCCCTTCCATTTCCCAATGGATAGAGCCTTTCAAAAGGGCAACCCCAAGTGAACGGCTCTACTGCTGTCACTATAACTATACGTGGTTTCCTAAAAAAACCATTATAATTCTAGCCTAAAATGAGATTTATTACAAAAAAACCACGAAATCACCTTTTGTCCATTATCAATTATATGAAGAAAGCCAAAAGGTTGAAACTTTTTCTAAAAAAGTGATTGACATCCAACCCGCCCCCATATAGTTACTCACTTCGCGTCGGGATGTAGCGCAGCTTGGTAGCGCACTTGACTGGGGGTCAAGGGGCCGTAGGTTCAAATCCTATCATCCCGACCAAATTGATAAATGACCCCAGTGGGTCGACTCAAAGTCGACCCACCATTAATCGCACAGACCAGAAGCTGACGTAGCTCAATCGGTAGAGCGCGTCCTTGGTAAGGACGAGGTAGGCAGTTCAATCCTGCTCGTCAGCTCCATATATTAAAGAAGATCGCCTTTTTCACGAAGGGCGATCTTCTTGTTTTGTGCTTTGTGTGGAGGTCCCGATGGATGGCAGCAGTTAATTCTTTCAACTCCCCGCCCTGCTCTTGGTGAGCGTCTTAGACTGTCTTCAAAGCAGCCATCAAAGCGGCAGATTTTGGTCATTTTTTGAATGCATTTTCAAAGGCCGATTTTGGGGTGGATAACCATTTGGATAACATTTTCGGTTAGCCATATGATCTGTGTCTAGGGTGATACCATTAAGAGATTATGGTTACTGGTCGAATTTCCTTGTTCAAGGATAATAGTTTACACATAGAGGCAATCTAATATTCCAACATGAAAAACAGAACCAACCACCACAACGAATAATGCCCCATAAAACGATCAATTCCGTAGACACACTTTTCGACGAAATCTTACTGCAAATAAGAAAACTACACGTCGCTCCGATAAAACTAAATGATTACAAACTACTGTACTCTTTTCTTAGCGAGGAGCTTGCTGGTGATCAATTAAAAAAAGAATTCATCACACAGCTAAGAGATCACGCATTAATAACCTATTTTCTCGCCCCCTCCATCACAAACGAGTACTGCGTAGCCTCAATCGGTAAAATATTTGACGGAACAAGGGAGCTTCCTTCTTTCACTGACTCTCTTGATTCTTGGCTATTTGCCATCCTACGAATCGCAGAACTAACGGTAAACGATTTAAGTTCATTTCGCCCAAATACTAAAATTCACGCTAAGCAACTCAACATAGCCAACTCGATCAAGCACTTTAAAAGGCGTCATATCCACATTAAAGTGCAGGCAGGCAGTGCAAAAATTCATGACACCAAAGAAGATGGTGAAATAGTTAAACGAATTGATCAGAATATTCAGAAAATTGGAAACGATTTCATAAACATCTTATCGAATATATTAAATAAAAACTATGATGAAGAATTCAACAGATATATGTTTCCAAGCTTGTCAACAGATCAACTACTCCCATTTGGATATCTCAAAAATCTTGCACTAAAGCATTTAAGAAATCGAACCAAAGTCCGTAATGCACAGCAAATTGCAACGGAGATTTTCAATGACGTAGTCCATTACTGCACTCTTTACGGAGTCCAAAAAAATAACCCTTATGAATTTATAAATACTGGTAGAGAAACACTGTCTACGGACCTTCAAAAAATAGCATTAAAAGACCAATTTTACTCTTTTCCACAAAGTAGCCCAACCAATACCCGACAACTGATCGATTTATTTTTTGAAAATTGCTCTCTCATAGAAACAAATCTCACTCTCCATATTAAAGTAGCCAGAGCTATACTCGACAACTATACAACACCAGAGATACATGTTTTTTCAGCAACCACAATCAAGGATTTTTTGGATACGGATGTTGACATAAGTGACGTAAAGGAAGTTCTTAATGATTTCTCTTCACTGAAAGCAGACGTAAACACAGGGTTTGTCCATCCCTTCGATGCTGATAAAGTCAATTGCTATTCCCATCCACTCATCAACAATGGAAAGTTAGATTTTCTCTATATATTGCCATCAATTAGTAGCATTGGCTTCTTCGAAAAGATCATGGAGATTGTCCGCTCAACTCATGAATCGACAAGTTTATCAGGTGAGATATTTGAGAATGCAATAGCTCATCTTTTTACAGACAACAATATTGAGTCAATAAGAAATGAGAAGTTCTTTTTAAAACATGAACATAAACAAACACTGGGAACTAATCGTCATGAGGGAGAAGTGGACTTCATCATTGAAACCCCAGAAACGATATATATAATTGAAGCTAAATCTAAGGCGTTAACTAGAAACTCACGGTCAGGCGATCCGTTTTCTATTCTATTTGACATAACACATTCGCATATCGCAGCGCAGAACCAAAGCACAATAGTAAAAACTATCCTACTAAGATTTGGGGAGATAAAATTTAAATCAGGAAAAATCCTAAGGCTCAATGGGAGATTAATTAAAAGGATATCCCTAACACCGCATGAATTTGGCAGTATGTTCACTCCTACGGCTATAACAAACACCATTTCCAATCTATACAACACATCAATATCTGCCACAGGAAATGGAGTATCCCAAAAGAACGTTGCTCGCTTAAATAAGCAACTAGAAATCCTAACCCAAACAAGTCAGCCTTTTGCCTCAGACTCTCAAGCTCTTCACACCCATTTATTTGAAACAAGGCATTTAAGTTTAACTCAACTGGCCTATATGTTGGAAAACGTAACTTCTAATCTAGACTTCAAAAATATTGACGACGGGTCCCATTTAGTTTTGACAAACTACGATGATTTCTTTTTCAAACAGCAATATCTAAAAAATATTAAATCGAACAAGAGCACGAACAATCCAAACTAGCTAATTTCAGCCTTAATGACCACTATGCCATGAAATTGCTCCCAACTAATACACTTCACATGAAACTCTGAAGCGATGAGGACCTCTCTTTCAGAACCATGGAACAGCTAACCATTGGATTTACTGAAGTGCTCCCCTCGCACGATTCGAACACGCGACATCTTGATTATGACTCCTGTGCCCTACTCACTCTCATTTGGATAACCATCCACAGCACATAATCCCCAATTTTCACCAAAACCAGTTATTCTCATAAAAAATTATTTAATGATTTCAACACATAGAAACTCAACTCAAGTCCTGGGGGTCAAGAAGCCGTAGGTTCAAATCCTATCATCCCGACCAAATTGATAAATGACCCCAGTGGGTCGACTCAAAGTCGACCCACCATTAATCGCACAGACCAGAAGCTGACGTAGCTCAATCGGTAGAGCGCGTCCTTGGTAAGGACGAGGTAGGCAGTTCAATCCTGCTCGTCAGCTCCACATATTAAAGAAGATCGCCTTTCTAACGAGAGGCGATTTTCTTTTCTTGTGCTTTGCTCCAGTGGATAGTGACAGTACCTTCTTTCCGACTTCCCCACTTACTCTTGACGAGCACCTTACCCTGTCTCGATAGTCATCATCAGAGTGGCAGATTTTGATCGATTTTGGGGTGTATTTTGAAACTCTGACTTTAAGGGAGATAACCGACAGGACAACAACTCTGGTGAATCTTAAGTTGGGAGGCCTGAAACGCCCTCCTTGAACTGCTAATGACCGCAGAAAAACTAGCGACGACTACGTATAGCATGCAACATCTTTCTATGCATTCAACATATTTACAACTTGCCCTCTCTCCATATTTCAATTAATTATTTTATTTAACATACACAATAAATAATAAAGTTTAACTCGGGAGTATAACACATGCCAGAAGAGGGTTGGCTATCTATAATCACAGGCCCAGCGATGAGTATTTTTTGCTCCATATTGGCTGCCATATTTACAGGAATAATTTTCCGTATGTATGGCAAGCTGAAGCGAGTTGGAGATAAGTACATAAAAAAAATAGATCAAGCTCTAGATCAAGTCGATGAATTTACAAGCATAGAAGACTTTTTTCGGATGTTTAAAGATGTTGTTGATTCATATGATGACTATTCTCGTGTTGCACTTATAAGATGTCTCCCTTTTGAATTAGGGTTAGACTATCTCAAATATCTATATGATGATGTTAATCATTCAGAAACAGCAAAGAGTGCTTTGCTTAAGTATAAAGCTGTAGTCAGGAACATAATTGAAGAGGATTATGGCTCGCATGACAAAACAATATATGGTGTAACAGGAATTCCAAAGCTGGATGGGTGTACAGCAAGAGTTTTACAGGATCCATACTTGAAATTACCTGGTACAAGTGAACTTGGACATCATAAAAATCTAAATGAATTCGGAGTGATTCTGTTTGGCAAAACAGAGTCAGTAAGAACCGACAGGATTGAAGAATGGGATGCCGGTTTTCTAATCATTTTTTCTGACGATTTTCGAACATTCAAGGGATTTAAATACAAGCGGCATCAGCATATTCAAACAATATATAGTATTTTCAAACAGAAAAAAGAAGACCTCAAGATGGACGAAGAGTATCTGATACTAGATGAAAGCAATAGAAATCATAAGACAATTATTCAAGACCTATTGGATACTGTCTATAAAACAACATAGGCATCTTGATCAAACTTATCCGACATTGAGAGACTCGGACCAAGGTGAAGGTAGGCAGTTCAATCCTGCTCGTCAGCTCCACATATTGAAAGGCCATCTGAGAAATCAGTTGGCCTTACTTTTTGCCCTCAGCGACCAGAACCCCTCTTAAGTTTAACCGTTAAACATCAGTATGTTGAGTAGATAAAAAACATACTTGATTTTTTCAAAATCTTGCCGTAGCTATATCTTCGCAAGTCGCAATATGACCAGAAGCTGACGTAGCTCAATCGGTAGAGCGCGTCCTTGGTAAGGACGAGGTAGGCAGTTCAATCCTGCTCGTCAGCTCCATATATTAAAATCGCCAATCCTCGGACTGGCGATTTTCTTTTATCCCCCACTTCTCTTACCTCGACTCAATAAAAAAGGCCGCCTGACAATTCAGACGGCCTCAAAATATATTGTATCGAGATAAACTAACCAGAATTATCAACCAACGTACCGGTGGTTCGAGCTACAAGGTCAGCCAACAGCTTTTCCAACGAATATTGCGGATCAGAGGGCTTCCTTAATTGGGCAGCCCCATCAAGTATCTGAGCCTGACTCAGTAAGGCTGTCTTTTGAGAAGACAAACTGTCTTCCTTGCTCTCATACATATCGAGAATCGTATCCATTTCACTCTTCAGATCCTGCACATAGCCAAGCTGTGTGGCCCTTGTGCCAACTGCGGCCAAATCCGCGCCAGCGAGATCAGACCAGTTGGTTCCACTGGAAGGATCATCTACCGAATGAAATGTAATGTTGAATCCGCCATCCTTATTGGCCTGAATAAAGACATTACCGTTGGCGTCAATCTGATCAGTATTCCACTTGGTGCTGTCCAGAACGGCGATACCATTAAAATCCGCGCCGCTGATAGTACCGGTAATCTTATCGCGAAGCGCATTGTAGTCACCTTGCACGACTGTACTGGTGCCGTCGAGCTCACCGTTATTAATCTTATCGATGATCTCTTCCATATCCTCAAGCGCATCAACAATGACACCCATCTCAGTACGCGCTACCCCCATCATGGACGAGGCCTCACCCACATTACGAGAGGCCTGTCTGACAGCGCCTGCATCCCCTCTGAGTTGACCGCTAATGGCCTCCTCAAATGGATTCGTAAACGTCTTGGCCTTAACAGGGCCACCAAGCACCATATTGCGTAAGTCCTGACCGACCTTGGACGCACCAAACAACTGGTTGGTGAGCATGTCCTGCTGCAACAACTGCTGTGAATAGTTTACGAGAAAAGTCTTCTCAACGTCGGTCAATGCCATACGGTCTCCTAAAAAGGCGATATTTACGCTTTCCCATCATTGTTATCGGCACAAAAGGGAAAATCTTTAGGGGACTCACAAAAAAATCTCAGCTTTTCATCTACATGGCAGAAGCTTGATCAATCCATAATTAAATGTGTACTCATATTGAAAATACTCAGGTGATCACATGAAAATTCTCAATCTGGACGGACACTACTTTGTCGCCCCATTAAAACAAATGGGACACGACGTGCTTTGGATCGGGCCATATGAAGAATGTGACATCCAGCTCACGGAAACTCTTTCCCTGGCAAACTTGCTAACCACTCTTGATAACGAAGGTTTCACGCCAGACATCGCCATCTGGGCAGACATCTGCCGCCCCCCCTCTGTTATCGGCATCGAACACCTTCCCTGCGTAACCGTAGGTTACTCAATAGATCAGTACTGCAACCCCTGGCACCTATCCTACAGCGCAGCCTTTGATCTCATGCTCGTGGCTCAGAAAGACTATGTTGGCATGTTCGAGAATGAAGGAATGGGCCACCGCTTGGAATGGTTCCCACTCTTCTGCAACGCTACCAAAGACATCGACCACGCTGAAACTAGAGATATCCCCGCGAGTTTTGTTGGCACACTTGAAGGAATAGTCAACGCACCGCGCAAAAAATTCATGGATGATTTCAAACAGCATCACCCTCTCTTTGTCACACGAGGAAACTACGTCCCCATATACAATCGAAGCCAAATCGTATTGAATCAAAGTGCAGCAGGAGAGCTGAATTTCCGCATTTTTGAAGCCATGGCTTGTGGGGCAGCTGTACTAACAGAGGACACGGAAAACGGCCTCAGCGATCTATTTACCAATGGCGAGGACATTCTTCTCTACCCACGCGGAAATCCACAGGCTGCCGCTATTGTGGCTAAAATAGCTCTCAACAATCATGAATTAGCAACCATTGCAAAAAACGGTCAGCGAAAAGTACTCGCAGAGCACACTTCACTCATCAGGTCCCAACATATTCTCAAGTGCGTGGAAGCGATTGCAGCCGAGGGACAAACATGGCGGAAACAAAACATCCGTGAGGTCCAGCAACAGATATTCAACACCTACAGTATGTTGGCATTTGATGAAAATCTTCCGCTGCCCCCGGAACTACGAGAATTGTACTCAGCACTATCTCACGCAGTTTTTCTGGAGCTTCAACAATAAAAAATGGCGACCGTTGCGGTCGCCATTTTTTATTAAGGACTCTTTAAACTACTGAACAAACTCTGACATCGTTGCAAAAACCTCATGACCATGGTCATGCCGTTCCACGCCAAGGACGTCTTCCAGCTTATCCACCTGCTTGACCATCTGATCCAGATTTTCCGCAACATTAACCAAAAGCCAGATTTTACTCTTTCCACCACCGTTGACGGGCATACAAGCAATGCCTTCTACATTGTAAGCTCGGCGAGCGAAAAGCCCACAAATATGAGACATGACACCGGGATGATTATTCACGGTCAGTTCGATAACAGTCTGTTTACACATCTGATTCACCTCCAATCATCACTGTGTTCGGTGCTCCGGGAGGCACCATGGGATACACTGGTTCATCTGCACTGATGGGAACATGGATCAAAACAGGGCCGGGTTCCGCCATGGCTTCCTTCAGCAAGGTAGAAGGATCACCGCCCTGAGCAAAGTCGTACGCTTTAATACCAAACCCTTCGGCAATCTTAACAAAATCCACAGTCTTCGTGTAATCAGACGCAACATATCGTTTACCGTAAAACAAATCCTGTTGCTGGCGAACCAATCCAAGTGCGTTATTATTCGTTAAAATGATCTTGATATTAACGTCATGCTCCATAGCGGTGGCCAAATCCTGAATATTCATCATAATGGAGCCATCACCAGTAAAACAGACAACCGTACGTTCCGGTTCTGCTAACGCCGCTCCGATGGCAGCAGGAACTCCAAATCCCATTGTCCCCAGACCACCGGAAGTCAGCCATTGACGAGGATGCTTGAACGGGTACGCCTGCGCAGTACGCATCTGATGCTGTCCGACATCGGTACAAATAATAGCATCTTCACCAGCCAATTCAGCTGCTTTCAGAATAACTCCATATGGAGATGCCGGGTCCTCGGCTTGTGGGATGATCATCGGATGATCTTTCTTTAACCCACTGACTTCATTTATCCATTCTGCTCGATCATTTTGTTCAATCATGGGCAACAGCGTCGTAATAATATCTGTGATATCGCCAGTAACTGACGCATGAGCCATCTTGATTTTATCAAGTTCACTCGGATCGATATCAATATGGACAACTTTGGCTTTGGGGCAAAATTCCGGCACCTTGCCAGTCGCACGATCGTCGAACCGAACACCAATCGCGATAAGGAGATCACACTCCTCCAGGGCCATATTAGTATATCGAGCAGCGTGCATCCCAAGCATTCCCATACAAAGTGGGTGATCATTGGGAACAACACCCAACCCCATAAGTGTCAGCGCAGTGGGAATACTGCCCTTCTCTGCTAATGCACGAGCGTCAGCAGAAGAGCCAGACTGGACGATGCCGCCTCCCAGATACAGGATAGGCTTCGTAGCCTCGTTGATCATCTTGGCTGCACGCTCAACTTCCGCATGAATGAGTTCAGTACCAGCTCCGCGGCCACCCAGCTCCGGCCATGCGTCAAATTCATACTCCGCCATCTGAACGTCTTTAGGTACATCAACAACAATAGGCCCCGGCCTGCCGGATGCGGCGATACGAAAAGCATTAGGGATAACGTCGAACAACTCTTCGACAGATCGTACAAGAAAGTTATGCTTGGTGATTGGCACGCTCAGGCCATAGGTATCGACTTCCTGAAACGCATCAGTACCGATCATGCTGAGGGGAACCTGCCCTGTGATACATATGATGGGGATAGAATCGAGCTTTGCGTCCGCAATCGCAGTGAGCGTGTTGGTGGCCCCGGGACCGGATGTGGCAAAGAAGACCGCAGGTTTGCCGGATACACGGGCCATCCCTTGAGCAATGAAGCCAGCACCCTGTTCATGGCGAGCCAAGATGTGGCGAATGGATTCGCTCTGCCCCAGAGCGTCATACAAGGGGAGATTAGCTCCGCCTGGTATCCCGGCAATGGTCTCGATGCCCTGCCGCTCCAACAATTTGATGATGATTTCCGCACCGCTGAGTTTCATGGAATGCCTCCTGAGTTCCGTCTTCTGCTCTGGCGGGCCTCCAAACTAAAACCCCCGCCGGATGCACCGACGGGGGTTATGAAATTCTCTTTTATTCCAACAATCCCGTTAAGGTGCGTCCTTTACGACACCACATACCACTACGTCTACTACGACGACAGAGACCACGTCCGTTAGCCGGACGCTGGTAATGTTGGATATGGAATCGAAAGTACGCATAAAATAAAAACCTTTTCGTTTGTTAAGGAACAATTAGTTGGAACCTACCTAATCGTCAAGGATTTTTTCTCTAGAACTTGCGAATGCGTTGAGAATGCCTATACCTTAGTAACTCATACGAGAGGAGAATCCATGAAAATTATGATCGTACTCGCCCACCCGGACGAATCCAGTTTCAACCACGCCATAGCAACACAAGCCCGAAACACCCTTGAAAAAAACGGGCACACTGTCATTTTCCACGATCTCTACAAGGAACAATTTAATCCCCTTCTACCTGCGGGCGAAATCCCACGAGAAGTGGACTTACCTAAACCCATTAAGCAGCACTGTGATGAGACAGCAGATGCTGATGGATTCATCATCATCCATCCTAACTGGTGGGGAATGCCGCCCGCCATTCTCACAGGCTGGGTGGACAGAATTCTCAGACCAGGACTCGCCTATGAATTTGTAGAAGGAGATAATGGTGAAGGTGTTCCTGTCGGGTTGCTAAAGGCAGATAAAGCTTTGATTTTTAACACTTCAAACACCTATGAAGAACGAGAAGAAGCTGTCTTCGGTGATCCTCTAGAACGTATTTGGAAGGACTGTATCTTCGACCTATGCGGTGTGAAGGATACCTCTCGACGCACGTTCAGTGTGGTTGTGACAAGCACTCAAGAAGAGCGCGAAGCATGGCTGGCAGAAGTCCATAAAAAAGTCGACAGGTGTTTCCCTGCCGACTCGTAATCATCCAGCTTGGCATATCACGCCACAAGCGCAATCATGCCGTGATGAGCATATTAAAGCCTGTCAACAACGACCCAGAACACGACAGCACCGACAAACAATCGAATAGCGTGCCCAATATGGTAGTGGTATCCCCAATCAAGGCCAAACATAGCAAGCAGGCTAGCGATGTACCCAACGATAATGAGTTTACGCCATATATTGATCTTCGTTAAATTCAATTTCATATACAGTCTCCAAATAGGAAGGGTTGCGATCTACACCGCAACCCTTTCACTTCACATACGATAATGTCAACTATGAAAGCGTCTACTTCTTGGCAGGAGCCTTCTTGACCACCTTCTTCTTGGCTGGCTTCTTTCCATTCTTATCATCCTTACCATAAGCAACCATCTGGTCGACCAAACTCTTCAGCTTCTCATCAACCAAACCATTAATGGTATTCTTGGGATAACTACCGTCCTTCTTCTGTGCGCCAGCCTTAACTCCGGTAAGGATCTCAATACCCTCATCAATAGTCTTGACCGCCCAGATGTGGAACTTGCCAGCCTTCACGGCATCTACGACTTCGTCACGTAACATCAAGTCCTTCACGTTGGGATATGGAATCATGACGCCCTGGTTACCATTCAATCCGGCACTCTTACAGGTAAGGTAAAACCCTTCAATCTTCTGATTCACTCCGCCGATCGGCTGGACTTCACCGTACTGATTTACCGAACCCGTGACAGCAACATACTGCTTAATCGGCTTCTCAGACAGACTCGACAGCAACGCGTAGAGCTCAGTCGAAGAGGCGGAATCGCCATCAATCCCACCGTAAGACTGCTCAAAGGCTATACTAGCCGCCAAGGAGAGTGGCTTATTTTGCGCAAAACGGCTGCGTAGGAAGCCCGAAAGGATCAACATGCCCTTATTATGTGTCGGGCCAGACATATCCGCCTCACGCTCAATATTGATGATCCCATCCTTACCAAGTGAGGTAACAGCCGTGATGCGGGCAGGCTTACCAAAGGAGTAGTCACCCATGGAGTACACTGCGAGACCATTAACCTGTCCAATCGCTTCGCCGTCCGTATCTACGAACAAGCTGCCACGATCGATCATTTCCTGAATACGTTCTTCTACCTGATTAGATCGGTAGACCTTGGCATACACTGCTTCCTTTACATGCTCGCCCTTGACCTTCTTGGCCTTGGCCTGCCCAGCAAAGTAATCAGCTTCACTCAACAAGTCCGCCATAACCGGGAAGGCGGTTGAGATCTTCTCCTGCCGCCCGGCCCAACGCACAGCTTCTTCCATGACAGCGGAAACACCGGATGCATCGAACGGCTTGAGGTCACTCTTTTCCACTTCACCCTTAATGAAGCGGGCCACCTGAAGCACGGAATCATCATCAAGGTTCATGCTCGATTCATAATCAGCACGCACCTTGAAGATCTTGGGAACGTCCTCATCATAATGCTTCAGCATCATGTAAAGGTAAGGGCTACCGAGAACAACGACCTTCACTTCCATATCAATTGGTTCCGGCTTCAAGCCAGTAGCACTGATAAAGTAGTACGGATCGAATGTTTCAATTTCAATCTGCTCTGTCTTGAGAGAGCGCTTCAAGGTCTGCCAGACTCCTGGCTCATAAATGGCATCCATGAGGTTGATCACGAGATAACCACCGTTGGCCTTGACAAACGAACCTGCCTTGATCTTCGTATAATCTGTATGCCAACCGCCCGAACGGTCCTGCACGCGCTCAATGGAGCCGAACAGGTTCCGATAGGTCGGATACGATTCCACGATAATAGGCGGCCCTTCCAGTTCAGAGTTGTCGACCAACAAATTCACCTGATACGGCCGAAAGACCTGTTCCGCTGACGGACCACCGAACATCATCCCCGGAATCGGCCCCTGCTTGGGCGGGCCACCGAGAGCCTTGATGCTATCCAGTTCCTCCGCCATGTTTTCCAATACGGAATCAAGGAACTTTACAACCTTCTCATCGTCATACTTTTCCTTGAGCGGCTTGACGAAATCTTGAGCCAAGGCAGTGAACATAAGCCGATCCACTTCCTCATGCTTATCATTGACCTGCTTTGCCAACTCCTTCAACTCCACAACAATATGATCGATTTCTTCCTTCAGCTCTGTACGCTTGTCGCGCAATCTCTCAAACTCTTCCTGAGGGAATCTACCATTAACAACCATTTCTTCTAATTCAATTAACCGCTTGGGCTCACCATCAACCAGCGGAACCACGTCCGGCCGCTGAATGGGCCCCATCTGCATGCGAACGACTACAAGCCCGGTGTCCTTTACTTGATCTTCAATGGCCTTGTAAAAGCTCATGATCTTCTTTTCATGCGCTTCGGCAATGGCATTCTTTCGCGCAATGTATTCTTCGCTTTCAAATAGCTGTGGAGCTTCGCGCTTCACGGTGTCCAGAAAGTCATGAACATCCTTCTTGAAAGTGCTACCCTCACCAGCCTTGAAACGTAATTGAATTGGAGCTTCTGGGTGCTTAAAATTATTGACGTAACAAAGGTCACACGGCGTTTCACTCTTATCGGCCATTTCTTCAAGGAGCTTCCGGACCGTGGAAAGGCGACCAGTTCCCGGCTCACCCGTGACAAATATATTGTACCCCTTCTTGACCATCCCCATACCGAAACGGAATGCTTCTACACCGCGCTTCTGGCCAATAATATCGGTTTGCGCCTCCAGATCATCGGTAGTCTTAAATGAAAGAGTCTTTGGATTCAGGGTCCACTTCAGCTTTTCAACAGGAACGAGAGTAGGTGACTTCTTGGCTGGCATAGTTCTCTCCGTTACTTCTTGATTATCTTAATAGTCTGTCCCTTCTGGGTGGGACACTTGGGGAGTCGGACTTGAAGCACTCCCGACTTAAATTCAGCCTTTACTTCATCTGTCCGGATAATACACGGCAGCTTGATTTCCTTACGAAACGTATGAGTCTTCTTGTGCCTTCCCTCCACAGCAATAGTCTCCGCCTTAATAGTCAAACGACGATCAAGTACCGAAACATCAACATCATCGGGATTTATATTTCCCAGTTCGAGGCGAGCAACAAGCGTATCGCCCTCTTCTCCTAGATCCAGATCACCTGCGATTCGACAGAACATCACAGGTAGATCAAAATCTGTACATAGATCATCAAAGAGCCGATCCATCTCCCCTCTCATTCGGGAAATTTCGTCTTGGCTCCATCTCTTTAAATCTGCCATTGACTAAAGACCTCCTGATATAAGCCGCATGAGCTGCGGTGGAATCTCAAAAATACAGTTAGTTATAACATTACCACAGATGTAAAAGAAACAACAAGGGGCTTGCCAAATGAATCGGCAAGCCCCTGTAAAAGTGGTCTATAAAATATAAAATCGTTACATTAAAGCCTATTAAAGAGACAGGATACAGCAAGCACAATAAACCCTGTGGAAACCAACCAGAAAGGCCGGATCAAGTCTTCAAGGGCTGGGATAGACATAACATCTATCTGTATGAAGATGCCCATAAGGCCGATAATAACGCCGATAATCCATGTGATAAGTTGCGGTGCGCTCAGATTCATTTCAGGACTCCATCTCTCCAGTGATAGGCTCAACTACTGTAACTTCTTAATAAACTCTTCCATCTCATTCTTTGGAAGCGGCTTTGAGTACAGATAGCCCTGACCGTAGTCGCATTGCAAGGAATAAAGCAGATCTCGCTGCCTTTCTGTTTCAATACCTTCTGCAACCACACGCAAACGAAGGCTGTGCGCCATGTTGATAATAGCTCTGACAATCTCAATATTCTCCGTAGCTTTCTCCATGCGCTGAACAAAGCTCAAATCAACCTTCAACTGATCCATAGGGAATTTTTGAAGGTAACTCATGGATGAATACCCAGTACCGAAGTCATCAATAGAAAGCATTAAGCCTAGTGATTTTAACAAATTGAGACGATTCACTGATTCCATAGCATCAAGCATGACAACAGTTTCAGTTATCTCAAGCTTGAGCATATTAGCGGGCAAGCCGGAATGTGCCAAAATTGATTCCACCCGATTGACCAACGTGGATTCCGAAAACTGTCTGGCGGAAATATTCACTGACATCGTATACTGTTTGGCAGCGGGAAATTTTTGACGCCATCCATTCAGCGTGGTGCAGGCATCCTCAAGGATATACTCACCAAGCTCGGAGATAAGCCCGGTTTCTTCTGCTACGGGAATAAATTCACCGGGACTAACTAGCCCTCGCTCAGGATGTATCCAACGAGCCAAAGCCTCAAATCCATACAAACTACCATCAGCAAGATTAACTATGGGCTGGTAAAACGCTTCAAACTCTTCGGCATTAAGTGCCCTTTTCATTTCATTTTCAACGGCAAGGACGTTCACTACGCCTTCCCTCATATTGGGCTCATATTTAACGCACAAATTTTTGCCACGCGCCTTGGCCTTGAACATGGCAAGCTGGGCATTGTTGACTAGAACATCCTTATCAGCCTCACCATTCTGTGCAGTATCAAAGCCCAGACTGGCTGTAAGTGGATACTCCACACCATCGATATCTTCCTGCTTGGCAAAAACAAGATGGACATTGTTAACAAGGACCGATGCCTCTTTCATGTCCTGTAATTCTTCAAAGAGGATGGCAAATTCATCACCACCGAATCGAGCTGCAGTGTCAACAGAGCGGATACTTCCCTTGATTAGACAAGCAACATTCTTCAATACTTGATCACCAAATGAATGCCCGAAATGCTCGTTAAGCGCCTGGAAACGATCAAGATTAATAAATAGAACGGCAAAGCTTTTACCTTCACCCTCTGCCCGTTCGATAGCTCGTGACACTCGATCAAGGAAAAGAGGCCTCGTCGCCAGCCCAGTCAGAGAATCATGCAAGGAAGTATGTTTTAGCTGCTCTTCCATTCGTTTGCGACTGGTCACATCACGAATATTGACTCTAATTCCAAGTGGCTGACCATTTTCATCAGAGATAGAATGCTTGATCAGACTGACCCACTTCTCCCGAGCGCTCTTGTGATTGATTCTAAAATCGATTCCCTGCTCCTCACCTGTCGAATCATCCGACATGTAGGTATTCCATGCAGGTAAGTCATCATGATGAATAATACGCTCGATAAAACCGGGGTCCTCAAAAAACATCTCAGGAGGATAACCACTTATCCGCTCACAGGAGGGAGAAATATAAATAGGCAAACCGTCGGGATCGATCCAACTTTCCCAATCGTAATTATAATCAGCGACCATCCGATACCGCTGCTCCGATTTACGGAGAGCTTGTTGAGAATCTTCCAGGGCTTCAATTGTCCTGCTTAATTCCTTAGTGGTATCTTCAAGTGAACGCTTATGACGATGAAGTTCAGCAAATGTATTTACCTTACCACGAAGGACTTCTGGTTCAACAGGCTTAAAGAGGTAATCCACAGCACCAAGCTCGTACCCGCGAAAGACGTGCCGCTGCTCCTTGCTTATGGCTGTAATGAATATAAGGGGAATATCCCCAGCTTCATCATCCCCACGCATTTTTTCGGCAAGCTCGAAACCATCCATGCCCGGCATCATCACATCGAGAAGAGCAACAGCAAAATCGTGTTGAGGAATCAAGGCAAGGGCTTCCCTTCCGGACGAAGCCAAGACCAAGTTCAGATCATATCCCTTTAGGATACCTTCTATAAGCTTGAGGTTGATTCTTTCATCGTCAACCACAAGAACATCGACTATCTCGCGCATTGTTTTCCCAGGTAAAATACTTAACTTCCAGTAATCTGACATACCATAAGCAAGGTTTGTTTGGAACGCTTTTATAAACTGAAGATTGAAATAATAACGTCATGTCATAATAAATGCATGACCAGATAAACGTAGAATTGACAAAACCTCACTTCAATTATAGTTGCTGTTTCGCAAGCAACAAGGAGCAATAAACGATGTCTGACAAAGCAGAACAATTCAAACAAGTACTTGATGGGCACCACCAATGGCCCTGTCCATATCCGTTCAAATTCATCGTTCCTACAGAAAACCTCCCTCTTGTTGTCGATCTCTTTTCCGATCACGAGCTCTCAACCCGTGAATCCAAAAGCGGAAAATACACCAGCATAACCATGGAATCCACCATGTGTTCCAGCCAGGAAGTATTGGAAGTTTATGAAAAAGCATCCACAGTTCCCGGTCTGATGTCTCTTTAAGACTTACCCCGTCATACAATAAATCTGACCATTTTAGTCAGATTTATTCATTCTACCGCTTTACACAGCGGGTAGCCATACTTACATTACAGTGGTACAATCGATAGATTGTAGCGTTTTAATGCTTTTAATTGAACTTTACCATTTGAAATACATATATCTTTTCAGGAGACACTCATGTGGGAATACACTGACAAGGTCAAGGACCATTTTCTGAATCCGCGTAATGCCGGAAAAATTGACGACGCTGATGGTATCGGCGAAGTCGGCTCTCTCGCCTGTGGCGACGCCTTGACCCTTTATATCAAGGTCGTTGACGGTATCGTCACTGATGCCAAGTTCCAGACTTTCGGCTGTGCAAGTGCCATCGCATCCAGCTCTGCTCTGACAGAATTACTCATTGGCAAGCCTGTTGAAGAAGCTGAGAAGCTCACCAATAAGGATATCGCCGAATACCTTGGCGGCCTCCCCCGCGAGAAGATGCACTGTTCTGTTATGGGGCAAGAGGCCTTGGAGCAAGCCTTCAAGAACATGCGTGGAGAAGCTGGTACTGTAGCCGAGCATTCCCATGAAGGAGAACTTATCTGTGAATGTTTCGGCATTTTCGACGAAGAGATCCTGCGCGCCATCAAGGAAAACGATCTCAAGACCGTGGACGACATAACCAACTTCACCAAGGCCGGTGGCGGCTGCGGCAAGTGTATCGATGATTTGGACCGTCTCCTCAAGGAGTCCAAGGGCGAAGGCTCCTGCGAAACTCCGTCAGCAGAACCTGCATTTCCTGCACAGGGCATGACTAACATCCAGCGCATGCACCTCATCGAATCAGTTATTGATGATGAAGTTCGACCCATGCTTCAGGCGGATGGTGGCGACGTTAAGCTGATGGACATCGACAAGAACATTGTACTTGTCCAGTTCCTCGGCATGTGTTCCGGCTGTCCATCCAGCCAACTCACCTTGCAGAATGTGGTCGAGGCCAAGCTCAAGGAAAAGGTCGATCCCTCCATTCAGGTTAAGGAAGGCTAGTTATGAAAAATATATATATGGATAATAATGCCACCACACAGGTGGACCCGGCTGTCTTTGATGAAATGAAGCCGTTCTTCACCGAGCTCTACGGCAACCCTTCCTCTATGCACCGCTTTGGTGGTCAGGTAGGTGTCAAACTCAAGGAAGCACGTGAACGAGTTGCAATTCTGATTGGCTGTGAACCTGCTGAAATCATTTTCACATCCTGCGGCTCCGAGTCCGACAACACGGCTATCCGTTCTGCTTTGAACGCACAACCGGAGAAGCGCCACATCATCACCACCCGTGTTGAACACCCGGCGATTTTGAGCCTGTGCAAATATCTTGAGAAAAAAGAGAAGTACGAAGTAACGTACCTCGGAACTGACGAGAATGGCCGACTCGACATGGATGAATACAAGGAAGCTCTGCGCCCTGACACCGCTATTGTCTCCATTATGTGGGCCAATAACGAGACGGGCAACATCTACCCTGTCGAAGAAATGGCAAAGCTCGCCAAAGAAAATGGTTCCTTTTTCCACACCGATGCAGTCCAGGCGGTAGGTAAGATTGCCATCAACCTTAAGGACTCCTCCATCGACATGCTTTCACTGTCCGGGCACAAGCTCCACGCTCCCAAGGGCGTTGGTGCTCTGTACGTACGCAAGCGCTTGCCCTTCCGCCCCTACCTCATTGGTGGACACCAGGAACGCAGCCGCCGTGCTGGCACAGAGAACACCACAGGCATCATCGCGCTGGGCAAGGCATGTGAACTTTCCCATGTGCACATGGATACCGAGAATACTGAAGTAAAGGCCCTTCGCGACAAACTTGAAGCAGGTCTGCTCGCAGCTATTCCCGATTCCATCCTGAACGGAGACAAAGAAGACCGCCTCCCCAACACCACCAACATATCTTTCGGATATGTTGAGGGTGAGGCCATTCTGCTCATGATGGATCAGTTTGGCATTGCAGCCAGCTCAGGTTCCGCATGTACTTCCGGCAGCCTTGAGCCATCTCACGTATTGCGCTCCATGGGCGTACCTTTCACCTTTGCCCATGGGTCCATCCGCTTCAGCCTCAGCCGTTTCAACACCGAAGAAGAAGTGGACTTCATTATTGAGAACCTGCCCAAGATTATTGAAAACCTGCGCAAGCTCTCCCCCTTCAACGCCAAAAAGAACGGCCTTGGTTGCGGCACCGAATAACCGGAGCAGATATGAAGATAGCCAACGATATGACCGAACTGGTCGGCGGAACTCCGCTGGTCAAGTTGAACATGCTTTCCGAAGGACTCAAAGCAACCCTCGTTGCCAAGTTAGAGTTCAATAACCCTTGTGGCTCGGTTAAAGATCGCATTGCCAAAAACATGGTTGAAACAGCCATGGCAGAAGGCAAGATCACCAAAGACACAGTGTTGGTCGAGCCTACCAGTGGTAACACAGGCATCGGCCTCGCATTCATCTGTGCGGTTAAGGGGTTACGTCTCATTTTGACCATGCCGGAGTCCATGTCCATCGAACGTCGCAAGCTCCTCAAAGGCTTTGGCGCAGAGTTGGTCCTGACCCCCGGGCCGAAAGGAATGAAGGGAGCCATCAAGAAAGCCGAGGAAATCGTTGCAGAGACAGACAACTCATTCATGCCCATGCAGTTTGAGAACCTGTCCAATCCAGATATTCACCGTAAAACAACGGCCCTTGAAATCTGGAATGATACCGATGGTGAAGTGGATATGTTCGTGGCTGGCGTGGGCACTGGTGGGACCATCACCGGAGTAGGCGAAGTTCTCAAGAACAAGAAACCAAGCGTGCAAGTCGTTGCAGTGGAACCGGAATCTTCCCCAGTTCTTTCTGGCGGCTCCCCTGCCCCTCACTCTATTCAAGGAATTGGCGCAGGCTTTGTTCCCGGTGCGTTAAATACTGAAGTCTACGATGAAATCATCAAGATAGATAATGATACCGCCTTTGAATATGCCAAAAAACTCATTCTGCATGAAGGCATTCTCTGCGGCATTTCATCCGGTGCCAACTGCGCTGCTGCCATTGAATTGGCCAAGCGAGAAGAAAACACAGGCAAGATGATCGTGTTCGTAGTCTGCGATACAGGCGAACGCTATCTTTCCACTCCGCTGTTCGAATAAAAGGAATTCAGCATGACTGAACAAGACTACTCGCTCGCCGACGTGGTGGCGCTGCTGGTCGAATCCGGTGGTGAGGGAACAACCTCCCATCGCTACTCGGACGATGTACCCATGCCTTCCGTCGACGTTCTCTCCGAAATCGTGGAAGACCTGCGCAGCGTCCTGTTTCCCGGCTATTATGGACCGTCCGAGATTACCCCGGACACCATGCCTTACTATATCGGTTCTACTCTTGATCGCGTCGAACGCCACCTGTCCGACCAGATCAACCGTGGTTACTGTTTTGTTTGCGACAAGACCAAAGTGGACAAGTGTCAGGACTGCGAAACCCGCGCCCGACGCATGGCCCACCAATTCATTAGCAAACTGCCGAATATCCGCCACCTCCTTCTCTCTGACGTGGAGGCAGCTTACGACGGAGATCCGGCAGCAAAGACGCACGGTGAAACGATATTCTGTTATCCTTCCATACGCGCACTGACCAATCATCGCATTGCCCATGAATTATACAAACTCGGTGTAGACATCATCCCCCGTATCATCGGCGAAATGGCTCACTCCGACACAGGCATCGACATCCACCCCGGCGCCACCATAGGTAAGTCCTTCTTCATGGACCATGGTACTGGCACCGTCATCGGTGAAACCTGTATTATTGGCGACAATGTACGCGTTTATCAGGGTGTAACGCTGGGAGCAAAAAGCTTTCCCAAGGGAGACGACGAACGGCTCATCAAGGGCCTCCCCCGTCATCCTCTGGTAGAGAACGACGTCATCGTCTACGCTGGCGCAACCATTCTCGGCCGAGTCACGATCGGCAAGGGCGCGGTTATCGGCGGTAACGTCTGGATTACCCGAGACGTCCCGGCTGGTGCACAAATCGTTCAGTCTCGCGCCATGAACCAATCATACATTGACGGTGGCGGCATCTAACTCATCGAGTAATGAGACCAAGAAAAAGGGAAGAGCATCACATGCTCTTCCCTTTTTTGATGACAAATGAATTTAGTTAATGAAGCGTCTGTAAAAAAGATCGAGCCTTACGCAAAACAATCACGGAAGGAATAACAATCACGATGGCCACCAAGACTTCCGGCCCACCGTGGGTAATAGCGATAGAAATTGCAACATCCAACGCCATATAGCCCTGCAAGACGGAAAACCCCAGAAACAAGACTGTATTCGTTAAAGTCCCGATTACAGCCGATGCACCTAATCTCAGGTAATCGCCTCTTCCGCTGAGAGCCATATACGTAGCATATGAAGTCAGCCCGATAGCCATACGGGGAACGATCGCAACCAGTGGATCTGAAGCCATGGGACTTTGCGCGGCATACATACTTGTTATGCCAAAGACCGTTCCAACAACCACACCAATCGGCCAGCCTTCCAACAAGCTGGCGACAATAGTTGGCAGATGCATGATCGTAGCCGACTTAGCAGCAGTAGGCATAGGAATGAATCCAAGGGAGGTTGTCCCCATAATAACTGAAAACAGGATAAGCCCGCCTACTATCGGTAGGTTGAGCTTACCCTGTCCAGGTATAAAGTCCTTATTCTGCTGATTAGACATACTATATGCGTAGCAGCTTTTTACATCGAACCCTATTATTTATTTATGGCATCTCTGCAATCAAATCAGCGACAGGTTTGCCATTAGGTGCTTTCGCATTAGGATCAATAGCAATAACTTCTTTCCAAATTTTGAGAGCGTTAGCCTTGTCATTCAGGTCATGCAGGTAAACGACACCCATGTTGAAACGAGACACGACGTGTTTAGGATCCAGCTTTGCTGCCTGTCCAAACGCCTCAAGAGCTTTGTTATATCGCTGAGTCCGGCGATACATCACGCCAAGATCGGACCAAACACCAATCTTCATAGGCTTAAGCTCAACGGCCCGCTCATATGCAGTAACAGCCTTAGCAGGCATGTCGTGATCAAAGCAGAAATTGCCAAGTTTTACCCAAGCGTCAAAGCTCGTCGGATTTGACGCAGCGTCAGCCTCCAAAGCAGCCAGTGCTTCGGGGTTAGCCGTGTGCGGAGCAACCTGCTGAGACTGAGACGCCGGAGCACTTGTCATCTGCTGACGCACGCCTTCTTTCCCCATATAAATCATGGTCACCGTATTTCCGAGGAATGCACCTACAACCAATGCAATGACAACCAGCATAATGCAGGAAGTTTTTTTGATGTAATGTTCTTGAATTTCTTCAGCTTCACGCTGTCTTTTGTGGACACCCATGTATAATCTCCCCAATTCAGTATTTATCAGTGTTAACGAACGAATCCACAGTGTAACAAACGCACAAAATTGTTGCTAGAAAAAATGGTCCATTTTTTTGTGCAAATGCTTTGCAATGCTTGACTTCCCGAACATGTTATACCAATGTATCGCGTTCATTTGAGTCGACGCCATTTATTAAAGATATATACCGTTGTCGGAGGACTAAAACCCATGAGCGACTATAAGAAAACCCTGCTCCTGCCCAAAACTTCTTTCCCCATGAAAGCCAATCTCAAGCAGCGTGAGCCTGAGATGCTCAAGTTCTGGGAGGAAACCAAGGCATACGACGAAATGGTCGCAGCCGGAGACAAGGACAATGAGTATGTCCTTCACGATGGCCCCCCATACGCCAACGGGCATATCCACATGGGCACCGCGCTCAACAAGGTCCTCAAGGACATCGTGGTAAAATCCCGCAACCTTCAGGGCCAGCGCGCCGAATACGTTCCCGGTTGGGATTGTCATGGCCTGCCCATTGAGCACAAGGTCGAGCAAGAGCTCAAGAAGAAGAAAAAAGAACTCGACACTCTGACTATCCGCAAGATCTGCCGCTCTTACGCAGCCAAATGGCTGGACACCCAGCGCAAGGAATTCAAACGCCTTGGCGTTATGGGCGTATGGGAAGATCCCTACATGACCATGAAGCCCGAGTACGAAGCAGCAACTGCCCGCGAACTGGGCAAGTTCATGGAACGTGACGGCGTTGTTCGTGGCAAGAAGCCCATCTACTGGTGCTGTGATTGCCGCACTGCCCTCGCCGAAGCCGAGGTGGAATACGAGGATCACTCCTCCCCATCCATCTATGTCCGCTTCCCCATGGCAGACGAAAATTTCAAAAAGATCGCGGACATCGATGTCAGCAAGCTGTTCATCGTTATCTGGACCACCACCCCCTGGACCATTCCCGATAACATGGGCGTAGCCCTGCACCCGAACTTCGACTACGCACTCGTTGAAGTTAACGGTGAGTACTACGTGCTGGCAGAGGGCTTGCTCGAAGAGTGCACTGAAAAGTTCGGATGGGACGCTCCCAAAGTTCTGGCAACCGTATCCGGTGCCGAGTTGGAAGGCCTCAAGGCCAAGCACCCTATTTATGATCGCGAGTCTCCTGTTGTCTTGGCTGACTACGTCACCCTCGAAACAGGTACCGGTTGTGTCCACACCGCCCCCGGCCATGGCCGAGAGGATTTCGAAACCGGCCTCAAATACGGCTTGGAAGTTTACTCCCCGATGAATGACAAGGGTGAGTTCCTCCAGGAAGTCGAGCACTTCGCAGGCATGAATGTTTGGGATGCAAACCCTGCTGTTATCGAAAAGCTGACCGAGCTGGGCAATCTCCTCGCCAAAGAAGAAATCTCTCACTCCTACCCGCATTGCTGGCGCTGTAAAGAGCCAGTAATCTTCCGTGCTACCACTCAGTGGTTCATCGGTATGGATGAAAACACACTGCGTGAACGCTCCTTAAACGCCATCCGCAACGAAGTGGAATGGGTTCCGAGCTGGGGTGAAGAACGTATTTACAACATGGTTGCCAACCGCCCTGACTGGTGCATCTCCCGTCAGCGCAACTGGGGCGTACCTATCTCCGCACTGATCTGTGAAGACTGTGATGAGACATGGTTCGACGCACAATGGGTCTACGACATCTGCGATAAGTACGCAGAGCATGAGACTGGCTGTGACTACTGGTTCGAAGCTCCCATTGAGGAGATCGTTCCCGAAGGCCTCAAATGCGCCAAGTGTGGCGGTAACCACTGGAAACGTGAGACTGACATCCTTGATGTCTGGTTCGATTCCGGCACCAGCTACGCAGCTGTCGTTGAGCAGCGTGATGAAACCCGCTACCCGGCAGACCTGTATCTGGAAGGATCTGATCAGCATCGCGGCTGGTTCCACTCCTCCCTGCTTGCCTCTGTTGGCACCCGTGACATCCCGCCCTACAAAACTGTCCTGACCCACGGTTATGTAGTGGACGCCGAGGGCCGCAAGATGTCCAAGTCCATTGGTAACGTCATGGCACCTCAGGAAATCATCGACAAACACGGTGCAGAAATCCTGCGCATGTGGGTTTCCGCTTCCAACTATCAGGAAGATATCCGCATCTCCGACGAAACGCTGAATCGTCTGGTTGATGCATACCGCCGCATCCGCAACACCTGCCGCTATCTGCTGTCAAACCTCAACGACTTTGACCCCAAGCAGAAAGTAGCGACCAGCGATATGCTACCCATCGATCGTTACGCTCTGGATATGGTTTCGCGTCATCACGCATCTATTCAGGAAGCATACAAGAACTTTGAATTCCATAAGGTTTACCACACCTTGCACAACTTGTGCGTGGTCGACTTGTCCGCCTTCTATCTGGATATCATCAAGGACCGCCTGTACGTCGAAGAAAAAGATGGCATTAAACGCCGCTCCGCTCAGACCGTACTCTGGCAGATCCTCATGATGCTGCTTCAGGATATGGCTCCGGTCCTCTCCTTCACCGCAGAGGAAGGCTTCCAGAAGCTGCCCGAAGCTATCAAGGCAGACCTGAACCAAACTAAGACAGTATTCGCACTCCGGTTCGCCCCGGACGAAACGGGCCTGTCTGACGAAGAGCGCGCCAAGTGGGAAAAGCTGGCCGCAGTTCGTGCTGTAGTCAACAAGGCCATCGAGCCTAAGCGTAAAGACGGCGTAGTTGGCAAATCTCTGGATGCACAGATCACTCTGTACACCACAGAAGCAATTCGCACCCTTGTTGAATCCGCAGACCTTGACCCCATGGAGTTCTTCATCGTCTCCAAACTCAATCTGGATGACATCGCTAACGCTCCGGCTGACGCCTTTGCAAGCGAAGACGTAGAAGATCTCAAAGTGGGCGTTGAGCAGGCTCCAGGCACAAAATGCGAACGTTGCTGGCGCATCAGCGAAGAGCTTGGTTCCGACTCGGCCTACGCAGACGCATGTCCGCGTTGCACCGAGGTCCTCAAGACTCTGGCTTAGAGCTTAATATGAATAAATATACTTGGGCATCCATGTGGGCAGTGGTTATGATCGTACTCGATCAGGCCACCAAACTGTGGGTGTCCAATGCTATGGAAGTATGGACAGGAAAAGCCATTATTCCCGGCTTATTCAATCTTGTTCACGTCCTTAATCGCGGCGCAGCTTGGGGTTTTCTCGACGACGAGAACATCAGTTGGCAACGTCCGCTCTTCATTGCCATTACCTTTTTAGCGCTCGGCTTCATCAGTTACATGCTGAAGACAACCGAGGATAGCGACAAATGGATGATCACCGGCCTCGGCCTCATCGCTGGTGGAGCCGTAGGTAATCTCATTGATCGTATCCATAAGGGCGCGGTAACTGATTTTCTTGACTTTTATGTGGGCAATTATCATTGGCCCGCCTTTAATGTGGCAGACATCTCCCTCACCGTGGGCGCTGGCTGTATTCTATTATCCATGTTCCTGAACAGGAACCAAGGTGACGCAGCGTAAACTGCGCGTCATATTAGGAGCCTAACAATGTTCCCTGATTACTCTGCACTCACCACAAACCAGTGGATTGCTATCATTGCGGCCGTTACCTGCTGCTTTTCCTTCACCGTCTGGTCCATTCTGGACTGTTGGAGACGTGACTACGATGCGGTCAACGAAAAGGTTCTCTGGATTCAAATTGCTGTTTTTGTTCCAATCCTCGGCTCTCTGGCGTATCTTTTCATCGGTCGTAACAGAGGGAGCAAACGCCAATGACTAAATTAGCCAAGTATTTTTCTACAGTTATAGCCATTACGGCAATGCTGTTTTCCTTGGGTTGTGTCACTAAAAGCGACATGGAAACCTTGCAGATTGAACGTCAGCAAGACCTAAATCGCGTAAAACAGCTTGAAGCTGAACTAGAAGAATCCAAACAGCTTCTCAAGGAAGAAATCGAGAGCTCTCAGACACCTGTTCGCCAGCGTGCCGCAGATATGTGGGCAGAAATCCAATCCCTGCGTGCCGATTTCGCAAAAATGCAAGGCCAACTGGACATGGTAAACCTGCGCATGGATCGCCAGATCGGTGACTCCAATTCCACCATCAGCATGGATGGCCTCGGAGACCAGCTCGACGAGATCGTGTTCGTACTGGAAAACCAACTCCAGGTAGATATGTCGAAAATCCGCGAAGAACGCGCTGCCGCCAAAGCTGCCGCAGCCGCTCTGCTCGCTCCAATCGATATGCCTATGGCTGACAATGCTACTGCCGTAGATACCGTTGCAGTAGCTCCTGCCGATACGCCCACGCCTGCAGATGACACCAAAACGACCGAAACAGCCGACCCGGCTAAAGCGCTTTATGACAAAGCCTACGCGCTGTACAAAGAAGACCAATTCGAAAAAGCCCGCTCCTATTGGGCTGAATTCACAGATACCTTCAAGGATCACGCCTTTTCAGCCAGTGCTGTGTTTTGGCAGGGACAGTGCTATTATAAGCTCAAAGATTACGCTCGAGCAGCCATTCTATTCGAAGATGTGATTGAGAAATACAAGAAAAGCTCCAAGTACAAATCAGCCCTGCTCAAGGCGGGATATTCTTGGAACTATCTGGCTAAGCCTGAGCTGGCAAAAATGCGTATGCAAGAAGTGGTAGAGAAGTTCCCCAAATCTGTGGAAGCAACTCAAGCCAAACGTTTTTTGGACAAAATCAAGTAAATCTAACAGGGTTGCGATGTTCGAGCCCTATATGTAATAGTCGTACAATAGGATAATGCATGAAAGAAGTTATCAAAGGTTTCAGAAAAATAGTCTACTTAACCTTCCCGCCTGAATCTTCAGGGCGGCCTGTGGTCAGTAATCTGTCCCGCATGTTTGACCTCAACTTCAATATTTTGAAGGCAGACATCAGCCCCCGTCACGAAGGTTCCATGACTCTCGAAGTCTCAGGTATGGAAGAAGACTTTCACAAGGGTATCAGCTACCTCAAGGAAAATGGCGTCAGGATTACCCCTGTGGCTCACAAGATTTTCCGCAACGAAGAGTCCTGCATCCATTGCGGACTCTGTACAGCCATGTGCCCTACTGATGCCTTGCTGCTAGAGAAAAGTGATAAGACTGTAGTTTTTGACGTGGATAAATGTTCCGCCTGTGGCATGTGCACACGCGTATGCCCGGTCAAGGCCATGACTCTGGACCTTGACGAGAACCGCCAATAATCAGCCTGGGGACAGTGTATGAGCGAAGAAAAAAGAACTTTTTCCCGTGTGTCTATTCGATTGAAAGGACATGCCAGGATCATGCGTTCCATCGACTCTCCGCCGAAATTCACCGGAGATGCAGTTGGAGCCGAGACCTGTCGCGACGACCTGTTCCGCAACAGTAAATTACCCGAAGAACTCACCTCCTTCCTGACCGAAATGGACAGGAAGATGGACCGTATCCTCGGCTTACTCAGTACTGAAAATCTACAGAGCGATTTTCCACTGGATATCGAAATAATGGAGCTTTCAGCCGCAGGAGTAAAATTCCGCTGCGCCAGGCCCATTGAAATCAATGAATCACTGGAAATTGTTTTAGTTCTCAGCCAAGTTCCGCTGCGCATGGCTGGAAGCAAAGGACGTGTGCTTGGCACCGAAGAAGAGAGCGATCTCTATCGGTTTGAATTTGTCGACACACGTGGTTCAGACATGGAAGCCATCGTGCAATTTGTCTTCCAGCAGCAACGCGAACAAATCAGAAATTCCAAGATGTAATTATTTGAGGGGAGAAAAATAATGACCGGGAACGAAGACATCGTCAAAGAGATGATGGAGAAGGTTTCAGATCAATTGACTGTAAGCCTGCAAGAATCCATCACCGCTGCAGTAGAAAAAGAAATTAGCAAAAACCTTTCTCAGTCTCTAATTGACGGCGAATTTTATCGCAAAGTCAATGACGACCTGCAGGAAGGCCTCAAGCAAATCTACCAAGAGGTTAAATCTGCTCGTGGTGGTAGAGAAATTAAGAGTATTGAAGCTGATATCGATCCAGAAGAACTATTCAGCGAAACCTCTGACCAGCTTGATGCGGTCCTCCAAACTACAGAAAAAGCTGCTGTTGAGATCATTGATATCGTTGAGAATCTCCAGGAGCTTCAAGGAACCGTTGCTGAGATCGTCAAAGGCTTCGAGTCTGGTGGCGTAACCAAGGCCAATCGCGAGAAGCTGAAAGAGATCAATGGCACGCTAGGCAACGACCTCTCCACCATCATGGTCACTTTGAGTTTCCAAGATCTCACAGGTCAGCGCATCAAGATCATTATCAACTCTATCCGTCAGGTTGAGAAAATCGTCCGTGAAGTCATGCTTTCCACGGGCCTAATGATCAAGCAACGTGAAGAAGAACCAGAAAAGGACATTGATACCGTATCCGAAGATGCCAAAACAGAAGCTACTTCCAAACTGGAAGGACCTACTGCAGGAAGCAATCAGGGCGATGTAGACGATCTTCTCGCCTCTCTTGGACTGGATTAATACAGGATTTAAGCAACACACAAAAAGGCCCGTCATTTTTCAATGACGGGCCTTTTCTTTATATAAAAATACGAACCGATTAATTGAGAAGTAATAATCCCGCTAATCCGAGGAAACACCAAAATCCAACAGTATCAGTTATAGTCGTCAGGAAAATGGAAGAAGCCTGAGCTGGATCACGGCCAATTTCTTTCAAAATTAATGGGATAGAAGCTCCAGAAAGCGCTCCCACTAACATATCAAATATTAGCGAGACTCCCATAACCACACCGAGCATGTAGTCTCCTGTTGCGGCAATAATGGCCAACAATACGACTGTCGAAATCAGAAGGCCGTTGACCATACCGATTTTCAGCTCACGAAATACTGCCAACCATGCTTTCTTACGATCAAATTTCTCCATGGCGAGCTGACGAATCATCACAGCCAACGCCTGCTGTCCGGTATTACCACCCTGATTTGAAACGATGTGCATCAGAGCAGCCAGAATAGCCATAGCCCCGATGGTTTCATCAAACAGATGGACAACATATGCTGCAACAGCCGAGTTGATCACATTGATAGCGAGCCAGGGAAGGCGCTTCTTTACAGAAAACCCAACGGGAGAATCCGTGGTTTCATCCGCACCAGCACCAACCATTGTCTGCATATCTTCAGTGGCTTCTTCATGAATGATGTCAATAACATCATCAACAGTAACCACGCCAAGCAGTCGATTACCAAAATCAACAACAGGCAGAGCAAGCAGATTGTAGTGGGCGATGAGGTGAGCGACCTCTTCCTTATCAACATTATACGCTACCGTAATAAGATTCTGCGTCTTGACGAGTTCCTTTAAAGGAACACCACGCTTAGCGAGCAGGAGATCACGCAGAGAGATAACTCCCATCAAACGATCTTTCCTATCCGTCAGATATGCATAATACGGAATTTCTTTATCTTCGACTTCTTCACGTAGCTTGCCGATAGCCTGATCAGGCGTTAGATCCTGATCAAGAATTACGACATCCGTGTTCATGGTGCCACCAGCCGTGTCCGGATCGAACGTCAGCAGTGTCTTAAGCTCTGCGCGCTCTTCTTCCGGCACCCTACGAAGCAAAGCCTGACGTAATTCATCGTCAAGGCCCTCAAGCAGGTCAGTAGCATCATCAGGCGCCATCAGCTCGACAATACGAGCAGCGAGGCCGCGATTCAGATTCTGCATGAGCAATTTCTGATCGTTGTCTTCCATCTCCGCAATGGAGTCAGCCGCATCCTTTACAGGAAGCTGCTTGATGAACTTCACCTGATCAGAAATGTCGAGACCTTCTATGGTTTCGGCAGCATCCGCAGGGTGCTGGGCTTCTATCTCGGCAGCAGTCATGCCATCGAAGATTTCATCCCGGTCATCGTGAATTTCAACTTTATCGCTCATGGGAGAATTTCCTAGCTTAAATCAACTCTGAGGTCAAAGTTTTACCCTCTTTGGAGCATTATAGATTTGTGAAATATTTCATCAACTCCAAGCTTACTTGACTTAAGCTCATCTGTGCCTTACTTGCCATCAACTACACTAGAAAAATAGGTGAAAAACCATGTCCACCAACACTTTCGAAGATTTTTTCCAAGCTGAAGCCCGCATGTTTCTGTTGGCAACCATCCGCATTGCCCTAGCCGAGGACGGTTCCGACCTGACCTCCCAGGCGCTCTTCACGGAAAACGACATGACGCAAGCCATGATCGTCGCCAAACAAGATACCATTGTGGCGGGACTCCCCATCATCCCAATGGTCCTCGAGTTCGGCGGTGAAAGCTGTCAGTCCCATCTTAATGTGGATGACGGCGATCGCGTTTCTCCCGGCACAATGGTCGCAGCCCTCCAAGGCCCGACTCAGCAGCTCCTCAAAGCCGAACGTATCATAATGAATTTCCTGTGCCATCTGTCCGGCATCGCTAATACAACTGCCCAGTACGTTGAAGCACTCAAAGGTACCGAGACGAAACTTCTCGATACCCGCAAGACACTTCCCGGCCTACGCTTCCCTGAAAAGTACGCAGTACTGGCTGGCGGAGGAAACAATCACCGCCTCACCCTGTCCGACATGCTCATGCTCAAAGACAACCACATCGACCGCGCAGGCTCAATTTCACAGGCAGTAGACGCTCTTCTCCGTACGCACACCCCCTGCCCTCCAATCGAAGTGGAATGCCGCACCTTGGAAGAAGTGGAAGAAGCATCGCAATGTGATATCAAACGCATCATGCTCGACAACATGGATGCAGAGACCATGAAAACCGCTTTGGGGATTATTCCCCAGAAAATCGAGACGGAAATTAGTGGTAACGTTACTTTGGAAAATATTCGTGAAATTGCTGAGCTCGGCCCGAACTTCATCTCTGTGGGCAAATTGACCCACTCGGCCCCGTCATCAGATTTCAGTATGCAATTCGTATCGTTAGATTAGAGAGGAACACTGTGGAAAACGCCATCGAAACCATCACTCGTATCAAGAAAGCCATGGGCAATCGTTTGGCTATTCTCGGCCACCACTATCAATCCGATGCGGTTATCGCTCACACCGATATCCGTGGGGACTCTCTTGAGCTCTCCCGTAAAATTAGCGGGCTTGATGCCGAGCACATCGTTTTTTGCGGTGTGTATTTCATGGCTGAATCTGCTGCGATTCTCCGCCGATCAAATCAGAAGATCCACATCCCTGACGTAAACGCCACCTGTCCCATGGCAGATATGGCCGAGGCCGGTCGTGTTGAGCAGACGCTTGAAATCCTTCAGCAGAACGGCCGCAAAGTCATTCCGCTCACTTATGTGAACTCCTCTGCTGCCGTAAAAGGTGTAGTAGGTCGTTATGATGGCTCTGTCTGCACTTCTGCCAACGCCAAGACCATGCTCGAATGGGCTTTGACTCAAGGCGACGCAGTCCTTTTCCTGCCTGACAAACATCTCGCTCGTAACACGGCGAATTTCCTCGGGGTGCCCGAGGAGAAGCGCATCATCCTTTCTCAGGATGTTATTGATGGCGATCCACGTCTCGCTATTGATCCTGCACAGACCGATGACAAGCAGTTCATCATTTGGCCCGGTTACTGCCCCATTCATGAAGAATTCACCATGGAAAGCATTGAAGCAATCCGCGCTAACGAGCCGGACGCCACAATCGTAGTGCACCCTGAATGCGCCCCCAAGCTGGTCAATGCCAGCGATGGAAACGGTTCAACCACTTTCCTCATTAAGTATGCAGAAGAGGTTCCCAAGGGCTCGACGGTCTACATCGGAACTGAGGAAAATCTCGTCAACCGATTGGCAAAGCAGTATGAAGGGGAAAAGACCATTAAGCCCCTCGGCTCCAACGTCTGCGAAGATATGGGAAAAATCACTCTGGAAAATCTGGCAGCGCTTTTGGAAAACATTGAAACCGCAACACCAGTTGATGTTTCAGACGATATAAAAGAGCCAGCAAAACTCTCACTCGAACGCATGCTTGAGGTTTGCTCCTAGCAACCAAAGCATGATAGGTCAGCCGTTATGAACGATTTCCGCCTCCACAGCGATGCATTGATCATCGGCTCAGGTATTGCCGGTGCCATCGCAGCTCTTACTCTGGCCGATGACGGTCTTGACGTTATTCTCATAACGGCAGGAGACGAACTCTCTTCCGGTAACACAGCCCTCGCTCAGGGAGGCATTGTCTACCGCAGTGAGGACGATGATCCGAAGATTCTGGAAAAAGATATCCTCACAGCAGGATGGAAACAGAATTACATCAAAGCCGTGCGCTACCTATGTCGCAAAGGGCCAGAAGTTCTCAAAGAGACTTTTCTGGATAAATACCAGATTGAGTTCAACCAACGAGAACCAGGCGAATGGTACCTCACCAAGGAAGGCGGTCATACTTTGGCGCGCATTCTTTACTGTGACGACCATACAGGGCGCAACATCATGGATGCATTGGCCACAGAGATTGAAAATCACGCCAACATTCGCGTGCTGACTAAACGCACTGCCATTGATTTACTGACCACGCAGCACCACGCCAAGCATCTGGATTTTCGCTACAGCCTTTCCAACCAATGCGTCGGTGCATACGTCTTCAATGAAGACCTGAAAAAAGTAGAAACAATTCTCGCGAAATTCACCTTGCTTGCCACGGGCGGCATTGGACAAATCTACCTGCACACGACCAACACTCGTGGCTCTATCGGCTCAGGTCTCGCAATGGCCTCTCGCGCCGGGGCACGCCTCATGAACAGCGAATACGTCCAATTCCACCCAACGGCCCTCTACGGAGGCTCAAAGCGCGGAGAACGACGTTTTCTGGTGTCTGAGGCAGTGCGAGGTGAAGGCGCATTCCTCATCGACTCAAAAGGCAATGCATTCATGCCTCGTCACGACACTCGTGCCGACCTCGCCCCGCGTGATATTGTTACACGGGCGATCATGGACGAAATGCTCCATTCCGGCGACGACTGTGTCTATCTCGACGTTTCCAAGGTCAACCACGATGTGACCAAACGATTCCCCACAATTTATGAGCGTTGCCAGCAGATCGGCGTAGACATGAAATGTGATCCCGTCCCCGTTGTTCCCGCAGCGCATTACTTCTGTGGTGGCGTTCTGGTCGACAACCGTGGCCGCTCCACCCTTGATAGGCTCTATGCAGCAGGCGAATGCAGTTGCACTGGTGTTCATGGAGCCAACCGTCTTGCCAGTACCTCCCTGCTCGAAGGATTACTCTGGGGCTACAGTGTTGGTAAAGATATCGCCCGTCGCATGACCAAGAGCTCTGCGCACAGTCGCAAGCTAAACGATGCTATTCCAGATTGGATTATTGTCGGTGAGAAGGAAAACGAAGATCCCGCCCTCGTCTCACAGGACTGGGCAAACATCCGCAACACCATGTGGAACTATGTTGGCGTATCTCGAAATTCCGACAGACTGATGCGGGCTTTTTCTGATCTACGCAAGCTGACCAAAGACCTTCAGGATTTTTACAAAGAAACTGCTCCGAGCAAGCCTATTATTGACTTGTTCCACGGCTCTCAAGCAGCCTACATCATCACCCTTGCAGCCCTCCGTAATCGTGAAAGTAAAGGCTGCCACTTCCGAGTCGACTAGGAATACAGCTACTCTCGAAATCCCCCAGTCTTCTGCACAGAAAACAGGAATATTTCGTCGATTATTCATAGCGTAAGAAGTCTTACCAGAGTCAGCAATATAATTTATTGCGCATTTCTTTGTGTAAAACACATTTTTAGCGACGCTTGGAAAGCGTTGGCACACAACGACTTTGGACTTTCTCTAGACTTTATCCAAAGAATACAACTTAAGTTCCCCCTTTCTTTTGCCCTCAACAACTCTTCCTTTTCTTAATAAAATCACTGCAAAACAAAGAGGGCTGTCCGCGATGTGCGAACAGCCCTCTTATATTTGTCTAGAGAAATCCTATTTACGCCAGAATTCCGGTACGAACAGGATAATAACTGTATAGATTTCAAGCCTTCCGAGCACCATACAGAAGGTAAGTACCCATTTAGCAGTATCAGGCAGCCAAGCAAAGTTTTCTGTGGGACCAACACCACCGATACCAGGACCAATGTTGCCGATACAAGCCAGAGAAGCTGCAAACGAAGTCACAACATCTACCCCGGTTCCGGCCACGATAAATGCAGCCAGTACGAAGAGTCCAATCCAGAGGATAAAGAATCCCCAAACACCACTAATGACATCATCAGCGACCACGGTCTTACCCATCTTCACACGATTGACTGAGCGAGGATGAATGAGACGAAATAGCTCCTTGTAGGAATGTTTACACAGCAACATGATACGCATGACTTTCATACCACCGCCCGTAGATCCGGCACAGCCACCCACGAACATGCAGAACAACAAAATGGCCTGTGTAAGGCCGGGCCACAATTCATAGTCTGCCGTAGCAAACCCTGTAGTGGTCAAAATAGCTGCCACCTGAAATGCGGTATATCGAAGAGAGTCGGTCACGTTATCATAATTACCTGCCATATACACAGCTGTTGTAATAACGCCTGTAAAGATAAGAACCATCACAGCGAAAACACGGAACTCCGGGTCTTTAAGCAGAACTCTCGGACGCCACTTTAGCAGAAGGTAATGCAGGGTAAAGTTCACACCCGCGATGAGCATGAAAATGGTAATAACCCAGTCGATGTATGCAGATCCAAATGCCGCGACCGAGGTATTCTTTGTAGAGAAACCGCCAGTAGCCATGGTTCCGAAGGTATGACAAAGCGAATCAAATAAATCCATACCGCCGAACATCAGTAGCACTGTCTCAATGACGCTGAACAGTACGTAAACCTTCCACAGCGTCATGGCCGTGTCCTTAATACGTGGCTTAAGCTTATCCGGCACAGGGCCAGGAACTTCCGCCTTATACAACTGCATACCACCGACACCGAGAAACGGCAGGATGGCAAGAGACAGGACGATGATACCCATACCGCCCAGCCAGTGAGTCAGGCTACGCCAGAACAAGAGGCCACGAGGAACCGCTTCGATATTCGTAAGTACTGATGATCCAGTGGTGCTGAATCCAGAAAGTGACTCGAACACGCAGTCCACAACGGTTTCGAAGGTGCCACCAATATAGAATGGAAGCCCGCCAAAGGCGCCTGCAGCAAACCACCCAAGAGCAACAATAGCCATGCCTTCACGATGAGTCATGGCTCCTTTTGAAGCCTCAACATCTCGGAACAGGAAAAACATCACTGCGCCGGAAGCCATAGTAATCAGAGCAGAAAGAGCCAACGGCACCGCAGTACCATCATTGTAATAAAGCCCCCAGCCGATCGGCAAGAGCATGGTCATACCAATGCACGCTACCAATGCGCCAATAATATGCAGGACATAACGCCAACGCATTTAGAAGAACTCCACCGAGGTAGTCAGTACTTTTTCAACTTTTGGAATATTCTGGCGGGTTGAAATAATGATGAGCCTGTCTTCCGGCTCCACCACCGTATCACCACGAGGGATAACGACTTCATCTTGACGCTGAAAGCACAGAATCAGACATCCACGCGGGAAGTCGATATCCTTAACCATCTTGCCGACGATAGGAGATTCTTCATGAGCAATAGCTTCAAGAGCTTCAGCCTGTTCGCCGCGAATATTAACTGAGGAAATAATTTTACCCCTGCGAATGAAGTGCAGCAAAGAGTTAATAGCTGACTGCCTGGGACACACCACATAATCAATACCAATAGGTTCGATGAGTGGCATGTAGCCGAAATTATTAACTCGGGTAACAGTGCTTTTGGCACCGAGGCTCTTGGCAAGCAAGCAGGTCAGGATGTTGGTTTCCTCATCACCAGTAACTGCGATGACCATGTCCATGTCCTGAATATTCTCTTCACGCAAAATCTCCTGATCCGTGGAATCCCCCATCAAAACGATAGGACGATCCAGATGCTCGGAGAGATACTCACACCGCTTCTTCCGACTCTCCAGAAGACGGGTATGATAATATTTATTGTCCAATGCCTTGGCGAGTTTGAAGCCGATGTTTCCACCGCCCATAATCATAACTTCACGGACAGGCTCTGCCGAGATACCGAGACGCTGAACAATCTCATCCTGATCTCGAATATCACAAACAAAGTAAACCACGTCACCCTGCTGAATCTCATCAAGACCACTAGGAATAATCAACTCACCGTCACGCACTAAGGCAGCAATCACAATACCAAGATCATCACCGATCGTTTCACGTAAATGCAACAACTTAGTTCCGACAACAGGACTATCATCCGGCAGATTCGTACCAATAAGGCGAATCTTACCACCTGCAAAATCGTTGATCTCAACAGCACCGGGCACACTCATCAGACGCAATACGGAGTTCACCACTTCCTCATCAGGATTGATGATTTTTGTGATGCCGCCGTCTTCGGTCAGCAAGTGTTTGAAATCTGTATAAATCTCACTACGAATACGGGCGAGTTTAGTAAGATCGCGATTGAGCATATTGGCGAAGAAACAAGAGATGAGGTTAATCTCATCGCTATCTGTCACCGCCAGAAAAATATCTGCTTCGTGGATGCCAGCATCTTCCAAGACTGCCGGGCTACTGCCCGATCCTTGGATAGTTTGAACATCAGAAGCTTCAGCCAACTTACGAATGGCCTCAGCATCAGTGTCGATAACGACAACTTCTTTATTCTCAACAGCCAGTCGCTGAGCAATGTGGTACCCAACCTCACCGGCTCCAATAATAATAACCCGCAATGGATTCTCCCTTGAAATGAGACTTACACAACATCAGACTTGTATCGTGCTTTCCAAGTCAGTGCAATACCATGAGACGTTCTTATCACCTTGACATTACATAACAAAAAAAATTGAGGCGCTTTGAACATCTTCAAAACGCCTCAAAAAGGGTATAATTACAGTATAAAGAAAATATCTAGAGAATTGCTTCCTTTACTGCATCAATGCCAACTTTTTTCAGCAGCATGGACGAACGGCTCCGCTTGTTGGAATTCTCGCGATAGTATTCAATAAAACGCCCGACCAACTCAATAGCCTCAGGGCGAGTCAAATCCTGGGCCAACACATCAGCAATGCGAGGACGACCCGAGGCGTTACCGCCAACAACCATGGTCCACCCTTTGCGTTTGCCGATGAGGCCAATATCGCGAACATAGCTTTCCGCGCAACACATGGTACAACCGGATACGCCTACTTTCAGTTTTGCCGGAAGCTCAGTGCCCACAAACATCTGCTCAAGCTCCATACCGAGCCCAAGTGAATCACGCAGGCCGAACTTGCAGACTTCAGTGCCTGGGCACGCCTGCACATAGTGCACACACAGGCCGACAGCAGGCCCAATATCCATCTTGAGATCTTCCCAGACCTCATCAACCTGCTCTCTTTCCAGTCCAACCAGAGCGATACGCTGGCCTGAGGTAATCTTCATCACCGGGACTTCATACTTGCGACCAACACGAGCCAGCGCTTCAAGAACGTCGGGTGTTACCAAGCCCACCGGTGTACGGGGAACGATGGCAAAGGTCTTTTTATCGCGTTGCAGTATGGCCCCTTTGGGCGAATCTTTCTCCGACATGCTGAAAACTCCTCAAGATCAGGTTACGCAGACAAGGCTTCTCTCACCGCTTCGATGCCGACACGTTCGACAAATCGCGCGGTGCGCTCCTTTTTCTTGGCGTTTTCCGCGTAAAGATCAAGTGCTTTCCCAATGATGGTAAGCGATTCTTCCAAAGTAATGTCTTCTGCCAAGACATCCCCCTTCCGAGCCCCCTTACCCGCATTGCCACCAAAAAGCACAGTCCACCCTGCTCTCTTGCCCACCAAGCCGACATCACGCACATAGCTTTCGCCACAAGACATTGAGCAGCCAGACACGCCTACTTTGAGTTTGGTCGGCAATTCGAAATCATTTACAAAATCTTCAAGTTGCAAAACCATCTCACGAGTATCCTGCACACCTAAGCGACAGCCACTGCTCCCCGCGCAGCCCTGAACAATATACTTGCAAAGATCGCCAACTTCGCCCAATCGCTCCACAACAGCCTGGACTTTATCCTCAGGAATTCCACGCAACTGCAAACGTTGAAAACCTGTCAGACGAATAGCCGGAAGATTGAATTCCTTGATTACGGAATTAATCTGATCAAACTGTTCAGGAGTAATTTCACCCAATGGAGTGCGAGGAGAAACAAAGTACACCCCTTTGCCCATCGGGCGACAGGCTCCCTTGGGGAGGCTGGCAATATATTCTTTCATTTCCATGTCTGGCTCCTTCACATCAGATTCATGATCAACAAATTCAGGCGTCAGAAAGACAAAGCCAACGCGCAGTTTTCACTACGCGAAGGCTTGAATTTATTAAAGCATTAACAAGGGATATTTCTCAGGACGACCTAGATAGGCGGAGCGATGGTAACAAGGACACGCATGTCCGTGGTTGCCTTCACGCCATGAGGCTCAGCGATTTCGGAAACGAGTACGTCTCCGGTATTGGCCGGCATGGATGCGCCGTCCGCAGCGAGGAACTCACCTTCGCCTTCCAGAATGGTCAGGGTCAGCTCGCCTTCCAAATCATGAGAATGAACTGGAAGCATCTGGCCTGCCTTGAAGTTGAAATTAATCACCTTCATAAACTCGGACTCATGAACAAGGAAGTTGGAAAAGGTCAGTTCCTTAAAGCCATGTTCCTTGAATAATTCTACCTTCTTCATAATCTATCTCCTTACAGTGAAAACTGCAGAGGTACTGTTTCTATAACATTACCATTACGACCAACGGTGACACGAACGGTATCAACCTTCTTGCCAGCACGCTTTACGGCCTCGTTCAAGATTGCGCTCATGGAGGAGCAGCACGGTACTTCCATTTCCATGACGGTAATGGACTTTAAATCATTTTCGGCGATGATGTCAGCCAACTTTTCAACATACATCATCTGATCGTCGAATTTAGGGCAACCCATAACAACGACACGGTTGGGCAAGTACTCGCCATGGTAGGATGGCATTGCTACTGGCACGCAGTCTGCGGTCAGCAGCAGATCAGCGTTAGCCAGGAACGGTGCGCTCGGCGGAACGAGGCGCAACTGTACAGGCCAGTGGGACAGTGCGGAACCACCACCGGGGGATGCCATGGGGATATTAGCCTGACCACACGGGGTCATGGTCTTCATGGCAGCACCGGGGCAACCACCTGCAGGCTTGCCACTGCCGGAACCATCCAGACGCAGGCTTTCAGGAGACGGCATGTGATCAGGAACTTCCCGTCCCTGAGCCTTCAAGTGCTCAGTGACAGCGGTAGGATCGAAATCCTCAGCTTCACGGACTTCAACCTTCAGCGCGCCAGTGGGACAATCGCCCAGACAGGCACCCAAGCCATCGCAGTATATTTCTTTTACGAGCCTGGCCTTGCCGTCAACAATAGCCAGGGCACCTTCTTCGCAGGACGGGACACATTCACCGCAACCGTTGCACAGCTCTTCATCAATTGTGATCATTTTTCTTTTGGAAATCATAACAATACCTCACTGTTATTTCTGGTAAATTTATATTCTCGCCACACCAAGAAACAAGGCATGGAGACTCACGACTAATACAATGAACGCAGCCCTTGCATTCTCATTGGACAGACCGGGGAAACGATAGCCGATCTGCTGGTTTGCACAGGCGGAGACACAGTCACCGCACATGGTGCAGGAAATGGCGGGCTTGCCCATCTCCACCCTCTTCTCATCGAGGGCATTATAACGACACCGTGCGAAGCACGCGCCACACTTGGTGCACTCATCACCCACCCGGATACGCCAGGGGGAAATTTTTCCAAACACGTTGGCGAGAATACCCATGGGGCAAAACGCCGTGCAATGAACCATCATCCCGGCCTTGCGGGACACAAAAACCATGACACCAACTCCAACCAATCCGAAAACTGCGGCAAACGTCACGGCGGTCAGTCCGGGAATGCCCATGGAGCGGAGTATCAGAGCTACGCCTATGCATAAGATAAGCGTTGTAACGCGTCCGGCAATGCTCAGGCGCCCCAAAGTACCATTTGGAGCAGGACGTTTACCCAGACGACTCATAGCGTCATCCCAAGCCCCGATGTAGCATAGATGGCTGCACCAGGCAGGTCCAACCAGAACAAGCGTAACCGCAAAGAGGATGATCATAAAAAAGCCTTCGCCGCGAAAGATTGGTCCAGCAGCGATAAGAGCCGGTACCGGGAGATGCAGACTGCCAGTCTGGAGCATCTTATCCATCCCAAGCAACCCAAGCACAAGCTGTCCAAAGAAAACGACGGAGAACATTGCCCAAATACGCGGACGGTAAGTGCGATGTCCCTTGGGAGAGAGCATCAGGCCGCCGATCCACTGTGCATAAAAGCCCAGAAGCGTGATCTCCAGCCACCCCCAACCGGGCGCATAGCGATCAATCAGCAAAATGGGGAACGGCACCTTGAACCGAGCTAAAGCCAATCCACATGCGGCGAGTACGAATATCGCAGCACGGGGGACAGCCTGATCCATCTTCTTGTCAAAGAACTCACGACACGTACTGCCAACGAGCACCCAGAGAGCCAATGCGTCAAAAGCGATTACTCCGGCCATGATGTAAGCAAGACGCTTCCACGGGATATCCATGACCTGACGGAAGCTGATGAAGTTAACTGTGGCATCGGCCCAGATGTACCCGCCCCATATCAGCGCTGCAATGGCAACGAGACGAACCCAAGCCTGACGCGTGAACATCAGCCCGACCAGCAGCACAAATGCGGCGGTCAAACCGTGGTCCCCCTGCCTGAGGGCATGGGCGCCCAGCAACAAGAGGGCAAGGATTGGTATGGTGGCGACGATTTTCTTCATGTTTTTCAAATTCCGTGACCTATATTTGGACTTTTTTTTTGACGGGAACCATGACTTAGGTCAACTTATCCGCATTACAACACATTTTTTGGAGAAAAAATATCATGGATAAACTGGGCGCGGTCAAATCAGTCATGTTTTTTGAAGGTTTGCCAGAAGAAAAATTCAATAAACTCGCAGAAATCTCAATCGTAAAGAAATACCGCAAGGGAGAGATCCTCTTTGAGGCCGATGTTCCGGCCCACGGTTTCTTTGCCCCCATCGCCGGACGAGTTAAAATTTTTCGAACCTCTCCTTCCGGCAAAGAGCAGATTCTTCACGTATTCGGACCGGGCGAAGCATTCGGCGAGGTTCCCGTATTTGAGGGAGGTACATTCCCTGCCCACGGACAAGCTGTAGATAATTGCGAAGCTCTCTTCTTTCCCCGTCGTGATTTCGAAAACATGATCAAAGAAGACCCGGATCTCGCCATGAAAATGATGGCGATGCTCGCCCAGAAGCTCCGTATCCTCGTCAACAAGATCGACGATCTGAGCCTCAAGGAAGCACCCTCTCGTGTGGCCTCCTATCTCCTGCTCCTTCGTTCTTCCCAGGACTCGGATACGTTCAAGCTCGACCTCCCCAAAGGGCAGATCGCATTTTACCTTGGTACCATTCAGGAAACGCTTTCACGAATTTTCAAGAAGTTCACGGAACAGGGCATCATCGATATTCAGGGGAAAGAGATTACCATTCTGGATATGGAAGAGTTGCAGGAGATCGCTAACGAAGGGAAGTAATCGACTTGTATTAAGAAAATAAAAAAAGGGGGGAGCTAAGCTCCCCCCTTTTTTTATATCGGATGAATTATTGATCTAGTGATCGTACTGCTTGGCGTAAACAGCATCGTTATACATGGCTTCGCCATACATGGACTTGCCATAGTCGCCGATGATCTTCTGCCCTTCTGCAGAGCCAAGGAACTTGATGAACTCCATAGCCAGCTCATGGTTAGGCGCGCCCTTGGGCATAGCCAGAGCATGATATGTATTGATCAGGAAAGGATCGCCTCGGAACAGGACTTTCAAATTACCCATATCCTTTTTACCTGCAACCCAGGTGCTGCTATCGGTCATAAAGTAACCATTCATAGCATTGGCTTTCTTCAGGGTAGCCATCATGAACGCCTTTGTAATGACATACCAGTCACCTGCCGGGACAACGCTAGCCTGCTTCCAAATAGCGAGTTCCTTCTTGTTAGTACCAGAGTTATCGCCACGTGACATGAAAGGCTGCTTTGCCTTGGCAATGCGAGCGTATGCATCAGCAGCGCTTTTGGCATTAGCAATGCCTGCTGGATCATTCTTGGGACCAACAATGTAAAATTCATTGGAACCGATCAGCGTACGACCTACAGCCCAGCCATCTTTCATGGCCTGTTTTTCTGCAGCAGGAGCATGAACCATACATGCATCGACCTGACCAGCTTTCAAAAGCTTCAGCGACTTACCAGAGCCTGCTTTGACCCAGCACATGGTGGCATCGTGTTTTGCATTAAATGCATCAGCCAACACTTTCAGCAAACCAAGCTCGCCGGGACTGCCTGTTGCCACTTTGTATACGTTGTTGCCAGAGCCATATGATTTCTTACACACAACGTCAGCAGCACTTGCTACCGATACCATCAAAAATAACATCAATGAGCACAATACAATCTTCTTCATCACCAACTCCTTGAGGGTTATCAAATTTGAAGACCTCAAGTAGCACAGAATTATTATGCTCAAAAAAGCTTAATACATGCTAACACTTTGACACCACATATGATTACGTGACGATTTCTCATTATTGAGGTGTGCAGGTATACGGCCAGACAAGCTTGGTGTCAGAAGGGAGAAATCCCCCTTGCTCAAGCATGACAGAAATAGGAACGTCTTTCTGCGTGCGCGGTAATGCCTTCATCGCGGCTGAATCAAATGGCCCTTGTTTTCTATACAATGCATTAGGGTCCATCCAATATCCATCCTTGGGCACAATCCCCCTACCCGTATCGCAAAATTCAGGGCTTTCTGAATACCACACAGCAAAATGAATGGCTGGACGACGCGCCCGCTTCTTCTTTTTTCTTCTCTTCTTATCACCGGGCTTGCCGGAATTACCAGTCGGCCCCAATACCTGTCCCATCTTCACGCGATCCCCAATTTGAAACACTGGCATAGCATCAAAATGAGTATACTGCGTGTAAATCCAGATAGGTCTTCCCGTATCTGCCGGTGAATGCCGAATTACAATCTCTCGCCCTCGATAACTATCTTCTCCGATGTACAATCCCACGACTGTACCATCGGCCACTGCGATGATCGACGTCCCATATGGAGCAGGCATATCAATGCCACCATGGTATGATTCCCTAGGGCGTTTATTGGCATATGAGATGGCCCACTGCTCAGAATCGATATCCCGGCAGATCAAACCTTCTGGGAATTGAGGCTGCAGTCCTGTTTCAAACAAGCCACGTTTTACAGATAGGTTAATGTCACATTGCTTGCTACGACCAATAGCGCACAATGTTTCCCGATCAATCTCTGACTTATCCACCAATCCCTCAAGAGCAAAACTAGGAACAGCGACAAACGTCATCAAAAAGAAACTAAAACCAAAGAAACATTGCTTCACCATGATAACTTCATCCCCCCTCTCATGTTTCCCAAAATGAAAGAGTACTCTACCATAGAAAGCACAACGCAAAAAGCCCACTACACATACGTGTAGTGGGCTACTCAATCTGTAGCGATCAGATGAAGCTACGCTTCGATCTTATTGATGGCAGACTGCAGGCGAGAAATGCGGCGCTTTGCCTGAGAGGCGTGGATAACCTTCTTGCGAGCAGCCTTGTCCAGAATGGAGGTGGCGTCTTTGAGGGCTTCCAGTGCCTTAGCAACATCCTTCTCTTCGATTGCAGTGCGAACAACCTTGATGGTGTTCTTGATGCGGGTCTTGGAGATACGGTTGCGGGCGCGACGTTTCAAGCTCTGACGGTGCCTTTTCAAGGCGGATTTGTGATTAGCCAAGGTACTTACTCCTGATCAATTTATTATCGTATTAAAAAACTATTACTTATTATTCTTCCCGAAGGGAGAGCCTTTTATATGGACTATCCTTCCGATGTCAAGCAATTTCTAGACTTGCAGTGCGCTAAAGTCTGCCAGACGACCCAGTTTATCAACCAAGGCTTTCAGCAGATTCAAGCGATTGAGACGCACATTGGCGTCATCACATATAACCATGACATTGTCGAAGAAGGCATCCACAGACGGACGCAGCTCCCGGAGAAGCCCCATCAATCCGGCGAAATCATTATTCTCCCACAGATCATCAAAACGTGGGCCCATCTCTTCCAGCTTGGAACCGAACGCGGACTCGTGCTCGCCCTCAAAGAGGTCAGCTTCGTAATTTCCGGTCAATTCCTGTCCAGCCTCATCACCCTGTTTACGGATGATATTAGCGGCACGCTTGAATGTCAGCACAGCCTGCTCGAAATCCTCACCCTTGGTGAAATCTGCGAGCGCTTCCAAGCGAGCTTTCAGAGTGCGGATGTCATTGAATCCGGCACCAAGGGCTGCGTCGACCACACGGGTCTCGAAGCCTTGACCGGAAAACAATGCACGGAGACGCTGTCCGAAGAACTCAAGCAAATTGGCAAGAGATTCATCCTGCTCAACCTTCCACTTGATATCCTTGTTGTATGCGTCCTGAGCGCCTTTGAGGAAGGCTTCCAGGTCGAGATCCAGTTCGTGTTCCATAATGATTCGCGCAATACCGAGCGCACACCGACGCAGAGCATAGGGATCATTGGCACCAGTGGGCTTTTTGCCCAGGCCGAAACACCCGGCCATAGTGTCAGCCTTATCGGCCATGGATACGAGTGCACCGGACAGACTGGATGGGACAGGAGTCTCAGGTCCAGCGGGCAGATACTGCTCGTAGATACCTTGAGAAACAATCTCGCCCTTTCCTGCACGTTCGGTGTAGATACCACCCATCTTACCCTGAAGAGAATCGAACTCGATGACCATTTCAGACACGAGGTCAGCTTTAGCCAGACGTCCGGCCTCTGCATATTTTTCGATCTCACCGGGGAGAATGGACTTGGACTCGCCAAGGTTCTCCGCAAGCTTGGCACACATGGTTTCAATACGGCGGGATTTGTCGCCAACGGAACCGAGTGGGCCAAGGAAAACCACGTTTTCCAATTTGTCGAGCCAGGTCTGGAATTCGACTTTGCAGTCAGCTTCCCAGAAGAAACGAGCATCTTCAAGGCGAGCCTTGAGGACTCGTTCCCAGCCCTTTTTGACCAGAGCCATTTCAGTCGGCTCCAGATTCAAGATGGTCAGAAAGTGTGGCATTAATTTGCCTTCAGCATCCTGAACACCAAAAGATTTTTGATGGGACTGCATGGAGGTGAGTAACACTTCACGCGGCAGCTCCAGATACAAAGCCTCAATGTCGCCGATAAGCGGCTTGGGGAACTCAACGAGGTTCGCAACTTCATCCAGCAAACCATCATTCCAGACAATCTTACCACCAAGCTCTTTGGCCAGACGATTGCTTTCCTCAACGATAGTCTTTTTACGTACTTCTGGATCAATAACGACCTTGCAGTCATTCTCGACAGTGGAGAAGTAATCGGCAGCAGTGGCAATATCAAACGGTCCCGCACCCATGACGCGATGACCACGAGTTTCACGACCGGAAGTCATGTTCTCAACAGAGAATTCCACGACAGCGTCATCCATGAGAGCTACTAACCAACGCAGAGGTCGACCAAAGGTAAAGTCGTAATTGCCCCAACGCATCTTCTTGGGGAATGACAGCGACTCGATGGACTTAACACAAATCTCCGGCAGGATATCAACGGTCTTGCCACCACCGACAACCTTTTTGGCAGCAAGGTACTCGCCCTTACCAGTGTCCATTTTAAAGAGATCAGCTTCGCTCACACCCTGAGTTTTGGCAAAACCAGCACCTGCTTTCGTCAGGTTGCCGTCATCATCAAAAGCAATACGGGTAGGCGGACCAGTTACGGTCTCTTCTTCCTTGCGCTGCTCTGCCACGATGTCGAGGACATGGGCAGTGATACGACGTGGTGTTGCAAAAGTTTCCACGCCACCGTTTTCAACCATGGCTTCAGCAAGCAACTTGGTGAAAGTGGCTTTCAACTCCGCAGCCAGCTTCGGTACGAAGCGAGCGGGCATTTCCTCGGTTCCGATTTCCAGTATGAATTCGGCCATTATACTACTCTTTTATTCTCTATTCGATTGAATTCGCTATTTCTTCAACATCGGGTAGCCCATTTCCTCACGCTGATCTGCGTAGAGGCGGGCAATTTTGGACGCCAAATTGCGGACGCGACCAATATAGGTAGCGCGCTCTGTAATGGAAATGGCACCTCGAGCATCCAACATATTGAAGGAATGGGAGCACTTGAGACAGCAATCATATGCGGGCCAAGGCAGTCCTTCCTCACACAGATTAAGGCACTCAGCTTCGTACTTATTGAAAAGATCAAAAAGCATATCCGGATTGGACAACTCAAAATTGTACTTGGACATCTCTACTTCATTCTGATGGTAGACATGGCCGTAGGTAACTTCGTCGTTCCACATAAGATCGTAGACCGATTCTTTCTCCTGCAAGTACATAGCGATACGCTCAAGGCCATATGTAATCTCACCAGAGACAGGCTTGAGATCAATACCACCAACCTGCTGAAAGTATGTGAACTGAGTTACTTCCATACCGTTAAGCCAAACTTCCCAGCCAAGTCCCCATGCGCCAAGAGTCGGAGATTCCCAATCATCTTCAACAAAACGGATATCATGCGCCTTAGCATCAATCCCGAGTGTTGCGAGACTTTCAAGATACAGCTCCTGAATATTGTCAGGGGACGGTTTCAGAATAACCTGAAACTGATAGAAATGCTGCAAACGGTTGGGGTTCTCACCATAACGTCCATCAGTCGGACGGCGAGACGGTTCGACGTAAGCCGTTTTCCACGGCTCAGGACCAATTACGCGAAAGAAGGTGGACGGGTTGAATGTGCCCGCACCGCATTCAATATCCACAGGCTGTACCAAAGTACATCCTTGATCGGCCCAGAAATTTTGAAGCTTGAGTATAACATCCTGAAAATTCATCACTAACTCCGACTCATACCTTTTTATACATACCGTTATCCCAGGACAGGCCCAGGTGATAGGCAACAAACAATTCAATGACCTGACTGCATTGGCGGCGCACTTCGGTATCAAGCACCACGCTACCCCAGTCTGACGGTCCGCTCTGTTGAATCCAATCCAGAGCGCGTAAGACGCCACTGGAAATTGGTCGAGCAAGTCCCTCTAACGGTTTCCCGCCCGAAAGACAAGTCGGACAGGCTACCTGCCCCTTTTCAACACCGAACTGATAACCACGCTCAGCCCCTATAGATTTGCCACAAGAGCCACATGACAGGAAATCCGGGTGATACCCCATGTCAAACGCCAGTTTGGCCCGAAACAGCCATGGTACGAAGTCAAGACTTCCTGCACTTCCTTCCAACATAGTCATAGTTTCAAGCAACAAATCGTAGGCAATGCCACTGTCTGAGGGCTCAATTTCAACAGCCTCAATAAACTTCACGCAGTTGGCGGCAATACCTGTTTTGGAAGAATCTTTTCTAATATCCGGAAAATTGTGAAGAAGTGACCCTTCTTCCAGAACCGTATAATTACCACGTTTGCCAGAGCCTATCGTAAAAAGAACGTGGGAAAACGGATCAAGACAACCAACGAAACGGCGGCGACTCCGGCTACCGCCAAAAGCAAAAGCATTAAAAATTCCGCGACTGGGAGTAAGTAATTTGACCCAGACGTCCGCCTCTCGAAAGCGCCCGACCTTGAGTACGAGAGCTTTCTCTGTGGCGTTCATACATTCTCTCCAGACTAAGCTGTAAAATTACTCCCCAAAACGGAGTGTCTGAATATTACCCTGAGCGCCATCCATAGAATACGGCTTGCCGTTGTATGTCACGGTTACGCCAGCCACATTGCCAATTCTGATACGGCGCAATGTATTAAACATCAAACGAAGTGGTTCACCCTGCTTCAAGACGTAATCGCGGTACATCTTGGTTTCATCACCCTTCCACAACCCAATCCAGCATCCCTTTTCAGAGGTAGCACGAATAACGACGAGGTGGTCATATTTCTGCTTTTCCGGCTTCGCAGCAACAACCTTGGTTTCAGGTTGCTTCTGAATCGCAGCCTCAGGCTTAGGTTCGGGCTTTGACTCGGGTTTTACTTCCGGCTTGGAAGCAACGGAGGCCTCCTCTTCAGGTTTGGCCTCCGCTGTGTTTTCTTCAATAATAGACGGATCGGCCTGAGCCGTTTCATCCGTGGCCGCAACATCTTCTTCTGTTGCGGTATCTTCCGATGTAGCCTGCTCATCATTAGCAGGTTCATCAACAGGAGCCACCTCTTCCACTGTAGAAACAGGCGGCTCTGTTTTTTCAACACTCTCAGAAGAGGTCTGTGCTTCTTTGACGGGCTCTTCGCTCTTGTTGCTGTTCAAATTCATAACGAGCAACACGATAATTACCACGAGAAAGATCAATACCAGAATCAAAGGCCACTTTGACTTGCCTTTGCGCTCGGGCGCATCTGTTTCCTGAAACGCTCTCTCAGCGGCGGCAGAAACCTCATAAATCTGTTCTTCGGGGCCATCGCTTTCGTCCTGATATTCACGATCAACAACCATGGACAATTCATCGGCGTCCAGGCCCAAATGTCGCGCGTAACTCTTAACGAACCCCTTAGTATAGACTGGATGCGGTAATGTATTACGGTCACCACTTTCCATTGCTACGATATTGGTTCGGCTGATCTTGGTGGCCTCCATGACCATCTCAATGCTCAGCCCCTTCTTCTCTCGCTCTTCTTTCAGCGCTTGGCCAAGTTCCTTAAAGTCCATTAAAATCTCCGTTTAGAGCGTCGTATCAACGAGCTTAATCCATGTACACAATAACAGCAGATTCTTTCAACTTCGCGAAATACTCATCAAAAAGCTTCTCGCGCTTAGTCTCCATCAACCGCTCAAAAATTGCATCCTTAACTTCTTCCAGTGGAACAAGTCGATCTTCCATTATCTTTACTGGTGACAGTAGTGATTCCTTCCCCTGAACAGTAATAGGGGAACTCACTCCACCGGGTTCAACGCCTTCAATAGAGACCTTCCAGTCATCAGCAAGGTCCGACCACTCAACTTCACCGATCGCGCCACCGTTCTCCTTGCCTGGACCAACGGAATACTTTTGTGCAGCCTCGGCGAAAGAGATCTCTCCATCTTCAATTCTTTTCTTCACTTCAAGAGATGCGACATCAGGCGGTAGCATAATAATGGCGAGCTCCACCAATTTCTCAAGAACATAATCATCTCGGCGAGCTTCATATTCTTCCTGAATTTCAGTATCTGTCACCAAAACCTTACTGTGAACCATGTAGCCCAACAATTCCTGTTTTTCTATAAGGGCCTTAACTTTACCACGAAAACTTTCGATAGTTTCGCCATCTTTCTTGAGCTGGGCATTGAACTCTTCAGATGTCATCCCCTGCTCTTCAGTAACTCGCTTAATTTCCTGATCGACAATTTCATCTGTTACGACAATTTCATATCTCAGAATTTCAACTTCCATGAGTTTGTCGTTAACCATTCTATCAAGAGTCTGTTTTTGAAGCTGCGCCAGTTGCTCTTTTTCTTTAGGAGAAAGAGTTCTTCCTTTAAGCTTCTCATAAATAGGCTTCATCTCTTCATCGAGATCGTACTGGGTGATAATGCTATCGTTAATTTTGACTAAAATACTATCAAACACGACTTCTTCAGCCTGACCAATGGCCGGGAATAAAAGTATCAATGCCCAGACTGACAAAGACAAAAATCGGAACACGTATAACTCCTTGAACCTCTTTGCAGAAGCTTCATTCAATCTATTTTGACGGATACTAGTCATTTTATGCCAACTATGCAACGAACGCGCTAACTTAGCTGTCGGTTCCGTTCTGGGCGACATTGTTATCGGCATCTTCCATTACAGGCATAGCTTCAGGGAGAGCGTCCTCATTCTCTGGCAATAAATGGCTACTCACAGTAATCACAGCAGTACCTGCGCTACCAGCAAGCCACTTATCGAAGGCATCCCGCAGCTTATTTTCCAAAAGAGCCTTCTCAACCAAAGGATATGCCTGAGCCGGAGCCAGGACTTTGGCTGGACTTCTTTCTAACAACACCAATGCTTCAAAGCCGAAACGATCTGTCAACACTCCACTAGACTGCCCTTCTGCCAAGCCGGAAATAGCGTTTTTCCAGGCAGCAGAAAGTCGCCCTTCACGAACAACAACTTCACGAGTTTCAACTTCACCAAACATAGTAGCAAGGTTGACATGATCCTGCTCTTCCATAAATTTTTCTACAGCCTTACCAACGATTTCCCTGCTAGGGCCGCGAATAACAAGGATTCGCAGGCTTTCTGGCAGATAAAAATCTGAAATATTGTCACGATAGTACTGTTGGGCTTCCTTGTAATCAATCTTGATCTGAGGACGCAACACCTGTTGAAAAAACTTCTTCATGGCCAGATGATTCTTCAACTGTTTGCGCCACGACTTGAGATCAATGTACTCCTCAACCAACATCTGATCAAATGCGCCTTCCGGGTAATCCGCACGGACGACCTCTTCCGCCTTGAGCAACTCGTGATCAGTAATAGGAAGATCTTGTTTATTCAACTCCTGAAGCACGAGTTCCTGAACAATGAGATCAGTAAGAATCTCACCGTACTCACCTTTAAGCTTCTCTACGCTTGGGACATAGCCCCCTGCTGTATCCGCTTGAAACTGATCATGCTGGAATTCAAGTTGCGACAAGTAAATAGGTACATTGTTAACTCGTGCAATAATCCCCATATCGTCAGCACTGTTAGTGCAGCCGATCATCAAGGCCAGAACCATATATAAAAATACTTTGCGTAGCATGTTCACTCTTGGGTTACGATTCCTGAGCAGTTTTCTGCTCCAGCAATGTTTCAAGTTCCGTGGCCGTATCTTCAAGGGCCTGTCGCATCGTCTCACTTTCAAGGTAACGGATTTCTAGCTTGGCCGGAGGCAGCAATTTGGCTCGCCCTTCACGCTCTCCAATCCATGCAAGCAGCTTCTCCGGATTCGCGGCCACCTGATTTTCACCCCAGGAAACCACAGCCCTGCCCGGATACAATTCAGCCCTGTCTGCCTGAAGTTGAGAGAGCGCCTGCTTCAATCGAAGCACACCCAAAAATGTTTCCAGCTCTGTTGGCAAATGCCCGAAACGATCTCGAATCTCCGCTTCCAATTCTTTCAATGACAATTCATCTCGGGCTGAGGACAGTGCTTTGTAATAGCGCAGTCGTTCCTTGGAATCCGGGATATAATCTCCGGGAATATGCGCCTCGAACACAAAATTAAGCTCTGGCTCCGAGGCCCGTGTATCCGCTTCACCGCGTACACGACAAACTTCTTCTTCCAACATCTCCAGAAACAATTCAAGGCCAACTTTGGCCATCTGACCAGATTGTGTTTCGCCAAGAATATTCCCAGCCCCTCTGAGCCGTAAATCTTCCATGGCGATCTTGAATCCTGCTCCCAGATAATCCATGTCCAGAATGATACGCAAGCGTTTGCGCACAATTTCAGAAATATCATCAATGTGCGGCACAACAAAATACGCATACGCCTGCCGCTCACTTCGCCCAACGCGCCCTCGTAGCTGATACAACTGCCCCAAACCGAACAACTGCGCCTGATCAACAATCAAAGTATTAGCGTTGGGAAAATCAAGGCCGGACTCGACAATGGAAGTACATACCAGCACATCGATTTCACCATGCCAAAATCCGCGCATAGCTTCTTCAAGCACTTTCTCGGTCATCTTACCATGAGCCATGGCTACTTTGGCATCAGGTGCAAGTTCCCGCACATACTCGGCAACTCGGTCCAAACCGTTGACTCGGTTATAGACCCAATACACCTGTCCGCCGCGATCCAGTTCACGCCTCAAGATGCCTTTAAGTGCAAGTGCGTCCCTTTCAGCAATAGCAGTTTCCACAGGCTTGCGGTCTACTGGCGGGGTTTCAATGACCGACAGACCACGGATACCAGACAGCGACAATTGCAATGTCCTGGGAATTGGTGTGGCGGTCAGGGTCAGAACGTCGATGTTCTGTCGAAAATGCTTCAGCTTTTCTTTATGCTTAACACCGAAACGCTGTTCTTCATCAAGAATAAGCAAACCAAGATTCGGCAACTCAACATCTTTGGAAAGGATGCGATGCGTGCCAATCAAAATATCAATTTCGCCACGAGCAGCCGCTTCAAGAATGGTCTTCTGTCGTTTGCGCGGTACAAACCTACTCAACAATCCAACACGGACAGGAAACCCTTCCATGCGCTTCATGAAGGTCTGATAGTGTTGCTCTGCCAAGACAGTCGTGGGACACAACAATGCTGTCTGCAATCCCTCCAAGGCCGCACGAAATGCTGCCCTGAGCGCGACTTCAGTTTTACCGAATCCGACATCACCACAGACCAAACGGTCCATAGGCTCCGGCTTTTCCATGTCGCGGAAGACATCTTTAACCGCTTTGTCCTGATCAGGAGTTGCCTCAAAACCAAAGGTCGCTTCGAATTCAGAGTACATGTCGTCTAATGGACCATACTGAAATCCTTTGGCAATCCTGCGGAAGGCATACATCTCAACCAATTCATGGGCGATTTTCTCAATAGCCTTGCGCACCCGAGCCGTAGTCTTGGCCCACCGAGTACCACCAAGCTTATCCAGTGCGGGAGCCCTCGCTCCCTCTGGTCCCTTGAACTGCTGAACCAGATTAAGCCTATCCACAGGCAAATAGAGCTTGTCTTCACCAGAGAAAAAGAGAAGCAGGTAATCGTTAGCTGCATCGCCTACCCTCATATGATGAAGGCCGCCAAATTGCGCCAACCCATAATCGCGATGAACCAACATATCCCCTTCGGAGATATCAGCGTACGTTTCCATGCCTTTGAAGGCTTTGTCACGCCCGCCATGCGCTCTGGGGGCTTCTGGCTGTAAGACCTCCTCACCCAGAATACGTGTCTGACTCCAGACAAGCTCCATCCCCTTGCGTAAAGGAGACACCAACGCGAAAATACCGCGAGCTTTTGGGGAATAAGTCAGACTGATCGGCAGTTGCTCCTGCTCAGCAAGAGAAAGAAATTTTTTACGTGAACGATCAGAACGGAAACTTAAAATGGTTTGAAAACCGCTCTTGCTCCATTCCCTGAGTCCCCCCATGAGGGCTGACCACGGACGACGAGAAGCTGCTGGCTGCCAAAATAAATCAGTGAAATCACTATAAGGAGTCTCAGCGAGGTCGATACCGTTTTTCTCTCGACCAATAGTCAACTCTTCAAAAACAACCTGTCGAGCATCCCGCCACGCTTTACGCGAAGCTTCATGGGAACGACAGAAGAAACGCAACGGCCATCGGACACCATTCTGTCTAGCTTCTTCCTCAACATAATCACGCCATGCCTGATCTTGATCTTCAAGTCGTGCGCGAAGCGAACTACCGGATGACAACAGAAAAGAGGCATCTTGTGGGAAATAGGACTCCAAACCAACTGGATTGGCGTAATACATACCCGGCCAGACAAAGCCATCATTGGTTTCCAGTCGTTCAGACAAAGCCAATTCATCGGCTGCGGACATTTCGCCCGTCTTACGAAGACGTTTCCAGACGTCACGAGCCTCGTCTGCATAACCATTTGTGGTAATACCTGGAGAAACTGGAAGCAGCACAACTTCTGCCAAATCTACTTTGGAACGCTGTGAGCCAGAGTCAAAAAGGCGTATTTCTTCAAGCATGTCGCCAAAGAATTCCAACCGCAAAGGCAAATCGTAACCGGGTGCATAAATATCAAGAACATCACCACGCATAGCCATATCGCCAGGCCCGGATACCATCTTGCGGCGAACGTAACCCCAAGAAACAAGCTGCTCAAGGAGGATGTCAGGAGACATGTCCTCACCCTTAGTCAGCGTCACCCAATTCTCTCGGAGAACGTCCTCTCCCGGCCAATGTGGCAGAAGGTTATCCACGGTCATCAGCACACCGCATGGCTTCTTGCCATATGTCAGTGCATAAAGTGCGGCCCAACGCTCACTCCACGCCTCAGCATCAGGCTTGCGAGAGTGATACGGTGGAAGCGTTATCCAATCACGCTCCCAGGTCGGTGCGAATTGATCGTCTCCACCATTAGAAAACAAGGTCAGCAGTGCACGCATCTGCTTGAATTCCGCAGCACCAGGGACCACGACAACCGTACTTTTGCCATGCGCCAGCAAAGAACTACCCACAAATGATTGTGTAGCAGGACCGCTTTTGAAGACGCGGACGGTATCGCTTTTACCGTTAATGAAGTCGTTTAGCGCAGCGGGAAATGTTGATGACATATGTTTGAAAGGCTGAAGGATTTTGCAAAACAAAAAACCGCTTTACTCCTAACGGGAGCAAAGCGGTTTGTCACCTTAAAAAATAGCGGACTATACGCTAGACAGGGCTTCCATCTCCTCATTATCAAGAAGAGAATCCAAGTTAAGCAGAATAAGTAAACGATCTTCGAGTTTACCCACACCATCAATATAGTCGGAATCCATACCTGCAACCACTGGCGGTGGCGGCTGAACCGAATTGGCAGGAATGCGTAAAACTTCGGATACAGCATCGACCACGAAACCCACAATAATCATCTCGATTTCAATAACGATGATACGGGTATATTTGTCATGATCTTTGTGCTCAAGGCCGAAACGGCTACGCATGTCCACGATGGGAATGACTTTTCCGCGAAGGTTGATAACACCCTCCACAAATCCGGGCGCACGGGGAACGTTGGTAATTTCCATGGTACGGATAATTTCCTGCACCTGAAGGATATTGACCCCGAACTCTTCCTCGCCAATGCTGAATGTGACCAGCTGTATAAGCTCCTGGTCTCTTTCTACCTCATCACCATCAACATCAACAATATCTTCGACTTCAACGTTCATGTGTACCTCGTGAAAAGCTCAGCTTAGTGAAAAATTTCAACCTAAACAATGTGTCAACCGCTGTCTTCTTTGTCAATTAAAATGTGTAGCCACATGAAATTGTTGACAACTGTAGCCGCAATTCTCCACCCCCAATGCACAAGCTATTTAACCACGCCATTTACATTTTTTTATCAACAATTATTGCATGTTGATTAAGTTATAATCCTCGGCGATCAAAGTTGTATTGACGCCCTAATCAGAAAGGAATAACTTAAGGACCGCATCAACCGCATTAAGTTGATATCATTTGAATTATTACCAATAGGATGGACACTCATATATGGGTCAATACGCCTCTTTTAATGCTCAGGCATCCCTTGAAGAGCAGGTAAAAAATTTGGCTGATGAAGAACTGCTGGACTTCTGGCAGGAAACACAACAGCTTGCCAAGATGATCGATGAAAACGAACCGACCGACTTGGAATACAACCCTGACTACGAGCGAGTTATTTTGCAAGAACTGCAATTAAGGACTAGCTACAAAGGCCAGTACTAAAGATTCAGTACAATCAAGTAAAAAGCCCCAGTCTCAACGAGACTGGGGCTTTTCTTTTCATATATCGGTTCTTACAGCTACACTGGCTGACGGCCAATGCTAAAGTAAGCGAATCCAGCCTGCCCCATACGCTCAGGCTGATAGAGATTACGTCCATCAAATACGATAGGAGCATTAAGCATCTCTTTGATTTTATCAAAATCAGGATCGCGGAACTGATTCCAGTCAGTAATGACCGCCAGAGCATCAGCCCCTTCAATCACACCATACTGATCATCCATAATTTCAAGCCCTTCAATATTGCCAACCTCTTCACGGGCACGTTCATTGGCAACCGGGTCAAAAGCTTTCACTTTCATACCCAATGCAGTTAAATCCTTGATCACCTCAATAGCAGAAGCCTCACGAATGTCATCCGTATTGGCTTTAAAAGCGATACCCCAGATTGCGAGAGTCTTGCCCTCCACGCCGCCCTGCGGTTCGTAATATGCCTTGATCTTCTCAGCCAGAACATGCTTCTGAGCGTCATTCACATCATCCACAGACTGGATAAGGCGGGCTTCATAGCCATGTTCTTTAGCTGTACCGATGAGTGCCTTGACATCTTTTGGGAAACAAGATCCACCATACCCAACTCCGGGGTAGATGAAGCTGTAACCAATGCGGCTATCAGATCCGATACCTGCACGAACCTCGGTGACATTGGCACCGACGCGCTCGCAAATATTGGCAACTTCATTAATAAAGGAAATCTTGGTGGCAAGCATGCAGTTAGCTGCATATTTAGTCATCTCTGCGCTACGAACACCCATAACGATGAGCTTCTCGCGACTACGAGCAAACGGACCATACAAGGTGCGCAATACTTCTGCAGACTCTTCGTCCTCTGTGCCGACAACAACACGATCGGGCTTCATGAAGTCGTTGACCGCATCACCCTCTTTCAAAAATTCGGGATTTGAAACCACATCAAAATGGATGGATTCGCCACGCTTCTTCAGTTCTTCGTCAATAATGGCGCGAACACGATCGGCAGTACCAACAGGAACCGTGGATTTATCCACCACAATCTTAGGAGCAGTCATGCGCTCACCAATTTCACGAGCAACAGCGTCGACATAACGGAGGTCGCAACTACCATCATCACCAGACGGAGTTCCCACAGTGATGAAAACAACCTGCGAATCAGCTAAGCCATCAGCAAGGCTGGTGGTAAAATTCAAACGCCCCTCTTCGGTGTTACGCTTGACCATTTCTTCCAGGCCAGGTTCATAGATATGAACCTTACCGTCTTTCAGCATTTCCACGACTTTAGGATTCACATCCACACAGAAAATATTATTGCCCATTTCGGCGAAGCAGGCTGCGGAAACAAGGCCCACATACCCGGTGCCGACGATGCATACATTCATTGAAATATATCTCCAAAATAAAAGTTCAATTTCCTATTCAGATGAAGCGGATATAATGAGTACGCTTTTCATGTCAACTTGAACAGGGAAACTCACACAATCCTCACAAGTATCATATTGCACGGTTGCCATTCATTTCAAGAAGGCTTAACGAAAGATGATATTAAATAATCATCCATTCTGGAGGAAATAAACATGCCCGTACTCGCAGTCAACGTTGACCACGTAGCTACACTCAGACAAGCCCGCAGAGGTATTGAGCCAGAACCTGTTGCAGCCGCCTACATCGCTGAAATGGCAGGTGCTACAGGCATTATCACCCACCTGCGTGAAGATCGCAGACATATTCAAGACCGCGATGTTGAGCTGATCAAACAGACCTGCAATACACGTCTTCATCTAGAAATGGCAGCAACCAAAGAGATGCAGGGCATCGCTCTGGATATCGACCCGGAATTTGTTTGTCTCGTTCCCGAAAAGCGAGAAGAGCTGACCACAGAAGGCGGTCTCAATTGTGTCGGACGGGAAAAAGAGCTGACAGATTACCTTGCCCCGCTGCATGAAAAAGGAATCCGTTCCTCCTTGTTCATCGACGCTGACCCCAAACAGATTGAAGCAGCCCGCGCCATAGGTACAGAATATATTGAGATCCACACTGGTCATTACGCTGATGCCAAAGAAGATAAAGCCCGCAATGTCGAGTTCAACAAGATTCTGGAAGGTATCCGCCTTGCACAAGGAATCGACCTCAAGGTCAACCTTGGACACGGCTTAAACTACCGCAACGTCCTGGCTTTCAAAGACGTCCCCGGAATCAAAGAATATTCCATCGGCCACTCCATCATGGCTCGTGCCATTTATGTTGGTCTGGATCAAGCAGTTCGCGATATGGCTAACCTCATCCGTCATTTCGCAGACTAGGTACAAACATGATCAAGGGAATCGGCCTCGACCTTGCGGAACTCGACCGCATCCGGGACAACTGGGAACGACACGGTCAGCGCTTTGCGGACAAAATCCTCACGGATAATGAAATCGCAGAACTACCGAAGAACAATCCAGTTCCTCGGTTGGCCGCCCTGTTTGCAGCCAAGGAAGCAGCAGTGAAAGCACTGGGAACAGGATTTGCCGAAGGCATCCACTTCAAGTGCATTGAAGTCACCCATGCAGAGAATGGCAGGCCGGAAATTCGATTCATCGGAAAGGGGTTGAAGAAGTGTGAATCGCTTGGTGTTACCTCAGCACACATATCTTTAACCCATTCCCGTGACACTGCCGCAGCTACTGTGATATTAGAAGGATAGGGACAACTCTCAGCAAAGGATCACTATGCTTCTGCCGCTCCCCACACCAGAAGAAATGGCGACATGGGATCGCGAAACCATACAGACTATCGGCATTCCGGGCGTGACACTGATGGAATCCGCCAGTCGCGAGGCCGTGAACGTTCTTCTTGAAAAATTCGGTCCAGTGCGCAATCGAGAAATCTTCTGTTTTGCAGGCTCAGGTAATAACGGTGGTGACGCATTTGCCATGGCCCGACAGCTCATGGATCTCGATGCAGACGTCACGGTCTTTCACACCAAGCCCAAGAAGCAATATCGTGGCGAAACACGCACCAACCTTCTCTGGGCCCAAAAGCTTGATGTCCCGCTCAAGCACTTAGCGGCCGTAGACATTGCGACCTTGCCACAGCCTGATATCATCATAGATGGCCTGCTTGGAACTGGGTTCGTCGGAGATCTGAGAGAAGATTACCTCACACTTGTCCGCGCGATTAACCGTATGGGTGAACGTGCTTTTGTCATGGCTTTAGATATCCCATCTGGCCTGAATGGGTTGACAGGTAAGCCACAACCAGTCGCCATCATAGCGGATGTTACTGCATCATTCCAAGCCGCCAAGGTCGGACTCGCCATGCCTGGAGCAACCAGATTCGCTGGCATGATTCATGTCTGCCCCATTGGAATCCCCAATCTTATCCAGAGTCAGCACCCGGTTCGAAACCACCTCATTTCCCAAGAGATACTATCTCTCCTCCCAGCTCCATCCATGGATATGCACAAAGGCTCATCCGGCCATATTCTGATTCTCGGTGGATCAGAAGGATTGACTGGAGCCCCCCACCTAGCAGCACTAGGAGCATTGCGCAGTGGTGCTGGCCTAGTCACCATCGCATGCCCTGCTGGATTGGCCGATCAAGTCAAGGCCAACACTCCCGACATCATGACCATGTCACTCGGCTCTGGAGATGAGTGGAATGCATCCATGGCGAAGAAAATTCTGGCAGAGACAGACCGCTTTAATGCAATAGTGGTGGGCCCTGGCATGGGACGAACAAGAAAAACTCTTGCGTTTCTCAAGGCTTTTATTGCAGATTGTCCGGCACACGTTGTACTGGATGCTGATGCCTTGTACGGTTTGGCTGAATATTCAGACCTGATTGCGGGGCTACCTGAAACCACAGTACTAACACCACATCCTGGTGAAATGGCACGGCTTTCAGGCTTGCAAAACAACGAAATCCAGGCTGACAGAATGACTGCCGCAACTTCATTCACCGAGAATTGCGATGCTACACTCATCCTTAAAGGAGCCGGGACTCTGGTCTCGGATTCAGAAATGACATGCATCAGCCCATTCTCTGAACCGAATCTCGCAGTAGGCGGTTCCGGGGATGTGTTGTCCGGAATAATTGCCTCACTTATGGCTCAAGGTCTGGACCCGCTCGATGCATCCTGTCTCGCTGTATATTGGCACGGACAGGCTGGGCGCTTACTTAAAGAAGAATTTCCCCTTCGTGGCAATCTAGCCTCGGAAATCGCAAACATGCTGCCCATGGCGGCAAAGGAGTATATATCATGCTGAATGCCAGAGATATTATGACCACGGAATGCATCACTCTCACTCCTGATACCGACATTGCCACTGCAGCCAAGCTTCTGATCGAAAAGAAGATCAACGGCGCTCCGGTTTTGGAAGGCGACGCTGTAGTTGGCATCCTTTGCCAGGCTGATCTCGTCGCACAGCAGAAGAAGGTAACCCTTCCTTCTTTCTTCACATTGCTTGACGGCGTGTTCCCTCTCTCCTCTCATGAAGATTTGGAGAAGGAAATCAAGAAGATATCTGCCCTCAGCGTGGCCGAGGCCATGACTCCGGCACCGATTTTCATCACCCCAGACACCACCATGGAAGATATCGCCACCATGATGGCTAATGAAAAGCTGTACACCCTGCCGGTCATTGAAGACGGCAAGCTTGTGGGTGTAGTCGGCAAGGAAGACGTCCTCAAGACACTCCTTCAGGAAGACTAGCAATCGCGATGAAACTTCACCTGAAAGACGCTGAAGAAACGCTCAAATTGGGGCGGATTCTGGCAAAAAGCCTTGCAGAAACCACGAATCCGCCTTCTTTGTTCTTGCAAGGCGACCTCGGTTCAGGCAAAACCACGTTGGTCAGAGGTTTCGTAGAATCCCTGCCCGGCGCGGACATGGCGGAAGTTTCCAGTCCCAGCTTCAATATTTTCAACCTTTATCCGACCACACCTCCAGTGGCCCATTTCGACCTTTATCGGTTGGAAGGAATGTCACCGGATGACGCGCTCTTCGAACAGATAGAAGATCCGCGTACCGTGGCCATAGTGGAATGGGCCCAGTTTTTAGAGAGAGACTCGTGGCCCAAAGAGGTGCTTTCCCTTGAATGGGAACCGTCAGACAATGGAAGGTGCCTCACCGTCTCGATTTTGGGGAATACGACGCAGCAACAGCTCGTTTCCCTGCCCGATATGTTGCAAGACTTCATGTAAAGACAGAACAATGAACATCGTCGTACAGAAATTTGGTGGAACCTCGGTCAAAAACCTCGAATGCCAGCGACAAGTGATGCAGAAAGTCCTTCGCCCCCACCGCGAAGGTAACAAAGTCATCGTCGTCCTCTCAGCCATGTCCGGAGAGACCAATCGCCTGCTCGCATTGGCAGATGAATGGTCAAACAACCCCGATGCGGCAGAAGTTGATTCCATGGTCTCCACTGGAGAACAGGTATCTTGTGCCCTCTTCGCCATGCTACTCAAACAGCAAGGCGTCAAAGCCCGCTCGCTCCTTGGCTTCCAGGCCCCGATCGAGACGGATGACGCCCACGGAAGAGCCCGCATTACCGACATCGACAAGACTCAGCTCATGGAGTTGCTTGAAGAATACGACATCCTCGTGATGGCCGGTTTTCAGGGCGTAACCCCAGAAGGTCGCATCACCACCCTTGGTCGTGGTGGTTCTGACACCTCAGCCGTGGCTATGGCCGCAGCGCTGGATGCTGATGTTTGTGAAATTTATACAGATGTTCCGGGTGTATTCACTACCGACCCGAACATGTGCACTGACGCACGAAAGATGGATCGCATCGCCTACGATGAAATGCTCGAAATGGCGAGCATGGGCGCCAAAGTACTCCAGATCCGCTCGGTGGAATTTGCTAAGAAATATAATGTAACCGTCCATGTCCGCTCCACCTTTTCCGATGAATTGGGGACTATGGTCACGCAGGAGGATGAATCCATGGAATCCGTGCTCGTTTCCGGTATTGCTTACGATAAAGACCAGGCCCAGATTACCCTTGTGCATGTAAAAGATAACCCCGGTGTCTCTGCACAGATTTTCTCGCCCCTGGCCGAACAAAAGATTCTGGTAGACATGATCGTCCAGAATCCGAGTAAGGACGGAAAGACGGACATGACTTTCACCATTCCCCGCGCTGATGTGGACCAGACCATCAAGACCCTCGAAGCACTACAGTACGAGATTGGTTATGAAGAGCTAAATAGCAACCTCAATGTATCAAAGGTATCGATTATCGGCGTCGGCATGCGTAATCACTCTGGTGTCGCTTCCCGCGCATTCCAGACGCTTGCCGATGAGAATATCAATATCCTGATGATCAGCACATCCGAGATCAAGGTCACCTGCCTGATTGACGATAAGTATACAGAGCTTGCAGTAAGAACACTTCATAAAGCCTTCCATTTAGAGGAAGGCGAACCAGTCGAGACATCATGAAAAAAGTAACGATATATGACACTACATTGCGTGACGGAGCCCAGGCTGAAGAACTTAATCTGACAACCGAGGACAAAGTCCGCATCGCCCATAAGCTGGATGAATTGGGCATTCATTACATCGAGGGAGGTTGGCCAGGAGCCAACCCCACCGACCAAAAATTCTTTGAAGAAATCAAGAGCCATACATTTGAAAATGCCAAACTAACGGCATTCGGCTCGACTCACTTTGCCAAGACCACCCCGGAAAGCGATCCAGTCCTTGCCGGGCTGCTGGCAGCCGAAACGTCGGTTATCACCATCTTTGGCAAATCATGGGATCTCCACGCCACCACAGCGCTTGGAATCCCGCTTGAGCGCAATCTTGAATTGATCGCCAACAGCATTGCCTACCTCAACGAGCGCGTGGATGAAGTCATATTCGATGCTGAGCACTTCTTTGACGGGTACAAAAACAATCCTGAATACGCCATTCAAGCAATCACAGCAGCCCACGAAGCTGGCGCATCACGCCTTATCCTGTGTGATACCAACGGCGGCACCCTTACAAGCGAGATAACTGCGATCATCCAGGCCGTAAAAGATGCTCTGCCCGAATCCCAGTTCGGCATCCACGCTCACAATGACTCCGAACTGGCTGTTGCCAACTCATTAGAAGCAGTACGAATGGGAGCGAGTCAGGTTCAAGGAACCATTAATGGCTACGGCGAACGTTGTGGTAATGCGAATCTCTGCTCCATCATTCCCAATCTGGAACTCAAGATGGACATTGAGACCATTGGCCAAGAGAATATGAAACGGCTGCTAACCACGTCTCACTACGTAAGTGAAACAGCCAATCTGCGCCCATTCATGCGACAGCCATTCATTGGCGCATCAGCATTTGCTCATAAAGGCGGTGTTCATGTTAGCGCAATCCTCAAGGATTCCCGTACATACGAACACATTGTTCCTGAAACTGTAGGCAATGAGCAGCGTGTCCTGCTTTCGGATCAGGCTGGCAAATCGAATATTCTGTTTAAGGCCAAAGAGCTTGGTTACGAACTCGGGAAGAATGACCCCACCGTAGATCGCCTTCTCAAGGAATTAAAACAGAAAGAAAGCATGGGCTACGAATATTCCGTGGCAGACGCTTCCTTTGAGTTGATCCTTCGTGAAGCGCTTGGAAAGCCGCTCAGCTATTTCAACTTCAAGAATTTCTTTGTTGTTGATGCCAAGCGCGAAGAAGATGCCGAGCCATTTACTGAAGCCACAGTTATTGTGGATGTTCAGGGACAGGTGGAGCACACGGCCGCAACTGGCATGGGTCCAGTCAACGCTCTTGATAGAGCATTGCGCAAAGGCTTGGAACGCTTCTATCCTAAGTTGAGTGAAGTTCGCTTGCTCGACTTTAAAGTACGTGTCCTTTCCGGTGCTGTACGTGATACCGGAGGTACGGCATCCTTTGTTCGAGTTCTCATCGAAACAGGTGATAAACATGAACGCTGGACCACTATGGGCGTGTCTCACAACATCATTGAAGCAAGTTGGCAGGCTGTTGTTGATGCCATCAACTATAAGCTGTTCAAGGATGATGAGCGCAGCAAGGAAGACAATTCCTAACTTCTGTATTTAAGTACAAAAAAAGGCCGGACTGATTATTCAGACCGGCCTTTTTTATTATAAATACAGATACATTACTTCTTCATATCCGGCATGAGTTCCGCTGCCCACGTAGAAGCCTTCATATACTGAGTTGCAGCTACGCAAGCATCGACACCATATTTACTCATGATGGTTTTACCAACCGTCCAATTTCCAACTTCAATCGCATCCAAAAGCAAAATCCAATCACGATAGTCATTCAATACGCCACAGAGTCCATCACGAATGCCCTCGTCCAAAGGAATTCCATCTAATGCCCTTTCCATGGGGTATGACAACATGGCATCGAGTTTGGAAAACAGTCCAAGCATGAACATTGAACTGGCACTGTGAGAAATCTCTTTGGTTTTTTCAGCCAGCTGATGCAGGAAACGACCACGTTGCAATGCCATCAAACCAAGCTCTTCACCCTTCTCCGAAGAATCCAAACCAGTCATGGCAATTACCATGGACCAATGTCTGACTTCTTTGAGACCAAGCAATGAAACTGCCTGCTGGATAGAACTGATTTTATTCCTCAGCCCAAAAGTCGCTGAGTTAATATACTTAAGAATTCGGTAACTCAGCGATACGTCAGTAGCGATAATATTCGCGAGTTCATCCACCTGACAATCGGGATTGCCCAGTTCTTTCAAGAGTTGCATCTTGGCAACAGTACCAACTGAAAGTTCTCGATCTTCTTTTACTTCTGGAACAGCAAAAAAAGGTCCTTGGAAATAATCAAATCCCAAGGCGCGTGTACCCTCAAAATCCTGCCAAGTCTTCACGTCTTTAACAACAAGCTTCCCTTTGTAATCTTTGAAATTCCTTCGAAATTTGACCATTTCCGGGGGCGACATCTCGGCGAGAGAAATGTGAACATAATCACTCCCCTCCAATAGACCGCCACACTGATCAAGAGAAGCACTTCCATCAAGAGCTATCATGCCCCCCTGATCATGAATACTTTGTGTAACCCCCATGCATTCCAAAGACTTCGTCGCATTGGAAGAAAGGCTGAACACACAATTCTCCCACCCCGAAGCCGCGGGCTTATCACAGAAATTTTCATATTCAACATTGAGAACAATTTTCTGTCCCTCTGCCAACGCACCGAAAGTGTTGCTCAAGATTTCCTTGAATGCTTCCACCATATCAGCAAGACAGATTGCCAACCCGCCATCTTCCATGGTTGGCGTGGTATCGGTCAGAAGTTCATATCCCCAAACGGATTTATCACGATCAAAAATTGGCTGACGAACCATGAACGCAGATTGTTCATCCAGCCCACTACAAGTATTTGTTTCGTCCATTTCCCTGTATCCTTTAGCAACGGAACGATACGTCTTCCATGACAAGAATCTTTGACCGTTGCACGCGGAACCTTACACGTAACAAGTAACGAATACATTATATTTTTTCTAACTACATAAAAATGCCCGTCCGGTGAGGCCGGACGGGCTTAAAGTGACCGAATATCAAGGCTACATCATGCCTGCGACCTTTTTGGTCAGACGCAACAACTGGTTAGTGAAACCGGCTTCGTTGTCGTACCAGATAATGAGCTTCAACTGAGTGCCACCCATAACGCGAGTGAGTTCACTATCTACTACACCGCCGTGAGTAGAGCCCATGTAATCCATGGAAACCAACGGCTCTTCGCTAAAGCCCATGGAATCATTAGCTGCTGCCTTGAGGGCTGCATTGACATCTTCAGCGGTGGTGGATTTGTCCAGTTCACAAACCAGATCAACCAAAGATACGTTCTGAGTTGGTACGCGGATAGCCATGCCATCAAGAACACCATCCAGCTCGGGGATAACCAGACCAACAGCGCGAGCAGCACCTGTGGTTGTGGGAACCATGTTCACGGCACAAGCACGAGCGCGGCGGATATCCTTATGAGAACCGTCAAGAATGCGCTGGCTCATGGTATAAGAGTGAACCGTAGTCATGATACCATGCTTGATGCCGTACTTGTCATTGACGACTTTGGCGACAGGAGCCAAGCAGTTGGTGGTGCAAGAAGCATTAGAAATAATATTGTGCTCCGGCTTCAACAGCTCTTCGTTAACACCCATGACAACTGTCAGATCGGCATCCTTTCCGGGGGCGCTGATCAAAACTTTCTTTGCACCACAAGCTATGTGCTTTTCGCAGCTCTCACGGTCAGTAAATTTACCCGTAGACTCGATGACCAAGTCACAACCAAGCTCACCCCAGGTCCATTCGCCGGGTGCATTGCGAGTGACGATCACATTCTTGCCGTTGACGGAAAATCCGGTATCGGTGGGCTCAACGTCCATGAAACGGCCGTGGGCAGAATCATATTTCAAAAGATGGGCGAGATCCTCGTTGGATGCGCGGGCATTGACTGCCACCAGTTCCAAATCGCTTTCGCTTGCCAGCAAACGAGTAAGGTAACGTCCGATTCGTCCAAAACCGTTCAATCCAATCTTCGTAGCCATGTCAGCCTCCTGTGGATGTGCTGTGTTTGATCGCAGTATTTAGAAATCCGAATTACAATACGTCTACAATAACATTTCCGTCAACGGGTCACGATAATTTCTCACCGAGCATCTGCATCGTCTCACGATCTGTGAAGTCAAAATGCAATGGCGTCAGTGTTATGTGTTTTTCTGTCAACAGTGCACGGTCTCGATCTGCACTGATGTTCTCTGGAGGAATAGCCCCTGCAAGCCAGTAATATGGCCGACCGCGAGGACATTCACGGGTGTCATAACAATCCTCATATGATGCACGTGTGTGCGGGCACAGAACCAGTTCCTTAGCCTCATCAATGGGACAATCAGGAAAATTAAGGTTAAGCACACATTTCTTTGGCAATTTATCCCAAGGAATTTTTGGCAACAGGTCAACGCAGTATTTTGCCTGTCCGCTTAAATCCTGAGGATTAAAATTGTCCATGGATACGGCCATGGATGGAATCTCCATAAGCGCACCTTCTGTGGCAGCAGAAACAGTGCCGGAATAAAGGATATCGACACCAACGTTGGCCCCGGCATTAATACCGGAGAGAACTAAATCTGGTGTTTCCATGAGCAAAGTGGATAATCCCAGCTTCACACAATCTACGGGAGTACCATGAACGCCCTGCCCGTTAAATCCATTCTCACGAAACTCTTTCACCCTGATAGGCATAGCAAGCGTCACGGCATGCCCAACAGCAGATTGTTCTGTAACTGGCGCTACCACATGCACATCGTGTCCGGCCTCAACCAAAGCGAAGTACAAGGAGCGCAGGCCCACAGCCTGGATTCCATCATCATTAGCAAGCAGGATATTCATTACATTTTCCTCAGCAAAATTTGACAATCCAAGTGAAATCGGGTTCATAAGCTTGAAGCGGACAAAAGTGCCCGCGACCGCCACTTAAAGAGGAATTCGATAGAGGCGGAAGTACCTTAACACGAACGAGATGGCAAGACACGTGACAAAAAAGTCGCAATATATACAAGAGCTTTCCCCCGGCAATCAGATCAATGACATCTTCATGCTGGGCGCTGCAAACCTCGCCCAATCCAGGAACGGTCCCTTTTGGAACCTGACATTTCAAGATGCCACTGGAAAGATTGACGGAAAAATCTGGAGCCCTAAAAGCCAAGAATACACAGGCCTGGAACCGGGACAGATAGCTCGGGTATTTGGGTTTGTTGAAAGCTACAGAGACAAGAATCAACTGAAAGTTGACCACATGGAGCTGCTTGATCCAGCAGAACCCGGTATTGATTTTTCGGATTTCCTCCCTACATCTTGCATACCACCGAGCGAACTCATGGAAGCCCTTGAGGACCTCATTACCGAGCATATGAAATACGCTCCGTGGAAATCTTTCTGTCGCAAGGTCTTAAACGATGAGGATATCCGACAACGCATGCTTACCGCGCCCGGTGCCAAAACGGTTCACCATGCTTACATAGGCGGCTTGCTTGAGCATACCCTGCAAGTGGCACGCTCCTGTATGTCCATTTGTGACGTATATCCCACTCTGGATCGACAGACTTTGTTAGCTGGAGCCGTCTTCCATGACCTCGGCAAAGCATGGGAACTTTCTGGCGGGTTGGTTAATGCTTACACTGATGAGGGCAAGCTACTCGGGCATATCCAAATTGGACAAGACAAACTGGAGCCTTTCCTGAAGCGCAGCAAAGCGCTGGATGAGAAGCTGAAACTTCACCTGAAACATCTAGTGACCAGCCATCATGGTGAACATGATTTCGGCTCTCCAATTCGTCCCAAAACACCGGAAGCATTTGTCCTGCACTTCGCAGACAACATGGATGCCAAGCTCAATATCATTGATCAAGCATATGCCGAGATGGACAGAAGCGGACAGGAATGGTCGCCCTATCTTCGATTCCTCGAACGCGATATTTACCGCGCCCCCGGCACCCCGGATAAATCCAAAAAGCAAAACGACAAACCGGAGAATCAATGTTTATTACCTTTGAAGGCATAGAAGGCACTGGTAAGTCGACACAGATCCATAACGTCAAAAAACACTTCGAAGCACAGGGTAAGGAAGTATTCCTTACTTTGGAACCGGGTGGCAGCCGCGTAGGGACAGAGCTTCGCAAGATGCTTCTGCACGTGGACAATAACGATATCACCCCCATCGCCGAGCTGTTCCTCTACTTGGCCGACCGTGCACAGCACATTGCTCAAGTCGTCCGCCCCCAATTGGAAGCCGGAAAAGTCGTTCTTTGTGACCGCTTTGCAGATTCTACCATGGTCTATCAAGGATATGGACGAGGGCTGGATGTTCCCACGCTCAAAAAGCTTAATGACGTAGCCGTAGACGACTGCTGGCCAGATCTCACAATCGTACTGGATATCGACCCGGAAATTGGCCTCAAACGCGCCATGCTGCGCAATATCGAGGATGGCAAAGCCAAGGAAGAAGGACGCTTCGAGGCTGAACACATTTCTTTCCATCGTCGCATTCGCGAAGGCTATCTCACTTGGGCAGCGCTCAACCATGATCGAATCAAGGTCGCAGATGCCACTTCCACTCCAGAAGACGTATTTGAGCGCATCAAAGCCATCATAGAAGATTACGCGGAGTAATCGCTAAAAGCATTTATCACCAGAGAAAAAGAGAATAGTACCTGTAATCTATTCTGGATTCTGATAAGGTGTCCTCATCACGTAGAAGAAGACTATTCAACCTTTTGATTTTCTAAGGATTCATGCCAAGCGACCAAGCTGAAAGCCCTCCTATCTCACCACGTATCCCTGTCTCATCCATTATTGATACTGGGAAATACGTCCTGCTCATGGGTGCCCTTTTCTGGCTCATATTTATGGGGACAGATGAATTGGGCTATAACTGGCAGTGGTACCGCATCCCACAATACCTATGGCAGGTGACCGACGAAGGTTTTACTTGGGGACTCCTCATGCAGGGCCTTGGCATGACTTTTCAAATCACAGGCATCAGCATGGTGCTCATGCTCGTCATAGGGTTGACCACCGCTCTGCTCCGCATGTCCACCTCTTGGGCCGGACGAGGCGTTGCGCGAGTCTACATGGAACTCATCCGCAACTCACCGTTGCTCATACAGATATTCTTCATCTACTTCGTCGTCGCCCCCATTCTCGACATGTCCGGATTTTGGGCCGCAGTCATCGCACTCAGCCTGTTTGAAGGAGCCTACGCCTCGGAAATTATCCGAGCGGGCATCACTTCCATAAACAAAGGGCAATGGGAAGCCGCTCAGTCTCTCGGCATGGGGCCTTACGCCATGTACAAACACATCATCCTTCCACAAGCCATACGACGCGTATTGCCACCACTAACCAGTCAGGCTGTGTCGTTGATCAAAGACTCCGCACTGGTTTCTACTGTGGCTATTCTCGACCTGACTCAACAAGGACGGATGATTGATGCGGAAACTTTTTTGACCTTTGAGATTTGGTTCACCGTCGCTGCCATCTATCTCGCCATCACCTTGGCTTTGTCCGGTGTGGTGCGATGGCTGGAGCTGCGGTCAAACGGCGTTACGCTATAACTGCAACCGGAGGTATTTACATGACCATCTGGAGAGCAATCAGAACAGGCAAAGGGACCGTTATCGCCATCTTGGGGGTTTCGCACGTCACCTTTGCTCAGGAATCTTGCAAGTAACAGCATACGAAAGGAGAATTGTATGAAATTGTTCAGACTTACCGCTATCGCAACACTTTTTTGCCTGGCCCTGATCCTCGTAGGACACAGCCAGCCTGCTCAAGCCGGTGATGACAGCCAGCTTGAAAGCATCCTCAAGCGCGGCACTCTCAAAGTCGGCTTCGACACATTCAAGCCGTGGGCCATGAAAGATAAAAATGGCGACTACATCGGCTTTGAAATCGAAGTAGCCAAAAAACTCGCCAAAGATATGGGCGTCAAAATCGAATTCGTCCCTACTAAATGGTCAGGCATCATCCCCGCCCTGCTTACTCGCAAGTTCGACATCATCATCGGCGGCATGACAATCACCCCACAGCGCAACCTCAAGGTCAACTTCTCCGCACCGTATGAATTTGCGGGCATGTCCCTTGTGGCAAGCAAAGCAAACGCTGGTGGACGCACAACACTGGAAGAATTCAACACCCCTGACACCAAAATAGCTGTCCGTCTGGGTACTACTGCTGCCGAAGCCGCAAAGAACTTCCTACCCAAGGCCAAGAAGCTTTACTTTGACGAAGAATCCCAGACCATTCAGGAACTGCTCAACAAGCGCGTCGACGGACTGGTTGCCACCAATCCGCTTCCTGTCAGCCTTGCAAAAGAATACGCAGATCAACTCTACCTCCCCCTTGGCGAAGACTTCACCAAGGAACCCATCGCATTCGCCGTTCGTAAGGGAGATCTTGATTTCCTGAACTGGTTGAACAACTGGGTACGAGTCACCATGAGCAAAGGCTGGCTGCAGAATCGCTACCAGTACTGGTTCTTCACCAATGAGTGGGAAAACCAGATTCAGTAGTCAGGCGATTCATTGAGTACAGAAGAACCAAAACGAAAGCTGAAAATCACCCCGCTGGACGTCACCATCATGGTGACTCTGGCGGGGCTGCTCGGCTACGTCATATACAAAGGCGCCACCGGACTGAACTACCACTGGAAGTGGGAAGTCATTCCGCAATATATCCTGCGCTTTGACGAGAATACCCACGTCTGGAGAATGGGACTGCTTACGCAGGGACTTATCACCACCTTGCGCCTGAGCATCTGGTCCACCATCTTCGCCACCATCATTGGCGTAATTATGGGCATATTCCGCGTCAGCCCTTCCCTTTTCAAGCGACAACTCTCCACCACGTATGTAGGCCTCATCCGCAATACGCCGCCGCTGGTACTTATCTTTATTTTTTATTTCTTTATCGGTGACCAGATCATGGCCGTGCTCGGAGTAGACGATTTCGTATACACACTTTCAGACCAAACCAAGTCTATCATGGCTGTTTTCTTTGGTCCTATGAATCGTTTTCCCCAATTTCTTTCAGCAGTTATAACCCTATCGCTCTTTGAGGGAGCTTATATCGCAGAGATCGTCCGAGCAGGTATTGATTCAGTAGAGCAAGGACAGTGGGAAGCATCCACTGCTGCCGGAATGCACCGCATGCAATCCATGCGCTACGTAATTCTGCCCCAAGCCATGCAACGCATGTTGCCAGCCTTTGCAGGACAGTTTATATCAATCATCAAGGACTCGGCTATTGTGTCCGTCATTTCCATTGAAGAACTGACGTTCCAAGCCCAGCAGATCATGACCACAACCTATTTGAGCTTCGAGGTGTGGACCACAGTACTAGTCATGTATTTCGTCCTGACATTTATATGCTCCCTGGCAGTCAGGAAGCTCGAACTCGCGCTGAAAAGGAGCTGACCGTGTTCAAATTCATCAAAGAATTTTTCAAGGGTATCCTCGATGATGACCCCCTGACTCCCCCGACAGCAAAAAGAAAAGACAAAGAAGAACCCAAGACCAACCCGTTCGACCTGGAGGCTTTCAAAATGGACGACGTTAAAGTATACGCCCTTTCCACCTGTATTCATTGCAGAAATGCTAAGAAATACTTGGATGAATGTGGTGTAAAATACAACTGTGTTCATGTAGATGAACTCACTGGTGACGATCGCAAGGAAGTTGTCCAGGAACTCAAAGGACACAACCCTGCTGTATCTTTCCCAACAATTGTCATCAAGGACACCGTTGTCGTTGGCTATCATAAAGACAAGATCGACAAAGCAATTGGAAAAGAGGACAAATAGCCATGGATGCCAAGAAACTCTATGAGAACATGAAGAGGATCCAGGAGCCCAAGGGCTACTACTTCAATAAAGACATGGACATGACCATGCCGCTTCTGGAAAGTCTGCTCACAAACAAAGACCGCATGGGCTACATGGCCTGCCCCTGCCGACTTGCCAACGGTGAGTTTGAAAACGACAAGGACATCATCTGTCCCTGCGTATACCGCGAGAAAGATGTTGAAGAATACGGAGCCTGCTTCTGCGCCCTGTATGTCAGCAAGGAATACAACGAAGATAAAATTGAAAAAGAAGTCGTGCCGGAGCGCAGACCGCCTGAGATGATTATTTTCTAGTCGATTCCGCATGCAAATAAAAAGACCTGCCTTCTGGCAGGTCTTTTTATTTATTTCTCTTTTGATGCATTCTCATACTCAGGTATTAGCTCTTTTCCCTCTTCCCTTTTCTGTTTCACCTCTAGAGAGCATTGCTCCAGAAAAACGTATCGAGATGCAGACGTTGGATGAGTTGTTGCGTGCCCTATCGCATAAGGAAAGTTGGCCCCCATTTTACGCCAGAACATAGGGGCTTTGCTACTATCATATCCCCCCCGCTCCATGAAATAGACGCCAACATAATCTGCTTCCTGCTCAAACTCTTGGCTATAAGCCATCCCTGCTGCATTTTGAAAAGCATTCGTATATACACCAGTCAACCCAGCTAGAAGACCATCAAGTACGGCACCAAAGACCCTACTCCCTGTCTTTTTATCTATGTGATCCATGACATTGTGGCCAAGCTCATGCCCAACAACCAATGCAAGGTCTTCATCTCTCTCTGCAAAATTCATCATCCCTTTCGTGACCATTACAGAATTGCCATCTGCAAAAGCATTAACAATAGCATCATCTGTTAAAACTACAGGATACCCACATCGCTTAACTGGTGTGATCTGTACCATCCGGGGAACACTCTCCCGTTCTACCCAGAAAACCATTGTCCTGCCTGTTTTCAGCTCTTTCTCCAAACCAGCCATGAAATTTTTGTAACATTTTTTCCCAGGTTCAATTTTCTCACCGTTCATCATTAAGAGTACATCACCAGGTTTCATTCCTGCTCTTTCTGCCGGAGAATCAGGAAGCACATAAGTAACTTTTACTCGAGCTTCCAAGTCAAGAGCTTCCGTATATGCAGCTTTCCAATCTTCTGGAATAGCATCAATGGAGTTCGTATCCATACCAAGATAATATGTAATATCATCACCACACAGAGTAGCACCATTGACCAGTAAAGGCTGAGAAACATCACTCAGTCGACGAACAAGCTTAATCTGCTCTTCAACTGCCATCTTCTTCTGAATTGCAGCCTCTTTCTGTGCCAGTGCTGGATCAATTGTTGGGCGCGCAGTTACTGGCGCGCACCCAGTCGAAAGAATAATAAGCAGGGAAATTAGTATGAGGACTGAGAGGATGTTACGTCGCACAATATCACCTTGATTATGTTAAATTTGGTCATAGGTATAGCATTGCAACATTTACGACAAGAAAAAAAGCCCTGGGAAATCCCCAGGGCTTTTTACTTAATATTAAATCCTACTTACTTCTGAGACCTCAACAGAGCCTGATCCAGATCTTCGATAATATCATCCACATCTTCAATACCAACAGAGATGCGAATCAAATCCAACGGTACACCTGCAGCCTCTTGCTCTTCCGGGGTAGACTGCCCGTGAGTTGTTGAGGCCGGATGGATGACCAGCGTCTTGGCATCGAGGATATTTGCGAGATGAGAACAGAGTTCCACGGCCTCAATGAACTTGCGCCCCGCTTCCATGCCGCCCCTCACACCGAAGCCGAAGACTGCGCCCGGGCCAATGGGGAAGGTGTTCTTTGCGCGATCAAAGTCTGGATGGTTTTGCAAGCCTGCGTAGTTAACCCATTCGACAGCATAATGCGTTTCAAGAAATTCCGCGACCTTCTGCGCATTCTCACAGTGTTGGCGTGCACGCAGAGGCAGCGTCTCCATGCCCTGAATGATCTGAAAACTGTTAGTAGGAGAAATGGCTGCACCAGTATCTCGCAACATGCCGATTCGTGCCTTGACCACGAAAACGGGACAAGGATTGCCTGCTGCGCCGCCCAACGCTTCCCAAAGATTGATATTATTGTACGTCGGGTCTGGCTCAGTCAGTTCTGGGAACTTATCACTGGCACCCCAATCAAAATCACCCTTCTCAACAATAGCACCGCCCATGGACGTACCATGTCCGCCAATAATCTTAGTGAGGGAGTGAATTGCGATATCACAGCCAAAATCAAACGGATTAAAAATCGGCGGTGGTGCGACAGTAGAATCGAGCACAAATGGCAGACCATGCTTATGTGCCACGGCAGCAATGCCCATCAGATCATCCACGTTGCAACGAGGGTTACCAATGGCTTCAGAATAAACCATCCGCGTGTTTTCATCGATGGCAGCTTCAAAATTGGCAGGATCAGATGAATCCACAAGACGAGCCTCAATGCCGAACCGCTTCAAGGTATGTTCGAACAAAGTCTGCGTCCCACCGTAAAGATTGGAACCACTAACGATATTCTGCCCAGCAGACACAATGTTTGTGACAGCATAAAAAATAGCAGCCATCCCGGATGCCACAGCCAGCGCACCGACACCACCATGCATCTCAGCGAGTCTTTTCTCCAGCACATCAGTAGTTGGATTCATGAGGCGCGTATAAATGTAACCCGGCTCTTTCAGTGCAAAGAGATTGGCTGCGTGTTCAGCATTCTTGAACATGTATGCCGTAGTCTGATGAATGGGTACAGCGCGGGAACCGGTATCACTATCCGGCGTATGTCCTGCATGAAGGGCCTGAGTCTGAGGGCCAAATGGCTTATGTGTCATAATGCTACTCCTGTGTTCTGCTTTTTCCGACTCTACAATGCGGAAAAGCGATGAATTAGGCAATACCTGACTCATCGCAATTCCTTATGGGTAACATAAAGCCCCGCTCATCAGGGCTATCATTGAAAGCTATTTCGAGGAATTATCGCCCAACCCGGTCTCTTGCAACCATTCAGCAAAAGCAGCCTGAGCACGTTTACCGTATGCTTCCTTGCGGAATTTCTTCTTCATCTTCTGCTTCAAACCGGGCATGAGGCCAAAATTAATGTTGGACGGCTGGAACTGCTTATCAGGCACAGTGGTCAAATGGCCCAGAAGCGCCCCAAAAGCCGTTTCAACCGACGGCTTGGACATTGACTCGCCAGAAAGCTTCTTCGCCAGCGACAAGCCCAACCAGAGGCCGCTCGCAGCAGACTCAAGATATCCTTCCACTCCAGTAATCTGCCCTGCGAGATAAAATCCAGGACGTGACTTCAACTGCATCCCATCATCCAAAACGTCAGGCGCATTTACATAGGTATTACGATGAATGGAACCAAGGCGCAGGAATTCGGCGTTCTCCAGACCGGGAATCATACGGAAAATTCGTTTCTGTTCTGGATATTTGAGCTTGGTCTGGAAACCGACAAGATTAAATGCGGTTTTGTCCTTGTTCTCCGTACGGAGCTGCACAATGGCAAACGGGCGCTCGCCAGTCTTGGGATCTTCAAAACCCACAGGCTTGAGTGGGCCGAACGCAAGTGTCATTTCTCCGCGCTCTGCCATGGCTTCAACTGGCAGACACGCTTCAAAGTGCACTTCCTTCTCGAACTCACGCGGCTTGACCTTCTCGCCTTCGACGAGAGCAGCAACAAATGCCTTGTACTGCTCTTCATCCATAGCGCAATTCAGATAGTCATCATCCTCGGGCTTCCAGCGAGAACCCCAAAACGCAGTGTCGAAATCAACGGAATCGCGAGAAATGATCGGTGCGATAGCGTCATAGAAATAAAGTCTGGCATCACCGACAGCTTGCATGAGGCTTTCTGTCAATTCCTCACTGGCAAGCGGACCTGCGGAAATAATTACACCGTCCGCACCAGCAAGCTCCTCGGCATCAAGTGAAGTGATCTCCTTATGGATGAGCGTAATGTTCTCGTGGTTCTCGATCTTGTCTGTGATGTATTCGGAAAAGAGGGTCCGGTCGACAGCCAAAGCGCCGCCAGCCGGGACCTGCGTGGCGAATGCTGCTTCCATAATCAAGCTACCAAGTGCCTGCATTTCTTCTTTCAGAAGACCAATAGCTGCATTCGGGCCTGTAGCACGAAATGAGTTGGAACAGACCAGTTCGGCCAGCCCATCTTCGTCGTGTGCTTCAGAGCGCTTCTCCGGCTTCATCTCATATAATTCAACAGCCACACCAGCCTGAGCCAACTGCCATGCAGCATCACATCCAGCCAGTCCGCCGCCAACTATTACGATCTTCGCCATTTCATATCCCCGATATCGTTTACGTTCGTCTCATTATGCCGTATATACGCCAAAACCGCGAACTTTTGGAATCTCATCATGAGCGCCCCACTTCTCGACATACGCAAGCTGACCACCTGCTTTTCATCGCCGCAAGGCATCGCCAAGGCGGTGGATACCGTCAGCCTATCCTTTATGCAAGGAGAAACCCTTGCCATCGTCGGTGAATCCGGCTGTGGTAAAACGGTTCTCGCCCTTTCCATCCTTGGCCTTATACCTGATCCACCGGGTCGCATTACCGACGGTGAAATCATCTATGACGGCCAAGACCTTCTCGATCTTTCGGAAAATGAACTGAGAGAAGTACGAGGGAACAAGATTTCCATGATCTTTCAGGAGCCGATGACAGCACTCAATCCGGTCTTTCGTATCAACGACCAGATTGCTGAACCACTTCGGCTCCATCAGGGACTGACCAAGGAAGAAGCACTTGCACAATCCGTTGATGCGCTTGATCTGGTAGGCATCCCTAATCCTGCCAAAATTGCACAGGCATACCCGCATGAGCTTTCCGGTGGCATGCGTCAGCGCGTCATGATCGCCATGGCCTTGGCCTGCAATCCTGATATACTCATTGCAGACGAACCAACCACCGCACTTGATGTCACCATTCAGGCCCAAATTATCGATCTGATGAATGAGCTTAAAGGACGCATGAACGGTTCTCTCATGCTCATCACCCACGATCTCGGCGTTGTTGCCCGTATGGCTCAGCGAGTCGCTGTCATGTATTCTGGCAAGATAGTAGAACTTTCCACAGTAGACTCCATATATGACAAACCGCTGCATCCGTATACTCAAGGCCTCCTTGCTTCTGTCCCCACGCTGGGAGACAAAGCATCCTTGAATCCTATTCCCGGCATTGTACCCAGTATTTTCAATCGGCCGCAGGGGTGTCGGTTTCATCCGCGTTGCCCCAAAGCATTTGCCAAATGCTCACTCATCTTGCCCCCCTTACTGGAACCGGAACCAGGCCGCCACGTACGTTGCTGGCTCTACGAGGACTAGATCATGTCTGTATTGCTCGAACTCCTGAACGTCAGCAAACATTTCAAGGTAACCAGCGGTTTGCTTGGCCTCAAGTCTGATTTAGTCCGCGCTGTAGATGGTGTCACTCTCTCTGTAGAGAAAGGCGAAACCCTCGGCCTGGTAGGCGAATCCGGCTGCGGAAAGTCCACTCTGGCCAAATGCATCATGGGCTTGGAGCCAGCCACATCCGGTGAAGTCGTTTTCAAAGATCGCTCTATAGCAACTTGGGATGAGAAAGAACTGCGCCGCCGCATGCAAATGGTCTTTCAGGACCCATATTCATCGCTTAATCCAAGACAAAAGATATCCTCCATCATCCGAGAAGGATTGGATATTCATTCCATTGGAACCAAAGATGAGCGTAAAGCCAAGGTAGACGAACTTCTTGGCTTAGTGGGACTGCGGCCCGAACACGGCGATCGTTACCCACATGAATTTTCTGGTGGTCAGCGCCAGCGTGTCGCAGTAGCCCGCACCTTGGCCCTCGACCCACAACTCATTGTCTGTGATGAGCCAGTATCGGCCCTCGACGTGTCGGTTCAGGCTCAGGTGATTCGTATGCTCAAGGAGTTACAACACCAGTTCGATCTGACATATGTGTTTATTTCTCACGACTTATCTGTTGTCAGCCATATCTCTGATCGAGTCGCCGTCATGTATCTTGGCCGCATAATGGAGCTTTCCAGAAGCGAGGATCTCTTTGCCTCCCCCAAGCACCCGTATACGGAGGCACTGCTTTCGGCAGTTCTACTGCCCGATCCCCATAATCAGCCAAATAGGATTGCTTTAACAGGTGACCTTCCCAGCCCCATGAATCCACCCACAGGTTGCCCCTTCCATCCGCGCTGCCCCAAGGCGTTTGACAAGTGCCCCAATGCTCGGCCCGACCTCAAGGAAATCAGCCCCGGCGTAAAGGTGGCGTGTTGGCTGTATTAAGCAGGCCGCATCTGTATCGGTAATTATTGCCAGAATCTGCTCATAGACATCTGACAAATCTAGACATACGATCGAATTAGTTTCACATCTACCTGTAATCGTAGTTATATTTTAAAGACATCAAGTTTTACTTTAAGTTTTAATTTATGGAGATAATCATGCTGAATCGTGAAGAAGCACTCAATCTGCTCAAAGAAAACATCAAAGAACCCAACCTGATTTCTCACTCCCTTGAGTCAGAAGCAGTACTTCGTGGCCTTGCAGAAAAGCTTGGAAAAGATGTCGAACTCTGGGGCGTCACTGGCCTCCTTCATGACCTCGACTATAGCTCGATGGAATCGGAAGACCGACATGGCCTGGACACAGCAGACATGCTAGAAGGCAAACTCCCCACAGAAGCGCTAGATGCTATTAAACGCCACGCCTTCGAGATGAATGGAAGCGATGCCCCCTCCACTGAATTTGATTATGCCCTGCGCTGTGGTGAGACTGTCACAGGTCTGGTCCATGCGGGTGCGCTGGTACGCCCCACAAAGATCGACGGTATGAAACCCAAAAGCTTGAAAAAGAAGATGAAAGACAAAGCGTTTGCAGCTAGCGTCAGCCGCGATTGCATCCGTGAATGCGATAAGATCGGCCTGGAACTCGGTGAGTTTCTTCAAATTGCCATTGCCTCAATCACCGCTATCGCCCCGGAAGTAGGACTCGCTGCAGAGTAATAACTCATTGAGCAGCCGCATTCAGTTGCACGATTTATCATTTTGTACTACGCCTTTAATTCCTAACAAAACCCCTGATTTCTCGGGGAGAAGGAAGATTTTATGGCGTTTACGGAAGAATCATTTGCAACGGGTGAATCACTCATTCACCGCCTTGACCCGCGCATTCGACTGGTCTGCGCAGTGGCACTGACTCTTCCTGTCGCCCTTATTCAAACACTCCCCCCTGCGTTCACTTCACTGTTCGCAGGGGTTTTCTTTATCATTTTGAGCAGGCTCCCCCTCTTGGCGGTTCTCAAACGGCTGGCCGTAGTCAATGTGTTCATCGCCTTTCTCTGGCTTTTCCTACCGCTAAGTACGCCGGGAATGCCACTACACACCTTTGGTCCTTTTATCGCGACAAGCGAAGGTGTGGCGTTGGCAGGACTCATCACGGTCAAATCTAACGCCATAGTCCTGACTCTCCTTGCGCTTATGGGCACCATTGGCGTTCAGGACCTCGGCCCAGCCATGCAGCAACTCAAAATTCCCGGTAAGCTCTGCCACATACTCCTGTTCACCTATCGCTATATTTTCGTTATTTATCAGGAATATATAACTATGCGTCAGGCCATGACCGCCCGTGGCTTCACACCCAAAACAGACCGTCATACCTATCGCTCATATGCTTGGTTGGTGGGCATGCTGTTAGTAAGAAGCTGGGACCGTGCAGAGCGCGTCCATGGGGCTATGAGCTGCCGTGGTTTCAAAGGACAATTCTATTCGCTGACATCATTTACGACATCAACGAAAGACTACCTTTTCCTTAGCGGCTGTTTGATACTGGCCGTTGGCATCATTACTATTGAATTAAGCAAGAGAGGGCTTATATGAGCCACGCCATCATCGAACTCAAAGACATTGAGTACGCGTTCCCAGATCGGAGCATGGCTCTGAACGGACTGACCTTCCATCTTCACCATGGAGAAAAGCTCGGCCTCTTCGGCCCCAATGGTGCGGGAAAAACCACTATGCTCCATATCCTCATGGGCTTACTTCAACCCCAGAAGGGCAAAGTCTCCCTCTTTGGCAAAACCATGGAAGACGGAAACTCTTTTCAAGACGCACGCCTCAAGATCGGCTTTCTCTTCCAGCATTCCGATGATCAGCTCTTCTGCCCCACTGTCCTTGACGATGTAGCCTTCGGCCCACTCAATCAAGGTCTTGGACAGGATGCCGCACGTCAAAAAGCGTCGGAAGCTTTGGCAACCGTTGGATTGTCTGGCTTTGAGGATAGAGTTCCTTACCGCCTATCTGGTGGAGAAAAAAAATTGGTAGCCCTAGCGACGATCCTCGCCATGGCCCCTGAAGTGCTTGTTCTTGATGAGCCGACAACCGGCCTTTCACCGGAAGCAAAAGAGCGTCTGATCGAAATCCTGCAAAATCTCGATATGGCACGCTTAGTAGTATCTCACGAACCTGATTTTCTAGCCGCGACCACGGATCGGCTCATAGCCATAAGAGATGGTAAAATCAGACGTGGAGAACTGAGGCCCCATACTCATACTCACGTACACGAAGAGGGCGATGCTCCTCACCAGCACTAGTCATCTCGTTCAGGAAAAATTCCACCGAGTACTTTTTCAATTTTATCTTGTAGTTGACTGGCACTAAACGGTTTGACGATATAATTCGAAACACCCAACTTAACAGCATTCATCACATTGTCGCGAAATGCCTCTGCTGTAACCATGATGAAGGGAAGTGTCTTATAACGCTCATCCGCGCGAACAAGTTTCAAGAACTCTTCACCAGACATGCGTGGCATCTTATGATCTGACAAAACCAGATCGATGGTATCATTTTGCAATGTATCCCACGCTTCATCCCCATCTTCTGCCATGACTATGTTGCGCATGCCAATATCTCGCAAAGCTGTCTTCACTATACGTCGCATGGTACTGGAATCATCCACCACCAGAACTCGTAATTTAGTATCAACAATATTTTCAGCCATCTCCCCTCCCAACGCTCAAACAGCTGTATTAATTCCCACCTGAGCACGTACAACAAATGAATGCTATTAGATTGTGATTCTTGAAAGAAAAAAACCTTCCCTCTGCCCCTTGGCAATCGAAATATAAGTCATATTATCTAGATCAGCCCGCCACCAAACGGCCCGCTTGAAACTCATATACATCTATGTCCAACGAACTCACTGCCACCGACATGTCGCGGGCTCCCTACCGCACCATATGGAATCTAGCTTGGCCGCAGATTCTCATGATGGTCTTCCATTTCTGCATCGGATTGGCAGATGTTTGGGTTGCGGGCAAGATTAACCGAGAAGTTCAAGCCTCTCTCGGCATCATCTCTCAATCACTATTCTTTTTGCTTGTGGTCGCAATGGCTGTCGCCAATGGTGCCGTAGCTGCGATCAGCCAGTCCATGGGTGCGGGACTCAAAAAACGGGTCAAGCGATACGTCGGTCTTTGCCTCATTCTCGCAGCGATTCTCGGCGGCGTCTTCCTTCTGGTGGGCATTCCCTTCAAAAGCGTATTCCTCTCCGCACTTCAAGTGCCGGATGAAATGCGTCCGGTAACCGAGTACTTCCTCACGGTCTATCTGATGCTCCTGCCGCCCTATTACATGCTCATTATCACCAACGCCATCTTCCGTGCACGCAAGCAGGTCATGTACCCGCTGTACTCCATGATGTTGGTCACCCTGCTTAATACAATACTCGATCTCGGGCTCGGTCTAGGCTGGTTCGGTATGCCCAATATCGGATTCAAGGGCTTGGCATGGGCTACCTTCGGTTCCGTAACCGCTGGCGCATTGCTCAATCTCACTATGCTCGCCTCACAGGGACTACTGAAGCTCGAAAGCTTTGCCCCATGGCGCTGGATGAAGGCCGCTGTCCCCTATCTGTTCAAGGTAGCATGGCCTGCGGGTCTCTTACAGATAGTCTGGCATTCCGGTTATCTGGTACTGTACGCCATCACCGCGAGCCTCCCATGGGATGCCATTGATGCTCTGGCAGGTATGGCTATCGGCCTACGAATTGAAGCGCTACTATTCCTGCCCGCCTTTGCATTCAACATGACGGCAAGCATACTCATCGGGCACTATCTGGGAGCACAACAACCAGATGAAGCCAAGAAATTCGGCTATCGTATCCTGCTCATCGGAATGGTATCCATCACACTTTTTTCCCTATTCGCATGGCAATTCATCGGCCCGTGGGTAAATCAGCTCACACCTGACCCGGCAGTTGCAGCCCATGCTGTCAGCTATCTCAAGTGGAACGTCCTTGCCATTCCGTTCACTCTGACCAGCATGATACTGGCAGGTGCATTCAATGGCGCAGGCGCTACCATGTACAACATGTTCATTATGGGAACCGCCACTTGGTTCATCCGCTTACCGTTGGCCTACGCTCTGGGGCACAAGTTCATGAACAATGCCGAAGGCATCTGGATCGCCATGTTCTGCTCCCAGATCGTACAGTCCTCTATTCTGTTCTATGTATACACCTTCAAAAATTGGCAGCGTTTCGCTATGATCAAGTCACGAAACGGCTCTAGCTCCAATAAGGATTCATAATGCCTCTGAATTTTGAACCGATCAGCCTTGACCGTCAGGCTGAGTACCATGAAGCTCTCACCGGCTGTCCGCAGCTCCTGACCAGCGACTTCTCCTTTGCCAACGTCTTTGGCTGGGCTGAACACTACGGCCTAGAATGGGCCTTTCACAAAGGATTGTGTTTCATTCGTCAGACCAAACCGGAGCCCGTTTACTGGGCTCCAGTCGGTCCATGGGAAAAATACGACTGGGCCAGCTGTAAAGCCATGCAAGAAGGCAGACGCTTCACTCGCGTCCCCGAAGCGCTCACTCGACTCTGGTCTGTGGCATACGGTAATAAAGTCTTTATCGAAGAAAGCCGCGACCATTGGGATTACATCTATTCAATAGAAGAGCTGATTGCACTCAAGGGCAAGAAATTTCACAAGAAAAAGAACCTGCTCAACCAGTTCAAGAAACACTACACCTTCGAATATGAAGCCATGGCTCCCGAATGTGTGGAAGAAGTCCTTGAGATGCAAGATGAATGGTACAAATGGTACGAAGAGAATAACCCCTCAGAAGCGCTCAAAGCTGAGAACCATGCCATCACACGAGTGTTGCACAACATAGATCAGATTAAGGGCCTTATGGGTGCAACTCTGCGCGTAGAAGGCAAGGTCATCGCCTACACTGTAGCTGAACCACTCTGCGACGACTCCATCGTCATTCACTTCGAGAAAGGAGATATCCGCTACAAAGGCGTATATCAGGCCATCAATCAGATGTTCCTTGAAAATGAAGCTGCAGAATACACCAACGTCAACCGTGAGCAGGATCTTGGTGACGAGGGGCTCCGCAAGGCTAAGCTTTCCTACAACCCTTCATTCTTCCTCAAGAAATTTGAAGCGACCATAGGATAATTCACTCCAGAATGAGCCTCCTCCTATCGTCAAAACCTTCACGCAAGCGCCTCGTCGTCCTCGGCTTGGACGGCCTGCCGCTTGATTTGGCGAAACAACTTGGACAATCCCTTCCCAATATAGGAAGGCTGGCGGAGAAAGCGACCACTGTCCAAGCAGAAATCCCTGAGCTTTCTCCAGTGAACTGGACTTCCTTCTTCACAGGGGAAGGTCCAGAGAAACATTCCGTATTTGGGTTCTCGCAAATGAATCCTGAGACCTACGAACTCAGTATTACCAACAGTGAACACATAAGCTGCCCAACCATATTTGATCGCCTTGGTGATTCCGGGCTGGTGTCACGAGTCATAAACCTGCCCAACACATATCCAGCCAAACCACTGCGAGGCATGTTGGTTTCCGGCTTTGTCTCCCATGATCTACAGCATGCAGCCACACCACCCTTTCTGGCGAGCAAGCTTGCAGAGGTGGATTACAAACTGGAAGCTGACACAAACCGAGGTAGTGAAGATCTCGACTATCTCTTAAATGAGCTTCGACAGACACTGACATCCCGCCTCGCCGCACTAGATATGCTCTGGCCTGACCTTGCATGGGACCTGTTCATTCATGTCTTCACGGAAACAGATCGTCTCTTCCATTTCTATATGGATGCAGTTTTAGATCAGCATCACCCACAGCACCTCAAAATCATGCAATTCCTCGCAGATTGGGATGCAGCCATAGGTCTGTTTCTTGAGCGATATGATGCGCTGCCCGGCTCCAAGCGACTAATGGTACTAGCTGATCATGGATTCACTGAACTCAAGACAGAAGTTTGCCTCAACACGTGGCTGAAAAAACAAAGTTTATTAACTCTTTCGAATGCCCCACGAGATGAATGGGATGCATCTGTTATCAGCCATGAAAGTAAAGCTTTTACACTTGATCCAGGCCGCATTTACATTCACACTCAACGCTTCGGACGAGGCAATGTTTCAGACTCGGAAAAAGCGCCCCTCATTGAGACCCTAAAAGAGGGGCTGATGAGCTTGACCTGGAACGGTGAGCAGGTCATGGAACAGGTCTATAGTGAAAAAGATTTGTACCCCGGTGCAAGCTCTGATCAATTACCGGATATAATCTGCCAAGCGCGCCCCGGCTTTGACCTCAAGGCCAAATTTGACCGTAGCGATATATTTGGATTCTTTGGTCGCACAGGCACACATACCGTAAATGGTGCTATCTATTATGACAGCAGCGGTTATCAGCCGGAACGGATGCGTGACACAGGGAAAAGCATCCTTAAATACTTCAACATATCAGACAGATAATCCATGACTATTGATATAGATAATGAACTGAATGAAGCCCAACGAGAAGCGGTCCTGACCACAGAAGGACCAGTACTTGTTATTGCTGGCGCAGGTTCCGGTAAAACGCGAACCATCGTCTACCGTCTGGCCCACCTTGTGGAACAGGGAGTCGACCCCGCACAAATCCTTCTGTTGACCTTCACACGCAAAGCCGCACAGGAAATGCTTCACCGTGCCGAGGGCATCCTTGGACGGCCCCTCACCGGGACCAGTGGCGGAACCTTCCATTCATTCGCCTACGCCACCCTGCGGCGCAATGCCATGGACATCGGTTTTGATAACGGCTTCACGCTTATGGACCGCGCAGACAGCGAAAACGTCTGCAAAGAAGTTAAAGCTGTCATGAAGTTGGGCAAAGGAGACCGTTCCTACCCCAGAAAGAACACCTTGCTGGACATGATCACCAAGTCCCGCAACAAGGAACTTCCCATTGAAGTCATCATGGAACGAGAAGCGTATCATCTCGCTCCCTACCTCGACGACCTCAACGAAATTTCGAACGGTTACGCCCAGTTCAAACGAGATCACGCTCTCGTTGATTACGACGATCTCCTCTTTCATGTTGATAAATTGCTTGAAGAAAACGAACCACTGCGCAATCAGCTTCAAGCTAGATACCGCTACATCATGGTGGACGAATATCAGGATACCAACCTCGTTCAGGCTCGTATCGTCAAGCATCTAGCCGGGACCAAGGGCAATGTCATGGCTGTGGGCGATGATGCACAGTCCATCTACGCTTTTCGCGGTGCGAACGTTGCCAATATCCTCGAATTTCCAAAGATATACGAAGGAACCAAGGTCATTCCTCTGGAAAAGAACTACCGTTCTGTCCAGCCCATCCTTGACCTGACCAATGAAATTCTCGCAGGTGCAGCTACCAAGTTCGACAAGAACCTATACTCCGACCTCAAAAGCGACAAGCTTCCAGAGGTTGTCTACCCGCTCAGCGACCAGACTCAGGCTCGTCTGGTAGTGGACCAGATTCTCGCATTAAAACGAAAGTATTCCCTGCATGACATCGCAGTCCTATTCCGTGCAGGATATCAGTCTTTCCCTCTGGAAGTCGCCATGACGCGCATCGGCATCGACTACCAGAAATTTGGTGGCATCCGCTTCCACGAAGCCGCGCACATCAAGGATGTCCTCTCCTACCTCCGCTTGGTGCTGAACTCACACGATCTGCTTGCATGGCAACGCGCCATGGATCACATCAAGGGAGTTGGCCCCAAGACTGTCTCAAAAATTTATCAGGCCATACAAACTCGCGATGAAAAGTATTTGGCCAAGATGACTAAGAAGCACGAAGCGTTGCGAGAACTCCTTAACGAGTTGAATTCGCTGCGTGGCTTGCAGCCAAAGCCATCCATCATCCTTGAACGAATCATGGCGTTCTATCAGCCTATTCTCATTGAGAAATATCCAGATGACTATCCCAAGCGTCAGGCCGGGCTTGAACAATTAAGCCAAATTTCCATTAGCTATACAGACATGGAGCAATTCCTCGGCGACCTGAGTCTTGATGGCGATCCAGAAGATGAAAAACGTAAGGAAGACGCAGTAGTGCTATCGACCGTCCACTCCGCCAAAGGATTGGAATGGAGTGCTGTCATCATTATCGATCTGGTGGAAGACCGTTTCCCATCCCGCAAGGCCATGCAGCGAGCCGAGGACTTGGAAGAGGAACGCCGCCTCATGTACGTTGCATGTACCCGTGCAAAGCAATGCCTGAAGCTCTTTGTGCCTAGCTCAGTATACAATCGAGCTAGTGGCATGTCCGACCCGACACTGCCCAGCCCGTTCATTCTTGAATTGCCCAATGACTCTTTTGAACGCATGAATGAATCATACGGTGGTGGCCTAGAGAAAAGACGCACACCACGCGCCCAGTCTACTGCTCCCATGCGGAAAGATTACACCTCCAAGGGAAGCAGCTCCGGCAGCGCCAAGCCTGATCCGTCACAACTCGGATTCTGCAAACACAAAATTTTTGGCAAGGGCAAGATCATCGCCCGCCCAGAGCCGAACAAATATAAAGTAAACTTCCCGGGATTTGGTATTAAAATGATCATAGGCGATTACCTTGAACTGCTTTAACCTTTTGAAATAGAAACAGTACTCATGAAAAGCGAAGAACAATTTCTCGACCTGATCGACACATATTTTCCACGTGACCACGAATTCCTCAAGCTGGGACGCGGCGACGACTGCGCTGTCTTGGCCGGAGGCAAAGAATACTGCATCTCCTCTGACATATTTCTGGAAGACGTCCATTTCCGCCGCAGCTATTTCTCTGCTGAAGATATTGGATACAAAGCTCTCGCCGTAAACATCAGCGACATAGCAGGTATGGGCGCCAAGCCCGTGGCTTTCAGCATGGATATTATTGCGCCTTCCGACCTGGATGACGAGTTCTGGAACGGCTTCTTCAAGTCCATGTCCATGCTCGCTCGACAGAACGACATCGCCCTTGCAGGCGGAGACCTGAGCCGTGGCGACAAACTTGCCATCTCCATCACCATATTCGGTGTAGCTGGAAGCTCCGGCGAGTTTATCACTCGTGGCGGTTGTGAGCCGGGCGATACTTTGTTCACCGTAGGCGACCTAGGGTTAGCCCGTGCCGGATTCCACACTCTGGAAGCAATTGGCGTAAAAGGCCGAGAGGCGTTTCCCGCTGCCGTCCTTGCTCACCTCCGTCCCAAACCGAAAGTACTCATCGGCACCCTGCTCAACGCTGCCGGAGTCAAAAGTCTTATGGACGTATCTGATGGATTGGCACGCGATCTTCCCAGACTCCTTGGCAATTCTCTCGGTGCAGACATCACGCTTCCCGCTGAATCCCTCAATGGCAATGTCCTCGCCTTTGCCCTCGGCGTTGGTACCGATCCAGTCGAAACAGCATTTCTTGGAGGCGAAGACTACGCCCTGCTTGGAGCGGCGTCGCCCGAAGCCATGGAAAAAGTCGGCAGCGTGCCCGGCGTAAAAACCATTGGTACTGTCACCGAAACTCCCGGCCTGAAAGTCAATGGTTCGCCATTCACCACAGAAGGATTTGATCACTTCGACAAATAGGAGGCCCCATGGACCGCGAACTCGTTTTCATTGGCACAGTACGTTCCAGTATCAAGGACTTGCACAACGCCCCCAAAATGGAAGATGAACCAGGCGCAGTCAGGGCGCGGATTGAACTTGATCCAACCTATGTTGATGGTCTTGATGAAATGCGTGTAGGCGCAGAGCTAGAACTCTTCACATGGTTCCACAAGGCTGATCGCAGCGTCCTCAACGTTCACCCGCGTGGGGATAAAAGTCGCCCTCAAAGAGGTGTTTTTTCAACGCGCTCCCCATTCAGGCCCAACCCAATTGGCCTTCACCGGGTCACACTTGTCGAGTTCGATGGCCCTACGACTCTCATCGTAGAACCTTTGGAAGCTATCGATGGCACGCCTGTTATTGACATTAAGAAAAAGCCGAACGAAAAAAAATAGATGGACAGTTTCGAAGCAATTGAAACCAATAACGACAACCATGTAGGCGGCTGGGTCACCACCACAGATTCAACCAAGATCTGGGTGGATGTCCACGGTCGAGGGCGCCCTATTCTCTTTATTCATGGCTGGTCCATGAGTTCGCTTTTCTGGCGACGTCAGTTGGATTTGTCGGACCAATTTCAAATCATCACCATGGATCTTCGCGGTCATGGTCGTTCCCAATCCGTATTGCGCGGTAACAACATCCCCCGCTACGCACGTGACATCCGTGAAGTAATCCAAGCCCTTGGCATTCGCGATATCATTCTCGCTGGCTGGTCCATGGGTGGCTCCGTTGTCCTCGACTATTGGCAACAATACGGCAGCGACAAGCTCGCCGCCCTTGCCATGATCGAATCCTGCCCAGCCCCTATGGCGAATGCACCATGGAATACGCATCGCTGCCACGGCATGGATAGTGACTCCGTTAAGGTCAATGTCGAACGAATTCAAAAATCCAGACAATCACACGGAAAACTGTTTATCAACAACATGTTCCTTGACGGCTATGGCCCTACACACGCCATGAAATGGATGCTCGCCGAATACCTCAAAACAACCGATGAAACCGCATCCACAGTCTATGAAGATTACCTACTGCGGGACTACACCAGAATTTTACCCACTATAACCGTACCCACCCTTGCAGTGTATGGCCGTTCAAAGCACATGTGTTTCGGCCCATCCATTGGCCGTTACGTTGCGGGGAGCATCCCGGACTCCCGTTTCGTGATCCTCGATAAAAGCGGACACTTGCCTTTTTATGAGGAACCGGGTCTATTCAATGATGCTATTACCCATTTCGCCAATACGCTTTCCTGACCAAGGAGGATTCATGAAAAAACTCACTACTATTCTTGCCACTCTCGTCCTGTCCCTCACACTGAGCATCCCTGCCATGGCAGCAGAAAAAGCTGGCGTAATCCTGCTTGATACCCAAATGGTTGAAAACACCCAGCTTTGGCTCAATGGTATTGCTTTACGTGAAAAATTTGTATTCGACGTCTACGTAGCAGGTCTCTATCTGGAAGAGAAAACCAGTGATGCCCAAGCGATCCTCGCTAAAGACGCTCCGCGCATGATGGTTATGCACTTCCTTCGCGACGTAGAAGCCAAGAAAATTAATGCCGCATGGTACGAGGGGCTTGAGGACAACGTTAAGAACGTCACTCCAGAACTCAAAGGCAAGTTCGACCTGCTTGCCAAAATGATGGCTGATATCAAAGAAGGACAATCCATGGGCTTCACTTACAATCCTGCAACAGGCACCGACATCATGGTTGCAGGCAAATCCATGGGCGGTATCCCCGGAAAAGACTTTGCTGACGCTATTCTCGCCACCTGGATTGGCCCCAAGCCTGGCCCCGGCTCGAAATTCAAGGCTGCCCTGCTCGGTAAGTAAGAGGTACAACTATGAATAAGAATATCTCCCTTTCCCCCCTCGCCATGCTCATACTGGCCGCAGGAATAGTGGCCGGTTGTTGGGTGTTGGGCAATGCTGTGGTCAATTTCAAAGCCATGGATCGCTATGTCACGGTAAAAGGCCTTGCCGAGCGAGAAGTGAAAGCCAATCTCGCTATGTGGCCCATTAGTTTCAGTGCCAGTGGCAACACATTGCCCGAAGTTGATACAGCCTTGAAACAATCTCGACAGATCATCCTCCGCTTCCTCGCAGATCAAGGGCTGAGCAAAGCCGAAACGCTGGATGCCGCACCCAGAATTCAAGATCACCAATCCAACAACTACAATCAACGGCCAGAGTTCCGTTACTCTGCCCAAGGTATTGTAACAGTCCGTTCCGGAGATATCGAAACAATCAAGAAGGCTATGTCCCGAGCTGGCGATTTAGTCTCACGCGGAGTTCTGCTCGTACGGAACTACGAGTTCCGCCCCACCTTTGCCTTCACCGGCCTCAATGAAATTAAACCCGAAATGATTGCCGAGGCGACCCGCAACGCGCGAAATGCTGCCAAGAAGTTCGCCAACGATTCAGGTTCACAGGTCGGCGGAATCCGCAGAGCAACCCAAGGCTATTTCAGTCTTCAAGACCGAGATCAGTACACCCCTGAAATCAAGCGGGTTCGAGTCGTCACAACAGTCGACTATTTCCTCGAAGACTAAACCAGTTATTCGTCACAAACAAAAAACGCCCGACTTTCTCAAGTCGGGCGTTTTTTTTACATCTGAGGAACAATTCGTTTTATCGGGCCAAGTAGTTTATTAACCCGACTCTCTGACGGGCTAGCCACATTACTCGCTCCTCCCGCTGTTTCAAATGTATAAAACAATTCAGCATCAACATCTCTAGCGATCGCCATGACGTGCTTCATATCTTTCCGTTTGCACACCACGAACTGAACCGTCACAGCTCCATCCGAGCCTTCACCTGCAACAGTCGTAATCCCAAATCCCGCACGTCGAACACCATCTGCGATGTCCCTACCCCGGGACGCGCTGATAATCCGAACAACGACATTACCAAGTGCCAGTTTCTTCTCCGCTAGAATTCCCACGACGTTACCCGTGGCGAATCCAACCGCATAGCAGACACCCAAGAATGGTTCATCGCCAACCTTCAGCATCACCGCAGAAGTACCAAACACCCACAGGATCATCTCGACGCAGCCCAAAAAAAATGCCGCTTTCGACTCGCCCAGCACCGTAACCATGGTGCGGACCGTGCCAAGCGTAAGAACTGCAACTTCCGCAAGGAAGATAAGTAACCCAAGAAACAGAACATCCATATTCATTTCACAACCTCAAAAGCAAATTTAGAAAGCGTGATTTATAGACGTTTTTTCTTTGGGTCAAGCTGATTTTCGTTACAATTTTCGGAGACTAATTTTGAGGGTCTACCGAGGGTCGCTTTTCAGCGGGAAGCTGGACGCTGTCCTGCACCTGCCAAAGGCCGAAGGCCTTTGGAATCCCGTGTCGCCTTCGGCGAGAGTTGTACGAGAGCGGATGGTGCGTCTCTCCGCCGTTCCGGTTGGCGATTTGAGCCGAAGAAAGCGAATGAGACGCGTGCCATATTCCCCACACAATGCGACGCTTTATTCGGCTGAAATCGCGGATGAAGTTTTCAAGAAAAAGAGTAACAACAACTAATCAAGTATACCCAATCCAACACGCAAGTTACTGCGCTAGCGCCCCCCCCAATCAAACGAAGACCACACCAGCCCTGTGTTTCAAGCGGTCTAGAAGCTGACCAAGCGGTAGACAGCGTCTCCGTTCTGCCAGCGGTGTAGCGAAGCGAAACCTCGCTGGCAGAAAGCTGTCAGCTTGGATCAGATTCTCGCCGACGAAACACTCGGCGGCCAAGCTACGCAAGCCGAGTTTTTTGGTTCTTTTTGGGGCGGCCCAGCCAAAAAGAACCGCCGCTATCGAAGGGCATGGAAAGCCTTGGGTGTACAACACCCAACAATGACTCTGCTGCAAAGCAGCTTTCACCCATTCTTCATCAAAGGCAGCAGGCCATTCCCTTTCCCACACGCACAAAGAACAAACAAAAAGAGGGCAGTTCCTTACGGAACTCCCCTCTTTGTTATCAGTGTAGGATCAGATCTACTAGCAGGTACCTGCGGCTTTACCGGAGGACTGGCAGCTGATGCGGGAGATTGCACGTTTCAGTGCAGCCTGGTTACGCATAGCATCGATCTTTTCCTTGGCCTTGGCCGTACGGTCTTCCGCACGGCTCTTAGCCTTGGAGGCGCGATCTGTATCAATCTCAGTGGCCATCTCGGCAACTTCAGCCAGGATAGTCACCTGGTTGTTGCTGATCTCGGCGAAACCGCCGGCCACGAAGACATAGTGCGCCTTGCCATTTTGTTTATAGTAGAGATTGCCTATTCCCAGTGCGGACAGGAAGGGAACGTGGTTCGGCAGTACACCGAATTCACCCATGATACCGGGTGCGCCCACGTATTCCACGTCCTCGGAAAGTACTTTCCGATCGGGAGTGACAATTTCAAGTTTCAATGTGGCCATGAATTACCTCGCTTACTGCTTGGCTTTTTCGATGGCTTCCTCGATTCCGCCGCACATGTAGAATGCCTGCTCAGGCAGATCATCGTACTTGCCGTCGAGAATGTCGCGGAAGGCCTGAACAGTGTCCTCAGTCTTGACGTACTTACCGGAAACACCGGTGAAGACCTCAGCAACGTGGAACGGCTGGGACAGGAAACGCTGAACGCGACGAGCGCGAGCAACAGTGCTCTTATCTTCGTCGGACAGTTCGTCCATACCAAGAATCGCGATGATGTCCTGGAGATCCTTGTACTTCTGGAGCACGGACTGGACTTCACGAGCGGTTGCGTAGTGCTCATCACCGATAACATCGGGAGAGAGGATACGAGAGGTGGAGTCAAGCGGGTCAACAGCAGGGTAGATACCGAGCTCGGAGATCGCACGAGACAGAACCAGAGTACCGTCAAGGTGAGCAAAGGTGGTAGCAGGTGCGGGGTCAGTCAAGTCATCCGCAGGGACGTAAACAGCCTGAACAGAGGTAATGGAACCTTTGTTGGTGGATGTAATACGTTCCTGGAGGCC